>Ga0326727_10000772_pt1 | contig 128134 bp, 99 predicted proteins | sample MB2enrmetagenome_FD_207643 | JGI IMG/M metagenome (GOLD analysis project Ga0326727, IMG submission 207643) | Lab enriched peat soil microbial communities from McLean, Ithaca, NY, United States - MB29MY | ecosystem: Environmental > Terrestrial > Soil > Wetlands > Peat | place: USA: New York...
TCGGCGTCCAGTCAATGTAGTTGCAGACCAGCAGGTCCAGGTAACCGTCTTTGTCGTAGTCGAACCAGCCGGCACTGGTCGGCCATTGCCCTTCGTCGCCGACGCCGGCTTTGGCGGTCACGTCGGTGAAGGTCCCGTTGCCGTTATTGTGGTAAAGGATGGCCCGCCCATAGCCGGTGATATAGAGGTCCGGATACCCGTCGTTGTCGTAATCGCCCACCGCCACACCCTGAGCATACAGTCCCGCGGCGCCTACACCAGCTTTCTCGGTGACGTCAGTAAAAGTCCCATCGCCGTTGTTGCGATAAAGCGCGGAGCGCAACGGGTGCGGCGGCTTATACCATTCGGTCTCGGCCGACTGGACTATATAGAGGTCCAACAGTCCGTCTTGGTTGTAATCGATCCAACCCAGACCGCCACCCATGGTTTCGAGGTAATTCTTGTCCTTGCTAAACGTGTTATCGTGCCGGAACGTGATGCCGGCTGCTTCACGGACATCGGTGAAGTGGACCGGGACGGATCTCGGAGGATTCCCCGCCGGCCCGGCCCTCGCATATTCCCACGCTACTACGCCTGCCCACAAAGCCAGTACCAATCCAGCAACGGGAAAAAACTTTTTGTATGCAATCCTGGATGCTCTTGAACCTTGGGTCATCAGCTCTTGCTTATCCTCTTTCGTAAGTTCCAACGAATAGCCCAGTGTGCTGAGCGAGACCAATCAAGAATCTCGACACCCGCAAGAAATAGATTATGCCCCGGATTGGATAGACCTGAGGAGATTTTTGAAAAAACTGTTTCTAAGGTCTTTGCTCACGGCGTGAAAGTGATCGTCCAACAATATGCCGAGGGTATTCTCAAGCACAGGTGGAAGACCTTCCTGCAACTCTCCGACAACTCGGTGACCGAGAATCTGCTCAGCCATGGCCAATCTGAAATACAAAAGGTTTCTGCAAGTTTCCGCGCCAGCTTACTTCAAGCTGGCCGCGATCCAGCGGCGGGAGATGGGGGCGTAAAGGGCGCGGGCTTTTGAAGTGAACCAGAACGTGCTGCACCACTGGCGGCACGAACCTAGTCCTTGCTCTGAAATTGACGGGCCTCGATCAACTCTGGGCCGCCGACCTCATTTACATCCGCCTACCTCTTGAGTTTGTCTACCTGGCGGTGATTCTGGATGCCTTTTCACAACGGGTGATGGGCTGGGTGCTGGAAGCTGCACTGACGATCGAGGCGCTGCGGATGGCGCTCGCCCAGCGGAGGCCCAGGCCCGGACTCGTGCATCACCCCGGTCGCGGCCTGTAGAACGCCAGCCGCGAGTACACGCACTACTTCAGTAGTACGGTATCCACAAAAGTATATTACGTGAAGGTAATCTCGGGGATAACGCACCATGCAGAGTCATTTATCAAGACCCTGTAGTACGAAGAGGTCTACCGCAGCGAATATCGCAATCTCGCCGAGGCCCGCAGTAGTCAGCGTGTTCCTGGAAAAAGTCTACAACCCAAAACGCTTACACTCAGTGCTCGGCTACTTTCCGCCCGTACAGTTCGAGCGCAACCTGCGAGCTCAAACGAAAGGGCAGGCCGCTGCGCGGCTTCCTTTACGAGTTTCTTAGGCATGTGGAAATCTATCCCATCGATGAGGGCGCGATCCCTTCGGACCGCGCCCCCGCTCATCGAAACGATGATTTTCCAGCAGGCTATTCCTTGGCAGGTTGCGCTCCCGCAGAGTCTGCCTCCGCTTCACCAGTCGGCGCGTATTTTGCAAGAAAACGCCTTGGCTGTACAATACCATTCCAGCGGACGGCGAATAGTGTCTTAACTAGTTTTTTCCCCAGGGGACACCCCACAGTTTCTTGCCCTCCCCCAGTTTTTTGAGACCTCCCCCTGCAAAACCGTCTTGACACGAGAGGAATTATGGTATTTCATTTAGTTGAATGAAACGTGAAGAGATTATCGAAACTCGCGACCGACTTGCTCGGCAGCTCCCCAATCCTGCCCAGATCGTGCGAGGTACCTTGCTCAAGCGGACTATCCGCCATCGACGGGGGTGTCCGAAGTGCGCCGCCGGAGGGGGACACCTCGCCTGGGTGCTGACCGTGACTTATCCAGGAGGCAAGGTTCGCCAATTCAGCCTTCGTTCCGAGCAGCGAGCCCAGGTCCGTCAGTGGGTGCGGAACTACCAGCGGTTGAGGAGGCATCTGGAGGCGATCTGTGAACTGAACCACCAGTTGCTGCGGCCTGCCGAGTAGGTTATTTTTTTAACCCGATGGTGTTTCATTTATAAGAATGAATCACGAAGCGGACCTTTTCCGTGCTGTCGCCCTCCTCCTGGAGGCCTATTTCTCCTGCCTCCGCCGCACCGTCCGTAAGAATCTCACGCGCCTCACCTGCGCTTTCCTGCGCCTGGCGCTGAGCGTCCGCTTGGGCTACGGTGGGCTGCATCTGACCTCGGTGGCCCGCGTCCTGCCCGCGGGGAGGAGGTTTAAGAGCAGTTATAAATGGCTATCCCGTTTCTTGAAGTGCAAGTACTTTGACCCCTCCAGCCTGGCCGAGTGCATGCTGGCGCTCGTGTTGGGGGAAAAGCCACCCCCCTGGGTGATCGTCCTGGTCGATCAGACAACCCTGAACGGCGTCGAGGTCGTTAACGCCGCCATCCCCTTCCGGGGGCGAGCCGTGCCGGTGGCGTGGGTGGATTTCGAATATCCCTGGAAGACGCTGCGGCCCCCCTCGCAGAATACCATCGAGCGTTATCTGTTCACCTGGCTGGTCGAGTCGGCCCCCGCGCCGGTTCGGCTGATCCTGGTTTTTGATCGCGGCTATGCCCGCGTGGAGTTGATCAAGGACTTCAACCACGCCCGCCAACCGTTTTTGATCCGCGCCCCCGGCAAGGTGATCGTCCGCACCCGGGTGCGCGACCGGACGCGCCGCTTGAGCTTAAATCGCCTGCCGCACCGCAGCGGCCGGCCCCTCCGCTATCGCCACGCCCTCTACCACAGTCAAAAAGCCGAACCCGTGGATATCATTGTCTACCGCGAGCGAGGGTTCCACCAACCTTGGTTTCTCCTGGTGCCACCCGACTCGGAAGCTTGGCTGCCGACCGAAGAGGTGGGCCGCCTTTATCGCCAGCGCATGCAGATCGAGCAGTGTTTCCGCGACTGGAAAAGCCACCTGGGGTTGCGCGGCTTGCACCTGGAAGTGCAGAAGTCGGAGCGCCTGCTGCGACTCCTCATGGGCTTCACGCTTGCCTACCTGATCGTCCTGCTGTTGGGACAAGACCCGCTGGCCCAACAACTCCGCCCCTTTTTCCAACAAGCCCGACGCTGCTCCCGCCACGGCACCTGCCAGATCCTCAGCGTTCTGTCGATGGCCTTGTATCTGCTCTCCGACCCACGTTGGCAGCAACAGGCGCGAAACCGCCTCACCCAGATTCTCTCCCGACTGGCGCAGGGTCGTGGCGTGGCCCTGCTTCCCGCCTTCTCGCCTTGAAAAGCCGCGATCCCCTGCGAACCTTGCTCAACTTTTTCCGCTCCTCTCTTTGACGCGTAGGGTAACACTGTCCCCTTCGCTCCCTATCTCCACCCGCGGCCCCAAGATTTCACTGCGCCCACCCGCCGCCGGAATAAAAAGTCGCTCCGCGGCTATACGGTTCCGAAAGAGAGAAAACCCTCATGCGGTTGGCGCCCCGCATCCTCCTTCGCCGAAAATGTCACCCCTAAACTGGGGGATGGCAAGCTTTGATGGGGTGGTAACTCATTTTGAAGTGCCACGGACATCCTGTCCGTGAACGGGCACGGCCAAGATGGCCGTGGCACTTCAAAATGAGTTACTACCCTCTGATGGGGGATGGCCGGCGGGAAGTTGAAGGCCTTCATTTCCCTCCGCCCGCTGGGCTGCCTGCTATGCATGGTTACGATTGGAGAACTCACCGTCGTGTCCCGGCAGGATACGCCCCGGCAAGGCCAGGATGCGGTCGCGGTCGCGATGGAACTGCTCGCGATCGTGGGGGATCATCGTCAAGACTTTTTCATCGTGGTCGCGGCTCAGCACGGCGTCGCCCGCAATGATGATCGGCTGATCACCATTGTGAACGATCACCGAGGTGTGGCCGGGCACATGCCCGGAGGTCAACACGAACTCCAGGTCGTCCGGCAAGGGATGAGTTTCAATCCAGCGGAAGCGGGAAGGGTCCCCGAGGCGCTTGCGGTCCCACCAGCGCAAAGCGAAGCGCCGCAGCGTCCCCATCCATTCCTCGGTTTCGGCATAATCCTGCATCTCCGGGTAGTACTTCAGCATCAGTGTTTCCCAGTTCTGATTGTCGAGCAGATCGGAATAGACCGCGCAGCACCAGTCATGCGATTGTTGCGATGCGTAGATCTCGCTGTCGGGGAAAAGACTGTTGTTCAAAACATGATCAATATGAAAATGGGTGTTGATGATCATGCGAATATCGGATGGGCGGAGATTGCGCTCTTCCAGGGTTTCGATCAGGCGGTGGGCCTCGTGGGGCATTCCGGTGTCGATCAGGATGTGGTGGTGATCCCGCGAGAGCAGGGCACAAGTGGCGCCCCGCCAACTCCCGGGAAGAAGCACTTCGGCTTTCCACGAGTGGTTATGAGTGGGCGAGTCCGGCGATGGCGAAATGGGTGAAGACAAGTTAGATATTCTCTCCCGGAAAGCCCTGAAGTTCGGTCTTCAGTAGCCCGACGAACCTTTGCCCGACTTCTTTGTAGAGGGGAACCCCTTGTGGAGCGCCAGACGCCCCCCAGTAGCCCGCTTCTTGGAATCAGCGGGCTGGGCAAAGATTGATAGATTATTTTACCAGTTGAGTCAAAATCTGGGACAGGAATGTGGGGGCCGGTCTCGTAAAATCCTAGTCCAGGTCTGGGCATTTAGTCTCCGATATTGGGGCATTCAATCCACATTCCCAGCCTGGACCGCCTTGCAGGGGGCTAAAAGCGACAAAAAGCCTGCGTCCTTTGGTCCACAAATTGCACCAATGTTGCGGGTGGTGCCGATGGAGCGCCATCACAGATATCGTTGCATGTTCTGCCCATCCCAAAGATTGGGCCTGGGTACCCACAAATTCACGGCAGGAGAAATTTTTCATGGCTTACATTATTACTGAAGCTTGCACGAAGGATGAGAAATGCATTGACGTTTGTCCTGTGGATTGCATTCATCCGCGCAAGGATGAACCGAAATTTGAGGAGGTCAAGCAGCTTTTCGTCGATCCCGTCGCCTGCATTGATTGTGGGGCATGCATTCCCGTTTGTGAAGCGTCCGCGATCTACACGGCGGAAGAGTTGCCGGAAAACCTGGCAGCCTTTGCGGAACTGAACGCTCAGTATTATCAATAGAACTGACCCGCATGGTCTTACGGTCGAATCGCGCAAGTGGCCGCGCCGCTTCGCCCTCTAGAGCGCCGTGATTCGGCCATGTAAACGTGTCGCAACACTTTTCCGCCCTTGGAATCCGCCAATCAGTCTGCTTCCTGTGGACTTGCTGTCTATCCATTCTTGAGCTAGATTATCCCCCTTCCAGATGAACCGCCACAAACTAGGCAAGATAGTGTGGCGTGCAGGAGTCTTCACACGGGGGGAGCTACCAATGAAAATCACGAGTGTTGAGCCGTTGGTTCTGGGAACGAGCTGGCGCAATATAATCTTCCTGAGAATGACCACCGACGAAGGGCTGGTGGGCTTCGGAGAAAGCACCCTGCAGAACCGCGAGGAAGGCCTACTCGGCTATCTGGAGGGCGCCGTGCGCCGTCACGTGCTGGGGAGCGATCCCTTTAACATCGAGGATCTCTGGCGGCGCATGTACCGCAATGAATTCTGGCGCGGGGGAGTTATCGCCACGACGGTGATGAGCGGTATCGAAGTCGCCTGCTGGGACATCATCGGCAAGGCCCTCGGCCAACCTGTCTGGAGGCTGCTGGGCGGCCAATGCCACGAGAAAATCAAGGCCTATGCAAATGCCTGGTACACGGTGGAGCGGAAGCCTGAGGAGTTTGCGAAGCGCGTCAAAGTGGTTCTAGAGAAAGGCTACAAGGCGCTAAAGGTTGACCCCTTCGGTGCAGGCGACCTGGAACTTTCCCGCGTCGAGATGACCCGCTCGGTGGGTCTAGTGGCAGCGATCCGCGAGGCGGTCGGTGCCGACGTCGAAATCTTTGTCGAAATGCATGGGCGCTTCAGCGCGTCGACGGCGATTGAGATCGCCCGACAGCTCGAGCCCTTTCAGCCGGGCTGGATCGAAGAGCCTTGCCCGCCCGAGGATATCCCCTCGCTGCGGAAAGTGGCCGACCACGTCAGGATCCCTGTCGCCACGGGCGAGCGCTATTTCACCCATCATGGTTTTCGCGAGGTTATCGAATCCGGCGCGCCCGACATCTTGCAGGCCGACGTCATCCACGCCGGGGGGTTGCTGGACATGAAAAAGATTGCGGCCATGGCCGACACGCACAGCATGGTGATGGCTCCGCACAACTCCAATGGCCCGGTCTCGACGGCGGCAAGTGTGCATTTTGACTTCTGCACCCCCAACATCAAAGTACAGGAGTGCTTCGATGATTTTTCAGAGACCTGGGTCCTCGAGGCCGTGCCGGGCGCACCTCGCCCGAAGGATGGCTACTTTGATCTTCCCCAAGGGCCCGGGCTGGGCATCTCCCTTAATGAAGACCTGATCAAGGAGCACCCTTTCAAACCAGGGCTCTTCAACCTGTACGATCCCAAGTGGCACCTGCGCACGTTTACGAGTTAGCTTGGCGGCTCGGATTGTCGGACGGCCCAGCCAACTCGACTACCTGGCTTACGACTCCCGCATACCAACCATGAGGCTCGACGGTCCAGGGAGGAGAGTGTGTCGGATTTCTTGGAAGCCTGCCTCGCGCAGCCACGCGGTGTACTCCTCTTCGCTATAGGTGCTGCCGGCGGGAGTCCCGACCAGCATATTTAAGGCGAAAAGAGCCGCCTGCTTGGGTGAGGTCTTGTCGGATTCCAGTATGAAGTCCTGGATTACGATGCGGCCCCGGGGGGCTAGAGCAGCATAGCAGCGCCGCAACAAATCTTGATTCTCGGCAGGGCCGAGCATATGGCAGATGGCGGAAACCAGAATAAGGTCGAAACCCGTTCCCAGCGGGTCCCGGCGCAAATCTCCGGCGCGCGTTGCGATTCGCGCGGCAAGCCCGGCTTCCGTAATATGGCCCTGCGCGATGGGGAGCACGGTGGGCAAGTCGAACACGGTCGCGTGCAACCGTTCGTTGGCTTGAGCGAAGGCGATGGAGTACGCCGCCGATCCGCCGCCCACATCGAGCAGGCGCTCGACTCCATCGGCGCCGACGGTCCGCACAACCAACGGAGCACGTTCCGCGGCGTTGCGATGCATGGCGGCGATGAAGGGCCGTGTCCAGCCGTCGCCACGCTCCGCCATCTCCTGATGGCTGACCGCGGTGCCGGCGCGGACGCAGTCCGTAAGCGTAGACCAGCGGTGCCAGAGGTTCGCGATGTGGAGGAGGCCGGGGCGGGCGTTGTCCTTGGAGCCTTCCGCGAGAAAGCGCGCCGTCACGGGGGTGTCGCGAAAGACTCCCTGCTGCTTCAGCAGCATTCCCATGGCAACCAGCGCGTTCAGCAACATTTCAGTGGCGCGCGGGTCTGTGGAGATTTTCTGCGCAACCTCCGCAACCGTTGCCCCACCGCCCACGGCCGTGAAAATATCGAGTTCCAGGGCCGTCAGCATCACCCGGCTTTCCTGATACCCGCGGATCGTCAAATTGAGGTCATCAGGAAGGACCCCGGCGGCGTCCTTGGCCCGCTGCGCCGCCAGCATCTTCCCGCGGTTTGACTGGATTTCTGCTCGGAGCGCTACGCCGTCGCGGTTCACCAGGCGTTCCACGACGTGGCCCTTTACAAAATGCGACTCGACGAGTTCGGGAATGTCTTCCGGCCGTACCCCTGAGTACCAGACACCTTCGGGATAAACCACCAGATTGGGACCTCGCTCGCACACGCCCAATGAGCCGCACAGGGTGATTTGAACATCGTCAATCAACCCCCGCGCCGCCACTTCCTTGCGCAGCGCGTCGATAGTCGCCGCCGAGCCCCGCGCCGCGCAGCAGGGGATTCCTTCCGGCTTCTTCTGGTCACAGATAAAAACGTGATAACGAAAAGGCTCCATAAGTCCCCCTTCGAATTAGTGGTAATGCCAACCTTGTGTATCCTCGCCAGGCGGCGCATTCCGGCTGATGTAGTCCCCCATCATGCGGACCAAGTCTTGGGTTTTCATGGGCATCCATCCATGACCTTTCATGGGCCGTCCATATTCGAAGGAACCCGCGTAGAATGGATCCGTGGTGCCTTTGAGGAAGTCTTCCAGCAGGTAGACGGCAAGGTTGAGATAAAAGCTGTCCATGTCGCCGCAGTACAAGTGAAGTTTTCCCACCAGTTGGGGGCCGATGCGGGGCCAATTCGTCTCGAGGTAATACCGCAAATCGTATCCGTGATCGCGCATATAAAGCGCCACGGAATGATCGATCGCGCCCGTGGATTTGTCCCACACCGGCTTGGGGTAGCCGTCGTCCCCGACCGGCCCATAGGCTGCTTCCCATGCCGCCAACTGGTCGCCTGACCTGTCGTGGCTGCCCAAGACGGCCTCGAAATGACTGAAGTCTTCTGTGGTCATAACGGGCTGGCCGTAGGGCTTCCGCTGGATGTAGCGTTTGGGGTGGATCCAGATATGCCCTGGCTCAATGAAAGCGTTCTCATCTTCATAGATGTTGTTCAAGCCGTAACGCCGGAAATCTACCGGGTCGGGGTAGAAGGTCCAGGTGCCGCCGAAGAAATCCGGGTGGTAAACCTGTAAGGCCAGGGATTCCCAGCCGCCCGTCGATCCCCCGGTCAGAATGCGCGCATACGGCTTGCGGATGATGCGGAAATGTTCTTCGACATAAGGAATCAACTCGGTCAGCAGGGCGTCTCCGTAGGGGCCGTTATTGGCGGAGTTGACGGCATAAGAATCGTCGTAAAACGGCGTGGGATGTTGAAAGGTCACGGCAATGAAGCGGGGAAAATCCGGGGAATTCCAGGCTGCGAAGAACCCGTAGCCGCGGTCATCGGAAGACCCAGGATGATCGGAGCCGGGCGACCCGCTGCGAAAGCCGAAGGGAGGAGTCATGTTAAAGTGGTTTTGAATGTAGACCACGGGGTAGTGTACGTCGGGGTGGTCGCTGTATCCCTTGGGGAGGAGAATGGTCGCCCCCAGGTAAATCGGGTGTCCCCAGAATTGCGTCAATAGTCTGCTTTGAATCTTGATGCGTTTCACCCACTCCGTGTCGGGGGGGATTTGGACGGGCGGGATGACCTGGGTCAGCTCTAGTTTGAAATCAATTCCTGCGTGCGGATCGACGTGAAGCTTCTGTGGCTGGCTGTACAGATTCCCGGGTGAGCGGTTAGCCTGCTGGCCTTCCCACTGGTCCATGTGCGCCCAGATGGTGTGGCCGTCCGACCGATGGAATTCCGTGTAAACGTTCAGGAGCGCCTGAACGAAATAGTCGCCGGCGGGTAGATCGTTCAGACTGGCAAAGGGACAACCGGAGCTGTGGGCGTCAATCACCGCCAGCGCGCCGGGCTTGAGTTGGTCCACATCGATCCCGAAGACGGGTGGGGCATCACCGGGCCATCCGAGCTCGAGCCGCGGTTCCTTGCCGGCGTCGCGCCCGATCATCAATAGGATCCGTCCGGTGATGGGTTGTGGATGCACGGAGGCCGGGAATGAGACCTCGAACTTCGGGCCGGAGTTGTCCGCAGCTTCACCCGACCTTGCGGCTCCAATTCCCACCACGAGCACCAGTAACAAGAGGCAAGCCGCTCTAGCCTTTCGGCAAACGGTTGTCACATCATTTCGCATTGAGGCCCTCAAGTTGGCAACAAAGATTGGCATCTCGAAAATGAGCCGATCATATGTCGAGCAATAATCCCCATCCATTTCCCGACGCGAGCATTTTTAAATACTTCCTCGACATCCGCAAGCCTGAAAGTGCAGGAACGTGGTGTACTTTTGTGGCAGCGGCCCAACGAATCCTCCGGCCATCCGGGATCCGAGCCAGGATCACGGGGGGTGACTCATTTTGATGTGCCACGGCCATCTTGGCCGTGCCCGTTCACGGGCGGGACGCCCGTGGCACCTCAAAATGAGTCACTGCCGGATCACGGGTGCCGTATGGGCAGGGGATGCTATAATCGGACAATGCCCGTTGATACTCGCCTAACCTACGAAGACTTTTGCTTGCTTCCCGACGACGGCAAGCGATATGAGATTATTGAAGGAGAGCTCTTTGTGACTCCTGCCCCGAGACTTCTTCACCAGAAAATCGTCACTCGGCTCGCGGCAGCTCTCTCGACGCTGATGGAAAGAGAAGGGCTGGGCCAAGTATTCGTTGCTCCTGTGGACGTCGTGTTCTCGGATTTCGATGTTGTTGAGCCGGACATCATCTATGTTTCAAAGCAAAGGGCCTCAGTGTTGACGGAAAAAAACTTGCAGGGTGCGCCCGACCTGGTAATCGAAGTCCTTTCCGACACAACTGAGAAAAGAGACCGCACGACCAAGCTGAAACTTTATGGAAGATTCGGTGTCCAGGAGTATTGGATCATCGATCCAGCCGGCCCTGCGGCGGACATTTACCGGTTTGGTCCCGAGGGCATGGACTTGGCCGCCCAGCTGACCGCAGAGGACGCCCTGACTTCGCCACTATTCCCAGGCTTAAGCTTGCTTCTCTCACGACTCACGAAATAAGCCATGATCTAACAGGAGTTTTCCTCAGAGTATGCTATCGCTAAAGGTCACCCTCCGTTGACGCCTTTCGAACGGGTCTGTTACCATGAAGCATTAACTTGGCGGAGTAATTCCTATGAAAGTGGGGGTGCACACTTCGATTGCCGGCGCTCTGGAGAATGCGGCGCATCATGCGAAGAAGATTGGCTGTGACACCTTCCAGATGTTTTCAGCGAATCCGCGGGGCTGGCGGACGATTGATCCCACCCAGGCGCAATGTGAGGCTTTTCGTGCGGCGCGCCAGGCCCACGGCTTGTCACCCGTGGTCATTCACGATAACTATTTGATTAACTTGGCGTCGTCCGATGCCCTTATTCGGGAGCGGTCCATTGCCGCCTTTCGACGCGAACTCGAGCGGGCGTTGGCTTTGGGCGCGGATTTCCTGGTCACTCACCCCGGCAGCGCCAAGGGAGCCGACCCCGCGGTGGCCATCGCGACCTGCGTCGAATCCCTTGGCCATGCGGCGACAGGATTGAGGCTTGATGGCCTGACGATCCTGATCGAAAATACCGCCGGGCAGGGAACGGCCATCGGCCGCAGCTTCGAAGAAGTCGCGGAGATCATCGCGGGCGCGGAAAAGCACTTGCCCGTGGGCGCCTGCATCGATACGGCACACAGTTTTGAAGCGGGGTATGCCATCCACACTGCCGAAGGGTTGCGTGCCGCCGTGAAGCAACTTGACGCGACGATTGGCGTCAGGAAAGTGCGGGTCATTCACGCCAATGATTCCAAGACCGCCTTCGGCTCCCACGCTGATCGCCACGAACACATTGGCAAAGGTCAAATCGGCCGCGAGGCTTTTGGCCGCATCGTGCGGCATCCGAAGTTGAAAAACATTCCGTTCATCTGCGAGACGCCGGTAGATAAACCCGGCGACGACGTGCGGAATATTCGGACGATGCGAAAGCTGGCAGGAGTGCCCGCCCGTGGTAAACGCCGATAGCTGGTGGGATGGCCTGGTACGCGACCGGTTTCAGGCGGTTCTGGAGCTGGTTTTGGACGCCATGTCGGATGACTACGTAACGGTTGAGATCATCCTCAAAACGATCAACGAGTGGGATGCCGGCAGCCGTCCAGAGTCTTGGGCTGCCAGGAAGGCGGCCCCGATTTCCCGCCCCGAGGTCATCAGGGCCCTGCGGGAGTTGACCCGGGAAGGGTACGCGCAGGCTTGCGTCTTTGGGGGCACAGAGGCTTACGTTGTGGATTTTGACCCGAGCAAAGTCTCTGGTGTCTGGTTTTATCCAACGCAGCGAGGGATGGATGCGGTAAGGCAGTTTCCGGGCAAAGATTGATTTCCGGCAGGTGACCGAAAGGCGAAAAATTCTGAATTGTGAATTCTGAAAGCGCGTGCTTTGCTCCCTGAGTGCAGAACGCATAAGACATAATTCAGAATTCAGAATTGAACTATGGATCCAAACTACAACCCGCAAACCATCGAAGCCAAATGGCAGAAACGCTGGGCTGACGAAAAATTGTTTGAAACCGAGGCTGTGCCCGGGCGCAAGAAGTACTACGTGCTGGAAATGCTGCCCTATCCTTCCGGCGACATTCACATGGGCCATGTGCGCAACTACTCCATCGGCGACGCCTTGGCACGCTACATGTGGATGAAGGGTTTTAATATCCTCCATCCCATCGGTTGGGATGCCTTTGGACTGCCAGCGGAAAACGCCGCCATCAAGCATCAGCGGCACCCTTCGGAATTCACTTTCAGCTACATCGACCGCATGCGCGGGCAGTTGCAGCGGTTGGGTGTGAGTTACGATTGGCGGCGCGAAATCGCCACCTGCGTTCCGGAATACTACCGCTGGAATCAATGGTTCTTCCTGAAGATGTTCGAGCGAGGGCTGGCCTATCGCAAAAAAAGCCGTGTCAACTGGTGCCCGCAATGTGAAACGGTTCTCGCCAACGAGCAGGTGGTTAACGGCTGTTGCTGGCGGCATGAGGAGACGCCGGTCGTCGAGCGTGAGCTCGAGCAATGGTTTTTGAAGATCACTGCGTATGCGGACCAGTTGCTCGCCGATATGAAGGAATTGGTCCGCTGGCCGGAACGTGTGCTGACCATGCAGGAGAATTGGATTGGTAAATCCGTCGGCACCTATGTGGATTTCAAAGTTGCCGGGCTCGGGAAGGCGCTGCGGATATTCACTACGCGCGTCGATACGATTTTCGGCTGCACAGCGGTGTTCCTCGCGCCCGAGCACCCCCTGGTCGGAGAGCTTTTGGCGCACTCACCGGAACCCACAAAACTGCGCGAGGACGTGGAGCGCATAAAGTCTTCGGCCGTACGCGCGCGTGTGGAGGTGAACCTCGCCAAACTTGGCGCCGACACCGGATACAAGGCGGTCAATCCTTATAACGGGGAAGAAGTCCCCATCTGGCTCGCCAACTTTGTGCTGATGGAATACGGCACGGGTGCGATTATGGCGGTTCCGGCGCACGACGAGCGCGATTTCGAATTTTGCACAACTTATGGTCTTCCCATCCACACCGTGATCGTGCCCGAAGGGACCGCGCCGGGAGGATGGTCCGATCCACCACCCAAGGCGACGGTAGAATACGGCCGCCTGGTGGCCTCAGGTGAGTACAGCGGGCTGAAGTCCGAAGAAGCGATCGAGCGCATGACCCGCGACGCTGAGACTAAGGCGTTCGGCCAGGGAACGGTTCAATATCGGATCAAGGACTGGGGGATCTCGCGGCAACGCTATTGGGGCACCCCGATCCCCATCCTCTATTGCCAGGCGTGCGGAATCGTCCCGGTGCCGGAAAAAGATCTGCCGGTGATCCTGCCGTCGAACATCAAGCTGACGGGGCGCGGGCATTCGCCGCTCGCGGATTTGCCGGAGTTTGTAAATACCACGTGTCCAAAGTGCGGCAAACCGGCGCGGCGCGAGACCGATACCATGGATACGTTCGTCGATTCTTCCTGGTATTTCTACCGCTACACGGACCCGAAGATTGCGACGGCGCCCATCAACAAAGATGTGGTGAAGTACTGGTTTCCGGTGGACCAATATATTGGCGGCATCGAACACGCCATTCTGCATCTGATCTACATGCGTTTCTTCACCAAGGTCATGCGTGACATCGGCCTGGTGGAGTTCTCCGAACCTGTGGCGCGGCTGTTCACACAAGGCATGGTGATTAAAGACGGCTCAAAAATGTCGAAGTCCAAAGGGAACGTCGTGGACCCCACCCAGATGTTTCTGAAGTACGGCGCCGATACCACGCGCGTCTACATGTTGTTCGCGGCCCCGCCCGAAAAGGACTTGGACTGGAACGACGCCGGCATTGAAGGGGCATCGCGCTTTGTGGGCCGCGTCTATCGGCTGGTAGCGAAACACGCAGAAATAATAAAGGTAGTGAAAGCAGGGAAGCTGAGTGTCGAGGAGAAGGCCGCCTTAACGCCCGAGGAACGCCTGCTGTTGCGCAAATCGCACCAGGTGCTCCGGCACGTGACCGAGGACATGGAAGAGCGCTGGCACTTCAACACCGACATCGCCATGAGCATGGAGTTGGTCAATGAACTGGCCGAGCTTGACGCCGCGGTCGAGGCCGGGAAGATTCGCGCCCAGGCCCACAAGACGGCGCTGGAATTCCTGATCACCATCCTCTCCCTCTTTGCGCCGCATGTTGCGGACGAACTCTGGGAAGGGCTCGGCCACAGGGAACCCCTGCTTAAGGTTGCGTGGCCGGAATTCGACCCGGAACTGGCAGCGGAAGACGATCTGGAATTGCCCGTGCAGGTGAATGGCAGACTGCGGGCTCGGATCCGAGTGCCGGTGGCGGCTGCGGAAGAAGAGATTCGCACGCGCGCGCTGGCTGAGGAGAAAGTCATCCAACACCTGGCCGGGCTGCGGGTGGTGAAGATCATTGTCGTGCCGCAGAAGCTCGTTAGCATCGTTGCGAAATAGGGTTGACAGCTTATTCTTTCGCTGGATTACAAAATGCCCACCCCCCAACCCGTCGTCGTTCTCGACTTTGGTTCGCAATATACGCAACTGATTGCCCGCCGCATTCGCGAGCTTCAGGTGTACGCGGTCATCGCGCCGTGCAACCTGCCCTTTGACGACTTGGTACGCATGAGCCCCCAGGCGCTGATTCTTTCCGGCGGACCGTCGTCGGTTTACGATCCCGCCTCGCCGGTCTGCGACGAGCGCGTGCTGAAGCTCAACCTCCCCGTGCTCGGCATCTGCTACGGACTCCAATGGATGTCTTACAAGCTGGGCGGCAAAGTGGAGCCGGCGGGGCGGCGCGAGTATGGCTTCGCGGAGCTCGACATCCTCCCCACCTCGCAGCTATTGGCGGGCTTCCCGTCTCCCCTCAAGGTCTGGAATAGCCACGGCGACCACGTGGTCGAAGTTCCGCCCGGCTTCGCCATTACGGGGCGAACCTTCAATGCGATCTCGGTGATTGAGAATCCTCAAGTGCGAATGTATGCGTTGGAATTCCACCCGGAGGTTCACCACACTGCCTGCGGCCGGGATATCCTCAAGCGCTTTGTTGCAGACATCGCCGGGATCAAACCGAACTGGTTTCCGGGATCGTTTATCGAGCAGACCGTGCAACAGGTGGGTGAGCAGGTCGGAGAAAGGAGGGCGCTTTGCGCGCTTTCCGGAGGCGTGGATTCAGCGGTCGCCGCAACCTTGGTGGGGAGGGCGCTGGGCGATCACCTGACCTGCGTCTTCGTGGACAATGGCCTGCTGCGCAAAGATGAGTTCAGCGAAGTTAGCGCCAAGCTGCGGGAGCAGGCGCACCTGAACGTGAAAGCCGTAGACGCCGCAGAGCGTTTCCTCGCACGACTGGCCGGCGTAACGGACCCCGAGCGCAAGCGCAAAATCATTGGGGAAGAATTCATCCGCGTGTTCGAAAGCGAAGCTCGCGCCCTTGGCGACGTGGGGTTTTTGGTGCAGGGAACTCTCTACCCGGACGTGATCGAATCGGTTTCCGTCAAGGGGCCTGCCGCGACGATCAAAAGCCATCATAATGTGGGCGGCTTGCCTGCGCATTTGAAATTCAAGCTGATTGAGCCGTTACGCGAGCTGTTCAAAGATGAAGTTCGAGCGGTAGGGCGGGAGTTGGGCCTGGATGAATCACTGGTAAACCGGCAGCCGTTCCCGGGACCGGGGCTGGCCGTCAGGATTGTCGGGGAAGTCACCGGTGAACGGCTGCGGATGGTCCGCGAGGCTGATTCCATCGTGCAACAAGAGGTGCGTGGCGCAGGATTTTACGACCGGCTGTGGCAGTCGTTCGCTGTTCTCTTGCCGGTCTCAAGTGTGGGAGTGATGGGAGACGCCCGGACCTATGCTTCTACGATTGGCATCCGGGCCGTCGAGTCAGAAGATGGGATGACAGCGGATTGGGCGCCACTGCCGCCGACACTGCTTCAGCGGATGGCGACACGTATCGTGAACGAGGTGAAAGGTGTGAACCGAGTGGTCTTCGACATTACTTCGAAGCCACCGGGAACCATCGAGTGGGAATAACTCACCCCTGGCGCCTGCCCTCGGGCAGGAACACCTCTCCCCGCATTTGAAACGAATGGCCTTAGCGGCTTGCCAGTTTCTGAGCCATGTACAGCAAGAGCTGGCGGTCCTTCTCGTCGATCCTAGTGAGGAGCCGTTTGACTTTCTCGAAAAAGCGGAGCTCCTTTTCCTGCTCCGCATCGAGAACTAGCTCTTCCGTCGTCTGGCGCTTGCTCAGATTTGGCAATGGGGGCGGCTCTTCCCCCTCAAAGAATAATTGGTACAGCGGGAGTTCCAGCGCCGCCGCCAGCCTCTCAAGGGTCTCAAGGGAAGGAACGGTATGCCCGTTCTCAACCCGAGAAATATAGCAGCGCAACAGACCGGTGCGCTTTTCGATATCACCCTGTGAAAGGTTTCGCTCTTCTCTCAGTTTTTTGAGACGTGACCCAATAATCATGGGCACATTCTTTCACAAAGTGATTAACTGGTCAACTAGAATTTTGATTAGAATTTGATTGGAATAGGTCATTTTGTCACTGTAACCCCAGAGGGGCCTCCCTCGTCGGAACCAATGAGGGACGTCAGAAAATGGAAGTACGATGGCCAACTCCCCGGCCGACCTTGCCCAAGAGATTCAAGCGATTAAGCGGGCACAGGAGGGTGACTCTGCGGCCTTCGGACCGCTGGTGGAAAAATACCAGCAGCGCGTCTTTTCCCTGGTGTACCATTTGGTACGAAGGCGGGATGAGGTGGAAGACCTTGCCCAGGAGATTTTTATCAAAGCGTTCCGGGCAATTCGCAGTTACAACTTCCAATCTTCTTTCGCCACTTGGCTTAGTCGGATCGCCACCAATCATTGCTATGACTACTTGCGCCACGAACGCGCCTCACGAGTCAGTTTCTATTGGCAAATGGGCGAGGATAGTCAGCGCGAGTTGGAGAGCAATGCCGAAAGTCTGCCGGAGGATGAGCTTGATCACGCCGAGAAAACCGTACTTCGGGATTTGGTGGACAAGCTCCTTCAACGTGCCCCGGAAAATGATCGGCAGATTCTTATCCTAAAGGAGTTACAGGATTATTCTGTGGAGGAGATTGCAGAAATTCTGAATTTGAAGCCGACCACGGTTAAAGTTCGATTGCACCGCGCCCGGAAACGGATGCTTGAGGATTTGCGGCAGTGGCAGGAGGGAGAATAGCCCATGCTTTGTGATGAAATCCGAGAACGCTTGGACAGTCTTTGGGACGGCGAAGAGCTACCCGAGGTTCGCCAGCACTTGGCGCAATGTGCAGGGTGCGAACGATACTTACGCGATCTCGGCTTGGTGCGGGCGGGATTCCGTGTGCTGAAGCGCGAGCCAGTGCCCGAGCCTTCCGTGGGGTTCCGAGAGCGGTTGGTTCGCCAATTAGGTGAATTGGCCAGCCCGCCCAGTGTGGGCGAGTTCTTCGAACGGATCGGGCGGCGCTTTGTTTACGTGACGCTGGTCTTAACGTTTCTCACCCTGGTGGCCTTGGCGCTACCGTCAACAGGCCCCATTCGTGAGCCGGCCGTGCCCGAACTGCTCATGTCGACGCAGGAAGCAACGCTGACGCATGTGGACCCCCTCGGCGACACACTGGCGCCGGATGCTACGGATTTGACGAGAGGCGAAGTTTCCGCGCCTCGGCAATCCAATGAGATGAAATGACACGCCGCGTTTATCTCTACTTCACGGTGACGTTTGTCCTGGGGGTCGTCCTGGGGGGAGTGGGTGCTTACTACTTCCTTTGGTCCTCAGGTCGCATTGCCCACCGCGCCTTCAACAAGGAGCGTGTCCTGACGCACTTGAAAGCGGTGCTTAATCTCTCCGCCACCCAGGTTCAGCAAATCAGCCAGATACTCGACGACGGCGCTCAAAAGATCAAGGATATACAAAAGCAAATGGACCCCCAGATCCAGGCTCTTCATGAGGAGAACCGTAACCGCATTCGAAAAGTTTTGAATCCCGACCAGGTGAAGAAGTTCGACGAACTCGTGAGGCAGATTGATGAGCGGCGCAGGCGGCGCGCGGCCTCGCCTCCCTCATAGGACCATCGCTAAAACGGAATATCCTCGTCGCTAATCTCAGGCTCGGGGGGAACCGCGGGTTCTGCGGGAGGCGGAGCCGGCAGGGCCGGCGGGGCCGGCGCGTGGTGCTCGGGCGTGGCGCGTTCCATGCCCGCAGAGGCCATGCGGTCGGACTCGGCCTTTGAACCCAGCATCTGCATCGTGCGGGCCACGATCTCGTAAGAGGTGCGCTTGTTGCCGGACTGGTCTTCCCACTGCCGGCTGCGGATGGAACCTTCAATATAAACCAGCTTGCCCTTGGTTAGGTACTCGCCACAGATTTCCGCCAGCTTGTTCCAGGCCACGATGTTATGCCACTCAGTGTGCTTTTGTTGTTCGCCCGTACGGTCTTTGAAGGACTCGTCGGTGGCCAAGGTGAACTTGGCAACCGGAGCGCCACTGGGTGTGTACTTGATCTCTGGGTCTTTGCCAAGCCGCCCGATCAGAATGACTTTGTTGATGGTGCCCGCCATGAGGGTCTCTCCTCCGTGGAGTGGGTGTGAAGGCAAGACTTGTGCACGCTTCTAGAGCCCGCCGCGCCCGCCTAACTCTTCCTGTGCGGCGGCACGACGTAGCCGAGCACCTTCAGCCGCTCGCGCGCCAACCCGGCTTCCGGCGAATTCGGAAAGCGCTGGATCAATGAGCGCAGTTCCTTAACGCCTGCGACTTTCTGGTCAAGGGCCAGGAGGGCATACCCCTTCTTGAGTTGGGCGGCCGCCAGCTTATTTCCGGTAGGATAGCGCTCAATGCATTTGTTGTACTCATCGATGGCCTGCTGGTAGTTTTTCTGATTGTAATAGCAGTCGCCGATGTAAAACTGGGCATTGGAAGCGCGATCGCTCTCACCGTAATACTTTAAATAATCCTGAAATGACTGGATGGCCAGCGGGTATTGCCCCCCATTGTAATAACTATATCCCGCGGAGTAAAGCGAATCCGGGTCGGGCACCGGGTTGGGCGGTGTGACCTGACCGGTGGGGTTGGCCGGGTTTGGCCCGGGCGGTTGGGTGCCTCCCCCCGGGGGAAGTGTCTGGAGAATGTTTTGGGTCTGGGCCATCTGGTCGCTGAGCTTGGAGAGGCGTGCCTTGGCCTCCTCCAGACTTTCGCTCAACGCCTGCATCTGGCTGGTCATGGTGTCGAACCGCGCGTTGGTCGAGGCCAGATCCTGGGCCATCACCGTGCGCAGTTCGTTGACGGTGACCTTCATGGTGTTGACGTTGTCGTTGGCCTGCTCGATCAGGGTCTTCAGCACGGCGGTTTGCGTATCGACCGTCTTTTGCAAGTTTTGAACGGCTTGCTGCAACGCGTCGAGTTGCTGCATCATTTGGACGGTTTCTTTGCTCACACCGTAAGCAGACTGCACCCCCGAGAGCAGAAGCAGAGTCACGATCGATGTCACAAAGGGTTGCCTTTTCAAGATGTTTTTCCCTCGATGTTCAGAATACATATCACGGCAGTCTAACCTTTTGCAGCCATGCAGGTCAACCCGCAAGGGAAACACACTTATCACTCGGCACAGCACGTGGGCTTTGCCAGCGTCACCTTTGGGTGGATGGTGGGCATTACAGCCGGGAGCCGTCAGGGGCTCCCGGCTGATTTCCTCTTACTTGGATTCGGCGCCGTAGTGGAAGTGATCCACGCGGTTCTGCTGCCAGCAATCTTCCGTGTGGTCCGCCTGGTTACAAGTACTAACCGGACGGTCCTTGCCGTAGGAGATCGTCGAGATCCGGTCGGCGCTGACGCCGGAGTTCACCAGGAAGTTCTTGCCCGCCGTCGCGCGGCGATCACCGAGGCCGAGATTGTACTCTTCGCTCCCGCGCTCATCGCACTTGCCTTCGATGGTGAACTTGATGCTCTGATGCTCTTTCAGGAAGCTCGCATCCGAATTCAAGGCTGCCTCCGCATCGGAGCGAATGTCGGCCTTGTCGTAATCAAAGTATGCATCTTTGACATTCTGTTCAAACAACGTGTCCTCACTGATTTCCACCGGCGCCGGGGGTGGCGGTGGAGGTGGTGGAGGGACGGTCACCGTGACGCGCGCCGTAGCACTTTGCGTGCCGCCCGGTCCGGTAGCCGTCAGAGTATAAGTGGTCGAATCCTGCGGGGTCACTGACGAAGACCCGGTGGCCTGGACCTTACCCACCCCTGGTTCCAGGTCTAGATCCGTGGCGTTCTGTGAGGACCAGCTCAAGGTAACGGACTGGCCTTTGTCAATAGTACTTGGTTCTGCGGTCAGCGTAACGGTCGGAGCTGGCGGTGGCGGCGGCGGTGGCGGTGGCGGTGGCGCGGCCGGCGTCTTTTTCTTGCAAGCGCCAGCCAGCAGGACAACTCCCAGGATTCCGACAAGAACCGCAAGACTGCGTTTCTTCGTAGGCATGCTTAATCCTCCTTAGTCAGCTAAGAATTCTTGTAATCCCGTGGGTGCATGAGTCTGCCTGAAATTCCCCCTTAGGTGACAGGTTGCCTCTAATAGATCGATCCTGTACTAGGCGGGATAAAGGCATAATGAAATCCAAAATACTAACATCAAAACAAAAGAAAACACAAGATTGCTATTAAGATTTCTCACATTGCGACGATTTTGGTGCCGATGCTTGTGGTCTTCTCTTTGGTGTGTCTAATTTGCCTTCCGATAGACATTTGTTCTGAACCACCAGCTCATTAGTGCAGCAATTCCAAAGCCACACCTAAACCCTTGAGCAGCTTGAGTATATCGATTACAAGAGCAACATCCCTTCGCAATTTCGCGAACTTCGTGAACAATGCCAGAAAGTCAGTTCGACCAATTGGCGTTCCAATTTTCCCCATCCTGGGTCAGTTGCTTGGGGTCCTGACCGTTAGCGAGCATGGTCCAGATCTGGCGCGACCCCGAGCGTGTGGATTCAAATGCCAGGTGGCGGCCGTCGGGCGACCACGTGGGATGCTCATTACGACCCGCATCGTGCGTTAACTGAATAATATGACCGCTCGCAATCTCCATTACATAAATATCATAGGTTCCGGTTTCGCTGACCCGCCAATGAAAAGCCATGAAAAGCCCGTTGGGAGACCAGGAGGGGCTGCTGGCGTCGCCGCCTTCTTTGGCGGTCGTCATGCGGCGCAGGTTGGTGCCGTCCGCGGACATGATGTAAACCTGCGGTGCACCGCTTCGATCCGAGACGAAAGCAATTTCGTTTCCGGTTTTGGGATTCCAGGCCGGAGAAATGTTCACGCTCGACGAGAAAGTGAGGCGTTGTAAATGCATGCCATTGGGATCGGAAATATAAATCTCCGGGTTGCCGCTCATGCTGGAACAGAAGGCGATTTTCTGCCCATCGGGCGACCATGCCGGAGTCGTATTTAGACCGGGATAAGCCGGAAAGGGAATGCGCCGTTTCATTTCGAACGAGTAGAGGAGAATTTCGGGATTGCCAACGGATTTACCCAAGACGTAGCTGGTGAATGCTAATCGCGTGTTGTCGGGGGACCAGCGCGGCGTGGTTGAAATTGTGCCATAGCTGGTAAGGGGATGCTGATTAAAGCCGTCATAGTCCATCACCCAGATCTCCGAGTTGCGGCCGCGCGCCCTCACGAAGGCAATTTGCGTCAGGTTAATTCCCGGGATGCCGCCCCCCAAAGCTTTGATGATCTCATTGGCGAAACGGTGCGCCGCCTCGCGCGTGGAAACTTCATTCATGGTCGCGACATAGCGCTTGGCCAACACCCCGGGATTGGCTTGATTCCCGAGGTCGAAGACCCTCCCCGTGATCACCAAGTTGGAATTGATATTCTCAGTACTGCCGAACACCAGCATCTGGGCGGAAGCGGGAGGGCTGGTCCAGGCGTTGAAATCGACGTCCAGCGGCTCTTGCGGGATTTTCAGAGGGAAGTAACTCTTGCTGACCATTTCAAATATTCCGGCGTTGTCGAGGTCGTTCCAGAGGACCTGGTTGAACTCCTGGGTCAAGCTGACCAACGTCTGATCAACCGATTTGGGAGGAAACTCAGGGACGGCCAGCTTGATGCGCGGAGCGCCAAGGTTGATTCCGGTGCTCAGCCAGTCCTGGCTTTGGGCAGATGGTGAGGTGATAAGGAGCGAGGTAACGAGGCCGAGGAGCAGGAGGAGCGGGAGAGTGATTTTCTGCATGCTCATGTTTCGTCGTGGGCTTCCAATATACTAAGATGCTGGCATCTTTGCAAGCAGATGTCTCGTAATGTGATATATTTTAGCGGGCGGGCGATCTTCTCCTAACGGTGGAAATCAAAATAAAAGTCCACGCGCACGCTTCCTCCCGAGTAGTCGGGCGGCAAAGGCGCCAGGGGGCTGGAGGCCAGGACCGCTCGCAGCGCGGAGCGATCAACCTCCGGAATGCCGCTGGCCTGGGTCATATGCAGCCCCGTGATCGTCCCATCGCGCAGAATCTCAAATTCCAGATAGACGCGCGGAGCGGAGACGATATTAGGGCTGACCGTCGAAAGCAGCCAGTTGGCGCTGATGCGATTGCGCAGCGCCGCCACATACCAGGCATAACGCTGGCCGAAACTCCCACCCTCCCCTGCGCTGATGCCGCCTGAGCCCGCAGCGGTCACCATCTGCGTGTAGGTCATGGTCGGGGCGCCGCTCTGACCGTAGGGGATGGCATTGGGCGGCGGGGTGATCTCGGCCTTCTGGATGCGCTTATTGATCCTCTCCGCCTTCTCAGGTTTCACCGCGTTTTTAAACTTGGGAATCTGTGCCGCTTCCGGCGGGGGTTCCACTTTGGGCGGAGTCTCCGTCTTGTAAAGCCCGGTGTTCTGGGTCGCTACCGTGCTGGGGGTGGAAAGCATGGGAGCGGGCAAGGGAATCCCCGGCAATGATGCCACCGCCCCGATATGGGTCGCGTCTCCTGTGCCCCAACGCTGGCCCCAGCCACCTCCGAAGCGAAAACCGAAGGTGGTGTAAGCGACGACACTCAGAAACAGCAGGAAGTGTAGGCCCAGAGAAAGCAGCAGAGTGCCGCGCAAGGTATCACGGCGCTCGTCGACTAGCGCGATGGTTTGCGTGCTCATAGCGTCAAGAACAAGGGGCTCGGGGCTAAGTGCTCGGGGCTAGGTGCTAGGGGCTAGGGAAAAGCGGCCCTCATCTCCGAACCTTTGTTCTTCTCCTTACTGCTCACTGCCCACCGTCAACCGACAACCGCCTTCTGCTTTCTGCCGACTGCCTTCCCTACTGTCCCGGCTTAGTCTCCAGGGGCTCGGTAACGATATTCAGATTGGTGAGACTGGCTTGCTTCAGCGCATCCACCACCTGAGCAAACGCTCCGAAGGACACATTCTGGTCGCAACGGATAAACACCGGCTGGTTGCCGGCGCCCTTGAGTTGATCGAGGACAAACACCCCCAGCCGGTGGATGTTAATCGGGTCATTGCCAACATAAATATTCTGCTTCTTATCGATGGTGATGACGACCTTCTCGTCCGAGACCACTTTCACCGTTTTGGTCTTGGGCAGGTCCACTTCGATTCCCGATTCCAGGATAGGTGCGGTGAGCATGAAGATAATGAGCAAGACCAAAACCACGTCCACGAACGGCGTGATGTTGATTTCCGAAAGGGAAGTCTGGGTTCTGCCGTTCGAGCTGCTGAAAGCCATGATGCACCTCGGGAAAATAGAAGTCAGGAGTCAGGAGCCGGGAGTCAGGAGAAAAGCGGATTCTGACTCCTGGCTCCTCACTTCTACCTCCTCAATCCATGAAATAACGCTCCGTCATATTCAGGAATTCCAGGGAGAAGTCATCCATCAGCGTCCCAAACTCTTTGATGCGCTTGAGGAAGATGTTGTAAGCAATGACCGCCGGGATCGCCGCGAACAAACCGGCGGCCGTCGTAATTAGCGCTTCCGAGATGCCCGGAGCTACGCTCCGCAATGAAGCCGTTCCGGCAGCTCCCATGCCGTGGAAAGCATCGATGATCCCCCAGACGGTTCCGAACAGTCCCACAAAGGGGGTTACGGAGCCCGTAGTGGCGAGCCACTCCAGCCATTCTTCCATGCGGCTCAGTTCCGCGGAGGAGCCAATCTGTAACGCCCGGCTCACCGACTCCAGGCTACGAATCCGGGGCTTGCCCGGGTTTTCGGTCACCACCGCCTGGCTTTCAATCTCGTGATATCCCGCCTGGAAAACCTCGGGCAGCGGGCTCTCCCTCAAAGTGCGGCTGAAGGCGCGAATTTCCGACAGCTTCTTGCTTTGCCGAAAGACTTTCAGGAATTCGTCGGATTCGCGCCGGGCGCCCCGGAAGCGACGGGTCTTTTGGAAAATAATTGCCCAGGAGAGGACCGAAAAAGCCAACAGGAGGAACAGAACGAGTCTGGCCACAATCCCCGTGTTCGTCAGGAGCTGCCAGACCTCGCCCCGATAGAAATCCTCAGCCGAAAAAGCCTGATAGAAGAACAGCAGTGCGGCAGTCAATTAACCTCCTCTTGACGACAGGAACGTTGAGATCGCCCCATCAATTCAACCTAGCACAGTGACCGGGGCCAGTCAATTGAGGAACCCTCGCCCCCTCTACCCCCGTGTCCGATGCTCCGAATATGATAAACTCTGATTCACAACGCCCATGCTGCGCGAAATTCACATTCAGAATTACGCCGTCATTGAGAACCTCGCCGTGGAATTCGGGCCGGGCTTGAACCTGCTTTCCGGGGAGACCGGCTCGGGCAAATCGATCCTGGTGGACGCTCTGGGACTAGCTCTGGGCGGCCGGGCTTCTCCGGAGGTCATTCGAACCGGGCAGGAGCGCGCGCTGGTCACCGCGGTTTTCTCCGCCGAGGGAGAAGCGCCTTGGTCCGATTGGCTCGAGGAGCACGGCGTGCCGCCCAGTGAAGAAGGCGAACTTATCCTCCGTCGCGAGGTTCAAGCGGGTGGCAAGAGCCGCCTGCTGGTGAACGACCAACCCGTGACTTTAGGCGCGGCGCGGTCATTGGCTCGCGGCTTGGTGGAAATGCACGGCCAGAACGAGCACGTCGCGCTGTTCGTGCGCGAGGCGCAGCTTGAACTGCTGGACCAGTTCGCGGGAGTGGAAGAGGAAGTGGCCAACCTCCGCAATCTCTATACGCGCCGGCGTGGACTTGAACAAGAGCTCGATGACCTGAGCCATAACGAGCAGGAGCGTTTGCGAACCATCGACCTGCTGAGTTTCCAGGTGCATGAACTCGAGCAAGCGCAACTGGACCCTGGCGAAGACGCGCGCGGGGAAGAAGAGCGGCGGATTCTTTCCAACCTGGAAAAAGTCCGCGCCGCTGCCGCCAACGCTTTTACCGAGCTCTACGAGGACGAGGGCGCCGCCGTCTCCCGTCTCGCCTCCGCCGCGCGGCAACTCGAAGAACTGCGGCGGTACGACACGGCCATCGAGCCGCAGCTCGAATCGCTGGCGGCGGCGCGCGCCACGCTGGAAGATATCGCGGCGTTTCTGCGCGACTACCTGGAAAAACTGGAGGCCGATCCCCAACGCCTGGAAGAAATTGAGGACCGCCTGGCATTGATCGATCGCCTGAAGAGAAAGTACGGCGCGAGTGTCGAGGCGATCCTGGCGTATGCCGCCGAGACGCGGGAGCGGCTGGCCAGTCTTGAACACGCCGATGAGCGGCGCGAAGTGGTGCGGAAGGAACTCGCCCAAGCGGCCGGGGAGTATCGAAAAGCCGCCGAAGCACTCTCGGAAAAACGGCGCGAAGCGGCGCGGAAATTAGTGAGATTGGTGCGCGAAGAATTGGCGCAACTGGGGATGGAAAAGACCCGCATGGAAGTGCACTTCGAAATGGCGCCGGAGGACCAGGGCGGGCCATATGGAATCGATGTGATTGAATTCCGCATCTCGCCGAACCCGGGGGAAGAATTGCGGGTCATGGAAAAAATCGCCTCGGGCGGCGAAATCTCACGTTTGATGCTGGCGCTGAAGACGGTCGTCGGGCAGGCGCGCGTGAGCCGTGGCGGACGCCGAGCTCGACGGGCGGCGCCCACGTTTGTTTTCGATGAGGTGGACACCGGAATCGGGGGGCGGGTGGCGGAATCCGTCGGCCAGCGTCTGAAGCGGCTGGCGCGCGACGCCCAGGTGCTTTGCGTCACCCACCTCGCGCAAATCGCCTGCTTTGCCGATCACCACTTCTATGTGGAAAAATCCGCGCGCGGTCCCCGCACCGTGACCACCATTAAAGCGTTGGAAGGCGGACAGGAGCGCACCGAAGAGTTGGCGAGGATGCTCTCCGGCAGTCAAATTACCGACGCCGCCCTGAAGCACGCCGCTACCATGCTGCGCCAGGGGGAGGGGTAATCGGGAGATCGGGAGAAAGATGAAACTGGAAACTGGAAATTGGAAACTCGCGCGGTAGGGCGCCCGATTTTCGAATTGCGCGTCTCCGGTTTCGATTTTCCAGTTTCCAGTTTCGAATTTTGCCTGTCTCCCGATCATCCGATAAAAACGGGCCTTACTACTCAAAGGGGAAGTTTCACGCTATACTGAATTCGCAGGCTCAGAGCCGCTCCATGGGAAATGACCTAATCCAAATCGGCAGCGTTCCGCCGCAGCAGAGTGTAGTGCCTGATATGTCGGCGATGCGGGAGTTGCCCGTCGCCCGCGACATCCCGGCCGAGGCGAAGACTTTTTACATTGAAACCTTCGGCTGCCAGATGAACGTCCACGACTCCGAGAAGGTAGCGGGTGTGTTGATGGCGCGGGGTTACCGCCCCGTCGAATCCCACCAGGACGCCGATGTCATCCTCTATAACACTTGCAGTATTCGGGAAAAGGCCGCGCAGAAGGTCTTCTCGCGTTTGGGCGCCTTCCGCAAGGGGCAATCCGCCGCGGGGAAGATCATTGGTGTGCTGGGTTGCGTGGCTCAGCAGGAAGGCGAACACTTTTTTGAGCGCGCGCCCCAGGTCAGCCTGGTGTGCGGCTCGGCGAGCTACGCGAAACTTCCTGACCTCCTCGATCAGCTTGAGTCGGGCCATCGGCGCGTAAAAGGCCTGAAGCTCGACACCGAGGATTGTTTTGAAACCGAGCTTACGCGCCGCGACAACCGGTACCGCGCCTACCTGACGATTATTGAAGGATGCGACCAGCGTTGTGCGTTCTGCGTCGTGCCCATGACGCGCGGGCCGGAGCGGAGCCGGTCAGGCGCTAGGATTCTGGCCGAATGCCGGCGGCTGGTGGATGCGGGCTACACCGAGATTCAACTTCTCGGCCAGATTGTAAATGCCTGGCATGACCCCTCGCCCGCGGGTTGGACCTTTGGGGAATTACTGGCGCGCGTGGCGGAGGTTCGCGGCATCCGGCGCGTGCGCTTCACCACCTCGCACCCGCGCTATTTCACGCCGGAAATTGTGCAGGCGATGGGCGCACACCCGGCGCTCTGCGATCAAATCCACCTGCCTGTGCAGGCAGGTTCTACGCAAGTCTTGAATCGTATGCGGCGCGGGTATTCGCGGGAAGAATACCTGGAAACAATCGGCTGGATCCGTAAGGCGTCACGGGAAATCAGCTTGTCGACCGACATCATCGTGGGCTTTTGTGGGGAAAGTGAAGCGGATTTTGACCAAACGCTCTCCTTGCTCGCCGAAGTCGAATACGACCAGGTCTTCTCTTTCAAGTTTTCACCGCGGCCTAACACCGCCGCACAGGGGTTCACGGATACCGTACCGGAAGAGGAAAAGGGCCGCCGGCTTACGGTCTTGCAGGAGCGGCAGCGGCAGATTCAACTGCGCCGGAACCAGGCCCTGGTGGGTCGCGTTTTTGAGGTTCTCGTGGAAGGCTATCAGCCGCGCCTGGGGCAGGCGATAGGGCGGACGACCAGCAATCGAGTCCTCAACTTCCCGGGTACACCCGCCGATATTGGATGTTATAGGGATGTGCGGGTGACGACCGCCGGGCCCAACAGCTTGGTGGGCGAACGTGTGGGTGGCGCTCCCGGAAGCGCGGGGCACGCCTGAGGTAAACCGCTGCCAGTGCGTGGAGCGGCGGCGCACGCGGAACGGAGGGATGCATGGAAGTCGAGATGAAAATCCGCGGTTTGGTGATGGATCCCGTCACCAACATGCCCATTGTTATTTTGAAGGACGTAAATGGCACGTGCGTGCTTCCCATCTGGGTGGGAATCTATGAGGCGAACGCCATCGCCCTGGAGATCGAGAAGGTCACCACCCCCCGGCCCATGACCCACGACCTGCTCAAGAATCTGCTTCTGGGTCTCGAAATGCACGTCAACAAGGTGGTGGTGAGTGAACTCCGCGACGATACCTTCTATGCCTTGATCTGGCTGGAAAGGGACGGCCAGATGATGTCCATCGATTCCCGGCCCAGCGACGCGCTGGCCCTGGCCCTGCGCGTCGATTGCCCCATCTACGTCGAGGACGAAGTCTTGAAGAGCTCGAAAATAGCCGGAAACACCAGCGACAAGGTCAGCAATGAAGAGTTGAGAAAGTGGCTCGAGAACTTGAATGACGACGACATGGGACGTTACAAGATGTAGTCTTGGGTCCTTAGCCCCGAATCCCTAATCCCGAGTCCCGTAAATGGCCGCGACGATCATTGCGATTGCGAACCAGAAAGGCGGAGTCGGGAAGACTACGACTGCGGTGAATCTGGCTGCCGCTTTCGCGCTAAAGAACCGGCGCACTCTGCTGATTGATCTTGACCCGCAGTCCAACACCACGCTCACCTTCCTTTCACCCGAAGATATAACCACTTCTGTTTATGACGTGCTCGCCGACCACCACACGAGTGTGACGGAGGTCGTGCGTCCTACCAAGGTGGCCAACCTTTGCCTGATTCCCGCCAAGATTTCTTTGGCCAAGCTGGAGGCGAACCTGGTGGGCCAGTTCGACGCTCCCTACCGGCTGAAGGACGCCCTGGCGAATGTCCGCAACGACTTTGACCTGATCGTCATCGATACTCCGCCGGCCTTGGGGATCATCACGGTCAATGCCCTGGTCGCGGCGAATTACTTGCTGGTTCCCATCCAGGCCTCATACTACTCGCTGGAAGGGACCGACGACCTGCTGGAAACCCTGGAGCGCGTTCGCGCGCGGCCCAATCCCGAACTGCAATTGCTCGGGGTAATCGTGACCCTCTTTGACAAGCGTACGAATCTCGCACGCGACATCTACAAGCAGGTCAGGGATGTGTTCGGCGACAAGGTTTTCAAGACCGTGATCGGCAGGAATGTGCGCCTGGAGGAAAGTCCGGCCTACAAGGAAACGATTTTCAGCTTTGCGCCGGGTTCCAGCGGGGCGGAAGAGTACGCGCAACTTGCCAGGGAGGTTATGCAACGTGTCAGTTAGACGCGCAGGTTTACCGATCACCGTAAAGATGCGGCACAATGCGCATTACGTCGAGGAGATCATCTCCCGCAGTGGCGCGGCCATCGGCCGGATGATTCCCATCGAGCAGATTCAACCCAACGCCGATCAGCCCCGCAAGGATGTGGGTGACTTGCACGGTTTGACGGAATCGGTGCGTGACAAGGGCGTGCTGGAACCCCTGCTGGTGCGTTACCTCGCGGAATCGGAGAGGTACATGATCATCTCGGGCGAGCGCCGCTACCACGCCGCATGCGCCGCGGGCCTGCGCGAGTTGCCCTGCATCGAAAAGGACGCGGACGACGCCGAAACCCTGGAACTCGCGCTCATCGAGAACCTGCAACGCAAGGATCTAACCCCCTTTGAAGAGGCGGACGGTGTGCAAGCGCTGGGCGATCGCTTCGGACTGACGCACGAGGAAATCGCCAGGAAAATTTCGAAGTCACGCCCGTCCATTACCGAGCTCTTAAGCTTGCGGACGATTCCCGATGCCGTGAAGGCGCTTTGCATCCAGTCGGGCGTGCTCTCCAAATCCCAGTTGCTGCAAGTCGCGCGGCAGCCGAGTGAGGCCAAGATGCGCGACTTGGCCCGGCGTTTTGCGTTGGGTCTGGTGAATCGGGAGCAGGCGCGTGCGGAACGGAATCCCGACAAGAAGCCGCGCCAGGCTGTTTTCCGATATGTCCCCCCTGCCAAAGAGTTCAAACTGGTTCTGAAATTCCGCAAGGGCAACGTGGAGCGCGAAGAAATCATTGCTGCGCTGCGGGAAATCATCGAAACCCTGGAAACCAACACTTGATTCGCGCGCCTCCTGTGCCGGCGAACCACGAACCGGTCAGCGAGGGCGCTTGGAGATATGCCGACGCGCGTGCCGGGGGAGTTGCTTGGCATCATGACGAGACCGGACGCGTCACCCGGCTGCCACCTTCTGTTTGTGTACGGCACTCTGCGCCAGGGATTCGAGCTGCATCATCATTTAGTACGCATCGGCGCGAAGCTCACGGGCAGGGGTAAGGTCGCGGGGGACCTCTTTGATCTGGGACGCTATCCTGCGGCACTCCCATCGAACCGAAGCGGGAGACGGATTCACGGTGAGGTCTACTATTTGCCCCGGCCTGAGCATGACCTGCGGGTCTTGGATGGAATCGAGGGATTTAATCTCTGCGCCCCAGAGCGCGGGGAGTTTGTGCGTGCGATGACGGAGGTCAGCCGTGAGGGCGGAGAGCCATACCGCGCGTGGGTTTACTGGCTCAATCGGTCCGCTCCACGCGGGCGGCGCATTGCTTCCGGTGATTATTTGCAATGGCAAGTGCGAGGGGACACTCGCGTCTAATGACAGGAATTCCCGCAAGAATGGTTACACCTGCCGATACGGACCGCCTGCGATTCACAGTCTGGGATGACCGGGATTGGATTCCGTTTTCAACCTTGGCCACCGACCCCCAGGTCATGCGATATATATCGGAGGGTGTGTGGCCGGAAGACCGCATCCGGGAATTCGTGACCCGGCAAATCGCAGGTTATCGTGAGGGCGGGTACTGCCTTTGGAAGCTCGTGGAAAAAGCCACGGATTCGCTCGTCGGTATTTGCGGCTTGCAACCCCTGCCCGAGACCCAAGAGGTGGAGATCGGCTGGTGGCTGCGGCCGGCTTTTTGGGGACAGGGCTTGGCTACGGCGGCGGCACAACGCGCCCTGGCGTATGGATTCGAAGTGAGTAAACTTGAGAGAATTGTAGCCATCGCGCAGCCGGCGAACCGGGCTTCGATCCGGGTCATGGAAAAAATCGGGATGCGCTACGAACGGGAAATGGTTCATAGAGGGTTTCGCGTGGTGCTTCATGTCATTACGCTGGCGGAATTTCAATCCCAGCAGTTAGAAGGTCATGCCCGTGTCTGAGGTGGCGCCGTCCCCATTGACGCCGTCGCAAATCGCCAAGCTGGAACGCCTGCTGAGGGCCGGTTTCAAATTTGTGACCTTCGAACGCTTTGCGCGTTACCCCGCCGTCGAAAAGGACGGCTTTGTGGCGCTCCTGGACACGGCCCAGGGCGAAATCAGAATTTTTGGCCAAGTGGGGTATCGCATAGGCGAAGGCATCGGTGTGCTGGTCAAGCGCGCAAGGGAGAGGGTTTTCGTGTGGAAGAGGGAGTCTGTCAAGGCGACGCCGGAACTCCTGAAGGCCTATGATGATTTCAGAGCCGAGCTCAAACAGAATCTGGAGGGCACGCCTTCAAGCCATAGGATGCCGAAAGTCTAAAGAAGTGAACGGCATGGCGGTCCGCCTCGCCAGACCGCTCCATCGCCTTTCGCGACGGGCAGGTCGGAATCGCCCGGGCCGGATGCTGATTCCATTCCCACTTATTTACCGAGTGGCAAAGCCTGGTTCTCTTGCCGCGACGCTCTGCATTGCTCCGACAGTGCCATGCTGGTAGTTGGCAATACTTTTCCGCCCTGCCCGCATTTCCACCGTATACTATTAATTCGGGAGGTGTTGATTGAGCCTCGATCTACTGGACGTGCTCATCGTAGGCGCCGGCCCGACAGGGTTGGCTTGCGCGATTGAAGCCGTGTCGAACAACCTAAAGGTGTTGGTCGTGGAAAAAGGGGTCCTGGTGAACTCCCTTTACAACTATCCCACGACCATGACCTTCTTCACGACCCGCGAGCGCCTGGAAATCGGCGACCTGCCCCTCCCCAGTTTGAATACCAAACCCCACCGGGCTGAAGCCTTGGAATACTATCGCCGGGTTGCCGACTTCTACCGGCTGCCCATTCAATTCCGGGAAAGAGTGATGTCCATCGGCGGGGGAGACGGCGGCTTTCGCGTGGAAACTGAGACCACCGAAGGCCGCAGGGGCGAGTACCTGACCAGGAAGGCCATCATCGCTACCGGTTACTACGATCTGCCCAACCTGCTGGGCATCCCCGGCGAGGAACTTCCCAAGGTTTCTCACTACTACACGGACCCGCACCCGTATTACCGGCGCAAGGTGGCCGTGATTGGCGGCGCAAACTCCGCTGCCGTCGCGGCGCTGGACCTTTTCCGTCATGGCGCTGCGGTCACGCTGATCCATCGCGAACGGGAGCTAAGCTCGCACCTCAAGTACTGGATTCGGCCCGATATCGAGAACCGCATCAAAGAAGGGTCTATCCGGGCCATTATGGAAGCCGAACTCAAGGAGATTGCCCCCGGGTTGATTTGTGTGCGGAAAAACAGCGGGGAAACGCTGCACCTCGAAAACGACTTCGTATTTGCGCTCACCGGTTATCATCCGGATTTTCGTTTCCTGGGAGCTGTGGGGGTGGAAGTTGACCCCCGAACCCACCGCCCGAAGTGCGATCCGGAAACCCTGGAAAGCAACGTCCCGGGAGTTTACCTCGCTGGTGTTATCATCGCTGGCCTGGATACAAACGAAATCTTCATTGAGAACGGCCGCTTTCACGGGAAACAAATCATCGCGGATCTACAGAAGAAACTGTAGAGGTTGGTAAGCCCCGCCGCTATTCCGTCTGTAGCTAATTGGACGAGGTGGTCGGCTGAGGTCTAGGGGCCTGTTTCGCCAGGCTGTTTCGGGAAAGGATGAAAGTCAATTCCGTGCCCGGGGATAGCACGACGCCCTTATGTTTCTTGGCCAGACTATGGATGGCGGCCGCCATCACCCCGACGCCGGCACCAACGAGAGCACCGGTGCCCCCATGTGCCAGGGCGCCAATCGCCGCCCCGCCTGCCGCCCCGATGCCGACTTCTTTGGCTGCACCCTTCTCACCCTTGTCCGGCCCCTGAATGGTTCCTTCATCGCCTTTCATTTTGACGCCGTTGCCCCCCTCAGCATTCTCGAGCGACGCCACGATAACGAAAGTCCCTTCCTGAGTGGAAATCGTCTCAGCCACCAAGCGCATCTCGCCCTTGCCGGTAGCGCGGCCGGCGGGTTTCACGTACGTCACATGCCCCTCCACGGAGCTTTCAGCGGGAACAACTTCGCGCCCTTGCGCGAATATCGGCTCGATGACGCGTCCCGTCCAGGGATCCCCGTCTTCGCTCTCCTTGGTGCTTAAGGTTGTGGTCATGCGGACGTGAAGCTCAGTGCCGGCGGGGAGGGGAATGGTATTGTCGGCGGCCAGGGCTGGAGATCCCCAGATCATCGCGACGCTAATCGCGGCCAACGATAGATGGCAGGTTAATTTCATCGGAAGTCCTTCCGGCGATGTCAGCCGCGAACTCCGTGGCGGTGTCCTGAAATGCAGCCCCTCGTATTCCAATGTTGGCAGCCCGCCAGATTACTTCTTTTCTTCCGGAGGAACATTATCCGCAATAGGCTGTCCGCTAGCGGCATCGACCGAACGGTTGATGACAAACGTCATGGTCATGCCTTGAACGAGGATGATCTGCTTCTCGTGCTTCAGGAGGTTGTAAATCAGAGCCGATCCTGCTCCGATGCCGGCCCCGGCCGCGATGGAGGTTCCTAAACCTGGCCCGCCGCAATTTCCGTAATACTCGCAGTCTATCTCGTGACCCAATCCCACCATGCTGCCTGCACCGGCTCCCATGGCGCCAGCAATCGCCGCATCCTTGGCGGCGTCTTTCTTGCTTTTGCCGCAACCTTTGATGGTTCCTTCATCATCACTGCCGGTTTTGGCGCAAGGCCCGGCGTTCATGTCTTCGAGGCCTGCCGCCATCTTAATCTTGGTGTCGTCCGGGGTAATGATGTCATCCAGAACCAAACGCATTTGCGCGAGACCGGTAACGCGACCGGAAGATTTGACAAAGGCCACGTGACCTTCCACCTCGCTGCCGGTCTCCACCACTTCCTTGCCATCCACGACAATCGGCTGCGTGACCATGCCCGTGAACGGGTCCCCCGTCTTGCTGGTCTTCGAGGTCAGAGTGGTCGTGAGCCGGACATGAAGGAGACTCCCGGCGGGTACGGTTTGCGAGGTTTGCGGAGGAACTTTTGTTTCGCCGGTTTCGCCTACAAGCAGCGCAGGAAGCAACATCCCTGCCAGTAGGCCCATCATCACCGTAATTGCCCACTTCTTCATAAGATTCTCCTTTGCAAAAGGTCCGGTGGCAAGGTTAGCGGGGTAATGCCAGCACTCAAACCAAGGGTTGCCAATTCGCATTTTACACCCCCCGATGGCGCGTTGGCAAGCACACCCCAACCCCTGCCCATTCGATTCACCCACCGGCTCGCGGGTTGCTCAGAATTTGTCTCCCCGGGGCCGCGGGAAGGCGTAAAAATCCTGGTGCTGGGAGGGGGGTCGCCTCCCAATTGACCGGAGTCAAGCCATCCGCTATACTAAATTTGTCCATGCCTAACATTGTCCGTGAGATCACCGATTCCGCCGTGGCGCTGGCAAAGGGGTTTGCTACGACCTTCAAGATGATGGTTGGCCCTACGGTGACGGAGAACTATCCTGCCGAGCCCGTGCACTTTGAGGATCGCTATCGCGGCGTTCACGTTCTGCGGCGCGATGAAGACGGCCTTGAGAAGTGCGTGGCCTGCTTTCTGTGCGCCGCGGCCTGCCCTGCGAACTGTATTTACATCGAGGCGGCGGATAACACCGGCGACCACCGCATCAGCGCGGCTGACCGCTTCGCTAAGGTTTATAACATCGATTACAACCGCTGCATCTTCTGTGGCTACTGCGTGGAAGCCTGCCCCTGCGACGCCATCACCCACGGCCACGATTTTGAAATCGCCGCCTACGACACCAACACCCTCGTCTACCGCAAGGAACAGTTGCTCGAACCGCTTCCAGTCCCGGCTGGAGAGAAGCCGAAGTAGCCCAGGACCATTTGAGTCATCGGTAGATCGGGTCATCGGGCCATCCCATGATCGGGAGACCGGCTGATTTGAGATTTGCGATTGGTGATTGATGATTTTCGAAGTCAGCACCTGATTCATCTCCATCCCCAACGCTGCCGATAACCGATGGGGGGCTCTACATTCCACCTCGCCTCTGGCCTTTTCTCGTCACTTGTCACGCATCACTGCTCTTGGGTGCCGGCGCAGATTCTCCATCCCGCCTTGTTTTTTGTCCGTTTCTCGTCACTCGTCACGCGTCACTTGTACTTCCAATAACCACCTGTATTTTCAATAACATAATGGCAAGCCGCGGTGTTTTGAACCGTCGGCCTTTGTGGCATGGCCATCTGGTCACGAGCCGGACGCCCGTGCCACCTTCCTCTTCTCGCCCTATAGGTTAGCGCTACTTCACCCCAAATTACCGAGCACTCTGTGTGTTCTCGGCCAAAAAGCTCCCTCGATTATTGTCGATTAGCACGCAATTGTTGCATTTTCCTGTAAAAAGCCCCGTTTTTCGCTGGACAGTTTGTCACGCTAGCCTTTGTTTTCATACACATAGTCGGATCGATCTTCATTTTTAACATCTTTTTGGGTCAGGACGGGCGAACTCACCGCGGAGCGCACAGAGACCACGGAGAAAAGCGCTGCTTGCGGAGGGAAGGTTTTTCATGTTGGTTGACGCACAGCTTCATTCTGTTCTCAGTGACCTCTGTGGCCCCGGTGGTAAGATCTTTCTTGGCTTGCTGCCGATTGCGTCGGCATGCTGAGCCTCTGCCCGCCACGGAAGACATGGAGGCGAAATCGTATTCCGCGGCAAAGAACATAGCCGGACTCGGCCCCGATGCTCACCCTTGTAGACTAGCGCCACATGCCGGATGTCTGTCAACATAATAATTAGATAAGAACCTGCCGGTAGGAAAAATAACAAAAACGAGACGTCTAATTGTCCGAACTCGCCCCCGCACAAGCGATCCTGGCGGCTGGGCCGTCTGCTGTTACGAGAATACCTCCCCTCCTCAGATGAGGAGGGGATTAAGGGGTGGTGCTGACCATGGGACGCGGGAATAATCAAGAGGGCCTTGTGACCAGCGGGGCCGAAGCTCCGCCCTTCCGTCCGTTCGGAGAAAACGCCCCGATGTGGTGAGAAACCCGGGCTAGCGCCCTGGCCTTCTGCTGTCGTGAAAATGGCCCTGCTCCTCAGTTAAGGGTGGCAGGGGGTAGTGCTAATTGCGACTTCATGCTTTCGGTTCGCGGGGGTAGTCAAGGCGGATTGGTGTAAACAAGAACTTGATGCAGTTTTCAAGAGCATCCGACCTACAGTTGAGTTACCGTAGGGAGTCATATGGCTACACCAAACTTCTTGTTACACATTCCGATGAGGCGAATCCTGATACTGGCATTGTCTAGTTTGGGAATCATAGCCAGCGCCTGGGGGCAGAGGTTGCCGGATACGGTCGCGCCGGAGAGCTACGACTTAACTCTTGAACCCAATCTAGCCAAGGCAACATTCTCTGGAGATGAGATCATTCACGTGACGGTGTTGAAACCGGCGGTGACAGTCACCTTGAATGCGGCGGAACTGCAATTCCTGGAAGCCAACATCACCTCGGGCGGAGCATCCGAGAAAGCAACGGTGAGTCTGGATGCGGCGAAGGAGCAGGCGGCATTGACCGTGAGCAAGGAACTGCCGGCCGGGCCCGCCGACATCCGTATCCGTTTTACGGGGGTATTGAACGACCAGTTGCGGGGCTTCTACCTGAGCAAATCCGCGCGGCGGAGATATGCCGCAACCCAGTTTGAAGCCACCGATGCGCGGAGGGCGTTTCCCGGGTTTGACGAGCCCGCGTACAAGGCGGTGTTTCGCATCACGCTGATTGTGGACAAGGGCGACACGGCCATCTCCAACGGCAAAATCATCGCCGATACGGCGGGGCCGGGAGACGGCAAACACAGCTTGAGGTTTTCGCCATCGCCGAAAATATCCAGTTACCTGGTGGCGATGCTGGTAGGTGATTTTGCCTGTCGCGAGGGCGGAGCGGACGGGATTCCCATCCGCGTGTGCACTTTGCCGGAGAAGGAGGCGCTGACCGGTTTTGCGCTGGAAGCTTCCGAGAACATTCTGAAATATTACGACAAGTATTACGCCATCAAATATCCCTACGAAAAGCTAGACCTCATCGTGATACCCGATTTTGCGGCGGGCGCCATGGAGAACGCCGCAGCGATAACCTATCGCGACATCTATCTCCTGATCGACGAGAAGACGGCATCGTATGACGCAAAGAAAGACGTGGCGAGCGTGATCGCACACGAGATGGCGCATCAATGGTTTGGGGACCTGGTGACCATGCAGTGGTGGAACGATATCTGGCTGAATGAGGGCTTCGCGACCTGGATGGAACTGAAACCCTTGGAGGCTTGGAAGCCGGAATGGAATTTGGGGCAACAGGAGATCGGGCAGACGCTAGGCGCGCTGGTGAATGACTCGTTGCCGACCGTGCGGACGATCCGAGCGGACGCGGAAACGCCGGCCGATATCGTGGCGTTGTTTGATGGGATCGCATACGGGAAGGCGGCGTCCGTGCTGCGCATGGTCGAAGCATATGTGGGAGCGGAAGTTTTCGAGGCCGGTGTGAATGCCTATCTGGCGAAGCATGCGTACAGAAATGCCACGGCGGAAGATTTCTGGACCCAGCTCACGGAGACTTCCGGAAAGCCCGTAGACAAGATCATGCAGAGCTTTACAGAGCAGCCGGGAGCACCCTTGGTGACGGTCCAGAGCGCGTGCCGCGGGGATCGGACGGAGGTTATGCTCCGGCAGGAACGCTACTATAGCGACGCGGCGAAATTGGCCGCAGCTTCCAGCGAGCTGTGGCCCATTCCCGTAAACCTTCTACCCTCGGCGACCCGGCAGCCGACATTTCACCTGCTGACCAAGAGGGAGGAGACCTTCAACTTGCCAGGTTGCTCCGCGTGGGTTTATGCCAACGCCGGTTCGCGCGGGTACTACCGCAGCAGCTACGATCCGGCTGCATTCGCGAAGATGGCCTCTCAAATCGAAAGCACTTTTTCGCCCGAAGAGCGTGTGCGCATCCCCAACGATGCGTGGGCACTGGTCCAGGTAGGACGGATGAACATTGGAAATTATTTGGATCTGCTGCGGAATATGCAGGGAGAGCGCTCGCGGCAAGTGGTGCAGGAGATGATCGGAAACCTCCGGGATATCCACGACAAGTTCGTGGCAGAAGCAGACCGGCCGGCGTTTGAGAAATGGGTGCGCGACCTTTTGAAGCCCCTGGCGAGTGACTTGGGCGAGGCGCCGGTGGCGGGTGAACCCGCCGAGCGGCAAGCCTTGCGTGCCGATCTATTGGAGGTGCTGGCTGGGCCGGGACGCGATCCGGAACTTGTGGCGAAGGCGCGCGGTGTGGTGGAGCAATACATGAAAGCGCCCGAATCGGTTGACGCGGCGCTGGCGAAAAGTTCGCTGCTGGTGGCCGCCCGGAATGGCGACGCGGGGTTGTACGACAAGTACATCCAACACTTGAAGACGGCAAAAACTCCGGAAGAATACTATGCGTACCTGCTTGCTCTGGGGGACTTTCCAGAAACGGAATTGACCAGACGTTCGTTCGCGTTGGTGCTGAGCGACGAATTGAAGAACCAGGACATGTTTGTGCTGTACTTTCTGCTGGCGAACACCCAAACGCAGCCCGTGGCCTGGGGGCTGTTTAAGGCCGATTTCCCGTCGATCTGGAAGAAACTCGACCCCTCCGGCCGGATAGCTTTCGCCGAACTCGCGGGGTTATTCTGCGACGGAAAACTGCGGGATGATTCCCAGAAGTTTTTTGCAGACCAAAAGCTGCCCGGAACCGAGCGCATCCTGAAAAACGCCAAGGACAAGGTCAACGCGTGTATCCAGGTACGAGAACTACAGCAAAAAAACCTATCCGCTTATCTGGAGAAATAGTTGGGCCCTGGCCAAGGCAGTCCTGACCCTGGGCTTTTCTCATGCCCGATGCCCCCATCGGCATCCGCGCGTCGTCAATGGGGATGGGGCAGGAGGCTGATCGCAAATTCAAATTGGCAGATCCAGGACGAGATAGCAAGCGTAGCGCCGACCTGTCGCTTAGGTCCGTGGCCTTTTGTTGTCAGTTGGGGACGAGGCGTTCGGAGGTAAATTGCTTATGTTCAATCGGTTTACTACTCCTGTTTCGATACTGGCTTGGGTATGTCTGGTCGTTTGTGCCTCACCTGGCCGCGGCGCAGACGCGACCGCAGTGACTGTTCCGCTGGCGGGCGCCGGCCAAGCGCGGGCGATTATCGTGATTCCGAACGCTGCCAGTGAATCCACAAAGTGGGCAGCGAACGAACTGCAGCGAGACCTCCGTTCGCTCTCGGGCGCGGAGATCCCCATCGCGCTTGACGGGCAAGTCCCGCCCAACACAGAAGACAAGTCCTGGATCCTGGTTGGCGGGCCCGGGCAGAACGGTGCGGTGAAAGAGGCGTTGGGGAAAGGACTGCGCGGATTCGGGGGACTTAAGAACGACGGCTTCCTCGTCAAGACCCTCCGTCTCGGGAAACGGCCGGTGGTGGTGGCAGGCGGTGACAGCGACGCGGGCACGATGTATGCCGTTTTCGAGCTGCTGAGGCAACTGGGAGTCACCTTCCGGCTGACCGGAGACATCATCCCGGAGCGGCAATCGTCACTGTCGGTTCCACCGCTCAGCATCTCCAAGGAACCCGCCATCGAGCAGCGCGGCTTTTTGGTGGAGGCGCACCGTGCCAGCACTGCCATGCTCTCCTATGACGACTGGTCGCACTTGTTCGATCAGATGGCAAAAATGAAATACAACCATCTTCAATATTGGTGGTTTGGGCATCAGCCGGACGTGCAGTATTCCTATCGTGGTGAACCCAAGCTGATTGGCGACATATCAACCAAAGAGAGTGGTTACATCAACACCATGTATGAGGGCTTTGGATCGCGCACCACGGACGACGTGGTGATCGGGAAGCACTGGTTCCCCGGGCGGCGCCTGGCGCCTGCCGAGCTCCAGCAAGTGGAAACGCCTGAGCAGGCGTACGCAGCCGTGCAGGACCTGCAGCGTCGCATGATCCATTACGCGCGTACCCGGCACATCAAAATGTGGATCGTGGACGAAATCAGTGCTTTGCCCCCGAACCTGGCCCGCTACACCGAGCGAATTGGGCCGCTGCCCTTCGAGGATGTCTTTGGCACGTTCGTGGATCCCTTGGACCCCGTCAACCGCGAGATTCAAGTGAGCCGGCTGAAAGCGCTGGAGGACACCTACCCCGAAGCCGAGGGTTACTTCCTGAATATCCCGGAGGTGTACTACCCTCTGAATAGGCCCAAAGACCTGGAGTTCTTTGCGCAGCCGCAACAGTTGAGCCTGTTTCAGGATCTGCGAGCGTTGATGTTGCCTTGGGACACGCGCTGGGTGAGTAGCAGAGACGAGATGGTGAACTCCACGCTCGGCTACTTCGACTTGTTCAAGCACCTGTTGGCCAAGCGGGATGAAGTCGCTCCCAAGGCCAAGCTGGGCCTGATGACCGTCGGGCGGGGCTACGCCCTGCCCCAGTTCGACAAGCTGCTGCCCAAGTCCATTCCCTTCGACACCTTTGATACGGGCGGGCCTTGCGGCTACGGCACCGGCGCGGGGATGCCGATGAGTTACTTTGGAGGCATGGGCGACCGGGCGAGAATCGACAGCCCCTATCTGGACGACGACTGCGATATCGTAGCCCAGCAGTTCAACGTATGGGTCTACACCGACAAAGACCGCATTTTCACGGACGGGGTCAAGAATGGCTTGACGGGTGTCGTGCCCTGGATGGGTCAACCTCGAGGTACCGAAGCCAACAGCAGTTTCCTGGCCGAGGCAGACTGGAATCCGCAGCTTACGCGGGAGGAGTTTTACAAGGACTACTCCGCGCGCCTGTTTGGCGCGAGCGCCGCCCCTGATATGTATCATGCCTTCATGACCCTGGAAGCGAAAAAGGCGTATTCGACGCTCGGACAGGTTGAGGGTTACCCCAGCACGATGGATTGCTGTGGCCCGCTGGAGGTGGTGCGTCTGGCGCATCGATACTCGCTGCAGGTCAATTCCTTTGACGGTCCTGAGGGGCCGCAGTGGACCGAGTTTATCGCGACTGGGCCACAGGAAATGGCAACCTTTGAACGCTCCATATCCTTAGTGGAGGAGGCCTTGGCGAGCATGCGCGCGGCCGAACCCAAGGTGGCGCCACAAGGCAAACACGAACTGGCCTACTTGATCTCGCGGACGGAGTCCAATCGCGACGCGATGCGCGTTCAGATTTCCGCTCGTAAAGCTTTTCTGGCTTTCGACCGGGCATTCCGCGACCGAAATAGCGTTTCCCACACGCAGTTCGTGGGGGAACTGGAAGAGGGTCTGCGGCAAATCGCGGCGGCACGGCAGCAGGCACAGATTGCCACTACGGAATACGCGCAGATCATCGATTTCACGTCTGACCTCGAAGCTCTCTACCACTTAAATGTCGGCACGATGCTGGGCCTCGACCTGGTTGAGCAATGGATGAAAAACATCGTCGATTTTCATGAAGGGAAGCCGTACACCCAGCACGTGCCGTTTGAGAGGCTATACACGGAAGAAGTACACAACGGTGAGTAGCGGGTCTGTGGGGCTTAATCGATCTTTCGGCAACGCCGCTAGACTGGGCGAGGCGAACGCAAGGCCGCCGATACCGTGGGGCTTTAGTTGCAGCCTCCCGAAAACACGGTGCTCTGGAGCGCCGATGAGAAGCCGCATATTCGTGCGCTGGAGCACGCGGGGCTGGCTGCGGCTGCCTGCGCCAACCGGCCTCAGGCAAAGACTTGTTGCAGGGTTTTCAGCGTCGAAGTCAAAACTGCCGGGCTAATGTTTCCCAGTCGTTTGACGAGCCGGATCTTGTCCAGCGTCCGGACCTGATCCAGAAGAATCCGCCCGCGCTTTCCGAAAAGAGTAACGGCGATACGATATGGGGCCGGCTTGGCTCCGGTGGTCATCGGGGCTACAATCACCGTGTGTAAGTAGTCGTGCATTTCCGGCGGCGAGACAATCACGCAGGGCCGGGTCTTGCGGATCTCGCTTCCGACCGAAGGATCGAGCGCCACCAGCCACACTTCTCCGCGAACTACCATTGCAGGTCTCCGTCATTCCGGTTTCCGAACTCCGGCCAGACAAGCTTGTCATCCCCTGATTCCGCCAATTTGCGGCTGGCTTCCGCCCAGCCTTGGCGGGGGTTGCGGCGCGGCTTGCGGAGAACGATGGCGCCTCGTTCGAGCGCGATCTCGGCTTCCTCTTCCAACCCTGCCTCCTTCAGCATAGGCTTGGGAATAATGATTCCCCGCGAGTTTCCCAAACGTCGAATCGTCGTAATCATGATTGCCTCCACACGTGGCACGGGCGTCCCGCCCGTGTCAACTTAGGGCCAAGATGGCCATGCCACGTTCCGCGGTATAACAAAATTATAACACGGCAGGTTGGCCAGCAAGCAGGAATGTTTGCGGATACACGCTCTTCCCCGTCTGGGCCATTGACATGTGACGGGCGCGACGGTATTGTCTGCTTGGTCCAAATGTGAATCCCGGGAATAGGGAGTAAAGAAATGCCACGCAAAAGGCGCGAGAGCATGTATCGCTCGGAGGTTGAGAGCACGCGGCGGGATTTCCTCAAAAGCGCCACCACGGTCGCCGCCGGGCTGGTTGTGCCGAAGGCAGTGCGCGCGGAAGGAGCTGATTTGCTGCCCACGGTCGCTTTCGGGCCACATCGCGTGACCCGCCTGATTGTCGGCAGCAACCCCATCTTCGGCTATTCTCACTTCAACAAACTGTACAGCAAGCACATGGTGGAGTGGTTTACCGACGAGCGCATCGTGCAACTGATGGTCGACTGCGAGAGAGCGGGCATCAATACCTGGCAATCCAGTTTCAACTACGACCTGAAGCGCCTGTTACCTAAAATTCGCGCGGCGGGCTGCGGGATCCAGTTCATCTGCCTTGCGGCCTCATGGCACTACGACGAAAAGATGAGTGAAACGCCGGATGCCGTCCTGGATGGGACGATCAAGTGCGCGCAAGTTGCGGCAGAGCTCAAGCCCATCGGCATCGCCTTCCACGGCGGGGCCACCGACATCCTCTACCGGGCGGGGAAAATTGATCTGCTTAAAACCTATATTGACAGTGTTCACGCCCTGGGAAGCCTGGCGGGCATCTCCACGCACAACCCCAAAATCCTGGAAACGCTCCATGAAAAAGGGTTCGAGAATGACTTCTACATGACGGGGTTGCATTACCTCACCCGGCACCCCGAGGACTGGATGAGGGATATTGGCACGCTTCCCCTGGGCGACGGGTTTATCGCCGCCGATCCGCCTAAGATGGCCGAGGCCGTGCGCAAGGTGGATAAACCCGCTCTGGTTTATAAGGTTCTGGCGGCAGGCCGGAAATGCGATTCGGAAGAACAGAAGCGCCACGCCATCGAATGGGCGTATAAAAACATCAAGCCGACCGATGCGACGATTATCGGCCTCTATCCACGATATTCCGACCAAGTCACCGAAACCACCAAGATGGTGCGTGAGATCCTGGCGTGACTCTCTTACAGCCGTTGACCCCGAAATCGTGAGTTATGGTTGCATCACCTCGGGTTTCGGCCTGTCCCAACTAGCCCCTCACGCTGCGGCACAAGGCCGCCACCTTCTCCCCTCCGCTGATCTTTACCCAAATCTTCGGCTGGATGCCGGGGACCCATGGGATGCACGTCTTCAGCCCCAAAGGGGCGAGCCACCAAAAGCGAAGGGCCCTACTCCTCCACAGTTTCCTCAGCGATCGGCAGTTTATCATTCGGGCGGGCGACCCAGACGTACAGCGTGGGCAGCAGGAAAATGCTCATCAGCAGGTCGGAAATCAGCCCCCCCACGATGACAATGGCAAAGGGCCGCTGGGAGTCGGAGCCAATGGCGTGCGACAAGGCCGCGGGCAGCAAGCCCAGAGTCGCTACCAACATGGTCATCATGATGGGGCGTAGCCTCAGAACCGCACCCTCGATCGCCGACTCTTCGATCGAGTAGCCGCTCGCCCGGCGCTGGTTAATGTACTCGAGCATAATCACCCCGGTCTGGACGGAGACACCGAAAAGTGCCAGGAAACCAACGCCCGAGGACACGCTGAGGTTGGTGCCCGAGACCAACAGCGCCAGCAAACCGCCGAAGGGGGCGATCATCACGGCGGTGAAAATCAGCAGCGCCCACTTGAACGATTTGAACATCATGTAGAGGATGAAGAAAATCAGCATGACCGTGATCGGCACGATGATGAAGAGGCGCGCTTCGGCGCGTCTTTCGCTTTGGTACTCACCTTCCCAGTCGATGTGATACCCACGCGCCAGTTGAACCTGGGCGTTGACCTTTTTGATCGCTTCCTCAACCGTGCTGCCGAGGTCGCGCCCACGCACGCTATATTTGATGGCGACAAAGCGCTCGTTCCCTTCGCGATAGATTTCCGAAGCGCCGTCCCGTTCTTCGATAGTACAGAGCTGCTTCAGCGAGACGCGTTCGCCGCTGGGCGACAGCAAGCGGATATTCTCCAGTGCATCGCGGGTGTCACGGTATTGGGGAAGATACCGCAGCACGAGGTCGTAGCGCTGCTCACCTTGCAGAACCTGGGTTAGGGCATTTCCGCCGACGGCCGTCTGGATGGCATCCTGCACATCCGCGACGTTGATTTGATAGCGCGCGGCTTGCTGACGGTCCACGTGGAAGTTTTCGTTGGGTTGCCCCAGGGCCCGAAAGACCCCCAGGTCCTCAATCCCCTTGACCGTGCGCATGATGCTGACAATCTGGTCGGCCTTGGCCTCAAGAACTTTCAGATCGTCACCGTAGACCTTGGTGGCAAGCTCGCCCTTTACCCCGCTGACCGCCTCTTCCATATTGTCTTCAATCGGTTGGGAAAAACCCCACACGGCGCCGCGGATTTTTTCCAATTGGTGATTCATGGCGGCGATCAACTCATCTTTGTTCTGGTGAAATACCGGCCGCCATTCTTCTTTGGGTTTCAGGCCCACGAAGTATTCCGTGTTAAAGAAGCCCGTCGTGTCCGTTCCATCGTCCGGCCGTCCTACTTGGCTGGTGGTCTCCGTAACCTCGGGGAAAGAGGCCAGCAAAACGCGAGCTTCGTTCGCCACGCGGATACCCTCGCTCGGTCCGGTGCTGGGCGACAGAGTGCCGCGTACCCAGAGCGCACCTTCATCCAAATGCGGCAGAAACTCAGAGCCGATCACCCCGCTTGTGCCCAAATAAATCGCGATGAGCACGCTGACCCCTGCCAGTCCGACTGTCAAGGCGCGCCGACGAATAGCCCAGCGGACGCCTATGCGGTAGCGGTGGGTGAGGAAGCTTACGAGAGGATTACGCCATTCGTGCGTGCCTTTGCGGAACAAGAAACTTGCCAGGACCGGCGCCACCACGATGGAGAAAAGCAGCGCGCCCAGCAGCGCGAACGCCACGGTCCAGGCCATGGGTTTGAACAGGCGGCCCTCGACGCGCTGCAAAGTAAAAATGGGAATGTAGGCCGTAATGATGATAGCGATGGCGTAGAAGACCGGCCGCTGAACTTCGTGAGCGGCGGCGCGAATTTCCTGGTCGATGGTACCTGACTCGGTATCCCCTTCGCGCTGGTGCAAGTGGCGAACGATATTCTCAATCATCACTACGGCGCCGTCCACAACCATGCCGAAATCGAGCGCGCCGAGCGACAGCAGATTGGCGGGAATATGCTTGAGGTCCAGACAGATCGACGCGAATAACAAGGAAAAGGGGATGGTGAGGGCCACGATGAGCGCGCCCCGGACATTCCCGAGGAAAAGAAACAGCACGATGACCACCAGGGCCATACCTTCCCCCAGATTGTGCAGCACCGTGTGGGTAGTGAAATGAATGAGGTCGGTACGGTCGATGAACGGAACGATTTTCACGCCGGAAGGCAAAATGCGGTCGTTCATCACTTGCACTTTGGCTTCGAGCCCCGCGAGCGCGGTTTGCGTGTCTGCGCCTTTCCTCAGTAGAGCGATGCCCGAGATGACGTCATCGTTGGAAATGATCTTTCCGTCCTCGCGATGAATTGCCCGGCCGAACTGGCCGAGGCGGATTTTGGGGCCTTGCGCCACCACCGCGATATCCTTCACCCGTAGCGGCGTACCGGCCTTGGTCTCGAGGACGGTGTTTTCGATATCTTGCACGTTCCTGACGAGCCCCACCTCGCGGATATTGATCTGTTGCAGACCCGCCTCGATGAAGCTCCCGCCGGCATTAACATTGTTGCTGGCAAGCTGCTGCTCCACTTGGCCAAGGCTCAGGCCGTAGGCAATCAGCTTATTGGGATCGACGCGAACCTGATACTCGCGCGTCGGGCCTCCGAAACTGGCAACGTCGACGATGTCGGGAACGGCCTTGAGGTTCTTCTCCACCACCCAGTCCTCGAGCGACTTCAGGTCCATGACGTCATACTGAGGGTTGGTGTTTTGCAGTGTGAAGAAATAGATTTGGCCGACAGGGCTCCAGTCGGTGCCCATTTGTGGGTTCACGCCTGGCGGCAAGGTAACTTGCGAAAGCCGCTCCAAAACCCTCTCGCGGTCCCGAAAGTTTTCCTCTTCGTCATCAAAGATCAATTTCAGGTCGGAAAGTCCGAAGAGGGAGAACGAGCGGAGATGCACCACATGGGGAATGCCATTCATTACGACTTCAAGGGGAATCGTGACCTGCTGTTCAATTTGCTCCGCCGAGATTCCCGGCCACTGCGTGATGATCTCAACATAGTTGTCAGCCACGTCGGGGTAGGCTTCGACCGGAAGTTTGTGGAACGAAGCGATGCCCCAGGCGAACAGCAGGAGGGCAACGGCGAGCACCAGAAGACGGTTGTTTAGGGCATAGTCGACGACGCGGCGTATCATTTACTGCTCCACCGTGGCCTGAAGATCCAGGGCATTTGCGACCACCTGCTCGCCCGGTCGAAGGCCCGAGATGATCTCCTGCTGTTCCTTCGGGGTAGCCGGGAGCATCTTGCCGGTTATAACTTCCACACGCCGGAAGCGGCCATGTTCCACCGGTTCATAGACCCAGTTGCGGTCGTGCAAGTGCAGCACCGCGGTGGCTGGAACCGTGGCGTAGGCTTCTTTCCTCGGGCCATAGAAGGTTGCGGTTACAAACATGCCGAGTCGCAACATTCCGGGATTCTGAACCTCCAGGCGGACCTTCGCCGTGCGGAGATTGGGATCGAGGATCGCGCCGATGTTCCCGATCCGGCCCTTGAGAATCAGGTCCGGGTAGGCGTTCAAATGAACGTCCGCGTACTCGCCGAGACGAACAAAGGGGAGGTCGTTCTCGTAAACGTCGCACAGGATCCAGACATGAGAGAGGTCGGAAATTGTGAAGGCATTCGGCGATGCCAAACCTTGCGTACCGGCGGCGGCCGTCACCTGTTGGTCGGTAATCACGCCGGAGACGGGAGCGCGGATTTCAACAATCGCCGAAGGATTATGGGCGTCTGCCCCCAGGATACGAAGGTGATCGAGGGCGGTTTCAACCGTGACCTTGGCCTTGGCTTCGGTGTCCTCGGCAACTTGCAGATCGTTTAGCGCGATCGCCCCATGTTCATACAGGAGTTTCGAGCGAGTGAGTTGCGTGTCCGCTAGAGTTTCATCCGCCATCGCCTGCCGATAATCGGAAAATGCCTGCGAAATGTCCTGGCTCTGTATGCGCATCAGGAGCTGCCCTTTGGTCACGGTATCGCCAAGGCGGGCGTGAATATCCACCACGCGCCCCGAGGCGAGCGAAACCACGGGGATGTTTCGTGAAACGTCGGGGCTGACGGTGCCGGTTACGTTCAATTCAGGGGCGGCTTCGTGCTTGCCCGCCGTGGCCAGGGGAAACTGCTCCGGATGATCTACGTTGAAGGCGCCGCCATCCTGTTCATGTTCGACTTGCGCGGGCGGGGGAGCCCCCGCACCGGCATCGGCAGTCCCCCGGTTGCAACCGGGTAGAAGGCAAGCAGCAAAACAAATGGCGGCGAGTGGATGGATTTTGGCGTATGAACGGTATTTCATCATTACACCCTCTGTTTGTCCCGCGGCGTGGACCTGTGGCGACCCACAGAAGCTCTTGTTCATGGGTGACCGGCAGGGCGAGGATTGTCGCGCGCGACTGACGGCGAATCGAGGTCTATGCCGTCGGGAGGGGAGGGGAGCGCCCTTCACACGGGCTGATCAGGGCGAGATAGAGAGCGCAGGGCTCGAGGGGAACAACCTCGGCAGCGAACACGTGGAAATCTGCGGCGGAGGATGCCAGCGCCATCAACGCGGCCGGGAACGAAGATCGGCCTTGGCGCAGACAAGCTTCCGTCGCCGCCCGGGCTTTCATCACCGTGCGGGACGATTCCTCCATTACGGCTGTGTCGGAGTGCAGGTCGTCGGTCAGTGAAATTACTGGAAAAAGCAGGATCAGGGCGCAAGCTAAGGCCAGAATCCCATAAGACGTGCCGGGGTCGCGGCGCGTGGACGCCCCTCTGTACCCCACCCCGTGCCAGTAGCAGAAGGCCACAATGGCTACTAACAGCCAGATCGCGTTCAGCAGAACTTCCATCATTTCAACCAAGGTATCGCGTCCATCGACCGGGGACGCGCGCGAATGCATGCCTCCCAGGGTGTGTCCATTATCATTGTATCATTTCTTCAGATGCCCTGATTCTGCGTGACGTTGGCCCCCGGATTCGCCGGCTCAGGATCCACTCTCAAAGCTGCAAATAGGTTCGCAGCTCAGGATCCGAGCGTACTTTCCAAATGTGGCCGTCCACCCAGTAGTGGAGCAGGCCGGGCGCGGCGAAGAAGGAAAAGATGATTTGGTTTCGGGTCCCAACATTCATCAGGCCAACTGCCCCATGAAGGACAAAGCGCGGGACGACATCGAACACAACTGCATAGAGTGCGGCGGCGGCGACGTAGGTGAGCCACCGGCTGTTGACGAGGGTGGCGAGCCCGTACTTCTTAGCCTTATCTGGCACCTGGGCGTATTTGTTCTGGTTATAGAACCAGACGAGGCGGTGGTACTGCACGTTGTGAAAGATCGTCACGGCGGCGTAAACCCCTAACAAGGGCATCCCACTGTGGAAGAGCAGGTAGTTGACAGGAATGGCAGAAGCGAAGAGAACTTGCTTCGGCCAATTGAGGGACAAACCCTGCCGCCATTTCTGCACCTGCCGAACCATATAAGCCAGAGTTACCAAGATCAGCAAGAATAGGAGCAGGTTCTCATAGACCGAAGCCAAGCGGGGAATAATCGGGAAAGGGAGCATGGCAGCGGCTTCCTTATCGTGCAAGGGGTAGGTGAGGAATGGGAAATAAAATGCCGTTGCGAAAAATAACTTATCCAGCTTCATGTCCTCGGGTTTGAGGTCGCGGTTCTTTTTCTTGTACATCATCATAAAGCCATAGTGCTGCTTGAAAACGTGGTAATAGCCCCACAGCACCGTGGCAAGCTCCAGTAAATCGCCCAAATGGAGCAGGATCAGGACGGGACCGATGGTGAGGAAAAAGGCGAGGCTGCCCCAAAGCCACCGGCCGCGGCGCTGGCGTTCATCGGCATCGAGATAAGTGCGGGAGATGGTCGCAAAACCGTGCGTCTCATCGAAAATCACGGCCCAAATTCCCACTAACACGATGAGAGGAACGTGCGTGAAGCGCCAGAGCGCCCAAAAAATGTAACCGGACGCGGCCCCACCCAGCGTGAACCAACCCAGATCGGCGCGCGCCGAGACGATCCAGCTTGGTTGAGGAATCCGTTGAACTGTTGCTACCGCTGTTGCCATCGATGGATACCCCTTGCCGATCGGGCCCTTGAATACTTACAACTGAAGCCAGAAGGTTTCGCCTTGAGCTCGCTTGTATGACCCACAACCCCGTAGACTTATAATCTTGCACGAATCGCAGGATTGCTGCAAGGGCTTGTCACACGGCCCAGACAATCGTTGATCCCTGGGGGTCAGCGCGGCAATGCCAGAAAACCCGCTTGGAGGGGCGATTCGGGCGTGGTAGTCTGAGGCTTCGATGGGCTTGGGGAGGTCGTCTAAAACCATGTTGTTTCCCCGAATTGAGGCGATTTTTCGATATGTAAATTGCGAGCTAACGATGAATGACTGCGAGTAGTAGAAGGATCCCTGCGCTTCGCGACTTCCCGGAGCGAAAGAAGGGCTAAAGTGAAAACGAAAATCATCTGGTTCGTGATGGGAGTTCTGGTTGGTGCCACGGGAATGTACCTGTACGTCCGCTACGCTCTGTCGCAAATGTTCCATGCGATGTGACACCAGCACCTGAAGCCAGCAAGAGTGGATTAGACCACTGCGGGGTTTGGCATATTCGCAGGGGGCCGAACGACGGGAGGACCGCATGAGGCGCAGAGACTTTCTGAAAACAACTGCCCTGGGAGTAGGTGCTGCGTATGCAGGCACGCAGCCTTTGGGGAAGCTGTTCGCCACGGGGGTTGAGCGGTTTAGCGCGGCAGATCTAGTGGCGATCGGGAAGACGGGAATTCATACCAGCCGCCTGGCGTGCGGGACGGGCACGGTTGGGGTAAACCACAGCTCCCACCAGTCGGCGCTGGGAATTCAGGGTCTCTCGGATCTCCTCTGGCGCGGCTATGACCAAGGGCTCAGGTTTTTCGACACGGCGGATTCTTATGGGACGCACCGGCATGTGGCCGCGGCGCTCAAGCGCGTCGCGCGCGAGAAGGTCACGGTCATGACCAAGTCGTGGGCGCGCGAGCCCAAGCAGATGCGTGCCGATATCGACCGCTTCCGCCAAGAGCTGGACACGGATTACATCGACCTCTTGATGATGCATTGCATGCAGGAGGGTGATTGGACGGAGCGTTTCCGCCCCGCCATGGACGCCATTTCCGAGGCGCAGGAGAAGGGTTTGATCCGCGCGCACGGCTGCTCCTGCCATACCATTGAGGCGTTACGCGCAGCGGCCCAATCCCCCTGGGTGCAAGTTCTCCTCTCCCGCATTAATCCTATCGGCTCTCACATGGACGCCAGCCCGGACACGGTCAGGGCCACCTTGGCAGAGGCGCGCTCGAGCGGGAAGGGAATTATCGGCATGAAGATACTTGGGGAAGGCGACCTGCGCAACCGGCAGGATGAAGCGCTGCAGTTCGCCCTCTCGCTGGGAATCCTGGATGCGTTCACCATTGGCGCGGAGAATGCCAAGGAGCAAGCTGACCTGATTCGCAGGATTGCGGCTGTGAAGGTGTGAGAATGACGTCTGTGCTGCCTTCGAAGAAAAAGTCCTCTACGGCGTCGGGGTGCGGCCCACGGCGACGTCGAGTTGTGCGGCGGCAGTTTGGCAGTCGTAACGCGAGACGATTTCCTGAACCTGGGCATCGGTCAGCAGGGTTTGCGCGTCGGTAAGTTCGATGATGTTTCCATAGCCGTTGGAGTAGCGCCCTTCCGCCAGGGCCAGGTTCTCCTTCGCGGCGGCCACCGCCTGCTGGTTCAATTGGATTTTATCCTTCGCGACCTTTAGATCCGAATAATCCGTGAATACTTCCTGGCGCACCTTCTGCACCAGAGAAGTTAAGTTGGCGCGCGCCACTGCCTCCTCGGCTTGCGCCGCGGAAAGACGCGCCTGCTTGGTTCCGCCGTCTAGGAAATTCTGCGCGACCAGGCCCGCCAAACTCCAATTATAAATCAAGGGGAATTTCAGGTTCTGGAAGTTAAGGATGCTACTCAGCGTGATGTTCGGGCGGTAGTAGCTGCGTGCGACGATAATATCCGCCTGCGCGGCCATGATCTGGTCGCGTAATGATCCCAGGTCTGGGCGCTGGCGTTCCGCCTGGCTCATGAGCTCGTCAAGGCTCCCCGGATTGGGGACCTCGCCCAAGGTGTTCACAGGCTCCGGGGCCTGCTCAATGGGAATACCCATGGCCGTCGCCAGCGCCGCGTGGGCAACCTCCAGATTCTCTTGCGCTTGCCGGTAATCCACCTGGGAATTGGCGAGCGCCACTTCCTGGTTGGTGACGTCGATCTTGGGCCGGGTTCCGACCTCGTGGAAAGCCTGCACCTGTTCCAGGTGCTTGGTTTGATTGTCTACGGCGTCCTTGCGGGCACGCAGGAGTTCCTCCGCCGCCTGCACGGTGTAATAAGCTTCGCGGACATTCAAATAAACCAGATCATGCACACGCTTGAAGTTTTGCTGCGCTGCTTCCAGCTCCGCTTCGCCGTGTTCCACGGTCCCGCGCGTCTGGCCGAAGTCGTAAATAAGTTGCGAGAAATTCAATCCGCTAAAGTAGTAAGCGGCTGAACCCATGCTTTCACCGTTGTAAGTGGAGTTGAACTCCTGGAACGAAGTGCCGGGGGTGGCGGCGTAGTTGTACGTGGCGCGGGTATAGTTCGTGCCGGCATTAAGCTGCGGCCTGTAGCCGGCACGGGCAATGCGCACCTGGGCACGCGCGGAGTCAATCAGGCCGCGCGCCGCCGCGAGGTCAGGATGATTCTGTTCAGCGATCTGGAGACATTCCGCCAGCGTCAGCGGGCGAGGCGCGTCCGCAGCCCAGGCGGAGAGCCCGAGGAGAGCGGCCAACGAAACCGTAAGTAGTGATGGCTTCATCCTACCGCGCCCCCGCCGCTACCGATTGGATATGGCTCCCCTCGGCGATGTTATCACTAAGGTTCATAGCGATGCGCTCCCCCTTTTTCAACCCGGAGATGATTCTTACGTGTGGCCCCTCATCCAAACCAATCACCACGGGCTGGAAACGAATCGTGTCGTCGGGTTCCACCTTGGCCACAAAGGGCTTGTCATTCCGCATCAGGAGGCACTCCGAAGGGATTTCCAGGCCACCCATGCCTGCCTGATGAATCCGCAGGTTCACCTGCACGAAACTGCCCGGCAGAATCACGCCCTCGGTGTTATTGAAGTCGATTTCCGTCAGCATGGTGCGGGTGCGAGTATCCAGTTGACCGCTAATGCGGGTGATCGTGGCGTTTAAGTGTAAGTCCGGCCTCTCCGGCAGGGTGATCTCCACCGGGTCGTTCACGCGAATGAAATGCGCGTCGCGCTGGTCGGGATAAACGTAGACGCGCAAGAGATCGGTTTGGGCCACGGTGACCAGCGGCAGGGTGCTGGTTTGAGAAGTAGCGGCGTTCTGCACCAGGGCGCCGGGATCGGCATAGCGCGCCACCACCATACCGGCAAAAGGGGCATGGATGATCTCATAAGATTTCTGCGCCGCGAGGGAGCGAACATTCGCCTCCGCCACACTTGCGTCGGCATCCGCGGTGTCGGCCTCCTGTTGCGAGATCATATCGCGTTTGGCGAGGGTCCGGGCGCGGTCGGCGTTAAGGCGCTTGTTTTTGGCGTCGGCGATGCCCGCGGCGTACTGGTGATCCAGTTCCGGCGATTCGATCACGGCAAGCACCTGGTCAGCCGTGACCCGGTCGCCTTTGTCAACGCTGATTTCCTTCAAGTAGCCGCTCACTTTGGCGTAGAGGGTGGCGCTCACAAAGGGACGAGCTTCCCCCACCAGGGAAATCACCCGCTCGCCCGGCGACTCAGTGACCGTGACCACGGCGACCCTGGGTCCGGCGTTGACTGTGGCAGCGCGCGATTGTTCTTCCGCCGCCAGGCTGACTTTCTTCGTCGTCCAAAGGTGATAGGCCAGCCCTACACAGGTGAAGAAAAGCATGCCTCCGAAGATGTAGAGGGTGAGGGCCGCCAACCAGCTTTTGGCTTTTGGATTACTCATGCAAGGTTCCTATTCTACAGGCTGTTCCCCCCGCTCCTCAGCAAGGAATCGCTCCTCCAGCAAATGTTTCGTGACCGGTCCCTTGCGCAGAATTGAGTAAATTACCGGAACCACCAACAGGGTTACGATGGTCGCCACCAACAGTCCGCCGATGACGGCACGCCCCAAGGGAGCGTTTTGCTCCCCGGCTTCACCCATCGCCAGCGCCATGGGAACCATGCCAATGATCATGGCCAGCGCCGTCATCAACACCGGGCGGAGGCGGGTTTTGCCCGCCTCCAGCGCGGCTTCTGCGGAGGAAATCCCACGCTCCACGCGGATGTCGTTGGCAAAACTGACCAGCAAAATCGAATTCGAGACGGCAATGCCCACGGCCATGATCGAACCCATCAAAGACTCGACGTTGATCGTGGTTCCCGTCACAGCAAGCATCCAGAGGATTCCTACCAGGGCGCCGGGGACGGCGAACATGATAATAAAGGGGTCAATCCAAGACTGGAAGAGGATGACCATCAGAAAATAAACCAACACAATCGCCACGAGCAAGCCCAGCAGCAGGCTATGGAAGGATTCTTCCATGACTTGGTTCTGGCCGCGGACTTTGATCTGGATGCTGGGGGGCAGACTGCCCAGGGAAGCGATCTCCTTGCGAATGTCGCCGATCACCGATCCCAGGTCGCGGCCTTCCACACTGGCTTGTACATCCAGCACACGCTGCACAGTATAGTGGCTGATGTTGGTGGGCATCACCTCGCGATACACGGAGGAGACGCTGCCCAGGGTCTCGGAAGCAAGGTCCGGGACGTCCGTGGGAGCAGGCAAGCCGCCCGGCTGGAGCAGGTCGGCGGCGCCCGGAGGGGTGAGCGGTGTAGCGGTCAAACTCTCCATGGAGGTAAGTTCTTGGAGGGGAACCTTCACGGCAACGGTGTAGTTCACATTGTTGACGGGGTTCAGGAAATACGAGGGCGCCACCAAGGAGCTCGAGGAAAGCGAGATCAGCATCGTGTTGGCGATCTGACTCTGGCTTAAACCGATCTGGGCCGCCCGCACCCGATCAACATCCACCTTGATCGTGGGATAGTTCAACACCTGGGAGATGCGGACATCGGCAAGGCCCGGGATTTTTTGAAAGTCGTGGCGCAAACGGCTCGCCAGTGGGTACGTCTTCGTGAAGTCGATCCCTTGCACCTGGATGTCGATCGGCGCGGTCAAGCCGAAATTCAAAACCTGGGTGACGATATCGGCCGGTTGGAACCATATGCTTGAGCCGGGAAAATCATGTTGCAAGACGCGGCGAATTTCATGCATGTACCCCTGCGTGGGGTGGTGCCCATGCTTGAGGGCGATGGAAATCTCGGCATCCATGGGGCCCACATTCTGCGTGGGCACATAAGCTAGGTTGTAAGAAAAAGGCACACCGATCATGTCATTAAGCGTTTCAAGCTCATCGGGCAGGATGACCGACCGGATGCGGTCTTCGGCCTGGAGAACCAGTTTTTCGGTTTCCTCGATGCGCGTGCCGATGGGTGCGCGAAAGTGCAATTTCATCAGGCCCGCGTCCACACTGGGGAAGAAGTCCTCGCCCACCAGGAAAATCAAAGGCAGCGACGCCAAACATATCAGAGCGGCGATCGTCAACGTGAACCCGCGGTGGTGAAGGCCAACCTCCAGCACGCGGCCGTAAGCCTCACGAAAGCTGTCGAAGGCCCGATCACGTCCCCGGTTGAAGGCGATCGAAAAGCGGGCAGACAGGGAAGGCTTTCGGGCGTGCCCACCCTCCCGCGTGTCTGCCTCATACCCCACCATGAGTTTGCGATACATCGTGGTGACCAGAGTGCGCGAGAGCAGATAGGACGCCAGCATGGAGAGCACTACGGCTAGCGCCAGAGGCGTAAACAGGAAACGCGCCGGACCGTAAAGCAACACCACAGGGAAGAAAACAATGCAGATGGCGAGCGTGGCGACGATGGCGGGCACCGCCACCTGGCGCGCACCGTCCAGGATAGCGACGGTCAAAGGTTTGCCGAGGGCGGAATTACGATGGATGTTCTCCACCTCCACCGTGGCATCATCCACCAGCATCCCGATGGCCAGCGCCAAGCCCCCCAGCGTCATAATGTTAAAGGTATTGCCCGTCAGCTTCAGTCCGATGATGCCCACAAAAATGGACAGGGGAATCGAGGTGCAAACAATCACCATGCTCCGCCAGTTTCCCAGAAAGACAAAGATCATCAGGGAGACGAGCAATGAGGCCAGCACGGCTTCGCGGACGACGCCGGTAATGGCTCCGCGCACGAACACCGACTGGTCAAAATCCATTTTGATGCCAAAGTCTCTGGGCGCCACGGCGCGCAGCAGCGGGAGCATGTCGCGAACCGAATCCACCACGGTCAAGGTGGAGGCATCCGCATGCTTCAGGATGACAATGTAAGCAGCCCGCTTGCCGTTGACGTGCACCATGTTTTCCTGGTCGGCGAAGCCGTCCGCCACCCGGGCGACCTCACCCAGCAGGACGGGCGCTCCCCCCACGACCTTGACGGGGAGCTGGTCAAATTCCCTCACTGTTTCAGGGCTGGAATTCAGCACCACGTTGTATTCCGTCTTCCCGATGCGCGCCGTTCCCGCCGGCACAATGACGTTGGAAGACTGCAACGCGGTGACAATATCCCAAGCGGAAAGCCCTTTGGCGGCAAGCTCCTTGGGCAAGACATCCACCGTAACTTCGCGCGACTTGCCACCGTAAGGCCCAGGGATGGCGATGCCAGGGATGGTAAACAACTGCACGCGAAGGAAGTTCAGAGCGTAGTCGACGATGTTCTGCTCCGGCATCGTGTCGCTCGAAAGCGTCAGTTGGGTGACCGGGACGTTGGATGCGTTGAACTGGAGGATGTTGGGGGCCTGCATGCCCGGTGGGAATATGCGCAGGAGGGTCTCCGATGTGGCGGAAATCTGGGCAATCGCGCCGCCCACCTCGGTGCCCGGCTGAAAGTAAACCTTCATCAAGCCAATGCCCGGGATCGATTCCGACTCGATGCGCTCAATGCCATTCACCCCGGTCGAGAAGGCGCGCTCCGAAATCAGGATGACGCGCCGTTCCATTTCTTGCGCTGACAGGCCCCCGTAACTCCACACCACCATGACCACCGGGATGTCGATGGTCGGGAAAATGTCGGCGACCATTCTGGTCATGGATAGAACCCCCATGAACATAATGAACAGTGCCATTACGGCGATGGTGTAGGGGCGGCGAAGCGCGAGGCGTACAATCCACATAAATCAAGCCGGTGAGCGCATGCGGAGGCATTCAGCACTAAGGAGTTGCAGGCCACGGCGGCACTTTGACTCCGCAGTTTAATCGTGGCATTTTAGGCATGTCAAATACAATTTCTTCAGAGGCGCGAGCGCGCACAAAACGGAGTATACTGCCCACCCCTGGAGGGCAATATGCGAATTGCAAGCGACGTAGGTCCCCTGCGGCTCATCCTTGCCGCCGCGTTCCTGACCGCAACGGCCTCAGCTCAGCAGTACGATCTCTTGTTGCGCGGGGGGCAGGTAATGGATCCCGGCAACGGAATCAACGCACGCATGGACGTTGCCGTGGTGGGCGATCACATTGCCGCCGTCCAGCCCAACATTCCGGCCTCGCAGGCACGCAAGGTCGTGGATGTGTCGAACTTATATGTTGTGCCCGGGCTTGTGGATTTGCATATGCACGTGTTCGGGTACGCGGGAGCGATTCCCCCGGATGAGAACGCGCTGCCCGCGGGGACGACCACGATTGTGGACGCAGGCGGCAGCGGCTGGAGGACCTTCGACAAGTTCCGGCAGACGGTGATCCCAAAATCGAAAACCCGGGTACTGGTGCTGTTGAACATCGTGGGCCGGGGAATGATCGGCGAACCTTACGAGAGTGACACCGACGACATGGACCCGGCGAGGACCGCCGATACGATAATCCGCAACAAGGACGTCATCGTGGGGATCAAGACCGCGCACTTTGCGAAACCAGGTTGGACGGCCATCGATCGCGCCGTAGAGGCGGGGCGCCGGGCCCATGTGCCCGTCATGGTGGACGATCGGATCTTCAGCAACATGGGCCGGACGTCGCGGGAGGAGTTGCTCGAGCACCTGCGCCCGGGCGACATCCACACGCATATGTACAACGACCGGCAGATCGAGCTGATCGACCGCATGACCGGCAAGGTGCAGCCCTGGATGCTGGCGGCGCGCCAGCGCGGGGTGTTGTTCGATGTCGGCCACGGCGCGGGAAGCTTTCTGTGGCCGGTGGCGACGCGGGCGGTGGCGCAGGGGTTCCTGCCCGATACCATCAGCACAGACCTGCACTCGGAGTCCGTCCGTATCCAGCAGTCGGACATGCCCAACGTCATGTCGAAGCTTATGCTGCTCGGTATGAGTCTTGATGAGGTGTTGGTGCGCTCGACCGTGAACCCCGCGAAGGCGATCGGGAGATATCCGGAACTGGGGACGCTGGGCGTGGGGCGCGTGGCGGATATCGCCGTGCTGGAGGCAGAGACCGGAGTATTTGTGTTCAAGGATTCCTGGCCGGCGAAGCGCCTGGGTACCAAGCGGCTCGAAAACGTGTTGACGGTCCGCGCCGGTAAAATGGTCTATGAACGGATTCCGCGCCCGCCGGCCGCACAGGACACGACCATCTACGACCTGCTATTCAAGCACGCGCGTATCGGCGATCACCCGGAGGAAGTGGACATCGGTATCATCGGCAATCACGTGGCGCGAATTGGGCACGGTCTCGAAGCAGCGCACGCGCGCGTGGTGGTGGAGGCCGAACGGTACCAGGTGACGCCCGCGGCGCTCAAGGAAGGCGGCCCCGCCGACGTCAAGCTGGTCGATGCCGGCCACGTCATCATGCTCGTCCAGGGCGGCAAGATCTTGACCGACGATAAGGGGCTGACCATTCCGGATATCAGCCGCGCCGGGCCGTACAGCAATTACCGATGAGGCGGCCCCACGGAGGCTCGAATGAATCATTTATCCCGGCGGTCGTTTTTGGGCGCGGGCGCCCTGGTTTCTGTTCTCCCTCAATACGCGCAGTTGGCCGCGGCGGAAAGGAAGCAACGTAAGATCCGCGACCTTCAGACCATGACGCTTCAGGGGCCTGCACGCACGTACACTCTGGTCAAGATCACGGCCGATGACGGCGTCTACGGTGTGGCGGAAGCTTACGGAACCCCGGGCGTTGGCGTTAAGGAGCAGATTCTGGCCATGAAGCCGTGGCTGCTTGGCAAGGACCCGCTGGAGATCGACGTCCTATACACTTTCCTTGACGCGGACGCACCGAGTTTGAGCGGAACCCGCACGGATGGTTCGGCGCACAACCTGCTGCGAGCCGCGAGCGGCATCGAGATGGCCCTGTGGGACCTCGCGGGCAAAGCACTTGGCGTGCCTACCTCAACGCTCCTCGGTGGCAGATTCCGTAAGAAAGTGCGAGTGTATGACCACGCTAGCCCGCGCAACATGCTCGATAAGACCTCGTGCCGTGACTGGGCCGCGCAAGTGAAGGCCGATCCGGCAGGCTTCACGGCGCACAAGATCGGTATCCCACGGACGAGCCCGGACAGTGACAACGGTCGCGACGCCGCAAATCGCGCGCTGACCACCCAGGAGCTGATCCAAATCCGGCAAGGATTCGAGAACTGCCGCGAAGCGATCGGCTGGGACCACGACATCATGGTCCACTGCCATTGGGAATATGACTTGCGGTCGTCGATTCAACTCGCCGAAGCGGTGGAAGGGATCAAGCCGCTTTGGTTAGAAGATCCGCTGCCGGTGGATTATTCCGAGGCCTGGCCCAAGCTCTGTGACAGTGTGCACGTGCCCATCCTGACGGGTGAGAACCTGGCGCGGCGGCAGGGCTTCAAGGATTTCATCATCCATCACGGGTGCGACATCCTGCACCCGGACCTGCGCAATAGCGGCGGGTTCCTGGAAACCAAGCGCATCGCCGACATGGCCGACGTGTTCGCGATTCCCATGGCGAACCACAACACCGGCAGCCAGCTTCATACTTGGGCGACCTGCCAGTGGGCCTCCTCCATCCGCGACTACCTAACCTGCGAGACCATCACCGGCCAGGGTGGCTGGATGGATAAACTGCTCCTACTCGACAGGCCGTACATTCAAGGTGGCTTCGTCGAAGTGACCGACAAACCGGGCCTGGGCGTGGAGCTAAATCCCGACGTCTCGAAAGGGCACATGGCCCCCGGCGAGACTTGGTGGGGGTAGGAGTAGCTCCATTTGATGTCGAAACAGCTTTACGCCGCCATTGGGCGAGGTTAACGCGCCGCGACAACATCAAATTGACCCACTACCCGGTTCTGCCCTCATTGACATGGCTCGTTCCACACCCTAAGATGTCGCTCGCAAGCTTGGGCGGTTTATCTGTCGACATTGTTTGTAAACGCGAGAGGGACAGGGCGCATGAAACGACGAACCTTCTTTTCCACAGCGGCGGCGGCGAGCGCAAGCTGGGCAGTCAATCCCCTGGGCGCTGCCAAGGATTGGAGCTTGCCCAAGATCGCGAAATATCCCGACCCTGCCATCGAAGTCCTCGATCCCAGGTTTAAGAAATATGTGATGAACAACGCCGCCATTGAACGGCTTTATACCGGGACGCGCTGGGCAGAGGGTCCGGTATGGTTCGGCGACGGGCGCTATCTGCTGTTCAGTGACATCCCCAACAACCGCATGATGCGCTGGTTAGAGGATACCGGCGAGGTGAGCGTGTTTCGCTCGCCTTCGAACTACTCGAACGGCAACACGCGTGACCGGCAGGGAAGGCTGATCACTTGCGAGCACGACTCGCGGCGGGTAACCCGCACCGAACTCGACGGCACGATCACGGTTCTCATAGATCATTTCGAGGGCAAGCCGTTCAATGCCCCTAACGACGTGGTGGTCCACAGCAACGGCAGCATCTGGTTCACCGACCCCGGATACGGGATCATGAACAATTACGAGGGTCATTACGCGCCGTTTGAGCTCCCCGCCAACGTCTATCGGCTCGACCCCGCGACTCGAGAGGCTACGGTGTTGGTGGGCGACATGCGGCGGCCCAACGGCCTGTGCTTTTCTCCCGACGAGACGAAGCTCTATATTTGCGATACGGGCATGACCGACGGTCCTCAATACCCTCACAACATTCGCGTGTACGACGTCGAGAATGGCGCGCGCCTGGCCAACGGCCGCGTTTTCGTGGAGATGGGGGCGGGCCTCGCGGACGGCATTCGCTGTGACACCGACGGCAACATCTGGGCGGGCGCCGGCTGGGGGGGTGAGGACTTCAGCGGCGTCCACATTATTGCTGCGGACGGCAAGCTGATCGGCAAGATTCATCTCCCGGAGATTTGCGCGAACATCTGCTTTGGCGGCGTGAAGCGCAACCGCCTGTTCATGGCGGCCAGCACGTCTTTATACGCGCTCTATGTCGGAGCCCAGGGCGCCATGGTTCCTTGAAGGCGCGGCGCGGGCCCCTGAATCGAATGCGGAGGGAATCACGTGATTTCGCTGGAAGTGTTACGCGAACTGTACGAATACAATTATTGGGCGCGCGACCGCCAACTTCAGGCGTGCGCGGCACTCACGCCGGAGCAATTTCTGCAGCCACTGGGCAGCAGTTTCTCTTCCGTCCGCGACACGCTGACCCATCTGATGGCGGTGGAATGGCTTTGGCTGGACCGGTGGCTGGGCAGGTCACCCACCAAGCGGGAAACCTTGGAATTCGCCCCGGAGATATTTCCCGACCTTGAATCGATTGCCGAAAAGTGGATACCCGTCGAAGCGGGGGTCCGGAAATATCTCCGGGAGTTAAGCGCGGAACAGCTCGTGCAGCCGCTCACCTACACGAACCTCCACGGCGAGGTGTGGACCTACCCTTTGTGGCGAGTCCTTATTCACGTGGTCAATCACCAAACCTACCACCGCGGCCAGATCACCACCCTGCTGCGACAACTACGTGTGCCCGCCGTTTCGGTCGATTACCTCGTTGCGCATGACGTCCACTTTGCCAAGTGAGGAAATAAGTTTCGATAAATCAAAACGCATAGCCGATTCCCGTTGAAATGGTAATATTGTTCTTCTCATTGCCTGTAGGGGGATTGCTAAGGTAGAGATCGATCACACTCGTATTCAACGAGAACTTATTGGTGAGCTTGACGGACAAAATCGTGGTGGTATCAAAGCGATATTGCCCGCCGTTGGTGAGATTCGGATAGAAATTCAAGCTGTGGTCAAGCCGGACCCACTTGCTGAGCTGCCTGCCCAGTTTTTCACCCACCAGCGCATCCGCGCTCTGGTCGTGAACGCCCACAAAGAATTTCTCATGTACAAAGGTCATGCCGCCCAAAAGGCTGAAGGTCGTGTGCGAAGTTTTGATCACGTCGTGCCCGAATCCGCCGCCGAAAGTCTGGCGCAGGTACAGACCTTCAGTCGAGATATGATCGAACTGGCCAATTCCAAACACGAAGTTACTCGGACTAAAAAGGTAATCCTGCCGCAGGTTCGTGGTAATCGTTCGGGAGGTGACGGTACTACTATCCTCCTCGGCGTGGGAGAGAAGCGCGGTGAAGCCATAATTGGTGCGCCAGTGCGATTGAAAAATCGGCGCCTCCGGGCGCTCGCGGACCGCGTCGATAGTGGTGGTCAGAGTGTTCGTCTCCTGGTTCCCATGCTGGATGGCGTAGCCCAGGGTGGCATTTCCTTTCCACGCCTGCCAGGGTTCAGGGCTTGCCTCGACCAAGGTATGGTATGCCTCGACCGCCATGATGACTTGCGCGTTGGCGGCGGGGATGGTCTGGGCCTTGCCGTTGGCAGTCACTTGCCAATCGCCGGAGGGTTTAAGCTCGAGCGTGCCCTCCACCGGGTTCTGGTCCTTGACCACGACGGCGACGGGTTTGGCCGCCGAAAAAGTCGCGATCTTATCCAGGGGAATTGACAAACTCCCCAGGATATCGGATTTGAGCTGCAGGTTTCCGGCCTTGATCACGACCATTGTCCCGGTAACACGATCCCCATTCTTGAGGGTCACCACGTCGGCGTACCCAATACTGGTAATGCAAACGAGCCCCCACAGACACATCAGTATCAGTTTCAAATTCCACCTCCAGAAATGATTTTGCCCGTACCGCTGCGGAACACGCTGGCAAAATCCGGACGACCGCCGGAATCGCTGGCGTTCCCCTCTCCCAAGAGTGCGGAGCAAGGCGTTAAATTCAATATACTACCGTCGTTCTATTCATGGGAATACAATTGACAACCGAGAGCTGAAGATCTACATCCCTCGCCCCCTGGGGGGAGAGGGTGGGCCGCCGCCGGCGTTTTCATCAGCCGGGGTGGGCCGGGTAAGGAGGTTACATCGCTCAATTTAGTAAATCAGCTTCAGCGAGAACTGGATTTGCCGGGAGGGGCCGGCGGTCTTGTTGATGACTCCGAATCCCGATCCCAGGACGATGTTGGAGGGCAGGCTGAAATTGACGAGGTTGAAGGCATTGAAAAACTCCGCACGAAACTCCAGGGTCGCCGCTTCCGAATTCCCTCTCTTTCCAAGTTGGGTATCTTTGATAAGGGACATATCCAAATCATAAAAATCCGGCCCGCGGAAAGTGTCGCGGCCCAGGGTTCCGAACCTTCCCAGGTTGGGGCCGGTTCCCTCGGGCTGATTGATGGGGATGGAGAAGAACGAGGAGTTATCGGCGCCGCGGCCGAAGTAATCCTCCCGAATTTTCCGGCTCGTGGAAAAATCCGGCTTGGCGATCTGGTCGGGGCGGTCGGCCCCCATGGAACCCGCTGCGGTCTGTTGAATTCCCGAGAAGACGGTAAAGGGCGCGCCGCTGGTGAGCGTGGTGATGTTCAGAAATTGCCATCCGCTGGTCAGCTTGCGGCCCATAGGGCGAAGCGCGCTGAGGCGATCGAAGGGCAGTGTCTCGATCAGGCTGAGAGTAAAAACCTGGGCCGTGTCGAAGGTGGAGGGACCTTTCTCCGCTCCGGGGTTCCAGGGGTTTTGGGGACTCGCTTGCAACACCGTACCCGAGGAGCCGAAGAAACCACCCAAGGTGGCGCTCGTGTCGTCGAGGGATTTACTGAGGGTATAGCTCGCCTGAAATCCCAAACCGAGCCGGGTAGAGGTCTTCTCCACGCCCGCCTGCAGGGCATGATACGTGGAGTGCGACCGGCTGCTCATGAAAGCTTCCGGGCCAAATCCTCCCAAGACGTCCCCGGCAGAGTCAAAGCGGGTAAATGGTGCGAATGCCGCGTCGGCCCCGGTGTAACCGTTGGGATAAACAATGCTGGGCAACCGCACCCCCATGGTGCCCACATAGGCAGCACTGAACTTGACGTCGCTCCAATCGTGGTCCACTCCTGCCGTGTAGCTTTGGATGTAACCATTGGCAAAGTTATCCGTGATGCCAAAGACGGAGAGGGCTTGAATCTGGTGCCCGGGTGTGGCCGCCGCCAAGTCGGTCTCATATCGCTGGACATCCATCACCGTGTTGGGCGCAACATCGGTAGTTCGGCTGGTTGGAAAAACCGGTTGTCCCGAGGGCGTATAGGGGATCGGCAGATTGAAATGGGTCACCGCGTTTTCGAAGGGGACGGAAACTCCCGGCTTGGCGGCAAAGTTAGGCTGAATCACGAAGGGGGCGCCGCCGGTGGTGAAGTCTTCCTGAAAAAGGTTGGGCAGCCGCGTGGTGATGGCGGCGCCAGCATGCCAGATCGTGTGCTCCGTTTGCCGCACCTCCACAGACAGCCGCGGTCCCCACCCTCGCCAATCGTTCTGGTAGGCTGGCTGCAGGTTGACCAGGAACTGCTCATAGACTCCCGGGTCCCAGGAACTGGCGGGCCGCCCGTCCGGACCCAGAACGGCCAGCCCCGAAGTGCGATCTTTGGGCTCGCTAAATTGTGTGTTGAATTCATACCGCAAACCATAATTCACCTGGATACGGGGCGTCGCCTTCCAGGTGTCCTGAAAATAGACATCGTAGGCCTGCCGGTGGAGGGCGGCCTCATTGAAACGATCCCCTGTCGCCGCATAGGGCGAGGCCACCGAGACTGTGTAGGCGAAGGGCGTGGCCGTGAGTAAGCCGGTCAGAGCATCGGGAAGCAAATCGCCGACCTGGATGTCATGCTGGCCGCTCGCCGAGGGAATGGCCACGGGCGCGTAGGCCGGGCCGCCGCCAAAGGTATAGAGACCGTTGGGATTCACGCCGAAAACGGTGGCATCGCGGTTCTGGCGAATTTCCCAGCCCCATTTCAGCGTGTGGGTTCCATGAAGATAGGTGAAGTTCTGCTTGGCCTGGAGGAGATTCCCGAAGGCGCCGATCATCGAGCCGTCCGCGGAGTTGATGGGTTCATAGAGGCCGTCGCCGAACTCGATGGCCGGCTGGGTATTATTGATGGTGGGGAAAAACGGCGTGGCCCGAATGAATCCCAAGGAAGCATCCCAACTGAAGTTCCGAGATGCGGTGCGAGTGTAGGTTATTCCCGCATTCCGCTGGTGCTCCAAAAAACGGATTGCGAAACTGGGATCAATGGCCGTCTGGTCAGGGTTGGTGAGCGGCCCCGTAATGTTGTTAAAGGTGAACCGGGCAAAAAACGTGGCCCGGTCGGATATACGATGATCGATGCGCAGCGAGAATTGATCGGTATCGGTTAAGACCTTGGCGGAAGTTGCGAAAGTGCGAGGGCCGTAAGCTCCCACCGGGTCGTTGGGCAGGGGGTAGTCCGCTAATACCGGAGCCATCTGAGGACTGACCGGGACCCGCAGGGTGTCTCCCGCAAAAGCCGTCGTGTCCAAGCCCTGGCGCTCCTCGAGGGTCGGAACCGAGAGGACTTGCGTGGTTCCCAAAATCTGGCGGAAGCCCTGGTATTGGCCAAAGTAGAACGTTCTTTGCCGGCCGTCGTAAATACCGGGCAAAATCACGGGCCCGCCGTTGGTAAATCCAAATTCATTGCGCGCGAAGTAGGGTATGCGCTCCGGGTTGGCGATATTTCGGCGGTCAAAAAAATTGCGGGCATCGAAAGCAGAGTTGCGCACGAATTCAAATAGCGATCCGTGAAGCTGGCCGGTGCCGGATTTGGTGATCACATTGGTGAAGCCGGCGGCGCCGTGGCCGATCTCTGCCGGCATGACGCCGGAACTCGCCTTGATTTCCTGAATGGCATCCACGTTGAAGTTGGAGAAGGTCGAGCCACCCATTTCCGGGTCCGTGGTATCGATGCCGTCCATCGAGAAAACCCCGGTGGTTCCGCGCTGGCCGTTGACTGCAAACTGCTGGGTGAAATTGGCGGCGCCGTTGGTGTCGGTCATGGTGCCGGCGGCGAGCAAGAGCAATTGACTGAAGTCGCGCCCGTTGAGGGGAAGACCCGCGACCTCCTGGCTGGAAAGTACCTCTCCGCCCGTCGATTGTTTCGCGGTCTTCCCGGCGGGCTGGGGGGCGACGATCTCGAGGCCGGGTGCGCCCAGCCGGAGCCAGGTGTCGAGAATCTGGCCCGGACTGATCTTCAAAGGCTCCGCGGCCGTCAGAGTTCCACCCTCCCGGCGCACCGACACGGAGTATTCACCGGCAGCGAGGTCAGTAAATGTGAATACACCGTGCGCGTCGGTAAAGGACTGCCGTCTTTTATCGGAGCGGACCTCCCGCAGCTCGATCTGGGCCTGGGCAACGGGGGCGCCATTGGAATCAATCAAGGTTCCCGTCCAGGTTGCCGGCGGCTGATTCCCCGCGCGCGCCATCTGCACCATCGCGAGGGCGAGGAGCAGTGCGAACTGATTGAAAAGCCTGTTCTGATTGGGCATTAGACCTGATTACCTGCTTGGACGAAGCCTTGGTAGCCTCCCCACTTTACCTCGGCGGGTGGATGACCAGGCGCAGAAAGTACCCGACAATCGATCCTGCCGGCTCACCCATCGCTTTTGCCCTATAGAGGCGATAGAGCGATTCCAGTATCAGATAGGCGGGAACCGCAAGCACCAGGATCGTGATGCGATAAAGTCCCGCGGTGAGCAAGACCTGCAATACCCCAATGACTAGAAAGAGGCCGGCCGTTATCGCCGTGGAGCCCGGACCGTCGTATTGATAGAGGAGTTGCAGGCGAAGCTGGTCCAGGCGGGGGTAGGTGCCCCAAACCAGCGCGAAGCTCTGCGCCAGGTCGAGGTGATGGGTGAAGTCTTCCACCGCCTTTTGCCGATCCGGGGTGCGCGGATTGGTGTACTCGCGACTCGGAGCGCCGGCCTGCGGCTCGACTTTTTCCAGCTCATAGATCCAGCGCCGGGCAAGGCCCTTGCCCTCCTGATGCCAACGAATCGGCCGCAAAGGGGCGCCCTCAAACTCTACCAGGGTTGATCCCGCTAAAATGCTGTCGAAATACCAGGAGCAAACTCGCAATGAATTCCCGCTCGGGCCCTGCTTCACTTCATCTTGTCTCCTTAGGAGCGCCGCCCGGGCGCCTTCCGTGGGGCCGGGGGGCCGTGCTCGGGTCAAGCCTTGCCATAAAAGATACGGCAGGGTTAGCACGAGCGACCCGTGCGGTTGGCGGGAGGTGGAGATCCAAAATACGCGTGCGAAGGATTCCAGGGCCAGGTAGTAGAGGAGGGCAGTGAAGCGCGAATCCTCGGAAGCACCCCGTAGCGCGAAGGCCAAGGCCAGGCCGAACAAGGCTGAACCAGCAGAAACCCAGGCCATGCTGAGGCCTGTCCTTTTTCCCCACTCACGCTGCAACGGATCCGGTGCGAATCCCGCGATGGGGAACATCCAGAGAATCAAGTTGCGGAGCCCCTGGGTCTTCGCCATGTCCTGATGCGCGGCGGCTGCGTCCATCTGCGTCTCCAGGGTGTAGTTGACCAGATGGCCGATGGCGTATTGCGGATCCCACGGCCGCAGGCCATATCGAAACTGGTAACCCCCTTCGATCGTCTCCTCCACGCGCATCAGTTCGTACAATTGATCGCGGTACTTGATGGCCGACCCGGGGTGCTCCGCATAGACCAAGTCTCCGGGGGAATGCGCAACCCATCCCGCCTTGGGCAGGACTGCATATACCCACAGCTCAACCGGATCTCCGTCCGCAGCGGGGATAACGCGATCTGGAAAGAAGTCAGGCATCGGCGTTGTCGGCACCATCTCTCCCACTGCACAATACGACCCCACCAAAACTTCCGCTTGGCATCCTGACCGGCCGCCAGTATACACCGGACCGTGGGCTTTTCTCATGTCCGGTACGGCATTTGCGCTGGGGTGTTACCGGAAGTATAGTAATTGATGACCAGGGCCGTGGGCCGGGCAGGCAAGTCGTGGCCTTCCGGAATTCCTAAACGTATGCGCTCAGATCGTTTTTACCAACTCCTGAACCTCAACCGGGTGGTGCGCAGCCATCGCGTCAAATTTGCGGGCGTGCTTGGTCTCTACTGGCTGCGCCGGAGGCACCTGTGGCTGCGCTTCGACCCGGTGATGTCGTGCAATCTGCGCTGTCAGATGTGCTATTTCAGCGATCCGGACTTTGTCAAAGAGAACACGGGGCGCTTTAGCCCTGCGGAGATCGAGAGAATTGCCGAAGTTTTTTTCCCTTGGGCGATGCAACTCTACCTGGGCTGCGGAACGGAGCCCACCACTTACAAGGGATTCATCGATATCCTGGATCTGGGAAAGAAATACCATGTTCCCATGCTCGGGATGGTCTCGAACGGTCAGTTGTTGACCCCCCAGCACCTCGAGAAACTCGTGGACCTGGGACTTGACGAATTAACACTTTCCACGCACGGCGTTTACCGCGAAACCTACGAGCGGTTGATGCGCCGTGCTTCCTTCGACAAGTTCCTGGAGGTTCTCGACCAACTGGAGGCGGCGAAGAAACGGCGGGGCGCAGAACGCCCCCAGTTGCGCCTGAACTATACAGTCAACGCGCAGAATCTGGAGGAAATGCAGGGGTTCTTTGACGTGTATGGCAAGTATTCTCTCCGCACCTTACAAATCCGCCCCATCGTCGATCTGGGGAATACCGAGTGCACGGATAAGGATATGAGTCCCCATGCGGAAAGATATAACCGGATTCTCCGGACCATCGAGCAGCAGTGCCGGGAGAAGGGAATTCGCCTGCTGGCCAATTACGAGGACGTAACTTACGAAAAGAAGACCACGCGCGCCGCGCTCGCACCGGAGATCCTGGTTTATCTCAGCCCCCACGACTTCTCCAAACCCGGTTTTGACTGGCGGCACGAGTCCTATCTCGACTATTGCCGCCGCACGAAGTGGTCCAGAACCCTGCTCAAGCGAGTGTTCACCCGCGCGGCACAGCTTGAGGCTCCCTCGCCCTATCTTTCCTACAAGGTCATTGACCAGTAAGCGGTGAACGGATGAAGGTGATTCTTTTCGGTGCGTCAGGGATGGTCGGGCAAGGCGTTTTGCGCGAATGCCTGCTCGATCCTGAGGTCACCGCCGTCCTCTCGATCGTGCGGGGCAGCACCGGGCAACAACACCCCAAACTGCGGGAAATCGTTCGCCAGGATTTCCTCGACTTCTCTCCGCTTGGGGCGGAGCTGTCAGGATTCGACGCCTGCTTTTTTTGCCTCGGCGTTTCTTCCGCGGGCATGACGGAAGAAACCTATCGAACCGTTACCTACGACATCACCCTCGCCGCGGCCATGACTTTGGCGAAGCTCAACCCCGACATGACTTTCATCTACGTTTCAGGTGCAGGCACGGACAGTTCCGAGCGCGGACGCGCCATGTGGGCCCGGGTGAAAGGTGAGACCGAGAACGCCTTGCTGCGGTTGCCGTTCAAGGCTGCGTACATGTTCCGTCCCGCATTGATTGTGCCGCTCCACGGGATCAAGTCAAGGACCAAGCTCTACCGGGTCTCTTACGCCGTAACGGCTCCGGTGCTGCCCATATTGAAAGCACTCCTGCCGAACTATGTCACTACCACCGAGAAGCTGGGGCGAGCGATGCTCATCGTTGCCAAGCGTGGCGCTTCCAAGCCAGTCCTTGAAAGCTCTGACATCAACGATTTTTGAGGTCGCCTCACGGCCGCCACAACCGGACCGGCAATCCCTCTGCGTGCGTTGGAATTTACAACAGAATTTAAAATGCGGGGAAGGGGTGGCGAAAAGGGCGGTCGGGGCCTCTTCAAGGGGGGGGATTGGGCCGGGTTCTAACGTCTGATAAGGTATATTATGTTAACTAAAGGATGGGGCGTTCCTGCGGCCAATACTGTCCTTGCCACTCTTCGGACATTTGCCGGCGGATAGACCAGGCGTTGTAGGGGTACGGCCTGCCGTACCCTCCTGATTCGGTGCGTTAAGAATGAAGAGGGTACGGCCTGCTGTACCTTCCAGGTTCAGTCGACCGATAGAAATGAAGCGGGTACGGCAAGCTGGGTACGGCAAGCCGTACCCCTACCACCTTATTTGGAGGCGCCTGCCGATTTCTTGCCTTCCCACGTTCCCTTATCGGAGTCACTCGACCAGGTTCCGGAGAGCTCGCCCTTTTTATACCGGCCCATAAGGATGTAGTTTCCTTGCGGCGTGTCGAGATGGATTTCCAGCATATTGCGGTGGAACGTCCCGGAGCTGATTTGCGTGCCCCCCATCGGCGATGAGATATTGCCGTCCACAGACTCCTTGGTTTGTTGCAGGAATAAGGTAAAGGCGATATCCCCCTGCGGGCCGCCGTGGGCTTGGCATTCCCAAGTGCCGGTCATCGGGCCTTTTTCCCTGGCGGCGGCGACGCTCACGCTGAACAGGATGGTCAAGCCAAAAGCTATGAGAATTAGATGGCGTATCATCGGTGTGCTCCTTCGTCGGTACTCCATCGCCGCCCCGGCCGGGGTGAGCCATCTCCGGGTGCGACGACCGCGCCCGATTCTACAGCGTGTCGGGGGGAACGTCCAGTGGAACTGACCGAACTGACCGTAACGCCCTGTCCGTTTAGCCCGCATTTCTCACCACGGCTTTGAAAGGGTGGGGTTAAGCCCCGTCCTTAAAGGGCCTTTCTGATGGTTTCCGCGCCCGCCACGATCGATCAGCTTGTCCGGGCGCACGGAGGCCAATTTCGGAGTGCGGGAGCTCGCTCCCGCATTTTCTACCGCTGACTCGTCAGCGCTGGGTGACTCGCCGCGACGAGTCGCGGCGAGGGAAAGCGCCGACGAGTCGCCGCACTCCAAACTTCAGTTCGCTTGCCCGTGGTGAGAAATGCGGCTTAGAACCAGAAGTGCCAGAGGGTGTCGACGAGGGCGTGTGTGAGGCCCGAAGCACAAAGGCGCTGGCGACTGCGGTAGGCGTTGCCGTAGAAGATTCCCGCCAGGGTTGCCAGGATGGCGTAACGCCAATTGGGGACGGGCGCGTGGTGCAAATGCGCTGCCCCGAAAACCACGGAGGCAATCAGCAAGCCGTACACGCCAGGCGGCCCCCGGTGGATGCTCCGCGCCAGGAGGTTCTGGAGGATTCCGCGAAAAAGCATCTCTTCCGGAATGGCCACGGTCAGGTAAATGCCGATAAACTGCAATAGGAATCCGCCCAGTGAGACCCTATCGTTCGTGTGCGGGTGGATGAAATTCAAGGCAATGCCCAGGGGGATACCCAGGAGCGCAAAGGCCACAAGATTCACCGCGCCGTCGAACACGTCGCTCTTGCGCCAAAGCAAGCGGTAGCCGACGCCGTCCAGGTTGCGCAGCACCATGAATCCGTACCCCGCCACCAGGACGCAAAAAATCGGCCGGAAAATGTAAATGTCCTGCGGCCAGATCCAGACCCCCTCCAGCCAATTCGCCGCAACCGGAACCGCCAAAGCCAGCATGGCGGCCACATCTCGCCAGCCCAGGCCTTCGCGGTGATGGTGAAGGTCGGGCCAAAGCAATCCCGTGGGTATCCCGATGTAGGCTACAAGTTTGCCGAGCGCGATCCACGAGAAGGTGCCGGTTGCGAGCGCCAGGATCAAGTAAGGGATGAGGAGCAGAAATGGCAGGGCCACCGCCCACACTCGAGAGGCCAGGGCCCAATGGCGCAGTTCCCTGACGAAACCCGCATTCGTGAGGGCGACAAAAAGCCCCAGCAGCAGCGCCACGCTCTCCAGCAGCGCGGCCAGCCGCCAGGGGTCAATCGTCACCCGCATGAGAATAATGGCTTCCGCAAGTGCGGCGAGCGCGGTAAGGCCAAGTACAGCCAGCAAGCCCGTTTTCATAGGTTGTCCGGATTGAAGAAGTAACCCTTCACCACGGTAGTGACTCATTTTGAAGTGCCACGGCCATCCTGGCCGTGCCCCTTCACGGGCGGGACGCCCGTGGCACTTCAAAATGAGTCACCACCCTCTCTGACCCCCACAAAGTGCAAGACGTGGGGCCCCCGTCCCGCCCCGGCTGATGAAAACGCCGGCGGCGGTCCACGCTCCCCTCGGAGAGGGCTAAGAATTCACGCCCGTCTTTAATCCTAGCGAGCTAACGCCTAGCCCACATTTCTCACCACGGGCAAGCGAACCGAAGTTTGGAGTGCGGCGACTCGTCGCCGCTTTCCCTCGCCGCGACTCGTCGCGGCGTGTCACCAAGCGCCGACGAGTCAGCGGTAGAAAAAGCGGGAGCGAGCTCCCGCACTCCGAAATTTGCCTCCGTGCGCCCGGACAAGCGGTTCGATCGTGGCGGGCGCGGAAACCATCAGAAAGGCCCTTTAAGAACGGGGCTTGACCCCACCCTTTCAAAGCCGTAGTGAGAAATGCGAGCTAACCCCTAAACCAACCCTTTCACTATTTCCCTGCTTTCCCGGCGGGACGAACCAAGTTAGGGGAGCCGAAGTCCATCTGATCCAAGGGGATAACTCGCGTCGGGCCGAACTTCTTCAAGTCTTTGTTGAACTCCGAAATATTCCCAACCAATACGTAGATGTTATGCTCAGGGTCAAAGTAGCGGGTCGCCGCGTTCGAAACCTCGTCCTTGGTTAAAGCCCGTATCATCTCGGGGTAACGGTTCCAGTAGTCGAGCGGCAGACCCTCCTCGATAACTTCCAGGACTTGGCTGGCGACGTCATCGGATTTCTCAAATTCCAACGCCAGGTGTCCCACCAGATAGGCCTGGGCCGTTTCTAATTCTTGGTTGCTAATTTCATGGTCATGCAAGGACTTAATCTGCTCCGAGGCGATATGCAGACTTTTAAGCGTTTCCGGGGTGCGGGTAAAGGTTTTAGCCACCCAGGCGCCCAGATTGCGACGGCAGTCGAGGTCGCTCGAAGCTCCGTAGGTAAGTCCTTGGCGGCTGCGTAGGGCTTTGAACAGCCGATTCTCCGAGGGTCCCCCCAGGATTTCGTTGGCCACGCTGAGGGCCAGGTAGTCGGGGCTATTGCGCGCCACGCCCGTGCCGCCAATGCGGATCTCCGTTTGCACGGCGTCAGGCTTGTCGATGGCGACCACGCGGCTTCCCGCCGGGGGAGCAGCCCCCGCCGGTGGCGCCGTCGCCGGCGGCCCCGCATTCTTCCAGGATGAGAAATACCGGTCAGCAAGGGCGCGAACTTCCACCGCCGTGATGTCACCGACGACCGCCAGGATCGAGTTCGAGGGCTGATAGTAATGCGTATGGAAGCTACGCAAATCCGCCACGGTGATCTGGGGAACGGAATCAAGGGTACCATCTTCAGGATGGCTGTAGGGAGTGCCCGCGAAGACCAGTTCTTGAAAAAGGGTGTCGGCAAGGTAGGCCGGGTCATCATGCGCAACTTCAAGACCTGAAAGGGTTTGCTTTCGCTGCCGCTCGATCTCGGCGGGCTCGAGCGCGGTGTGTTCGATCATGTCGCTAACCAGGTCGAAGGCAAGGTCCGAGTGGTCGCTCAAGACGCTCAGGCTAAGGTAGGAGCTATCCCAGCCGACACCGTTATCCACCAGTCCGCCCATGGAGTCAATGGCCTCCGCAAGCTGGCGGGAACTGCGGCGCAAGGTACCTTCCGTCAGCAAGCTATTGAGCAAAGTGGCGGTACCGGGTAACTGGGGAGGATCAAATTCCGCCCCGGCCTTAATCACGAAATGCAGGGTGATCAGGGGAAGGCTGTGACGTTCGACCACCACCAACTGCATTCCATTGGGAAGCACCTGGATGGCCGGCGCCGGAATCATAAAGGGTTTGGGGGGAGGCACGTCCGGCGGAAAGTCCCTCGCCAAAAGCAGAACAGAGCATAACCAAAGGCCGAGCCCCGCCCACAGGAGAAGGGCTCGGAGCGCCCACCATCCAAACGCCACGGTCCTCGGGGTGGAGGATTGCCGGGCAATTCCCTTCCCTATCCCCATCATTCGGCGCCTCCCGCGCCGGGAGTCAGAGCGGCTTTTGTGGCCGGTTCGCCGCGGGGATTCACTTCCAACACGGTCAGGTTATCCGGCACAAAATATTTCCTGGCAACGCGTTGGACGTCCTGGGGGGTGACGGCAAGAAAGCGGTTCAGCTCCGTGTTAACCAATTCCGGGTCCTTCAGGATCACTGCGGCATAACCCAATTCCTCCGCACGGCTCTGGGTGGTCTGGCGGCTGAGGATGAAATCGCGCAGAATCTGATTCTTGGCTTTTTCCATCTCGGCGTCGGGCACCAGTTCCGTCCTCAGGCGCGTGAGTTCGGCCTCCACTTGCGCTTCGCCCTCGGCGGGCGCATGCCCGGAGTTCATGACGGCAAAGACAAAAAACAGGTTGGGGTCCTCGGTGAAATTACCGGTGCTTTGCGCCTCCACGGCAATTTGCTTCTCGTAAATCAGGCGAGTGTAAATGCGGGAGCTCTCCCCATCGGAGAGAATTTTGGAAGCGATGCGCAGCGGATAGGCGTCGGGAGTTCCATCGGCAGGCATGTGGTAGCCTTCCACAAAGGCCGGCAAGGCCACATTCAGGTCCAGCTTGACCACGCGTTTGGCCGTCTGCACCGGTTCTTGCGGGATGGGGCTCGTATCGGGGGGCCGTCCTGCCTCCACCGGCCCCATATACTTCTGGACTTCGACCGCCGCCTCGCGCCAGTCCACGTCGCCCACAATAATCAGCGTGGCATTGCCCGGAAGGTAGTAGGTATCGTAGAAATCCTGAATGTCCTTGATGCTGGCGTGATCGACATCCACCATGCTGCCGATGGTGGCGTGCTTGTAGGGATGAACCGTGTAGGCGTGCGCGTAGAGAGTTTCGACGACCGTACCGTAGGGAGGATTGTCAAAGCGCAGGCGGCGTTCCTCCTCGACGACTTGCCTTTCGTTATTAAAAACCTTATCGGTGATGGCCAGGTTGCGCATGCGGTCCGCTTCCAGCCACAGCACCACGGGCAGCATGTTGCTGGGCACGGTTTCCCAGAAGACCGTCGCATCCTCGGTGGTGTAGGCGTTGTCCGTGCCGCCGGAGCGAATGATGTAATCGGAGAATTCGTTGGGGCCCAGGTTTTTCGTGCCGTCGAACATGAGGTGCTCGAAGAGGTGGGCGAAACCGGTTTTGCCCGGGACTTCGTTTTTGGAGCCCACGTGATACCAAACCTGCACGTTGATGACGGGCGCGTCGTGGGACTCGACAATCAGGGCGCGCAGGCCGTTCGCAAGAACCACGTCGTGGATTTCGGTGTGAGGAAGTTTGACGGAGGTAGCCGCCGCCGGTTCCGCCACCAGCAGCACGAGCACGCTGACTATTGCCCCGAGAGTGGTAATACCGTACCGGCGGAATGGAAGTTTGAATGTCAACGCGCGAGTCCTGAACCTACTGAGATTTGCAAAATATAGTGACAATTACCTGTGTAGCGCGGGCATCTTGCCCGCTGTCGTAGGGGCACGCCATGGCGTGCCCCTACAGCCCCGCGCGGGCAGGATGCCCACGCCACAGCGGGCGAGACGCCCGCGCTACGAAAACAGTTCGTCACTATATTGTGCAATTCTCAGTAGTAGGGTGGAAGGGCGTTCGGTCCACCGCGAACGAGCCCGCTTCGGCTTCGCCCAACGTCCCACGCAAAGCCCAAGAACCGCCACAATCCAATTAACCCAAACGATGATTCTAACACAAGCGGGCGCGGAGGCTCTTGTGGCCTGGGTTTGGGAGGATGCTAGCCACGGACAGTGCCCTTCTGTTCGTGGGCTTTTATAATCCCCGGTAAATTATGGCTCACACGACGGCGCTCACTCGGCGTTCTTGAAGGCACATGTTAGGAGTGGTAATCTGCGGGCGTGTCAAACGTCCTCCGCCTACGGAGGAAAGCACATTGCCAACTTGGATATGAGGCATGAGAAAAGCCCACGGACAGAAAAGCACTGTCCGTGGCTACCAGTTCGCGCTTCCCTGCCCTGGACGCGTCAGGATGCGGCGTGGCTGGCGGGTTTGTGCGCGCTCGTCTACGCGGTATATCTTCCGGTTCTAAAATTTGGTTTTGTTTTTGACGATCGCCCTTTCATTCTCCGCAACCCCTGGATTTTGTCATGGCGTTACGCGCCGAGATTCTTCACGGCGCATCTGGTGGCGTTCCTTAACCCGCATTCGCAAGGTACCTATTACCGTCCTTTTTTGTTGTTGTGGCTGTCAGTGAACCAGAAGCTTTGGGGCCTGCATCCCGCCGGGTGGCACTTCTCGACGTTGACGCTCCACGTGCTGGCGGCGCTGGCCGTGTATGCGCTGGCGCGCGGGATTCTCCTGGGACGTTTGGGCGCGGGGGTGGCGGCTACGGTTTTTGCCCTGCACCCGGTGCACGTGGAAAGCACCGCGTGGATCATGGGGTTCCCTGACCCCCTGATGACGCTGCTCGGGGTTTCCGCCTTTGCGTGCTACGTCGAGGGGCGCCGTGGCAAAAGCCGAATCTGGCTGGGCGCTGCTTTGCTGGTTTACGCCGCAGCTATTTCGACCAAGGAAGTCGCCTTGGTTTTGGGCCCTTTGCTCTTCGTGTATGAATGGATCTTCGGGCAGCCGCCCTCGCCGGCGGGAGGCGGCACAAGGCTCGGAACCCGTTTCCTTAACTCCCTCGCGCCCACGCTGGCGTTTTGGGGAGTAACCGCCGTCTACCTCGCCGCACGCTGGAAGGCGCTGGGAGGGTTTACCCACCCGCTGACGGCGCTCACTTGGCAAACCATGGTGGCCACATGGCCGGAGGTCCTTTGGCGGCACTTGCAGCTTCTGTTGTGGCCGGTGGGCTTGAGCCCCTTCTACGATGTGCCTTACGTCACGCATCCAGGACTTACGGACTTTGTTTTGCCTCTCGTGGCGTTCACTTCCTGCGTGCTCTTGATGTTGCTGTGGGGCGGGAAATCTCCCCACGTGCTTTTCGCGGCTGTGTGGCTTTTTATGCCCATGCTCCTGCTCTTAAACCTGCGAGTATTTCCGGAGGGCGAAATCGTCCATGACCGCTTTATGTACTTCCCGTCGGTGGGATTCTCCTTCCTCATGGCTCTGGCGGTAGAAAGACTCGTCATGGCGCGGGATCTGCCATTTTCCTCCGGCGCCCGCAAGGTGGGAGTGGTGGCGGTATTGGCCATCGGCCTGGGAGGAGCCACCGCCTATTACCGCCAATTCTGGTCTGACGATCTGACGCTTTACACCCGAGCGGTGACCATGGCTCCCGCGAGCGAGCTCGCCAATAACAACCTGGCGGCGACCGAGGCGGATCGCGGGCGCTACGAAGACGCCATGCTGATTTGCGAACGAATCCTGGCACGCGATCCCAACTACGCGCTGGCCCAATATAATCTGGGTTACTGCCAGTACAAGATGGGACGCTACGACGAAGCTCGAACCAATCTCGCGCGCGCCATCGCCCTCAGCCCCGCGGACCCGCAAGCGTTTGTTTACCTGGGCCTTACCGATTTTCGAATTGGCCGAATGGCGGAAGCCGCCGCCAGCCTCCACCAAGCCGTGTGGTTGAGTCCGGACAATGCCTCTTACCGGTTCAGCCTGGGCATGGTTTTGAAAGTTCAGGGAGAGTGGCGTGCGGCGCGTGAGCAGTTCGCGGCCGCTCTGGCCCTCGCCCCCGGCCTCGCGGACGCCCGGAAACAAATCGCGGAAATCGACGGGAAGCAAGCGCCGCCGCTTCCCGCGGGGCGCTAGGCTAGATATATAATCAATAGTTTGGAAGGGCGGAAGGAATTGTTTTTGATTTCTTAACTTGCAGAATCTTCAAGCACTCCAAGCCTGCAAATAACCCCTCACCCGTCCCGCCCCGGCTGATGAAAACGCCGGCGGCGGTCCACCCTCTCCCCTCGGAGAGGGCGGGTACACAAGGGGTCGGTGCCGCGTCGTCTTACTCAGAGAACGGTTCGGCAATTCGCCCCGTCAACGCTACGATATAACCTTCTCCTGGACGGAACCGGATAATAGCCTTCTCCCCAGGGGAGAAGGTGGCCGAGGTAGGAGGTCGGATGAGGGGTCACTTGCACGCTCGACGCGTCAAAAAAATCTAGAACTTATAAATTCAAAAACCATTCGCCCCGCCCTTCCATACCCGCGTTAGAAATCCGTGCTAGTCCCTTGCCCGCTTGGTTTGATGCTTTACGCAATCAACACAAGCGCCGCAAACTATTCGTAGAACTTCTGCGAAATGGGATAGCGGCGGCCCATGCCGAAGGCTTTGGCCGTGACCTTCAAGGTGGGAGGAGCCTGCTGGCGTTTGTATTCCGCGGCGTTGACACGACGCAGCGTGTTACGGACCATGTCCGGGTCGAGGTTCTGCGTGGCGGCGATTTCATCGGCGCTGAGGTTCTCCTCGATATAGGCCCTGAGGATGGCGTCCAGGACTTCGTAGGGGGGCAGCGTGTCCTGGTCGGTTTGGTTGGGCCGCAACTCGGCGGAGGGAGCCTTTTCGAGGCAGGCCTGCGGGATGCGCTCGCCCGCGCGATTCACGTAGCGAGCCAGCGCGTACACGGTCGTCTTGGGAACGTCCGCGATCACCGCCAGGCCTCCCGCCATGTCACCGTAAAGCGTGCAGTAACCCACCGCCAGCTCGGATTTGTTGCCGGTGGTCAAAAGCAGCGAGCCGAATTTGTTGGAGAGCGCCATCAGAACGTTGCCGCGAATGCGCGCCTGGATGTTCTCCTCCGTCACGTCGCGGGGCTTGCCATCAAAAGCGGGATCGAGGGTTTCGAGATAGCTTTCAAAGACGGGGGTGATGGGAATGACGCGAAACTCGATGCCCAGGTTTCTGGCCAGGGTCGCGGCGTCGCGGATGCTGGCGGGCGAAGAGTAAGGCCCCGGCATGCCCACGCCCAGCACGTTGCCTGCCCCCAGGGAATCCGCGGCAATTGTAGCCACCAGAGATGAATCGATTCCGCCGCTCAGTCCGACCAGAACCTTCTCGAAACCGCATTTGTGCACGTAATCGCGCGCGCCCAGGCAAAGCGCCTGGTAAATCTCTTCCACCTCATCGGCCGGCGCCGGGCGGATTTCCGGCGCGCCGCCTTCCGTGTCGAAAACCACCAGGTCTTCCGCAAACGACCGGGCGCGGGCGCCCAGCTCTCCGTGCGCGTTGAAGGCCAGGCTGGAACCATCAAACACCAATTGATCGTTGCCGCCCACGTGGTTCACATAGACCACCGGAATGCCCCGCCGCAGGGCGATGGTGCGGAGCATGTCGTGGCGCAACTGGTTCTTCTCCGTGCTGTAAGGCGAGGAGGCGATGTTGAGCAGGAGGTTGGCGCCCGCCGCGACGCATTCCTCGACGGGGTCCCGCGTGTAAAGGGGCTTTCTCCAAAAATGTTTGTCGTTCCAAACGTCTTCACAAACCGTGATGCCGGCGCGGAAGCCACGGAAGTCGTGCACGCACACGGACTGCCCGGGTTCAAAGTAGCGCGACTCGTCAAAGACGTCGTAGAAGGGAAGCAGCATCTTGGCATAGTCCGCCAACACTTTTCCGCCCTCGAGCAGCGCCGCCGCGTCCGCCACGCGCTTGCCCTGCTCCGCCTGGGAACGGCGCACGTACCCCACCAGCGCGGGGATGGGGGGCAGGAGGTGAGCCAGCCGCTCAAGCTCGATTTCCGATCGCTCAACGAAAGCGGGCTTCTCCACCAGGTCGCGGGGAGGGTAGCCGCAGAGTGCGAGCTCCGGAAATACCACAAGGTCGGCACCCCGCGAGTGCGCGCACGCCGCATACTTGATGATCAAATCACGGTTGCCGTCAAAGTCGCCGACGGTCGTGTCAATTTGCGCTAAGGCGATTTTCACCGCGCCCCCTTAAACTGGAAGCGACCTGCTGCGGGTCGCGCTATAATTATAGCGGACCTTGGGTAGCCCATGTCGAAAAGCGGTAGTGACTCATTTTGATGTGCCACGGCCATCTTGGCCGTGCCCGTTCACGGGCGGGACGCCCGTGGCACCTCAAAATGAGTCACTACCGCAAAAAGCCTGCGCAACGGCCATGTCCCAAGACGAATCCCTCGACCGGGCAATCGAATACTTTCGTGAGGCCTACCGCCACCAGATGAAGGGCGAGTTCGACGAGGCGGTGGAGCTTTATCGCAAGTCGATTGACACCTTTCCCACCGCCGAGGCGTACACGTTCCTGGGCTGGACTTACAGCTTCATGGGCGACTACGATGCCGCCATCGCCGAGTGCCATCACGCCATCGAAATTGACCCGGAGTTCGGAAATCCCTATAACGATATCGGCGCTTACCTGATCGAGAAGGGTAAGATCGATGAGGCTCTACCCTGGCTGGAAAAGGCTACGCGCGCCACACGTTACGATAATCCGGCGTTCCCGCATTTCAACATGGGGCGGGTCTGGGAGCTCAAGCGCGATTATCCTCGGGCGCTGGCGTCTTACCGCAAGGCCGTTGAACTCGACCCGCATTACGCCCTGGCACTCGCCGGGATGAACCGCCTGAAAGCCATGCTGAACTGATCTGACCGGAGAGCTAAGAAAATATTCACGACCTGGGTATTTTTTAGACATATACTTGTTGATTGAAATGGCTTAGGGAGGTCGGGAATGAGAATTGGGAAGCAGACGTTCTTGTCGGCGCTGCCCGTCGGCCTGGGAATAGTCCTGATGGCCGGCTGCCATGGACCGGTTGAGCACCCCTCGTCTACTGGGCCTCTGGTCTCGGTGGCGACGGGGACGCTGGTCACCTTTGGAACTGATATCCCCATCTGCGGCACGGAATCGATGGTGATGACCATCACCTCCGCGAGCCTCATACCGAGTGGTGGCGCGGGGTCCGGCGCAGGGACCGCCGTTCCGATTATCACCTCCACGGCCCCGGCCACGGTGGATTTTGCGCGTCTGACGGATTTCACGACCATTCTTGCAACCGCCCCCGTGGCGCCGGGGACATACAACCAACTCCAAATGACCCTGACCAACCCGCAACTCACCCTTCTTAATACGGCGACGTCCCCCCCATCGGCACAATCCCTCACGGCTATCTTCCCCAATAACAGCACCACGGATACGATCACAGTCAATATCAGTCCGGCTCTCAAGATTACGAGTAATATCACGACAGGGATAACGATGGACTTTGACCTGCGCGACTCGTTACAAGTCGATGCCTACGGCCAGGTGACGGGAACCATCGATCCGGAATTTATCCTCACACCGGTCACGGCGTCGGGAACCACGGTGGGAGAAGCCGATTCGCTGTATGGAATCATCCAGAGCGTGGCACTGCCGGTTCCTACCGGATTTACGGGCGCCTTCGGGCTCACCTTGCACGATGGCACGGGACAGACGTTGACGATTCTGGCCGACAACAAAACGGTTTTTGAAGGGGATGGCGTGACGAGCTTCTCGGGCCTCACGGCGGGTACTTTTGTCGAGGTCGATGCCATCGTCAGCACCAACGGTCAAATTGTCGCGCAAATCGTTGATTCGGAAGAGCAAGCGTCCGTAGCCAGCCAGAAGTCGGCGTTCCTGGGTACGGTTATCTCGATCACGCGGGACGGATTAGGCAACGCCACCGCCTTCACCCTGCTTGTCAATGACGAGGTTCCTGACCTTAGCGGGACGATTCCACTCTATTCGGGACTAAATGTCACGTTGTCGGGCTCCACTCATTATTTTACCAACTGGGGCCCTTGGAATCTCCAATCCTTCATCTTCGGCCCTACGGCGCTGGGTCTGGCGCAAAAGGTAGCGGTATTCGGTGTTCTCGTACCGGGCTCGCCGCCGGCATTGACTGCTAATCAAGTCTTCCTGAGACCGCGGGGCGTGCTGGGGAACTTCAATTTGTTGGAGGTGGCGGGCTCCGGCGCCTTCACGATGACTCCCTGCGGCGCACTTTTTGGAGGAAAAACCGTTACTGTACTAACTTATACCAACACCGTTTTCAACGGAATCAGCGGGTTGGCCGATTTGACCACTTCCCCCACGATAGACTCCTATGGGGTTTTGTTCTATGAGCAATCGAGTGGGACAGAAATAAACGGAACGGCCACTTGGACCCCACCCACCTGGGTCCTACAGGCGAAAGGAGTTCACCAACTACCGAACTAGGGGGTATCTGCTCGAAAAGCAAAACCCCCGGGGCGCCTAGAAAGCATCCCGGGGGTCAGCAAAAACTGGCAGTGAGCAAGCTTATACGCTGAACGAACTACCGCAACCGCAGGTCGTCTTCACGTTAGGGTTCTCAAATTTAAAGCCTGCGCCTTCCAAGGTTTCCACGTAGTCGATCTTCGTGCCATTCAGGTACATAAGTGAGGCCTGATCGACAAAGACTTTTAGACCATCGAATTCGTAAACTTTGTCGATGGGGTTGCTCTGGCTTTCGAAATTCATTTGGTACGAGAATCCTGAGCAGCCGCCTCCGGCGACCCCGACACGTAACCCGAGCGGCAGGGGCTCCTGCTGCGACATGATCTCCTTCACCTTGGATACGGCCTTGGCGGTAATCTCAATGGGCATACAAACTCCTCCTGGGGTTTGCGTTAGGAATAATCCCGGCCACTCCCCACAGCTTCCAAGTTACCAAACCCTCAGGTGAAAATCAAGGGCCTTCAAGGAAGGGTGCTGTCTATTTTGAACGTAGCGCCGACCTTTAGGTCGGCACATGCCGGGCTAAAGCCCGGCGCTACATCTCGAATTAGGACAGCACCCCAGGAAGGTTAATGCTAGGCTCTTTGCGTCGTTAGTTGTACCATTGGCCCGAACTTTTACACCGTGAGGGCTGCCATGGACCACCTAACCCGGCGGGATCTCCTGCGCGGGGCAAGTCTGGCAATGGCCTGGAATTACTTGCCCGGTATCGGAGATCATGCGCAAAGTGCTTCAGGGATCGAACCGGGGGATTCCCTGCCGACGCTGGAACACTCTCCCCAACCCCAAGAACTCTTCGCTTACCCTGAGGACGGCCAATCGCTCCAGGTCAATCCTCCGGGCTTTACCTGGACACCTCATGCGAACGCCCGATCGTATCTCCTGGAAATTCGCAAAGCGCGCGAAGGTTCTCGGGCCCTCCTGTCTTTGTCCGCGACCGAGCACACGGCTTATCCCCTCGCCCGGGCCTTGGAGCCAGGGGACTACGTCTGGCGAGTGCTCTACGTGGGTGCTGACGGCAAAGCCTTCGGCGCGTCGCGGCTCCGGCGGTTCAATATGCCTCCCGATGCTCCCCAACTGACGCTGCCGGATGTGGCTCAGCTCAAGCAGCGGCTGGCTTCCCTCCGGCCGCGTTTGTTCCTGGTGGGCGAGCGCTTGGCGCAGATTCGGGCGGCGGTCGCCAGTGGGAAAGTCGCCGTTTGGAATCCCTTCCTCAAGGTGGCCGACGCGGCGCTGGAGGAAAAATCCTACCCTGACCCCACCATCCCCATGGGTGGTGTCCCCATTGAGGAGACTTGGGAATGGGGCACCATCTTCCGGCCCGGAAAGATCGGCAGCGCGCACTTGGCTCGCACCGCACTAGCCTACCGCTTGACCGGCGATCCGAAGTATCTCGCCGGCGCGCGCCGCTGGATGATGGCTCTGGTGGGCTGGAACCCGCGTGGGCTGACGAGCTACGACGTGCGTCAGCCCAACGGAATCATCGGCGTCGATGAGGCGGCGATGCCCATCTTCGAACGCATCTCCCTTGCCTGGGATTGGATGGGTGACCAGCTCAGTGCTGAGGAACGCCGGAAAGTTTTGGCCGTAACCCGTGAACGCGGCACACAGATCATTGACCTCCTCCATAAACAGGACTTCCTCACACACCCCTTCTCGAACCACGAGGGGCGCGTGCTGGGCTTTCTGGGTCTCGCCGGGCTGTCATTCCTGGGCGACCTCCCGGAGGCCGAGCAATGGCTCGATTACGTGTTGCGCTGCTACTTGACCTGCTATCCTTGCTGGGGCGGCGACGATGGCGGCTACGCCCAAGGGACAAGCTACTGGTCGATTTACGTCTACTGGTTGACGGATTGCATCGAAGCATTGCGCCGGGTGACCGATGTCGATGTCTACCGCCGCCCTTTCTACCACCAGACCGGCTACTTTACGCTCTACTGCCAACCACCCTATGCGCCGCGCGGGGCGTTTGGAGATGGCGGCGACCATGGCCCCAGTGAGATAACTCGCGTGTTAATGGATCGGCTTGCCGAAGCTTGCCATGATCCCATCTTGAAGTGGCACGCGGAGACCATCCCGCACCCCGCGCCTTCCGGACCCACGGACCCTTGGCGGCAATGGTATATCGATGATGTGATGAGCATCGTTACAAGCCAACCTGAGGCGGCCAAGCTTCAGCCCTCGCCGCCGACCGGACTGGACGGCTCGCGTCACTTTTCCAGTATCGGTTGGGTGGCGATGCACTCGGCTTTAGGTGATGCGCAGAACGACGTGTGGGCGCTCTTCAAATCCAGCCGCTTTGGTTCGTTCAGCCACAGCCACGGCGACCAGAATACATTTCAACTGAACGCCTACGGGTACGCCTTGGCCATCGATTCCGGATACTACCCCGCGTACGGCAGCCCGCATGACACGCTGTGGACCCGCCAGACCCGCGCCCACAACGGCATCCTGGTGAATGGCCGCGGCCAGCCGCCGTTTCGTTGGGATGCCCAAGGCGCGGTCGACGTTTACGAACGGCACGGCCAAGTCACCGTGGTTCGCGGGCAAGCCGCCGGAGCCTACAATCTGCCGCTGACTGAGGACGTCGCCAGGATGTGGCGGGAGAATCTGCGTGAACCTATACCATCGATGGAGCCGCAGGTCGCGACTTTTGCGCGCACGCTGGCGTTTTGCGCTTCCCCGCCCCGGCCGCTACTGATTGTCCATGATTTCCTGCGGGCGAGTGCGCCCACCACATTTGATTGGCTGCTGCACGCCCTGAACCCATTGCTCGCCGAGGACGGTTCGGGCACGATCACGATTCGCGAGGGCGATGCGCGGCTTGCGGTACGATTGTTTTGCGATCAGCCCTTCTGGTTTTCGCAGCAAACCGGCTTTCCCATTCGGCCGGAGCGGGCTGAAAATACCGCTTACCAAGACATCGACACTCAGTTCGCAGATCAGTCCCATCTGCGCGCCCATACCCATAGCCCCGCGGCGGAGATCAAATTCCTGGCAGTCATGGTTCCCTACCGCGCCTCGGAAGCCGTGCCGGAGATTCGGCCGTTTCGGTCACAGCATTTGCGGGGCTGTCGAATAGGTGACATCCACATCGGGGCGTGGTGGGGCGCGGGTGAGACGGGCAAAGTGGAGATGGAGGGGGTCACGGAAGATTGTCGAATGGCGCTCATCGTAAACGAAATCGGCCAGCCCCGCACGGTGGTTTGCCGGTAGCCAATAATTTTCAAACGCCTTTATCACCGGATAGACGCGGAGGACGATCAGGAAGGTGTACTTCCTTATGTGAAGCCCGAGCCCAGGTTTAGAACTGACGGGCTTTTCTGTGGCGAGATTCCAATGGTAATACATATGATTGTGCCCAGAACGCGTGCAACGCGTCGGCAATTTAGAGGACTGCTGACCACGTTAGCCCTTTTGCTGGCCGCGTCTCTGTCTGCCACTGCTCAAACCGGACCGAAAGGGGGCGATTTATATTTGCTGGCAGGCACACCGACGGCCAATGCAATCGGGGGCTGTCCTGTGAGGCTGTACACCATAGATTCCACGCAGAAGTTGAGGCTCGTAAGGGAAGTCGTGTCGGGCGATTGTACGGGGGGCCACCCTTCACAGCCGGGCCTTTGGGATATCCGAGACGACATGGACGATAAAATCTATGTGGTATATCCTCATACCACTCCAACGACCGTCAGCATCATCCATAAAGAACGGCCCGCCACGAACGATGTGGTGGTGTTCAACCCCCAAAGTTATGTTGTTGCCAACTCTGAGTTTGGAGTGGCAGCAGGGGACGGTCACGAATCATATCTGCTCTCCCTGCTTTTGGAGGACCTGCCAACCGGTTTCCACGACGCCCTCGTGAGCGTAGCGGGCGATAAGCCCGAAAAGAAACCTCGATTAGGAGAAAATGATTGGTCCCTATATAAGTCTTTCCGATATCATGGTGCGCCTGGTGGACCCATCGCCGCGGCATTTTGCACGCTTGGATTTATCAAGGACAACCACGTCCGGATACAAGTAAGTCAAGGGGTCGGGCCCGACCTTGACGATATCCCTCCGTTTCCTCTTGAGGGTTGTTCGGGAGCATTGTATATCGTGGTCGCTACTGCGCGCTATTTCGCGTTTGCTCCTCCCCCTCCAGTTCAGGATTTATACGTGCATGATCGAAAACTCAATAGTTGGAGGGATCTTAAATCTGCTTCAACGGTGCCGTATGCTCGGAGCATTTTCGGATCATGGCTGGCAACGATCGTTGAAATCTGGGGTTCCCGTGGGGAGGAGCCGAACCCTGGGGCCGAGAACGAAAGGGATCGGGCGTCGCCACTCCTGCCGAACGTACGCGCGATATACCCCGTCTTTGCAGCTCAATCTCGTACCTACATCCCCGGCACTCTTCTTTTGGACAACCTCGAAGACGGCAGGAGGATAACCCTCAATACGGGCCAGGAAGACAGTGAGATTCTCACCGTCCGCGACGACGGATTGGTTCTATATCGAGTAAACGATTCCATTTTCGCGGCGCAGATTGAGGGCGATAAGTTGGGCAAGCCTTCGCTGGTCGTCAAGGACGAGGATGTGCCGGAAGTACACTGGGTTTTCTGGTCACATTCTCCACGGTAGACCAGGGAGTCTCCTTAGAACCCCCTCACCCGTCCCGCTCCGGCTGGTGAAAGCGCCGGCAGCGGGCCACCCTCTCCCCTCGGAGAGGGCGATGCATTCTACTTGTTCGCCTAGTGGTCGAGGGCTTGCGGTCCCAGCGGTCAACCTCCGCCCGCGGCCCTAGTCCGTGGGGAGACCGCCCGGCTCTGGCGGGGAGGCAGTAGACTGGTAACCGGCTTACCATCACAGCGGTCCAGCCCCAGCCCCTAGCCCCTAGCCCCCAGAACCCAGCCCCCAGAAGACCTACTCTTCAAAAACCCACACCCCGGAGCCGATGGCGCTGACGGTCAATTGCACTTGCCACGTCCCATCGGGCCCCTGCGTCGTCCTGACCGACCCCGAACCCGTCACATCGCGAAACCATCCCTCCTTGCCGGAGGCGCCAATCATGCTTCCCGGGATTTTCAAAAGTAGGCTTTTGGGGAGGGCGGAGTCGCTGGGCAGGTCACGCTCCAGGTTGCCGAGCAAGAACACCAATTTTCCATCGGTGCGCCGCCAGTAGTGAATTTCGTACGGGTCAGTGGTGAGCTCGGAGGCATCGAATGGCGAGCGCCCGGTTTCTTGCAACAGCTTATGGAAGGCCCGCGCGGTAAGAACGTAGGGCTCCGTGTCGGCTATGACTGCCGACATGGTTTCCGCACCATTATTGGCGTTTTCTTTGGGAGAGAAAAAGGGTGGATTCCAGTAAAGCCAATGGTGTTTCGGGGAATCCTCGAAAACCAGGTCTGGGCACGCGCCGGTGGCATAGACCGTCTTGACGCGTGGCTCCGCGGCGAGCGCATAATGGCCTTGCCACACGTAGAAGCTCTTCGCGAGGTCGTCGGTCACGCCGGGTATGGCAGATTCAAGATCCGCCGACTGGAGAGACCTTTCCTGGTCGAGGGTTTTGCAAGGCGGCCGCAAAATCTCTCCCAATTGCGGGTCGATGCCCCAGGTTGGGTCGCCAACAAAGGCCAGTGGCTCGCCCGCGTCCTCGCGCCGGCGAATCTCCTGGGCGGTTTTGGGTTCGAGTTGCGCCGGGGATTGAAACACCAGCAAATCAGAATGCACCGCCGGCAACCACTCCGGGCGGGTGATGGAGAGGATGGGCACCTGCCACTTCATCAGCATTCCCGCGTGGTCTTCAAAAAATTCCTTGATCAGCCAGTCAGGGTGCGTGCTTTGCAACCAGCCAACGAACCGGCGGTTGTACACCAGCGTGGGTCCGAGCGTCTCCTGGGTCATGAGGGCGTCGGCGGTGGCGGCATCGACATTGGTGGCAATGAACTTCACGTCATCGGCCGACCAAAGCTCGCGGCCGTGATTGGCCCAGGAGAGGTAGATGCCACGCGGAAGCTTTTCTCCATTGGGCATTTTGACGGCGGCGTGCAGGTAAGCCCAGATCTCCCACCGCATCTTTTGCGGGACGGTGTGCAGCGTGTCCCAGGGCTCATAGGCGTCCCATGTGTCTACCAGCACGTAATGGCGCGTGGGCGTATCGGCAAGCTGGGCGGCGTGCCCGAGAATATTCGCCAGTTGGAAGGAGTAGCCGATCAGGTGGCTGTTCCAGTACTCATTCCAGGCGCCGCCCCAGGACTGGTCAATCCAAGCGTCCAGATATCCTTCCTTGGCGATGCGCTCGAGATCGAAGCCATCAATTCTCCAATCGGAGACGGCGGAGACGGCGTTTGAGAACCCCAGCAGGAGGCAATGGCGATTGGCATTTTTAGTTTCGCGCACCAGGGTGGCAATGGCTCGGTGCCAACGTTCCATCTCCTGCGGATCGGGCGAGGCGCGGTCTCCGAAAGGGCCGATTTTGAGATACTCCACTTGCCCCCACATCCCATCGCGCAGCACCAAGGCGTCGAACTGGACGGCGCGCGAAACTGCCCCCCATTGCAGGGCAAAGAAATGAGGGAAGGGTGTGCCCTCGGGAATTCCCGTCGGAAAGGCCGGGTAGGTACGGTGGTCGGCGTGCAGGTTGCGGGTTACGTTCAGGGGACCCACGCCTGTCTTGTCCTGGCGGTGATCCCAAATTTCGGGGTGCGCGTCCCGCCAACCGCCTCCGCTGGCATTGTAATCGTGATGCCTGCCGAGCAACAGGCTGCCAAATTTGAAATCTTTGATCCCATAGCGTTCGGCGGCCTGGCGGCGGAATTCCTCCCCCAGAGTTTTAAGATCGCGATAAGTCCAGGCCGGGTACTTGATATCCTCCATGGGCAAGGGATAGGGCAACTTCTGGAATTGCGGTCCCAGCCACTGCTTTACATGAAACTCGGGTAGAGGGACGGGTTCATCGAGGTTGCCCTCAAAGCCCGTGATGTAATCGATCAGGAACCCGATGTTGACGATCACGCCCCGCCATCCCGTGGCGTTTTTGTAGAGCGGGTAAGTGCGATCGAGAAACTGGGAGACTGACTGGGCAATATGCTCGTGATCGAACCAGTAGAGATCGAGTTCAATCCAGCGGTCGGTTCGCAGGGCTGGCGGCTGGTCAGGAGGCCCGCCGGCGCGCCCCGCCGTTGACGCCATAAAAAGAAAGCAAACCACGATTAGGGTTTTGCGCATAGATCTCATGAGCCTTCGGCTCGCCACGAAAACTGAAAATGCTCCGGCAAACTCCCCTCCTGAATCAGGAGGAGTGACAGCGCGAGCCGCTCTTCGGTCCCGACTTCTGGCTTCGAACTCCTGACTCCTGTCTTCTGACTCCTCCTTTAGGAAACGGTCGCCGCGTATTTTTGAACCTTAGCGGCGGCTTCCAGCACGTCCGTAACATCTTCCTTCGTGCCGAGCAGTACCTCCTGACTAAAATCGAGAGCGGTGGCGCAAAGCTTATCGTTAGCCGGGCAATGGTTTTCGGCCCGATATCTTTCCAGGCGCTCCGGCGAAAAGGATCTACGAAACCCCCGGGAATTGAGGGAATTTTCGATGTACGGCTCCTTGTTCAGGGGCGAGCCTTGCCCCGCCCCAATCGGAATGCCCTCGGCGTGCATCGCCTGCACGAATTTACTCCGCGGCATCCCACGGAACTGCTCCGCATCGTAGCGCAAGCCGACGACATAATAGTTCGGGCGGGTGCAGGGCGGGTAATTCTTCTGAAGTATCAGGCCCGGAATCTTTTTCAATCCCTCGATCAGATAGCTCCCATTCTGTTCACGCAGGGCGCGCATCGCGTCCAAGCGGGTCAGTTGGCCCATCAACACGGCCGCGGCGAAGTCGGAGATGCGGTACTTGAAGCCCCGCATGACATACCCCTTGTGACCTTTCTGATCCCTGCCAAAATCACGGAAGGAGTAAGCCTTATCGATCAGTTCCTGATCGTCGCTCACCAGGGCCCCGGCTTCCCCGCCCGGAATGATCTTGGATTCCTGGAAGCTGAAGCAGCCAATCGTGCCCAAAGTGCCCAGCTTCTTTCCGTGCCATTCCACCAGTTGCCCGTTGCAAGCGTCTTCCACAATAGGCAGGTTATGCTTTTGAGCAATGGGCAGAATCTCATCCATATTCGCGGCATGTCCGAGGATATGAATGGGCAGGATGGCTCGAGTGTTTTCATTGATGCGGTGTTCGATGTCCGCGGGGTCCATCGTGAAAGTTTCGAGATCGATGTCTACGAATACGGGTAAGGAGTGGGCCATCATAATCGCGTCGATGGTGGCGATGAAGGTGTACGGGGAGACCAGGACCTCGTCGCCTGGCCCGATGTCCAAAAGCTCCAACGCCATTTGCAGGGCATGGGTTCCGCACGGGGTCATCACGCATCCCTTGGCGCCGACCATTTCTCCCCAGGCCTTTTCGAACTTGGGGATAGACTCTCCATCGAAAGTGCACCAGCGATGGTTGCGCAGCGCTTTGAGGATGTATTGTTCGTCGATCTCCCCCGTCTGCGGCCAAGTGGGATAGGGCTTGGTACGCACCGGCGTACCTCCCTTGATGGCCAAGGCGTTGGGATTACCCGAAACGGCGGGCGCCCGGCGGGGCGACAAGCCGGCGCCGGCGGCGGCCATCCCTACCGATGTCCTTTCCAAAAACTCTCTCCGTGTCAGACCTTTCTTTTTCATGCGTGTAACTCACCTCTCCATTGGGGATTTCCTTGCCGGAGGTGCAGACACACCCGTAGGGGTCCCCCTCGTGGGTACCTTCCACAAGGGCGCCCACGAGGGGCGCCCCTACGGCCGCGCACTAGGAAACGGTGTTCGCGTATTTCTGAACCTTGGCGGCGGCTTCCAGAATATCGCTGACATCACTCTTCGTGCCGATCAGCACCTCTTGACCGAAGCTGAGAGCGGTGGCGCAAAGTTTATCGTTGGTCGGGCACTGGTTTTCCGCCCGATATCTTTCCAGGCGCTCCGCCGAAAACAATCTACGGAAACCCCGGGAGTTGAGGCAGGTTTCGATGAACGGCTGCATGTTGAGCGGCGTGCCTTGTCCAGTCCCCACAGGAATGCCTTCGGCGTGCATCGCCTGCATGAATTTGCTGCGCGGCATGCCATTGAACTGCTCTGCATCGTAGCGCAGGCCGAAGACATAGTAGTTCCGGCGGCTACATGGGGGGTAAGCCTCCTGCACCATCAGCCCCGGAATTTTCTTGAGTCCCTCGGTGAGATAGGCGGCATGCTGTTCGCGTAGGGCGCGCGTGGCGTCCAGGCGGGTCAATTGGGCCATCAGCACGGCGGCGGCGAAGTCGGAGATGCGGTACTTGAAGCCCCGCATGATATACCCCCGGTTACCTTTCTGGTCGCTGCCAAAATCGCGGAAGCAGTACGCCTTATCGGTCAACTCCTGATCCATGCTCACCAAGGCCCCGGCTTCCCCGCCCGGAATGATCTTGGATTCCTGGAAGCTGAAGCAGCCAATCGTGCCCAAAGTGCCCAGCTTCTTTCCGTTCCACTCCACCAGTTGCCCCTGGCAAGCGTCTTCAACCACCGACAGGTTATGCTTTTGAGCAATCGGCAGAATCTCATCCATATTCGAGGCATTTCCGAAGATATGAACGGGCAGGATGGCGCGGGTGTTTTCGGTAATCCGGTGCTCGATGTCCGCGGGGTCCATCATGAACGTCTTCAGATCGGTGTCCACGAATACGGGCAAGGAGTGGGCCATCATAATCGCATCGACGGTAGCGATGTAAGTGTACGGCGAGACCAGAACCTCGTCGCCCGGCCCGATGTCCAAAAGCTCCAGGGCCATTTGCAGGGCATGGGTTCCGCAGGGTGTGATCACGCACCCCTTGGCGCCGACCCTTTCTCCCCAGGCCTTCTCGAACTTGGGGATGAATTCCCCGTCGAAAGTGCACCACTTATGGTTGTGCAGCGCCTTGAGGATATATTGTTCATCAAGCTCCGCCGTCTGCGGCCAAGTGGGATAGGGCTTGGTACGCACCGGCGTCCCCCCTTTGAGGGCCAAAGCGTTGGGATTTCCTGAAACGGCAGGCGCCCGGCGCGGCGCGACGCTCGCGACCGCCATCCCTGCCGATGTTCTTTCCAAAAACTCTCTCCGCGTCAGACCTTTCTTTTTCATGCGTCTACCTCTCCTCTCCGCATTGGCGGGATTGCCTGGAATGGCTGGCCGACGCCTCGCCCCTCGTCGAGGGCGCGTAAGGCCTTCGGGCCGCCATCCGTCATTATTGGTGAGCTAACAAAAATGGTGTGCATGAATCCCCTGAGCCGGGATTCCTGGTTCAAGTTGCAGTGGAATGATACCTCTATCCGGCCGCCCTGTCGACTCAAAGTCAGGTGAAGGACGTCGCGCCGGATGTCCGGCACGTACTGCCGCGTAACACTCACCGGAAGGAAGGCCATGATAGGTAGTCCCAGGTTCGGACAAGCAAATCCCAAAACTGGACAGTGCCTGATCAACGTAGGATGTCCCCGGCTTCGTACTTAGTTGCTTTTAAAGGGCATATCTCTCGATGAAGTGGACGTAAAATTGCCCATAATTACCCAGAGGTCTCCTTCAGTGCAAACATTGCTGCAAGACATTCGCTTTGGCCTGCGCATGTTGGCGAAGAATCCCGGCTTCACGGCGGTGGCCGTATTGACTCTGGCGCTGAGCATTGGGGCCAACACGGCGATCTTCAGCGTGGTGTATGGCGTGCTCCTGCGCCCGCTGCCTTATCCAAAGCCTGACCAGATCGCGAGCGTCTCCGAAGTCGCTTCCGACGGCCACCTGATGGAGTTCGCGGACCCCAATTTCGACGACATCCGGACAGCAAGTCAGACTCTCGCCGGCATGGCCGAATATGAAGACGGCGACGTGGAAACGGTCATCGGCCCTTCCGGAGCAGCGCGCATCGGGGTTTCGTCGGTCACGCGCGACTTCTTCCGGGTCATGGGGGTGTCGCCCATTCTCGGTCGCGGGTTCGCAGCAGATGATCAGCGACAAGGCGCGCCAATGGTGGCGTTAGCGAGCTACGGTTATTGGCAGCAGTACCTGAACGGCTCTGCCGTCTTTTCAACCTTCAAGCTCGAGATGGGAGGCCACGTTTTTTCCGTTGTCGGCATTTTGCCCCCCGGCTTCAGTTTCCCGGCGGGGGCTGAGCTCTGGTTCCCCAGGGAAATATTTGGAGAGACGCCGAGCCGTACCAGCCACAACGCGGCCGTGGTCGCGCGGCTGCGCGAAGGCACGACTCTGGCGCAAGTGCGAGGTGAGATCTCCGCCATCGCGCGGCGCCTCCACCAGGAGTACAAGCCTGACATCGACATGACGGACGCCAGCGTGGTCCCGCTACGCCGCTCGCTGACCGCCAGCGTTCGCCCAGCCCTGCTGGTTCTGCTAGGCGCCGTTGGCTTCCTGCTTCTGGTCGGATGCGCCAATGTAGCCAACCTTTTACTGGCCCGAGCGGCGGCACGCGAACGCGAAGTGGCGATCCGGGCGGCACTAGGAGCGGGCCGTGCCCGGCTGGTGCGTCAGTTTCTTGTCGAGTCTCTGCTATTATCGCTGGCGGGTGGCGGCCTGGGGTCGCTCCTGGCCATCTGGGGCGTGGATGCCCTGCTGGCGCTTGCTCCGCGCAACCTGCCTCGCCTCGAAAACGTATCGGTGAATTTGCCCGTTCTTGCATTCACGCTCGTCCTCTCAGTCCTCGTGGCTGTTGGCTTGAGTGTGGTAACGGCGCTGCGCGCCACGGCGGTGGATCCGCAGGCGGCGCTAGCCGAGGGCGGCCGGGGAGCCGGCGTCTCACTCGCCTCGAGTCGCCTCGGCCACATCCTCGTCGGCGGACAATTGGCGGTCACGCTGGCACTGTTGGCGGGTGCGGGGCTGCTTGGCCGTAGCCTGTTGCGCGTGCTCTCCGTCGATCCCGGTTTTCGGACCCAAAATATCGTCACCATGGAGCTCGAAGTTCCAGGCTCAGCAGTGACCGATATTTCCTCCGCTCTTAACTCCACCGGCGATATGCGGCCGGCCGGTTTTATGAATAATTTATTCGATCGCCTGCGAGGCATTCCGGGTGTTCGGGACGTAGGTGGGGTAAGCGCTTTGCCACTTTCGAGCAGCTGGATCTCTGACGGCAAGTTCTTGCTCCTCAATAGCCAGCCCGAGTTCAACCTGAGCAAACCCGAGGACCTGGCGCGCCTCGATCAGTTCTGGGTCACATCAGCCGGCGCTGACGCGGATTACTGCATAGCGAGCGAGGGGTACTTCAGGTCCCTCGGAGTTCCTTTGCTCCGCGGCCGGCTCTTTAACGATCATGACACCATGGACGCTCCGCACGTCGCCCTCATCAGTGATTCGCTGGCGCGTGCGGTGTGGCCCAGCCAAGATCCGATGGGCAGGACCATTGAATTTGGCAACATGGATGCCGATCTGCGCCTGCTCACCATCGTCGGCGTGGTCGGTGATGTTCGCGACCGAAGTCTGGAGACACAATCGCGGCCGACCGTGTACGTCAATTACCGCCAGAGGCTGCGCGCTGGGCAAGATTTCACAGTCGTTTTGCGCTCTGATGTTGCTCCCGGGGGCGTGTTGTCGGCCGCTCAGAAGATTGTTCGCGACATGGACCCCAATGTGGCCCCGCGCTTCCGTACGTTCCAAGAGGTCTTCACCGCCTCACTTGAAGCCCGAAGGTTCAATCTTACGCTGGTTGGCGTCTTTGCCCTTACGGCCCTGTTGCTGGCCGCCGTAGGGATTTACGGGGTCACTGCCTACTGGCTCACGCGGCGCACCCACGAGTTCGGCATCCGCATGGCGCTAGGCGCGCAAAAGGGCGACGTGCTGAGGATGGTTGTCGGGCAGGGGTTACAGACGGCGCTATGGGGTGTTGCCATAGGAAGCGCCGGGGCACTTGCGTTAGCGCGCCTTCTTTCGTCCCTGCTCTACGGCGTCAAGCCTGCCGATCCGCTCACGTTCGTCGCAGTTTCACTGATTCTCACCGCAGTGGCGCTGGTCGCATGTTACATCCCCGCTCGTCGCGCAACGCAGGTCGATCCCATAGTGGCGCTGAGGTATGAGTAGGGCAGTGGATAGTGGTTAGTGGATAGTGGCACAGGCACTCTTGCCTGTGCGCCAGGCAGAAGGTTTGGGCACAGGCAGGAGTGCCTGTGCCACCGCATAACTCCCCTCCTTAGTTAAGGAGGGGTGCCCGCAGGGCTGGGTGGTTGTAGCTTTGGCTGACCGCTGAATCCTGAGCGCTGAGAGCTCAAAGGTGTACACACAAATGCGCACTTTATTCCAAGACTTGCGCTACGGCCTGCGCATGCTGGCGAAGAATCCCGGCTTCACGTTGGTGTCGGTACTGACCCTGGCGCTGGGCATCGGGGCGAACACGGCGATCTTCAGCCTGCTGAATGCCGTCATGCTCCGAGCGCTGCCGGTGGAAAAGCCGGAACAATTGGTGTTGCTGGGAAGGGGGAGAGCGGGCGGGAGCATAGATGATTTCGCCGGCACCGAGCTCTATTCGTACCCCTTTTATCGCGAGATGCGGCAGAAGAACCAGGTCTTCTCCGACATGAGTGCCCTGCTGAGTCTCCTGTTTACCAAGATGCACGGCGCAGTGGGAGGAAGCGCTGAACTGGAGCCGCTGGATGTCCAGTTGGTTTCCGGCAGTTATTTTTCCTTGTTGGGCGTCAAGCCCGTTCTGGGACGCTCCTTCACGGAGGCGGAGGATGAGCCCGCCGGCGGCCACCCCGTGGCCATGGTCAATTATGCCTGGTGGGATCGACGCTTGGCGCGTGACCCTGCTATCCTCGGCAAGACGGTGACCCTGGGATCGACGGTTTACACCATCATCGGCGTCACTCCTCCGAGGTTCTTCGGCACTTCCGTGGGTGAATCGCCCGATCTCTGGATTCCCCTGTCCATGGAAAAGCAAGTTTCACCTGGCTGGAACGGGCTCGACAATAAGACGTTCCAGTCGCTCTATATCCTCGGTCGACTAAAGGCAGGGGTAAGCGCAGGTCAGGCTCAAGCCAATGTCAACCTGCTGGCCAGACAAATCTGGCAAGAGCAGGCGGGGCCCGTCCTCACCAAGAGACAACAGGAGGACCTCGCGCACGCGCAGATCGAACTCACCTCGGTGGCCCGGGGACTCTCCCGCATCCGCTACAGGGTCACGATGCCTCTGCAAATTCTGATGGCCGTGGTAGGCCTGGTTTTGCTTATTGCCTGCGCGAATATTGCCAACCTCTCGCTGGCGCGCGCCACGACGCGCGAGCGCGAGATTGCGGTCCGCATGTCGCTCGGAGCCGGCCGGGCGCGTCTGATCCGGCAAATGCTCACGGAAAATTTGCTGCTGGCACTTTCCGGCGGCGCGGTGGGGATCGGGCTTGCCTGGTGGGCCGGTAACGGGCTGCTGGCCATGATGCCCCACGGCCCCGAGCCTTTACCTTTGGACGTGGCGCCCGACGCTCGCGTGCTGGGGTTCACTTTCATCGTCTCCCTCGCCACTGCACTCCTCTGCGGGATCGCTCCGGCGCTGCGCGCCACCCGAATGTCCTTAAGTCCTTCGCTTAAGGAAGGAAGGGGCGCGGTTTCCGTCGCCAGTCGCACCCCGCTGGCCAAGGCCTTGATCGTTTCACAGGTGGGGCTCTCACTCGTGCTCCTCATCGGGGCCGGGCTTTTCCTTCGCACCCTGGTGAACCTTTCCAACGTCGACACGGGATTCAACAAGGAGAACGTTCTTAGGTTTGGGATCGATCCACCGTCGGTGGGCTATAAGGAGGATTTGCGCCTGGTGAGCCTATATCAACAAATCGAGCAGCGGGTAAGCGCGCTGCCCGGCGTGCGCGCTGCCAGCATTTCGTTTTTCACATTCGACGAGGGTGAGTGGACCGATCCGGTTTCGGTCATCGGGCGAACCCCCACTCCCGAAGATGACATGGCGGCCACGCATAACGTGGTCGGCCCCGGCTACTTCGCAACGATGGGAATTCCCCTTTTGCTCGGTCGCGCGTTCGGCCCCCAGGATACCGGAGCTTCGCCCAAGGTTGCCATTATCAATGAAACCTTTGCACGGTGGTACCTCCCTGGCGGTTCCCCGATTGGGCGACATTTCGGTATCGGGGGTGACCCTGCACACAGCAACGATCTTGAAGTGGTCGGCGTGGTGAAAGACGCCAAGTACCAGAGCTTGCATGAGCGGCCATTTCCGGCGGCATATTACCCGTATACGCAACGAGTTCATTATTTTTTCGGTTTCGAGGTCCGGTACACGGGTAAACCGGAGGCGATCATCTCGGAGGTTCGCCGAGCCATCGGCCAGGTGGACCACAGCCTGCCTGTTGCTTTTCAGGGCACCTTGGTGGAGCAGGTCAATCGCTCCATCGCGGGCCAAGCATTGATCGCGCGGCTTTCCACCTTCTTCGGGCTGCTCGCAGCCTTTCTGGCTTGCGTCGGCATTTATGGACTCATGTCCTATGCGGTGACGCGGCGGACCAATGAAATCGGCATTCGCATGGCGCTGGGGGCGGAAAGTTCCGGCGTACTATGGATGGTGATGCGCGAAAGCTTGATCTTGGTTGCCGCCGGCGTGGGGATCGGAATTCCCGCGGCGCTCGCGGCCGGTCGCTTGATTTCGAGCGTGCTGTATGGCACAAAGGCAACTGATCCTATCACCATCACCGCGTCCGCGCTGGTGATGATTGCCGTCGCCGCCCTGGCCGGTTACCTCCCCGCCCGCCGCGCGGCGAAGCTCGATCCCATGGTGGCGCTGAGGTATGAGTAGGACAGTGGATAGTGGTTAGTGGAAAGTGGCACAGGCACTCTTGCCTGTGCGCCAGGCAGAAGTTTTGGGCACAGGCAGGAGTGCCTGTGCCACCGCATAACTCCCCTCCTTAGTTAAGGAGGGGTGCCCGCAGGGCGGGGTGGTTGGGGCAGTGGCTGAACGCTGACGGCTGACCGCTGAAAGCTGATAGCTCGATGCAGCGTGACTGACTTCGGAGAGTCGTCCAATTTCAACAAGGAAACGGACATCCTAGGGGCGGGGCTTTACACGCTTCGGAAAAAGTCCTTGGCGCTGTCATTATCAACACCACCCCTTTATCTCTTTGTCAGCACCACCGCTTTATCCCTTGCTCAGCACCACCCCTTTATCTCTTTGTCAGCACCCCCCCGCGCTCGGCGCGCCACCCCTCCTCATCTGAGGAGGGGAGTTTTTAAAAACTCCCCTCCTGATTCAGGAGGGGTGGCGCCTTGGGCGACGGGGTGGTTATCCGCGGAGGGCCTTTCTCGGCAGCCTGTGAAGCCCCGCCCTTCCGATCTCGCAAAGAGAATATCGCGCTTGGTAGGAAGTCCCGCTAGCCCTTTTTCTTCAACCTACTGTACCGCAACACATACTCAGGGACGGCAATTCCCTGCGGCAAGCGGGCATCCGGCACGGGCTGACCCGTTGTGATGTTTAAGGGCAGAACTCCCGCCCACACGGGCCAGACGTAATCTTCCTCGTCGTCGAGGGGCGGACCGGTGCGTACCTTGGCGGAAACTTCCTCCAACTGAAGAGTCAAAACCGTGGTGGCCTGTAACTCCTTTGCGGAGGGTTGGCGAATTTCCGCCCAACGCCCGGGCGCGACGTGCTCTGTAAACGCCCGCAGGGCTTCGACCTTCCGAGCGGGATCTTCCACCTCTCGCGCCCTGCCGAAGATGACCACCGACCGGTAGTTCATGGAGTGATGAAAGGCCGAACGCGCCAGCACCAGGCCGTCCACCAGCGTGATGGTGACGCAGACGTCCGCACCCTTGCCGAGCGCGCGGAACATGCGGCTGGCGGTGGAGCCGTGGATATAGAGCGTGTCACCCTGGCGGCCGTAGCCCGTGGGGATAACCACCGGCCGGCCCTCCGCCACAAAACCGATATGACAAACCAAGCCTTCGTCGAGGATGCGATAGACCGCCTCGCGATCGTAAACACCGCGCTTGGGAAGCCGGTGCACTTGCGTACGTTCCGTGGGGGTGAAATCAGTCATAAGTGTCCTCTCCCTACCGCGCCGTCCAGCCGCAGTCGATGGGAACGGCCGAGCCGGTAATACCTTGCGCCACGTCCGTCGCCAGGTACACGACCAGGGCGGCGACCTCTTCCGGCTCCAGCATGCGCTTCAGGGCGGCGGGGGCGACCATGATTTTCTCCACCACCTCCTGCTCCGACATGCCGTGAAACTTCGCTTGCCCGGCGATCTGTTTTTCCGCCAGCGGGGTGCGGATGAAACACGGACACACGGCGACCGCTGTGATGTTGTGCGGCGCTCCCTCCAAGGCCGTGACCTTGGTCAGGCCCAGGATGCCGTGTTTCGCCGAAACATAAGCGCACTTGAATTCCGCCGACACCAGCCCCTGTGTCGAGCTGATATTGATGATCCGTCCCCGCTTTTGCGCCTGCATGTGCGGAAAGGCGTACTTGGTCGTGAGGAAAGGCCCGGTCAGCATCACGCCGATCAGGTAATTCCATCGCTCCTCCGTGAATTCCGTAATGGGAGCGATGTGTTGCAAACCGGCATTATTCACCAGGATATCAAGGCGTGCGTACCGTTCCACCGTTGTGCGGATGAGCTCGCGCACGTCATCCGCCTTTGACACATCGCCCAGTTGGAAGGCCGCCCGTCCACCGGCATCCACGATGCTTTGGACCACGGCCCTGCCGCTGGCCTCGTCGACATCGTTGACGACGACCGCAACCCCCTCCGCCGCCAGGGCCATGGCAATGGCTTTACCCAGCCCCATGGCCGCGCCGGTAACGATGGCTACCCGGCCTCTAAGCTCCTCGCCCCTACGGCTGCGCGATGGTTCCCGCTCACTGGAATCAACGATCATCGGTGTCACCTCAATCTCTTCCCTGTTCCCTCTTCCCTGTTCCCTCTTCCCTGTTCCCTACCTAGGAGTACCGCTCCACCCGGACCTTGGCCGTAATCGCGTGGGCGAGCATGCGTTCGGCCGCACACTGGCGTTCCGTCACCTCTCCGATGAGCTTGCTGGCGGTGGGCGTCATCTTCTGATAAGTCACTGTCTTCAGGAATTTCCCCACCCAGAGGCCGCCAGTGTAACGCGCCGCGCGGCTGGTAGGAAGAATATGGTTCGTGCCGATGCACTTGTCACCGTAGGCGACGGTCGTCTCCTCTCCGATGAAGAGGGAGCCGTAGTTGCGCAGGTTCTCAAAATAGTAATCGTTGTCCTGAGTTTGAATTTCCAGGTGCTCGGGGGCGTAATCGTCTGCTAAGCGCACAGCTTCCTCGCGGCCCTCGGCGATATAGATCTTCCCGTTGTCCCGCCAGGAGAGGGAGGCGACGTCCTTGGTGGGCAGAACCTCCAGTTGCATATCAATTTCCCGGTCGCACAGGGCGGCGAATTCCTCACTGAAGCAGATCAGGGCGACGCCGCTATGGGGATCGTGTTCCGCCTGTCCCAGAAGATCGCACGCCACGAGGGCCGGATCGGCGGCATCGTCGGCGATGACCATGATTTCCGTGGGTCCCGCCAGCAGGTCGATGCCACAGCGCCCGTAAAGTTGCCGCTTCGCTTCGGCCACGAACTTGTTGCCGGCACCGCAGAGCATGTCCACGGGTTCGCAAACGCCCATGCCGAAGGCCATCAGGGCCAGCGCCGGGACTCCGCCCAGGATAAAGATGCGGTCGGCCCCCGCCTTCTTCATGGCGTTCACGGTGGCGGGGAAAAATCCCTGACCTTTCACCGGCGGGGTAAAGGCATACACGTTTCGTACCCCCGCAACCTTGGCCGGGATGATGCTCATTTGCGCGGATCCAAACATGGGATAGCGCCCGCCGGGAATGTAGCTGCCCACCGATTTGATGGGCACGTGCTTGTGGCCCAGGATCACGCCAGGACGCGCTTCCACTTCCAGCGGTTTGAGCGTGGCCAGTTGCGCCTCCGCAAAGGCCCGCACGTTGGCCTGGCAGAAGTCGGTGTCTGCGATAACCTGGGGGTCGAGCCCGGCGATGGCAGCGTCGACCTCGGCGGCGCTCAATTCAAAGTCGGGCGGCGCCCAGTCATCGAACTTCTTGCTGTATTGGCGCACCGCGTCCATGCCGTGCTTTTCCAGGTAGGCGAGCATTGTGGAAACGATTTCGGCGCATTCCGGGTCGCGTTCGAACAGCCGATGGCCACCTTCCTTGAAGACCTGCATGGCGTTCCCCTTTAAAATCCCTCAATAACCCTCTATTTGTGGTGAACCCGCATGGCAGCTTAGTGCCGAATGTCCCGTCCGGGTGAAAAATTGCCGTCCCTGCCCGACGGGGCGATTTGCCCACGGACCGGGAATATACATCGGAGCGGATGACTGCACAAGAGTCCGACGAACGGTTTGCCCACCATCGCGGGGAGGCCCGTGAAACTAATCCGCAATTTTGAGGTTATCCTGTGAGATGCTCAGATCTGAAAAGGTCGATGCACTGCGTAGCAATCTCTAACGGCGGCCGAAGCATCTTAATTTCCAGGGATTGATTATAGGATTCCCTGGCGGGTGGGGCGGCCTGTTGGAAGGGCCGGGGGAGAGGCTTGTGAAACACGCCTTGCGCACAATTTGGGCCACCGTGGGAGGATTGCCCCTGCTCGTGATGTTGGGCAGCCTTCTCTTCCCCGCCGCGTCACGGGCTGACCAACTGCCGCAGGTCGCCTTCAACACTTTTCCGGCGGACACCCTGCAAATCGCTTTCATGAATCTTGCCGAGTTGCGCTCCCTGTCCGCATATCCGCAGATCCGTGACCGGATCATGAGCCGGCAACTCCATGCCTTCCAGGATTTCCTCCGCCCGGTGGGGGTCGATATCAACAAAGACGTGGACGAGGTGATGGTGGGATGGCGCGGGGAATTGGCAGGGCCCACGGCCTATCTGGGATTGGCGGCCGGCCGCTTCCAACCCGGCCTCGTACAGAAATATTTTGATCACGTCAGCCTGCCCGTACAGGTGTATGCGGGCTCGAACCTCTACGCGTTTGGCTCGGGCGCCGACCCCAACGATCTTTTTTTCACCTTCCCAGACAGCAGCGTCGCGGCCTTCGGACGGCTGGCCGATATGAAAGCCATGCTGGACGTCCAGCAAGGCTCAATGAATTCGCTGAGCGCCAATTCGGATTTTGTGAACTGGGATGGTGAGCTGGAAGGCACCGCACCGCAATGGGGCATCTTGAATGGCAAGTCGGCCGCGAACCTGGCGGCGATGTGGCTGGCGGGAAGCGGCCGGAGAGACGTGGACTTCAGTTCCATGGCCCGAGGCGTGCGCGCGCTCCTCTATCGCATACAATGGGACAGCGGCTTTTCAGCTCACCTCGTGCTGGTGTGCGACACTCCCGCTAGCGCTAAGGGCTTGGCCACTCTCCTGGATTTGCTGCACAAGGCCGCGCAACAGCCTGCCGCCTCCGGCAACGCGGGACTCCCCCCCATTCTTCAGAATATAGAGACCCATCTCGACGGCGCTCGCGTGGAGCTGGATGTGTCGGGTCCACCGGAAATGCTTGACCAGATTTTGCCGGCGGGGGGAAGCTGAGAGAAAGTTGATAGTTAATAGTTAATAGTTGATAGCGAAAAGCTTCCGATGCCTTTCTACGTTCTATGCCATCGACTATTAACTATTAACTCTCAACTATCAACCTTCTTTTCCGGATACCTTTCCAGCATCTCCACCAATTCGCGATTGCCCAGGGACTCTGCCGCCCGCGCGTGCTTCCAGGCTTGTTCGTAATCGCCGCGCAGGGCGTAGATGCGGCCCAGGCTCAGGTGGGGCGCCGCATAACCGGAGTCCAGCTCGATGGATCTTTGGAAATACAGGATGGCTTGCTCGGTGGCGCGCTGAAAGTGGAAGAGGGTTCCGAGCGCGAAATAGGCGTGGGCATTGTTTGGGTCATTCGCCAGGATGGCCCGTTGTTCAGCGACGGCCACCTCCACATCGTAATCGAGCGCGGGCTGGATGACGTTGTCACGCCAAAAGCGGTCGGACATAGGAGTGGCCGGTGGTTAGTGGCTAGTGGTTAGTGAGAACTAAAGTCATCAGTCATCAGTAAAGCCGCCGCGCCGAACGGTTTTTGCTGAGAACTGAGGACTGAAAACTGATAACTGACGACTTTCCTTATCCGGGAATAAATGCTTTGATCTCCAGTTCAACCTGCTCCGGGGTCAACACCTCGCCTTCGTTCATGCGCACCAGAATTTTCTCAATCATTTCTTTCGCCTGGTCCTTGCGATAGGCGCGAATGAAGCCGTCATAGAAGTGCTCGCCCGCCATGGCCCGGCTGATCTCGGTTTCCTTGTTGTGGTCCTGCAACTCCGTGAAGTAGACCACGCGGTATTTCCCCGTGTAAGTCGTCTCGCGGTAAATCTCAAACATAATCTTGTCAGATTCGAATGGCATGGAAACCTCGGGACTCGGAACTCGGGGTCAGGGATTAGGGGTTCGGGTTTCGGGAAACATTGAAGATCCCTGATCGCGTACGCCAAGTTGCGTTGGTTTAGCGGCTGCCCCGTCATCTTACATACCCATGAATACCAGAGGCAGGGACTCGCGTCAATCTTTTGCCGCGAGCCGAAAACCCAAAAGGATTTCACCACAGAGGCCACAGAGGTCACGGAGAGCAGACGGAGAAAAAACTGTTCAACAAACAAGGAAGCGTGATCTCTGCCCACGCAATCAGTAGCGGTTTTCTCTGTGGTCTCTGTGGTGAATCTTTTCTTCGCGGTTTGGCAGCCGTGCTGCTCTTAATGCCGGACCAATTCCCGGCGCTTCACAAGGTTGCTACGGAAACACGTCAAATGCAGCCACGTTTCGAGGCCTGTAAAGCAGAAAGTTACGCCGGTCGAGTGTAAAAACGCGCCGCAGGTTGAGGCGTTCCGCCGCAACTACTAATGATGCGTCGGCGAAATCCATCGGCAAAGTGGCATATTGAGTCATTAGGGTGCGAATGCGGACGAGATCATCGGATGGGATGTCTGCGACTTGGACTCCAGGACGCACGATGAACTCCCACAAGAATCCGCGACTGTAGGGATCATCCAAGAAGTAAAACGCTTCAGTAAGAACTGGCCAGGTTGTGACCAGGTTGCCGCTAAATTGACTGAAAGCTTCTACGCACTTGCCATGTAACGCATCGAAGCGGTCCGCCATCGCCACTAAGGGACCGGTATCACAAAGTGCCTTCGCGACGCTTGGCAAGCAACTTCTCCTTTACAATGCGCTTAACATGCCGGGCCCGGTCGTGGAGCGGTTCTCCCTCCTTGGGTGCAGGCAAAAGATGATACAACTCCTGATAAATTTCCCAAGAAGTAGGGCGATTTTCCTCGTTAGTCACGGTCCAGTGGGTGCGAATGGCATCGCGCATCAATTCTGAGGTTGAAACCTTGTCGCGTTTCCGGAGTTCACGAAGCATCCGTTCGGTTTCCGAGTTCGCCCGAAATGTAATTGTCCGGCTCATGTCTTACATTGTAAGACAACGGTCGGTCAGTGTCAAGTTGTGGTTAGCGGAAAGAGCCGGGCGATGGCCTAAGTGCGGCTCCGAGACCGAAATCGTACTGCCTATGAGGGGCCTATCTATAGCGGATCGCGCACCAACAGCCCCGGCAGGCCTGCGAAGCCGCGGTCATGGCTCCAAAGTTCCGTGGCGCCGTTCTCAAGCGCCATCAAAGCGATTTGCAGATCGTACACGCGGGACCCTGAAATTTTCAGGTCAGTCGCGAGTTGAGTCAAACGCTCCCAGAACCCAGCCCCTGGGGTCCAAATGCTTGCCCCGCTACTGTCAGCCAGTGAGTGAAGAAATGCGCGTGCTTCTTTAGACGGCGATGGGCCTCCGCTGCTTGCCGGATGTGTGACCACACACCAGAATTCGGCGATGCAGGGCAATGGAATTCCCCAACCTCGGTGATCTGTACTAGCACGCTCGATCGCTTTTTGGGCGGTCCGGTGCTCGGGGCTATGCCGGCGTTGGGCGTAAACCAGGAGGTTGGTGTCAATGGCGATCATGGCTGCGTTCTTTCTGCATCCATTCCCACATTTTGCTACGATCGGAAACGTCGAGGCCCGGGGGCAGTCCCCCTGCTGATGTTACCCAACGAATGCGGCGAGGGCGGCGCGGCGGTCGGCTGCCAGCCTGCCTTAACTCCCGACGCAGAGCGCGCTCCATGATGTCGCGCAACGTCGTCCTGGTTTCTAATGCCTTCCGCTTAGCTTCGAGTAGAAGGTCTTCGGGAAGTTCCACGGTGGTTTTCATACAGTTCCCCATATTACCATATTTATGGGCAATCAGCCTTAACCCTGTTTGGCAGTTTTCGCCTGCTTCGCGGCAAGCCGATCGCGTATCGCTTTCATGCGTTCGCGAGCCTCTGCGGTGCGGTTCCGGCCATCGGGTGTCGCGTCAATCAACTTTTCCAGGTTGGCCGCGAATTGGGGCGCATAGGCACTTCGGATTTCGCTCAGTAACGGCTCGATTTGGGAGAAGACGCCGATGTGCTCGCCATTGGTACTGGTGAAAAGGTCGAGGCCGATGGCTCCCTCGTTGACGAGCGCCGCCGCCATGTCCCAATAGCTAACCACCATCCGCAAATGACCGCTGTGCTCACCCAACATCGCTTCGGTGAAGTCCGCCATCGATTGCGGGTTAAATTCCCGAAAATACCAATCGCGCGCTTTGCGCATCGTGTCTTCCCTGCGCAGTTCATATAGCTTCAGGATGAGACCGGCTTCGTCTTGTTTCGACATAGAAATGACTCCTTCGTCTGGGATTGTGCTCCTTGCGCAAAGCGGCGTAGCGCATCTCCGCCGTTGAGGTCTGCGGTTCTTGCTTCCACAATGTTGGAAGTGTGACCCTTGGAAGTGCTCTTCTCGTCCGCTCGCCGTATCGGCGTGCCCAATCGAGTAGAGAAACTGCCACTGCGCTGAGAGGCCTAGGGAGCAAGTAGCGCGGGCGTCCCGCCCGCTGTCGCTGGAGCATCCCGCTCCCGCCACGCGCGGGCAAGATGCCCACGCCACAGCGGGCGGGACGCCCGCGCTACGAATCTACTCTTCCCGCTGGATCGTGCGGATAGAATTCACGCCGACGGGCGTTTCAATCTCATACGGCGCGGGCGGCGGGCTGGGCATCAGGCCTTCCATTTCGGCGCGCAGCTTCGCCTCGAATTCGCGCATCTTGGCGTCGACTTCCGCCTGCTTCTGCTTGTTGCGCACCATGTCTTCGCGATAGCGCTTCAGGAAGTAGCTGATGGTCTCGACGCGAATTTTAATGGAGCCGGTCGGCTTGTTCTCGTCGATGTCCTTGAAGGAAAAGTACGGGGTACCGGACTTGGTCACGGTTTCTTCCACGGCCGTGTAGATGGGCGCATCGTGGCCGCATTTGAAGCTGGAAAGCTCCAGCGCCACCAGGTTCGGGTGGCGGGCCGTATACTTGGCGGCCCAAATCTTTTGCGTGGTGTTTTCGCTGTAACTGTTCTTCCACGCATCGCTCACGTCCATCGGGTCTTTAATGATGCCTGCCCGCACGTCCTCTCCGAACAGCCTCTCCAGAATGTCCGGATCGATGGGCAACGAGGCCAGCGTCAGCACGGGGTAGCCGATCTTCTGGAACTCTTCCATGATTTCATGGTTGATGCCGGGGTCGTTGTGGTACGGCCGGCCCAGCACCACGATGCCAATGCGGTCCTCCGCCTCCAGGCGCTTCAGGATTTCCCGTCCCTGGGCGCGCATCACCTTATTCTCAAAATCATGCTGGGCCTTCAAACCCGCCTCCACGGCGCGGGCATTCTCCTCCCAGGAGAGGCCGAAGATATCCACAAACTGGTCGTACAACTGCTTGGTCAGCAGCGGCGGTTCGCCGGGATTCACAAAGGTATCGAGGAAAAGAAGGTTGTTCTCCTTGAATATATCCCCTTCCTTGATGAAGGCGGCCTTGACGGCTTCCGGCGTGGTGGCCACCGTGGGGCAAGAGCGATGCGCCTGCGCGTGCTTCATGTCGCTGGGCAGGTCGTCAATCATGGGGCAGAAGATGATGTCGAGCGGCTTCTTCTTGTGGTGCACGTAAAGCATGTTGTGCACGTGGGGAATGCCCACCTTGGAGGGGAAGCAGGGGTCGATGGCCCCGCGTTTGGCGCCTTCCTTGTAAAGCTGCTCGTTGGTGTAGTCGGAATAGATCAGGTTCTCGGCGGGAATCCCCAACGCCTCAAAATAGGCGCTGAAAATGGGGTTCACCGTATACATGTTGAGGATGCGTGGAATGCCGATGCGCAGGCTCGAGCGCTTCTTCATCAACTCCACGCGCTTCTTCTGTTTTGCGGTCAGCGCGAACTTGGGCAGCGGGTCCGCCACCACCGGCGGGGCGTAGGATTTAAACACCGCCTTGGCGGCGACTTCCACCATGTTGGGGTTTTCCTTCTTGGCGGCGTCCAGGCCCTTCTTGATCTCGCGCATGTCGGCCACATCTTCCACCAGGCCCTTTTCGCAACTGTTGCCGACAATCAACCGCTTGACGCCCGGCAGAATGGGGATCTTGGACTTCTTCCAGGATTCGTCGGAGCTGGCGATCTGGACGTCAATGAAGGTGCGCATGCACTTGTTCTTGCAGAAATAGCAGCGCGTGTTCTCGTTGCGGTGGGTGACGTAGGTAATCTTTTCGACGGCTTCGAAGCCGACGAAGCTGGTGCGGTGGCCGTTATTGTACAAGCGGCGGGCTTCGATGGCAGAGCCGATAGCGCCCGCTTCGCCGCAGTGCTCGTGCACAATGACGTTGGGCTTCGCGCCCTTATCCTTAAAGCGCGACTCAATGAAATCCACCTGCGCCTTCACCGCCGCCAGATTGTGCTGCGTGCCCCCTTGCAAAATGAAGGTGTTGCCGAGCGATGCCAGGTTGGGAATCTGTGAAACGTAGAGCCAAATGTTCTTCGGCAACACGTTGGCCAGGCCCGCCATGATCTCCTCGGGTTTCCAACCCTGGCGCTGGAAATCGACGATGTCCGACTGCATGAACACCGCGCAGCCGTACCCGAACATGGGCATGGCTTTGGCGCTAAAAGCCAGGTCAGCGTAATTCATGACGTCGTGGCCAAAGCCCACGCAGGTGGATTGCAGAAAGTAGCCGTTGCCGGCAGAACATTGGGTATTCAGCTTGAAGTCTTTCACGCGGCCGTCTTGCAAGATGATGAGCTTGATGTCCTGCCCGCCCACGTCGCAGATGACGTCAGCATCCGGATAGAAGTGCAGGGCCGCCTGGGTGTGCGCCACGGTTTCGACCAGCGCCACGTCCGCGTTCAGCACATCCTTCAGGATGTCTTTGGCATAACCCGTCGAGCCCACGCCCAACAACTCCAGCGTGGCGCCCTGCGACTCCACCTGCTTCTTGAGGTTCGCGAACATTTCCATGGTGTCTTCCAAGGGATTGCCCTTGGAAAGCTGGTAGCACTTCACCATGACCTCGCCCTGGTGATTCACCAGGACGGCTTTGGTAGAGGTAGAGCCACCATCGATACCCATGAAGGCCTCAACGTGCTGGCCGGGCTTAAAGGTGTGGGGTCGAAACTTTTTCGGCTTGTATCGGTCTTTGAATTCACCGAGTTCGTTTTCCGTTTTGTACAATCCGCTGCCGCCTTTTTTCTGCTTCTCCTCCAGACGGCCGTAGTTGATGTACCACTCCAGCTTCTCGTAACCTTTGTAAATCCCGATATTCGCGTCCTCATCCATGGCGAAGCGCACGCAGCCCAGCGCGGCAAAATACTGGGCATTGTCAGGCACCATGATGAGATCTTTGGGATCCTTGCCTTCCGGCAGCGGGAAGTTGCGCTCCTCCCAAACTTTCGGGATGTTGTACTTCCAGCAATCCTGCATGCCTTTGATGTAAGTGTTGGGGCCGCCGAGCAGCAGTACCGTGGGACGCAGCGTGTTGCCGCGCGTCAAGACCGCCAGGTTCTGCTGGATGATCGCCTCAAAAAGCGATGCCATGAGCTCGGCGGGGGGAACTCCGCTCTTCTGCAAACCGTTGATGTCGGTCTCGGCGAACACTCCGCACTTCCCTGCCACGGGGTGCAACTTCAAACCCAGGTACCCCATGTTGCAAAGCTCTTCCGCGGGAATCCGCACCTTGGCATTGATCTTGTCAATGACGGCGCCCGTGCCTCCCGCGCACTTGTCGTTCATGGAGGGGATTTTCTTTTTGCGGCCGGTCTCCGGGTCTTCCTTGAAGATGATGATCTTGGCATCCTGCCCGCCCAACTCGACCACCGAACCGCACTCGGGATAAAGCTTCTCGACGGCGAGCGAAACGGCATTCACTTCCTGGACGAATTTGGCGCCAATGTGGCCGCCTACAGGCCCGCCACCGCTGCCCGTCACGAAAACGCGGCTTTCGCCCGCTTTAATGCCGGCCTCTGCTTCCATGCGCTTCAGGAACTCCAGGCATTTTTCCGGCTGCTTGGTGTCATGGCGCTGGTAGTCGCTCCAAAGGATCTGATCCGTCGAGGCGTCTACCACCACCGACTTCACCGTGGTCGAGCCGACATCAAAGCCCACGATCAGGTTCTTGGGGTCTGCTTCAGGCATCTCGATGCTCCTTGGGCGGCGCGCCATGGCGCGCCTTTTGTAGCGCGGGCATCTTGCCCGCTGGCGCGGGAGCGTCCCGCTCCCGCCCAGCGCGCGGGCAGGATGCCCACGCCACAGCGGGCGAGACGCCCGCGCTACGATACACGGGTCGGCCGAGCGCCGCTCGGCCCTACAGAGACTACGCGCTCGCCTTTTTTGCCATCTCCGCGAACATGGCGTTGGCGCGGCGTTCCATTTCCTCCGGCGCCACATCCTCAACGTGCGCACCCAGCGCCCACGCGTGGCCGAAGGGGTCAACAATCTGGCCGTAACGATCACCCCAAAATTGGTTGGCCAGAGGCATGGTCACCTTGGCCCCCGCTGCGACCGCTTGGTTAAACAAGCTATCAACGTCTTCGACATAGATGTTGAGCACCACCGGGCTACCGCCTAGAGTTTGTGGAGCGGGCGTGCTGCCGGGCCATTCGTCGGCGAGCATCAGTTTGGAATCGCCGATCTTCAGCGTAGCGTGCATGACTTTGCCGTCCGGCATTTTGTGGACGAACAAAACTTGAGCGCCAAAGGCCTTCTGGTAAAACTCAACGGCCTTGGAGCCATCACGTACCGACAAGTGCGCCGTGATGGTGTGATCGCCTTCTGCAACAGCTTTCACTTTGCCTGCCATGGTCGTTGTCTCCCTTCCCTCTTCCCCGAAGGGGAAGAATTTCATTAGCCGTAGGTGAAACCTACGGACGGCGAAAATTCCTGAATACAATTTGCCGACCCCGCAGGGGTCGAATTCAATCTCCGGTCGCGCATGGTGCTTTGATATTCAACCCCTTCGGGGTTGGCGCATTGTCTCCGCGCCCGGTTACCGTAGGTTTCACCTACGGCTAATGATATTGAGTCCCTTCGGGACTCTCAGTTTACTGCCACCAATTCCCGCTTCTCCGCCTTCATGCGCCCGGCAGCGTGAAGCACGAAGTTTGCCGCCACTCCGACGACGCCCTTCTTGTGCCCGTACTTGTACATGGCTTGCTGCATTTCGGGATGGTCTTCGACAAAAGCCCGCACCTCCTCGAGGGTCGTGCCCGTCTCATCGAGCACCCGCTTCATCTCGTTCTTGGCGCGAACCTTCGCTTCGCCCAAAGCCATCTGCACGCGGCTGTGGGCATTCACGTCCCCTTCACCGGAGGTCTCCACCGGGATGAAGATCATATCTTTGAAGGTTGAAACCACCGCCGACTGCGCACCGTCGGACTGCGTGGAGGGCATGCAGCCGAAGGGCTTGAGGCTCAAGACCATGTGGGCAAGGTCTTTGTTCGAGTAGTAGATGTTTTTGGCGACTTCCAAGTGGCCTTCGCCGCCGCCCGCCCGCGAATTGTAGAAGGGATGGCCGAGGCGTTGCAGTTCGTATTGATCGGCCAGGTGATGGGCAATGCCTCCCAGGGCGTCAATCAAGCGGTGGTATTCGCGCTTGAAGATGCCCTCCGCCGCGGTCAGCTTGGCCAGCCGCTGCTGCGTATCCAAATGGCTGCCGAAGAACTCCTTGAGGTTCCACTTGGGAATTTTTTTCTGAATCAAGTCCAACCCGCGCTCGTCGCGGATCTGCTGCTTGGCCTGGTGAATCATGTACATGATCCAGGTGCCGATGGGCTCCACCATGACCTGTGCGCCTTCCTTCTCCAGGAAGCGGAACATATTGAAGTTGCCGTCGCCCTCGGTGGTCTGCGCCCAGAATTCACCGGTGATCTTTACGATGGGTTTCACGCGCGTGCGGTCAATGGGGATGGCATTAAAGCGGTCGCGCACTTCATTCAGCGCCGAGGTGTAATCGTCGCCGTAAAGCTGGTTCAGGAATTTGCCCAAGTATTCCGCGGTGGCGGAAAAGTTTGTCTTGCGAAGCAGCGCGGCGAGCTTCCCTTCCAGCGTCCAGGGATGCTTGCGGCGCATGACCTCTTGCAGCATGTCCATGCATTCGTCCAGGACGCGATCCGTTTCGCCGGGATTCACTTCAAAAGGACGAATCTGGTAGGCAACGTCATTGATAATGTCGCCGATGTTGAAGGCGTTCAGGATTCCCAGGAAGAAGTCCAGGTTCATTTCGAGTCCGGCCTCGGCTTCCGCCTGGTTCAGCCCGCCCGACTGCTGAAACAGCATCACGCGGAAACCGTCAAACCCCGCGTTGCGCAAGGCCAGCCGGTACTCCGCCTCGTACATACCAAAGCGGCACGGCCCGCAAGCGCCCGCCGTGATGAAAACATAGCGATCGATGATTTCCTGCTTGGTCAGGCCCTTCTCCTCCAGGCTCTGCACAAACTGCACAAGATTGCCGACGGTGAAGTAGGTGGGGTTGCATTGGCCATTGTTGCCATATTCTTTGCCCAACTGGAACGCCCGCTTGTCGGGGGAAGGCAGCCCCTCGACCTTGTAACCGAGGCCTTCCAGCGCGCCATGGATCAGTTTTTCGTGCTTCCAGGTGAGGCCACCGAAGAGAATAGTGGTGTGGTCGCGCTGGGATTTGGTAAAAGCGTGCTCGATCGGTTTGTGGAACTGCTGCGCGGCCCGCCGCTCGAGGCCCACCTCTTTTTCCAGGCGGCGTCTTTCGTCTTCGAGCTTTTGGCGGATCAGATCTTCCTTTGACGAAATCTGAATCAAGCCCCCGCTACCGTGGGGCATTTCGTTGAAGGGCGCTGTACTCATTGGTCACCTCACTTGGCAATCCAGACTTGGCAATCCAGCGTTTTAAGGACGGTATGCTTACACCTGCGTGTCGAACTCCCCGGGCCGATACACTTCCCCGCGGTAGGCCGCTTAGGGGCGGAAAACTGTTATCAGCTATTTTCAAAACATTCCCTGCGACTAATATCGCGTTGCGCCCTTTATTGCGAGGCCAGCCGCTCCCTGACGGGCGGCATAATGTCATTTGAGGGATGTCAAAGTAAATCCCCTTACATTGAACGGGGAATTTCCTACCCCAAGTGGTGAGACTGGGCATTTAAGAGTAACTACTGATTATTCAAATTGTTAGGAGAAATTATGGGTCATTGGAGGGAGCATTGAGGCCAAGGAGCAAACACATCTGTAGATTCGGATTCTGACATTTAGTCCGCTTCCTTGGCGCTCAACCTAACTGTCCATTATCGGGCTGACCCGACGATTATCGGGGATTAGTGGACTATCCAGGTTTGGACCCAGCTTCATCGTCATAGGACGGGCGCGCCTCGGGAGGCCGGATCGCCCCCATCAGGCAGTATCGCAACTCGTCGGAAAGCTGGGTGATCTGCATGCCGTCAGCGACAATAACTTTGCAGGACAGAATCGCGCGTGGAGGGACGTCCGGCTGACCGGGCAGTGCGTAGCTGACCCGGCAAAGCTGGCATTCCTGGTTCCAGCAGAAGCGGCCGTAAGGGATGGTCTCCGGGCAAATGTATTGGAAGGCACGCAGGCAGGTGTTTTTCTCTGGCACCTGGAAAGGCTTTCCCAGGATGGTGATTTGCACTAGCTTCTCGTAGTCGCGGAAGAGTGAATTTCCCATCCGGTACCCGGTACCCTCGGCCGGTGCGAAGCGGCTTCCCTACTCGGTCACAAAGCAGGCCAGGCGGCGGAGCTTTTCCTGCCGGCGTTTCAGAAGCTCGTTTTGGGGCAGCTTGCCAAGCCTGTCCAGACAAGCGCGTAAGATGGGCCGCAACAGTTCGGCCGTCTGGGAGTGGCTCGCGTGCGCCCCTCCCGCCGGTTCCGGCACGACTTGATCCACGAGCTCCAGGCGGTAGAGGTCCTCCGCCGTCAGCTTCAACACCCGTGCCGCTTCCTGTTTGTGGTCCCAGTCGCGCCACAAGATCGACGAGCAACTCTCCGGCGAGATCACGGAGTAGACGGCGTTCTCCTGCATCAACACTTCGTCGCCAATGGCGATGCCCAGAGCGCCGCCGCTGCCCCCTTCCCCATGCACGATCACGATGATGGGCACCGGCAGTTTGCCGATCTCTTTCAGGTTGTAAGCGATGGCCTCCGCCTGGCCGCGTTCCTCCGCGCCGATGCCCGGGTAAGCGCCCGGGGTGTCGATGAAGCTGATGATGGGCAAGCCGAACTTGGAGCCCAGCCGCATCACCCGCAGGGCCTTGCGGTAGCCTTCCGGGTTCACCATACCGAAATTGCGGTGTAGTTTCTGTTTGGTATCGCGGCCCTTCTGATGCCCGACCACGACCACCGGCCGGTCCTCGAATTGCGCGAACCCCGCGATCATGGCCGGGTCATCCCCGAAGCGGCGGTCGCCATGCAGCTCGAGAAAATCCGTGAATAACAAATGCAGGTAATCGAGGGTGTACGGCCGCTGCGGATGGCGGGCCAGCAGGACGCGCTGCCAGGCATCCTGGGGAGGGCCGGAAACCTTCTGCCGCAGGGCGGTCACCTGCTGGCGCAGGCGCTCGACCTCTTCCTGCGAGGCGTTTGAACTCGAAGCGCTCTCCAGTTCGGCGATTTGCTTTTCGAGTTCCTGTACGATCGCCTGGTCATTTCCACTATTGGCCATATTGCCGGGCACTCCCACTACTCCCTTCCTACATCCCTTGCGTCTGCTTCTCGAGCCGAACCGCGTCGGCGCCGCACAATTCGCGTAACCGGTCGAGCAACTCATCATCCGTCTTCACCGCCCGCGGCGCGCGCGGCTGGAGGCGCACAACAAAATCCCCCGGTCGAATCAACTCGAAAAGCACCGGGCTGTCCCCGGGATAAGCCGCCAGCAGGCTAGCGAGCTCATCCACCAACCCCGCCGGAGCTGATTCCAGGTTGACGCGAATGCGCAACTGGGCTTTGGCGCCATTGACGGCGGCTTCCAGCGGCCGCGCCTCCGTCACCACCACGCGCGGCTTCTGATTCTCCTCGTGCCGCACGCGGCCTTTGATCAGGAGCACCGCGTCCGGCTTCAGCACGCCCTGGAGTTGCTGGTAAGACTGCGGGAAGACCAGCAGTTCGACGGAACCACGCATGTCTTCGAGCTGGGCGCTGGCCCAGAGATCGCCTTTCTTGCTCGGCTTCACGCGCAGGCCGCGCAGGATTCCCGCCAGCGTCACGGGAGCTTCGTGCGCCATCTCTTCCACCGAAGCCGTGTCGTGGCGGGTAAGCGTGGCGAGGCGCGCGGCGAACTTTTCGAGTGGATGGCCGGTCACGTAAAAACCCAAAACCTCCTTTTCGCTCGCCAGGCGCTCGGCTTCGCTCCACTCCGGCACATCGGGGAGCTCGAAAGGCGGCGGAGGCGGGGCGTCCGACCCGCCCATGAACAAGCCGTGCTGGCCGCTTTCGGACTCCCGTTGGCGCTTCTGACCCAGCTCCATAGCCCGATCCAGCACGGCCAGCAATTGCGGGCGCCGCGCCCCCAGGGAGTCAAATGCTCCGGCCTTGATAAGGCTCTCCAGGACACGTTTATTCAAAAGGCGCAGATCCACATTTTCGCAGAATTCCACCAGGTTATCAAAGCGTCCGAGCCGCTGACGCGCCGCGAGCACCGATTCGATGGCCGTCGAGCCCACGTTCTTGATGGCGGTAAGGCCGAAGCGGATGTTGTTCCCGGCGGGGGTAAAGGCCAGGTCACTGGAGTTGACGTCGGGGGGCAGAATCCCGATGCCCATATCCTTGCTTTCGGCCAGATAGCGCGTGAGCTTGTCCTGGTTGCCGATTTCCGACGTCAGCAGCGCCGACATGAACTCCACCGGATAGTGCGTTTTCAGGTAGGCCGTGTGATAGGCAACCAGTGCATACGCGGCAGAGTGTGACTTGTTGAAGCCGTAGCCCGCAAACTGTTCGACCAGATCCCAAAGCTTCTGGGCTTTTGCCGCGGACACGTTGTTTTTGCGCGCGCCCGCCAGGAATTTTTCCTTGTTCGCCACCATCTCCTCAATATTTTTCTTGCCCATGGCGCGCCGGACCACGTCGGCCTCGCCCAGGGTGAAGCCCCCGACCTTATTGAAGATTTGAATGACTTGTTCCTGATAAACGATCACCCCGTAGGTTTCTTCCAGGATTTCCTCGAGCTGCGGGAGTTCGTAAGTGACTTTCCGCTTGCCGGAGCGGCGCGCAATGTAATCGTCAATCATCCCCCCCTGGATCGGCCCCGGACGGTACAGCGCATTGAGGGCGGTGAGGTCGGAAAGACGATTGGGTTTGACGCGGCGCAGGATGTCAGTCATGCCGCGGCTTTCAAACTGGAAGATTCCCGACGTCAGCCCCTTGCCGAGCAGCTCATAGGCCGCGGCGTCGTCCAGGAGCAAGCCGTCCATGTCGAGCTTCTCGCCGCGCCCCGCTTCGATCAGCTTCACACAGTCGTCGATCACGGTAAGCGTCGTGAGCCCGAGAAAATCCATCTTGAGCAGGCCGATTTTCTCGAGATCGTCCATCGCGTACTGTGTGGTGATTTCATCTTTATTGCTCTTGTAAAGCGGAACGATTTCCTGCAAGGGCTGGGGCGAGATGACCACCCCCGCGGCGTGCGTGGAAGCGTGGCGAACAAAGCCTTCGAGATGCATCGCCACCTGGAGCAGGTCCCTGACGCGCTCATCGTTCTGCTGGAGCTGGGCGAGTTCCGGCGTCTGCTTGAGCGCTTCGGCGAGGGAGATATTGAGAGTGTTGGGGATGAGCTTGGCAATGCGGTCGGCCTCCGCGTATGCCATGTCGAGCGCGCGGGCGGCGTCACGGATGACGGCTTTGGCGCCCATGGTGCCGAAGGTGATGATCTGGCTGACATTCTCACGCCCATATTTGCCGGTGACGTAGTTGATCACCTCGCTGCGGCGGCGCATGCAGAAGTCGATGTCGATGTCCGGAAACGAAATGCGCTCCGGATTGAGGAAGCGTTCGAAAAGCAATTCATTCTGGAGCGGGTCGATATCGGTGATATGCAGCGAGTAAGCCACCAGGCTGCCCGCCGCCGACCCGCGGCCCGGGCCCACCGGAATGCACTCGTCGCGCGAGAAGCGGATGAAGTCCCAAACGATCAGGAAATAACCGGCAAAGCGCATCTGTTTGATCAACGCGATTTCGCGCTCCAGGCGCTCTTCGTAGGTTTCCAGGGGATACTTCAGGCGGCCCGCGGCGCGCAGGCGGTCCAGCCGCTCGCGACGATGGGCAAAACCTTCACGCGCGACCTTTTCAAAGTAACTGTCGGGGGTCTCACCGGGAGGAACCTCAAAGTGGGGAAAAACGTGCTCTTTCGCTTCCAGGTGCAGGTTGCAGCGCTCGGCGATATCGAGCGTGCGGGCGAGCGCCTCCGGCACGTCGCGGCCAAAGACCGCGGACATCTCTTCATAATTTTTGAAGTAGAACTCGTTGGTGCGAAACTTCATGCGGTTCGTGTCGCTCATGGTCTTGCCGGTCTGGATGCAAACCAGCACTTCCTGAGCGCGCGCATCCGCCTGCGTGAGGTAGTGGGTATCGTTGGTGACCACGAGCGGGATGCCCGTCTCGCGCGAGAGCTCGACCATTTGTGGATTGATGCGCTTCTCTTCTTCCATGCCCTGGTCCTGGAGTTCCAGGAAGAAGTTTCCTTTTCCGAAAATGTCGCGCAAGTCGTAGGCCGACTGGCGCGCGGCCTCGTAGCGGTCGGAGGCGAGCGCCACCGCCACTTCCCCGCGCAGGCAGGCGGAGAGTGCTAGCAAGCCGTCGGCATGGCGAGCCAGCAGGTCTTTATCAATGCGGGGCTTGTAGTAATAGCCCTCGATATAAGCCGAGGAAGCGAGCTTCACCAGATTGCGGTAACCGCGCTCGTTTTCGCAGAGCAGAACGAGATGGTTGGGGCGGTCCGTATCGGCGGCACGGTCAAAGCGGCTGGCGGGCGCGACGTAAACCTCGCAGCCGATGATGGGCTTGATGTTGCGCTTCTGCGCGGCCTGGTAGAACTTTATGGCGCCAAAGAGATTGCCGTGGTCCGTGACGGCGACGGCCGGCATCTTGAGTTCCGCGGCACGGTCCATAAGCTTGCCGATTTCGCAAGCGCCGTCGAGGAGGCTGTAGTCGGTATGAAGGTGCAGATGAACAAAATTTTCGGAAGACATTCCGAGTCATTGTATCAGAGGATTTTAGATTTGTGATTTGTGATTTGCGGGCCGCAAGGGCAAAGCCCTTCCGCACAGACGCCCATGCGACAGGATGCACCACCGACGATGAAAACGCGCGAAGCGCTTTGGAGTGCGGTAGCAGCAGCTACCGCTTTCCGCCTACGCTTCATACGGCAAATGCGCAGTTGGTACCCACGGTCTTGCAGCTTTGACCGTGGGCTTCTCTCACGCCTGTGTCCAGAATGCGCCGGGTCGGTTGCCGCCGCGCTTGAAAAGAAACCCTTCATCGACGCAAGGACCCACCGTCAGGAAAGCACTGACTGTGGCTACCTGTTATGCCGCCCTAGTCCCAGCAGTCCCACCTAATGGCCCACGCGAGATGTTATAATGCGAATTCTGCGTCCAGTAAACGTTGGGGGTGCGCGCTGTCAGCCCCAACGCCGTTTGGACGGGTCGTCCTGAACAAAAGTCAGACCATGGAGCATGGCAAGCTATAGAGTCACGGCATGGACCTGGAATGGGACTCTGCCAAGGCCGCGAGCAACCTGCGTAAGCACGGGGTTTCATTTGAAGAAGCTTCAAGTGTTTTCTACGATCCGTTGGCAGTGACGGGCGCCGACCCCGACCATTCGGGAGGCGAGGAAAGATTGATCACATTTGGCATGTCCCCGGCCGGCCAGCTTCTGGTTGTATCCCATACGGAGCGCGGAGAAGCGATCCGGATCATCAGTGCGCGCATTGCTACTCGGACTGAGAGGCGAATTTATGAAAAGGGTTAAGTCCACATCCGATGAACTTCGACCGGAGTACAAACGCTCTGACTTTAAGAAGCTTGAGCGCGGCAAATACTACCAGCGGATTAAGGCAAGCTCTAACGTCATCGTGCTTGATCCGGAGGTTGCGGCGGTCTTTCCAAATTCAGCGGCTGTCAATAAGGCTCTGCATTCTCTGGTCGAACGCTCAAAAGCCGGGCGCGGCTGAGGGGCAAGCCCGTGCCACAGTTTGGGGCATGGCGATCTGCAATGCCATACCATAATTTCTTGTTTTTTTTAACACGAATATCGTGCAATTGCCCGAAAGTGACCCTCACCCTTCCCGCCCCGGCTGATGAAAACGCCGGCGGCGGCCCACCCTCTCCCCTCGAGGCCGTTGCAAAACTGGTGGCCTGAGTTGGACAGATCCCGGTAGCGGAGCGTCGGTTGCGCGAAATGCGGAGTCCCGGGTTCGGGGACGCACCCCCTATTGGACGGCCGCTTGGGGCGCGGGCCGACGATCGCTTCCGCCCCGTGGTTGATGGCAGCTTTCGCCCTCGCGCCAGAACCCCTTACGCTGGGCCGAGGGCGCGGACGGCCCAGAGCGGGTAAATCTTTTTCAAGTTGAAGGCCGTGCACAGCAGTGCCCACTGCGTGCGCACATTCTCCAATCCCCGCACCGTCCAACGCCGGAAGCCCATCGCTTGTTTAAGGGTGGCGAAGACAGGCTCGATGATTGCCTTGCGCCGGCGCAGCAAGGCTTGCTTGACCGGATCGCCGCGCTTCTCGCGTTGGCGCGCGATCGCCGCGCGCTGCGGACTGATCTCGATTCTTCGCCCCCTCCGACTCCGGCTGCACAACGCTCGCACCGGACATTGCGCATAGTGCTGGCAATGGTAGCTGCGTACCGCCCGCTTCTGTTTCCCCTTCTTCCTGATTCCCTCGAACCCTAACCTCTGGCCCTGCGGACAGATCACTTCATCCCTCGCCCGGTCGTAGGCAAACTTCGCGCTATCGTACTCTCCGCGCTTCTCTCCGCCCGTTTCCACTCCCGGCGCCACCCGCACTTCATACCCCTTGTCCTGCGCCTCCCCCAACTGCTCGGCCGACGCGTAGCCGCCGTCGGCCACCGTCTCCGCCGCCACCTTTCCCAGATTCGCTTTCGTTTCCTCCAGCATCGGCACCCACGGCGCGTTGTCCGACTCGGCGTTCACCGCCGTCTGCGCCACGATGATTCCCGCCGGCGCGTCCGCCACCGCCTGCGCATGGTAGGCCGGATCCCTGCGCCCTTCGCACGGCATCAGCCGCGCCTCCGGCTCCTGCGGGTGCAGATGATCGCGCTCGGCCTCCTCCATCTTCTGCAGCGACTCCCGAATCGCCGCCCGCAGTTTCTCCGCCTCCTGCAAGTTCGCCGGCAACCGGTACTCGCCCTCCTCCGTCTTCTCCGCCACTTCCACCGCCGCTTCCGTCTCTGCCCGCCCCGCTTCCACTCGCGCCAACAGCTTCTCCAAATCTTCCCGATGCTCCACCGTCCGCCGCGACGAGGCCGCCGCAATCTTCGTCCCATCCACGGCGTGACAGAGCATCCCGATCAACCCCTGCTCCGCCGCCACCTTCAACACCGACCGAAACACCGCCCGCAGCGCCTTCCGGTTCGCGTGCCAGAACCGCCACAGCGTGCAGTGATCCAGCGCCTGGCAGCCCGTCAGCCAGATCAGCGACAGGTGTTCGCGACACGCCCGCTCCAACTCGCGCGTCGAGCGAATCCGCGCCAGATACCCGTATAGCCACACCTTCAACAACAGATCGTTCGCGTACGCCGGCCGCCCCTCTTCACTCGGCCGCTCGCGAAATCCCAGCGCCCGCAGATCCAGCGCCTCCACGAACTCCCGAATGAATCGCGCCGGATGATCCCGCCCCACCCAATCCTCGAACGCCGGCGGTAATAAAAATACCTGATCATAATTCGCGTGAATCTCTCCGCTCATGCCCTTGCACTTAGCATTCTGCTCGCCACTTCCCGCGCCGAGTTTTGAAACGGCCTCCCTCGGAGAGGGCTATGATTATGGTTTGGTTGCGGCATCACCGCGCTGTGCGACCCGCTTCTTCCCTTCACCGCTTCTTATGCTTCTTGCCTGGTTTGGCGTGTTTCGCGGGTGCTTTCGTTGGCTTCGCCGCCTGCTTCGCGGGCTGGGGCTTTGCGGCAGATTTGAGGGGAGCAGCCGGGGGAGCCGTTTTGGGTGGCGGAGCAACCGCCGGCGCCTTCCCCTTCTTCACAGGATGGCCCGCCTTGGCAGGCGCCATGGAGGGTGGCGGCGGCGCAGCTTCCTTGGTTTTCTTCGGTGGATGGCTCGGGGGCGGCTCGGGTGGTGGCTCCTTAATACCTGCCAGCGCGCGAAGTTCCTTCACGAGTTGCTGGTGGGACTTGATCTTTCCATCCAACTGCAGGGCGAAAATCTGTTCGAGAATGCGCTCGAACTCCGGCCCAGGTTTCACGCCCAGCGATTGCAATTCATTGCGCGGCAGGCTGGCACGAATTTGCGGGGCCTTGAACAGAAAACTCTTAACGCGATTCTGCACCTTGGCGCGGGAGGAATTGGCCAGCAGGAAGAGCAGCAGCGGCTGAGGCTGTGTCGAGAGCAACGCATAAACCTGGCTAGGGAGATGGGCTTTGGCGCTGCCCAGCAGACGCTCCAGTTTGCGTGCGTCGCGGTCAAAGCTGAGCGCCAGCTTAATGGACTTGTCGTCTCCAATGATTTTCCTGGCCAGGCGTGTAGTGTGCTCGCCGCCCAGCTTTTCAACCAGGCAGTGGAAATTCAGCAGGAAGGCGTCAGCACCGGGAACGCTTTGCAAAACGCTGCGGATGCGGGCAAAGCGCTCGTAGGGGATGCGCGCCGTCGCCAGCTTCTTATCCAGGCCGGCCAGGAGTTTGCGCTCCGCGAGCATTTTCAGCACGCGTCCGGGATGATCCTCCCTGAGGATGGCGCCCAACTCGCGCGCCTGCTGGTTGGGGTCAAGGCGCTCCCAAGCGCGGTCTTCCAGAGCAGTGTCAAGCCAGCGCCCGGTCCGTTCGTCAGGTTTGAAATCGAGGCGAATTCCCAGGCGCAGCAAGCGATAGATCCGGGAAGGGTCTTCCAGAAAGCTGCGGGAGACGAGGGCGCGAATTTCCCGGTGCTCGATATCGCCTGCGCCGTTGGTAGGATCAAGCAGCAAGCCGCGGGAGTTGGGGTGGAGCGAGACGGCCATGGCGTTCATGGCGAAATCCCGTCGCTTCAGATCCTCAAACACCATGGCGGGACGCACCTCAGGGCGCTGCCCGGGACGCGCATAAAATTCTTCCCGGCACATGGCCAACTCCGCACGCACGCCGCTCGAAAAGCGAATTTCGGCGGCGCTCAAATGCTCGTCAAAAACCTCGTGTTCAATCGCCAGCGGACGCTCTGCGACGGCGCCCCGGGCGTCCCCGGCAGGTTTGGGAGGACCGGCGTGGGGAATCTGGCGCAGGATTTTCTGGGGCGAGCCTTCCAGGGCGAAGTCGAGGTCGTGCACGACCTGCTGGCCATAGGTGAGATCGCGCACGGCGCCCCCCACCAGGTAAAGGTTTATTCCCTGGTCAGCCGCCAGACGACTAATCAGACTAAGCACGGCATATTGTTCGGGGGAGAGCTGGCTTTCCATCAGGAAGTTGTAATCGCTCATGGCCTTCGGCTTCCAGCGTTCTCCCGGGCCCCAGGTTCAGGCTCGAGGATGATGGGATTGGTATACCTGCTTCAAACGCTCCTTCAGCACGTGCGTGTAAATCTGGGTGGTGGAGATGTCGCTATGGCCCAACATCAATTGAATGGAGCGTAAGTCGGCCCCCCGCTCCAGCAGATGTGTGGCAAACGAATGCCGGACCAGGTGGGGGGTGAGTGGCGAAGCCAAAGTCGCGCGCCGTCCATACGCCCCCAGAATCTTCCAAAACCCCACGCGGGAAAGTGCGCCGCCCCGGCGATTCAGGAAGAGCCAAGGTGTGTCACGTTTTCCAGCCAAGCGGGAGCGGCTCCCCTGAAGATACGAGCCGACGGCGCGGAGGGCGGATTTGCCGACCGGAATAAGGCGCTCCTTGTTACCTTTTCCCAGGCAACGAAGGATGCCCAAGGTCATGTCGAAGTCGCCGGAGCGGACGTGAACCAACTCCGAAACGCGCATTCCCGTGGCATAGAGCAACTCGAGCATGGCCTTGTCGCGAACCCCGATCGGCGTGGAGACATCGGGCTGGGCAAGGAGTTGATCGACCTCTTCCGCCGTCAGGTACTTGGGTAAGGACTGCTCAAGCTTCGGCGCCTCCACTTCCGCCGTAGGGTCAGCCGTGAGGTGGCCGTCGCGCACGAGGAAGCGGAATAGATTACGCAGAGAAACCAGGTGCCGGGCCACGGAACGCGCCCCCAGGCCCCGCTGGTAAAGCTTGCTAAGGAATTTGCGGATGTCTTCACGGTCGACCGCCGCGAAGCTCTTACCCTGGCGGCGGATAAAATCCGAGAATTCCGTGAGGTCGCGCCGGTAGCTCGTCACGCTGTTCGCTGCCAGGCCTTTTTCGACGCGGGCAAAGTCCAGGAAGAGCCTTACCTCCGCTGCCCCCGGGACAGTGGCGGTAGATGAGGGCGGGGGCCCTTGCAAAGGTCCAGCGGCGGGCGGCAACTGGTCAGCCGGATCCCTCCGTCGAAGCATAGGGTGGCCGTGGTCACGACTCGGCATGCTGGTCACGCTGGAACGAACCATCAGTTCAGAACCGCACGAGAGTGGGTGGATTAGGTAAAACCGTCCTCCCCGGCCGAGTGCAGGGACAAAATACTCCCTCGTCCGAAATCTAAGCTATTGTATTTCAGACGCTTAGGAGCCTGCGTCAAAAAAATCACTCCAATTCGCTACTGAATACTTGACAGGCCCGACTCGGCACCTATACTAGCACAAGCTATTTTCGATGGCCAAGCAGCATTTCAAAAAATATCGCGTCCGGATGGCAAGGCCCAACTATGAAAGGCACCCCCTCAACCCGTAAGCGCGTGGTTATCCGGAAGCTCGACAAGGGGCTGATCAAAGGCTTTATCGACCCCGGCGCGGACCTTTCCCCGGAATTCGACGTCCTCGACCGCAATGGCCATGTGATCCACATTCCTTTAACGGAGGTCAAAGGCATTTTCTTCGTGCGCGATTTCGAAGGCAACCCGGAGCGTGCGGAACGTAAGGTCTTCCGGAGCCGCCCGCGACTGGCGGGGCTCTGGGTTCGCATGACCTTCAAAGACTCCGAAGTCCTGGAGGCTATCCTGTCGAGCAATCTCCTGGAATTTGACCCCTTGGGATTTTTTGTGATCCCGCCCGACGTCTACTCGAATAATCTGAAGATCTTCATCCCTCGCACGGCACTGACGGCCATGGAAGTGTTGGGCGTGATTTCCGATGGAGTGGTGAAGCGCATGTCCCAGCGCGCTGCCCAGGCCAGAGCCGCAGTCACCGCCGATCAGCAGTTCGGTCTGTTTTCGACTGAGAATCCACCGGAGAAGAAATAGGGCCGCATGGCTCGGATTAGGCCGGCGGCGCCGTGGCCTGCACGGGAGGCAACTCCAGGCGCTGATGAATAGCGTACAGGACGAGTTCCAGGCGGTCAGAAACCCCCACCTTATCGTAAATCGTCCGTAAATGGTTCTTGACCGTTTGCTCGGAAATGGCGAGGTGGGTGCTGATTTCTCGGTTGCGCCAACCCTGCATCAAGTAACTGATAATGGTTTTCTCGCGGCGCGTCAGCGTGTCAACCGGGCGGGGAGGATTCCCGGGATGAGCTTCCAGCATTTTGGCCATACGGGAGACTTGCCGCGTCGGGATCCACGTCTCCCCTACATTCACTCGCCGGACACATTTCACAAAAAGCGCCGGGTCCACCGACTTGAGAATGATTCCGGCAGCGCCGGAGCGGACATGCCGCAAGCCGTTTTCCTCATCCTGGGTGGAGGTCGTCACCACGATCTTGCAATGCTTTACCACGCGCAGCAGTTCACCGATCAGATTGGTCCCCGATTGGGTGATGATTTCCTCTTGAACGAATAGCACGTCGGGCTGGAAGACCCGCGCGCCCTCCAGAAGCTGTTCGGCATTATCGGCTTCCCCCACCACGCGCAGGTCATCCTCGACCGCGAGGAGCCTCTTCAAGCCAAGCCTGAAAATGCCTTCCCGGTCAGCTACCAATACACGGATTCGGGTTTTCGAAGGGCGGGACGTCCGCATTCTTCAACCGCGCAACTGCCGCACCTATCGCCCCGGGGCGGTTCGGGTGTGAATGCCCTTGGTTACCGCAGTATGCAGAGAGAGTTCTCGGCAAGAATCCCCAGGCGGACTGAACTGATCAGTTGCTCTGGGGGGGGAGATGTCCAGGTCCATTCCGGGGCGCCGGACGCAACTCGTACTCGTCGATAATAGCGCCCACTCCCTGAACCTTCCCCCGCTGGTCCCATCGCACGACCCGTCCCACGCACACCAGTTCCAACGGAACCTGCGTGACTTCCCGGGGAAGCGCCACTCTGATCGTGACAGGTGTTGCCAGCCGCGGGCGGACGGGGATTTCAATGAACAACCCATTGCCGCTGATGTTACCAGTTTTGCCTGAGGCCTGTCGCTTATACCCGGCGTGATTTTTCCACCGGACTAAGACCGGCAGTTCAATCGGAAGGCGCTGGCTTCCGCGACGTGTTTGCATACCGGCGATAACTCCTACAGACGGGCCCGCCTATCAGCTTAGCCTGTTTCTAGCTGCGCTGCAAGCGCGGACGTGGTCGAAGAAATGACTTTTTTCCAATTGGGATGAGAGCGACATGCACCGGGGTGGTGGGGATGGCGCTCGCTCACCTGGCCACCCCGGCACATGCCCTTTAATTGCCACTACAACTTAATCCATCCCCGCCAAGCTCGGGGATAGGTTTCTTTCCTTCAGCGTCCAGCCAAGCTTGGATCTTCCTGCCTGGCCGGGCTGGTTTTTGCGCCCCACCCAAAACCCTGGGTGAAGGCGGCGTTACATGCACTTTATGCGATTCCCGCCCGCTTCCCAAGGTCACTCCTGTACCGGTACTTTAGTACTAAGGGAGGAAGCTGGAGGCGAGCATGAGCGTAACCCACACCTTGCGCCTGACAACCAGGTGGCTTCTGCGGGCCGCATTTTTACTGCTGATAATTTAACCACGGTCAGCCGGCGACTGGCGGCGGCCTCTCGAAAAGCTTCTTGTGATACGCTTACCGATGCATAAGCCCGATCTCGGACATCTGAGCGGAGAAAACCATGAAACTCGGCGAACTCGCCCAACGGCTCGAATGCCAACTCGAGGGACCCGCGGATTTGGAAATCACGGGGGTCGCAGGAATGGACGATGCCCGCCCCAGTGAGATCACCTTCCTTTCCAATCCCAAGTATCTTTCCAAGCTCGACACTACGCGCGCCGCGGCCATCATCGTGGGCCCAGGCGTCGAGGTCATGGGAAAAGCCCTCTTGCGTGCGCCGGATCCCTACCTGACCTTCGCGCGAGCTCTCGAGGTTTTCTATCCTCGCGAGCGCCCTCCCGCGGGGATTCACCCCACGGCCGTCATTGCGCCCGGCGCGAAGCTGGGCCGCCGAACCGCGGTCGGACCCTACGTGGTCATCGAGGACGGCGTGGAAATTGGTGACGACTGCGTGCTGAAAAGTTTTGTCATGATTTACCGGGGAGCGAAAATCGGCGACCGTTTCCTGGCTCACTCGCATGCTGTCGTCCGCGAAAACGTGCGCATCGGCAACGATGTCATCCTCCAGAACGGCGTGGTGATTGGCGGTGACGGCTTCGGCTTCGCGCCGCAGGCGGATGGGACGTTCTACAAGATCGTGCAGGCCGGCACGGTGGTCATTGAAGATGCCGTCGAGATCCAGGCCAACACTTGCATCGATCGCGCCGCGGTGGGCGAAACCCGACTGCGCCGCGGTGTGAAGGTCGATAACCTCGTGCAAGTCGCGCATGGCTGCGATATCGGAGAAAACACCTTGCTCTGTAGCCAGGTCGGCATCGCCGGCAGCACCAAGCTCGGGCGCAATGTAATTTTGACGGGCCAGGTCGGCGTGGCGGGCCACTTGACCATCGGCGATAAAGTGATCGCTACACCTCAAACCGGCGTGCCGAATGACGTCCGGCCAAACACCACGATCTCTGGCTCCCCCGCCGTCGACCACGAACTGTGGCTGAAGTGCTCGGCGGTTTATCGGCGCCTGCCGGAAATCTTCGCCGCCTACCGCAAGGCGCGCGACCTGCTCGATAAGACCGGAGAGAAATCCTAAGCTCCGGCGGGCCATCGGGTCATCGTGTGATTTGGTCATTGAGTCATCGGGTCATTGAACCATTGCGTGATCGGTGATCTGGTCATTTTAAATTTGCGATTTGTGATTGCCGATTTGGAAAGTCAATATCTGATTCATTTTCTCACCTGAAACCGCCGATAACCGATGCGAGGAAGTGTGTCACAGGCGGGCGAGGTCGGTCAGGCTGTTGGTTGCTCGTCACTTGTCACTCTTCACTCGTCACTGCTCTTGCCGTGTGTCACGCGCGGATATGGGTACGGGCCCTGCCCTCGTTTCGCGCGTTGGATTTTGCTTTCACTCGTTACTGCTCTTCGGAATCGACCCTAAAGTAGGCGCCACTTCGCCCCAAATTTCCGAACAATCTGTGTGCCTTCGGTCGAGAACTCCCCTCGATTGTTGTCGATTAGCGCGCAATTGTTGCATTATCCTGTAAAAAGCCGTGTTTTCCACCGGACATTATGTCATGTTTACCTTTGTTTTCATACACATAGTCGGATCGACCTTCATTTTTAACATCTTTTTGGTGTACGTGGTTCTGTCAAAGATTTTAACTCTATAAGTCCATAAGTCATTGAATTGCCTTCGAGAGAGGCGGTTTTCTGCTTTCTCCCCCCTGGGAGCGGGTACGGCAGGGCGTCGGGGAGTGAGCCGTGGGCG
>Ga0326727_10000773_pt1 | contig 128132 bp, 117 predicted proteins | sample MB2enrmetagenome_FD_207643 | JGI IMG/M metagenome (GOLD analysis project Ga0326727, IMG submission 207643) | Lab enriched peat soil microbial communities from McLean, Ithaca, NY, United States - MB29MY | ecosystem: Environmental > Terrestrial > Soil > Wetlands > Peat | place: USA: New York...
CCGCTTCATTCCTAATACGGTCAAGTTCATTGCTCCCAATATTTGTACAACTACTGCTGATTACATCTACAGCAACCCATTGCTTCATCCCCGCAGCCTGAATGTCGGCTTGCCTTTTTATGGCTTTCAGGGTTTTGTAGGCCAGCCATCCAGCTACTCCAGCAAGGACCGCCAACATCCAATTTGGCATGTTTGCAGGGGCAATCAATTCATGCCATGGATATTGAGACGGCTTTTGCTTGGATCTTTGTTCTTGGTTGGAAATGCCTTTCTGTTCCTGGATTGCGATAGTAGATGGCTGAACCGACTTGGTATTGTCCTCTTGTTTGTTAATGTGCTTTTCCTGCTGGTTTCCGGCCCGTGGGACTTGGGACCATGTCCCGCAGGCCATCCCGACAGACAATAAAACGAGTATCACAAGACGTTTTAGCATGATTCGAATTCTACCCCGGTGCCCCAGGATACTCGCATTTGGGGACCTGGGATACCATGAATCCCATGGCGCCAGCGCCGTCTGCCTGGACGGCCAGTCCCATTTAGAGCGTGTAAGGAATCCGCACCCCAGGCGTGCCTGCGGGAAAATCGCGCGTGTTGCGGGTGATGAGAACCCGGCCGGCGGTTTCGGCGGTCGCCTGAATGATGGCGTCGGGTAGTTTCATCCTGCTGCTTCTGCGCAGCAGGAATGCCCGTTCAGCCACATCGGCTCCGAGGTGCAGGGTGTAGAAATTCAGCAGGAATGTACGCGCATCCGCCTCATTGGCGGCGGTTGAGCCGGCCATCACTTCCATCCAGCTGATGATGCTGACCGCGCGGTCCGCATGACGGTCGCACTCGGCGCGGGCCTGCGGAATGCCGCGCAGGTAATCGATGAGAATGTTGGTGTCGAAGAGAACTGGCGTCGTTACCATTCCGCGCGCATCCTCTCCTGGTACGCAACTCCGTCCTCGGGAAAGTCAGACCATGCTCCAAAGGCCGTATGATTCATCTTCTGGCGGTGAGGCGCAAGAGAGCTTGCGACCGACCTCCGCACAAACTCGGCACGCGACACGGAAAGCTTTTTGGCCACTTGAGTCAGCAGCTTGAGATCTTCTTCCGGAATATCAATGAGCGTGCGCATAACGCCTCCTGTGATATATAATAACTATATCATAATTTGATGCTGATATATATCGCCGGGTACCCCAAGTCCATCGAATTTGGGAACCCGGGATACTACGAACCCAATGGCGCGTAAGCGCCGTTCGCTCGGGCGGCAAGCCCTTGCAGATTATTTCCCATCTTTGTGCACAATAATCCTTAGGAGCTTTCCCTCCAATCGTCCCGGCACGTCCCTTTGCGCTGTTTTCTAGCCGGAAGCGGCCTAAAACGTCCCGTAACTCCTTATCCTGGACGATTTTGCATGGAACTCCTTTGTTTTGACGATTTTACAGCGCAACCCTGCCTGTAAATTCAAGAAAACAAGGATTTTGCGCCCAAAATACGGGTGGGGGTACCCGATGGTCGAGCGTTGCCGGCATATCTATACCAACGGGCACTGATGTCAATCTCCGGCTCTATATGGGTCGGTCATGTGTCAAGGTCCGGGATCCTAACGAGCGATTTTTGTTCGTTTGGGTGTTTGTAAATATTTGTGATAAATGACAAAGGTTCACCCGGCAGGGAATCAACTGCCGGATGAGCCTGATTTGAAGGGCTGGCGCTCAACCGGCCCGCTTGCTCCTACCGGCTGAAGATCACATACCGGCGCTGGGCGTAGAGCCGGAAACCGCCGGCCGGGTCGGCCACAATCTGTAGAGGCATGGGCCGCTTGAGTCCCGCATCCTCGCTGGTGTTCACCGTGAGCACGTCGTGCGCGCCCACGTCGGTGACCAGGAACTTGTCCCCGACGAATCCTATGCCGTAGATGCCCGCGGCAAGGCTTTTCCCGCCCAGCTTGATGGGAACCTCGACGATAAAGTAAGCCTGGTACTTCGAGGCTACGGCGTCCGAGTAGCCGGTGGTGTCCACCAGGGTCGTCAGCACGTAGTGCCCGTCGGCAAACTTCACGCCTCCCGAGTTGCGCACCTGTGTGGTTGCCGGCTGCCCGCAGTAAAACACGCTGGCCGGCAGCAGTTTCTGGGTATCCTCCGGCTTCAGAATCGTCGCGCCGCCCTGTTGTGCCTTCATCAAGCCCGGCGCCGCGATCATCATCACGGCCAGCGCACTGGCCGCAGCCATTTTCATCATTGTGTGGTTGCTCATCGTGAAACCTCCTTTTCCACTCCGTACTGGAGTATATCGTACCAAGAACGAATAAGGGGGACGATCAAGGACTAAACAGGCTCTGAATCGGGCTGAGGTTTCTCGCTGTGGAGTTCAGGTGCCGATTGCCTCCCGGAGTGCAGCGGCGCGGGCTGCTTGATGAGCAGGCCGTCGAGCGGGACCGTGGTGAGGACGCTGGCTATGGTGGTGGCGGCGGTTCCATCGCCGTAGGGGTTGACCATGCCACGCAGCGATTCCCGGAATTCTGGAGAAAGGGCTTGCGTGATGGCGCGAAGAATTGCGGCGATCTCCGCAGGCGCGTCGATTACATTGCAGGCGCGCTCGCGGCCTTGTTGTCGTATGCCGGCGTTGACTGTGGGCAAAGCGAAGGAGGCAGATTCCATGATGCCGCTGGAGGAGTTGCCGGCCATCGCGTTTACCTGGCCCAAAAGACTCCAATAAGTGACGGCATCGAGGTTGATGAAGACGTGCGTGTGAGGCCGGATCGCAGCAAGAGCTCGCGTACGTTCGATCAGCGCGAAGCGTCCTGCGTCGGCGTTGGGATAGACGAAGAGGAGCTGACCGGGCGCCTGAGCGAGGGCGGCGAAGAAGGCGTCGGCCTCGGCGTTGGTGTCGCGGAGAATGGTGACTGGGTGCCAGGCGACGAGCAGCGTGGGCGGAGCGAGCGCAAGGCCGAGCTTTGCTTCGAGAGCGTGACGGCTCAACAGGGTTGAGCGGCGGAGGTGGTCGAGCGATGGGGCTCCGGCGTGATGCACGCGCCAAGGCTCCTCGCCCATGGCGATGACGCGGCGGCGCGCGGTCGGCGTGGAGGTGAAGTGGATGTGTGCCAGCTTGGTGAGAGCGTTGCGCACCTGGTCGTCGATGGCGCCTTGCGAGATTTCGCCTCCTTCGATGTGCGCGATGGGAATGCGCAGCGCAACCGCAACCGACGCCGGCGCCAGCGTCTCATAGCGGTCGGCGATAAGCAGCAGCAGGTCGGGACGCCAGGCAGTGAGCGCGTCAGCCAGTCCGAGGATGGCGATGCCGATGGTCTTGGCCATGCCTGTGTCGGTGTCGGAACTGAGCAGGCACTCGATGCGCGCCTGGATGGGAAAGCCGTCGCGCTCGATCTCCCGGATAGTCGAGCCGAACCCAGGTGCCAGATGCGCGCCCAGCGTGAAGAGGCCGAGCTCTACATCCGGATGAGCGGCGAGCTCGCGCAGCGGCCAGTACAGGTGACTATAGTCCGCGCGCGAGGTGGTCACAACGCCGATGCGCCGCTTGTTGCTGCGATTTTCGACGGACGGAAGCACACCAAAAGTATAATTGGCCACGCGTCCCAGTCGTGCGCGCCATTAAAAGCTCATACTTTACTACGATGCGGCGCTACGGACCGCTCGCATACACTGAAGGGTATGCGGCATTTTGGTCAAGCTGTTCCTACCGGATTGGGGAAGAAAACTATGAGGATGACCGGGCCGTTGGCCCTTGCTCTTTTTGCGGCGACCGCGGCAGTGGCCGGAGCGCAGGCGCGCTTTGACGCCGAGGCGGTGCGGCTGAACAACCGCGGCGCGGCCGAGATGAGCCAGCAGCTTACCGAGCGCGCGGCGTCGTCGTTTGCCCAGGCCTTCCAGAAGGACCCCAGGCTGGCGCAGGCGGCGATCAATGAGGGCATTGCGCTGATGGCTCTGCAAAAGCTGGACGAGGCCAAGAAGGCCTTGCAGGCGGCCCTGGCTTTGGACCCAGGCAGCGCGCAGGCATGGTACAACCTGGGACTTGCCCAGCACGCGGGCAATGAGCTGGAGACGGCGCTCAAAAGCTTCCAGCAGGCGGTGAAGATCGATCCCCGGGATGCGGATTCCATGTACTTCGAGGGCGTCTGCTACCAGGAGATGAAGGAGTACGACAAGGCCATTGCGATTTTCCGGAAAGCGCTGGAAATCGACCCGTTGCACGCGTCGGCAGAGTTTCAGTTGGCGCGCGCGTTGCAGCGCTCCGGCAACATCGCGGATGCCAAGGAGCACTTCAAGCGCTTCCAGCACCTGACCAGCACCAAGATCGGAGCGCCCATTGGGCTCTCCTACGGCGAGCAGGGGCACTACTCAACGGTGTTGCCGGTCGAGGAGCACGAGGCCGCGAAGAAGGCAATGATTCCGCTGAAGCTGGTGGCGCAGCCGATGGTGACCGGAAAGACTGCGCCCTTCACCACCACCGGCGGCGCCTGCATGATGGACGTGACGGGCGAGGGAAGCATGGACCTGGTGCTCATGCAGGCCGGCGAGCAAGCGATTCGCGTGTTGCACAACAAGGGCGACGGCAACTTTGAAGAGTGGGATGCAGAGGCGGCGGGGCTGAAGGCCAAGGGCCGCGCCGTGGCCTGCACCGTGGGCGACTACGACGGCGATGGGTTGAACGATCTGGCGGTTGCATTGGACGATGCGGTGCTTTTGTTCCGCAATCTGGGCCACGGAAAATTTCAGGACGTGACGGCGGAGGCTGGGCTGGTTCCGAAGAATCGGCCGAGTGGAATCACGTTTATCGATTATGACCACGATGGGGATCTGGATCTGTTCCTGACCGGCGCTCCTTTGAAAGAAGGAGCCACTCCGAATGTTTTATGGCGCAACAACGGAAATAAAACGTTCACCGAGTGCACCGAGCCGACGGGACTGGGCGGAAACGGCAAGACGAATGCGGTGATTCTGACCGATTTCAACAATGATCGAGCCGTGGACATTGCCGTGACCGGCGACGGGCCTGCACCGTTGATCTATGTGAATCCGCGCGAGGGGAAGTATCCCACGCAGGCGTTGTATGAAGGCGCGAAGTTGCCGCCCGCCATGGGCATTGCCGTTCTCGACTACAACAAAGACGGCTGGATGGACATTGCCGTCACGCACGCTGGCGCGCCAGGGCTGACACTGTGGCGCAACGTCGAAGGGCCGAATCATATTGGCCGGCGATTTGAGCGGGTGGAATTGCCGCTGAACGGCGCGACGCGCGGATGGGGTCTGACGGCTGTCGACATCGACAACGACGGCTGGATCGATTTGGCGGCAATTCTCGAGACCAAAGCCGGCCCGAGCGTCAAGGTCTTCCGCAATCGCGGCGATGGGACCTTTGAAGATGTGAGCGTGGCGCTGGGCTTGGACAAGGTAAAGCTGACCGCGCCGCACGGGCTGATTGCTGTCGAGGACAATGGCGCGGCGGATCTGATTGTGACGCAGGTGAATGCGCCGCCGGTGCTGCTGCGCAATGTGGGCGGCAACAATAATCACGCTGTGCGCCTCGACCTGACCGGCTTTGCCGACAACAAGACGGCGCTGGGCGCCAAGGTGGAGATCTTCTCGAGCGGCCACTGGCAGAAGTGGGAGCTGGCCGGGGCTTCGGGCTATCAGACGCAGGGACCGCCACAGATTCTCGTAGGCCTGGGCGATGCGGACCACATTGACCTGCTGCGCATCTTGTGGCCGACCGGCGTCTTGCAGGATGAGATCGATCTGCCGCACACGCCGGTGATTGCCATGAAGGAGGCCGATCGCCGCGGAAGTTCGTGCCCGGTGCTCTTTGCGTGGGACGGTCATAAATATAAATTGGTCACGGACGTGATTGGCGCGGCGGTGGTGGGCCACTGGTTCACGCCCACGCGGCGCAATATTCCCAATCCCGGCGAGTGGATCAAGATCGACGGCAACGCAGTTGCGCCGGTCAACGGCAGGCTGAGCTTGCGCTTCATGGAGCCGATGGAGGAGGTCAACTATATCGACCAGTTGCGTCTGATTGCGGTTGATCATCCGGAGAATGTGGAGGTCAATCCCGACGAACGCTTCCTCGATGATCCGCCGTTTGCCTCAGGGCGCGTGGTGGCCACGGAGGGCGCGCGGCTGCCGGTGGGCGCATGGGACGGGGAGGGCCACAATGTGCTCGACCTGTTGAGCCGGCGCGATCATAAATTCGCCAGTGGCTTCACGCCGCTGCGCTTCGATGGATTTGCGAATCTCCACGCTCTCACGTTGGATTTGGGAGAAGTACAGCAAAGCGCTCAGCTGCGGCTGCTGATGACCGGCTATGTGAACTACTTCAGCGCGACCTCTCTCTATGCTGCGTGGAAGGCGGGAGTGAAGCCGGTCTCGCCTTACGTGGAAGCGCAGTTGCCGGATGGCGAGTGGCAGCGCATTGCCGATGATGTAGGTTTTCCGGCCGGCCTGGAGCGCACCATCGTTGTGGACCTCAGCGGCAAGCTGCCCGCTGGCGCGCGGCGCATCCGGCTTGTTACGAATCTGGAAATTTACTGGGACCAGGCGCTCATCGATAACAATGCCGAGGCCGAGTCGCACACCACGGAAGTTCCTTTGTCGATGGCCACACTGCACTTCCGCGGCTACCCGACGCAGATTGAAGGCGCCAGCCCCGGCGATCTCGACTACGACTATGATCGCGTGAGTTTAACCGGACCGTTCCAGCATCAGCGCGGCAACTACACGCGCATGGGCGACGTGACGGAACTGCTGAAGAGCATCGACGACCGCTACGTCATCTTTGGCAGCGGCGAGGAGATTGCCGCCGAGTTCGACGCGGCCAAGCTGCCTGCTCTCGCCGCGCACTGGAAGCGCGACTACTTCTTCTATGCGAATGGATACGTGAAGGACATGGACTGGTGGGATGCGTCGCCCTTCACCGTGGCGCAACTGCCGTTTCACAAGATGAGCAGCTATCCGTATCCGGAGAACGAGCAGTTCCCCGACGATGCGGACGCGTTAGGCTACCAGTTGAATTGGAATGATCGCTTTGATTCGGGCGAGCCGGTGCGGTCGTATCGTTTCGACTATAAACAATTACCATCAACTCCAGCGGAGAACACGGCGACTCGCCCATGAACGATCTTGTATTGCAGTCAGCAACGCGGCAACTGGAGCTTTTGCGCTCCGGCGAGATTTCAATTGCCGAACTTGCCGAGGCGCATCTCGAACAAATCGCCCGGCTGAATCCGCAACTCAACGTCTTCGTTGACTTCGATGCGGAGCGGGTGCGCGACGAGGCGCGTCGGTTAGACGAGACGCCGAAGGGAGAGCGGCGCGGCGCGTTGCATGGATTGCCGGTTACAGTGAAATCTTCCATCGCGGCGGCGGGCTATCGATGCGAGATCGGCAGCCTGCTGAACAAAGGCGATGTGCCGCGCGAGGATGCGGTGGTGGTGGCGCGGTTGCGCGCGGCGGGCGCGCTGATTCTGGGCACCACTAACTGTCCGGAGTTCCTGATGGCATACGAGACAGCGAATCTGCTGCATGGGCGCACCAACAACCCATGGGACGTTGAACGCACACCAGGCGGATCGAGCGGCGGTGAATCGGCAGCCATTGCAGCGGGGCTTTCTTCAGCGGGCCTGGGCAGCGACAGCGGCGGCTCGGTGCGCGTGCCCGCGCACTTTACCGGCATCTGCTCACTGAAGCCCACGCCGGGCCGGATCCCTGGCCGAGGCCACCTGCCTCCGTGTGTCGGACCCTTCTCTACGCTGGGCTCGATTGGGCCGATGGCGCGCACCATGAGCGATGTGGCGCTCCTGTTTCGCGCGCTCAGCGGCCAGGACCCGCACGATCCGGCGAGTCCGCCGATTGCGTTGCGGGAGCCGGGTCTCGACGAACTGCGTTCCAACACCATTGGATTTTTCGAGGAGGACGGTTTCGTTCCGGTTACCCCGGAGACGCGGGCCGCGGTGCGGGCCGCGGCGGCTGCGCTGCGCGATGCGGGCTTTCGCGTGGAGCCGTTCCGGCCGCAAACGCTGGAGTTGCTGCGCAAGTTGTGGTGGAAGTTTTTTGTGCAGTGCGGAGCCATGTTTTATGCGCCGGCCATCCGCGGCCGGGAGCATCATCTGAGCCCCATCTTCAGTGAGTTTCTCGGCTTCTCCGCGGCTGTGCCGCCGTTAACGGCCACCGAGTTGCTGGATGCATGGGCGGAGCTGGATCTGGTTCGCTCCAAAATGCTGGAAGAGATGAGCGGGCATCCGGTGCTGCTGTGCCCGGTGGCCAGCGTTCCCGCCTTCCGTCACGGGGAGCGGACCTGGATCATCGAAGGCCAGTCCGTGGACTATCTGGACGCCGTGCGCCACACGCAGTGGTTCAACACGCTGGCCGCGCCTGTTGCGGTGGTCCCAGTGGGCCGGACAGTTTCGAGCGAGGGGTCAGGGTTGCCCATCGGCGTGCAGATTGCCGCCCGTCCCTTTCAGGACGAAACGGCGCTGGGCATTGCGGCGGTTGTGGATGCGGCCTTCGGTTATCGCCCGCCTCCCATGGCGCGAAGGGAATAACTGCTTTCCTATCAACTTCATTCGACACAGTGAGTTATATCGCTTCGATCGAACTGGGCAGTCTGGCGCGGCAAGAGCGCTCCCTGTCTCCACCTTTAGGTTGAGGCGTGCCTGACTAGGCCGCGATACTATAATGCTTCCGCTTCCCCAGAAACGGAGCCTGCCCAGTGCTTGATAACTGGCACGAACAGTTCGCCGAAACCCCCGATGTTCTGAAGAGCGCGCGGCGCCAGCAGACGATCGTGCGGGTGCTGGATGTTGAGATCGGCGGCGACGAATTCATCACCATGGCGGGGCCCTGCTCGGTGGAAACCGAGTCGCAACTTATGACTACCGCCAGCCATGTCCGCCGCTACGGAGCGCGCATTCTGCGTGGAGGCGCCTTCAAGCCGCGCAGTTCTCCTTATGCATTTCAAGGACTTGGACTGGACGGGCTGAAGATGATGGCCCGCGCGCGGGAAGAATACGGCTTGGCTATCGTGACTGAAGTCATGTCGGAAGCGGACGTGCCAACGGTGGCGGAATACGCTGACGTTCTGCAGATCGGCTCACGCAGCATGGAGAACTACTCGCTGCTGGAAGCGGTGGCGCGTTCCGGGCGGCCCGTGCTGCTGAAGCGCGGCATGGTAGCCACGGTGGCCGATTTGTTGCGCTCGGCACAGTGCATCCTGGACAACGGCAACCCGCAGGTGATTCTCTGCGAGCGCGGCATCCGTGCTTTCGAAACGGCCATGCGGAATACTTTTGACGCGGCTGCCATCGCGTTGCTCAAGCAGGTCTCGCATCTTCCGGTAATTGCCGACCCCAGCCACGCCGCGGGCCGTCGCGACCTGGTTCCCGCGCTGGCGCGCATTGCGGTTGCCGCCGGCGCGGATGGCCTGCTGGTCGAGGTGCATCCAAATCCGGATAAGGCGTGGAGCGACGGCGCGCAATCGCTGGACTTTGCCGGATTTGACGAGATGATGGCCGATCTCGATCCGTATCTGGCTCTCCGGCGAATGGCGCTGCACGGTCGTGAACATTCACAGCACGAGCATGGACAGATACAGCACAAGACGGTGGAATCTTGTTCCATGGAGGCTGTTGGATGAGATTCCCGGCTAGGTTACTGGCTGTTGCCGCGTCAATTGCCATGCTGATTCCCGTGTGCGGATTTTTGACCGGCGCGGCGCAGGCTCCATCCGCGGACATCATCGTCACCGCCGCTCCCGTTTACGAGCCGCTGGCTGCCTTGCGCGGAGGGGAGCGTTTTCCCAAAGGCGCGCAGCTTTTGCTGGTTCATGAAGGCAAGCCGGAGTCCAAACCGGAGCCGCTGGTAACAGGCTTTGCGGCTTCCGCGGACGCCAATGTTTCCTTCGACGGCAAGAGGGTCCTCTTCGCGGGCAAGCAGGCCGCGAGCGATTCCTGGCAGATATGGGAACTGATGCTGGCTGATCGTTCCGTACGCAAGGTGATTGACACCGCGTCCGATGCTGTGCGCCCGTTGTATCTGCCGGGCGGGCGAATGGTCTGGGCGCAGCGCCAGCCGTGGGGATTTCAACTGGAGTCCGCCGAAGACGGTCATTCACCGGCACAAAAGTTTTTGAATCCTACGGCCGGTCCGGGTATGCTTCCGCTTTCATACATGCAAGCCAGCGCCTTCCCCTCGGATGTGCTCGCCGATGGCCGCATTCTCTTTGAGGCTGGCTTCCCCCTCGGGTCAGGATCGACGCCGGAGTTGTATCTGGTGTACGCCGACGGCTCGGGCGTGGAATCCTACCGTTGCGATCACGGCCGGGCGCGTTGGGGCGGAAAGCAGTTGGCCTCCGGCGACGTGGTCTTCACGCACGGAGCAACGCTAGCGCGCTTTACTTCGCCGCTGGCAACCGAGACTCCCGTTGTTGCGCCGCATGCTGAGTACGCGGGCGCAATTGCCGAGACGGCCTTGGGGGCATGGCTGGTAAGCGCGCGAGCCGCGGCGGGCATGCACTTTGCGTTGAAGCTGTGGAAGCCCGGTTCGCCTGCATGGCAAACCGTGCTCGCCGTCAGCAATGAGAATCTCGTCGAGCCGGTCCTGGTTGCGCCGCGCGCTACGCCCAGACGTCATCCCTCGGGGCTGCACGATTGGGACTATGCCAACATGCTTGCGCTCGATGCGCGTCAGTCGCGCGAAGGCGATCTGAAAGCTGCGCCTGCATCGGTGCGCCTGGAGACGCTGGACGCTGCCGGTCACGCTGTAGTTGTGGGCTCCGCGCCGGTCGAGGTAGACGGATCCTTTTTCGTAAAGGTTCCGGCCGACAAGTCCATTCGCTTTGCGTTGTTGAATGACAAGGGCGCTATCGTGCGCCAGGAACACGGATGGTTCTGGATTCGCCGCGGCGAACAGCGCATCTGCGTGGGCTGCCATGTGGGACCGGAGCGCGCGGCGGAGAATCGCCTGCCGGCCGTGCTGCTGCGCTCGACAACGCCGGCTGATCTGACCGGCGCGGCGCCGGCTGTAGCACCGCAGCAGAAATCACCGGAGTCCCCGCGGACAGCTCTTCGTCCGGGTGGTGGTTCGCCGGGAGGCAACTGAAATGGATTATCGTTTTCTTCTTTTATTCGGCGCTGTTTCCCTGGCCGCGGCTCAAACTGCTCCGCTGCCGCCCGCACAATCCGTTCATGGCGCGCAAGCGCCGTCTGCCGCACCGCAGGTACCTGCTGCACCGCAGGCTCCTGCGATTCGTTTTGAAGACGCCAGCGATAAGGCGGGCATCAACTTTACGCACAGCTTCGGGTCGCGGCAGCTGGGCTCGCTGCTGGAAGGAACGGGCGCTGGATGTATCTGGTTCGACTACAACAACTCCGGGTTGGAGTCTCTCTACGTGGTCAACGGGCGGCCTCTGGACGATTCGATGCACCCCTATCCGCTGAAGGTGAAGCCCGATCCGCTGCCGCACAATCATCTCTACCGCAACAACGGCAACGGCACCTTTACCGACGTGACGGCAAAGTCCGGACTCAATCCGGATATGTATGGAATGGCGGTGACGGCGGCCGACTATGACAACGACGGTTTTGTCGATCTGCTGGTCACCGGCTACGGCAAGACGATTCTCTATCACAACGATGGCAACGGCCATTTCACCGATGTGACCGAGAAGGCCGGCATCAAAGTGGATGGCTGGGCCATCAGCTCCACCTGGTTGGACTACGACAGGGATGGTTGCGTTGATCTGTTCATCGGCCGCTACGTCAAATTCGATCCCAAGTATCGCGCCTACTACGCCGCCGACAACTATCCGGGGCCGCTGGACTATGAGGGCGAAACCAACAAGCTCTATCACAACAACTGCAACGGAACCTTCACGGATGTGACGGAAAAGTCGGGCATCGGCGCATACGTGGGCCGCACCATGGGCGTGACCGCGGCGGACTTCGACAACGATGGCTGGGACGATATCTACGTTGCCAACGACCGGACCGAGAATTTTCTCTTCCATAACAAGCACGATGGAACCTTCGAGGAGATTGCCAACGAGACAGGCACGGCCTACGGGCAGAATGGCGAATCAACTTCATCGATGGGCCCGGTCTTTGCCGATCTCGAAGGCCGCGGAGTGCTCGACCTGTGGGTCTCCGACGGCCACTACAATCGCTTGCTGCATAACACCGGCAAGATGAGCTTTGAGGACATTGGCGCGTCCAACGGCGTCTCGCAGGCCAACGCGCAGTACGTGAGCTGGGGCACGGGCGTTTACGACTTCGACAATAGCGGGCAGCTCGACATTCTCATCTTCCACGGCGGGCTCATTCACCTCATTCCCCAGGAGCACACGCTGTTTCGCGGACTGGGCAACGATAAGTTCGCCGATGTTTCGCGCGAGGCTGGACCGGTGCTGAGCGAGCGCACCACGGCGCGCGGCGCATGTTTTGCCGACTACGAAAACATCGGCAAGGTCGATGCGTTTGCGGTGAATCTGGGCGGAAATGGAACGCTGCTGCGCAACGTCTCCACAAATACCGGACACTGGATCGCGATCAAGCTGATTGGTGGGATGAGGCCTGGCGACCAGTACTATGCTCTCGGTCCCAAGGCCAAGAGCAATCGCGACGGCATTGGCGCGCGCGTTGAAGTTTTTGCCGGGGGCAAGCGCCAGACGGCGGAGCGCGTGGCTGGCTCCGGCTATCTTTCGCAGAACGACGAGCGCCTGCACTTCGGCCTGGGCGCTGCGACGACAATCGACAAGCTCATCGTTCATTGGCCCAGCGGGCGTGAGCAAATGTTGGAAAAACTCAGTGTGGACCGCGTGCTGACGGTGGAGGAGCCGAATTGAGCAGGCGCATACATACCGCGGCAGTCACGGGGCTGACGGCACTGGCCGTGGCACTGCTTGCGGCTGCGCTGTGGACGGATCACCCGGTGCGCGCCAGCGATGCCGAGGACGTGGATTACGCTTCACCGCTGGAAGTCCTGCTCTCGCCCGATGGAGCGCGACTCTACGTGCTCTGCCAGCAGAGTGAAGAGGTTCGCATGCTGGATGCCGCCACCTACGCGGTCATCAAGACCATCACCGTGGGCCGCGTGCCGCGCGGGTTTTCGCTCTCTCCTGACGGAGCGCGGCTGTTTGTTACGAACTCCTGGGACGACACGCTTTCGGTGATCGACACGCGGACGCTGACTGTCACAGCCACGTGGCCGGTGGGCGCGGAGCCGTCGAGCGTGGTGGAAGATCGCGCTGGCAAGCGGCTCTTTGTGGCCAATCGCATCAGCAATGATGTGGCCGTGCTCGATGCTCATACCGGCGAGGAAGAAAAACGGCTGGCGGCCGGGCGCGGCGCAAGCTATCTGGCGCTTTCGCCCGATGGCAGCAGGTTATACGTCACGCATGTTTACCCGAATCCTCCGCGGGTGAGGACCGAGCTGGATAATCGCACGGCGCCCGAGTCGGAGATTACGGTGATCGACACGGCGCGCGCGGTGGTGGTTGATCGCATGCCGCTGCACCGCATCGCCGGCGTCTTTCATCTGGCCTTCACATCCGATGGGCGGCTGGGCGTAGTGGCTGAATATCATCCCAAGAATCTTGTGCCGATAGCGCATCTGGAACACGGCGGATACTTTGATTTCACGCTGACGGTCTTTGGCGCGGATGTGGGCAAGCCGGTCGAGATTCCGCTGGACGAACTGGAGCGCTACGCATCGCGTCCCTTCGGCGTGGCCATTACACCGGACAAGACGCGCATCTACGTAAGCTGCGGCGGTTCAGAGATGGTCACGGTAATCGATGTGCCGCGGTTGCTGCGCTACGCGCGCACGCATCCGGGCTCGAACGTGCAGGATCTTTCCGCCAGCGCAAATTATGTAGTGGCGCGCATCAGTGTTGGGCACGATCCGCGCGGGCTGACGATGAGCCGAGACGGCCGCAGGCTCTTCGTTGCCAATCGCCTGGATGATACGATCAGCGTCATCGACACGCGCACGAATCGCGTGGCCTCGACCATCAAGCTGGCCGGTCCCATGCGCGTCTCCGCGATTCGCCATGGCGAGCAGACTTTTTACACCTCTCGCCAGTCCTTTCAAGGACAGATCGGCTGCGCCACCTGCCACATCGATTCCACCTTCGATGGATTCACATGGCAACTGGAACCGAGTGGATTTGGCCGCGACATCGTATCCAACAAACTGATCGAGGGCATTAAAGATACCGGGCCTTACAAGTGGAATGGCGGCAATCCCAACATTCCCACCGAATGTGGCCCGCGAACGGAAAAGTATTTCTGGCGCGCGGAAAACTACGACGACCTCACGCTCGCCGATCTGGCGACTTACATTCGCAGCTTGCAGCCGCGCCCCAATCGCTGGAAGCTGCCCGGCCGCGAACAGACTCCGGCGCAGGAGCGCGGGCTGGCTTTGTTCACGCGAGATACGGACAAGTTCGATAAGCCGATTCCTGAGACCAATCGCTGCAACTATTGCCATAGCGGGCCCAAGGGAACAAACCACAAATTGTTTGATGTGGGAACGCGCAAGCCCACGGATAATTCCGCAATGTTGAAGTCGGCGCCGCTGTACAGTATTGCGCTGCACGCGCCTTACCTGCATGACGGCTCGGCGCAGACGCTGGAAGAAATTTGGACGGTCTACAATCCCGACGACAAGCACGGGCGCACCAACGACCTGACCAAGGATGAACTCAACGACCTGATCGAATACCTGAGGACGCGATGAAAATACTGGCATGGAAGACGCTCATGATCGGCGCTGCGCTGGCGGCCTTCACGCCTGTCCTTTTCGCCGCGCAAGCACCATCCTCCAATGCGCAAGAATCTCATGCCGCGCAAGCGGCGTCTGCCCCACCGAAGGCACCCGCGCCGAAGCAAGCCGTTGGAGCCGCAGCATCTCGTGGCGCGCAAGCTCCGTCTGCCGCACCGCAGGTGCTGCCGCATTTTCGCTTTGAGAACTTCACCACCGCCAACGGCCTGCCCGACAATCACGTCTTTTCCGTGCTGGTGGATGGAAACCGCATCTGGGCGGGAACGGAAAACGGCCTAGGAGTCTACGAGAACCATGCGTGGAAGACGTACACAACCCAGGACGGCCTGGCGCATCGCGCTGTGCTCTCTCTGGCTCTGGACAAACGCACGGGCGACGTGTGGGCTGGGACGATGGGCGGCTTGAGCCGCATCTCCGGCGGGCGCATCGATACCTTCACGCAATTGAATTCAGGGCTGAGCAACGACGTGGTTTACGGCGTCTCGGTGGAAGGCGAAAACGTGTGGGTTGCCACAGCCGCCGGCGGATGCAAGCTGAATACCCGCACCGGACAATGGACGCTCTACAACGAGCGCAACACGCCCATGATCGAGATTTGGGTCTACGGGGTTTCCGCCGCGCCAGACAAGGTTTATTACGCGGTGTGGGGCAGCGGGCTTCTCGAATACACGCAGAAGACCGGGCGCTGGGACAAGTACGAGGATCCCGACGGAGAAAACGAGATTGTGCTCTTCAGGGACCAGGGCCTGATTCACGAGATTGTCACGTCCGTCAGCTATGTAGATAACATTGTTTGGGCGGCGACCTACTTCGGCGCCAGCCGCTACGACGGACGCTACTGGCACAACTTTCTTGCCAAGGACAGCGGACTGCCCTCCAACTTCATCCTTTACATCAAGGGCGTGGACGCCAATAGCGCCTGGTTCTGCACGGACAAGGGGCTGGCTTATTACGACGGCGTAAACTGGGCAGTCTATCGCCCTTCGCTCAAAGACGGCAAGCCGGAGATGACAGTGCGCGACGCGCAGGGCAAAGTTACGCAGGTCGCCGTAACCACCGCGCCGGCCCACAACTATATTCTCGGCATCGACTTTCAAGGCAGCGACATATGGGTCGCCACGGCCAAGGGGTTGAGCCACGGAATTCGACAACCACAATAAGAAAACAAGGAGCCACACCATCATGAATGCATTTGCAGATATTCTGGAAGCCATTGCACACGCACCTATTCAAAAGCACGCCATGACCAACCACGGCGTGCTCAACGAAGCCTTTCACTACGCCAAGCCGAGCTCGTTTTCGCGCGGCATGAGGATCGATATTGGCGGCGTCGTCATTCTGCTCATCTCCGGCACTGCCTCCATCGACGAGCAAGGCAGGAGCGTTCACATCGGCGACTTTTCGGCTCAGTTGCGGCGCACCTTCGACAACATTACCGGCCTGCTAAAGAGCGAGGGCGCCACCTGGCACGACATCGTGCGCACCACTTGCTACCTGCGGGACATCGATCGCGATTACGACGTTTTCAACGCGGGGCGTACGGCGTTTTTCAAGGAGCAGGGACTCGATCCGTTGCCCGCATCCACCGGCATTCAGGCGCATCTCTGCCGGCCTGAGCTGCTTGTCGAGATTGAGGCCATCGCCATGTTCCGCACGGATCGGGTAGCGGCAGACAAGGAGTAGTCGTCATGCGCATGGAATGGTTGTTGGCCGTGATCTGCTTGATGACCGCCGGCAGCGCGGCGACACCTGCCGTGGGGCAGGCGCCGGTTGCGCGTCCGGCAGGCGCGCAGTATTCGAACACGGATTCTAAACTGGATACGGAGCTGAACGCGAGTCCGGTTACGGTAACGGGCAAGGGAACGTGCGAGTGTGGCGCGCATCCGCCGGGTCCGCCGCGGGATCGCGTAGTCGTGCCTTATGCCGGCGAGCCGAAGGATTTGAGTCCATATGCAAAGTTTGCCGAGCCCTACGACCTCAACTACATCCATCCCAATATTTATTCCGGCGCGGCGCGGGATATTCCCGAGCCAAAAAATATCACCGAAGTGCGCATCGGTTTCTTTGGGCCGGTCGAGCCGAATCCGGAATCGGTCTTCGGATTGCGCATGATGCATGGCGCGCAGTTGGCCGTGGAAGAAGCCAATGCCCGCGGCGGCTACGGGGGCAAGCCCTTCAAGCTGATGCCGCACAACGACTACGACAATTGGCAGGCGAAGGCGGTTTACGGCGAGGACCGGCCCACCGATCCCACCATCTGGGGCTCGGCTTCCAATGAAGCGGTGAAAATGATTTACGACGACCAGGATTGGGCGATCTTCGGTTCCATCAGCTCCGAGTCCACGCATATCATGCTGCGCGTGGCCCTGCGCGCGGAGATTCCCATCGTCAACTCGGCCTCCACCGATCCCACCATTCCCGAAACCTACATTCCCTGGTACTTTACTGACTTGCAGGATGATCGCGTACAGTGCCTGACGCTGGCCCGCCACATCTTCACTGAGCTTGGCCTCAAGCGCGTGGCGATTCTCCGTGTGAACTCGCGTTACGGGCGCTTCGGCGTTCTCAAGCTGCGCGACGCGGCGCGCAGGCTCGGCCATCCGATCGTTATCGAGCAGAAGTATCTGCCCGGCGATTCGGACTTTACCAAGCAGTTGAGTGTGATTCGCTCTTCGAGGGCTGACGCCGTCGTGCTGTGGGCCGATGAGACGCAGGCGGCGACGATTCTGAAGGAAATGCGCGCCGCCGGAATGAAGCAGCGCGTCTTCGGCTCCTATCGCACGCTGGGGCCAACGCTGCTGGCCGAAGCAGGAGACGCGGCCGAAGGCTTCGAGGCCGTCTTCCCCTACGACCCCACGCGCAACGATGCCAGGTGGCTGGAGTTCAACCAGCGTTTCGACGCGCGCTTCCATGAGAAGCCGGAGCAGTTCGCTTCGCTGGCCTACGACGCGATGAACATGCTGCTCGACTCGATCTGCAAAGCGGGCCTGAACCGCGCGCGCATTCACGATGCGTTGGCCAACATTGAAGAGTACGGCGGCGTCACCGGCCACATGACCTTCGATCCCAACCAGAAGAATGTCGCTCCCATGTACCTGGGCACGGTGCACAACGGCACGATTACCTACCGGGTTGCGACCATGGAAAAGGCGCCTGCGGTGGGGCAGACGCCATCTGTAAATGAGAAGCAATCCCGAGTCCCAAGTCCCTATTCCCTTGTCCCTGTTCCCTATGCGCGGGTGGGCGAGGATGGCGTGGACTATGCCGGGCCGCATCGGGCCGACGTGCCGCTGGGGCCGGTGCATGTGATTCTCTTCGGGCCGAAGGCAAATGAGATTGCGCACTCGCCGGAGATGTTGGCCGAGCTGGCCTCCGCCGCGGCGACGGGCCGCGCGTGGAAGCTCGAGCCGGTGGTCAGCGATCAAAACTGGGGCGTGGCTTCAACCGCGCTGGTTCACGCGCTGATGGACGAGCATGCGCTGGCGATTGTAGCTCTGGATCGCGATGCCGCCCACTTGGCCGAGCAACTGGCGCTCAAGGCTTTTGTTCCGGTGCTCGCGCTGAGCAGCGACAAAGCGCTGACATCGACAAACATTCCGTGGATCTTCCGATTGTCCGCGCAGACCGCGCCGGCGGATGCGTTGCGCCTGCTCAAGGCGGCCACTCTCCGCAGCGGACCGAATCCGGAGCGGCTCAGAGACGAATTGGCTTCGGGAAGCAGTATCTCTGGAGTTGCTTTTCTGCCGACCGGCGAGCCGCGCGGACGCGACTGATCTCTACTCTTCGCCTAACTCGTAGGGAATGACAAAGCGCCCAATCTGAATCAATGCCTTATCGGCGGGAGGCCAGATGCGCAGGTTCTCCACGCGTCCCGATCCCGCGATGCGATGCGCGTCCGTCGTTCCCACCAGCGCGCCGCTCGCAGCCTTGTTGAAATGCACTCTCAGCGCGTCGCCTGCCCGTACCCATCCGAAAACATACTCGCCGGGCTTGAGGGCGATGCCGCCGATGCGGACCGGCGTCTGCACAATCAGATAGTGCGAATACTTGCCCTCCGCGGAATACCCGGCGGTAAGCAGCACTACCCCGGCGATGAAGTGGCCCCGGCCATCCACAATCCCCGATGCCGTCCGCATCTCGGTCTCGATGTGTTCCTTTTCCACAGGTGCCCGCGCTGGCAGCAGCGACGCCAGCTCCACGTCGGTAGCTTGCCGCCATGCCGTCTTCTGCGCCCGTACAACCTGTACAAGCGGCGACAAAAGCAACAGAATAACTCCGGAAAGAATGAATCTTTTCGTCATTTTTCGGCTCATAGATTTGGCTTTCTGAGGGATTCGAGTGGAACAATCCCGCGCTGGATAGCGGCCGTGGCGGCTTGCGTGCGGTCGGTCACTCCCAGCTTGCTCAGCAAACTGTTGATGTGCGTTTTCACCGTTGCCTCTGAAATAGTCAATTCAGTGGCGATCTCCTTGTTGCTCTTGCCGCGCACAATCTGCTCCAGCACGTCGAACTCTCGCGGCGTCAGCTCCTCGGTGCCCATCCGCTCAGCCAGCTTCTGGGCGATCCCCGGCGGAATATACGACCGGCCCGCATGAACCATTCGAATCGTCGCAATCAATTCTTCTGAAGTCATGCCTTTCAGCAGATAAGCCTTCGCGCCGGCCTGCAAGGCGCGGTAGATGTCCTCGTCGCCGTCGTAGGTGGTGAGCACGATGAAGCGCGCCTGCGGCGTCTCCATGCGCAGGCGCTCGATGACCTCGACGCCGCTCAGCCGCGGCAGCCGCAGATCGACCAGCGTGATGTCCGGCAGGTGCTTGCGAAATTGCGCGATGGCCTCCACGCCATCCGCGGCCTCGCCCACCACTTCCAGGCCTTCCGCCACGTTGAGCAGTGCAACCAGTCCCTGGCGCACCACGTGGTGGTCTTCCACTATCAGCACGCGTATGGATTCCTTGGTCACCGTCGCTCCTTCGAATTATCTCCAGAGTCTACTCTTGTCTCTTTCTGAGCCGCCGCCCTCAGCCGGACCGTCGTTCCCTCCCCGGGCTTGCTGCTCACTTCAAGCGTCCCTCCAATGGCCGCCGCGCGCTCCTTCATTCCGGTCAATCCATAATGGCCTGACGCGGACTCCGCCTCCTGGTTCGCTGCAAACCCGCGCCCGTCGTCACGCACTTCCAGCGTAACCTCGTTTGGCCGGTACTCCAACTGCACAAATACATGCCGCGCCCCGGCGTGCTGCTTTACATTATGAATGGCTTCCTGGGCCACGCGCAGAAATTCCTGCTCCGTGACCGGAGGCATAGGCCGGTACGCGCCAAAGATGCTGAATTTGGCATCTAATCCGTGACCGCCCGCGGCTTCCGCCATGCGGCTCAGCCGGACCGGAAGCGTCGTCTCGTCCGTATCCTGCGAGCGCAGCGCCCAGATCGATTGCCGCGCCTCGGCCAGCCCTTCGCGCACCTGCTCGCGTGTCTGGTCCAGATGTTTCGCCGCGGCCTCCGGCTTGTTTAAGCGGAGCAGCTCGGAGAGCACCTCCAACTGCACCGAGATGCCCACGTAGCCCTGGGCCAGCGTGTCGTGAATCTCGCGCGCAATGCGGTTGCGCTCGCCCAACACGGCGCGAAACTCGCCTTCCGCCCGGCGCAGCCGTAGCTTCAGAATCAGCACGACCAGTCCCGCCGTGGCCGCCAGCAGCAGCGCATAAAACAAGACCGTCTGGTAAAAGTGCGGCCGCAGCTCGAAGCTGAGCGCCGCGCCCGCTGTGTTCCACAGCCCGTCGTTGTTGGCTGCCTGCACGCGGAAGGTGTAGCGGCCGGGACGGATGTTGGTGTAGTAGGCAGTGCGGCGCGCGCCGGCCTCGGTCCAGCCGCGGTCGAAACCCTCCAGCATATAGCGATAGCGCACTTTTTGCGGCGTGGTAAAGCTCAGTCCCGCGTAGTCGAACTGGAAATGCTCATGACCGGCGGGAATTCGTACGGAAATAGCCGGTCCAGGCAGCGGCTGGGGCACATCGTCCACGGCAAAGCGCTCCAGCTCGACCGGCGGTGGAACCGTGTTCACCGGGAAGTGCGCCGGGTCCACCTCGACCAGCCCCTTGGGCGTGGCAAACCACAATCGTCCGTCCCGGGAGCGCCAGGCCGAAGGGTGGCTGTTGGTGGCTGTCTCGCGGCTGCGCAGCCCATCCGCGGCGCCGAACTCGAGCCATCGTGAGCAAACCGGTGCATCTGTCTCCTTCGCTGCACCTGCATCGTCACAGCGGGCAATTCCATTGGCGGTGGCGAACCAGAGATGGTTGCCGCCATCTTGCAGTATGGCGTGGATGGCCGCCTGGCCCTGGCCGTTCTGCTTCACCGCAGAAAAACTCCGCCCATTCCACACGTTCCAGCCGTGGTCCTGCGTGCCGATCAGCAGCGTTCCATCGCTTCGGGGTAAAAGAGCCGTGGCCACGTTGCTGGAGAGCCCGTTGGCGGTCGTGAAATTGTCGATCTTGCCTCCATGTAGTCGCGAAAGTCCTGCAAAGGTGGCCACCCAAAGGTAGCCGTGGGAGTCCCGCGCCATCGCGCCCACCAGGTCGCTGCCCAGCCCGCTCGCCTGCGTATAGGTTTCCATGTGGACAACAGAGTTCGTGCCGGTTGGGCCGCCCGTCCAGTGCGTAAGCCCGCGCCGCGTCCCAACCCACAGCGACCCATCGGCGTCCACCAGCAGCGAGCGGATAAAGTCGTCCGGCAGGCCGTCGGCGGAGGTGAACGAAGCAACTGTGCCCCCGCGAATCCGGTTGAGCCCGTCCGGCGTGCCCACCCACAGATCGCCGTTGGGTGCGGCGGCCAATGAGAGAATCACGTCGCTCACGAGGCCGTTGCGGACCGAGTAACTCTTGATCTGACTTTTGCCGTCACCACTCCGGCTCAGCGCATTCAGCCCGCTGCCATTGGTTCCCACCCAGAGCGTTCCCGCGTTGTCCTCGACAACGGTAGTCGTGGCGTCGGATGTTAGGCCCTCCCGTGCGCCGATGGTCCGAAAGCGCTGGTCGCGCAGGATGTGCAGCCCGCTGGTTTCGGTCCCCACCCACAGATTGCCCTCGCGGTCTTCCATCAGCGCCAGCACCGACGCCGTGGCCAGTGGATCGGTCACCGGCAGCCGTTCGAGCTTTCCGTCAGCCCACCGCGCCAGCCCGCCGTTGGTGCCGATCCAAATGCTGCCTTCGCGGTCCAATAATATTGCCTGTATTCGGCTGCCCGGGAGTTCATGGCCTGCGGTCAAGTGTTCCCATGCATTCGCGCCAAAGAAACCCAGCGTGCTCTTGCTGGCTAGGATTGACGGATACCCACCTATGCTCTTGGTCGAAACTGAGATTGGGTAAGTCTGCACATACTCAATCCCTTCATTAGGTTCCAACGTTGGATATAGCCCAAGTATGGTCCAGCGCCCACCCCAGAAGCTGGCCAATCCCTCCGACGTTTCCGCCCATAGTCCTCCACGTCCATCCCCAATTACGGTAGTGATTGATTCGGCGGACAAACCAGTCGCTTTCGGACCCGAAATAAACCGATTCTTGTCGAATATGAGTGCAAGTCCTCCATCCGTCCAAACCCAAAGAACGCCATCGCGCGTCTCCACCAGCGCTTGGATTCCATTCCCCGGCAACCCGTCCCGCGTCGTGAAGGCCGTCACCACCCCGTCCTTCCATCGCGCCAGCCCCTCGCTGGTTCCAATCCACAGCGCTCCGTCGCGCGTCTCCAGCAAACAGCGCACATCGCTTCCCGGCAACGCCGGCATCGAATTTTTGTCGAAGACCGTAAACCCGTTGCCGTCAAAGCGGACCAGTCCCGCCTCGGTTCCCAGCCACACAAAGCCGTTCCGGGTTTGGACCAGCGCCTGCACCGTATTCTGCGGCAGGCCGTTCTCCATCACCCACGCCTGACGGCCGTAATTGGCCAGCGGAGTGGAAGGCTCTAGCGCCAGGCCGGGAAGTCCGCAGACCACCAGCAAGGCAGTTGCCAGAAGGCCGCACAGCGCAGCCGTACCATGCGTTCCGCCCCACAGGGGCGAACGCCGGGCGGCCTCCCGCGCTGCATTCATCGAATTGGCGTGATTTTGGGCCATGGAACCAGGTGAAAGCACCCTCAGGCAATCGTCAACCTGCGCCAAACAGCGCACCTCCACAGTAATTGGAAAGGCGCGGGATTGCACAGGAATAAAAGCAGACTATCGCAAAATAAGTCGGCTTCCGTCTCCACCTATGGATGGAGGCCAGGCTCACTCGTTTGGGTCAAGACACGCCTGCGAGTTGCCGGTAGCCTGTGAATGTTAGCACGATCGCACGATTATCATGTGACCTTCCGGGTGGCGCCCTCTCGCTGGGCTTCCACCCGATTTATTTTGTTGAGCCGCCGTGCGGATTTCAGGGTTTGGCCGTCTTGGCCGTCGGCGGAGCCGAAGCTGGTTTGGCCGCCTTGGCCGGCGGCGGAGCAGGAGCCGAAGGTTCAACCGCACAGGGATTGCCGCCGCACAGGGCGCCGGTGATGCCCAGACCCTCTGTGATGGTGTAAATCCGGTCCACGGCGGGAAGTTGCAGCGTCTCATTTGCTCCGGAGGGCCAGTGAATCTCCACGTTCCCTGTTTTTTGCGCATCGCCCAGCCCAAAGTGAACCCGAAAATCGTTGGAAGATAGGTAGCTGCCGCCGCTCAGGACATCTCCCCGCTGGCGCATCCCGTTCGCTTCCAGGTAGACCGTGGCTCCGACCGCGTCGCGCGGGCTTTTCGGCCCTCCAACGAGCTTCAGTTCCACCCAGTGGTGGTGGTCGGGATTCACGTTGCGAAGCAGTACCGGAACGCCATCCATGTTGTTGATGATCACGTCGATCTTGCCGTCGTTGAAGATATCGCCAAAGGCGGCGCCGCGGCCAACGCTGACAACGGCCAGCCCGGTTCCTTCCACCGCCGGTACCAGCTCGAACTTGCCGTTCTTCAGGTTGTGGTAGAGCAGCGGACGCTGGGCATAGCTGGTTCCCCAGCCCGGGTGTTTATCCACCTCCGGATAGACGTGCCCATTGATGATCAGCAGATCCTTCCAGCCATCATTGTCGTAATCGAGAAATCCGTCGGCGAAACCGACAAACGGAATGGAGGACTCCGCGATGCCCGCCTGGTAGCTGACATCGGTGAAAAACCCTTTCCCGTCATTCTGGAACAGAACGTTGTAGTCGTCGGAAAAGTCGGTATTCACGATGGAAAGGTGCCCATTGTTCTCGTAGTCTCCCGCGGCGATGCCCATGTTGGCGACCTCCCGGCCATCGGCGTTGAGCGCGTATCCGCTTTCATAACTCTGATCTTCGAAGGTCCCATCGCCTTTGTTCATATAGAGATAGTTGGGCGTGGAATCGTTGGCCACCAGCAGGTCCGGCTTGCCATCCCCGTTCACGTCCGCAAACAGAGCACCCAGGCCGTAGTATCCGCTGGCATTATCCACCCCCAGCTTTTTGCTGACATCCGTAAATTTGCCATCCCCATCGTTGTGAAAGAGATGGTGTCGCTCGCCCTTCAGCCCGCGCGGGCCGCACATCACCTGCACCCCGCGGAACTGGCAGAAGGCATAGCCCACCGCCTTCGATCTGGAGACCGGAGGATTGGACAAATCCATTTGCAGGTATCCGGCCACGAACAGGTCCAGCCGCCCGTCGCCGTCGTAGTCGCCGAAGGTTGCGCCCGTGGACCACGTGCCGAGCTCGACGCCGGCTTTTTCCGCGACATCCGTAAAGGTTCCGTTGTGGTTATTGTGGTAAAGGCGGTTCTTCCCGTAATTGGTTACATACAGGTCCGGCCAGCCGTCGTTGTCGTAATCGCCAACCGCGCACCCATATCCCCACCGGTCGTTGGCCACGCCGGCCTTTTCCGTCACGTCGGTGAAGGTGCCATCGTGGTTGTTGTGAAACAATGCCGCGTGCGGCGGAGTGGCTTTGCCTTCAAGCGCATCGTACGTCGAGCCATTCACCAGATATATGTCCAGCCAGCCGTCATTATCATAGTCCAGAAGGCAAACGCCGGGGCCCTTGGCCTCCAGTATGAGACGCTTTTCGGGTGTGCCCGCCGTGTGGTGCCAGCTGGTAAGCCTGGCGGCCGCGGCAACATCCTGGAAGACAATGGGACCGGTTTTTACAAAGCCGCCGGCGGTGATGGGGCGATGCTGGCTGTCGAATTCAGCCGTATGAGGACCGGCATTGGCCATTCCACCCTGGGATTGTTGCATCCCCTCTTGCTTTGCTTCCTGGGAAGCCAATGGAGCCGTGGTCGAACCGGTAACAACGAGCGTATAGGCGACCAGGGCGGCCAACAATCCGGATTTACGTGACAAAGGTGAGTCCTCCAAGCTTGAAGTTTATCGCAACCGGCGCCTCCCTGGCACAGGAGGCGTTCGCCATGAGCCTGCGCCGGGAGCCCGGAACGCGGTATAAGCCTGGCCGGTGATTTAGGCCGCTCAGGACCGGGGAGGCGCTGCCTCCCAGCTCCCGGCACACGCATAAGCGAGCTTGCATGAGTGCTATATTACACATAATAAATTAGTTAACTATCAGGAACTCTCCCTGTAAATCCGCGCTTAAATAGGCCGGGTGCAGCGCCGAGCCTGACCCAATACGAATCCTGCTGATCGCATGGTATAGCCCATTCGGCGAAGGACTGAAAGGGGTTACGGCGTGGCATAGCGAGTTTCGCCCTTTGTTCTCCCTTCCATGGACCGGTTCCTCACAACCCCTGGTCAATTTTGCCCATAATTTCTCTTGACAGGAGCTATTTCACGGAGTTTTAATGCCTTAAACGTTTTATCCAAGATTTTTCGTTCTCAAAATCAGCGCATTGTCTAGCGGCAATGCGCTGGCGGTGCGGGATGAATGGAGAAAACGGGTTCGTGTGTATCGTTGTCAGGCAGGCGAAAAGCGATCTTCTTATGAGCAATCGATCGCAAAGACAAGTATTCGCGAATCTGCCGGCAATCAACATTTTCTGCTTTCCCTGCTGCTGTCATGGGCGGAGAGAAATTGTGAGGTAATTTGATTCTCTTTTCAACGCAGATTGTTGCGATTGGTAGCAATTTCCGGTGCGCTTTAACCGGCTTCATTTCTGATACGCAGGAAATTGACGCAACACAACCAGCAAAAATTCAAAAAAGGAAGGTCACATGAAACAAGCGAGATACTGGATTATCCTGTTGCCGCTGTTCCTCGTGTTGGCGTGCGTGGGTGCCTATGCGCAAGCCAACTCTGAAATCACCGGCATCGTTACTGACCAGACGGGAGCCGTCGTTGCGGGAGCAGCTATTACCCTCACCGATCAGGCCACTGGCAGCACACACACAACCGTCAGTACCGGCAGCGGTTTGTATGACATTGCCGGCTTGAACCCCTCCAACTACAACCTGAAAGTTGTAGCTAAGGGATTTCAAACCTACGTGCAAACCGGAGTCGTGGTCAACGTGTCCATGACATTCCGCGTTGACGTCAAGCTAACCATCGGCGCCGAAACGCAGACCGTGAACGTCGTGGCCGATGCTCTTACCGTGCAGGCCGACTCTAACGTGCTCAGCACTCTGATCACCTCCGAGGACATCTCCAACATCGCCACATTGAACCGCAACTTCGTGGCTCTGGCGGCTTTGGGCCTTGGCGTAAGCTCGACCCTGCCGGACGATGACTCACCCTCATCATTTGGCGCCAATTTCAATATCAGCATCAACGGCCTGCGCCAGAGCCACAATCTCTGGCTCATCGACGGCGGCGAGTCCAGTGACCGCGGCGGCGCCGGTGGCATGCAGATTCAGCCTTCGCAGGACGCCATCGCCGAGTTCCAGATGCTGACCTCAAACTATCCTCCCGATTACGGCATCTCCTCGGGCGCCACCATCAGCCTCTCGCTCAAGTCCGGCACCAGTAAGTTCCATGGCGCGGCCTGGGAAGAGAACCGCAACACCGACTATGACGCCAACTCCTATTTCAACAAACTAACGACTCCGGTTACCCCGAGAGTGCCTACGAAATGGAACATTTACGGCTTCAACATCGGTGGACCGCTCTACATTCCCAAGACCTACAACAACGATAAGAAGAAGACCTTCTTCTTCTATAATGAAGAATGGCGCAGGACCACCGCTACTGCTGCAAGCAACAACCCCACCATCGACCCGGCCGACCTACCTAAGGCGGGCACGGATCTGACGTACGTCGCGCCTCTCTTCGCTTCAGGCAACAAACTTGTGGTTCCGAGCGTTTCGCTTACCTCGGATTACTATCTGAACCACCTGGAGCCGTTGGGCCTGACCCCTGGGGCGGCCTTCCCGGGCAATACAATCCCTCATTCGCTCTTTGACCCCAACGGTGTCATTTATCTGAATGCGGGCATCCTGCCAGCGCCGAACGTTGCCGGCAAGGACTACAACATCGCCAGCACGTCGCTCCCGTTAAAGGTTCGCGACGACATCGTCCGCGTCGATCACAACTTCACCGACAAGTGGGCGATCCTTGGCCACTATATCGGCGACAAACAGGTTGAAACTTTCGGCGACCCGGAACTGGGCTGGTGCTGGTGCAGTTACAACACCCTGACCAGCCTTCTTACCTCGCCTGCCCACAGCGCGGCCATCAAGCTGACCGGCTCCATCACCAACAACCTTCTGGTGGAAGCCAGCATCAACTACGACGGCAACGGGGCTGACATCGCGCCCAGCGCCAACACCTTCCTGCCGTCCACCTGGAGTGTTGCTCCGGTCGTTGCGGCCTTTACCATCCAACGCAAAATCTGGCCCGGCGTTCAAGGCTTTGGCGGACCTTACTATACGGCTGAAGACACGGCCACCGAGCCCTATCACAATGCCGCCCAGGACTATGAGCCCAAAGTGGACGTCTCGTACACCACCGGTAAGCATCAGCTCAAGTTCGGGTATAGCTACATGCGCTACACCAAGAACCAGATGCTCTACGGCGATGCGCAGGGCAACTATGGCTTCAACACGTTGTCGGGCGACGGCCTCATGGATATGCTCTTGGGCGTGGCCGGCAGCTACAACCAGAACCAGGCAGCGCCAATCCGCCACTACGTAAACCAGACGAACTCGGTCTACGCAATGGATAACTGGCACTTTTCACCGCGCCTGAGCTTGCAGCTCGGCCTCCGTTATGACGCTCTGCCGCATGCCTGGGAGCGCCAAAACCTGGTGGGAGACTTCCAACAGCAAATGTACAACTCCAACCCGGCGGCGGCTCCCATCTGGGATGCCAGCGGCGCCATCGACCCGGCCAGCCCGTACCTGTACACCTACAACGGCATTCCCGCGTACATCAACGGCACCGGCCTCGTCGGTCAGAATCACTTCCCGGCGGGCGCGGTTGACAACGACTACAAGACTCTGCAATACCGCGTCGGATTCTCCGACGATCTGTTTGGCAACGGCAAGACCATTCTCCGCGGCGGCTTTGGAACCTTCTTTGAGCGCATGCAGGGCAATGATATCTTCGACGCAGCCACCAGCGCGCCCTTCGATCCTGCGATGAGCACTGGCGACCCCTACTTCAGCACTCCCGGAAAGAACTGGAACACCGGCGCTGTTATCTCGCCGAGTGCCCTGATCTTCGCCGCAGGACAAACCAGCCTGCCAAAGATTTACCGCGCGCCTGAAACGGCGATGTTCAGCCTCGGTGTGCAGCGTGAAATCACGCGCTCGCTCATTTGGGTGGCTCAGTACGTCGGCAACATCGCATGGCACCAGGACGCCGGCACTCAAATCAACAATATGAACCCCGGCGTTGGCTATGTGAGTGTTGCCGCAGGCGCACCAGCCTTCTGCGCAGCTCCTTCGGCCACTTGCCTTGACGCCCGCCAGGTCGCTGGCGACAGCTCCGGTCATTATGCTGGTGACGGCGTCACCTCCTTTAGCGACAACGGCGGCATGAACCCATACCGGGCATTCGATGGCTATACAGGCATCGAGCAGAACGAAAACGCAACCAACCAGAACTACAACGGCTTCCAGACCGCACTTCGCATCCAGAACCGTTGGGGTCTCAGCGGTGAAGTCGATTACACGTACTCGCACGAAATCGATATCATCTCTGTAGACAACGGGGGCGGCAACATACTTAGCAACCCCTGGTACTACAAGTATGACAAGGCCTCTGGCCAGTTTGATCGCCGCCAGATATTCAGCGCCAACTACGTCTACAAACTGCCCATCGCCACCAAGAGCACCGGCCTGGTTAAGTCCATCGCCGGCGGGTGGACGATTGCTGGTACGGTCCTCGATGAGACCGGCGTGCCAGCGGCGCCGGGCATGAGCATCACGTATGATACCATCGGCTTGGGCGGCGGTTACTCCAATCGTCCGGGCCAATTTCATCGTCTGTCGAACTATCCCAAGACGCGCTTGGAATGGTTCAATACCAACAATTTCTACGTTCCTCTCCCATCCTGGGCGGGCGGACAAAACCTCGGCTTTGGCAACTCCGGCAGGGATGCAATCGTTTCTCCCGGCCGCGTGAACTTCTCGACTTCTCTCTATAAGTCGTTTGCCATCGTCGGCTCGGCTCACTTCGATCTTCGCTTTGAGTCGTTCAACACCTTCAACCACACCCAGTGGAGCGGCGTCAGCACCTCCTTGGGTAGCGGCAATTACGGTCAGGTTACGGGGAACCAACTGCCTCGTAACCTCGAACTGGGCGGCAAGTTTGTCTTCTAACTTGTAACCCTCAACCAGGGCGCGGCAGGCTATACCTGCCGCGCCCTTTTCTTTGCTTAGTGCTCGAGTTTCCTGCCGGCAGATCAAGGCCATGAATCCATTAATATTGATATGAGGATGCAAATGAATCGGGCCATACGATGCGGAATCGCCCTGGGATGGGCCATGGGTGCCGCCCTCTGCCTGGGGCAGGCCTCGCCGCCGCCGCAGAGCCAGCGGAAGATCGCGCTGGCCCTCGAGCAGCAGGGTAAGAATGTCGAGGCAGAGGCCGCATGGCGCGTTTACCTCAAGGATCATCCCTCCAGTCCGGAGCCTTACGCCCACCTCGGACTCCTGGAAGCCCGTCAGGAACACTACAAGGAGGCCGTGCCTCTTTACCGCAAGGCCCTGGCGATGAATCCCGAGATCCCCGGCCTGCGCCTGAACCTCGGTCTCGCGCTCTTCAAGGGCGGCGAACTGAAGCAGGCTATTCAGGAATTCCAGCCGCTGCTCAAGAGCCAGCCGCCTTCCTCGACCGAGGCCCAGCGCCTGACGATCCTGATCGGGATGGCCCATTACGGGTTGAGCGAATACGATGAGGCTGTCCCTTTCTTGAAGTCGGCAGCGGCGCGGGATACGGCGAATCTTCCCTTGCGCCTGGCCCTGGCGCACAGTTGCCTGTGGTCTAAGCAGTACCAGTGCGTGCTCGACGTTTACCACGAGATTCTCACGCTGGACGCCGAATCGGCCGAGTCCGACATGCTGGCCGGAGAGGCGCTGAGCGAGATGAAGGACACCCCCGGCGCGATCCAGCAATTCCGCGCCGCCATAAAAGCCAATCCCACAGAACCGAATGTGCACTTTGGCCTGGGCTATCTGCTCTGGATGCAGACCGAGTACCGGGCGGCGGCCAGTGAGTTTCAGGCCGAGCTGGTCAACGATCCCGATCACATTCAGGCCATGCTCTACCTGGCCGACTCACTGATTCAGCAGAACCAGTACGAGACCGCCGCTCCGCTGCTGGAGAAGGTTCTCAAGCAGGACTCCGGGCAGGGGCTGGGACACCTCGACCTGGGCATCGTCCTTGCCCAGGCAGGCCGCAACGAGGAAGCGCTGCGCGAATTGACCGTGGCCGCCAAACTCATCCCCGAGGACGTCAACGTACATTGGCGGCTGGGGCGGCTTTACCGTTCAATGGGAAAGATCGACGAAGCCAAGGCCGAGTTCGCCAAGGCCAGCTCTCTCAACAAGGCGGCCGACGAGGCGTTGTTCAATAAAATCAAAAATGGTAACGCACCGCGTACACCGGCGCAGCAACCGGCGCCGCCGGAGAAATAATCGGCAAATTCAAGATCAGCTTCATGAGCGCCTTCACTGGCTGAGCCGTAAAGCCAGTATTGTCGCTTTTTGTCTTCATCCCGGCAGCATCCCAGGTTTATGATGAATTCTCACAGGGATTTTACTCTCTGTCGAGGAGGTCGTATGAGCGAAAATCAACCAGTGGCGGCGTGGAAGCAGGGTCGCCGTGAATTTCTCAAGGCGGGCGGAGCCCTTACCGCCGCATTGCTGGCGCCGTCGGCGCTGGCCGGCACACCAAAGTCTCTCCCCGGACTGCCATCGAACCCCAGGACTCCCGCGTCTATGCCCACGCGGAACCTGGGCAGGACCGGCTATAAGGTAGGCATCTTCTCGCTGGGCGGGCAAGGCTCCCTGGAGAGGCCGAATAACTTCGACGTGGCCGTGCCGATTATCGAGCGGGCGCTCGACCTGGGTGTCAACTACATCGACACCTCCTCCATTTACGGCGGACCCGAGCGCTGGAGCGAGCAGTACGTGGGCCGGGTGATGGCGCATCGGCGCAACGAGGCATTTGTGGCCACCAAGACTAGGGAGCGGGACCGCGACGCGTCGCTGCGCATGATCGAGAAGTCGCTCGAACTGCTGCACACCGACCATGTGGACCTATGGCAGTTGCACGACATCGGCACCATGACCAATGTGGATGCGGTCTTCGCCAAGGGCGGCGCAATGGAAGCGCTGGTCGAGATGCAGCAGCAGAAGGTGGTGCGTTTTCTCGGCATCACCGGCCACTTCCGGCCCGATAGCCTGATAGAGTGCATCAGGCGTTATCCCTTCGACACGGTTCTGATGGCCATCAACGCCGCTGACCCGCACCACTACAGCTTCAACGAGGCGCTGTTGCCGCTGGCGGTCGAGCGTCAGATGGGCATCATCGGCATGAAGATTCCGGGCCGCGGTCGCATTCTCTCCACCTGGACGCCGCCGCCCATCGAGGCGCAGAAGCATATGTGGGAAGGCATGGTGCTGGCGCCCACGCCGGGAACCATCACCATGCGCGAGGCCATGTACTACTCCCTCTCCCGTCCGGTCAGCACGGTCATCATAGGCTGCGATACCGTGCCGCAGCTGGAAGAGAACGTGCATTTGGCGCAGGAGTTTACGCCTCTGAACGACAGCCAGTTGGCGGATCTGGTCAAGCGCGTCGAGCCAGTCTCCAAACAGTCGCTCTTTTTCCGCTTCTACGACCACGGTTGAGAAGCTCACCGGCAGACAACGGCGAACGGCAACTTTGCGGCGCAGGGTTGGTCCCCCATGCGCCGCACGGGTTTGAATTATGTTTCAGAGCATCGATTGTAAGGATTTATCATGACCCTGAAGACGCGACGTGATTTTCTGCAAAATATCGCTGGGGCAGCCGCCGTTTCCGCGCTCTCACGGGGGCCCCTGCTGTGGAGCCAGTCAGGCGAAACTCTGCGCCCGGTCCACGCCTGGGTAACCTCTGGCGCGCAGAGGTTCGCGGGCTTCGAAGCGCCACGGTGGCAAAAGGCCGCGCCGGGCGTCAGCCTCGACATTCGCATCGATCCGGCCAGCAGGCGACAGACGGTTCTGGGCTTTGGCGCGGCCTTTACTGACGCCTCCTGTTATCTCTTCAGTCAGTTGCCTGCTCAGGCCCGCCGCGAACTGATCGGCGAGTTTTTTGGGCCGGAGGGCCTGCGCCTTTCCGTGGCCCGCACCTGTATCGGCTCCAGCGACTATTCCCGAAGCGTGTACAGCTTCGACGATTCGCCGGAACCGGACCCGGAGCTCAAGCGCTTCAGCATCGAGCACGACCGCGCCTACATTCTTCCCTCGCTGCGCGCGGCGCGTGAGCTGAATCCCGAGTTGTTTCTTTTCTCCTCGCCGTGGAGCCCGCCCGGATGGATGAAGGCCGGAGGTTCCATGCTGGGCGGCTCGATGCGCAAGCCGTATTTCGCCTCGTATGCGCAGTATTTTGTCCGCTTCCTCGAGGCCTATGCCGCGGAGGGCGTAAAAATCGATGCCGTCACCGTTCAGAATGAGCCCGACACCGACCAGGATGGAAAAATGCCCGCATGTTTGTGGGGCCAGGAGTACGAGATCGATTTCATTCAGAACTTCCTGGGGCCGGCGCTGGAGCACGCCTCTCTCGACACAAAAATCTGGCTCCTCGACCATAACTACAACCTGTGGGGCCGCGCGCTCGACGAGCTGAGCGACCCAGGGGTGTACAAATACGCGGACGGTGTTGCCTGGCACGGTTATGCCGGCGCCGTGGACGCCATGACGCGCGTGCATGAGGCATTCCCTGATAAGAGCGCGTATTGGACCGAGGGCGGCCCGGACTTCACCAGCCCGGATTACGCCACCGATTGGAGCGCATGGTCGCAGACCTTCACCGGCGTTCTGCGCAACTGGGGCCGCTGCCTGGTGGGATGGAATCTGGCTCTGGACGAACAGGGAAAGCCCAATGTCGGACCCTTCTCGTGCGGCGGCGTGGTCACCATCGACTCGCGCACCCAGCAAATCACGCGCAGCGGCCAGTACTGGGCCTTTGCCCACTACTCCAAGGCCATCCGGCGCAACGCGCGCGTGCTTGCATCGCAGGGGCAGCTCGCCGGCGTGGAGCATGTGGCGCTGGAAAATCCGGATGGCAGCCGCGTGTTGATTCTCACCAATCGGGGCAAGACGCGCGCACTGGATTGCGGCCTCGATTCATCCACGCTTCAGGTCCAGATGCCCGGGGACTCGGTGGTCACTCTGGTCTGGTAAATCAATGATTGATCCGGCACAGAATTTTCAAACGCTGTGCCCCATCCATTCCGCGTCTTTTCGAAGAAAAAATGCGGAATGGGTGGGAGGTGTAGCGCCGGCCTCCTGGCCGGCTGTCGTGCGGGCGTCCTCGCCCGCACGTATCCAGGCACAATGATTAAAACACACAGTCTTAGTACGAGCGATTTGTCTGCCCTGTGTTCTAATGGTTGAAACTGCCCGCTCACCTGTATCGATGGCGAATAGGATCAATCAGGCCGCTGTTTGCCGGCCATTCGGGACCGATAGACGGAGTAGTTGGCGGCGGAATCCCAGCTCTCAGAATTGCAGGAGAAATTCCGTGAAAGTCATCTTGGGCAGCGGGCGCAGGCTGTGCGGTTCACTGGCGCAATGCCATGGAATGTATTTTTGGCTTCTGTTGCTGTTTATACTGCTGATCTCAACGTCAGAATCGTGGTCGCAAGCTGCAGTTCACCCCGTCTGGCAAGGAGTTCTGCGCAATCCCGCCGGTGCGCCAATTCCCGCCGCCAGGGTGCGGCTTGCTTCCGCAGCCGACAAGGCCGAAGCGGTTACCGGGGTTGATGGCCGCTTCCGGCTCTCCGCTCTGCCCGCCGGGCAGTACCGGCTCTCGGTGCAATCAAATGGCCGCAGCTTCGACTACGCTCAGCCCATTGACCTGGATGCGGCAGCTCCTGCGGTTGTGCTCACCCTCTCCAACCGCGGCGAACTGACCGTGGCCGCCCTCAAGAGCCAGACCGCAACCGGAGGCATGGAACTGTCCAGCCAAGCGGTCAGCGAACTGCCGCTCAACAAGCGCGACTTCAGCACCCTCCTTCTGCTGGCCGCCGGCACCATGACCGATGCCAACGGCGCTACCAACTTTACCGCCCAGTTCGCCATTAACGGCCAGCGCGGCGTTGAAGCTACCTTCGCCATGGACGGCGCCGACATCAGCGATCCCGAGATGGGCGGCGCAACCTTCTCCAACTTCAACGTGGACGCGGTGGAAGGCATCGACTCCGTCTCCGGTTGGATGCCCGCGGAGATCGGCCGCGGCGCAGCCGGTTTTACCAACATTCACACCCGCTCCGGCGCCAGCGGTTTCCACGGATCGATCTTTGAGTTCGTTCGCAACTCCGCCTTCGACGCGCGCAACTACTTCGACCACCCCACCCCCGTGTATCCCGGCCGCATCCCGCCCTTCCGGCGCAACGAGTTTGGCTTCACCAACGGCGGCCCGGTTTATCTGCCCCACATCTTCGACGGCCGCAAGCGCGCCTTCTATTTCTTTGAGTACCAGGGCTTCCGGCAGGTGCTGGGCACCACGCAGGTGATGCCCGTGCCCACGCCGGACGAGCGCGCCGGGATTGATCAGATTACTTACGCGGATGGCAGCACTGACACGCTGCATGTTCCTGTCGTTCCAGCCATTGCCGCGATTCTGGCGCGCTATCCGAAGCCGAACGATCTGCCGGGCCCCTACGGAGCGCGTACCTACGCCACCGCGTCAAAGGTGGCCACGGATGCGGATCAGTTCGAAATCCGGCTGGATCACAAGATTTCGGCGAAAGACAAATTTTTCGCGCGCTTCAACTTCGACAATCTCGCCGGTCCCACCACCAATCCGGATCAGACGGCCGTCGATCCTGCCTTCGGCATCCAGTACGTTGACCGCCAGCGCAATGTGGTGGGCACATGGACGCGCACGGCCACGTCGCGGCTCACATTCGAGTCGTCGATCAGCATTACGCGCTCCACGCCGGGCTTCATCACGGCTGACCCCACCGACCCCGCGGTCAAATTCAACGACGGCCTCTATGAGGCCTTCAATGCGGCCGGCGGCTCCGTGATGCAGGCCTACGGCAATCTCTTCCAGGGCCGCGAAAACGTGGCGTACGTGACCGCCGGGCACGCCTTCAAATTCGGCGCGGAGTTCCGTGGCAATCGCGACACCACCTACTTCGGCATCAGCCCCAACGGCGAATACGACTTTGGCGGCGGAGCGGCGTACGCTACCGAATCGATTCCCTCGCAGAGCGGAACCCACAACATCCAGCCCGGCGATATGCTGCCCGATACGCTCTCCGGCTTCCTTTCCGGCAGTTCATTTGTGTACACGGTTGCGCTGGCTCCCAGCTTCATCTCCGGCGGCCAGCACATCGGCCCCGCCGCCATCAGTCGCAACGGCGTCAATGCCTATGTTCAGGATTCGTGGAAGCTGACGCCAAAGTTCAAGCTGGACTACGGCATCCGCTGGGAACTTTACACGCCGATTTCCGAGCGCGCCAGGCGCACATCATCCTTCCAGATGATCGACGGTGTACAGCAGTTCGTGGTCAATCCGCAGCCAGGATACCGCACCCAGTGGAATGAGTGGGCGCCGCGGGTGCAGGCCTCGTGGCAGGCGACAAAAAACTTCACCGCTCACGCGGGCGGTGCGGTGACCACCATTCAGCCCAATCTCTGGCAAGACAACTTTCTTACCGGCGCTACGCCCTTTGTCATTTATCCGCGCCTGCTTTCCGCTGCGGTCTTTCCCATTCACTACGGCTTCCTGCTCACGCCTTCGCAACTGCCCACTACCTACACGCCACAGGGAAACAATATGTTTGCCTCAGGCAACACCAGGGACGTTCCCGCCAACACCATCATGGATGTGGACCGTTTCGAAAAAGACATGGCGGCGCTCACGCCGGGCGGCGTGGTAAGCGCGCTCAATCTCAGCGGCATCAATCAGTCCTTCGGCAATGGCACGCTCTTTACCTGGACCCTCAGCCTGGAGCGCAAATTCGGCAACCTCGCCGCCAACGCGGGCTATGTGGGCACCGCCGCGGAAATGCTGCCTCGCTACAGCTTCCCCAACGCCTTTCCGGGTGCCAGCCCGGCCTTTGCGCCGCACACCCAGTTTGACAGCGCCGGCAACGTGATCGGCGGCTTCGGCGTGGAGAACGTGATCGTCAGCGATGCGCACTCCACCTACCACGCGCTGCAAACCTCTCTGGCCGGCTCGGTGGGTCACGGCGGCCCGGGCATTCGCGCCAGCTACACCTGGAGCAAATCGATTGACGTGACCAGCGAAGTGATCGGCGGCACCGGATCCACCGGCGCGGTGGCTTCGGGATTCTCGCAGAATCCCTACGACACGCGTCCGGAAAAGGGGCCCTCCGCCTTCGACGTCGCCCATAGCTTTAACCTCAGCTTGGCGCAGGATCTGCATCTGGAAAAAGCGCAGCTTCTGCGGCCCGTGAGGCGCAAGGCAACCTACGGCTGGGAGCTGCTCAGCATCTCCAGCATCAGCTCCGGCGCGCCCTTTACGGTCTTCAGCGGCATTCAGCAGACCGGCGCGGGTTCCAACGGCGTAGACCGCCCTGACCAGATCGCAATCCCGCATCTGTCTACCGCGCGCCAGAACCGCCAGGATTACTTCGGCCACGGCATGAGCAATGCAACCGATTTCTTCTCCGTCCCCATCCACATGCCCGGCGGCACCGGACCCAACCAGGGCTTCTTTGGCACGCTGGGCCGCAACAGCTTTCGCGGTCCCGCCTTCTACGACTATGATTTCGCGCTCATCAAGGACACGCCCTTCGGACGCCGCAGAAGCGGAGCCGAGCGCGTGGACCTGCAATTCCGCTCGGAGTTTTTCAACCTCTTCAACATCGTGAACATGGGGCTGCCCGCCAACACCCTCAACGGCTCAGGCTTCGGCGAGATTGCAAAGACGGCGGGCGCCTCGCGGCAGATCCAATTCTCGCTCAAGCTGATTTATTAGAGCGAAACCAGAGTAAATACTCTTGGCGAAGTTGCTTCTGGCGATAGCTGATAAAGTCGTGAACTGCAAGCAGAAATCTTGGCTTGATCGTATTTCCAGCATTTAACAATTGAAGAAACAAGAGAATCCGGCATGTAACGGCGTGTAACCCCGACCGCTTGCTGTCCGGGATGCAACTGGCGCCGCGCGCCGTGTTGTTGTTAGCTCTGGCAACACATGAAGACCGGTTACGCCGGGGATCGATGTAACCCCGGCGAAACGGGCAGGTAGCCGGTATAGCGTTGCGGGCTTTTCGCGGGCGGTCTTTACTGAACGTATGCAAGGCGCAGAATGCCGGAGCCGGCAAGCGCCAACAAGTTCCTTCCGCTCCCGTCCGGTTTCGACAGATGCGGGAAAGGAGCGTTATGTTCCCATTCTCTGGAAAGATCCGTGCATGGCCGGCGCTGTTGTTGATTGCGGCCCTTTACTTGCCCGCTCAAAGTCTCATCCACTCCGCTCCCATGACTGAGCGCTTCGGCAAGCCTTACGTGATGGTAACCATCGGCGGAAGGGGGCCGTACCGGTTCATCATTGATACTGGAACAGGCGCCGACGCGTTTGTAAGCCCGGAGCTGGCCGATGAGCTGCAACTGACCGCTGTGGCGGAGGTAATCCTAAGCGACCCTAGCGGGCAAGGCGAGCGGAGGGTGCCCATAGTTCTGCTTCCATCCATCCAGGTTGCCGGGGTGGATTTCTACCGCGTGAAGGCTGTCCGGCATGAAGTTACCGGGGAGGCCGGTTCCTGCCAGGGCCTGCTCGGCTTCACCCTCTTCCGCAACTATCTGCTGACCCTTGACTTCCCCAACCGGCAGATACTGCTGACCGAGGGTGCTCTTGTGCCGGATGGGGAAAGAACGGTGCTGACTTTCCGCATGCAGGATGGAGTGCCGATCGCTTCGCTACGAGTGAATGGGCAACGCGTGGAGGCACAAATGGATTCCGGCGGTGGCGGCCTGACCTTGCCGGAGAAACTAGCGGCTCGTCAGAAGTGGGAGGTTTCGCCAATCGTCTTTGCAATGGGCCATACAATGACCACGCGTTTCGAGATCAAGGCGGCCAAGCTCGCCTCGGACGTGCAGGTGGGCAAATACACCTTTCCTCATCCGGTTGTTGAGATCCACCCGGCCTTTCCCATGGTCAACTTCGGGTCGCCGCCGATGCAGAACTTTGCCATCACCTTTGACCAGAAAAGCCTGCTGATGCGGCTCAGCGCCAGAAAGGAGCGGATGACGCTATCGCTTCCGCCCATTCCAACGCACCTGACTAACCAGCCTAAGCCTGAGCCCACGCCTCGGGGTCTGTTGCCCGTTGGATAATGCCCAGGCCCAGGTTGATTTTGGCGCGCAAACGGATGAGGAGCTTTGGTTGGCGGCAGGCACTCGTACCGGTCTCATAAACCAGCGGCGTGATTCATATGCTGGAGAATCAGCGATCCGGTGCGTGCCGCCTCCGCCGTGTCGCCCGCCCCTTTCGCTGATTCATAATCTATACAATATCCGCAGCCGCCGTTCGTCTATAGAAATAGATGGAGGAGATGTTGATGATCGACTCGATGATTGAGCAGAACCGTCAAATCTCCGAAATCATCGCGGAAGAGCGCTCCCGGCTGCGCAATTTCATCCGCAAGCGAGTGCCTAACGAAGCCGACGTCGAAGATCTTCTCCAGGAGGTCTTCTACGAACTGGTGGAGGCCAATCGCCTGCTGATGCCGATTGACTACGTGACCGGCTGGCTCTTCAGCGTCGCGCGCAATCGCATCACCGATCTCTTCCGCAAGAAGAGACCGGAAAACTTCACCAGCGCGGCGGCCATGGACGAGGACGGCGAGCTGTTGCGGATCGAAGATCTGCTGCCCTCGCCGGATGCCGGGCCTGAAGAGCTTCTCCTGCGCCGTCTGCTTCTGGAGGCGCTGGAAGCCGCGCTCACTGAGCTGCCCGGCGAGCAGCGCGAAGTCTTCGTTGCTCACGAGCTGGAGGGGCGCAGCTTTAAGGAGCTGTCGGCGGCGAGCGGCGTCAGCGTCAACACTCTACTCTCCCGCAAGCGCTACGCGGTGCTCCATCTGCGGCAGCGATTGCAGCGCATTCACGACGAGTTCAACAGGAAATGAGGTAGGAAAAATGGAAAACAACTGGGTCAAAAGAAACAAGTGGATCTTTTTTGTAGCCCCGCTGGCGCTCGTGCTGTTCATCTGGATTGGCGGCGAGGTGGTCATGCTTCTGTGGAATTGGCTCCTGCCGGCGATCTTCGGATGGAAGCTGATTACCTTCTGGCAGGCTCTCGGACTGCTCGCTCTCTGCCGGATTCTCTTCGGGGGTAACGGAGGACAGCGTGCTCATCGCTGCAAATCAAAGTTTTCAACGGACGAGAGCGGGAAGCAGATGACGCCCGAGGAGCGCGAAAAATTCCGCCAGAGTTGGCGCTCCCGCTTCTGCGGCTCTGAAGCGCCGGCCAGCGAATCCAGCGAGCCGTCCGCATAGCGCCGGATTCCACAAAATCTTTCCGCCGGAACTTTCCCCGAGCCGATTGCGTAACATCCAGCCAGACAACCAGCAACTTACGCAGGAAAGTTCCGGTCGAATCAGCAACGCGGAAGGAATCAGAATAAGCGTAATCAATCGGCGTCAACTCGCAACGATGGAAGCAGCAAGCTGGCGCAGCAGCGTAATGACTGATTAGGCATTGAGGATCACAATATGAAAGCGATTGTCTACGAACAATACGGACCTCCCGAAGTTTTGCAGTTCAAGGAGTTTGCCAAGCCCGCGCCCGCGGACAATGAGGTCCTGGTCAAAGTACGCGCCGCCTCCGTCAATCCGCTCGACTGGCACTTCATGCGAGGCGAACCGCTGTTCATCCGCTTGATGCTCGGGCTGCGCAAGCCGAAAGACACGCGGCTGGGTGTTGATGTGGCCGGGGTGGTGGAAGCGGTCGGCAGAAGCGTCACTCAGTTCAAGCCGGGTGACGAAGTCTTCGGAGGGAGCCGCGGGGCATTTGCGGAGTATGTGTGCGCCAAAGAAGATCAAATAGTGCTGAAGCCGGCCAGCCTTTCGTTCGAGGCTGCTGCGGCCGTCCCCATAGCGGCCCTCACCGCCCTTCAGGGCCTGCGCGACAAGGGACACATCAAGACGGAACAGATGGTTCTCATCGATGGCGCATCCGGCGGCGTTGGCACATTTGCAATTCAGATTGCCAAAGCCTTCGGCGCCGAGGTCACTGCCGTGTGCAGCACGCGAAATCTGGATCGTGCTCGCTCGCTTGGCGCCGATCATCTTATCGATTACACGCGCGAGGATTTCTCGCAAAGCGGGCGCCATTACGATCTGATTTATGCCGCCAACGCATTTCGTTCAATCTTCGCTTACAGGCGCGCTCTCAGCGAGAACGGTATTTGTGTCAGTTCCGGAGGCCGGGTAACTCTCCAATCCATGCTTCTTGAACCATTACTGTCCCTGATCCTGTCCCTGATCGGACGCAAGAAATCTCGCGGCTTATTAGCGAAGATGAACAAGAAGGATTTGCTTTTCCTGAAAGATCTTCTTGATGCCGGAAAGCTTGTACCTGTTATCGACAGGAGATACCCGTTGAGCGGCGTGGCTGAAGCTATCCGCTATCTTGAAGAAGGACATGCGCAGGGAAAAGTGGTAATAACGGTATAGTGCCGCACCGCCATTCGCTCCTATCGCAGCAGAACCGATAGCAGCAGCGTCATCCCCAGCCCGGCTACTGAAAGCACCGTCTCCAGCACCGTCCAGGTAGACAAAGTTTCCTTCAACTCCAGCTTGAAGAAGGACTGGATCATCCAGAAGCCTGGGTCGTTCAAATGCGACAGCATCAGCGAGCCGGTGCCGGTGGCCAGCACCAGCAACTCGGGCCGCAGGCCGGCCTGTCCGGTCATGGGGGCCAGAATCCCTGCGGCCACGGCCATGGCCACCGTCGATGAACCCATGGAGACGCGGACCACGGCAGCCAGCAACCAGGCCAGCACCAGCGGCGGGATGTGCGCGCCCAGAGCCAGGCCGACTGTTGCCTGTGCGGCGCCGGAGTCGCGCAGAATGCCGCTCAGGCCTCCCGCCGCTGCCAGAATCACCAGCACCCCGGCAATGGGCTCAAAGGCCTCGCCGGTGAGCCGTCGCAACCGTTCTACGCCGTGTTGCCGGCCGGTTTGAATGTGGCCGCCCAACGTGACCAGGGCAGTCAGCACGCCGATCAGCAGCGCCACCTCCGCCGTGCCGGTAAAATGCAGAATCTGGCTGGCCAGGCTGCCCGGCGCACTCAGCAGGTCAGCCCAGCTTCCCAGAAAGATCAGCGCCACAGGCAGAAGAATGGCCGCTGCCGCGCGGAAGGGTCCGGCGGGCGCGGGTCGAGATTCAAGATTCGATTCCGGCGCATGGTGAACGATGGGCGAGCTGAAGTCCGTACTCTGCGCGTGAAAGCTCTTTGCCCGGAATCGGCCTAAAAACCAGCCCAGTCCCGGTCCGGCCAGCGCCGCGGCGGGAAGGCCGGCTGCCAGGCCCCATAGAATCGTGCGGCCCAGGTCGGCGTGGTACTCGGTGACCGCCAGCATGGCCGCCGGGTGGGGCGGCAGCGTGCCATGAACGATGGAAAGCCCGGCCAGTACCGGCAGAGCCGCCAGAATCGGTGGCCGATGGCTGCGTCGCGCCACTTCGGCCACAATCGGCAACAGCAGCACCAGCCCTACCTCGAAGAAAACCGGCAGCCCCACCAGGATTCCCAGCCCCAGCATCGCCCAGGGCAAGCTCCGTATTCCACAGTTCTCAACCAAAAGGCTGCCCAACGCAGTTGCCCCGCCGCTGGCGGCCACCAAACGGCCCAGGATCGCGCCCAGCCCCAGAACGATGGCGATGTGCCCCAGCAGGTTGCCCACGCCGCCGCTGAAGGAGAGCGGAACCTGCGCGAGCGGCATACCCGAAGCCACGCCTAGCGCCAGTGCAGCCACGCACAGGGCCAGCGCCGGATGCAGCCGCACACGGGCAATCAGCACCAGAATCAGCAGGACAGCTCCGGCGGCGCAGGCCAGCAAATAGTAGTTGTGCGCGGAAACGCCAACAAGGCTCACGGGCAGATTATTCCACACCGGGCCGGGAAACGAAGAGAAAACGATTCGGTAAAGTTTTCACCCGATGCGTCAACCCAGAACCTGGTCAATCGTCTGGATGTCCACCAATCCCTGGCATCCGTAAATCGCCGGCAGCACCTTGCCCGACGGATGCGTTCGCCGCAACTCGGCCACCTTCTCCGTGCCGCGGCGGTACGCGGGCAAATACATTCTGCCCAGCAGCGGATGCCGTCCCCACGCGCCCGACAGCTTATCGGCGCGCTCTTCGGTCACCAGGAAATCGCGCCGCAGCGTCGCTGCCACCTCCGCCTGCGGCTTGTCCTCGCCCCAGGTCAAATACGACGACTGGTTCTTGGCGTCATCCTGCAACAGCGCCAGCAGCACGCCGGTCTGCGTGTCCTCGTCCGGCAATTGCTCCACCTCCGTTACCCCATGCGCAATCAAAATCGCATTGTTGGCGATGCCCTCAAACAGCGTCGCCGCGCGCGTATTCATGGTCAGAATTGTCGCCTCGAAGCCTGCCTTTCCGCGTACGTACAAATCCTGTAGGTAGGCGAATGTCGTCACGTGCCCCGGCACCACCTCGTGGCTTATAAGCTGCTCAAACTCCGGATACGAAATCTGCAGCGAGGCATTGATCTCGTAGCTGGCTTCGTATTGCGGCGAGTCGTCCTTGTTCCGCGCCCGCCCAATGTAATTCATCGACCCTGAGAACCACGCCTCCTTGATCGGCAGAAAATCGATATTCGCCCTCGGCACTCGTCCCAGCTCCGGCGGCAAATGCGGCAGCAGATGCTTGGCGCTCAGGTTGTCGTAATGGGCAATCACCGCCGCGCTCAGTGCGCGCACCGAGGCCATGGGCGCCACGCGCTCCCGCCGCCACGTATCCACCGCCTCCAACAATTCGCCCTTGTACCCGGCGCGGCCCAGCAGCTCCGCCACCCGTTCGCGCTTTTTCTCGGGCTGCGAAGGCTCCGGCTGCCCCGCTGTCGCCGCATACACGCAACGCGCGTAGGGCACCGCATCGCCCTTGCCCGCCACCTCCATGGCCAGCTCCCACATCACGTCCAGGCAATCCGCCATGCCAATCAAATAGGCCTTGCGCAGCGCCTCCATTCCGGCCGTTTCCTCTCGCATTCCCGCGATAGCCTCCGGCAAATTGATCGCGCGCAGGTACTCATCCATCGCCTCGCGATTCTTCACCGAAACTCCGCCCGCCGCGCGCAGTTTCGCCGCCGCCGGATGCGTGTACGCCTCGGGCAGCGGAAAATCCGAAAACCACGAGTCGGCAATAAACCGCCCCGTCCCCGAGGGATTCATCACGTCCCCGCCCCACAGCGTGTCGATTCCTAAAACCGCGTCGGCAATATACTTGTACGCTTGATTCATCGCTTACACCTTTTCCTTCTTCACGGAATAAAACCACACATACAAACAAAGTCCAACAAACATCGCCACGGAAACCGATTGCGAAACCGGCTCATTCATGTAGAACGGCGTAGTGATCAGATCCTCGCGATACCAGGGGAACAGGTGCAACGCCGCGCCCAGCACGCCGCCCAGCGCGCCGCCCGCCATCAGCCCCGAGGCCAGAATTACCCCGCGCTCGCGAATCCTGCTCCCCGTCTCGCCGCCAACCTTCTCCGAGCGCTTGTTGATAATGTGCGAGAGAATGCCCCCGGCCAGCACCGGCGCGGTCAGATCCAGCGGCAGGTAGATGCCCAGCGCAAAGACCATCGACGACTTGCCCAGCATCTCCAAAATCAGCGTAATAATCGCGCCGATGCCAAACAGCATGTAGGCCACCGGCTGGTGGCTCATGAATCCCACCACCAGCGCCTTCATGATGGAAGCCTGCGGCGCGGCCAGTATCTGCCGCGTATCTCCCGGCGCGGCCTCGCCGAACTGATAGACCTTGGCCAGCAGAACGATGGTCAATCCAGCGGCAATCGCCGCGGCAATCACGCCGTAAAACTTCACCTTCTGCTGCGCAGCCGGTGTCGAGCCCAGCCAGTAGCCGGCCTTCAGGTCGGTAATAAATTGTCCCGAGACGCACAGCGCGGTGCACACCATGCCGGCAAGGGCCATGATGAAGAACATTCCCGTCTCTCCCGAGAGGCCAAAGTTCAACAGCACGACACAAGAAATGATGATCGTCAGCATGGTCATGCCCGAGGCCGGATTGTTCGCCGTGGTAGCAATCGCGTTGGCCGCCACCGAGGTAAAGAAAAACGAGAAAATCAGCGTCAACACCAGGCCCAGCCCCAGCACCGTCCACGAAACCTGCAAACGCCCAAAGAAAATCGCCACCGCCAGCGAACTGATCACCACGCCGAGAAGGATGGAGACAAAGGAAATATCGCGGTCGGTGCGCTCCGGGGCGGCTGCCTCGCCGTGACGGAAGGTGCGCAGCGCAATGCCGAACGACCCCGCCACCACGCGCAGCGACTTGAGGATGCCGATAATGCCCGCCGTGGCGATGGCGCCCACGCCGATAAATCTCACATAATTGCGCACAATCTGCGCCGCGGTCATTTGAGCTATGGGTATGGAGCCCGGATAAACGGCGGCGTCAATGTGGCTGCCGAAATACCAGATCACCGGGACCAGAACGAAGCTGGTCAGCACGCTGCCTGCGCAAAAGGTGAGGGAAGTGCGCAGCCCCATCACGTAGCCCAGGCCCATGATGAAGCTGATGGCGTCGAATTTGAAGACCATGCGCCCGCGCTCGGCCAGCGAGCGCATCACCGGCACGAATTGAAAGTCGAGATACTCCTTCCACACATGAAAGGTTGAGACAAAAAAGTCGTAAACCCCGGCGAGGGCTGTTGCCTGAAGGAGCAGCTTGGCTTGCGAGCCGCCCTTTTCGCCGGTCACCAGCACCTCGGTGATCGCCGTCGCCTCGGGAAAGGGCAACTGGCCGTGCATCTCACGCGCAAAGTAGCGGCGCAGCGGAATCAGAAACAGCACGCCCAGGCAGCCTCCGGCCAGGCAGATGAAGATGGTCTGCATCGGGTGCGGATCGAGGTGCAGCGTATACAGCGCGGGGATGGTGAAGATGGCGCCCGCCACCACGCTGCCCGATGCCGCGCCGATTCCCGTGATAATCATATTTTCGAGCAGCGAGGTCCGCCGCCTGTACACTCTCGCCAGTCCGATGGCCAGAATCGAGATCGGAATCGCGGCCTCCATCCCCTGGCCCACCTTCAGCCCGGAGTAGGCCGAGGCGACAGAGAAGATCACGCAAAGCAGAACGCCCCACAAGACCGCGCGCCACGTGATCTCCGGCTCTTTGGCCGTCGCTGAAATGATGGGTTGGTAGCTTTCGCCGGGTTTTAGCGGCAGGTAGGCATTTTTCGGCAGTGAGTTGGCTTCCTTCTCGGTCATCGATCCGTCATCCCCTGTACTGAGCAGTTTGTCAGGCGGCCCGGCCCAATTCTTCCGGCTCCCTGGCGGTTGCCATTTCAAACCGGCCTCCGGGCTCGTTTTGGCCCGCAATCCACCATACACTCTACCGATGCATTGGAGTCAAATCGGCCCGCAACAAGGAATTTGGCCGGGGAATTCGCCTCTGGGTGCGCGTGCCTCATGTCCGGGTCCCCATGGACAGGTCTTTGTACATGGGGTGGTGGACCCTCGCATTTGGGAACTTGGGATACTACAAACTCAGGGCGCGCAAGCGCCGTCTGCCTGGACGGCCAGTCCTTGCAGATTATTTTTAAGCCCAATAGAATCAACGTCTGTGGAAAATTTTTCACCTCAAGATATCCCACATCGTGAGATTTAGCCTCTGAAAATCACCGGAAAACGCCTTTTTTTGCCGGGAAAAGCCCGTTTTTTTCCGGAAAAAACTTTTTTTCGCCCCAAAAACAGTCCCAAATCACCGCTCCAGAGCCAATTTGCTGATTCGCTAACTCCGCTAACATCGCTAGCGCCGCTAACCCCGCTAACAGAAACGGCCCCGCTGCGCGGAGCCGTTTCGCTGACCCGCTGACTCGCCATTACACTAAATCTGTGGAAACCTCATCCGATTCCAGACTCACCAGCCCAAAAACCGTCAAGCCGCGCCGCATCGTCCTCACCGGCTTCATGGGCTCGGGAAAATCCACGCTCGGCCCGCTGCTTGCCGCGCGCCTGGGCTGGAGCTTCACCGATGTGGACGACGTGATTGAGGCCGAGGCCGGCGTGACCATCGCCGAGATCTTCGCCCGCCACGGCGAAGCAGCCTTCCGCGAGCGCGAGCGCGCCACCATCGCGCGCCTCGCCGCCGGCGACTCGCTGGTCTTAGCCCTTGGCGGCGGAGCCATCGAGCACCAAGCCACGCGCGCTCTGCTGCTCACCGCTTCCGGCACACTGCTCGTCCATCTCGAAGTTGAGCTGGCCACAACCCTCGAGCGCTGCCGCGGAACCGAGCAACTGCGGCCCATCCTCGCCGATCAAGCCAACCTCGAAAGCCGCTACCTGCGCCGCCTGCCGCTCTACCGCATGGCCCACATCTCCATTCCGGTCGATGCGCTCACTCCAGAACAAGCCGTAGAACAAATTATTTGCTCAGTTTGTCTTGATTGTGGACAAAAGAATCCTTCGTAATCTTGCGCGTGGTGACCCTTCGATTGACCATCGAACATGTAGAGGTCAGCCGCCATGATGTTTCCCGACACCAGCAACAACCTGCAACTCGCCGCGCTTCGTCGTACTGCCGAGCGTGCCCGTACCTCTTGCAACACTCGTGCCGAGTATGCGCGCGCAACGTGGAAGCCCGTGCCTCCCAGGCGCGAGGAATTCCACTCCGGCGCCGCATACGGACAGGTGCGTTACGCCTCAGCCCCCGAAGAACTTAGCCTCGCCAGCCGCTAATCACTCATTCACTCGTTCACTTATCCACTTATTCACTCATTCACTCGTTCACTCGTTCACTGTAGTATCGGTATCCCGGCAATCCGCCGCTGCCACTCCGCTGGTCCGGTCTGGTGAACGCTCGTGCCCTTCGCGTCCACAGCCACCGTCACCGGCATATCGCGCACGTCGAACTCGTAGATCGCCTCCATGCCCAGGTCCGCAAAGGCCAGCACTCTCGCCCCGTGAATGGCCTTTGACACCAGGTACGCCGCGCCGCCCACCGCCATCAGGTACACCGCGCCGAACTCCTTGATCGCCTCAATCGTCGCCGCCCCGCGCTCGGCCTTGCCTACCATCCCCAGCAAGCCCGTCTCAGCCAGCATCTGCCGCGTGTACTTGTCCATCCGCGTCGCCGTCGTCGGTCCTGCCGGTCCCACCACCTCGTCGCGCACCGGGTCCACCGGTCCCACATAGTAAATAAACCGCCCGCTGAAATTCACCGGCAGCCGCTCGCCCCGGTCCAGCATCTCTGTTAATCGCTTATGCGCCGCGTCGCGCCCGGTCAGCAGTTTTCCGGTCAGCAGCAGCACTTCGCCCGGCTTCCATGTCGCAGCCTCCGCGCGCGTCACCGTGTCCAGGTTCACACGTCGCGCGGCTGTCACGTCATAACTCAGCTTCGGCCACGCCTCCAAACTCGGCGGGTCCAGAAACACCGGCCCGCTGCCGTCCAGCACAAAGTGCGCATGCCGCGTTGCCGCGCAGTTGGGAATCATCGCCACCGGAAGATTCGCCGCGTGCGTCGGATAATCCAGCACCTTCACGTCCAGCACCGTCGTCAGCCCGCCCAAACCCTGCGCGCCAATCCCCAGCCGGTTCACCTTCTCGTAAAGCTCCAGCCGCAGCTCCTCCGCCCGCGTCTGTGCCCCGCGCGCCTTCAGCTCCTGAATGTTGATCGGCTCCATCAGCGACTGCTTGGCCAGCAGCATCGCCTTCTCCGCCGTCCCGCCAATCCCGATCCCCAGCATCCCCGGCGGGCACCACCCCGCCCCCATCGTCGGCACCGTCTTCACCACCCAATCCACAACGGAATCGCCGGGGTCCAGCATCACGAATTTGGCCTTGGCCTCCGACCCTCCGCCCTTGGCCGCTACAACAACATCAACAGCCGCGCCCTTCACCAGCTCTATCGTCACGCAGGCCGGCGTATTGTCTTTGGTATTCGTCCGCTTGCCCGCCGGATCGGCCAATATCGAAGCCCGCAGCTTGTTCTCCGGGTCAAGGTACGCCCGCCGCACGCCCTCGTCCACCATCGTCTGGATGTCCTTGCGCTCCTCGCCCGCCGCAGGTTCAAAGCGTGCGTCCATCCCCACCTTCAGAAACGCGGTCACAATCCCCGTGTCCTGGCAAATCGGCCTGTGCCCTTCGGCGCACATCCGGCTGTTGATCAGAATCTGCGCCATCGCATCCTTGGCCGCCGGCGACTCCTCCCGCTCATACGCCTTCGCCAGGCTGGTGATGTAATCCACCGGGTGGTAGTAGCTGATGTACTGCAACGCCGCTGCAACGCTCGCAACAAAATCTTCCTGCCGGATGATGGTCATGGGAAGCCTCCTCTACATATATATCAGGATACAATCGGAGGCTTAAAGGATGTATATCAGCAGCGAACATTCTAGAACTCGAGTTGTATATGAATCCGTTGTGATGAATCTATGTCTCAGTTAGTTCTCATAAGCTAACGCCGAGTTAATTCTCCTTAACAGAAGGTGAATCCTGAGCATCCAAATCCATGATGGGACTTGGCAGACGATCTGGATCAGTTGTAGAGAAGCCTTCTAAAGATTCCTCAACATTTCTAAGCATCATGAGAATTCTATGGCGTTGCATACCAGACCTAAGACCACCTGGTCTATGCACTATATAGTCAAGTGGCTTGATGATCCGCCTAAGCGCTCTTGCGGTCTCCTCGTTTGGAATGCGCCCTCCAACAAACTTTATTAGGTCACAAACTCCGATGAGTAAATCATCCACCGCAGGATGAGATAGGTCTATTCTGTCAGGTCTGCCAAACGAGGCCGTCTTACGACTTAGAGCTAATACTTCCTCCAATAATTCTCGATCGGAGCGCTTCGCAACGCCGCCACTTTCGTCTAATTCCTCAAGTTTCTCTGCGACCTGTTCTTCGAGCTTTGGCCACCACATCTCGAAGACATTTTCGAGGACTTCAGCGGACAGAGCCGAATCACCAAGCTCTGTGTTTACAGCCTTCAAAACTTTCTTCATTTCTACTTTACAGAACCGAGCACCTTGGAACTGCACGAGCGGGCCTTTGACGTCAGTGGGGTCCATCCCGCCAAACAGAAGGGGACAAACTCTTGAGCGATCAAAATTTTTAGACAGTGCGCCAGCCTCAAATAGCAGCCAAGGCGCCTCTTGGTTCTCAGGTGTAATTATCAGTAACGCAATGCGGCTGTCCTCTAATTCCTTGGAAATCTCCGTCAACCAACGAGCACCTTTCGTGACGTCATCTGGGCTAAAATAGGGCCGAGCTGCCTGTAACACGCTTGGGAGCCAGGCCTTAAAGACCTCGGCGATAGCACGGCTTCGATTTCCAGACCAACTCAGGAATACTTTCATTGTTTCGTCCTTTAAACTTACGGTATTGAGTATAAGCTTGAATGATTCGAGAAGTGCATATTAGTAAAAAATATTAATTTTTCAGCGCCACCCTTAATCCTTATGCCCAACTCCCTCGCCCTTCCACAGTACCGGCTCCCGTTTCTCCCGCGCCAACTCATTGGGAAAGCAGTCATCTGGGAAACCATAATAATTCATTTTCCTACGTGCAGATAATTACCCTCAATCGGCGCATGATGTTCATGAGAGGTCTAGACAGCCAATGAGGTCGAACTTCGGAAGAATGTCGGAAGAGGCGATTGGGGCGGGATAACCTGTCCAAAATGTAGGACATATGCCCGGAATATACCCCCAAAAAGCATACCCTCCCCCCCGGGGTCCACTTCACCGTTTGTTCGCCTTGCGCACTGCGAAACTGTGAAGCTCTGTCAACGAGGCAGATTCTGGATTGTGGGGATGTTATAGGGTGGCTGTACAAGAAGAAGCTGTGCCCCGTTCATCGCGGCTTTATCGCGATGAGCGGGCGGATTGCCCTCAAATCCGTATGCCCAAAATCACTGCACTTCCACAGCACGGGGGTTCGCGTTTCTCCCGCGCCGGGCAGGTCGCCGGTTCCTCTCACGCGCGCGTTATTCTTCCTGTCGTAAAAACTGCGCGATGAAATAGATGGTCAGCGCAAGATAGAAAATCGGCCAGACGAAGAATCCCACCAGCCGAACGCTGCCGAGGCCATAGAGAAAATTAGGGTCGCGGTTCAAATCGAGGATGATCGTCGTCAGGTCCAGGGAAAAGACAATGAACGACAGGATGGCCGCAAACAGAGTGGCAATGCGCTGAAAAGACATGAGAATCCCCTTTCACGCTGTGACGTACGGCAAGTGAACTATAACCGGGCAAAAGGTCTCTGTCAACGAGTCATTTTCCGGCGCGGCGAAGCCTGGCTACGGCTGCTGCGCCGCCGCCTGCAAATCCGTATGCCCAAAATCCTCGCCCTTCCACAGCACCGGCTCGCGCTTTTCCCGCGCCAGCGCATAGGTGAAGCAGTCGCCAAAGTTCAAATTGGCCGCGTGGCCGCTGCTTCGGCCATAGTCGCGATAAGCCTGCCGCGCAATCTTCGCCTGCTCGACGGTCACCGGCTCGATGACGATGTTTGCATCCACAATCAGGTCGTCCAGTTTCGCGCTTAGGACTGGCTTGCGATGCTTGTCCAATACAATCGAAGCTTCCAGATAGGAAGCCGCCGACAGGCGAACGATCGCTGGTTGGTCCAAGACCCACGACAACGCCAGACCGTCTGGTTCATCGGTGAGGATGGCGATCAAAGCCGAGGTGTCAACAATCATTTAGGTAGTCCATCCTCGTCGTAAAGCAGTGCATCGATCTCCCAGGAATGGATCGGATTCTTCACCTGTTTGGAATACTCTCGAGCGAAGGCCTGTAGATAGTCGGACCGTTTTAGGCGAATTTGCGGCGCAGCCTTTTCCCGTTCGGCCTTTTCACGCTCAATCTCTTTTTGTACGGCCAGTTTCACGGTAGAGGTCAGGCTCAAGCCCTTCAAGACTGCTAGTTCCTTGACCAGTTCGTAGGTTTCCGGGTTTTTGATGTTCAGGTTCATTCTTGTACCTTTCTATGGTTGTTCGCGGCATCGACAATCATTTAGGCAGCCCTGTTACGTCGTCGTAAAGTTCATCCATTACTTCCTAGGAACTCCGGCCATCATTCATCAGTGGCGCGGTCTCTCGGCTTATTGCCATCAGCCAGATGGCAAGTCCCTTCTTTCCATTGCCCCGTTCCCGCTCCGCTTTTTCCCTTTTCAGCTTTTCCTGAACGGCTTGGGATACTGCAACAAGTAGGCTGACCCCTTTGAGGGCAGCCAGTTCCCGGACCATGCGGCTGGTTTCTTCGTCTTTGATGTTCAAAGCCATCAATTCCACCTTTCCACCATCAATATCCACCATTCTACCATATAAGCCCAGTCTCCGGCCCGAAAATGCTGGTTTCTCATCCAAATCCCTGCCCCGATGCCCTAATCTAGAGCCATGAACGACTCCAGTCTGGAATCGCCTCTGGAAGCCACGTCAACGCAAAACGGCCTCTTCGATCTACTGGTGGTGGGCGCCGGTCCCACCGGACTGGCCTGCGCCATCGAAGCGCAAAAGGCCGGTCTGCGCTCCGTGGTGGTAGACAAGGGCTGCGTCTGCAACTCGCTCTTCCACTATCCCGCGCATATGACCTTCTTCACTACTCCTGAGCTGCTGGAGATCGGCGGCATCCCTTTTCCCAGCACCCACACCAAGCCCAGCCGCAACGAGGCGCTCCAGTATTACCGGCGCGTTGCGGAACTCTATAAGCTGGATGTTCGCCAATACCATCGCGTAGAGCGGGTTGCGGGCCGTGATGGCGCCTTCACCGTGCACACCGTGGACCGCTTCGGACGTCCCGGCGAGCTTCATGCCCGCAAGCTGGCTATCGCCACCGGCTACTACGACCTGCCCAACTACCTCCAGATTCCCGGCGAGAACCTGAGCAAGGTTCATCATTACTACTTCGATCCGCATCCCTACTTCAACACCGATGTGCTGGTCGTCGGCGGCAAAAACTCGGCCGCCATCGCCGCGCTCGAGTTGTGGCGCGGCGGTGCGCGGGTCACCCTGGTCCATCGAGACGCTGCGATCAGCCCCCAGGTGAAGTACTGGATCAAGCCCGACATCGAAAAACGCATCCAGGATGCGCAGATTGATGCCTACTTCAGCTCCAAAGTCGTCGAAATCACGCCGGACTCCGTCGTTATCGAGACGCCCGAGGGCCGCAAAACCATCAAAAACGACTTCGTCTTCGCCATGATCGGCTACCATCCCGACTTCCAGCTCCTGGAGTCCATCGGCATTCGTTTTCAAGGAGATGCGCGCCGTCCAATCTGCAACCCCGAGACCCTGGAAAGCAACGTTCCCGGCATCTATCTGGCCGGGGTCATCGTAGCCGGCTCCCGCACCAACGAAATCTTCATCGAGAACGGCCGCCACCACGGTGAGCAGATCGCCAAGGCGCTCGTCGCCAAGTGATCCGGCGTAGTTTTATAAGAGGGTGAAGAAGTAGACGTAGTGTAATCCCGCCTAAGCCGCAAGAACAAGAACTCGGCAAGGGTGGCGCACCTATTTTTTGAATTGTTAGAAAATCAATGAATACGTAAAATCTTTCCCCCCTCACACCTGCATCACTTCCGCTTCCTTCTTGCGGGAGAGCTCTTCCATGCGGCGGATCTCCTCGTCGGTCATCTTCTGCACCTCTTCCAAGGCGCGCTTCTCCTCGTCCTCGCTGATCTTCTTTTCCTTGGCCATCTTCTTGAGGGCCTCGTTGCCGTCGCGGCGGACATTCCGAACCGCCGTCCGGTGCTCCTCGAGAACCTTGTTGAGGTGCTTCACCACCTCGCGGCGGCGCTCCTCGGTCATGGGAGGAACGGGCACGCGCAGCACCTTGCCGTCGGAGAGGGGATTGAAGCCCAGATCGGCGACGCGGATGGCCTTCTCGACCTCCTTGAGGATGGTGGGGTCATAGGGAGAGATGACGATCAGTTGCGGCTCGGGCGCGGAGAGCTGCGCCAGCTGGTTGAGGGGGGTGTTGGTGCCGTAGTAGTCCACCTTGACCTGGTCGAGCATGTGTACGCTGGCCCGGCCGGTGCGTGTGGCGGCCAGGCTGGCCTGGAAGGTTGCCACGGATTGGTCCATGCGCCGCTTGAGGTCGGCGTTGAGTTCCTTGAGCGCCGGTATTCCGGCCATGATCGAAACTGCCATAGGGTTCGTCCTCGCTTACATCCAACAGATTATATTAGCGAACCGGGGAGCGGGGGGAGATTTGGACTCAGCGGTCGTGATAGGAGAATATCGTAATGGGATTGCGTCGGATATGACAATCCATTATACTGTCATACAGGAGACGATCATGCCCACAGCCCGACGTTCACGCGCGTTTACCATCTCCATGCCGCCGGAGATGGCCGAGAAGGCCCAGTTCCTTGCAAAGCAGCAAAACCGCACCATGAGCGAACTTATGCGTGAGGCATTCCGAGTGTACCAAAGGGACGAAATCAGCCGGTTGTTCGATGAAACGGCGGCCTACGCCGCAACACGCAATCCAATGGGGTACACGGAAGAAGACATCCCGCGTCTGGTTAAGGAAGTTCGAGCGGAGATGCGAGCGGAGAAGGAAGCCGCTGCAGCACAGGCTCGCTTGTGATTGTCGTCATTGATGCAAACGTGTGGGTCTCGGCCCTTCAATTCGGCGGGAAGCTCACGGCGCCTGTTCGCGCGGTTGAGAAGGCTCTGCGCAGGGACACACTCGCTACCTCGCAGGCGATCAATGCGGAGATTCGCCGCACTCTAATAGAAAAGTTCCAGTGGTCATTTGAAGAAGCTGAACGATTGATCAACTCGTACTTCAGGAGAGCTATTTATGTAACAATCACTGGCTCTATCCACGTCTGCCGCGATCCGAATGATGACATGGTTCTGGAGTGCGCTGTGGCTTCCGGCGCGCAAATAATTGTTTCCGGAGATAAGGACTTGTTGGTGATGAGTTCTTATCAGGGAATCCGTATTGTCACGCCGGCGGAATTTCTTGCGGAGAGCATGTAGCCATGATCAAAAATAATTATTCTCCGTGCTGGTCCGCACGCACGGTTTATAAATCAATCTTCAGGTGATGAATATTTGCGCCAGAAGTATCGTCCAGCAAGAATCCCCACGATTACAGAACAGGCGATACCCACCCAAAACGCAAGAATGAGAAAGCCGATGCCCGCTGTGCCAGAGTGATCATGCATCACGAAGGAATCCAAAATAAGAGTCCAAAGAAAGTTCCCAAACCTCCTAACACAAATGCAAGCAGGATTGCCAAGATAGTCCCGATCATCTTAAGCATTAATTTGGTGACTCCATCTCTGTGAATTGATATTACGCCGACATGGCCATCCCAATGGTCGCCGCCTGCTCATGCGCGTGATAACTTGACCGCACCAGCGGGCCGCTCTCCACGTGATGGAAGCCCATCTTCAGCGCTTCGGCTTTCAGCTCGGTAAACTCGCGCGGGGTGTAGAGGCGGGCCATGGGCAGGTGGTCGCGCGAGGGGCGCAGATACTGCCCGATAGTAAGGATGTCGCAGCCGGCTGCGGCCATGTCGCGAATAACCTGGAGCAGCTCGGAGGTCTCCTCGCCCAATCCCACCATGACGCCGGATTTGGTGAGCCCTCCGGGCCTTAGTGTTTTGGAGTAACGCAACAGCTCAAGAGAACGCTCATATCGCGCGCCGGAGCGGACGGCGCGGTAAAGGCGCGGCACCGATTCAATGTTGTGGTTGAGCACCTCGGGACGGGCTTCGACGACCATCCGGATCGCCTCTTCATTGCCCTGAAAATCTGGGATAAGCACCTCCACGCGGCAGCCGGGTGCCTGGCGGCGAATCTCCGCGATGACCAGGGCGAAGGCGCGCGCGCCGCCGAGCAGATCGTCGTCGCGGTTAACACTGGTGATGACTGCGTACTGTAAGCCCAAAGCAGCCACGGCCTGGGCCACGCGGCGCGGCTCGTCAAAATCAATCGGCTCGGGCCGGCCCTTGGGCACGGCGCAGAATCCGCAGCGTCGGGTGCAGAGGTTGCCCAACATCATGAAAGTTGCGGTTTTGTGGTGCCAGCACTCGCCGATGTTGGGGCAGTGGGCGCTCTCGCAAACGGTGTTGAGCTGGAGCGAGCGAGCCAGTTGCTTCAGCTCGTGGTAGTTCTCGCCCACCGGGGCGCGCGCCTTGAGCCACGCGGGCTTGGCCGCGGGAGTTGCGCGTGCAGGCGAGATCTGGACCAATTCCGTCACATCTTCATTGTAGAGGAGGGGACCACGAATGCTTTCTGACCATGGTCATATGACCATGGTCAGTAGTATACTGAAACTACTAGGAGGGTTCCCATGAAGACGATGCCGATTGGCGAGTTCAAGGCTAAGTGTCTGGGGGTGATGGCCGAGATGAATGCCACCGGCCAGCCTGTCTTGGTCACCAAACGGGGCAAGCCGTTCGCGCGGGTGTCACTTCCGGAAGGGCAGGCGCCCGCGGAAAAGCCCGAGGATATTTTTGGCTGCTTACGGCATATGGGCACTGTTACCGGAGATGTCGTCTCTTCTCTGTTCACGGATGAGGAATGGGAGAGTATGTTCAACGAGAAGTGGGATCGATTCGATAAAGGGAATACAGAGTGATTCTGCTTGACACACATGCCGTCATCTGGCTACTTTTGGCCCCGGATCTGCTGTCAAAAAGGGCGCGCGGGAGAATATTGGAAGCTCGCATTGCGGGAGAGAAGATCGCCTGTTCTCCTATATCGTTGTATGAAATGGCCTATTCCGTGTTTAAAGAGCGGGTGCAACTGCCCACCTCGACCGAGGATTTCATTGCAGCGGTACAAGCTAAGATCGAATTGGCGCCCTTCACCGCTCGAATCGCTCTTTGCGCTGCTGAACTTCCCGCCCCCTTCCACGGCGACCCGATGGACCGGATCATCACAGCGACCGCCATCGTCGCGGATAGCGCTCTAATCACCAAAGACGAAAAAATCCGCGATGCCAACTTATGCAAGGTAATTTGGTAGCTCTTATCGCAGCTTTGCCCGCACCTCGGCGCGAATTAAGTAGAGGAAGAAAACCAGGTTGAGCAGGCCCTGGATGAGTGCTGGTGGCTCGTGCTGGAGGCCAAAAATCCACAGGTCGTAGACGGCGATCAGGAAGACCGCGCCAAGAGCCATGGCCCATGCCCAGCGCATCAGCAGCAGAACTCCAGCGGCGGCGGCGATAAAGCCGGCGGCAAAGACGAGAAAAATCGGCGGATAGTAGTGTCCGGCCACCACGCCCACAATGATCACGCCGGAGAGCAGCAGCAGATAGAGGCTGATGGCGGCCAGGCCGGGCAGCGGCAGCTGATCGCGGCTTGGCGACGCTCCGCGGTTTTGATTTTTTTCATCCAACTTGATTTCGTTGCTCATGGCTCAGGCTTACTCCTCGGCGGCGATGGCTTCGGCGATGCGGTCGATGGCCTGAACTTCGGCGTTGCTGCCGGGCCGGTGGCCGTTAACCAGGATGGAAAACACAATGGTTTTGCCGCTGGCCGCGGTCAGGTAGCCGGAGAGTGCGTTAGCCTCGTTATGCGTGCCAGTCTTGGCCCACAGGCGGCCCTTCAGCGGCGAGTTGTTGAAGCGGTCAGAGAGCGTGCCGTCTACGCCGGCCACGGGCAGAGTATCGCGCCAGGTCGCGCCCCAGGACATGCGCGAGACGAAGACCAGCAGTTGCGTCAAGGCGCGGGGAGCGATGCGGTCATCGGCGCTCATGCCCGAGCCGTCATACAAGAAAAAATCGTTGTCGTCCACGCCGGCAATAAGAAGAAACTGACGAACGACGCGCGTGCCCTCGGCAAAGCTGCCATCCATGCCGTTAAGTTTGCCCAACAGCCGTAGTAGCAGTTCGGCATGCAGGTTCTGGCTGATCTTGTTGATGACCGTCACGTCCTGGCTGACAGGAACGGAAACGCGCGAGGCGAGCACATAGCGGCCATCTGTCGGCGCAGCCACGGTAGTCAGGTTGGAGCGGGCAAGCGTGATCGGCTGGGCGCGCTCCTCGGCGAAATCCATGATCGAGTTCGAACGCCGGTGGCGCGAGACGGCGCTGCCCCAAACCGTGATGTTACGGCTGCGGAGCGCTTCCCGGAAGGCCGCGGCGGTGAACTGCGCGGGATCCTCAATAGCCAGGCTGGCATGGTAGCCGCCGGGCGGCACGGTGCCCCACGCGCGAACCATCCGGCTGCCGGGTCGCCTTTCTATGCCGGTATGTGTAGCCGGTTGCGCCGTCGCTCCAGGAACGGCGGGTTGCATGGCGTTGTCGAGAATATAGTAGTCCAGATTTGGATTCCACTGAGCCGTAACAGCCAGAGGTCTGCTTCCGTCAATCGAACTCTGTGCTTGCGCGTCCCCGCTCTTCGCAACCGGGCCGGCGGTCAGCGTCAGTTGCACCGTGTTCTCGTTGAAGGTGAGCGCCGACACCGGCGCGCCGTAATCCCATTGCAGATCGTCCCAGCCCCAATCCGCGCCGTAAGGCTCGTCAGCAAAGAAGCTGTCGTCGCCCACCACATTGCCTTCAATGGTGTGTACGCCGGCCTTCTCCACTTGCTGCGCCAGCAATTCGAGCGGTTGTAGGCCGCTGGGCAAAGTTGCAATCGCGGCGGATGCGGAAGGGGCTGCGGGGGTTGCAGTGGACGGCGTCGAGGCTCCAGGCACAGGCGCGCGGTAGGGATAGATTCGGGTGCTCAGCGTGGGATCGCCCGCGCCAAGCAGAATCAGGTTGCCGTGCAACACGCCGTCCGCGTCTATCGGACCGTCGGCCGCCACGTTGGTAGTCCAGGTCAGGGTTTCCACGGGCAGCAGCGCATAGACGGCGGCGGTGGTCGCCATCTTGTTGTTCGAGGCCGGGATAAACAGGCGGCCTTCATTCAATTCGTAGAGCGGCTGGCCCTCAATCGTGGTTACGCTGATGCCGAACTGCGCATGGCTCAGTGCCGGATCGGCCATAATGGCGTTGATGCGGTCAGCCAGAGGCCCCGTGGACACAGCTGCCTGCGCCGTGGGTTGCGCCTGGGGCTGGGCCGTCAGCACAGTGGAAGAAAATATAACAAAGGCCAGTGAAAGCGCCGGAAATTTTCGAAAAAGCGTCATGGACGGAGTTTACGGCATTTTAATGCCTCAGTCTGAACGAATTCAGAAAAATTACTCCAGATTTCGCTTGCTCCCACGGCGGGAGCAGCGTATTCTGAACTAGTGAGAATCATCTCGCGCGGCACATTGAATGGTTTTATCCGGAACAGGGTGGAACCCAGGCTGCAACGGGTCGTCCGGGAGCATCTGGATGCCTGGTATGCATTAGTCTCGCGCGCAGCATGGAAAAACTCGGCGGAACTTAAGCAGCACTACCGGAACGCCAGTATTGTTTCTTCCGAGAGGGTGGTTTTCAACATCAAAGGGAACGAGTTCAGGCTCGTAGTTGCAGTGGATTACGACCACGGAATTGTCCTGGTCCTGTGGCTGGGGACGCATCAAGAATATGATCGAATTGATGTGCAACAGGTGAGGTTTGACAAGGAGCGCTATGCGGATCCAACCGGTTCGAACTGAGGCAGAGCATGATGCGGCAGTGGCCCGAATTACGCAATTGATGGGCGCGGAACTGGGCACCGCGGCAAGCGACGAATTGGAGGTTCTTGTCACGCTGGTGGATGCCTACGAAACGAAGCACTTTCCCATGAATACACCCGACCCATTGACAGTCATCAAGTTCCAGATGGAACAACAGGGGCTCACACGGAAAGATCTTGAGCCGTTGATCGGCAGCCGCGCGCGCGTCTCGGAGATACTAACGGGCATACGTCCACTGACGTTGCCGATGATACGCCGCTTGCACGCAAATCTTGGCATTCCGGTGGAGTTGCTGGTCGGCACAGGAACAGCTCAACATCGAACTGTCCGGCACATCAGCAGAAAACCGCAGGTTGTGGCCTCACGTATAGGCCGCGCGGTTGTTGCTCGACAGAGTGCACGGTAATCCTATGACAGCCTCTTCGACTCGTTGCTTGGCTAACTGGCAACTGCGCAGCCGCACCCTGGAACTGGGCCGGCAAACGCTGGTGATGGGCATCGTCAACATCACGCCGGACTCCTTCAGCGATGGCGGACGGTTTCTTGCTCAGGAAGCCGCCATCGCCCATGCTTTGCAACTTCTGGATGAAGGAGCTGACATTGTGGACCTGGGCGCGGAAAGCACGCGGCCGGGATCGCGGGCAGGAGGAGCGGCCGGCTCCGTGTGGGCGCCGGCGGTCAGCGCCGTTGAAGAGCAGGCGCGGCTGCTGCCGGTCTTGGAAGGGATTCTGCGCGCGCGCCCCAACGCGATTATTTCGGTGGATACATACAAGGCGGCGACGGCTCGCGCGGCTCTGCAAGCGGGCGCGGAGATTGTCAACGACGTGAGCGGCTTGACGTGGGACGCGGAGATGGCCTCGGTTTGCGCGGAGGTGCGCTGTGGTGTTGTGCTGATGCACACGCGGGGAAGGCCCGAAGTGTGGCAGACGCAGCCGCCGCTCGCGCCGGATGAACTGCTGGCCGCGGTGCGCGATGGGTTGGCCGCGAGCCTGAAAAAAGCCGCCGCGAAGGGGATTCCGCTGGAGAGCATTGTGCTCGACCCCGGCTACGGCTTCGGCAAGCGCTTCGAGGAGAATTATTTCCTGCTGGCGCGGCAAGCGGAGCTGCTGGCGCTGGGCAGGCCGTTGCTGGCGGGAGTTTCGCGCAAATCATTCCTGGGGCGGACGCTGGCGCCGCTCTATGGCGGCAAAGACGCGCCGGTTGGGGCTCGCGAGACGGCCGGCGTCGCGGCCATGACGGCAGCCATCCTGCATGGAGCGTCCATCATCCGGGTTCATGCAGTGCGTCAGGCGGTGGAGGTGGCGCGCATCGCCGATGCGGTGATGGCTTGCGGATAGGCTAGGTCTTTGACCGCATGGTTCTGTACCTGTCAAAGTGTAGTGCGGGCTTCCCAGCCCGCGCTCGCGCCCAGCAAAGCGCCTTTTCTTCCGGTCAAAGATCTAGTCAATTCATAATCACGGATTCCGTTTATAACAAGCTAAAGAACTGTAGTTATAAGTATCCCACCTTCGCCGATTCGCAAAGTACTTGAATCGGTGAAGGTGGGTCGCCCATCAACTTAAATAATCGAAGTGTATAAAGCGGTACTTACAAGGCATGTAATAAGGCATATACAAGAGTTAGTGCTGACAGATAAGGCTCGCACCAGGAAGAAATAACTGAGATAAGTGTAAACTCGGGGAAAGGATATACCTAAAACATGAAAAAGCTAGTGTTTGGACTTATGCTCGCCTTCTGCTTCGCGGCACCTATCGCGTCGCAGGCGCAGATTGTGGTGGATATAGGCCATCATCATCACCACCATCATCACCACCACCACCCTCGTTTAGTGCAGTAACGTGCGCAAATGCGAATCCATGGGTGGCTGAAGCGCCTCTGTGGACCCATACGGCCCGAATTAGGAGGCGCAACTTATTGCCCAAATAGGCACGAGATGAACTATTTCGCGCCTATTTCCGCTTCGCGGGCACTAATTATGGCTGTCTGCTTATGATGGTCCAATTTATACAGACGTTGTGCTCCTCAACTTGTTACGCTTATTCAGCGAAGGTGAGTAACGGCATTGATAAAGGCCGGTCCAGCTTCCTTCGAGGCGCTTGGAAGGCCGTGTAGTCCATGCCCGCCCACGAAATTCTGCTGGAAGCCAAAAAACTTCGCAGAGTAAGCGACAGCCTCGATGTGTTGGCGACTCAACATGCGCCCCTCGCGGAAGCGCTCACGGTTCTTTCAGGAAATGTGCGCAACTCAGCCTCGCTGCTGGAGGTTCTGGTGGAGCTGAGGCTGGGTCCGGAGCCAGGGTTGGAATCGGCAAGTAACTAACTTATTGCTAAAAGAGGGGAGAAACCGTGAAAACGAAGATCTTGACCGAAAAAGACAGGGAGATTCTCTCCAGCGTGTCAAAAGAGATGATGAAGCCTCGGCTGGCGGCGTCGGTCCGTGCCAGCCGCGAAGCCGAGGCCGCGCTGGCGGCCATAAAGCGCACCGCACGTGCCGCGAAAGTATGAAGCGCCGGCATCTCCTGTGCAAAGACGGAGTCTGACAAGCAATATGTGCGGTTTATTGTTTTTCCGAGGCCAGATAGACCACCACGCCGCCGAGCAGCGCCAGCGTGGCCGCGGCAGGAATCAAAACCGCGAGACTCCAGCCGGGATTGAATAGCGCGAACCGGCCTAACTGATCAAGATGAAGGTCGTACGACGCCGGAAATTGTTCCAGCCAGGTGAGCCAACCCATGCCATGCCGCGCCTGATACGCCAGAAATGCCACTACAAGGACAAGATTGATCGTCAGTGCAAAAATCTGCGCGCCCAGAAGCGGTTTGCTAATTCGCTCCATAGCGGCATTCCGGCGGCGCAGATGCGCGCGCCACCAGAGCGCGCCGGGCGAGACGACAGGTGACGCGCTGGCCGCCTCGGTTCGCGCTCTCTGAAAGCTCTCCGCCACCAGAACAAAATCGCCGCACAAGCGGCAGGCGCTCACATGGGCGCGCAGTTCGGGCGCGCAGGCTGACGGCCACTGGCCGCGCCTCAGCACTTTTGCCACTTCATTTTCATGGGCGCAAGCTCTCGCTATCATGACTGCCTCCGGGGGGTTGAATTCTGTTCGCGGAGCAGGCTGGCGATCTTGCGCCGCGCCCGGAAGAGCAGTAGGCGAATGCTTGCCGAGGCCAGCCCGGTGATCTCGGCGATTTCCCGGTGTGTGTAGCCCTCGGCGTGAGCCAGCCACAGCAGTTGCCGCTCACGGGGACGCATGCGGGCCAGCGCTGGGCCAAGCAAATCCGCGGAGGAGGAGCTGGGGCTCACGGCGATCAGCTCCTCGGGAAGCTCCTCGATGGACACTTGCCGGCGGCGCCGCCAGTGGTCGCGCAGCAGGTTGGTGGCGATGCGAAAGAGATAGCGCCGGCAGGCGACTTCGCCTTCTTCAGACCGTAATGCGCAGAGGAAGCGGACGAAGCTCTCCTGCATCAGGTCGTCGGCTAGCGTGGGATCTCCCGAGACCCGCGCCAGATAGGCCCACAGGGGCCGCGCCGATCGCTCGTAGAAGCCGGCAAACGCGCCGCTATCCATGGGCGGATCTTCCACCCGCGGCGCGTCGCCTGCTAATACCTTCGGAAGAACGGATTCCCTGTGCATCGGCAATGGCTCTTTCATCGGAATGGCCAGCCCCCCGGCTCACTCCTCTTTCCGCGAGTCGGCGGGGGCTTTGGGCTTCTCCGGCATCAGGCCGAGGCGGCCGGCCAGAACCCAGGTGATTCCTGCGGAGATGATAAACCCCAGACCGGGCATCAGAGTAAGCGTTGCATAGACCAGCATATGAGTAGTCAGGTTCGGGTTGACGGAACGAATAAGGTAGAAGCCCACGCCCAGCAGCACCAGCACGATGCCGATCTGCAGCGGGGTGAGCACGCGCGCAATGGCGTTGGGCACGCGCTTCTCCTGCTCAAAGCCCACCGGGATTGGTGCTGCCTCCAGAAATCGCTTGCCGGCTTCGGTTTCCATATAGGCCGCCAGCTCCTGGCTGGAGCTGAACTTGTCAATCAGCTTTCCATGGACCTCGCTTTGCAGTTTGAAGATGCGGTTCCAGCGGCGGTTTTCCATGAAGGAGCGTATCAGCCAGATGAGCGCGCCAAAGAAGACCGCAACGCCCAGCACTGGTGTGAGATCGCTAATAAACTCTTCCGTGGCCGGTCGTCCGAGCATTTGACGGTTCATTTCCGGCCAAACCGCCCGCTCAAGCGCCTCGTCAGGGGTCAAGTCGGAGTCATTCATATGCGTAAAAAGGTAGAACTCCGGGTTGCGAACAATCTCCGGGTGACTGGCCAAAAACTGCCCTAACTGCGGATTGTTTCTGCTCACGTATTCCTGGTTGGCCAGCAGCGAAGGGTCGTGTTCGATCACTGTCGTGAGTTTAGGGCTGAGGCGGAGTAGCTTGATCAACTCAACCTGAGTTGTGGCGAGATCCTTCTCCGTGGGCGCAGTTGCATTGGCTGGCTGCGCCTGGACCACGGGCTTGGCGGGCGGCGCCGTGGCTACAGGCTTGGCTGTCTGAACTTGCGCGACGGCTAGAGCGGCAAGCAACAGGGCCGGTACAGCGATCGAACGAAGAACCCAGGGCAGGATGCGATTTCGATGATTCATGTGATTTTCCTCTCACGTGAAGCGCGCTCACATGCGCCTTCTGCCGATACAACGAATGAGAGGGGCGGTTGGTTAACAGGAATATCTGCTAAGGGTTTATCATCAGTACTGGCGCGTCCGAAGGGACCGCGCCTTCATTGTGCAGTCCGGTCTTCGTGTGCGCACCCCTAACTGGCCGCCGGGCTGCGGCATCGCAAACAAAAGACGGACTTCAGCTTCTGGCTTCAGGATGAGGACGATATGCGAGCAAGAACGGCGATAGTGTTGGGCGCCCAGTGGGGCGACGAGGGTAAGGGCAAGATCGTGGACGTGCTCAGCGAGCGCTTCTCCGCGGTGGCGCGCTATGCCGGCGGTCACAATGCCGGCCACACGGTCATCATCGGCGGGCAGAAGTTTATCTTGCAACTGATTCCCTGCGGAGTGCTGCGGCCGGGCTGCCGGAGTGTCATCGGCAACGGCGTAGTGCTGGACCCCATCGCCTTCCTGAAAGAAATTGCCAAGTTGCGCGAGTTGGGTGTGGCCGTCGATGAGCGCCTTTTTGTGTCGAACCGGGCGCAGGTGATTCTGCCCTATCACCGGATGATGGAGCTGGCCGCAGAAAACGCGCCGGGACGCAAGAAGATCGGCACTACCAGCCGGGGCATCGGGCCGGCCTACGAGGACAAGATGGGGCGACGCGGGTTGCGCGTGGTGGACCTGCTCAGGCCGGATCTGCTCAAAGTCCACATCGAGGCGGCCTGCGAGGAGAAGAACGCCATTGCCTGGGCGCTCTTCGGCAACGAGATTGAAGCTCTGGACTCGGAGCAGATGTATGAGGAGTACGCCGCGGCGGCCGAGCAGGTGCGTCCGTTTGTCACCGATACTGCTCGCTTGCTGAACAAAATCCTCGCCGAGGGCGGCAGCGTGATGTTCGAGGGTGCGCAGGGGACCATGCTGGACATCGATCACGGAACCTATCCATTCGTCACCTCCTCTTCGGCGACGGCGGGCGGTGCCGCGACGGGTACCGGCGTGGGGCCGGCGAAGATCGGCACGGTGATCGGCGTGACCAAGGCCTATGTGACGCGCGTGGGCGAGGGGTCGCTTCCGACGGAAATTCTGGATGAGGTAGGCGACCACCTGAGGGAGCGTGGAAACGAATATGGCGCGGTGACCGGGCGGTCACGCCGATGCGGCTGGCTGGACATTCCGCTGCTGCGCTACTCCAACCAGGTCAACGGCGCCGAGTGGATGGTCATCACCAAGCTTGACGTGCTCGACGAACTCGACGAGATTCCCGTCTGCGTGGGCTACCAGATCGAGGGCCGGGTGACGGACGAGATTCCCGCCGACGTCTACGGCATGGAGCAGATCAAACCCGCTTACATCAAAATGAAGGGATGGCGCTGCTCGACCGTGGGTATCAGAGACTTCGAAAAATTGCCCCCGGCGGCTAGAGAATATTTGCGCTTTCAGGAACGGGAATCCGGTGCCCAAATCGGAATGGTATCGACCGGACCGGATCGGGACCAGACAATTCTTCTGCCGGATTTTGCCGCGGCTCTGGATTCAATTCACGCATAATCTTGAGATGTGTCCTGGGCTCGTCACAGGATCGATTACTACCAGCACCGGAGGTGTCTGCTCCCATGATCAGCTTTGCCGTACGGTTGAAATTTGCCTCGGAAGACCGGGCTGAAGTTGCCGAATCTCTCCGCCTGCTGGCCGAGGCCTCGCGTCAGGAGCCGGGATGCGTCAGCTACATTCCCCACCATTTGGAGGACGACCCGGACACGGTGCTGATCTATGAACAGTACCGGGATGCCAAGGCGTTGGGGGCGCATCGCGAGTCGGTGCACTTCAAGAATCATGCCGTGGGGGGGCTCTTCCAGAAGATGCGGGAGCGCAGCATTGAGAATCTCGTGGCTCTGGTCTGAGCTTCCCTCCCTGCCCAACCGGGGAATCTGAAGAATACGCCCCGATTTGCAGAGAATTGATTGAATTGTGATGCGTTTCTTGCTGAAAATAGATTGACCGCCGCGGCCTTGCGGGGCTAATATCCGTACGAATATGCATACAGCCGCGCGCAACCCCTTTACGCTTATCCTCCACCGGAGGCTGTACGCTCTGGTTATTCTTTTGGCGTTGACCGCTTGCGCGCCGGCGCTTTTTGCCTTGTTGCAACATGCCGGCGTGCCGCAGCATCCCGGATTGCCCAGGGGAGAGAAGCACGAAGGCCGGCGCGATATCGACCAGATGGAAGAGGCGTGGCGGAAGGCCGTGCTGACGGGGGATGTCTCCGTCATGGACGGCCTGCTGGCCGACGACTACATCGGCATTACCCCCAACGGAATGCTGCAAACAAAAGAAGAGGCCCTGACCTGGCTGCGCAACCAGCGAAGGCATATCACGGACCTCGAACTTTCCGACACCAAGGTGCGCTTCTACGGAGCCACGGCGCTGGTCACCTCCTTTGCCCATGTCACCGGCGTCAACGCCGAGGGTGATGCTATCGGGGACTTTCGCTACACAAGGGTTTACGTGCGCAATGCGCAGGGCCAATGGAAGATTGTCAGTTTTGAGGCCAGCCGCATTCGCCTGCCCGGCGCGCGCAGGTAACTGCGCCGGACGGCATTTCCTTGCCGCCAGCCGTGCTCACTTACAATGGATCGATGCCTGAACTGCCTGAGGTCGAGACCACCGCCCGTGGCGTACACGAGCGCCTGCGTGGCGACCGTATCGTCGATGTATGGTTCAGCCGCCATCCACAGCCTTTCAAGGTGCCTGTCGCGCGCCAGGCCAAAGGACTGCAGGGGTGCGCGATTCTCGCGGTTCATCGCGCCGGAAAGCACATCGTCTGCGAGCTGGCTCCTGCCGCCGGCAGACCTTTGGACACTGTGTGCGGCAACCGTTTGGTTGAGAGTGTCGGCGAGCCAAGCGCCCAGTGGATTGTTCATCTCGGCATGACGGGCAGGTTGCTGGTCACCACCTCGGAGGCTCCGGTTGCACCTCACACCCATGCGCGGCTCGCCATGGCCAGCGGCCGCGAGCTGCGCTTTGTGGACCCACGGCGCTTTGGGCGTCTGGAGTATCGCGACCTTCGCCGTTGTCCCGGCTTCCGCGCTCCCGGCGTCGATCCCTTGTCGGTAACGGCGGAGGAATTTGCCCGGCTTTTCCGCGGCCGCAAGCTGGCTATCAAAGCAGCCTTGCTTAATCAGAAGCTGCTCTCCGGCGTGGGCAATATCTACGCCGACGAGAGCCTGTTTCACGCCGGCATCCGGCCGCGCCGCCCGGCTGGGCGTTTAACCAGGGAAGAGTTGGATAGGCTGCGTAAGGCTCTCGTCAAGGTGCTCAAGCACGCCATCCGGCTCGGCGGGTCATCGGTGAGCGATTACGTTGACGCCGATGGCGAGCGCGGCTTTTTCCAACTGGAACACTGCGTTTACCTGCGCACCGGGCTTCCCTGCCGCCGCTGCCAGACACCGGTTCGTCGAATCCTGGTGGCCGGACGGGGGACGCATTACTGTCCCCGCTGCCAGAGGTGAGCCTCCCTCTATGGTTTTTAGGAGAAAACCCCTCATAGGCTTCCATATTCGAGAATCTTGTTCGACAATAGCATTGGTAAGTCGCTGAATTTAAATGAAATCATATTATTTGAAGAATGGCACCAGGATTGCATCAAGATAAGCGCCAGTGATGTACGGCGCTGGATAAATACTGACCAGCCCAAAGAAGAGAAGATGCCCGGCACGAGCATCCGCCAACGAAGCGGTCCTGAAGAAGGGAAACCGGCTCGGGCAGTCTAAATAGATGCGGCGTAACACAAAGCCGTCGATTAGCTGGGAGGCCAGTGACAGCGCAAGACGTGGAACGCCACTCTGATCAGAGTGGCGTTTCCTGCGTTTGGGGCTTTTTTTCGTACCGGGCTACAGCGGAACCAGAGTTGATGTATCCCGAAACCACAGCGTTCAAGTCGACGCGACCATCAGGGAGCGGCGACCCTGCACGAGGCTGGAAAGGACACAGTTACTCTGATTCCGCTCTAAGGTCGCCGCCGCGGCCGAAAGCCGGAAAAAACTCCGGCGTCACTTGCCAGCCTTAAGACTTGCCTGTAGTATGAGAGTTGCCTATGAAGCGGCTGACGCGAGCCACCCGAAAGGGAAGTGCTGGCTCGCCGCACGCAAGGGAACTTCACCGGACAGGGCACTGGATGGCATTCTGCTCGCGGCGATCATTTTCATAGGAAAGGAAACACCTGAGAAGGGTGCTGGCCGCACCATCACGTTTCTGTCAACAGGATGGAGCAGTTCTTTCAGGCTTTAGTGTGCGCGGCAGGTAAACAGCATTTTACAGAAGTCATAATGAGCCGCAGGGGCTGATTCGCCGTGGGGCCCCCTGAAAGTGGTCTATGCTTCCTGGGGTGGTTAAGACAGGTTCTCATCGTTGGATTGGAAGCAGGACGGCTGTTGAACGGCATCATAAGCCGGCATCCATGCAAGTGCACGGATGCTGGCAGCACGGTCAGTTACCCGAAGCCCGGCTTTAGAGTTTTTTCGAGAGTCAGCCGCGGTTTTCGCCGTTTACCTCGTGTTTCCCGCCTGGTATCAAGTGGATTCCACAGGCTGAAACAGAAATTGAAATACACCAGCTAGCTATGCCACAGGAAGTAAAAGCATGACGACAGAATTGACGCAGCCCCAATCTGAAATGGGGTCGGCTCCGGCCAATGGCCAGGAGCAGCCGCAGGGGCATCGCCGCCGCCGCCGCCGCCGCAAAAACAAGAGCCGCCAGGCAGGCGCCGTCCCCGCGCAACAGGCGATGCAGGCGCAACAGCCTCAGGCAGAGCCTCCCGCGCAGCCTCAGCAGCCGCACGCAAAGCACAAGCCGGCTCACGCCCACCAGGGCGCGCATCAGGCCGGGCGAATGCATCAGGAGCGAAAAAAGAAGAAGAAGTTCTTCCAGAAAGGCTCGGCGCCGCCGGCACAGCCCGGCAATAGCATTTCTTCCCCGTCCCAGGGCAAGCGCAAGACCAGGCAAAAAGGGCCCAGGGAGTTTGTCGGCCCCATGGATCACAGCTACCGTCTGGTGAACGGCAACGTAGCCGACGGCCCGCCCTCGACCATCCCCACTGCGGGCAACGGCTTCAACGGCAGCTATTACCCCGACGCCTACGAACCACAGCCAATGGCCGCTCTCCGCGAGGGCGCGCCTGCGCGCATCTTCTGCTTCATTGAGGACATGTTCTTCCTGGCCAAGATTCAGGAGACCGCCCGCAAGCTGGGAATCAAAGTGGAGTTTGTGAAGGGAGCCGACAAGGATGCGGTGGCCCGGTTGATCGATTTGCCGGAAGCCGAGCGTCCTCGCCTGCTGGTCTTCGACCTGAACAATCTCAACGCCAAACCCATCTCGTTGATTCCCAAGTTCAAGGCCAAAATGAAGAAAGCGACCTCCATCGTCGGCTTTCTCAATCACCTGCAGGGCGAACTCAAGGCCAGGGCCATCGAGGCCGGCTGCGACACGGTCATGCCCCGCTCGGCTTTTTCTCAAAGCCTGCCCAACCTGCTGCGCCGCTACGGGATCGAAGAGGAAGAAGAGTACACGCCACAGCCGGCGTGAAAACAGCGCCGCAACTTATTTCCTGATTCGCTACTCCCTGCCTTTACCCCGGAGGCCACGTGAGCGGGCGTCCGCCCAGCAGGTGCACGTGGAGATGTTCGACCGTCTGTCCACCATCCTCGCCGGTGTTGACCACCAGGCGGTAGCCTTTTTTCAGGCCCTTTTCGCGGGCTACCTCGGAGGCGGCCCACAGCAGGTGCCCTAGCAGTGAGCCATCCGACTGATCGGTGTCGTCCATCGAGGTGATGTGTTCGCGCGGCGCCACCAGCACATGAACCGGTGCCTGCGGGTGGAGGTCGGCGAAGGCGTAGCACAGCTCGTCCTCGTAGACCGCCGTAGAGGGTATGCTTCCGTCAACGATCTTGCAAAAAATGCAACTCATAGCGACACCAATGTACAGCAGAATGTTTCGTTGCGCTGGAACTTCCCTCCATGGGATACAGCGGTTCCACAATTGCTGTACCCCGAAATCACTGCCCTCAAGTGGCATTTTCCTTAGCCGGGGTCCCCAGCGGCAGGTCTTAGTCGCTGGGGTGGAAGTAAATGTCACCCTGCACAATGCCAGAAAGGGCACGTGAATTGTGGAACCGCTCTAGCCCTGCGGCCTCCAGCGGGTTGTCCTGCGCCTTCAAGCCGTTATCGGCCTGCGTTAACAACACTTTAACGCACGGGGCATCTTCCTGGGGTGTATAACTATGTTCGCGGGCTGGTCGAGACAGAATTCCCGCGGTTGCGGCCTCTCTGTCCCGGCATGCAACGCTTCGGCCCGCAGGGAGGACATTATGTCATCACGTACCATCTTTCTCAGCAGGCTGATCGGTCTCTACTGTCTTGTATTTGTGCCAGCCGCGGTCATTCACCGGCAAGCCACGCTGGATTCGCTGGCAGGAATTCTTCACAACCCGTCTTTGATTATGGTTCTGGGTATTATCACGCTAGGCGTTGGGCTGGCCATGGTCCTCGCCCACAATATCTGGTCGGGTGGCGCGCTGGCGTTAGTTATTACTCTTGTTGGCTGGATTGCGCTTATCAAGGGCCTGGTCTTTCTATACCTGCTGCCTGTGGTTGGAGCGGATTGCCTTCTGAATGTGCTCCACCATCCTCTGCAATTCTATTTGTGCATGATTCCGTCGCTCCTAATCGGCATCTACCTGACTTATGGCGGATTTACGTCAAAATCAACTTCGTAAACCGGCTGGCGCCCTGTTCACGCCTCACGGCTCGTTCAGAATCAGCGCGATGCGCCCCGCAATCAGTTCACTGGGCGGCTCGCCGGGGCTCACGTCGATCAGGTCCACGAGATTTGAGCACGATCAAGAAAGACTCTAAATGGGATGCGGAGTAGTGTTGTTGGCGCTGGTGACGTTATCGGGCGTATCCGTGAAGGATTTGCCCAATCCGTAAGCAGACTTCTGGTAGTTGGTGCCGGCCTTGCGGATCGCATCCTTCCAGCCATCATCCCATGTAACGCGCGCCTCGCCGTCTACATAGGCCCACTTACCATGTTCGTGGTGGAGCGACCGCCAGGCATCGCCATTTTCCTCAAGCGTGATGAAGAAGTTGAATCCATTGCCATCGCCAACCTCCCATTTCCCCAGTAAGCTGCCTCGTGAGGGCAACCGGGAGTTGATGGGGGCGGTCTCACCGGCTGCGGCTGCGGCCATGGGAAACTCGACCCGCTCAATATCGCAGAGATTAAAGCTCTGCCGGTGATGATCCTTGAAGACGATCACGATCGTGCCCGAGCCGCATTTGGGAGCCGGGGGTGTCTTGGCAAAACCACCGGGAACCGCAAGACAAAGCATTGTAGCCAAGCCGGCAACGCTGACGATCAAACGCATAAGATTCTCCTTTACAATTTCCGGCGCGACGGTGATCCAATTCAGTCGCGCCAATCTCATCTACGCAGCCTATGTCTCAATTGTTCCCGGAGATTCATCTGTCTCACGAGAAATGAGAGAAACCAATACTCCCAGGCAGTTTTCCGATGGTTCGTTCCTCCGGCGCCTCACGGCTCGTTCAGTATCAGCGCGATGCGCCCCGCTATCAGTTCGCTGGGCGGCTCGCCGGGGCTTACGTCGATCAGGTCCACGGGAAACGCGATGTTGTGCGGCCGCAGCACCAACCGGTTGGCCACAAAATCCACATAACGCAGCATTAGGTGGGAACCGTGACGCACCGCGTATAGATTCGGCCGGTTCGGACGGTAGGGGATCAGCGAGTTGTAGTGCCGGTCGATCAGCACGATAGCCTCTGGCAGCACCAGTGGATCCATCGCCATCGCGTCGGCGGAAGAAATGCGCACGGCCACAAATCGCTGCCAGGCGCTGCGCGGCTTCGACACTCGCGCCCGCAGCGTCTGCATCAGCCCGGACGGCAGGTGCAAAATGGATTGCGCGGCCGATGGACGGATGAACGGCTCAAAAAGCGCCGCCGCATGGCTGACTAACGGAACCGCGCTGCTCTCCACGCCTGCCGGCAGCGCCTCTCGCTGCGGGATCGCCGGCAATAGATCGCTGGCCGTCAGGTACTGCGCCGCCAGAATCCTGTCCATCGCTTCCAAAGAGAGCTGGCGCCTGTTGTGCAGAAAATTCGACAGATGCGATTGACCAAACCCGGTCTGGCGCGCCAATAAAGAGACGCTGACCGTCCCCCGCTGTATCCTCCGCAGCAGTTCCAGGCGGAGCCGCTCGTGCATCTGCGTAAAGTTCATCTGTGGAAATTCCGCCACCAGCAATACAGGGGGACATCCTTCATTTTCTACTGGCAAAGCAGAAGGACCAATTGGCCTTCATTTTGAGCGCTTCGTCTGAAATAAGAAAGTGCGGATGCAGAAAAACGCGGGGGAAGATTGACGTAAGAGTGCCATCTCTCTAAATTAGCTTTACTTAATCCGGGCTGGCCTGTGGGAATCTATGGAGAAACTCTTCACTGCCGTCAGGCTGAATCGGGCGATTTGTTGTCCCTTTCAGCGGCTTATGAACATTTGCCGGGCAATCCTTGTGATTCCGGCTCTCTCCTCCCACCCCAAAACGCGCTGCACAGAGGCGTCCAGGGGTTGCCAGCTACTGAAATTCCAGACTCTGCGCGCCATAAGCATGACAAATAAAAAGAGAATCCGGGCGGCAATCCCCCATCAGGGCGCAAGAACCCTGAGCAGCTATGCCCGGCTTTTCCTGCCCCGCGGAAACAAGATGTTAAATCAAAACCGTCGGGAGAGAACGGGAATATGGAGAATTGGTCATGGATTTGCGCGTGCAATTGAAAATTTGCGAGGGATGCGGTTGTCTTTGGTACCGCGCCCAGACTCAAGGGAGTGTGTACTGCAGGCAATGTGAAGCCAAACTGAAGGACTTTCCAACTCCGGAAAGCCGAAAACGGCGCGGACGGCACGGGCGTAGGACGCTGATCAGGGTTTGGGCCGTAGCGGAAGCAACAGGAGGTGCCCAATGAGCGCTGCCCTCCAGTTGCCAGAGGTTTGGGAAGGTTGCAGTCCACAGAACGCAGCATACGAACAGCGGAGGTTGTGGAAACAAAGGCCGGCCGTGCCGGCCGAAAAGCCAGCTGTAAAAGCTCCGGCCGCCGGGCCGGTGGTCAGCCTGGGCTTCTACCGCAAGCACACGGAAAGCCTGTTGCGGCGTTTCCTCTACGCTTCCATGCAGGTGGGCAGGGCGCCCAACATCCTGGGCGATCCCATCGCCCGGGGATGGTGCTCCAGCCGTCCGATTCGCACCTTCGAAGATGCCATCATCTTCGTCCTCGACGTGGAAAGATGTCTCAACCAGCTTGATTCTCTCGACCGCATGATGCTCAGTCGCATTGTGCTCCAGGAGTACACGCAGGCTGAAACAGCCGCCATGTTGGGGATGGGGGTTCGCACCATCTCCTACAAGTTTCCCGAGGCCCTGGACAAGCTGACGGAAAAACTGCTCGAAACCGGCCTCCTGGTGCTGCCGTTCTAGCATCAGCCAGGCAGGATAGCCTCTTGGGCGGGGAATGTGCGCTGTGCGTTCCCCGCCCAGTCAGGTATTTTCATATTTGCTAGAGAATCGAAGCGCAGTATGAGATTCCGAGGATAAGTTATGGAATTCGTTTTACTTTTTCGCCGAAGCACTGGTATCAGTGCATTTGTTTTTCGAGTTGAGGCATGGTGTGAATCTTGGGAGATGAAAAGGGCTGGTTGGTATGTGATTGAATCGCATATCCTGCGCGATTTTTTACACAGGGAAAATCTGCCTTACCGGCGCCCGTTGCTCCTATTTTCCTGCTTTCTCTCCCCGTTTCCGGAATCGAACCCGTTTCCAAAAAATGGGAATTTCCACACCCTGTCTGCATATTCCGCGCGTTTTCTGGTTGAGCGCCCGCCGCATTCAGCCTAGCGTCCAGATAGGGGAACTTCCCCAGCTCCATGAGTTGCAACAAAGCCTGCATAAAGGAGACACGGAATTGCCTGATCACATCATCTTTGCCCTGGGCGTGTTGAGCGGAATCTTCACAGTGCTTATCATTTGGGCCTACATCGAAAAACGGAGGGAAGACGAAGCATGGGCCGAGACAAGATACTTCATTGACAAAGACATAATCAGCCGATGGTTCTTCAACGCCTTTTGGCGTAAAACTCGCGCCTGGCTACGCTCAGGACGAGAACTTTTTGTGACGCAATCCCATGGGAGCGAATCAATGCCCCCCGGTGATTATGCAGAGTAGCGAGGCGAGTTTTCCCAAAGAGCTGACCGGCCATCTCACCGAGGTTGCGCTCGGCTGTCTGCGCATGTTGGTGGAGAGTCCCTGCAATGTGCCTGGACGTTATGAACGCGAGTCCGCATGGGACTGGGCGTACAAGGCTCGCCACCGGATTTCCGTTGAAGGCGATGAGCGTGGTCTTTCGCCGTAATCCCGCCCGTCGGCTCGCTGACCATCGCTCACCACGCGCAATTACGCAATATAAGGCTCGCAACTACGCGCAACTACGCGTAAATTTCGTTGAAATTACGCGCAATGACGCATATTTTGCCCCAAAAGTGTACGCGCATGTACGCATATCGCTTATTTCGGCACTCGTCAGGTACGCGTTTTTTCACCCCGCTTGCCCCAGTACTTGCTCGTAATACCGCACGTAGTGCGGCACCACCAGCGACGAGCAAAACCGCTTCTGTGCCGTCTTGCGCCCCGCCTCGCGCATGGCATTGAGCCGGTCGCGATCCTTCAGCAGGCTCACCGCGCCGGCGGCCATATCTTCCACATTCCCAACGGGATATAGCAGCCCCGTCACCCCGTCGTCGATCAGCTCCGGCACCCCGCCCACCCGCGTCGCAATCGATGGAACCTTGCACGCCATGGCCTCCAGCGCCGCCAGCCCAAACGACTCCAGCTCGCTGGGCATCACCATCAGATCGGCCAACGGCAACAACTCGTTCACCCGCTCCTGCTTGCCCATAAAGTGAACTTTTTCATTGATATGCAGGTCATGAGCCAGCCATTCCGCCGCCGACCGCTCCGGCCCGTCGCCTACCAGATACAGTTGTGCCGGAAGCTCCCGCGCCACCAACGCAAAGACCTTCACCACGTCCACCACCCGCTTAACCGGCCTGAAATTAGAGAGATGCATCAGAATTGCCTCGCCCTGGTTAGACAGTCCAGACAGCCCCGCCAGTTTCCGCCGCGCCTCTAGCCGCGCCGCCTCATCCTTGATGGGCACATACTCGTCGCAGTTCACAAAGTTCGAAACCACCTCGATGGGCTTCGTAATGCCGAAGTGTTTGATCGTTTCTTCCTTTAGATAGTTGGAGATGCAGGTGACCCCGTCGCTCTCTTGAATGGCGTAGCGGGTGATGGGTAGATAGCTGCGGTCCAGGCCCACCAGCGTGATGTCCGTGCCGTGCAGCGTGGTCACAAAGGGTAGCCGCCGCCCACGCGAGGCCAGCATCTGCCGCGCCAGCAACGCGCTCACCGAGTGAGGGATGGCGTAGTGCACGTGCAGAAGGTCAAGTTCATAGTATTCAGCAACTTCCGCCATCCGCGAGGCCAGCGCCAGGTCGTAGGGCGGGAACTCGAAGAGCGGATAACTGGAGACCGGAACCTCGTGATAGAGGATGCCGTTATCCCGTCCGCTCAGCCTGAATGGCTGCGAATACGATATAAAATGCACCTCGTGGCCTCGCGCCGCCAATTCGATGCCCAGCTCCGTTGCCACCACGCCTGAGCCGCCGTAAGTGGGATAACACGTAATTCCGATGCGCATAAACCCTTTTTTTTGCTTGTGGATAGAGATCCTTGGAGATAGATGCGGCTTGAAGCAGCTAAGGTTCTCAATTCTGCTGAACAGGCCCTAGTAGATGCCCGGGATCAGCCGCTTCGTTTGTCTGCTGTACTCAGCATATTCCGCGCCAAATGCCTCATTCAAAGCAGCTTCCTCCACGTGAATTCTGTAGACCAACGCCGCGGTTATGGGCACTATGACCGCAATGCACGCAATCCAATTTTGCTCCTTAAATCCTATCGCAAGAAACGCCAGCAATAAACCCGTGTAGGAGGGATGGCGCATATAGCGGTAAAGGCCATCCCGGTAGATCGTCTGCGTGTTGCGGATGGCTACATTCGAGCTGAATGCCTTGCCCAGAGACAAAATCGCCGTCAATCGAATCACTAATCCGGCGATCAAAAGGAACATCGCCGCAACAATCAGCCAACGCGCGCCAGCAAACATGTTTTCTGGCATCGAGTAATGGATCATCTCTCCCGCAGTGATTGCCAGAGTGATGGTCACCCACAGGATCACCAGCGATCCGCGGTCCTTCACCGTGCCTCCGCTGCTCCGGGTACGCGTTGCAAAACCGATATAAATCTCGGATGCAACCCACCCGTAGATCAGTATCTTCCACAAGAGTGCGCTCTCCAACCTGCCTCCTTCTGCCGGATTCAATTTTCCAGGCGGGAAAAATCAATCAACTCGATTCCATTTCCCAGACTGATCGCATGAAGCGCCTCCCGCTCAGTCTCCCGCGAGGACCGCAGCCGCGTCCGAACCTGGGCAAGGTCCCGGTCATTGTAGCCAGGATGCGTCACCAGCTCACACGTCCCTGCAGGCAGATTCCGGAGCAGGGAATTAAGTGTTGTTGAATCAAGGGTTCCCGTCGCCAGAACGCCGATGGCGCCGTCCGTTGTCGTGAAGCCCTCTTCCGCCATAATGCGCCGGAAAGCAGGCTCCAGCAGTTGCAATACACTGACCTGCGCCCGCCGCAGCCATGGCGCCCCATGCGTAGCACGCCGGCTCCACTTGGGCTCGAAGGGATTGCGCACCGCGCGAATTCCGGCCGCCCGCGCCGCGCTCAGCACTGGCCTGAGCACAGCGGGAAACATATGTACATGCTTGTGCGTGTCGATGTGTGTGAGCTGAACGCCCTTGGATTGCAACAGGGTGATCTGCGCCGCGGTCTCGTCCTCGATCTCGGTAGAATGGATGTGCCCGGTGAGCAAATGTTTGATGAACGCACCCAGCGTCGAGTGGAAGCGACCTGTGCGCGGATCCACTAGTGTGGGAAGGTTTTGCGCGTGTAGCACCGGCTCGCCGTCCACCAGCACTAAGTGGCAGCCCACGCCCAGCTTCGGCGTCGCGCGCGCCAGCTCAATCGCCTCATCCGTGGCCGCGGCCCTGGCCATCAGCGAGGCGCTGGTCAGCACTCCGGCCCGGTGCAGCTCGATAATGGCGCGGTTGACCCCGGAGGTCAGCCCGAAGTCGTCGGCATTGAGGATGAGACGGCCCACGGTGTGAGTGTATCAACAGGGGTTCGTTCACAGCCGGTTCGCCGCTAAAGGGCCGCGCTCAGGGCAGAATCGCACTGCCGGTAAGCAAGCGCGCTGCTATGATTAGAGCAGGCCGCATTGGTCTTTTCCACTCCGCGTGGGCGGTTAGCTCAGTTGGTTAGAGCGCCTGCCTTACAAGCAGGAAGTCGGGGGTTCGAGTCCCTCACCGCCCACCACGCACGCTCCGCTTCACTCCATCGCAGAAAAATATTTCTTTGCCGCTGCAATCGTCGTCGTCAGTTCCTCTTTGCCGTGCGCTGTGCTCAAAAAGGCCGCTTCAAATTGCGAGGGCGGCAGCCATACGCCGTGGCTGAGCATCGCGTTGTGAAAGCGGCCGAAGGCAGCCGTGTCGCTTTGTGCGGCTTGCGCGTAGTTGGTGACGGGTCCGGGAGTAAAGAACCAGGTCCACATGGAGCCCACGCGGTTGAGGGTGAGTGGAACGCCGGCGCGCGCGGCTTCTGCAGCCACGCCCTCGGCAACGGCTTTGGCGGTAGCTTCGAGCTGCGGGTAAACCTCGCCGGCATGCTCTTGCAGATAGCCGACCGTGGCAATTCCGGCAGCCATGGCCAGCGGATTGCCGCTGAGGGTTCCGGCCTGATAAACGGGGCCGAGCGGAGCTAGCAGGTCCATAAAGGCGCGCTTCCCGCCGAAGACGCCCACAGGCAGGCCGCCGCCAACGATCTTGCCCAGAGTCACCAGGTCCGCATCCACGCCATAAAGCTCCAGCGCTCCGCCCAGCGCCACGCGGAAGCCGGTCATCACCTCGTCGGCAATGAGCAGCGTTCCTTCGCGTACAGTGAGAGCACGCAGTCCAGCCAGGTAGCCCGGGGCGGGCGCAATGCAGCCGGCGTTGCCGACGACCAGCTCCAGAATCACTGCGGCGATTGCCCCCGGATGCGCGGCAAAAGCGGCTTCCACGGCGGCGAGGTCGTTGTAGGGCAGGGCGAGCGTGAGCTGGGCAATCTCCTCCGGCACGCCGGCCGAGCCGGGGATTCCAAAGGTCGCTATGCCCGATCCGGCTTTGACCAGCAGCCCGTCGGCGTGTCCGTGATAGCAGCCCTCGAACTTGACGATGATCTTGCGGCCGGTGGCGGCGCGGGCCAGCCGGATGGCGCTCATTGTAGCCTCGGTGCCGGAGCTGACAAAGCGCAGCTTCTCGATAGCCGGATAGCACGCTGTGATACGCTCGGCCAGATCCGCCTCAGCCGCTGTGGACGCGCCAAAGCTGGCCGAACTGCGCGCCGCGCGTTCAATCGCTTCCACCACCAGCGGAAAGGCGTGGCCCAGAATCATCGGTCCCCACGAGCCAAAGTAGTCAATGTACCGGTTGCCGTCGGCGTCGGTGAGCCACGCGCCCTCGCCGCGCTCCACAAACGGCGGCGCGCCGCCCACCGCGCGAAAGGCCCGCACCGGCGAGTTCACGCCCCCGGGAAAGAAGCGCTCGGCGCGCTGCTGGAGAGCATGGGAGCGAGTGCGGTTGAGAGCTGAAATCTCGGAACTCATGGTGGGTTCAGTATAGAATGTGGCGCGCTATGGCCGATGAGTGAGCGTCCCCCTTGTTCTGCCCTTGACCCTGCAGCCGGCTAATCCTGGCTCGTCCAGCTCCCGCCCTCGCGCAGAATGACAACCTCGGTCTTCAATCCTGCGTCTTGCACACGCTTGCGGAAACCCTCCGGAGTCTCGCCCGTCCGCAATAACGGGGAGCGTGGCAGGATTCCCAGGTGAATGGGGATGACGGTCCGTGGGCGAAGCGCCTCCACGGCTCGCACCGCGCTCTTTTCTCCCATGGTCATCGGTATGCGAAAAGTCGTGACCGGCATCAACGCCAGCTCCAGATTGAACTTCGCGCCAATCTCTTTCATAAACCCGCCGAGATAAGTGTCTCCTGCAAAATAGATAGTCTTCCCCTCTGCCTCAATCACGAATCCTCCGGGCAGGCCCATGTGCAGCGCAGGCGTCGCTGTCACAGCAACCGGGCCAAACTGCCGTTGCTCCCATCTACCCAGGCCAACCACATTCTTTGCTCCTTTGGCGCGCGTGATCCATGCCGCCGAGCGCGGCGCAACCACGGGAAGATCAGCCGCAAGCGCGCGAAAGTAGCGGGAGTCCGTGTGGTCCCAGTGATTGTGAGAGACCAGAACCAGATCGACGGCCTCTATCTCCGTCCTGGTCTTGAACGGTGGCGCAAGCCTCTTGTAGGCCGGATTGCCCCAGACGCCAAAGTAAGGGTCGGTGAGAATCTTCTTTCCTGCGGTTTCGATCAGGACAGTGCTGTGGCCAATCATCGTGACTTTCATGGATCCTCCAGGTTTTACGGTGCAACAACGCAATCGAGTTTTTCAATCTTCATTTTGCGCCGGCCAAAACGCATCGGTGATTTACGCAACTCTCCCGGAATTCTCTGTTGCCAACATCGGCGGATCGACACTGCGACGCGCCGGCAAAAGTACCCAGCGTAGATCAATCAGTATGTGTATGAGGATCGGAAGTAAAAGAGAACCGCTTTGCACATAGAGAAACGTGAAGAAAATACCGGCTATCGCCGTCCCAATCATTCCGGTTGCGCCCTGATAGAAATGGGCCAATCCAAAGCAGGCGGCAGCGGCCAGAACCAACGTCGTTCCCTTCAGTCCCAGGATGTTATGCAATGTGCAGAGCAGCCACCCGCGAAATACAACCTCTTCGCAAACGCCCGCGCTGATTGCCACCGCTGCAAAAAGAAACCTTTCGCGAGGACCAGACGGGAGCAGGGCGGAAAAATCCGGCAAGAGCCGGCGCCACCAATGCTTCTTTCGATCGCCATTCGCGCGCCGATTCTTCCAGACGCGAATCAAGATAGCGAATAACGTGGCAAATAAGATGCCAATATAGAACCCCCAAGATATCCCCTTTGCGTAATCTCCAGCTGAGCTTCCGTCGCGCAATATAGACTGAAATATACTGGCGTGATTCAACGCCAAATATTCTGGATGGAATTTGCTGAAATCGAATTGCAGTGCAAAAAGTGCAAGCGTGACGCTGGTAAACTCAAACACAAGGCTGCGCAAGTAATAACGGGTCCGAGCTTTCGTGTCACCTTCCTCAATGGCGCCCTTGAGTTGGCGATAGTCATGGCTGCCACGAACGACTCTCTGGACGAGATAAGCCGCTAAAATCAGATCGAACAAAAAGGTAAGGGCTGTGAGCATTTGCATTCTCTCCTTTATGCGTGTTGGAAATAACAAAAATGGCAACCCCGCCGCAAACGGCAGGGTTGTTCAATCGTGACGAGGTTGCATAGCGCGTTTGGCCCAGATGCGAACGAGCTGGTAGATCACCAAAACGTCGAGGGAGACGCCCAGCCCCGCGCAAGCACCCCGGCAATAGTCGTCAGGCGCAGCCGTCAGATGCAGCAGGGAGAGCAGCGGCTCAGGCCAGTCAAACGCGCTGGTCAGATCGATTTGAGCAACCACAAGCAGGGCGATGAGAAACGGCAGCGATTTTTTCAGACTGCAAGTAATAAGCTGAGGCATAGAAATTCCTTTCAGGAGCGGGAAGCGCATCCGCCGGAGCGGCGCGCGGACCAGTAAAGCAGGCAGACGGCACAGCCGATCAACAGAACGCGCAGGCCGTCAAAGAGGGCTGCGTGGCGATGGCTAAAGCCTTCATTAAAGTCCGTGAGCATCAGACTGGAAACGAGGCAGAGATTGCCGGCGGCAAAAATGCGGCGGGACTTGGGATCGAGTTGGCGACGGTGCAAACACATGGGAAACTCCTCCGGAAGATTTAGTTTTTGAAGCGATACCAGAACAACAGGGCAATTTTTGCAGCGGCCATCGCGTAGATCACCCAAATCAAATCCCAGGGGACGCGGTGCTCGACAAGCAGGTGATATTCGATCAGGGCAAAGGCAGTGAATGTACCCACGACGGCCGCGTACGAGGTCGAGCGGCGTTGATGCTCGCAGTCCCTCTCGTCGGCGACGTGGTCGAGCATAAGAATCCGGCTGAGAATCGGATGGATCATGGTTGGTTCTCCAAGTGAAAGATTTCGTCGGTGGAACAGGAAAAAATCTGCGCGAATTTGAGCGCCAGCACAAGGCTGGGCACATAGCGGTTGCGCTCGATGGAGTTGATGCTCTGACGGGAGACGCCCGCGGCTAGCGCCAGTTGCTCCTGCGTCCAATCGCGGGCGATGCGGAGTTCCTTGACGTGATTTGAGACGGTGGACGCCATGTAAAGTCAGCTTTCCAAATCAGAATAGCCAAATGGCCAAATATTGTCAAGCTGACTTTCCATTGCCCTCCTTAACTCTTTCGATTCACATTCCAGCTTGAGCCTAATAGCGATATTTTCTATCTAAATGCTGCTAAAATTGATATTCCCGGCCAGCCGCGCCGCAAGAGAAATCCATCCTTAGAAAGTCTTCATCGTGTCTGACGAATTGGCCCCCAAATCCGCAATCCACTCCGACACTGGAGTGGACTTCCTCACTGGCAATCACATCCAGGAACGCCTCGCCTACCTGGGGCAGAAAACCTTTAATCGCAATGTGTTAAGCACGACCGGCAGCTTCAGCGCGCTCTTCCGCCTGGACCTCCAGCGCTGGAAGAATCCCATCCTGGTGAGTTCGACCAACGGGGTGGGCGCCAAGCTGAAAGTCGCCTTCGAGCTGGGGATGCACCGCACAATAGGCGCGGACCTGGTGAACCACTGCGTCAACGACATCGCCGTGCAGGGCGCCACGCCCTTGTTTTTCATGGACTATCTGGCCGGCAGCAAGCTGCTCCCGGAGGTGGCCGAGAGCGTGGTCAGCGGCCTGGCCGATGCCTGCAAGGCCTGCGGCTGCGTCCTGATTGACGGCGAAACGGCGCAGATTCCGGGTATTCACGACGATGGGGAGTACGACCTGGCGGGCTTTATCGTGGGCGCGGTGGATCGCGACAAGATGGTGACCGGCGCGGGGATCAAGGCGGGCGACGTGCTTGTCGGACTGCCCTCCACCGGCTTGCACACCAACGGTTATGCATTAGCCCACAAACTGCTCTTCGAGGTGGCCGGATACAAGCCGTCGCAGTATGTGACCGCCATCAAGGAAAAGGCCGGCGCGGCGTTGATGAAGACCCATCGCAGCTACCTTTCCGTGATTCAAAAACTGGTGACGGGGGGGCTGACAACGGGCATGGCACATATCACCGGCGGCGGCATCACGGAAGACATGCCCCGCATCCTGCCCAAAAACACCGGGGCGCAAATCGAAATCGGCTCCTGGCCGGTCATGCCGATCTTTGAGCATCTGCGCGACCTGGGCCAGGTTTCCCAGGAAGAGATGATGCGCACCTTCAACATGGGCCTCGGGCTGATAGTGGCTATTCCGGCGGCCAAATTCACGCGGGCCAAGAACCTGCTGGATCGGGCCGAGGAGAAGTTCTACGTCGTGGGCCGCGTGGTCAAGGGTGAGCGCCGGGTGCAGTACACCTAGCGAATCTATGTCCGGTGGGAGGCGGGGGATTGCCGGGGTCCCCGGCGAGTGATTTTTTTGCTCGCTGGGGTAGAATTTCAACCCCCGCATAAGCCAACAGAATCAATGCGGGCTGGTAGGATAGGTTTCAACCCATCCATTTATCCCCGGAGAGAGTGCTGAGAGCCCGCGCTGCCTTGGCTGGAGAGCGAATTGTCTTCCGCCAAGCCGCTTTGTCAAGAGGCCAAAGTTTTTCTTGGTTTGTAAACCTATGTTCCTTAAGTAATTGAAGTATTTCCGGTTTTTGCCGAATAATTAGTTAAGAGTGCCTACTCTTGTAGGTAGCCAGACAAGAGACGGAAGTGCCATGCCCGGCGAATGTGGTCGCCCTCCCCCAGCGGATGGGTTCCGGGGCATGGGGCCGTCTCGGGTCTGCCACATAGCGGCTCTCCGCCGCGAGCTTGAGCCGCAACCACGGTGGCACTCGAATTCGGGGAGATGCGACAAATCGAGACCAGCAGCTGGCCCGCAAGGGCGCGTAGCGCTGGTCTCGATTTGTTATTGCGCGGATGCAGGCTGGTCCTCTTCCGCGCCTGCCAAATCTCAGATCAACCAAGGCGGCTGTGGCCGCCTTTTTCTTTGCGAGGAGCTATCCGCATGAATCCCATTTCGAATATCTGGAATCACCCCAAGACCTCGGCCGCCGGCGTGCTGATCGCGGTCGTCACCATTGCCAGCGTGCTTTCGCAGCAGGGCATCACGCTGGGTAATGCCGGCAACGGCAGCGTGGTCGTGCTGATAAGCGGCCTGGCCACCGCGTTACTGGGCTTGCTGGCGCGCGATCCCGTCAGCTCTGCATCATCCTCGGGCAACCCCACCGTCAAACTCGGCGCGTGGGCGCTCATTGCCCTGCTGTTGCAGTTGCCCTTCGTCAGCGGCTGCTCGGGTACCAGCGTGGCTCAGGACATTGTGAACTGGACGCCGGCGCTGCAGAGCGCGGTAGCCACGGTGGACTCAACCGCCGCCTTGCTGGCTCCCGCGGAAGCGCCCATCTTTGTTGCGGCAACCGCCGGTTTCGATGCCGCTTCCAATCTGCTCGTGACCCAGGCCAAGGCGTACCTGGCCAATCCCACGGCCGGCGTGCTGGCGCAATTGCAAGCCGCCGTCGTGGCCTTCCAGCAGCAGGTGAATGCTTCGCTGCTCCAGGTGGCCAAAATCACCAACCCCAACAGCCAGCAGCACGTCCTGAATGCGATAAACGCCGTGGCAACCGTGGTGAGCGCAATTCTGGCGCTGGTCTCCTCCATCTCCAGCAAAGCGGCCGTGGCGCAAATGGCCGCGCAATCGCCCCTCAAGCTGGCCGCGGTACGGCCCTATTTGGATGAAGGTAAGGCTGCCGCAATGGTTGCCAGCCACTATGGCGAGCCGGTCGAGTGGGCTCGGGTACAGGTGGCGCAGGTGGAACTGAGCGCCGCGCAGGCCGGATTCTAATCAATCGTGAGCGGATGGCGATCTCAGCGCGGCCAGGGAGCAGAAAACTTTCTGGCCGCGTTCCACCCGCAAAAATAGCCCTCCCCCAATGTGACCCGAATCACGGAGCAATCGGCCCTGTACTGGATAGCCTTGGATGGATGGCGCAGGTGTCAAAGCGTCCATACAACCAAGGAGTTTCATCATGGCTTACGTGATTACCGATGCGTGCATCAAGGATTTTGTCTGCGCGGCCGAGTGCGCCACTGCCGCCATCGCGCCCGCTTCAGCCGGCGATACGGTCGCCGCTGGTGTCTCCCAGTTATTCATCAATCCCGATGAATGCATCGACTGTGGCAACTGCGCATCGATCTGCGCCCAGAACGCCATCTTTTCCAGTGACGATCTGCCTTCCGACAAAGCGCATTTCGCCGCGAAGAATAAAGCCTATTTCAACTAGGGGACTTCTGAGCAACCGGATGAACTGAAAAGTGCGGCTTCCGTGTCTGCGCGAGAGAACGTTTGTCTGTTTACGGGATGAAAACCTGCCGGAACGCATACGGTTCGCGCCGCCTCGCTCATCTGAGAGAATAGTAGGAGTGATTCGAGCGCACCAATCTTTCCTCCGGCGGTCGGCGCCGGCCATTCTTGCGGCCTTGTCTTTGGCGGGCTCGCCGGCTCTCCACGCGCAGGGGGCGAACCCCACATCCGCCGCCAACCCCTTCTTCGGCAGCGTAACCGCGCACCCCATCAGCGATGAAACCCTCAAGCTCTCGCTCGATGAGGCCATCATACTCGGCCTCAGGAACAATCTCGGTCTGAAGGAAGCTGAAAACAGCGAAAAATCCCTTCAGGGGCAGAAAAAAGAGGCGCTGCAGAACTTTCTGCCTACCATCCTGCTGACCGGCGACCTGGGCGTCCACCAGCAAAACCTGGCTGCCATGGGCTTTGGTCCCGGCGTCATCAAGGAGTTTTTGCCGCTCTTTCCAGGTGGAGTCGTCCCTCCAGGGTTTTCTGAGATTACCCGCGACGACCTGACCGAGGGCAAGATTCAATTTGGCCAGATGCTCTTCTCCGGCCCGGTCATCTCGGCCTGGAAGGCGGCCGGCGCGGCCGAGCGTGCTGCTCATTTTGAAAAGATGTCGGTCCGCGATGAGGTGGTTCAGCAGGTGGCCTCGGCTTACCTGCATGCCATTGCCGCCTCCAGCGAGGTGGACAACGCCCGGGCGCAGGTCGCCACCGGCGAGGTGCTGTTGCGCCACGCCCACGAGGCTCACTTGGCCGGCGTTGTGGCCAATCTGGATGAACTGCGGGCGCGGGTCCAGCTCCAGGCCGAGCAGCAAGCGATCATCGCCGCCCAGAACGCCCTGGAAAATGACCTCATCCTGCTCAAGCGCGAGATCGGCATCGATCCCGGACAGAAGATCGCGCTCACTGACCTGGCTCCTTACAGCGATCTGGCCTTGCAGACCCCGCAAGAGCTCTGCGCTGTAGCCTACAAAAATCGCCAGGATTACCATACCCTGCAAAATCAGGTGGTCGAAATTAAGGCTGTCCACGCCGCCTATCGCAGCCAGCGGCTGCCCAGTCTCAGCTTCGGCGGCTACTACGGCGTCAGCCAGGTGGGAGGCGCTGGCTCGCACGGCAATTTTGCTGCCGTGGGCACGCTCAGCTTTCCGCTCTTTCGCGAGGCCAAGCTGCGCGGCGACACGGAAGTTGCCCAGGCCCAGTTGGACGCCGTCAATGCACAACTCGCCGACCTGCGCGGCATAATCAACCAGCAGGTCCGCTCCGCCCTGCTCGATGTCGGCGCCACAGCCAGGCTCGTCGAAGTCGCCCGCTCCAACGTAGACCTCGCCACCCGCGCCCTCGCCGATGAGACCGACCGCGTCAATGCAGGCGTGGACGACAATCTTCCCCTGGTCGCCGCGCAAGCCACTCTGGCCTCGGCTCAGAGTAACCTGGTCGAGAGTCTCTACCGCTACAACCTGTCCAAACTGGCTCTGGCCCGCGCCGCCGGCATCATCGAATCGCAGTACCGGGTCTATCTGGGCAAATAGGCGCGGGTAGCGCACAAAATGAGTTCCCAGCCCAATCACTAACCCGCTCCGCATTTTGTTCACAGGTCCTGGGGCGTAAGGTTAAGAGCAGAGGAAGTGGATGCGCGCGGACAGGCAGCTCCAGATCAAGTACTACGTGGAACCGGATTCAGCGGCCATGGCGCGCCATGCGGCGCAGTACTTTGTCGAAATGGCCGGCGAAGCTGTCGAGGCGCAAGGCCGCGCGCGCATCGCCATCAGCGGCGGGACCACGCCCAAAGCCGCCTTCGAACTGCTCGCCGACCCCAGTCAGCCGTGGCTCAATCGCATGCGTTGGCCGGAGCTCGACCTCTATTGGGTGGATGAGCGCTGTGTTCCGCCGGACCACGCTGACAGCAACTACCGCATGACCTGCGAGGCGCTGCTCGACCGCGTGCCTCTGCGCCCGGAGCAGATTCACCGCATCGAAGGCGAGCTCGAGCCCCAAGCTGCCGCGGCGCGTTACGAATCGGAGCTGCGTAATAGTTTTCGCCTGGAGGGCGCCGAGTGCCCGCGCTTCGACCTGGTGGCGCTGGGCATGGGCAGCGACGGCCACACCGCCTCGCTCTTTCCGCACACCGAAGCGCTCCACCAGATGAGCAGCCTAGTCGTTGCCAATTACGTGCCGCAAAAAGACTCCTGGCGCATCACCCTCACCTGGCCGGTCATCAACCGCGCCCGTTCGGTTTTTTTTCTTGTCTCCGGCGAGGACAAGGCCACTGTCTTGAGCGAAGTTCTTACCGGGTCGCTCGATCCCGAGCGCCTGCCCAGCCAGTTGATTTGGCCCTCCAGCGGTATACTTACCTATATATTGGACAAGGCCGCTGCCGCGCATCTGCCCTCAACCGGCGGGCAAGGCTGCGGAGTTTTCGAGAGGGAACGATGATTCTAGCGGGAGATGTTGGCGGCACCAAGGTTCACTTGGCGCTGTATGACTTTATCAATGGAAAACTGGAACCCTCCCGCGAGGAGCGCTTTGCGGCCAAAAACTACTCCGGCCTGGAAGAGATTGTCAAAGAGTTTCTCGGCGCTTCCAAGGTCACCTCGGCCTGTTTTGGCGTGCCCGGCCCGGTGCGCGACGGCCGCCTGCGCCTCACCAATCTTCCCTGGACCCTCGACAGCCGCGAACTCTCGGTCAGTCTCGGCATCACCCACGTTTTTCTCATCAACGATCTTGAAGCCAACGGCTATGGCGTGGCCGAGCTCTCCGCCGATCAGATTTACACGCTCAGCGAGGGCGATCCCGGCCAGGTCGGCAATCGCGCGCTGATCGCCGCCGGAACCGGCCTGGGCGAGGCCCTGCTGATTTGGAACGGCCACAGTCACACGCCCTACCCCTCCGAGGGCGGCCACGCCGATTACGCCCCGCGCAACGAGGACGAGATCGACCTGCTCCGCTTTCTCAAGCAGAAGTACAACGGGCGCATCAGCCAGGAGCGTGTGGTCAGCGGCATGGGCCTGACCAACATCTTCGAATTCCTGCGTGAAGTCCGCGGCATCGACGAGCCGGCCTGGCTCGCCAAGCGCATGGCCGCCGAAGATCCCAACGCCGTTATTACCGAGCTGGCCATGACCGCCAAAAGCGAGATCTGCGAAAAGGCTCTGGACATCTTCGTCGCCACCTATGGTGCCGAGACCGGCAACCTGGCCCTCAAAATCCTCTCCGTCGGCGGCGTCTACGTAGGCGGCGGCATTGCTCCGCGCATCCTCGACAAGCTCAAGGACGGAACCTTCATGAAGGCCTTTACCGACAAGGGACGCCTCAGCCAGTTGCTCATCAACATGCCGGTGCGCGTGATTCTCGAACCCCGCGCCGCCCTGCTCGGCGCTGCCGCCTACGCCGAAGCCCGCGCCGCCGAACTCAGCGGCATCTCTCCCCGCGCCGCCTCAGTTAAGTTTTAGAGAATTCTCACAGTTTCGAGCCATGTTTTTTGCTTGACATCTGAAGCGTGACGCGTTCCACTATACATATGATCAAAAGCTTCCGGCATGCCGGCATTGAGAAGTTTTTCTACTCCGGAAGCAAAGCTGGCATTCAGCCCGCACATGCGGCCAAGCTGTCCGTTCAGCTATTTCAGTTGAATCGATCGAAGATTGCACGCGATATGGATGCTCCGGGATGGGAGTTGCACCCTTTGCACGGCGATCTGAAGAACTATTGGGCTGTGAAGGTGAACGGAAACTGGCGCTTGACATTCGCATTTGAGGGCGAGAACGTGATTCTCGTTGACTACCAGGACTACCACTAGGAGAAACAACATGACGCGTATGCACAATCCGCCGCACCCCGGTAAAGTGCTTCGGGAGTTTTTAGGCGACATCGACGTAACGTCTGCCGCAAAGCATTTGAAGGTTTCCCGCGCAGCGCTCTCCCGCGTTCTCAACGGCAAGGCAGGCATCTCCGCCGATATGTCGCTGCGTCTTTCCGCCGCGCTGGGAACCCACGCCGAAATCTGGTATGAGCTGCAAACCGATTACGATATGTGGCAAGCATCTCAGAAAAAACAGCCCAAGATCGAGCCTTTTAGTCGAGCGGCATAGAACCATCTCACAAAACCGAGATATAAAATTCCTGATCTACCTTCCCAGCGTATAAATCACGTTGACCGTCGTCTCAACTTCCACTGGCTCACCAAACAGAAGATATGGTTTGTACTGCCACTGAGAAATAGCCCACAATGCTGACACGGCTAGCAAAGGCGATGGGGATGAGATAACATGCAGATCGTGAATGCCGCCATCCGTTCCGACGATGGCTTGCAAAACTACCGTACCGGAAATATGCATATCCTTAGCTTGCTGGGGATAATATGGCGTCGTTTTCTTGACCAGCATGCCTTGCATGATTCCCGATGAGATTTGCACCTTGTTGAGTTTCGGAGCAGTTGTATCCACGGATTTTGCGCCCTGTGCGCCAATAGGTGGCGTCAATGCTGGATCGGATGGAGCCAAATATGTAATTGTATCCACATTTGCAGAGAGAATCTTGCGCGACCCATCCAGAAATAATATTTCGCGAGCCAGATACTTGTTTTGAACTTTGACAATATGGTTGAATTCCATGGTTAGAGTTCCAAAATCGTGATTAGCCCGCAAGACTGGCATTTGCGGATCGAAACAATAGGTGGGGAAAAGGCCCAGCGGGATATCTTTCAATCCAGGGTAATTAGGCATTAGCGGAATCACCATAATGCAGGGGAACTTGGCGTTCCTCAATCGAATAACCTTTAGCTCCAGTCGGGATCTGTCAGGGGATACGTCGGCGTGTGCGGGAATAGGTGAAAATAGCGCGGTCTGAAGTTTGTATTCAAAAAAATTGAGAGGTTCGCCGTTGTCCTGATGCGTATGTTTTCCATCGGCCGTATGCCATTCCGTGTGCGTCGCTCCCGGTCGTGTCCACGTGCTGCGATAGGCCTTCGGCGACGCCCACCAGTATTCGTAGGTTCCCTGTTCGCTGGGCTTGCCCTTCTCGTCGTAAAGCTGGTAGGTGGCCTTCAAATGCCAGGGCTTCAACTCCGGCGAAGTGAAGTCATAAAACGGCGCGGCAGCCGCGAAGATTTCACGAGGGTCGGTCGACAGTCCCGGCCCGGCGCTGGCAGCCGTCTGGGCGAACCCCGGCAGCATAACCGTCAGGTACAGAGCACAAAAATAGATCAATCGCATGATGCCGATAGGGTAACACCGCAGCCAAGGAGCCGCTAGCTAGTTTCCGTCAGCGCATCGGTGCGCTTGCTCATCAGGGCGGTGCGCTCCAGTTTTTCCCAGTTGAAGGGCTTGCCGTCGATGGCGCGCTTGAGGGTCCTGAATAAAACGATGGAGAAGAGCTGGCGGTAGGCGAAGCGTTGCAGCCAGATGTGGAAGAGCAGCCAGCCGTCTCCCTTGTTGGCGGGATGTCGGCGCTCCAGCGAGAAGGCCACCGACGAGGTGATGAAGTCGATCACCATGAAGCCGAGGAAGTAAACCAGCAGCTTGTAGAAGTCGGCGGGCGAGGCGGAAAGGGGATGATAGTAGCGGTCGATGAAGTAGTGAACGACGCCGGCCACGAACATGAGATCGATAAAGGGAGAGACCAGCGGCAGCAGCATCTGGAAGATGAGGATGTTGGGCAGGGCAAAGTAGCCCATGGCCTTGTTGCGAACGAAGGCGGCGCGATGCTTCCACACGGCCTGTAAAATTCCGAAGGACCAGCGGAAGCGCTGGCGCATCAGGCCGCTGGCGTCGATGGGGGCCTCGGTGAAGGCCAGTGCGCGATCCTCGTAGACCACCTTGAGTTGCTGCTCAAGCAGGTTCATGGTGAGGTCGGCGTCCTCGGCCACGGTGTTGATGGGGTAGCCGCCGGCGGCTTTGACGGGCGCGGTGCGCCATGCGCCGATGGCGCCGGGGACAACGGTGACGACGTTGAATAAATCAAGAGCCCGGCGCTCGAAGTTCTGGCTGGTGATGTATTCCAGGGCCTGCCAGCGGGTCCACAGGTTCACGCGATTGCCGACCTTGGCATTTCCCGCAACAGCGCCCACGCGCGGGTCCTCGAAGTGCGGAATGAGTTTGCTGATGGCGTCGGGAGCGATCACGGTGTCGGCGTCGATGCCGACATAATATTCCTCGGTCAGGCGGTCGAGGGCGAAGTTCAGCGCGGCGGCCTTGCCTTCGTTGGGTTTGGTGAGCACCTCAACGCGGCCGGCGGCGATCTCGGCCTTGTGAGCCTCGCGCGCCACATTGTATGTGCGGTCGCTGGAGCCGTCGTTAATCACGATAATGCGCAGGTTGGCGTAGTCTGAGTTGAGCACCGAGCGAACGGTGCGCACGATGACCTTCTCCTCGTTGTAGGCGGGGATGAGGACGGCGACGCGGGGATTGAATCCGGGCGAGGCTACTGCGTGCGGGCGGCGCATGCGCTCGATGACGGCGAAGATACCCACCAGCACCAGGCGCGCGCTCATCAGGATGTCGCCGATATAGAAGACCAGCAGGATGAACTCGCCGACGACGGCCAGGCTGGAGAAGGCGATGGAGTCAGGCAGTGCTTTCACTCGATCCCAGAACCCGATCCGGGGCATCACCTCGGCGGTGGTTTTGCCCAGCAGCGCGGAGACGGGCACGATGGTATACCCGTGCGCGCGTAGCGTGTCGATAAGCATGGGCAGCGCGGCCACGGTGGCGGAGCGCTCGCCTCCGCCGTCGTGGAGCAGGATGATGGAGCCGCGGAATTGCGGCTTATCCTTCATCACTTCGATCCGGTTCATAATGATCTGGGTAATCTCGGCGGGAGTCTTGCGCGGATTCTCATCCCAGTCGCGGGTGTCCAGCTTGCTGCCGATGATGGTGTATCCGTCCTTCTGGATGAGCACGATGGGGGCGGCCTGGTCGTCGGTGTCCGGATCCTCGTCGATATCGTAAGGGGGGCGGAAGTAGAGCGGCTGAATTCCCAGCTTGCTGGTGAAGAGGCGCTCGGTGAATTTAAGTTCTAAGTCCAGTTGGCGATTGGAGATTTCGCTGATGTCCGGATGAGTCCACGTGTGGTTGCCGATCTCATGGCCCTCGCGAACAACGCGCCTCAGCAGGCTGATATGTTGCTGCGCCTCGTCGCCGATGATCATGAATGTGCCCTTCACGCCTTTCTCGCGAAGAATATCGAGAATTTTCGGCGTCCACTTGGGATCGGGCCCGTCATCGAATGAGAGCGCGACCTGGTTGGCATGGTAGCCATACTCCTCGATGGTGTAGGGGCGCGGGTAGGTGTCCATGTTCTCATCGACGATGAGCTTCTTACCGGGGTCGGGCTCGTCGGGGTCGGCCGTAACGCTGCGCTTGCCCTGCTGGGGCAGGCCGGTGACGCGGATAATGTCGCCTTCCCCCTCGTCGTCAACATCGTGGCCGGGCAGGACCTGGCCGAGAGCATCGAGCGCGTCCGGGTTGGTAGGCTTGTCCCAAACCTTCCACAGGGAGCGGTCCTCCTCGCCCAGACGCCACAGGGCAAAGGTTTGCAGGCCGAGCTGGCGGGCGGCGCGCATCTCGTTGAGTAGCGTAACGCCATCCAGAAACCACACCACGTGGCGCTGGTGCAAGTCTTCGTCGTCATACTCAAAGTGCGGATTGAGCGTGTCGGAATCAAAGTCCAGGCCGGATTCGGAGTCACTGGCGCGCAGCCATGCCTCGGAGACCGAGATGTCCTCTGAACTGAGGACCTCCGCGGGCCTGGAGTGTTTTTTCTCCCTGGGATTGGGAATGGGGAGCGTCCAGTCGTAGCCGTAGTTGCCCAAGGCGCAGATAATCTTCTCTCTGGGCACAATCTTGAGCACGCGTGTCAGGTTGTTGACGAACCAATCCTGGCTTGCCACCGGTCCGGGCTCGGCCGTGTGCTGGTCGTAGTTCATCAGCACAATGCCGTCGGAGTTGGCGGCTGCCATCCTCAGGCTCTGCTCATCGGTCGAGGCCGCCATGCTCACATACAAACGCAGATTCCGCGGATGCAGGTCGGCGTACAGTTCTCGGATGAAGCTAATATAAGCCGGGTAGGCGTTCGCGGGCGCGTCCTCAATGTCCAGCGAAAGCCCGCGATAAACCGGATAGGCCGTGAAAAAGCGCATCAACTGCTGGCGCAGCGCGGCCCGCTTGTTCGCATCGATTAACTCGGCGGCGATGCCGGGTTCAAAGATTTGCGTGCTCGCGTTGTAGTTGGTCAGGTGGGGAAATATTTCCGTGTCTACCTTGGCCCCCGCGATTACCCGCTTGACCCTGTTCATGTCGTCGGGGTCGTGCACCGTGGCGCCGTCCACAACCGGATATTCGTGCATGTTGTCGCTGGCCATCGCCATCAATGCGCCCGAAAATGTGTCAATGTGCAGCCACTCGGGGAAAAGCAGATCGATCTGGTGAACATGCTCTTTCAACGAGGAGTAACTGGCGGGATCGTCCTGCACGTAGAATGCGGCGCGCAATCCCTCGCCGGTGTTGAAGGGGATCTCGGAAGGCTTGCGCGTAGTCTTGCGGCGCGCGGGGCGCTCTTCTTTTGCGCCGCGAGGCGCAATGAGCCGCTCCGGCAAAGCCTTGTAGTTGTGCCTGGGGATGGGCAGCAGCAGCTCGGGCAACTGCTGATAGCGCAGCACGTTCAGGATAAAAACTGCCAGCACCAGCGTAAAAATCACGGCGGTCGCGTCGAGAATGCGGCGCAGCCGTCTCCAGCGCTTTCGTTCCGGGTCGAGGAATATCTGTCTTTCCGGCATGAGAGGCCTGGTTTACCATTGCCGCGAAAAATCCTGCGTTCGTGCCGCGGCCGGTTGGGATGCCCGATGCTTTACTGCGTGACTGTGGTGGTTTTGCTGTTCGTTTTCAAAGTGAAAGCGCCGGCCGGCAAAGACTGATTGACCTTGATGTTGAAGTAGACGCAGACCCTGTATTCGCCTGAGCTGGAGTTGAAAACCTGTTTCAGGCTCACGCCGCTTTCCGGGTCCACCCACATGGTAACTTTGGTCAAGTTCTTGCGGATTGCGGGATCCCTCGGAACCAACTCCAGTTTTTCAGTCGTGGTCCCGTCCAGCGTCTCCGGGCCAAGGTACTTAATCTCCCATTTCTGCTCCAGGTCCTTTCCGCTGGCTCCGAAGCCAAGCATGAACCAGTTTTCGTACTGGCTGAACTTGGTGAGGATCGTTAACTGGTTCATCAGCGGTTCATAGAGCCTGACCGTTCCGCCGGAGTAAGTGTAGATCTTGGGCACCGGCTTGCCGTTCACCTCGCGGATGTGGGCGGCCATCTGGAAGCTGCCCGCCTTGCGCTCGTAGTAGACCGTGCCCTTCTGCACCACCTTGTCGGGCACCGGGTCGGTTTCAACTGAATCGAACTCGAAATCAGCGGAGGTGGAGTGGAAATTTTTCGCCGCTTCGTCCAGACGCCGCAGCACTGCGTCCTTCTCCTTTTCATTGGCGGCGGCAGGCGCGGCCATCGCGGGGCGCAGGCCGGGCAGAAGCAGCGCGATCAAAGCAGGGAAGAGAAATTTACTTGCCTTATGCATGGATTTCCTTGTTCACATTCATTTACTGTTGACGGTCCACTGTCCACTGTTCACTGCCTTTAATGATGCGCCCAGATCTTCCAGGCAACATTGCCCTGGGCATCTCTTACCGTCTCCCAGCGCTCTACAAAGACATCGTCTCCCTCGACCGGCTCGATGGCCTTGTGCAGGGCCCGCTTCACCACCTGGCTGGGCTCATTGCTATTCGGGTCGAGGTTCACGTCCGAGGCTTGCACGGTGAGAATCACTCCATGGCTGCCATCGACAGTCACCAGGATGGGATGCTGCGGGCTGGTCGCGATGGAAGGCTTGTCTCCGTAGTTCCACAGATGCGGCGTGATGAAGATGAACGCCAGAATCAGCGTCACCATCACGTCGTAATGGAAACATCCGCGCGGATAGGTCCAGTAAAAATAGCTTTTGAGAATTTTGCTCATAGTGTCCTTACTTTGTAATGCGTTCAAACCCGCCCATGTAGGGTTGCAATGCTTCCGGAATCAAAACCGAGCCGTCGGCTTGCTGATAGTTTTCGACAATGGCCAGCCAGGTTCGTCCCACGGCCAAGCCGCTGCCGTTCAATGTGTGGACAAATTCGGGCTTGCCCTTGGGGCCATTGGCCCTGTATCGGATGTTGGCCCGCCGCGCCTGGAAGGCTTCGAAGTTGGAGCAGGAGGAGATCTCCCGGTAAAGCTGCTGGCCGGGAAGCCAAACCTCGAGATCGTAGGTCTTGGCCGAGGAGAAGCCGGTGTCGCCCGTGCAGAGCAGAACACGGCGATAGGGGAGCTTGAGTGCTTCGAGAATCTCCTCTGCGTCGCGGGTCAATTTTTCGTGCTCGGCGTCGGAGTCCTCGGGACGGGTGAATTTGACCAACTCGACCTTTTGAAACTGGTGCTGGCGGATAATGCCGCGCGTATCCTTGCCCGCGGCTCCGGCTTCGGCGCGGAAGCAGGGCGTGTAGGCCGTCAACGAAATGGGCAGCCGCGCCTCGTCGAGAATCTCGTCGCGATAGAGGTTAGTGACGGGAACCTCGGCGGTGGGAATCAGCCAATGGTCGTTGTCGCGGAACTCGTCGCGCGCAACCGCTTCTGCGTCGGCGTCGGAGCAGCGAAAGAGGTCCTCGGCAAACTTGGGCAACTGGCCGGTGCCGAAGAGCGATTTGGAATTAACCATGAAGGGCGGCAGGACTTCCGTGTAGCCGTGCTTCTGCGTGTGCAGATCGAGCATGAAGCTGATCAGAGCCCGCTCTAGCCGCGCTCCCGCGCCCATGTAGACGGCAAAGCGCGCGCCGCTGATTTTGGCCGCGCGTTCCAGATCTAGAATCCCCAGCGCCTCGCCCAGCTCCCAGTGCGGCTTGGGAGTAAAACCGAATTTTGGAATTTCGCCCCACGTCTTGACGGTTTTATTGTCGGCCTCGGATGTGCCGGTGGGGACTTCGTTACGGGTCAGGTTGGGGATGCCGGCGAGCACCTGGCGCATTTGATCGTCGAGATGCGCGGCGGTCTGATCCAGCGTGTCGAGCTGGTCCTTGAGGGCGCGTGTCTCGTCCATCACGGCCGTCGCATCCTGACCGGATTTCTTGAGAGCGCCGACCTGCTGACTCAGCTCATTACGGCGGGCCTTGAGCCGCTCTGCCGTCGTGATGGCCTCCCGGCGGTTGGCGTCGAGTGAACGAAAATCTCCCAGCAGCGCAGCCGGGTCCGCCCCGCGCGCGCGCAGTTTCTTCTCAACGAGTTCCAGGTTGGCACGGACAAAACCGAGATCGAGCATCGCAATTCCATTTTAATCGACAGGCTTGAACGACGGTCCCAGTGGAGGCCCGTATTGACAATTGAATTGTTGTGGTTCCCCCGAACCCGCCCTCACCGACTTGTTGCCGAGCACATGGTTGTAAACGGTGAAGTACACGGTATCCGGCATCGTTGCCTGTTGATACATCAGTAACCCCACCCCCACCCGTATTTTGGGCACAAAATCCTTGTTTTCATGAGGTTACAGGAGGGGTTGCGCTGCAAAATCCTCATAACAAAGAAGTTGCCTGCAAAATCCTCCTGGATAAGGAGTTACGCGCCGTTTTCGGCTTCTAGTAGCCGCATCGCGCCGGGACGATTGCCTCTAAGGATGATTGTCCAACAAAAAGGGGAAATTATCTGCAAAGACAGTGAACAAAAAATAGGGAACAGTGAACAGTGAACAGTGAACAGAGAACAGAGACTAGTATGGTAAGTCAGAAGTTCATTGAAAAACAACAGCAGATCCTTCGACTCACCACCCCCAACCTCCACCCCACGAACGAAGGCCTGTTCCTTCACCCCAGTGAACAAAGATCGCTCACCGGGGACCCCGAGTTCGTGGGGGCCCCGGAAAGGCTGAAGAAAACGCCTGGGGCCCCGTTCCCCACCCCAGCGACGAAAACCTGTCGCCGGGGACTCCGGTTCGCTCAGGATGACAGCCGCGAGGGTGGGGCGCCCAGATGTTCACTGTCCACTGTCTACTGTCCACTGTTCTACGGATGCTGCTCCACGGTAATGTTCACGCTGGCGGTGTTGCCGGTAACGGCCAGTCCCAGCAGGTCCGTAGCCACTCCGGAAATCGATGCGGGTGAAAAGTTGACGGTGCCGTCGATGGCGGAGCTGGCCGTGGCGGCCTGCGTGGCCAGCAGCGTGCCCTGCACGCAGGGGCCTTGCAGCCCGCAAGGCGGCGTCCACGCGTAAAGCGCCTGGTAGAGCGTGACCGTGGCGCCGGCCATGGGGTTGCTGTCCATGTCGTAGACGCGCAGGGTGATCTGGCTGGGGGTTCCGCTCACCGCCAGGCTCTGCGTTGCGCCGGAGACGGCGGCCAGGGTAGCGTACTCCGGGCGCGAGCCGAAGGCGGTGAAGGTGATGCACTTCGAGGTTCCGTTCAGGCAGGCTGTAGCGGTGACGGTCTGGCCCTCGGTGAGCGGACCCACGGTGAGCGCCTTGACTGCGATGCCGTTGGAGTTGGTGATCACCGCGCCGCTCTGGAAGGTGATCCCGCTGCCGGTCGTCTGCCAGGCGACGGACTGGCCGCTGAGGGGATTGCCGTTACTGAGCACCAAGGCCTGCGTGGTCCAGGTGAATGTGGCCCCGGCGGCCAGCGAGAGCATTGAGGTGAGCGAGGCCAACGTGGGCGGCGTTCCGCCATAGAACTCGGTCTTGATGCTGGTAGAGCTGTTGTTGAGCGAGGCGAGGACAATCGACCATGTGCTGCTGGTAGCCGTCACATTCATGGTGGCGCGTCCGTCGCCGCCGGCGGTCACCGTGCAGGTGGCCAGACCGCAGCCCAGCGTGGCGCTTCCGCTGGTGACGGTGTAGATGACCGAGACCCCGCCGGCGGGGTTGAGATTGGAGTCAAGGGCCAGGACGGTGAAGGGCACGGGGACGCCGATGGGGACCGAGCTTGTAGGCGCGGTAAGCAGGGTGAGCGAGTCGCCCGAGCCCGCGCCGTAACTGATGCCGCCGGTGATGATCGCCGAGGCGTTGTAGGTGGGCAGATCGTCCACCTCCACGTTGACTGAGCCGGTGACCCCGCTGGCCGCCGCGGGCGCGACAGCGGTGATCTCGTTGGGCGTAATGCTGGTGATCAGGGCCTGCTGGCCGCCCACCTGCACCGTATCGGTAGAGCGAAAGCCCATGCCGTGAATCACGATGGCTCCGCCCGAGGCGGGCAGACGCAGCGGAAAGACCGTATCGGCGTAGAGCACCCAACCCTGGTAGGCGTAGTCGGGGCGTCCGTCGCCGCGCTCGTCGGCGATGCCCAGGCGGACTATGTCGTCGCCCCCGGCGGCGACTTGCAGCCAGCTCTCGCCCGTAGCTAGGCCGTTGATCCCGGCCCCATATCCTACGGCCTTGGAGCCCACCGCATCGAAGGCGTCCCAGACGCCCAGCGAGGGCATGGCCTTGGCGTCCGTCGGTGCGCCGGTCTCATCCACGGCCAGCGTGACCACGGTAAAGGAGCGCCCGCCGCGAACGGGGAAGTTAAACCAGTCGGACTGGCCCACCTGGCTGAGCCGTCCGGTCCACAGGCCGCTTGCCGGAAGAGGGCGCGGCTGGGCCTGGCTTCCGATGGCGTCGTCGTAGTCGCCCATGGCCGAGTTGGCCACGTTGACGGTAAGGGTCTGCGCGCTGCCCGCCGACATCGACGGGACCGAAATGGCCGCGAGCGTTCCCGATGGCTCCGGCGAGCCGTCGAGATACGGACCCACGGAGTTGTTCAGAATGTAACTGGAACTGACCGTCTCAAAAGTCACTTGATAGTTGGCGGTGCTCACTCCCGGCGGCAAATGCATTCCGCTCAGGTCGAAGAAGCCTAGCGTGGAGGCTGTGTTCGATCCCCATTGTGTCAGCAGATTGCCGTTGGCGTCCGTCCATCCGGTCACCGGGTTGCCGTGGTTGCCGTTATTGAGGACGCCGGAGACTGCGGTCACCGTGTACTGATAGAGCGGGTTGCCGTTGGAGTCCAGCGGCCGGGCGACCACGTTGACGCCCTGCATTCCCGTGCCGGTGCTGAAGCTGATGGTTCCCTGGATGGATACCGTATTCGCGGCGGTAATCTGCTTGCCGGGAAAACTCGAGAGATTGCCGGCGGTGATGGGGTAGAGGCGGTTGAGAGCGGCGATGTCGTCCCAGCGCAGCACGGTGGGGTTGGGAATGCAGGCTCCGCCGTTCGCGCCGCAAAGGCCGTTGATGGGCTGCATCACCGGCCAGCCCAGCAAGCCGTTAGTTTCGCCGTTGGTCGCGGCGCCGGGGTTCACCTGCGCGTAGTCCAGGCCCAGAATCCGCCCGAAGGCCCGCTCCAGCTCAAAGCTCATCATCTCCCGCAGGTTGGCGTTCGTGGCGCACAATCCGTTCAGCAGGATGATGCCGTGGGCGAAGGTGCCATTGGGATTGACGTTGTCGATCCATTCATAGACGCCGTTGTTCTGGCAACTATTTTGCTGGCTGACGCCGGTCCCAAACAAGGCGTTGATGATGGCGCCGTCGGCGTCGAAGATAACGCCCAGCGGATAACTGGTGGCCGAGGCAGTGATGTCGGCTGGCTCAATCAGGACTCCAAGCTGGCTGGTCTGCTGGTTGGTTACGGTAAAGTTTGTGCCGCTAATGAGGATGACGGAGCCGTTGACGTCCTCATTCAGCGAGCCCATGTCGGTGATCGTGACTCCGGCGGTGGGAACGGCGTTCCACAACGCGGCCGCCGCGTCCACCATGGCCTTGGCCTGCGCGTTGGTGACCGAGGCGTTCAGCGGACCCTGATCCACGTAGTAATTCAACTCGCCGTTGGCCCAGTGAAGCGGCTGGCCTACGACTCCCGGATTGAAGTAGCTCACCCCCGCCACGTACTTGGGCCCGCCTGCCACCGCCGATGCCGGCACGAGAAGCAAGGCCGTAAGCCAGGCAGCCGTTCGGCGGCGGAGGAAATTGGGTACGGACATAGCCGGCTCTCCAGGGCGAAACTGGTGGGCCGTCTTGAGATTTCTTGGGAAAATGAACCAAAGAAAGAGGCGGACCCGGTTCATTTATCGGCAAAGGGCATATTGGCTGAAAAACATAAAGTAATAAGAGCGTTTAGTAGATTTTGTTGCGTTGCGAGGCAGAATCGAGTCGAAGACTGCCTGTAAATCATCAAATCAAGTGGAATGTGCTGCAGAAAGAAACGCTCGCTACTCCAAGAGCTAAAATCAAAATGGGAAATCTAATGACAGAAATTCGTTTGACTGTAATTCTCGGCTCCGGTTGCGCCGGACTCACCGCCGCCATCTACACCGGCCGCGCCGGCCTGAACCCACTGATCCTGGAGGGCCACGAGCCGGGCGGCCAGCTCTCCATGACCACACTGGTCGAAAACTTTCCCGGCTGGCCGGAGGGCATTCAAGGGCCGGAGCTGATCGACAAAATGAAGGCGCAGGCGAATCGCTTTGGCGCGAATTATGTGCAGGGACACCTGAATTCGGTGGAGGTGGGTGAGCAGCCGATTCGACTGCATACTTCTTGGGGCGAGATTCTCACCCGCACGCTGATCATCGCCAGTGGCGCGAGCGCGCGCTGGCTGGGGATTAAAAGCGAGCAGGCGCTGATCGGCCACGGTGTCTCGAGCTGCGCCACCTGCGACGGATTCTTCTTCCGTGGCAAAGAGATTGCGGTGGTGGGCGGGGGCGATTCGGCCATGGAAGAGGCGCTATTTCTCACCCGCTTTGCCTCCAAAGTGACGCTGCTGCACCGGCGCTCCGGCTTCCGCGCCTCCAAAATCATGCTCGACCGCGTGCAGGCTCACAAGCAGATCGTGCTACGCCCCAACACCATCATCGAGGAAGTGCTGGGCGTGGAAGAGAAGGAAGTGAAGGGCCTCAGGCTGCGCGACTTCACCACCGGCGAGCAGAGCACGCTGGCCGTCAGCGGATTGTTTCTGGGCATCGGACACGAGCCGAACGCCAAAATGTTTGCCGGGCAGATCGATCTCGACGATGACGGCTACATCCGGACCACCGGCAATGTGCTGGTGACCAACAACGGCGTGGTGGTTCCGGGAGTCTTCGCCTGCGGCGACGTGCAGGACCGGCGCTACCGTCAGGCCATCACCGCTGCCGGCTCCGGCTGCATGGCCGCGCTGGAAGCGGAAAAATTCCTCGAGGCGCAGGGGCATTAATCTTGTGAAGCCGTTAAACCATGACTAAGCTTGCCGACAATCTCGAACGTCTGGAAGCGGCAATTTCGGAGGCCTGCCGCCGCGCCGCCCGCCCCCGCGGCGAAGTCGAGCTGATGGCCGTCACCAAGACCTGTTCCGCCGCAACGATTGCCGAGGCTGCCGCGCTGGGGTTGAGTCTCTTTGGCGAGAATCGCGTTCAGGAGTTTGCCGCCAAGGCATTCGATGCAACAGCCCTTCGGTCGGCGTGTGGGCAGGAAAATCTCCGCGTGCATCTGATCGGCCATCTGCAATCGAACAAGGCGGCGCGGGCGGCGGAGATCTTTGACGGCATCGACTCTCTGGATTCGCTGCGCCTCGCCGAGCGGCTCAACGAGGCGGCGAGCAAGCTGGCCAAGCGGTTGCCGGTGCTGATCGAGGTGAAATTGAGTCCAGAGGAGAGCAAGTCGGGGCTGAATGCGGACTCCGCCGAGGCCGCGGAACTGCTGGAGCGGCTGCCGGATTTGGTGAATCTAGAGGTGCGCGGGCTGATGACGATTGCGCCGTTGGGTGTGGCAGAGGACGAGACGCGGGCCTGCTTTAGACGATTGAGCAGGCTGCGGGAGCGCTGGGCGGCGGCGCATCCGAGGCTGTCGCTGGACGTGCTTTCGATGGGCATGAGCGAGGACTTTGCGCTGGCCATTGAGGAGGGCGCAACGCGCATCCGCGTGGGGACGGCGCTCTTCGGCGAGCGCGCGGCGCAGCGGGAGACGGCCTGATGCTGCGGGCGACCATTGAAGGCGTTACGCTGGCCGTGCGCGCGCAACCGGGCGCGAAGAAGACGTCCTTCACCGGCGTCTATGGCGAAGGAGCGTCGGCGCAACTGAAGATCGCCGTGAAAGCTCCGCCTCTCGAAGGCCGCGCCAATCAGGCGCTGATTGTGTTTTTGGCCGAGACGCTGGGCGTGGCGAAGAATGCCGTGGAACTGAAGGCCGGGGAGTTGTCGCGGAGCAAGGTCTTTTTGCTGCGCGGAGTGACACTGGAAAAGGTAAAAGAGGTGTTTTTGCAGAAATAATCTTGTGAGGTGCCACAATGAAGAGATTAGCAATGATACTTGTAGTTCTTGCCGCGAGTGCCTGCTTTGGTCAGACGAAAGCAAAGATTATTAGAGGCGCGTGGATTGACTCGAAAGCCGATTGGACACTGGATGACATTCACAAAAACCAGAAGTGGACGTTAACAGAAGTCCTTTATTTTTTTAACGACGGACGATTCGGAATCGTACATGGCTCGGTTGTCTAGTCTGACAATCAAATGGAAATCAGCTATGGGGATTCGCAAACAGTATATTTTGGCAGTTGGAAACGCGCTGGGGCTGAGATCATTGTCACCTATAGGATGGTTTATTGTGATATTTGTGATATTGAGAAGAAGCGCATGATGCAGCAAGAACATCTTGCGCAGAATAAGGATGGAGAGATTGTCTTTCAAGACCTGCATTTCAGAAAGGAACCAAGGCTCGATAAAAGTGCAGTGTTTACAATTACTGAAAAGTTACCTCATAGAAAATCCGTTCAGGTAGTCCGCCCTTAAACTAACCAAAAATGATGGGTGAAAGACCACTAATCTCAATGATCCATCTGTCGGGTTTTTGATTGCATGGACACACTGAGAACTTTAAAATTCGCCCTAAACAGCCCGAATCTCCATCGTCTTGCCCAGCGCCTTGAGCGCGCCGGCGATGCCGTCGATGCGGGATGTGTGGCGTATATTGGTCAGCCGGTTAACCTCCTGCGGTGTGGTTTGCAATCGCCGCGCCAATTCAACCGGCCTGACCTTTTGGCGGAGCATTTCGTTCAACAAGAGCACCTTGGCGGAAAGACTCGCGGACAACTCAATCACCGCTTGTCCGCGCTTCGCTTTCGATGGTTCTGGAACCGGACGCCGATCTTCAAAATAGAACTCCATCGCCAGTTCAAGAGCCTCTCTTGCCATCGCTAAAGCCTCTTCACGGTCCTTGCCTTGGGTGAGCGCTTCGGGAATATCGGGGAAGTTCACCTTGACGAACTTTCCATCCTGGGTCAATGTCACTGGATATGCTCGCATTAGACGCTCCTTTACTTCAGTCCAAGTTGCTTTTTAATCTCCTCAACCAATCCTTTGCCGATTTCCTTGTGGTGCATGGGCAAAATTGACTGGCGGCCATTCAGATAAACCTTCATGTGAGAGCCTTCGAACTTATCGAATGTCGCGCATTGTTCCTTCAGCCAACGCTTGAATTCGCTGCTCTTCATGGGTTCAAATATAAACAATATTGTTTATAATGTCAAGAGGGGATAAACAATGTTGATGATGATTCGATAGATTGTTCGCGGGTGCACCATCCTTTCGCGGCTTTTCGAGGAAAACATGCGAAAGGGTGGGAGATCACGAAACCCTGACCCCTGTTCCGGGAAATCACGAACCTAGACCCGTTTTTCCCAATTCCCTCCGGAGTACGGAGAGTCTGAGCCATCATGCGGTCAGCTTATTCAGCAGATCGATGCGCACGTCCCCTTCCGGAAAGACGGCGCGGATCTCCAGCGCTCCGCCCATTGCTTCGACGTAGCTGCGCAGCGTGCTCAGGTACATATCGGTGCGCTGCTCCAGTTTGGAGATATTGCCCTGGTCGATCTCCAGCAATTCGGCCAGGCGGGTTTGCGTCATCTGGCGCGCATTGCGAATCTGTTGCAGAGGCATCAACGCCAATTCCGCTTTCACGCGAGCTGCCACACGCGTCCGCCGTTCAGGGGACATCTTAGCTTCCAACTCTCTAAAGTTTCTCGCCATCTCTACTCCTCTCCTATTTCGCGCAGGTGTCGAGCATAAATAGCATCCGCTTTCGGAACAAACTCCTCATACCAGCGGGGATTGCCTGTCTTGTCGCCGCCAATCAACAGAATCCCTGTGCGGAGCGGATTGAAGGCATACAAGACGCGATAAGGATGGCCTTCATGCTGGACTCGCAATTCGCGCATATTGGGAAAATCCGAGCTATGAACCCTGTCGGCATAGGGACGTGTCAATGCTGGGCCGTGTTCTCTGAGGAGGTTTACACCAAAGTCCACATCGTCTTGAGCGTCCTCGGTCAATCCTTCCCACCACTCACCGAATTCATCCGTGAACTCGATCTCCCATGCCATGTATTTATTATGTAGTAACGTATATATGTTGTCAAGGGAATAATTATCTCGGCTCCCGCCGCCTTTCCCAGGCTTTCACTCCCACCGTTGGTGGCCGATGGTTGCCCGCCTAGACGGCAAGTCCCCCCAACGCAGGTGGCTTTTCGCCTGTTCTTCCCTGGCAAGCCCGTCCACAACTTGTACCCGATTTTGTCAGATGCAGGTGTGTCTATAAGCACACCGTTAACTCACTTCAAAGCCTGGAAAATGCCCAAAAAAGTATGCTTCGAAGGCTACTTTTTAGATTCGCGCGTGGCTATCGGCGTGCCCCGGATTCTAATCCTCCCAGGCCCGTAATCCTGTCCCAAGCGCCCGCTGCAAGGCCCGCCCGCAACCTGATAAACTCTCCCTCGGTATGATCTACGCTTGCCTGCTCATCATCGTCGTTGCTTACCTGCTGGGCTCGGTTCCCAGCGGCTACGTGCTGGTCCGCCTCTTTCGCCATCAGGACATCCGCCAAACCGGCAGCGGGAACATTGGCGCCACTAATGTTCTGCGCTCCGGCGGCAAGGGCCTGGCCGCGGCCACCTTCCTGATGGATATGCTCAAGGGCTGCGCCGCGGTGTGGCTGGGCGGGCTGATCGGCCACCTGCTCGCCCCCGCCGCAGCGCCGGACAACATGCGGGGGCTGGCGGCGCTGTTTGCCGTTCTGGGCCACATCTTTCCGGTGTGGCTGGGATTCAAGGGCGGCAAGGGCGTGGCCACCGGCTTCGGAGTCTTTCTGGTGGCGGCGCCCTGGGCGGCTCTGGCGGCCATCTCCGTCTTCTTTGTGGTGCTGGCGCTCAGCCGTTACGTCTCGCTGGCCTCCATCCTGGGCGCGGGCAGTTTTCCGTTCTTTGCCTGGTGGCTGGGGCATATTCATGGTGGGGGCGAGAGGCCCGCGTTTTTCATCGCCGTGCAGATGGCCGTTGCGCTGTTGCTCATCATCAAGCATCACCCGAATATCCGCCGCCTGCTGAGTGGCACGGAATCCAAACTGGGAGCTAAAAAGACCGCATGAGCCGTATCGCAATTCTGGGCTGCGGAGCCTGGGGAACCGCAATCGCCCTCTCGCTCGACCGCCGCGGCGGCCACCAGCTTACGCTGTGGGCGCACAGCCACGAGCTTGCGCGTGAAATTGCCGAAGCCGGCGAAAACAAGCTCTTTTTGCCCGGCTTTCCCCTCCCGCCGGGGATCACCGTAACCGGTAACGAAGCCGCTGTTCAAGAGGCGGAGATCGTCCTCTCGGTCATTCCCTCGGAGTTTCTGCGCGCCACCATTACGCGCCTGCACCCTCATCTCCGCGCCGGCCAGATCATCGTCAGCGCCACCAAAGGCCTGGAGGACCATAGCCTGCTGCGCATGAGCCAGGTGATTGCCGCGTGCCTGCCGGAGCCGGAGACCGGGTTCAAACTGCCCATTGGAGCCTTCAGCGGTCCCAGCTTCGCGCAGGAGGTGGCGCAGGGACAGCCCACCGCCATCACCGTGGCCTTCGACGACGCGGCCGTTGCCGCCCGCATCCAGGCGGAACTCGCCTCGCAGTCGCTGCGGCTCTACACTTCCACGGACATGATCGGCGTGGAGTTGGGCGGGGCTCTGAAAAACGTGATCGCCATTGCCGCCGGTGTTGCCGCTGGCGTGGGGCTGGGATATAACTCCACCGCCGCCCTCATGACGCGCGGCATCGCCGAGATCACACGCCTGGCCGTGGCCTGTGGCGGACGCCGCGAGACCCTGGCTGGCCTCTCCGGCGTGGGCGATCTGGTGCTCACCTGCACCGGCTCCCTCTCGCGCAACCGCACCGTGGGTCAGGAGTTGGGCCGGGGCCACACTCTCCCCGAGATTCTCGCCGGACTGGGCGGCAAAATCGCCGAGGGCGTTCTGACCACGCGCGCGGCTCTGAGGCTGGCCCGCCGGCAGGGAGTCGAGATGCCCATTACCGAACAGATGGAGCTGATTCTGGACAAAGGCAAGGATCCTCGCGAGGCGATCCGGGATTTGATGCTGCGGCCCGGCAGGGAAGAGCATGAGAGAAATTGAATCATCGCCAGGCTGCAAGCCTGCTCAGAAAATCTTGTAGCTGGCGCCCACGCTTGCGCCGTAGGGCGATAGCGTGGTGTTCGAGACCCCAGATATATTTGGCCACACGGGCCATTGCTGGTACTCAAAGTCGATAGCCCGGATTGTAATCCGCTTTGTCAGTTTGACATCCACGCCTCCGCCGTAGGCAATATCGAGATAACGGCCACTTGTCAAATTGAGTTCGAAGTTCATTTCTCCGTAGCCGAAAAGGACTTTGGCGTAGGGTGTGGCCCGCTTGTAGCGCAACCTGTCGAGGGGAAGACGCGGCCCGATAAGGTAGTTGTCCTGGGTAATGTCCAGGAAAGAATTGAAGCGCTGCCAGCGGCCTTCGGCTTCAATCTGAACCCAGCGGGAAAACTTGAAGTCCGCATAGGCGCCCGTGCCATAAAGGCGTCGCGGGCCGGTTTGCGCGACCCCGCTCCCAGCGTAGTCGGGCTGAAAAACTGAGCCCAGGCCTCCAACGGCGAGAGAATGCCGCTGCACGGTGGCCGAGGGCGCCACTTGCGCAGGCGCGGATAAAGCCGCGGCGGCAAACAGGATGGAAAACAAAGCAGCGGTTGATTTTTTTCTGTGCATAGCGCAGGTCTAACCAGTGTAAATCATCGATCTGTCAGGATGGCCGGGATTCTTGGCGTTTCTGCGCCATGGTTATTGCACGGTGTATTCACCGTGGTGGTGTGCGACAAAGAGCCGGGGGGCCACGCCTGCCGGGAATTAAAAGCTAACAGCTAAAAGCTAAAAGCTGTTTTTGACTTCACCCGCACACTCGGTTCCACCGATAGCCCCGGCCTCAGTTCATGGTTAGGGTCTTCTTTGGCCAAATTAGTAAAGTCGATGCGCACCGGAACCCGCTGCACCACCTTCACATAATTTCCCGTCGCGTTTTCCGGCGGAAAGAGCGAGAGCACCGACCCAGTCGCGCCGCCGATCTGCGTCACCTTGCCGTGATAAGTCTTGCCCGTCGAGTCCACGTCGATCTCCACCGGCTGCCCGGCGAACATGTGCCGCAACTGCGTCTCCTTGAAGTTGGCCGTCACCCACAAGCCTTCCAGCGAAACCAGCATCATCAGGTTCTGTCCCGGCGCCACGTTCTGGTTGATCTCCACGCTTTTGCGCGTGATGATGCCCGCCGCCGGCGCCACGATCTTTGTGTAGCTCAGGTTGAGCCGGGCCATGTCCAGTTGTGCCTGCGCCTGTTCTACCATCGCCTGCGCCTGATGGGCGCGAGCCCTCTGCGCGGCCACCTGCTCGGGCGCGGTTTGGGCAAACTTCAACCCAGCCTTGGCCTGGATCTCGCGTTCGCGGGCCACGCGCACACCTTCGCGGGCGGCCTCTTCGGAGTGGCGTGCGGCGTCGGCGGCGGCTACCGCGGCGTCAAACTGCTGCTTGCTGATCACGTCCTTTGCCACCAGCGGCCGGTAGCGCTCCAGGTCGGCCTGGGCCTTGATGTTGTTGGCCCGCGCTGCTTCGAGCTGCTGCTCGGCCTGCTCCACGGCGGCGTGCGAGCCGCTCACATTGGCGTCGGCCGCGTTCAGATTGCTGCCCGTGTTCACCGTGGTAATTGGCACATTCACATTGGCCGCCGCGGCGTTGGCCTGCGCGCTGGCCAGGGCCGCCTCGGCGTTCTCCACCGCAACTTTGTAGTCGCTGGGGTCCAGTTCCGCGATTAGGTCGCCTTCTTTCACCGGCTGGTTTTCATCCACGTACACCTTGGCCACCTGGCCCGCTACGCGCGCGCTCACCTGGATCAGGTGCCCGTTGACCTGCGCGTCGTCGGTGCTTTCGCTATAGGTGGAGCGCCACCAGATTCCGATAGACACCAGCGCCAGAATCGCCACTACGGCAACCAGGATGCCTTTGCGGCGCGATTGCGGCGGCGCGCTCTCTATCTCTGCGACTTGCTCAATTGGCTCCGGTGTTGGAATATAATCCGCCACGCTACTTTCCTCCCAGATAACTTTTGTACTCCTCGCCTGCTCCCAGCGCGCGCGCCAGGCTGAGCTTGGCCACGTTGTGCCGGTAGAGGCTGGTCACGTATTGATCGTTGGCCTGCGCCACCGACTGTTGCGCCTGACTCACGGCCAGGTTGTCGCTCACCCCGTTGGCATAGCGCTGCTGTGCCTCGCTGAGCGCCTCGTTGGCCAGCTCCACCGACGAGCGGGCCACCTCGACCATTTTTTGCGCCGAGGCAATGTCCAGCAGCGCGTCGCGCACATCGGCGTCCACCTGGGCGCTTTTGTCGCTCAACCGGGCTTGCGCCGTATCCAGTTGCGCTTGCGCCTGCTGCGCTTCGCCGCGCAGCCCGAATTCTCTGAACAGCGGAATGCTCAGCGTCCCGGCGGCGTCGCCCGTGCCGTGCGAAGTCTTCAGGTTCACGCCGATGTCGCCGTAGTCGCCGGCAAAGTTGAGCGTGGGTAGCCGCTCGGCCGTGGCTGCCTTGCGTTGCTCTTCGGCCGCCTTGGTTTGCTCCACCATCGCCGCCAAATCCTTGCGGTTGGCGTGGGCCTGGCGAATCGCCGCCTCCACATCAATCTTGTCGAAGGCCGCGTAAGGAGCCTTATCGGCCAGTGTGAAACTTTGCTCCAGAGGCAGCCCGATTACCCGCGCCAGCCCCAGCTTGTCCTTTTCCAGAGCGTTCCGGGCCGCAATCAACTGCTGCTCCAGCGATTGAGAATCCACCCGGGCGCGCAGCTCGTCCAGCATCGGCGCGGTGCCCGCCTCGTGCCTGGCAATGGCCTGCTCCAGCGAAATCCTCGCCGTAGCCACTTGCGCGTCCACGCTGGCTACGCGGCTCTCATCGGCCAGCACCAGCAGATAGGCATTGCCCACCACCAGCACCACCAGGTCGCGCGCATCCTGCGCCGACAATTGCGCGGCGGCGAAGTTGTGCCGCGCGGCCAGATAGTTGCGCAGCGAAGCCACATCGATCAGCGACCACGTCAGCGACGCCCGCAGATCGGTAAATCCATAGGGCCCGATAATCTTGGGAAAGCCCGGAATGCGCAGCCCCTCGGCGGGCAGGTCCAACTGCATCACTGTTTCCTTAGCGCTGGCGTCCACCGAGGGCAGCAGCGCCTGCAACTGGCTCAGCCGCTCCCCGCGCGCCGCCGCCGTCTGCGCGACGCTCAGGATGATGCCCAAATTGGCCGTAAGGCCTCTCTGAACGGCCTCGTCCAGCGTCAGATTGACCGGCTGCGCCGAAACCTGACCAGTGGCCACGCTCCCATGGAAGGGAGACGCCGTCTGTGCGCCCAGCCCGTGGCAAAGCAGCCCCGCCATGCCTAGCACAAGGGCGCAGGCCCAGCTCCGGATCGATTTGTTGCTTGATGAAATAGAAGAAATCAAGATCGTTCGACTCTCGACAAAGCGCTACGGCCCAAACACATTCGCTTCCCTATTGACGCTGAAAGCAGGCGGCAGGGTTCGTATCTCTAGTGTATCGAATGGGAGTGGCAGGCTGCTGGATTTTGCCGCAAATGACTGATTTACCAGAACAATTCTGTACGAGATCGCCCCATCCGTTTCGAATTCCCCAAACGAAAGGAGGTCGCGGAGAATCGCCAGAGCCATCGCAAACCTAATCCCTAATCCCTATTCCCTGCCGGGGTCCCCGGCGACAGGTCTTCGTCGCTGGGGTGGCTATTCCCTGTTTCTCAGCACCTGCGAAGCCAGCGAGCAGAGCCCCTGGCGAAAAACTTCGCTCACCGTCTCCGGCGTCCAGGCAGCGCTCTCTGCTCCGCCATGCAGCTTCAGCAGCGCGGCCGTCTCCGCCGCGTTGAACCCGGCCACCGCGCGCAGCACAAAGACCGTCCGCATCCAGGTCGGCAAACTGGCCAGCCACTCCCGCACCCGCTCGCGTTCCGTCCCGCTCATCATGCTGTCCAACTCACCGGTCGAGATGCCCGACGAGGCCAATTCGTCGCCTTCAATGCAGCTCGTGGCCGGCGCCAGTCCCTGCGGCGCGGCCAGGCAGCCGGGGCAGCGCCCGGCCAGCAGCTTCAGAGCCGCCACGGCCAGCGCCCTCCGGCTGCAATGGCGCGCATTTTGCGGATCGGCGCATGGCGACACCTGCGCTGACTCAATCGTTTCCTCCACCAGCCGCGCGCTCTCCTCGCCTTCGCCCACCAGCATCGCCGCCAGGCTGTAAAGTCCGGCTGCAACCAGCTCGAAGATCTCCTTCATGCTGTCGAAGGCCTCCGCGCCATCAGGGTTTGGCTGAATCGGAAACAGGCCTTGATTCGTCGTCGGTGATTCCGTGATCATGCAGACAGCTCCTTCCCCTGGATATATAGGACTGATTTAATCCTTATTTTCAACCCGCCGGGTCGGGTTGGTCAATGCGCAAGTGTCTCTACCAGCCGCCCCTCGCCCGTTACCAGAGTCTTTCCGGGTAAGCGCCGCCGCGGATAAGGCGGTTGATGTTTTCCACCACGTACGGGCGGTCCTCGCGATAGGTCACGCCAAACCAGGAATCATGCGTGCGCAGCACTTTCACCCTCGCCTCCCCGGCCACTACCAGGTCATTCACCACGCGGGGAATGTAGCACTCGGCTTTCTGATCCCTGTCGTGCGTCAGTAAAAATCTCTTGAAATGCTCCTCCAACTGCGGGAAAATCCGCGGCGTAAATCCCCAAAAATTCATCGAAACCGCCTCGTTGCCCTCCAGCCGCGTCGTCTCTCCCGTCTCCTCGGTGTTTTTCGCGTGTTCTCCGTCGCGCTCAATCTTCGTCATTTCGTCCACGCTCTCCAGGTAGCCGTCGCTGCTCACCCGGCACACGCCGCGCGCCACCGTCCCAAACTCTGACAGCGTATTGCGCAGGACAAATCCGGCCATGGCGTACTCCTGTGCGCCGGATTGCAGATGTTGCGCCAGTACCCGGTAGCCCTCGGCTCCGTAGAAATCGTCGGCGTTGATCACGGCAAACGGCTCGTCAATCGCGCCCGCCGCCAGCAGAATCGCCTGCGTCGTGCCCCACGGCTTCGTCCGCCCGGCCGGCACGCTGAATCCCGACGGCAGCATCTCCAGCTCCTGAAGTACGTATTCCACCGCGATGCGCTTTTCAAACCGCCGTCCCACCGTCTCCTTGAAAGGCTCCTCGATCTCCTCGCGGATTACGAACACCAGCTTGCCGAATCCGGCGCGCAGCGCGTCGTAGATCGAGTAATCGATAATGGTTTCCCCATTCGGCCCCACCGGATCAATCTGCTTCAGGCCGCCGTAGCGGCTGCCCATGCCGGCAGCCATGATCAACAGTGTCGGGGATGTCGGTGGTTTCATTGCAAGAATCACTTTCCTCGGCGCGTCAACCCTTCCTGCCGGGTTGCGTTCCGAAATCAGCTCGTGCGTCCAATGGCCTCATTCTACATCCTTCCGATTACAGCGGTTCCACAATTGCTGTACTCAGAAACCACCGCAATCAAGTGGCATTTTCCTCAAGAAAATGCCACCCTGCACAATGCCAGAAAGAGCACGTTAATTGTGGAACCGCTCTAATCGCCTCGGCGGCGCGAGGCCGGTCATGCGGTGCGCGAGGCCGGTCATGCGGAATTCCTCCGCGTTATCATGGATGTGTATGACCTTTCCCATCAAGACCTGCGTCGTCTGCTCGGAAGAATTCGAGCTCCGCCCCGGCAAGCCCGGCTTCGCCAACCGATGCCCCGCGTGCAGCGTCCCTGAGGAGACCGGCTCGCCCAAAATAGATAGCCGCACCGCCGCTGACGCCGTTGACCGCAAAGCCCAGAGCGAGCTCAACGAAGCCCGCCGCCGAACCATCCGCGACATGCTTTACCGCAAGGAGAGCTAACCGGGCGCGCCTGTTATGGAATCGTAAATGAAGCTTAGAGCATTTTGTCTGTTGGTATAGAGTGGATCGCCTGTTTGGTTCAGGGTTGCCGGTCGCTGAATGAGCAGGTAGCGCCGGCCTCCTGGCCGGGGTCCCCAACGAGCGATCTTTGTTCGCTGGGGTGGAGCAAGGCGGGGCTCATGCGTTTTGCGACTCAATGCCGATGGTTTATGAGACCGGTTCTAGTAAGCTGAATACAGGTTGCAGCCCTGTCGTTGGCCATGCCCGATGATGCTCAACTTCGACATCCAATCACTGACATGCCAATTACCTTCCATCTTTTCGGTCCGGTACACCTCGTCATACTTGGCGCAGTCCCTCTTCTTGCAGCCATCTTCGCAGCCCTCCAGCGGCGTTTTCCGCCGGGATTCAGAGCTCTGCGCTATGGCCTGGCAACCATACTTCTGTTGGATCTGGCCCTGCATTACGGATACATGGCCGCTCACGGCCAGCTCATCTTCCCCGATTGTCTTCCGCTGGAACTCTGCGATGCCACGTTGTTTCTGATCGTCATCGCCTTGTTCACCCTCAACCGGACAATCTTCGATCTGGCTTATTACGGCGCATTGGGCGGATCCACGATGGCGCTGCTCACGCCCGACCTTGCGCAAGCCTCATCCTTCTTCCTGCAGGTGCATTTTTTTGTCGATCATGGTTTTATTGTGATTGCCGTTCTCTACCTTGTGTGGTCCCGTCAGGCGCGGCCGCGGCCTTGGTCGGTCGGCAGGGCATTGCTTGCCCTGAACATCTATGCCGCCTTCGCCGGCACATTCAATTACATCTTCAAAACAGACTTTATGTATCTTTGCGCCAAGCCGCAGGACGTGACGCTCCTTACAGTCCTTGGGCCATGGCCCTGGTACATCCTGAGTTGCGAAGGCGTCGCGCTCGTCTTATTCCTGTTGCTCTATCTTCCCTTCCGCCAATCCGCATCGAATGCAAAGTAGTGGAAAATGTATTGCGGGAATAACAAAGTCATAGTTTTCAGCTTCCGCTCTGCCAGTAACCGCTCAGGCGGAAAGGGTAGGAAACCGCGAGGATTTCGTTTTGGACTGAATCAAGAACTCTTGCGTCCCGCGCCGTTGGCCTTAGTTACGGCGGACGGCTTGCGCAGCGGCACAATCGCTCCGGCGCCGGGCGAGGCCTGCTGGAAGCGCGCCAGCATTTCGGTCCGCACGTACTCCACAAAGCTCTGCATCTGCCGGTTCATCTCTTCCATGCGCTCGCGCATTTGCAGGATGATGGCCATGCCGGCGATGTTCACGCCCAGGTCGCGCGCCAGGCTGAGGATAAACTCCAACCGCTCCAGGTCCTCGTCGGTGTAGAGGCGCGTGTTGCCCTCGGTGCGCGATGGTTTCAGCAGCCCCTCGCGCTCATAGAGGCGCAACGTCTGCGGATGTATTTCGTACATCTCGGCCACTGCCGAGATCATGTACGCGCCCTTCGATTTGCGTTTTGCGGCCATAGTGATTACCGAATCATCATACCTTAATTAAATTCGCGAATTCTGGGCCATTCCTTACTCCCTGCCTTTTTCAAACAGCGCCGCGCGCGGGTCCTGGCTGTTCAGCCGGGCCAGCTCGCGCATGATCTCGCGGCTGCGCTCGTCGGCCAGCGTGGGCACCGTCACTTCGACGGTCACAATCTGATCGCCGCGCTGGCCGGGATTCTGCGCATTCTCCACGCCGCGCTCCCTCATGCGCAGCTTTTGACCGCTCTGCGTGCCGGGCGGAATCTTCAACTGCGCGCGCCCGTCAATCGTCGGCACGTCCACCTTGGCGCCCAGCGAGGCCTCGGGCACGGTCACTGGAACGGTCAGATGAATGTCGTCGCCCACACGGCTGAAGACCGGGTGAGTTCCGGTGCGGACAATGAGGTAGAGGTCGCCGGCCGGGCCGCCGTTCGCCCCTACGTTGCCCTTGCCCTGCAGGCGGATGCGCTGCCCGTCGCGCGTGCCGGCCTTGATGCGAAACTCGATCGGCTCCGAGCGGCTCACCACGCTCTCGCCGTGGCAGGTGGAACACGTATTGGAGATGCGCCCTTGTCCGCCGCATCTGGGACACGGAATGTTGAACTTCATTCTTCCGCCCATCTGCGTCACCTGTCCCGAGCCGTTGCACTCCGGACACGGCATGGGCCCGTTAGCCGAGGACTGGCCGTGGCAGGCGGGGCAAACCTCCTGGCGATGCACCTCCAGCCGCGCCTGTCCGCCACGAATGGCCGTCCAGAAGTCCACCGTAGCCTGGTATTCCAGATCGGTTCCGGGCTGCGGGCCGCGCGCGCGCTGCGGCTGCTGCGCCCCGCTGAAAATGCCGGAAAAAATATCCTTGAAGCTGCCCCACGAAGCCGCATCTGCCGCTGAACCCGCCCCCGCATGCTGGCCCCGGTGCTGCCCGGGCCCGCCCTGGAAGCCGGTGAAGTCAAAGCCGCCGAAGTCCACCGGCATGCCGTGGCCCGCGCCCTGCCGCGCATAAGCCTCGGCCTGCGCCGGATCGATCTGGTCGGAGTAGAAGCCCAGTTGGTCGTAGACCTTGCGCTTCTTCTCGTCGCTCAGCACGTCGTTGGCCTCGGAGATCTCCTTGAACTTCTCCTCGGCCCGCTTGTCGTTCGGATTCACGTCTGGGTGATACCGCCGCGCAGCCTTGCGGAAGGCCTTGCGGATATCCTCCGCCGAGGCCGTCTTCTTTACGCCCAGCGTGCCGTAATAATCCTTGTTCGTGGTCGTGGCCATGGTTGCCTTCGAAATCTGTTTTGGTTACTTTCTTATTTGCCCAGGCTTCTGATTTGCCGTTGTCTCAACGTCTCCGTCAGTGTTTACCCTGCCGAATCATGCAACCTGCCTGGCCTTCAATTCACCGGTCTCTGTCCGCGGCGCGGGAAAAATCTCCATCTCGATCCGCGCCGTCACCTCCCGGCTGGCCAGCGCCAGATCGTAAGACATCTGCATCTTCATCCAGAAATCCGGCGTGGTTCCAAAATACCGCGCCAGCCTGAGCGCCGTATCCGCCGTAATCCCCCTCCGCTCCCGCACAATCTCCGAGATGCGCGTGACAGGCACCCGCAAGGCAATGGCCAAAGCATTGGCCGAAAGTCCCAGCGGCAAAAGAAAATCCTCACGCAAAAACTCTCCGGGATGAATCGGAACTCCCCTTTGCTGGTGCTTTCGCGGAATACTCATGCGCAATCTCCCTTAGTGAAAATCAACAATTTCCACATCCCAGGCATCTTTACCGTCCCAGCGAAAAATCACCCGGAACTGATCGTTGATGCGAATGCTCCACCAACCCTCCCGGCCGCCTTTCAGCTTTTCCAGACGATTGCCGGGTGGCTTGAGCAAATCCTCAATTGCCGATGCAAAATCCACGGCCTGCAATCGCCGCGCGGCAACCCGCGCAATCCCCGCCCATCGCCGGCTGATTCCGGTCAGGAAGACCGCTTCTGTCTCGTCGTCGGCGAAGGACTGAATCATGCTTAACGTTTATCGTAACACGGAAAGCAGTCAACCGCGCAGTGTTTTTCGCACCCCAAAAAGCCCAATTTTTCGTAAAAAACCTCTGCTTCGAGGTAGAGACAATTTGCGCGTTTTTTCTACCTTTTCACCGTTGAACACGTGCGCTTGCCCATGCATTCATGATGAAATAGCTTCCCTGCAAGCCTTCTGCCTTTGTGGCCAAAGATTCCTCGGCAAAGGCTCAGACGCAAGCCTGCGGATTGAGAAGCCTTCAGAATCCGGCAACTTCCAGAGGTCAGGCTGTTTTTGCGGCAGCCTTGGCCGTCTGCTTGCCAAAGCTGGCTTTTGGGATGGCGTCCAGCTCCACCTTGCCTTCGGCCAACTGCATGAGGAACTCCTGGGCAGAGAAGGGCTTCAGGTCTTTGAGCAGCTTGCTGGCTCGAATATAGCTGCCGTCGGGCTGTTGCAGGCGGGCCTTGAGAGTGTCGGCCAGATAGGCGGGCAGTATCTCGTTGTGGATGCGGGCCATAGCCACCGGGTCGCGGACCGGGAAAACCACCTCGCAGCGCTCGAAGAGGTTGCGCGGCATCCAGTCAGCCGAGCCAATGTAGATTTCGTCGTTGCCTCCGTTGGCGAAGTGGAAGATGCGCGAGTGCTCCAGGAAGCGGCCCACAATGGAGCGGACGCGGATTCTTTCCGAGAGGCCTTTGACTCCGGGGCGCAGAATCGAGAGCCCGCGGACGATCAGGTCGATTTCAACGCCGGCCTGCGAGGCCGCGTAAAGCGCCTCGATGAGCGAGGGTTCGAGCAGGGCGTTCACCTTGGCAACGATGTGGGCGGGCCGTCCGGCCTGGGCGTGCTCCTGTTCGCGGCGGATGAGGCCCAGGAAGCTTTCGGCCATGGTCAAAGGAGCCACCAGCAGCGGGCGATAGTCGTCGATCTCCGCATGCGCGGTCAGGTAGTTGAAGACCATGTGAACCCGCTCGGTGAACTGTGGATCGCTGGTCAGCAAGCTGAGGTCGGTGTAGAAGCGGGCTGTATCCGGGTTGTAGTTTCCTGTTCCCATGTGACAGTAGCGCCGGGTGACGCCGTCCTCGTCGCGGCGCACCAGCATGGCCAATTTGCAGTGGGTTTTGAGGCCGACCACGCCGTGGAAGACCTGCACGCCGGCGTCTTCCATCGAGCGCGCCCAGCGGATGTTCGAGGCCTCGTCGAAACGGGCCATCAGCTCGACAACCAGCGTGGTCTCCTTGTTGGCGGAGGCCTCGGTGAGCGCCTGGAACATGGGCGAGTCGTCGCTGGTGCGATAGAGGGTCTGCTTCATGCTGACCACGGCCGGGTCCGCTGCGCCCTGCTGAATGAAATCCACCACCGGGTCATAGGAGTCATAAGGGTGGTGGAGCAGAACGTCGTGGCTACGCAACTCGTCGAAGATGTTGCCGGACTTGCGGCTCAGCTTGAAGGGTTTGGGAGTAAACGGCGGAAATTTCAGCTCCGGCCGCTGCACGTCTTCATAGAAGAACATCAGGCGGGAGAGGTTCACGGGTCCGTCGCTGCGAAAAACCTGTTCCTCTTCGAGTTCAAAGTTCACCCGCAGCCGCTCCACTATCTCCGGATCGGCGCCGGTTTCGATCTCCAGGCGGACGGCGTCGCCCTTGCGGCGGTTGTGCAGTTCGACGCGGATGGAATCCAGCAGGGAGCGGGATTCCTCCTCCTCAAAGTAGAGGTTGGAGTTGCGGGTGACGCGGAAGGCGGCGCGCGAGAGCACCTCGAAGCCACGGTACATGCCGCCCAGGTGCTGGGCGATCAGGTCCTGGAGCAGGAGGTAGTCGTATGCGCCCTCGGCGCCGGGCAGGCGAACGAAACGGGGCAGGGCGCGGGGCACGGTAACCACGCCCAAGACTTGCGGGCCGGAGCTTTTGCGCTTGCGGCGGAGCAGCAACGCCAGGCAGAGAGCCTTGTTGAGCACGCGGGGAAAGGGGTGGGCCGGATCGATGCTGATGGGCGTCAGCAAGGGATCAACCTCGCGCTGGAAGTAGCTCTGAGCAAAGGCTTTAGCCTCTTCATCCAACTCGCGCCACTCCATCAGCCGAATGCCTTTTTTGCCCAGCTCGGGCAGCAACTGCTGGTTCCAGCAGCGGTACTGCGCGTCGACAAAACTGTGAATTTCGGCGGTGAGCACGGCGAGAGATTCGTCGGGACGCAGGCCGTCGTAGCCCGGCTCGCGGTAGCCGTCCTCAATGCGCTGCATGAGGCCAGCCTGGCGAACTTCAACGTATTCGTCGAGGTTGGAGCCGGTAATGGCCAGGAATTTGACCCGCTCCAGGAGGGGGTTGGAGGGGTCTTCGGCCTCTTCGAGCACACGCCGGTTGAACTGCATCCAGGAGTGGTCCCGGCCGTTGAAGAGCTTCTGTTTTGGGGAGGTTCGAGCCATCGAATCCGTTCCGTGTGCTGTAGATGGAAGTCTACAACTTTTTGAAAAAACAGGGAATAGGGACTCGGGAAAAAACCAGGGAACAGGAAAAGCCCGCGGCGGCGGAGATCGTTCGGACGGAGGCCGGGCATACGATCATTCTGCGTGCCGGATCGTATTGATCTGCAAAACGGGTTGGGGCAGATGTGCTGCGCCCGGCATCCCATGGAACGAGTTTACCCGTAGTACTGGAAATGCTTCCAGAACTCCGGCCAGGGGAAGCGGATGTTGCGGCAGACGTAGACCTGGTCGCGGTCGCGGAACGTGTCGTTGGCGACTCCATAGGGATTCCACAGCTGTGCGGAGGCTTGGCAGGAGGAGAAGATCTGGTTGAGCTCGCCTGGCTTAAAGCCGACGGCAATCACGGTCTGGGGCGGAGGGTCGCCGTAGCCGCGGAGCCAGTTGGAGTTCATGCCGCTGATGGCGCGGGGCAGGCCGTAGGCGCGGCCGTAGAGGTTAACGGCACCGGCTTCCCCTTCGTCGGCAGCCATCACGCCGGCGCTGTCGCGATCAGCGGCGGGGAGAGAATCGCGAACCTGAGCGATGGTGCGGGCAAGTTCCGGCCATCCGATCTGCATATTGAACTGATGAGATACGGCGTCCTGCACGCGCCACCACGCCGAATTCACGGGGGCAAAGGGAAGGATCAGGGCGGCTACGATCAAGCCGCTGATCCCGAGCGTCTTCCACGTTGCTCGTAATATCCGGGTCTGCCTTTGCGCCGGAAACGACCTGAGCCAGCTTTCGCACCATGCGGCGCCGGCGGCGATGAGCATGGGATAGGCCGGTGCAAGGTAGTAGTCGCGCCCGCGAGCGGCCATGAGGCAAACGAGTGTGATGGCGTACATCCAGCCGATCATGCGCCAGCGCCTACCTTCGGGTCGGCGAAAAAGGAACCACAGGCCGGCAAAGACAAGCGGGAGCGTCACTGGGTTGACGATCTCCCACAACTGGTTCAGGAGAAAGTTATCCGCGCGCCCAAGGCGAATGTCGCGGGCGTGGATGCTGCGCATCCAGGCAAGGCTGACGAAGTGGTGCTGATACTGCCACCAGAGGTTGGGCGCAACGATGAGCAGAGTCAGCGCCACGCCGCTCCAGAACCAGGGACTGCGAAAATAGCGGCGGTTCGGAGTCAGCAACATCGCGCCCAGAAGGGCGGCGACAAAGAATGCCATGGTGTACTTGGTCATGAATCCGAGGCCGATGAAGGCGCCGATCCCCAGCCACCAGCGCGCGTTGCCGCTCTCCAGTAGCCGCGCGACGCACCAGGCCACCGCGACCCACCACAACAGATCGAAGGACATGTAGGACATGAACGAGCCGGTGAAGAAGACGGACCCTCCGATGCTCGCCGCAAATGCCGACACCAGCATCGCCTGACGGCCGCCGCCCATGGCGCGCGACATAAGCCCGGTGAGCACCGCCATGATCCCACAGGCGAGGGCAGCGAAGAAACGATAGCCCACGAGCGACGTCCCGAACAATGTGAGTTCAATGCGGCCCAGCAAAGCGGTCACCGGCGGGTATACGACGTATCCCCACTCCAGGTCACGCGCATTGGAATAGGTAAGCAGCTCGTCGCGGTGGAATCCGTAGCCCGCGCCGGCGATCAGATGGAGCGTGGTGAAGGCGAGGCCGAGAAGCCACAGAACAGCGGTGTCGTTCGAGAGAATCCGGCGCAAGTAAGGCAAAGCACGCATGGGCCCTCGTTTGGGTAGATGGATTCGTAGGCTACAGCAGTTTTCCAATAGGTGTAGACCAGCAGCACTACTATCAAGGGGCTTTCTCTTGAGGAAAAAGCCATATTTCTCAGTGATGTTGAGTTCACGTGAATTGGAAAACTGCTCTAGTATAGCGCGATGGCAAAGCGGGTGATTTGAGAGCTGCAAAGCCTCCCACTCCACCCTGATGAACGATGTCGACGCATGGGTACGGACTGTGGGATATCCCTGACAGGTTGGACTCCGCCGATAAGTGTCGATTTTCGTAGTACAATGCGGACGAGGTAAATGTCATGGATTCCACTCATGGAGAGGTCACGCGGCTGCTCAAAGCGATGAATGCCGGCGATGCCGCGGCCGGCGAGCAGTTGCTGCCTCTCGTATACAAGGAACTTCATCGCATCGCCGAAGCGTATATGCGCCGCGAGCGGCCGGATCATACGCTGCAGGCGACGGCGCTGATCCATGAGGCCTACCTCCGCCTGGCGGGCGAAGAGATTGATTGGAAGGATCGCGGTCACTTCATCGGCTTGGCCGCGCATGTGATGCGACGCGTGCTGGTGGATTACGCGCGCCAGCACAACGCCGGGCGGCGCGCGGGTGGGATGCAGCGCGTGGAGATGGAAGACAACTTGGCGATTTCGCCGGAGCGCCTGGACGAGGTGCTGCTGCTGGATAGGGCGATGGCACGGCTCCAGGAAAAGAGCCTGCGACAGGCGCAGGTGGTGGAATTGCGCTACTTCGGCGGGCTGAAGGTGGAGCAGATCGCGACGATGCTGGGAGTTGCGCCGCGATCTGTCAAGCGGGACTGGTCCCTGGCGCGCATGTTTCTCTATCGGGAGCTTCGCCCCGGCGGGCCGCCTCCGGCCGGGGATGCCAAGGAAGATTCGCGCGAGGGCGAAAAATAATTTTGCCGGGTGTTGCCCCTTTTGCGCGGCCATGACGCACTTCTAAGTGAATGCGGTGATCAACACCGCTTCCCAGGAGGAAACGTCATGAAATCGAGTCTCTACACTTTCGCCTTTGCCACCCTCGTTGCCATCGCGTCGCTGTCGCAGGCGAACGCCCAAACCCATGTTGCTCGCGTCAACGTGCCCTTCGCGTTCAATTTCGGAAGCGAGCACTTTTCCGCAGGAACCTACACGATCAGCATGTACTCTGACCGTGTTCTGAGTGTGACCGACTACAAGCAAACTAACAAGGTGATTATTCTGTCGAGATCCGATGGGGACTCACCGAATATGGCATCCTATATCGCCTTCCAGAAGTTCGGCAGCCAGTATTTCCTGACGAAGTATCACGCCAACGGCGGAGTGACCATCGACCTCGGCAAGTCAGCCAGAGAGCGCAGCCTGGCCCGCGAGCTCGCCATGAACCATGTGGTTAGCGAAACTGTCCGGCTGGCGATGCTGAATGACGCCGCTTCAACCCGCTAGTGCTGGACCGGAACTCACAACAACCCGACGCATAGCGGGAGCCGCCTTACCGGGTGCGCTCCCGCTTTTGCGTTTGCTAAGGCATGTTCGTCCGGGCGATCCCTAAGGCAACTTCACATCGAGCGCGTAGATTTCCTGTAGGCTGATGTCGCGAAAGGCGAGGATGGAATCGTCGGGAGCGAGTCCGGTCCACCATCCATAGTTACCAAAGGCGAGAGGGCCGGCGTCGGCGAGATCGGTGATGTGCTCGAGTTTGCGGCCGGAGAGACAGACGCGGTAGCGGGAGAGTCGGGTGGTATTGGGATCGGTGAAGTAGACGCATTTGCTGTCGCGGCTCCAGCTGGGATAGCTCCAGTTTTGCGCGATGAGATCCTGCCACTTCTTTGTGGAGAGATCGTAGACGAGGAGTTTGCCGTGATCGCTGGTGCCGGCCAGCAGATAGCGGCCATCCGGGGACCAACACGGGAAAAACAGGCCTGAGGTGCCGGGAACGTCCGTCATCTGACGGGTGGCGAGGTTGAGGATGCGGATGTTGTTGGCCTTCGCCTGCTGATCGATAAGCGGAGGACCCCCGATGACGACGGATGTTCCATCCAGGGACCAGGAGGCTTCGAGATCGTCAGAGTCTCCGGCGGTGAGGGGCTGCGGGTCACCGCCCTGGGTTGAAACGAGATAGATGTGCCAGTGGGAGCCGTTCACCCTTGCTGAAAAGATGATCTCCGATCCATCGGGAGACCATTGGGGCAGGCGGGCCTGCATGGGAGCAAAAGTGAGCTCATGACGATCGCTGCCATCGATGTTGCCCACCCAGAGCATGCCCTCGGGAAACGTGGTGTACGCGACGTGCAGGCCATCCTTCGAAAAGGTGAGCCCATCGGCCGAGAGACCGGACATATAGGGCGTGAACGAATGGGTTTTGGGATCGTAGCGCATGAGTTCGCCGCGGCGGCTCTCGCCGATGAAGAAGATGCGCCTGCCATCGAGGCTGACGACGGGACCCTCGGCGCTCGTCTGGCCCTGGGTGAGCTGGACCGGCTCATGGTTGACCGTATGCCAAAGATCGCCGGTTTCGCGGATTGCCCAGAGGTTGGCAACCCCGTTGCGGGTGGACTGGAAGATGAAATAGCGGCCGTCGGGTGTCCAGACGCCGCAGCACTCGTTGCCGCCGTTCTTCCAACCCTGAAGCAGGCGGCGCAGATGGGTGCCGTCAGTATGCACTTCCCAAAGCAAGCCGGTCTTCAAGTTCCAATCCCACGCGGTGAAGCGCAGCAGGCGTCCATCAGGCGAAAAGCGGATCCAGAGGGGCGTGCCGGCCGTGCTGAGGTGCAGTGGGGGTGCATCGCCCTGGGCGTTGCTGATCTCGAGGTTCCGGTCGTCACTCCATGCAAGAGCAGACTGATCCTGATTCCACGAGGCCTGATTGGCCAGAAAATCGCCGATGCGGCGCGCCTGGCCGCCAGGCAGGGTTATGGTCCACATGCCGGACTTTGCACCAATGACGGGCGGGCCGCCGAAGAGCAGCTCCGAGCGGGGTGTGACCGCCTCGAGGCCCCCAAACTGGACAGGGAGGGGGACGGGCACAGTCTCGCCGCCGTCGGAAGAAACCTGCATTAGCACGCCGCGGAGGCTGGCAGTGGTCTGGGTGTAGTAGATCCTCGAACCATCGGTTTCCAGTTGCGGAGGCGTGATTCCCAGGCCGGCCAGCTTTGGAGCGCCGTCGTGGGTGAGCTGTGTGGTCGCAGTCACCTGCGGAGGAGAAAGCGAGGGACGCAGAAGAAACGCAACTGCGAAAACTACGGCGGCGGCGACGGGCCAAAGCCAAAGCGGTATTCTGCGGCCGGCGCTGGAGGGAGTGAGTTGAGAGACGGAAAGATGCTTTGACCCGCTGTCGCGCTTCAAGCGCTTCAGATCCGCGCGCATTTCCGACGCGTGCTGATAGCGCAGGTCGCGGTCCTTCTCCAAAGCCTTGAGGACGATTTCTTCCAGAATTGAGGGCAGATCGGGATTCAGTTGGAGCGGCGACACCGGCTTCCGATTCAGTATGGCGTCGAAGATCAGCCCCTGGGTCTCGCCGCGGAAGGGCAACACGCCGGTGAGCATTTCGTACAGCACAACGCCAAAGGAGAAGAGGTCGGTGCGCGTATCGACAGGTTTGCCGCAGACCTGCTCGGGCGACATATACGAGACGGTCCCTATCGCCAACCCGGGACTGGTGAGGTGCTCGCCGCTGGAGATTGGTTTGGCTGCCGAGATGCCGCCAGGAGTCTCGACCACTTTGGCGATGCCGAAGTCCAGAACCTTAACGTGGTCGCAGGATGAGACGAGGATGTTGGCCGGCTTGATGTCGCGATGCACGATGCCCTTGCTATGCGCGGCGTCGAGTGCATCGGCGATCTGGATCGACAGCGACAGCACTGTTTCGATCTCCAGCGGCTTACCTCTAATCCGCTGGCGCAGATTCCCGCCTTCGAGGAACTCCATGGCGATGAAAACGTCCCCGTCCTGCTCGCCGATCTCATAAATGGTACAAATGTTCGGATGGTTCAGCGCAGCCAGCGCGCGTGCCTCGCGTTGGAAGCGTGCCACCAGCTCTCGATTGCCGCCCTGTTCCGGCTGCACGACCTTGATCGCGACATCGCGTCCCAGGTTCGCGTCCGTCGCCCGGTACACCTCGCCCATGCCGCCATGCCCCAGCGGATTCACGATGGTATAGCGGCCCAGGCGGACGCCACGCTCGAAGCGCGCCTTCTGAGCTTGTCTTTCCGGCGGGATCATGGGCGGCTCGGACAAGAAGCCCTCGAGGCGATCGTTCTCCTTGAACAGCGCCTCCACCCTGCCGCGAAGAGCAGGCTGCCCGTCGCATTCGCGATCGAGGAAGGCTCCGCGCTCCTCCGGGCGCAGGTCGAGCGCTTCTCCGAAAAGTCGCTCTGCCGCATCTTCCTGGTTTCTCATGAAGACGGCCTCGTATCGCTATTGTGGTTTTGAAATCGGCCTTGAGCCGCCCTGTGGCTCAATCCGGTTACGAGAGAACGCCTGATTTTGAGTTTAGCTGAAAATATTCTCCGCCGCAGCCCTGCAGCAGAAATTCGCTCCGTAATTGATTTGGATGGATACGCCGATGTCCACAGCCGAGAGCGTATACCATTGCTCATCGGTTGGCGCAACATCGCCAATGCACTCACCGAGAGTCCGATCAGTCATGGAGAATCGCTTTCTCGACTGATTTCCTGGATTCTCCGCTCCGGGCGGTTGACCGGCCAGCCGGAAACTGCACACCTCCAAAATGGGACCCTCCTGGCGAAGGGTCCCATGATGTCGTGAGAGTGCTGTGGTAGCGCCTCGGATCAGGCCGCTTTTTCTAGAAAGTGTCTGAATAGATCAGACGAGCCAGGAGATTCTCAATTTGCTCCTGCTTGCCAGACCGCGGTTGAGGATTGATGCCCTTCTTGAGAGCCGCTGCTTCGATCTGATCGAGCGAGACCTTGCCGTCGAGCATCGCCACAGCCTCAGGCGACTTCCAGCCTGCATAGCGCTCGGCGAGGATCGCATCGTACCGGCCGTCCTCAATCAGCTTGGCAGCGGTAAGGAATGCGCGAGCACAGAGGTCGGCGCCGCCCACATGGGCATGGACCATATCCTCGGCGGTAAAGCTCTGGCGCCGCACCTTGGCGTCAAAGTTGCACCCGCCCTTGGTGAGGCCGCCGGCTTTGATCACATGATACATGCTCATCGTCATCGACCAAAGTTCGTTGGGGAACTGGTCGGTATCCCATCCCAGCAGCGCATCGCCGCGATTGATGTCCAGAGATCCGAATATTCCCAGCGCGCCCGCCGTCGAAATCTCATGCTCAAAGGTATGCCCCGCGAGCATGGCGTGATTGGCTTCGATATTGACCCTGATTTCCTTTTCCAGGCCGTAGCGCTTCAGGAATGAATACACCGTCGCGACGTCAAAATCGTACTGGTGCGTGGTCGGTTCCTTGGGCTTGGGTTCGATCAGAATCTGGCCTTCAAAGCCTATCTTGTGCTTGTATTCCACGACCAGGTTCATGAAGCGCCCCATCTGATCGAGTTCCTGCTTCATGTTGGTGTTCAGCAGCGTCTCGTAACCCTCGCGTCCGCCCCAGAGCACATAATTCGAGCCGCCGAGCCTCTTGGTGGCATCCATACAATTCTTGACCGTGGCCGCGCACCAGGCGAAGATCTCAGGATCGGGATTGGTGGATGCGCCGGCCATAAACCGCGGATGGGAGAAGAGATTCGCCGTTCCCCACAGCAGCTTGGTGGGGTACTTTTTCATCTTCTCTTCGAAGTAATCCACCATGGTGTGAAAGTTCTTCAGGGTCTCAGCAAGCGTGTCGCCGCCGGGCGCGATGTCGGCATCATGGAAGCAAAAGAAGGGCAGGCCGAGGACGCGGAAAAGCTCGAAGGCCGCATCGGCTTGCACCTTGGCCATCGCAATCGGGTCGCCGGGTTCAAACCAAGGGCGGTGGATCGTGGCTGAGCCAAATGGGTCGCCTCCTCGCATCGCCAGCGAGTGCCAGTAGGCGACCGAGAAGCGCAGATGATCTTTGAGGGGCTTGCCGAGTACGACCCGGTCAGCATCGTACCAGCGGTAGGCGAGGGCTTTCTTACTGGAAGGACCCTCGTATTTTACTGAATCGAAAGAGCTAAAGATTGTTTCGGCCATGGTGAATCTCCTATCGTCCATGAAAAATCAAAATTGAGTCTGTGAGTTCTTCGGCCGAACACCATCAATCTCAAAGGAGGATGCAACTTGCTGGCAGCTCCTTGTAAATCGCATTTTGTCTGGCGTTTTGCGGCGAGGTCTCGCGAACATTATCTTATATCATAACGCAGACCCTGCGGCACAGATCGCCGTACTCTAGTTTTACTCGGAAGTGGCTCAGCCATCGCAGCGCCTCAACTTGTCGGTGCACCACTTCCGGAGTGACGCGTGATTTGCTCAGACGTGCCGGACAGCCGGCGGTACCGATTAGGCGACCCTCCAGGCGCAGCATTCAACCCGGCCCCCGGCGTTCTTTAGGCGGAACTGAACTGGAAACAAGGAGAAGCGACTTCTCACTCTCCGCGAAGAGGCTACAGAAGAGTCGGGTGCCTAATTTCATATCCCGAAAAGCGTTCGTCACCCGTCGGCTCAATCTTCATACCTGGCGACGCTGTGCATATGCCGGACCAGCGCTCGAATCGCGTCTAAAAGTGAAACGCTATTCCCGCCTGAAAGATCCCACGGTTTCTCCCGCTCACTCCCCCCATGCCGGCCTGAGTAATGAAGTCGCGCGCGTCTGCGCGCAAGCTTAGCAGGCGAGTGAGTCGAAAGTCGATTCCGCCCCCGAAGCCGAGCGCGGGCGACGACTGCCTTGTACCGCTATTGATACTGAGAGGCAAGATTGTAATGGACGTAGTGGGGGCGAACGAAGCAAATCCGAATCCGGCCGCCCCATAAAACGACATTCGCGCTTGAGGCGAGAATTTGAGCCGCGCGCCGGGCGTGAAGAAGATATCCGGTCCGGACACTGCGGTCGTCTGCACTCCGTTAAGGCCGGTGACGATTGATCCGGACACTCGAAAAGGGATGACGAGCGGCAATTCGACGTAAAGGTCAGCCTTACGCTGCAATATCTGCCAAGCATAGTTTAATTGCATGCTTGGGCTGACTGAGCCGGTGAAAGTTGCCATAGAACCTGCAACGGTCGCTTTCCCCTGCGGTCCGTAAACCCCCGCTAGAACAGCGAGGTCGCTATTCTGGGCGTGCGCGGTACAGGCGTTGAAGAGGGATATCAAAAGGAGGGTACTCACAAAAGTTTTCATAGCTGCAGATTATGACGGTGCGTGGTCGATGACCAGGGAATTGTTTTGAGCGGACGAAAACAGTCGATGAGCGGTTGGAATCGCATGTAATCGCGCCTGAGCCGTTCAACTATATTTACGGCCATTCAACTGAGTTTCAGGCCGTTCATCCGGAATACGCTTGTAAGTGCGCCGACCAGTCCCATATCCTGACCTCGCCATGCTCCGGATCCGGGTAACTGCCGCTCTTATTCTAATATCCTATGCCCAACTTAGCTGGGCTGACGGCGAATCGTGGAACAAGTTACGCTATACCGGCGGCACGGTATCGGCCAAAGTGAACCCGTACGACTGGAACACCACTTTGACTGTGGAGCCCTCCAAGATCACGCTGGTTTTTGCGCATCGCACCACTTTGACGCTGGCTCCGGCTCAAGTTACAGCTCTCAGCTACGGGGAAGAGGCGCACCGCAGAGTGGCCGACATGGTTACGCTGAGCGTAGTGTTTCTGAACCCTTTGATGCTCTTTGGAATCCTGCATGAGAGCTCAAATCACTTTGTGGGGATCGAGTTCCGGACGACCGACGGAAAGCCTGGCGCGGTTCTGCTGGAAGCTGATAAGAATAACTACAAAGCGATCCTGGCGGCTCTCAGCCAGGCAACGGGAAAGTCTGTGCAGACGGCACGTTAGTCCATGCTCGAATACGATCCATCTTACGCGATCACGCTGGTCACCGTCGTGTTCTGCGCGCTGACCTTCACTGTGCTCGCTGTATCCTTGTGGCGTGAAAGACGGTTGCGGTTCAAATCAGTACTCGCCGCCTTCACGGTAGTGTGTACTGCGGCGTTTCTGACCAGCCTTCTTCTCACCGTCGCGCCAGGGTGGGCATTACCGATCAGCGCAGCCCGGGCACTTGTGACGGGCATGATTCCAGCGCTGTTGCTTCATTTGGTCTCACAGGGCCGGTCATCACGGTTGCGAACTGCGTTTTACGCCTTCAGCGCGGTATTAGCGCTAGCCCTTGCGTTGGAAGATGCGGAACTGGTTTCATTGCCGTTTGCCGACGTTGCTCCAGCGATCCTGCTTGGTACCGCGAGCGCCCTTGGATTGGTCCTTGTCTCCGCTCCCGGCAGAAGCCAGCGGATGTGGTATCGCATTTTGCTCACCATGACGATCGGCGCGTCGGCTGCCAGTTTGATCAGCAGGTCCCCGATGACGGAACTTGCGTCTGACTATCTGCTGCTGGGTTTCTTTTGCATCAGTCTCTATTACCAGGAGCGGCTGATCTTCTTCGATCTTCTGC
>Ga0326727_10000775_pt1 | contig 127710 bp, 99 predicted proteins | sample MB2enrmetagenome_FD_207643 | JGI IMG/M metagenome (GOLD analysis project Ga0326727, IMG submission 207643) | Lab enriched peat soil microbial communities from McLean, Ithaca, NY, United States - MB29MY | ecosystem: Environmental > Terrestrial > Soil > Wetlands > Peat | place: USA: New York...
CGGCGGCGTTCGGTTCCATTCTCATGGGCGTTGTGGCGCGGTATCCGATTGCGCTCGCACCGGGCATGGGGCTGAACGCGTATTTCACCTACACCGTCTGCCTGAAGATGCACGTGCCCTGGCAGACCGCGCTGGGTGCGGTGTTTCTCTCCGGAGTTGTTTTTCTGGCACTCACTGCGGCCGGCATCCGGCAGATGATCCTGCGATCGATTCCGCACGAACTCTACGCGGCGGTCGCCAGCGGCATCGGGCTTTTCATCGCTTTCATCGGATTTCGCAACGCCGGGCTGGTCGTGAGCGATCCGGCAACGATTGTGGGTCTCGGCAATATCCGCAATCCTACAACGGCGCTGGCGCTCTTCGGATTGATCCTGATGGTGGCGCTGGAGATCAAGAAGGTGCGTGGCTCCATCCTCATCGGAGTGATGGTGACAACGGGAATCGCGTGGGCGTTCGGCTTGGTGCACTGGACGAACCAGGGCGGCGGCATCCACGAACTGACGAAGACCGCGTTTCAACTGAACATCCGGGGGGCGATCAGCAAGGGCCTGCTCGAAATCATCTTCGTCTTCTTCTTCGTAGATCTCTTCGACAATCTCGGTACTCTGGTGGCCGTGACTAAACGCGCGGGACTCATTGCCGCCGACCATTCGATCCCGCGGCTCAACCGCATCCTGTTCGCCGACGCCACGGCCACGATTTTCGGTTCGCTGACCGGCACGTCGACGGTGACGAGTTACGTGGAGTCGACGGCGGGTGTTGCTGCGGGCGGCCGCTCCGGGGTGACGGCTATAGTCACCGGCCTGCTCTTCCTTGCTGCGGTCGGTGCCGCTCCTTTCGTCGGCATCGTCCCCAACGCTGCGACCGCGCCGGCACTGATCCTGGTGGGTTCGATGATGCTCGCAACCATCACCGAGATCCGCTGGCACGAGCCGCTCGTGGCGGTTCCCGCATTCCTTACCCTGATTCTGATCCCGCTCACCTACTCGATCGCCAACGGCCTCGGCTTCGGCATCATCGCGTGGGCCGTTCTGCACCTCGCCACCGGCAACTGGCGCCGGCAGGACTGGCTGCTTTACACACTGGCAGTGCTGTTCACGCTGCGCTTCGTTTATCTCGGCGCGAGCTAGGTCAGAGTCTCGTCGCCGATCCTCTATACCCGCACGAACTGGGGGTGGGCCACCTGCCGAGAGAGGACTATCATGGCTCTCAGGCTCTCGCCCCTGATATGCGCAGACATCTACTCGTAGTGGTGATTCTTGCCCTCCTGCCCTGGCCACTCATGGCAATTCCTATTGCCGGACAGGCTCCATCCAGCGACACCGCGCAGAATCAGAATCCTCAGAGTGATTCGGCAATCCCCACGTTTCGCGTGACCACACGCGAAGTTCTTGTTGATCTCATCGCCCTCGATCGCCACAATCAGCCGGTCCTGGATCTCAAATCTGACGAACTCCGAGTGTCAGAAGGAGCCGAACCTGAAACAAAGAAAAAGCGCAATCAATACTCCCATGACTCGATCGCATCGCCTTCTGTCGATCCAATCACCAGCCTCTCCATATTCGACCCGAACGACCCTACATTCGTGCAACACGATACACGCACCGGCTTCCGGATCCTTGCTAGTTGTCTTGAGCGCTCGACCGTTCACTATCTGCTCGCATTCCATCCGGGGCCGTCAGGCTGGACAAGCGGCTATCACCACATGGCGATTACAACCAATCGCCCTGACACCAAGCTCTTCTATCGTCACCAGTACTACGTCGGACTTGCCGCGCCTGCGCCGGACAGTCCGACCCTGAAACGAGAAAAGGTTGACCAACTTCTCCAGCAGTCAGCCTGCTACTATCCCGTTACTCCGCTCTCCATCACGCTTCAGGCTCGCTTGCTCGATACTGGTCGAACCGATGTAGTCCGCTACCTGGTTTCTGTTGACGCCAGCTCGCTCTCGTTCCTGACGCTCAACAACGATTCGACAGGGAGAAGTCCTGCGGGACTCGACCGCCGCGTTGCCCTCGACTATGGAACCTGCAACTTCGACGAAGGCGGCAAACCCACAAGCTACTTCCACGCGCCACTCGAGCAGGTCCTCACCTCCGCCGATTACGCCCGTGCTCTCGACCGCGGATTCCCCCACATCCTCGAGTTCCCCGCATCAGCGCACATCGCGCTCACGCGTGTCGTGCTCCGCGATCGCGCCACAGGCAACATGGGCGCCGCCGATGTGATGCTCCCACAGCTCGAGCACGCTCAACCTTCGCAGGGGTCATCTGCCTCCCAACAACAGGAAAGATACAAACAGCCTTCCGAATGGATACGGCTGGTCCGCGGGCCGGCCGGCTCGTTCGGATCCATCGTCCCTGCGCCGCACTCCTTCTGCGGCGACGTTTATGAATTGTCGGAGGCCTCAGACAAGTTGCCCGATTTCCGTGAACTCGATCCAATTGGCTCCGTCTATACATCGTCCCTCGATGTTCCGAATCAGATCTTTTCGAACACTACCGGGATTCCAGGAGTAACCCCACGCACCAACCTCTTCGGCATCGACTACCACGCCTCTTTCTGGGTGCGGACTCCCGGCGAGTATCGCTTCCGGATGGCTTCCGACGATGGAGCCATTCTCCAAATCGACGACAAGCAGATCATCGACCTGGACGGATTACATCAGGTTATTGAAGCATCTGGCGACATCCACCTTGAACCGGGTCTCCACACCATCCACGTGCCGTACTATCAAGGCGCCCCCATTTCCGTTGCTCTCGCGCTATGGATCAAGCCCCCCGGCGCAAACAACTGGGTCATCTTCGATCTTAAGGATTACGTGGCGCCAACTTCAGCGCCGGACATCAACAGATGAGGTTTCGCCTAAGTCTCTCTCAAACGAACGTCGGCAGGTGGCCCGGTCAACCGTCCATCCTAAGCGACCTCGAGTGGTTTGTGCCCCTTCAGGCGCAGATAGAATCAGACTGGATGAATCTCTCCACTTCCTCCCGCTCTATCGCCTTTGCCTGCATCTTCATCGCAGGGGCGTTCGCTCACGCCGCAGGCACTTACCGCATCGTTCATGCCTACCCGCACGACCAGCACGCCTTCACCCAGGGTCTCGTCTACGCGGACGGACACCTTTACGAAAGCACCGGGATGAAGGGCCAATCCTCGCTGCGCGAAGAGGATCTCGAGACAGGCCGCATTCTGCGAATGCAACTGGTGCCGGACCAGTACTTCGCCGAGGGCCTGACGAACTGGAAGAACACGCTGATCCAGCTCACGTGGCAATCGCACACCGCATTCGTTTACGACCGCGCCACGTTTCGCCAGCTGCGCACGTTCCACTACGACGGCGAAGGCTGGGGCCTGACGCAGGACGGCAAAGACCTCATTCTGAGCGACGGCACGGCGACCCTGCGCTTTCTCGATCCCGACACGTTTCGCGAAGTCCGTCGCATTACGGTCAAGGATCGCGGCGCACCCGTCACCCGGCTCAACGAACTTGAATACATCCACGGCGAGATCTATGCCAACGTCTGGCACTCCGACCGGATCGCGCGCATTGCGCCGGCCACGGGGCGGGTCCTCGGCTGGATCGACCTGAAGGGCCTGATGCCGCGCGATCAGCTAACAAGCGACGAAGCCGTGCTGAACGGGATCGCTTATGACGCCGTGCACAACCGCCTGTTCGTCACCGGCAAGCTGTGGCCCAAGGTCTTCGAAATCACGGTGGTGCCGGAGAGTGCGAAGCTGATCCACACGAAGCACACCAGAAGCGGCAAAAAATAATCAGCCTGAGAGTTGTTATTGATCACATTCCGAGCTCAGGCAACCGCGTATACTGCTGGCCGAAGGCATTGCTATGGACGTCCTCTCGGTTCCAAGTGTCTTGTCGAATGCAGCAGTTCTAACCATCTGCATAGCATTCGCAGGCTACCTGATCACGATTGTCGGGGCGCGGATGCTGGCTCGCCGCCGCGACAAGCTCCGCCTCGTGAACAAGCGCCTCAACGAGCTCTACGGACCGCTTTACGTGGCCTCTGAAGCGGGAAACATCGCCTACCGGTCGCTGCTGAAGCGTCAGGGCAAGGAGAGGAGCGAACCGATCCTCGACACGGAGATGAAGGAGTGGATGCTGTGGATGACCACAATCTTCATGCCACTGAACAATATTCGCGAGAGGATCATTATCGAGAAGGCCTACCTCATCATCGAGGAGCAGATGCCGCAGTGCCTGCTCGACTTCGTCACTCATGTCGTCGGATACAAAGCTGTGCTCGCCAAGTGGGCCGAGGGCGACTTTTCAGAGCGTCGCTCGACAATCGGCTGGCCGCCGGAGTTCGACATCTATGTCAAGAAGTCCTACGCCGCGCTCAAAGCCGAGCAGACACGCCTGCTGCACAGTGCGCCATGGCGGCTCTGGCACAGAATCGTCGGTCGCAAGCTCCGTTCACACTGAAATCCGGACGGCGGCAGGTTGCGCAAAAGAGGAGGGCCGGGATTCCTCCCAGCCCCTTGTAGCTGAAAAACTGGAAACTGACAACAGGAAGCTAGTACCTGTAGAACTCCGGCTTGTACGGGCCCTCCACCGGCACGCCAATGTAGTCAGCCTGCTTCTTCGAGAGCGTCGTCAGCTTCACGCCGATCTTCTCAAGGTGCAGCCGTGCCACTTCCTCATCCAGTTTTTTGGGCAGCGTGTAGACGTTCACCTTGTAGGTGTCCTTGTTCTTCCACAGGTCGAGCTGCGCCAGCGTCTGGTTCGCAAAGCTGTTTGACATCACGAAGCTCGGGTGGCCCGTCGCGCAGCCCAGGTTCACCAGCCGCCCTTCGGCCAGCATGAAGATCTCGTGGCCGTCGGGGAAGTGGTACTTATCCACCTGCGGCTTGATGTTGAGCTTTTCCACGCTCTTTTCTGCATTCAAGCGGTCCACTTGGATCTCGTTGTCGAAGTGGCCGATGTTGCAGACGATCGCCTGGTCTTTCATCTTCTTCATGTGCTCGAGCGTGATGATGTCCACGTTGCCGGTGCAGGTAACGTAGATGTCGCCGCGGCCCAGCGTGTCTTCGATGGTGGTGACTTCGAAGCCTTCCATCGCCGCCTGCAGCGCGTTGATAGGGTCGACTTCCGTCACGATCACGCGTGCACCCATGCCGCGCAGCGAATGCGAACAGCCCTTGCCCACATCGCCGTATCCGCAAACTACCGCAACCTTGCCGGCCACCATCACGTCGGTGGCGCGCTTGATGCCGTCGGCCAGCGACTCGCGGCAGCCATACAGGTTGTCGAACTTCGACTTGGTCACCGAGTCGTTTACGTTGATGGCCGGAACCAGCAATTTGCCCTTTTCCATCATCTGGTAGAGGCGGTGCACGCCCGTTGTGGTCTCCTCAGAGACGCCCCGCCACTCCTTCACAACCTTGTGCCAGTGCTGCTTGTCCTCTGCGTAGACGCGCTTCAGCAGATCCTTGATCACCTGCTCTTCATGATTGGCCGAAGGCGAATCAACCCACTTGTCGCCCTCTTCGAGCTCATAGCCCTTGTGAATCAGCAGCGTCACGTCGCCACCGTCGTCGACCACCAGCTCAGGTCCCTTGCCGCCCTTGTGGCTCAGGGCCTTGTAGGTGCACTCCCAGTAGTCTTCGAGGCTCTCGCCCTTCCACGCGAACACCGGCACGCCGCTGGCTGCGATGGCCGCCGCTGCGTGATCCTGCGTCGAAAAGATGTTGCAGCTTGCCCAGCGCACTTCGGCGCCCAGACTCACCAGCGTCTCAATCAGCACCGCGGTCTGAATGGTCATGTGCAGCGAGCCGGTGATGCGCACGCCCTTCAGCGGCTTCTCGGCCGCGTATTTATTGCGGATGGCCATGAGGCCCGGCATCTCGTGCTCGGCAATCGCAATTTCCTTGCGGCCCCACTCGGCCAGCGAAAGATCTGCAACTTTGAAGTCGGTCATCTCCAGGGTTGAGGAAGACATTCAGTTCTCCTTATATCGACGCATCGTGATATATTGATGTGTACCAGAAACCCATGGCCGCGTCAATTGTGAAAATGCTGCGTGTAGTAGCCGATCCCAACCGGCTGCGCATCCTGTTGCTCCTGAAGGGCGAAGAGCTCTCGGTGGCGGAGTTGCAGGAGATCCTGGTCATGGGACAGAGCACCATCTCGACGCATCTTTCGCAGCTCAAGCTGGCCGGGCTGGTGGAGGATCGCCGCATCGGAAAGAGCAGCTTGTACCGGCCTACGACCACATTTGGCGAGGGCGAAGTCTTGGACAAGCTCCTTATCGAGGCCGGTCGCGAGATTCCGGAGGCCGCGCACGACCGCGTCACTGCCCGTCGCGTCGTGAAGAAGCGCCAGGAAAAGATGCGCGCGTTTTTCGATAGCGTTGCCGGCCGGCATGGCAGGGACTACGTGCCCGGCAAATCGTGGAAGAGCCTCGCCGAAGCGCTCCTGCGCCTGATGCCGCCCATGGTCATCGCCGATCTCGGCGCCGGTGACGGGAGCTTCTCGCTCCTTCTCGCGCAGAATGCGACGAAGGTCTTCGCCGTTGATTCCTCAGCAAAGATGATCGAGTTTGCGCGCGAGCAGGCGCAGCGCAATCAGGTAAAGAACGTCGATTACCGCCTTGGCGATATGGAAGAGCTTCCGATTGACGATGACGCAGTGGACCTCGCCTTCTTTTCGCAGTCGCTGCATCACGCGCTTCATCCGGACCGCGCATTGTGCGAAGCGGCGCGGATCCTGCGTCCCGGCGGACGTATCGCTGTTCTCGATCTCGCCAAGCATCGCTTTGAAGAGGCGCGCGAAATGTACGCCGACGAGTGGCTGGGGTTCAGCGAGGCGGAACTGGAGTCGATGCTTGAGCAAGCAGGCTTTGCGATGCCGCAGACCTCTGTCGTCTATAAGGAAGACAAAGCGCCGCACTTCCAGACGCTGCTCGCAGTGGCCCGGAAGCCGTCGTGACGAAGCGATTGCGCTACCATTGCATCCAACAAGCGGAGTTTGCATTGACACGTTCGGAATCAGCACCGGAAAGTTCTGCGCCGTCAACCAGCAGCACACGAAGGCCTCCGTGCCTCACGCGCGCCCGGCGCACGGCGATCCTGAAGGCGCTGGCCGACCCTAAACGGTTCGAACTGCTTGAGTGCATCGCGAGGACCACGTGCCCGCTGGGCTGCACCGATGCCCGCGAGGCGCTGGCCATTTCTCCCGCCACGCTGTCGCACCATATCAAGGAACTGCAGACCAGCGGCCTCATTGATGTCAGGCGCGAAGGCAAGTTCCACTTCCTGTCCATGAAGCCCGGAGTTCTCGAAGCGCTTGCCGCGCACCTGCAGTCCCTCAGCCCGACCTCTTGTCCCACCCGCTGAGGCACCGCCCGAGAGATTTCCACAATCATCCTGAATCCATTTCTGCTTTCGCTAATCAATTCGATAGTTGTCGAAATGTCGAAGTCAGACAGGACGGCAGGGAGCAGAGATCATGAGCAAACTTCAGGGCAAAGTCGCATTGGTTACCGGCGCATCCAAGGGCATTGGCGCGGCCATCGCGCTCGAACTGGCAAAGCAAGGCGCCGCAGTTGCGGTGAATTACTCCGGCAGCAAAGCAGGCGCAGAGAAGGTCGTCGGGGAAATCAAGAGGGCTGGTGGGAAAGCGATCGCGGTGCAGGCCAATGTCGCGGATCCAGATACCATCGGACCGCTCATCAGCACAGTCTTCAGGCAGCTTGGCCCCATCGATATCCTGGTCAACAACGCGGGAATCTATGAGTTCGGGCCGCTCGAGCAGATCACGCCGGAGCACTTCCACAAGCAGTTCAATCTGAACGTTCTTGGCTTGCTGCTGGTCACGCAGGCAGCGGTTGCGCAGTTCAATCCCGCGGGCGGCAGCATCATCAACATCAGCTCGGTGGTGGCAGAGGGCGCTCCAAATGCATCCGTCTACAGCGCAACCAAGGGCGCCGTGGATACCATCAGCGCGTCCCTGGCGCAGGAGCTTGGTCCGAAGAAGATTCGCGTCAACTCCCTCAACCCGGGAATGATTGAAACGGAAGGTGTCCACGCGGCGGGCTTCATCGGCAGCGACTTCCAGAAGGCTGCGGAGGCGCGTACGCCGTTCGGCCGAATCGGGCAGCCGCAGGACATCGCAACCGCCGCGGCGCTGCTTGCTTCAGACGATTCTGTCTGGATCAACGGACAGGCCATCCACGCCGCCGGCGGCTTCCGGCTGTAACTTCCACTCCAGGGGAGTGAGGGTCATTCAGCGCCACGCTGGGTTGCTTACTATCTTTCGGTATCAAGGCGGGTGCCCTATCCTTGCCGCCGTCCCTTCGCGGCAAGGGTGGGAAGGGCACGAACCTCAACCTCTTTCGGCTTCCAGCAACTGCCGCTTCCGCTCCACTCCCCAGCGATACCCGGTGAGCGAGCCGCTGGTGCCGACGACGCGATGGCAGGGAACAATCAGCGCAACGCGATTGGTTGCGCAGGCGCGAGCAACGGCGCGCGTGGCATTGGGATCGCCAAGTTCGCGTGCAAGCTGGCTGTAGCTGCGTGTTTCGCCGCGCGGGATCTGGCGCAGCGCCTGCCACACGCGGAGTTGAAAGACGGTGCCGCGAAGATCGAGGGAATCGGCGAAGTGGCGATTTAGCGCGAGGTCGTTGCCTTCGCGCACGCTTTCGAGCGCCTTGTTCACGATCTGCGATAGCGACGGGTCGCGGCGCAGCTCAGCAAGAGGAAACTCGGCGCGGAGACTGGCCTCGGCTTCGGCGCGCGTGGAGGCAAGCGAGAGCCAGCAGAGGCCGCGCTCTGTGCTTCCCACCACAATCCATCCAAAGGGCGAAGGACCGGAGGCCCAGCCGATGCGCTCGCCCTTTCCGCCCTGGGCAAACCGGGCAGGCGTCATGCCAAGCTGCGCGCCTTCGTAGGCGCGGCTCGGCGAGCCGAATCCGGCCTCGTAAATTGCATCCGTCACGCGGCCTGTCTGCTTCAGGGCGCCGCGCAGCCTGCCTGCGCGCAGCGACCGCTGATATTGCAGCGGACTTGCGCCCATCTCCTGCTTGAACGCGCGCTGTACGGTGAATGGGCTCATCCCTGCAATGCGCCCGAGTTCTGCCAGCGGCACGGGGCGGTCGAGATTCGCTTCTATATGAGCACGGACCTTCTCCAAGGGCTTCCCCCACGGAGTGGTTGGCTTGCAGCGCTTGCAGGCGCGATAACCGGCGGCCTGCGCCTCGGCCGCTGTCGAGAAAAGCCGGACATTCTCGCGCAACGGGCGGCGGCTCTTGCAGTCGGGCCGGCAGAAGACGCCGGTCGTGCTCACGGCATAGAAAAACTGGGCGCTTCTGTCGCGGTCGCAAAGCTGCTGCCACGCCTGTTCCGGATCGGGCGGTGATGCGAGCGGCTTGACCTGAGGGCGTTGGAGGTTGCTCTTCATGTACTTATCTTGCGCGATCTTCGTTCTCTCTACACTCCGAATCTTGCGCGCAATTCGGAATCGTTTTCTGCTTACGCATCACCGACCATCGTGTTCGCCGCCATTCCGGGAGAATCGGAAACGGCTATCAGCTCGCCTCCCGCTCCATCAGCATCGCCTCTGCTCTCTGAAGATCCTCCTCCGTGTCCACACCGATCGTGTCGGATGGCGCGCCGGCGACGTAGATGTCGATTCCTGCCTCCAGCAGGCGCAATTGCTCGAGCTTTTCGACCGATTCGAGCCATCCGGGCGGAAGCTCTGCGAATCTTTCCAGGGCCGCCTTGCGGTAGGCATAGATCCCGAGGTGCTTGCGATATCCTGCGACGCCGGCGTTGTCGCGGTCGTAGGGAATCGTGGCGCGCGAAAAATACAACGCCTTTCCGTCGAGTGCCGTTACCACCTTCACGGCACTCGGATTGTTGATATCAAGCGCCGGGCAGCGCACCGCGAGCGTTGCGACCTGCACTTCGGGGCGGTCAAACAGTTCGAGCAGCGGCGGAAAGAACCCCGGAGTGAGGGTGGGCTCATCGCCCTGGATGTTGACGTAGATGTCCGAGTCGATCTGCCGCGCCACCTCGCGTACCCGATCCGATCCGCTGGCGCAGTGCGAAGACGTAATCGCCACTGGAATGCCGCGCTCACGGCACACGTCGGCCACTTCGTCGGAATCGGTCGCCACCACCACCGGATCCATCAGGCCGCTGCCCGCCGCAGCGCGCCACACCCACTCCACCATCGGCCGGCCGGCAATCTCACGCAGTACCTTGCGCTCCAGTCTGGTCGAAGCCAGTCGCGCGGGAATCACCGCCGCAATGCGTAACTTGCTCATGCACGCGAGTCTACAAGAGTGGGCGCGCACGGTTCATCCGCAGCGCTGTCTCAGTGTGCCGTCTCGGTGCACGCAGGCGTTGCTGCAGGCGATGGTTACGCAGGCGCGGATGCCCACCTGGGTAATGTCCTGACTTGAACGATGTCTTGCGAAGGGTGAAAGGTGGGAGTGAGTTAGTTGCCCTTTCAATCGGTCAAAGGCTATACGCCAGCGGATGCTTGGGCTCGTAAAGCATGATGTCGTCCGCGCCAGGTACGGCCATCAGGACCACGAGTCCGTACCCGTGATCCTGAACTTCGCCGCGGAACTCCGCTCCTTTGCCCTTCAGTTCAGCGACCGTGTGTGAGATGTCGTCGCACATCAGGGAGATCAGATGGTGCCGCGGCGATTCGTACGTCTTGCCATCGTAGACGCTGTGGGTCGGGTGCACGCCCATCTCACTCCGCCCGGTCTTGAAGATCAGCCAACCCGCGCCTCCGCCCGCTGCATCCTCGACGTAGGGCCAGCCGAGGACGTCGCGAAGGAATGCGCGCGTTGCGGGAGCATCGTCGGAATAAATCAGGGTGTGGATGCTGGTGATCATCAGACTGAACTACTGAAATCGCCTAAAACTATACTATTTCGGTCTATTGCCAATCAAGAAGCCGTTCATCACACTGGAGATCGAAATTAGGACATTACCCCCACCTGCAATGGTTTGACCTCAACTTCGCAGACCCGTATCATCAATAGAGGCGCAGCGTTAAGCCCGGAGCTGGTGTTGCGTCCAACCCTTCCGGCGGGGTAGCTCAGATGGTTAGAGCGACGGATTCATAACCCGTAGGTCGGCGGTTCGATCCCGCCTCCCGCCACCAGATTACCCCACATTTGCAGATCAGGTCCTTAGCCAAGGTCAGCCCTTCGCCGGCGCAGGTGGTGGAACCGGCATCGTCGGTTTGGGGCGAGTGTAGATGCCGAACGCCAGACTTCCAACGACAATTAGGCCGAGCATGCCGAGCCAGGTGAGGCCGGCCATGGTTTGCACGTCGGCGATGCGCGCTTCCACCTCGCGCATGTTGCGGCCGGCGAGTACGAAGCCGGGCTGGGGTCCGTCGACCCGCTCGATGACTGCGGCGATACGGACCCCGCGGGTGGGTTGCCATGTGACTCGCTCCTCGCCATGTTGGCGGACATAGTCAAAGACTCCTCTGGGAGGCGCAGGTGTTTTGCCATCGAGTTGGCCGTTTGAGCCGAGAGGCTGACCTTCATCGTTGTACACGATCAAAAACGGCGACAGGCTCCGCGACATATCCACATTCGATCCTCCACCTGTTGAGAGCAGAGCCCCCTGCAGCAGGCCATCGGTGACGCCGAAGCGCTCAAGATTCGCGGCCAGGTCGCCGGCCATCTGGATCTGCGGATCGTTCAGGCCGGAGCGCAACACGTGCTGCGGGATCGCATAAAACGCGAGCGCGATGCCGGTGGCGATTCCGGCGAGGACGAGAGCGTTGAAGACAAGGGCGGGACGGGTGAGGGAGTCGCGCAGCATGGCGATGTGCTCCTTGATGAGTGAAGTGGCAAGGTCGCGGATGATCAACCGGACGAACGTGGGCCGGGGGAGGGCTTTGTCGCGAAGTGCGTCGCGGAATGCCTGGCGCATGGCCGGCGCGTAGGTTTCGCGAAAGGGAGAGGGGTAGAGGCGAAGCGCGCTGTCATAGAAGCGCTCGAAGCCAGTGGATGCGGGGACCTGCGGGAGGCGATCGAGGAACGGAGCGCTCATGAACGGCCTCCGTCGGGCAGAAGTCCCAAAGCGCGCGCGGAGGACATCGTGGCCTCAAGGCGCTCTAACTCGGCGGCGAGCACGGCGCGCCCCTGGCTGGTGAGCCGATAGTAGCGGCGCCGTTCGTCGTCCTGCCTGTCTGATTCTTCGACCAGGCAGTCGCGCATCATGCGCTCGATGGAGCCGTAGAGGGTGCCGGGGCCCATCTGGATTCCGCCTCCGCCGGGTGAGCGTGCGTCCTTCATCATCGCGTATCCGTGCTTGTCGCCTTCAGCCAGAGAAAGAAGAATGGCGAGAACGGCGGGCGAAAGCGGAACCGAAGGCTGGATTCCAGTTGCCATGGGCGGAGTATATATCCGTTACGGATATATCTGCAACAGAAACATTTGCTGAAGAACTAGATGTTCTGTTCGAGGAACCGGCAAGTTTCTTCTTCCTGATCTGCGAGTGCACGGAATCCATCCGAGGCCGCGTGGACTCGCCCGGTCAGGTCCTGCATTGTTGCCGCGTTCTTGAACATCAATCCAATCTCTGAGAATTCGCGGCCAATCCTCTCGAAATCCGCTGCACTCTTCAGTAGAGCGCGATTGCCTGTCACGTCGGCGCCTTCTTTCATAAACCTCGAATACATCGGGCGAAAGCAGCCGCCGCCGGTGCCGCCGATTTCGATAAACACGTACAAGTTAAACAACTGCATGCGCAGGTCGCGCTCGCTGAACTGCTCAGGCCACTTCAAGAGTTCATTAGCGGTATGGCGCATGCCGCTGACTCCGAAATTCTTGATTGGGGGCCTCAATTCTGCATCGATCATCTGGTTGATGGAAGCCAGAATGTCTTTCGCACCGGGTTTGCGGAATCCGGTGAAGTCGAAATCCAGCCACAGATTCTTCGGTGGAAATGGCTTGAACGGTGAATTTCTCGCATTGCGGAGTTGCTGGAGAGAGATCGGCGCAAAGAAACCCTTCTTGATTCCGGATGCCGTTTGATCGATATCGGAGCAAAGGACAGTGTCTTTCCCGTCGTAGCCGCACGCCACAAACGTGTGCCCGCCGAAATGGTAATCCACCGGTAGTTCGAACCAGGGCAGCATGCCCATATCGCCACCCAGCATCACGGGGCGCTTTTCGCGCAGGGATCGCAGGAGTTCGGTCTCGGCCTTGGCTGCACTCGTCGTGTGCTTCTCCCGCATGACAACCCCTGTCCGATTTCCAAGGTCCTCGTAAAAGCCTTTGAGGTTACTTCGTCCACCCACGAAGACAGTGTCACTTGATCCGAACTTCATTCGCCAGTAGACGAATCCCATGCCGGCGCCGAGCCCGAGAAGCATTTCTTCTGAGAGGAGATGGCCGGACCAATTGAACATCTTGGCCAGAGAGTTGGTAACGCAGTGGCATCCATTAAGCGCTGCAAAATGCGGGATTGGTTCGACGCGAGGGATTGAAGCTGTACAAGTCATCATCGGTCGACTCTCTCCTTTCGACATCGCTGATCTCGGAGAAGCAGTCTACTCCCGTGTGCTGCATTTTTCCGTGACAAGACGGCCGGCGGATTCGATTTAGCATGTGCGTTGTTTGCCAGGTCTGCACCGTCAGCACTTACCATGGCGGGAGATTCCAATGACGCGAGGGCGGGGTTCGATGAAGAAACTGCAGGGGTTGCGTGCAATTCCGATGGCGATCACGGTTGTTGCGGCGGTCGCTTCAGCCGGGGCGCAGCAGATTGCCTTTACCTGGGATGACCTGCCGGCGCATGGCTCGCTGCCAACCGGCGAAACGCGCGTGGAGATCGGCCGCAAGCTGATCGCAGCCATGAAGGAGGCGCATCTGCCCCCGGTGTATGGCTTCGTGAATGGAGTCGCGCTGGAACGCGAGCCGGCCGCTGCTCCGATGCTGAAGGAGTGGCGCGAGGCGGGGTTCCAACTCGGCAATCACACCTGGTCGCATATGAGCTTCAACACCAATTCGGCGAGCGAGTGGGAAGCGGATCTGCTGAAGAATGAGCCGGTGCTGCGGGAGTACGCCGACGGAGGCGATTGGCGCTGGCTGCGCTATCCGTTTCTCGCCGAAGGCGAAAGCGGGGAGAAACGCGCCGAGGTCCGCAGATTTCTTGCGGCTCAAGGATACAGAATTGCAGCCGTTACGATGGGTTTCGGCGACTACATGTGGAACGAGCCTTACGCGCGCTGTGTGGCCAAAAACGATACTGCCGCGATTGCGCAACTCGAATCGAGCTACCTTGAGGCCGCCGCTGGCGATGCGGATTTTCGCAGGTCGATGGCGAAGGCGCTGTATGGGCATGACATTCCATATGTGTTGCTGATGCATGTGGGCGCATTCGATGCGCGCATGCTGCCGCGATTGCTGAAGGTTTATCGCGAGAAGGGCTTCAGTTTCGTCACTCTCGAGGAAGCTGAAAAGGATCCGTTCTACCACGGCGATATCGATCTCGCGCTGCAGCAGCAAACTGACTCGCTCGAAGGCGCGATGCAGGCGCGCGGACTTGCACTGCCGGCGCGGCCGCTACCTGGGCTTGATCTCAATTCTGTCTGCCGCTGAATACGGCGGCTTGGACCGGGGCCTGACCGTCAGGTCGGCAGGCGTGAATATTTCCTTCGGGCCCGAGTGAGAGGTTTTCCGTCTTCAGTGGCTGCGCCGGCGAGTGGGCCATCCAGCTCAGGGTGGTACGGATGGCGTCTAGCTTTCCGCCGGACTTGCACGCAGGGCGGTGATCTCGCGACTGAGCTCATCGAGGCGCGCCATCAGCTCGACGTGGCGCTTGTCGGCAATGGAGGGATCGCGCGCTTCAATGTAGAAGGTGCCATTCGGCTCCAACTCGCAGCGGTGCACGTCGTGCGCGTGTTCGAAACCCTGGCGGTGAATGACATCGACGAGTTCCTTCTGCGTGAGTGATTCTCGGGCGAGCGCCCTGCGATCGATGTGGCCGTCGCGGATGAGGACTGCGCCGCGGCCTTCGAGCGCGCGGCTGAGCCGAGGCGAGTGGAAGAGTGTCCGTACCACCAGCCAATTGATGGCGAGAAGGCTGAACGCGCCGATAATGCCGCCGGTAACCGAGTTGTCGTCGCCGATGATGGCGTTTTGCACGGTATTCGAGAGCGAGAGCAGGACCACGAGATCGAACGGGTTCAACTGTGCGAGTTCGCGCTTGCCGAAGAGTCGCAGCAGGAGAACGAGGACCAAATACACGACGACCGGGCGCAGCAGTTTTTCAACCACCGGGACCGGCAGGTGGAACATGCTGTCCAACACTGGAGTGAGGATCATGAAAGCGAGAATAGCCTGCCGCCTATCGCTTTGCCAGTCGCATTTCGCGGCCGGACCCGCATCGATTGGAGGATCAATAAGGTTCAAAGATTGGCGCGGGATCCCGGTTGCTTCCAATGGGCGGGGCTGGCGATGCAATGGGCAGCACGGTTTGCGATAGAATCCGCATGAGGCGGTGCTGTGCGGCGCGGAGATTCTGGCGGCTGCGAAAAACCGTACACATTGGATACCGGGAAGGAAAAGCTCGCGTGGGTTTGGTTGAACAATCCGTTTTTGCCGATATGGCGCCTTTTCGAATTGAGCCGCGGCTTGCCAACCGGGTTTGGGGGTGGAAGGACCTTCATCCCTGGTATGACTACGTGGCGAAGGAGGAACCCGTCGGCGAGGCCTGGCTCACGGGCGATGATTGCCTCATCGCCACCGGTCCGCACTCCGGCAAGACGCTGGGCGAGATCTTCAAGGAGATGCCGAAGGCAATGCTCGGCGATAGTGCCCCGCCGGGCGATTCGCCCTTGCTGATCAAAGTTATCTTTGCCCGCGAGAAGTTGAGCGTGCAGGTGCATCCGGATGATCGGATGGCGCAGAAGTACGGGGAGCCTCGGGGCAAGACCGAGTGCTGGTATGCGCTGGCTGCCGAACCCGGCGCGCAGGTTGCGTTAGGGCTCAAACCGGGCGTCACGCTGGATACCGTGAAGGCCGGCATCGACGCCGGAACGCTGGAAGAGAGTCTCAACGTGGTGCCGATCCGCGCAGGCGATCTGATTTTTGTGGATGCGGGCACGGTGCATGCAATCTGGCCGGGGTCGGTTCTGCTGGAGACCCAGCAGAACTGCGACCTCACGTACCGGATGTATGACTACGGCAGAGGGCGGGAACTGCATATCGAGAAGTCACTTGAAGCGACGCGGCTGGTTAGCGGAGCGGGTAAAGTGGCCCCGACGGTTCTGGCGGACCGGACGGTGCTGGTGGATGGGAAATATTTCAGCGTGGAGAAAATTCCGGTCGAGGTGAGCCGATCGAGCACGAGTATGCGCCGCGCGGATGAACCAGAGACATGCTTGGCTTACCTGTTTGCCGCAGCAGGGGCTGGGCGGTTAGCCAGTGCCAGCTTTTCCCCGGTGGATTTGCCGGCGCACGGCATCGTTGCCGTTCCCGCGGCTTCACCGGGCTTCGCAATCCAGGATGTTGGGGGGCTGGAGTTGATTCGCATCACGCCGCGCTGGCCCGGGAAGAACGCATGACAAAGGCGATGTAATCTGCTTTGCCGGAAAGATCATGGGTGAAACAACTTTAGGCGAACTGAAATTCCCAAACTCGCTGCCCGACTGGCTAGCGCGCCTGGTCATCTTCGTCGTATTCCTGTTTTTTGGCGCGGGTAAGTTCACGTCCAATCCCAATGAGCCGTGGGTGGTGCTCTTCAGAGAAGTGGGATTCGGGCAGTGGTTTCGCTATTTCACCGGCGTGCTGGAGATCGTGGGCGCATTCCTCGTGCTGATTCCGCAAACAGTGCCGGTCGGGCTGGCGCTGCTGATGTGCACGACGTCCGGAGCCGTGCTGACTGTCATCATCGTGCTGCATCGCCCTGCCGATGCCTTTATCCCTTTCGCGATCCTGTGCGCGATGGTTTCATTCTGGATGCATCGGCGTCGGGTGTGATTGCAGCGAATAACCGGTTGAACCGTGGCGGGACTTAGCAGGTTGCCAAAAAAACACGCGGTTTTGAAATGGCGCGTCTTTTCGTGGTCCCCAGCGACGGGTCCATGTCCCTGAGGGAATTTCTTTGCAGGATCCGCCCGCGATTCCCCGTTTCTTCGCAGCCTGTTAAATCAGTGCAAATCGAGGGCGCGCGGCTTGAAGAGAGCGCCCGGTCCGGGACCTTCAGCTTCGGGGTGCGGCACGCAACGGTGCGTTGCGGGAAAGCTCGCCGCGTAGGAGCGCGTGACGTGCAGCCGATCCATGAAGATGTAGCGCGTCCTCAAGCCGTTCATCGTGGAAGGCAGTTGCGCTGGAACACGTGTGCGGTCGATGTAGAGGACAAGGGCGGCCTCTCGCGGGTTGTCGAGGCTCTGGCCCACGCCAACGGCAAAGAAGGCCGGATTCTGCTGCATCAGCTTGTGGGCGATCTGCTGCTTGGCAGCCATCGCCTGTGCGATTGCTGCAGCGCCGAGCTGCGGCATACCGGCAGTAGTAGCGGTGGAAGGCGCAGAGCCAAGCGCGACGGATCGGGCGGTGGTGGGAACGACGATGGTGCGTACTCCGTTAATGGTCGCCGGCACGACTGGCGCGAGATTCTCGTCAACGTAGATGATCAGGGCCGCGGTTCCCGGCTCGTCGCTGCTCTTTCCGGCTGCAATGCCGAGGATGCCGGCTGAGGGATTCACAAGGGCGCGACCGGCGTTCACCGCGGCCTGCTGATGCGCGATTTCGGCGTCGGTCAGAGCGCGGGTCTGCGCTGTGGAGGTGGTGCTGTCGCCAAAGCTGAGGCAACTGACTTCGTGATCCGTGGTGCCGACGAAGGTGAAACCAGGTTCGCCCGGCAACTGGGTGCTCAATGCATTCAGGACATCGGGAGCGGGATTGGCGATTGCGTGGCTGACGCCGGAAGCGTCAATGCCGCCCGCGAAGAACAGCCCGACGGGTTCGGCGCTTGCCGTATCGACAAGAAGTGCGCCGGAATCGCCCGCATCGCTGAAGCGGTCTCCGCTGACAGCAATCTGGTTGGTGAAGGTCTTGGTGAGGTAAGGACGGGTCTCGGCGCAATCGCGGTAGTAGTCTACGGAGACGTCGAGATCGAGCGCCGAGACCCTGGCGCAGGTGAGCCCGGTGGTGCGGCCGCTTTTTGCGATGCGCAACTGCAGGGTTGCATTTTCACCCCTGCCTCCGGTGGAAGAAATGCCGGGAGGCGCCGCGCCCAGCGAGCCGTCTGGCTGGCGAGGTCCGAGTTCGAGAATGCTTCCTGCAGGATCGACCGTATGCGACGCGACCTGTGCGATCGCTGCATCCACGTTGGTTTGGGGCGAACGCAGCGGGGGCCAAGCTGAGAGCGCGGCGACGGGAACTGTTCCGGGGCCGTCCCCGTTGGGTGTGCAGTTGTTGTCGATCAGGCCGGGCTGCACGACGGAGTCACCTACCTGGGCGTGATCGCTGCGAGCAAGGACGTGGTTATTGCTCAGCAGGTACTGGCGTCCGCTCGAGTCCTGAACCAGGGCGCCGAGGGTTCCGCTGCAGCAGTCCATGATCGTGTTGCCCTGTTCATCGAAGTCGTTGTTATTGCCGCCGGAGCTGCCAAGGAGCATCGGCGACGGCAATGCATCCTGGTGGGCGGTCGGATTGCTCGTCACGCCGGGAGAATTAAGAAGCACCGCGGTCTCGACCCGGGCGGACGAGCCAGGGAGCGTGGCCACCACGTACGTTACGCCCGTTGCGGGAACAGTGGACGGCGCGGTGAAGGTGACGGAACACGATGTGAATGCGAGCCTCGGGCGCTGGCACATAGCTGCACTGAGGGTGCCTTCGCCGCCGCTATCGCCGAAGGGGGTGTTCGAGAGCGTGAAGTGGATGTTGCTGGTTCCACCGGCTTCTGCAAGGTAGCCGGTGACCGTGATGGAACCGCTAGCTCCAATGGCGGCGTTTTCGGGCGTGAGCGGTTGCAGGAAACCGGGTATCACCGTGAGCAGGGATGTGGCGCGGATGGCCGGATCGGCCTTCAGCGCCGCCGTAACCTGCACCTGTGCCTGGTTGGCGGTGAGATAGCTGGGTGGAGTGTATTGACCCTCTGCGCTGATTCTGCCGGGACCGGCGACCGGGTCGCCGCCGCTTACCGACCAGGTGACCTGCGCCGCGCTGCCGTTGGCAAGCGAGGCGTAGAACCGGTGAACCGGATTCGCGTTCGCGTTGACGGCGTTGCATCCGGTGCAGTTTGTATCGATTAGCGCGGATCCGGGAGAGACGGCGAACGTCGCATTGGCCGAAGTTGCCGTGACCCTTCCGGCACCGCAACCAGCGAGAATGGTCAGGCTGGACACGAGGAACAGCCAAAGAAGCCGCGAATGCGGCACGCGGCGAGTCGACGCGCCATTGGCTGAAAGTGTCTTATCTTTCGTGATTTGAATAGTTTGTAGCAATTCTCTGAATGCTCCGCCAACTCCGGTGTCGGTAAGGTCACTTGACTTCACCTAAGGTTAGCGCATTCAGATTAATCCTGAACGACCAGAACAACATTGCCAGTTGTCTGAGGTACCCTGCCGGGTCATTGAGACTGCCCCGGCAACGAGGTTCTCAATGCCCTCCTCGCGCAAGGACCGTGAATCCCGACTCACTGTTGTATCGTCAAAGCGGAAGATCTGGAGCCGATAAGCCATGGCGGAACTGATTGCCGTGCAGGGCGATATCACCACCATGCACGTGGATGCGATTGTGAACGCGGCGAACACCTCGCTGCTGGGCGGGGGCGGCGTGGATGGAGCGATTCACCGTGCGGCGGGACCTGAGCTGATGGCGGAGTGCCGGAAGCTGGGTGGATGCGAGACGGGAAACGCAAAGGCAACGCCGGGATTCAAGCTGCCCGCGAAGTGGGTGTTTCACGCTGTCGGGCCGGTGTGGCAGGGCGGCGGACGCGAAGAAGACGAACTGCTGGCGGGCTGCTACCGTCGATGTCTCGAACTTGCGAAGCAGCACAACGTGCGGTCGATCGCGTTTCCTGCGATCAGTACGGGCGTATACCACTTTCCGCCGAAACGCGCGGCACACATCGCCATCGACACGGTGAGAGAACGCGCCGCCATCAGCGGAGTCGAGGTGGTCCGGTTCGTGTGCTTCGATGCCGATACGCTGGCCATATACGAGAAATTTCTGGCAGACCCGCCGCGGACTTCCTTTGCGTGAGCGCAGGCGTTGTTGATTGGGAACATCCATTGCGGAGGGGGGAGCAGAGATGGAATACGTGAATCTGGGCAGAACGGGGATGAAGGTTTCGCGGATTTGCCTGGGCTGCATGACCTACGGCAGGCCGCCGGCGCCCGGCGAGATGAAGGGCGGGCGGCACCTGTGGGCGCTGAATGAAGAAGAGAGCCAGCCCTTCTTGCGCCAGGCGCTCGATCTCGGCATCAACTTCTTCGATACGGCCAACGTGTACTCGAGCGGCGATAGCGAGCGCGTAGTCGGCAGGTTCCTGAAGGCGAATACGCGGCGCGAGGCCGTTGTGATTGCGACCAAGGTGCACGGTGTGATGCGCGATGAGCCGAACGGAAGAGGGCTTTCGCGGAAAGCCATCCTCTTTGAGCTGGATCAGAGCCTGGGCCGGCTGCAGACGGATTACGTCGACCTTTACCAGATTCACCGCTGGGATTACGAGACGCCGATCGAGGAGACGCTCGAAGCTTTGCACGATGTGGTGAAGGCCGGAAAGGTACGCTACATCGGCGCATCGTCAATGTACGCGTGGCAGTTTGCGAAGGCTTTGTACCTCGCTGATCTGAACGGATGGACGCGCTTTGTTTCGATGCAGAACCACTACAACCTGCTGTATCGCGAAGAAGAGCGCGAGATGCTGGGGCTGTGCAAGGAAGAGGGGATTGGGGTGATTCCGTGGAGCCCGCTGGCGCGCGGGCGCCTGACACGTGCATGGCAGGCGGAGACAACGAAACGCTCGGAGACGGATCGATTCGGCAACACCATGTACTCGCGCACCGAAGAGGACGACAGAAAGGTTGTTGACCGGCTCGGCGAAATCGCGGAAAAGCGCGGAGTGCCGCGCGCGCAGATCGCCCTGGCCTGGCTGCTGAGCAAGCCCGGGATTACGGCGCCGATCGTGGGAGCCACGAAGCCGAATCATCTCGATGATGCGGTGGCGGCGCTCTCGCTGAGACTTGCGGCCGAAGAGATTGCCGCGCTGGAGGAGCCGTATTCGCCGCATCCGGTGCTTGGGTTCAGTTGAGTCGTCTTCCTGGCTTGAGGACTTCTAACCCACTTTGAGCACGAGTTTGCCGAAATGCGTGGCTGATTCCATTTCGCGCAGCAATTCGCGAGCTTCGGTCCATGGGTGGCCCTCGTATACCGGACGCAGCTTTGCCGACGCGATTGCCGTGTTCATCTCTTCGAAGTGCTGGCGTGAACCGACGTAGATTCCCTGGATGTGCACCTGTTTGTGGAGGATCATCGGGATCGGAATCGGCTCGGCGGGGCCGGAGAGCACGCCGATCTGTGCGATCACGCCGCCCATCTTCACCGCGCGCAGCGAGCGCGGCAGCGTACCGGCACCGCCGACCTCCACGACGAGGTCCACTCCTTCGCCGTTGGTCTGTTCCGCGGCCCACCGGTCCCACTCGGACGTCTCGCTGTAATCGAGGCCCTTGTCGAGACCGAGCGAGCAGGCGCGCTGCAGCTTCGCGCCGCTGGACGAGATTCCAATGACGCGTGCGCCCCTGAGCTTTGCGAATTGCAGGGCGAAGATGGAGACTCCGCCGGTGCCCTGAATCAGGATCGTCGCGCCAGGTTGCAGTTTGCCTGCGGCGAGCGCGTTCCATGCCGTCACGGCGGCGCAAGGCAGGGTAGAGGCTTCTTCGAAGCTCAGGTGTTCAGGGAATCGGACCAGGCCGGTCTCCTTCAGCACCACGTGATCGGCAAGCATGCCGTCGATGTCTCCGCCAAGCGCACCCTTTACCTTCGATGGAGTCGGCGGGCCGTCGAGCCAGTTCTGCATGAAGATGGCGCAGACTCGGTCACCGGGTTTCCATGCGGAGACGCCCTCGCCGACAGCGGCGACCTCGCCAGCCCCATCGGAGCAGGGGATACGTGGCAATCGCAGCCTGGGGTTGTAGAGCCCCTTCACCATCATCAAGTCGCGGAAGTTCAGCGAGACGGCATGGATTTTAACGAGCACCTCGCCGGGGCCGGGCTGCGGAGTGGGCCGCCCAACAAGCTCAAGAGAATCAATGCCGAACGATGGTATTTGCCACACGCGCATGGGAAAGTCTCCGGGTAATTATGACTCGATGCGGGCCAGAGAACGGGACGGCCAGTCTGCAAATGCCCGTAAAATGAAGATATGGCGCGCGGTTGGGAAAGTAAATCGGTGGAGGACCAGATGGCAAATGCCGCCGAACGCAGGCCCGCCGGCGCCGATGAGGTCATAATGAACGATGAAGAGCGGCGGCTTGCTGCCGAGAAGAGTGCTGCAAACGAACGACGCAGGCAGTCCCTGAACCTGCAACGCCAAAACATATTGTCACAGCGGACCTCGAGCCCGCAGCGACGTGCCGCGCTCGCCTCTGCGTTGACGGAGATTGAGGCGGCGATCAAGGCACTTGAGTAAGGGCAAGCCAATTCGCGGCAGGGGTTCCCTCTCCGCTTGAAATGACGACCTTCCCATTCGATAGTGAACTTGGGCTAGTCCTCGCGATGAAACAGGATTGAGTTTGCCTGCTGTACGGGGGTGAGCGTTACGCGCGCGATGTTGACGTGCGGGGGACGGCTGGCGGCCCACACGATTACGTCGGCGATATCTTCGGCCGTGAGCGGCTGCACGCCCTTGTACACCTTGGCGGCGCGGTCGAGGTCGCCGCGGAAGCGCACCAGGCTGAAATCGGTCTGCACCATGCCGGGATCGACGCTGGTGACGCGGATCGGTGTGCCCAGCACATCCTGGCGCAGGCCGTCGTTGATGGCGCGTTCTGCGGCCTTGGTCCCACAGTAGACGGCGCCGCCCGGATAGCTGAGTTCTCCCGCCGTTGAACCGAGATTGATCACGTGGCCGCGTCTGCGCACCACCATGCCCGGCACCACGGAGCGTGTGACGTAAAGCAGACCCTTCACGTTGGTGTCGATCATCTCATCCCAGTCCTCGATTTTGCCCATGTAGAGCTTGTCGAGGCCGCGGCTGAGTCCGGCGTTGTTCACCAGGATGTCAATCTCCGCCCACTCCGGCGGCAAGCTGTCGATACCGTTCTGAACAGCGCGGTGGTCGCGTACGTCAAGGTCGATGGAGTGCACGGCGGGCGCCCCGCGCTCCTTGGCGTACGAAGCGATCTCCGCAAGGCGGCTGGCGCGGCGGGCGGCAAGCAGAAGCTTGGCTCCTTCGGCGGCAAAGGCCAGAGCAGTGGCCGCGCCGATACCGGAGCTGGCTCCGGTGATGAAGACGATCTTTCCGTTCAGACTCATCTCGCTATCCTAGCGAACCTGGTGGAAGTGAAGACGTGACGGCAGCTACGCCTGTTGCGACGGGTCTCGTTTTCGGATCCACCCCAACGGCAGGTCCTTATCCTTGGGGTCGATCCCGGGCTAAGCGTTCGGAATGCCCCGCTGCTGCGCCATGCGGTACTGGCCGACGGCCCAGTCTTCGTTGGCCAGCCCGGCGCGCTTGGCCTGATCGAAGATTTCGGCCAGGTTTTCTGCCAGACTAAGCCGGGTATTGCGGGCGGCGGCGGCCTCGCGCAGCAGGCGCGTGTCTTTGGCCCCGAGATCGATGCTGGCTCCGGGATGCTCCGGCGGGTTAAGCATCACGTTCGCATACGCGGCGTAGAACGGCGACTGGAAGAGCGCGCTGTTCACCGCCTCGAAGAAGGCTGCCGGTTCGATTCCCTGCGACTCGGCGAAGACAAAGGCCTCGCTCAGCGATTGAAGCATGGTGCTGATGAGGAAGTTGCCGCCCAGCTTGACGGCGTGGGCCTGGCAAGGCTCGTGGCCAACGACGGAGATGCCGCGTGACAGCGGCGCGAACAGCGGACGCGCCTTGGCGATCGCCTCATCGGGACCTGCAGCCACGATCCACAACCGGCCGTCTTCGGCGACATTGGGTCGGCCGAAGACCGGCGCGGCGACGAAGGGCTGACCGCGGCGCGCGTGTTCCGCAGTGAGGCGTTCTGAATACGCAACGCCGATGGTGCTGAACGAGATGTGCAGCGCGCCGGCGGGCAGCGTCCTGAAAACGCCGTCATCGCCGTATAGGACGTCATCGTGCGCAGCATCATCGAAAAGCATGGTCATCACCACGTCGGCTTTGCTGGCGGCCTCGGCGGGCGTGGCGGCGATGGATGCGCTGGCGGATGCCAGTGCCTCGGACCGTGCGCGTGTGCGATTCCACACAGTGAGCTGGTGGCCGGCGGCAAGCAGACGGCGAGCCATGGGCGTGCCCATCTGGCCGAGGCCGAGAAATGCAATCTTCATGGAGGCGTCCTTCAACTTCGAGTTCGAGCCAGGTCTTTTGAGCTGTGCGTACCGCTGAACTGAATCTTCGATGCTGCGAACGACCAGGTCGACGCGTTATGTTGTCCCTGGGCGCGAGCGCTTTCACTGGATCATCTCGCTTCGCAGCACCATCGCCCAGTCGTCGCCGGTGCACACTTGCGTGTGCTGAAAGACAGAGGCCTGTTGGATAAGTCTCTGGACGTCTTCAGCGGAATCAGAGTGGATGTTCCCGGAAAGCAAGCCCGTCGAGTGGCATTTTCCTTGAGAAAAGGCCACCTTCAGGCCCTTGAGATGGGCAACGTTACTCTGATTCCGCTCTTGAACCCAGCGCTTACTGCTGCGGTGCGACTAACTGGTGCGCGATCGCGAACAGGGCAAGTTCGAGGCGCGTAGAGACGCCGGTCTTGTCGAAGATGTTCGACAGGTGACGCTTTACGGTTTCCTCGCTGAGCGTGAATTGCTTGGCGATATCGCGATTGCTGCAGCCCTCGACAATGCAACCCACCACGTCGAGTTCGCGCGGGGTCAGGCCGTAGGTCTTGCGCTGCGGCGGCTGTGCCTGGCGCATCAGGTCGTGCAGGGCCGAAACGAGGTTCACCACGCGCTTGCCACCGATCCAGTAGTCGCCGGCAAAAACCGTGCGGATCGCAGTGTGCAGGGCGCCGGCAAGCGCATCCTTGAGCACAATGCCACGGGCGCCGATGTGCAGCGCCTCAATGATCTGCTGTGTGGTGATGGTTGAGGTGAGAAGGATAATCTTGACCGTGGGCGAGCCGTTCATGATGGCGCGCATGGCCTCAAGGCCAGGCAGGCGCGGCATCTGGACGTCGAGCAGGAGAATATCCGGGGTCTGCTCCAGCGTCTGGGTAATGGCTTCGTCCCCGTCGTCAGCTTCTCCCACGACTTCAAAACCGTCGCGCTCGGTAAGCATGTTGCGCACGCCGATGCGGACTACGGGGTGATCGTCGGCTAATACGATGCGGATTGGCTGTTGTTCCACGAGAGCGGTAACCTCCGAGGGCCTGGTCTGACTGGCGGAGAGCGGGTAGGCTATCCGCATTCACAACAAACTACTGAATTCCCGCGAGTTCCGGCAACCGTCGCAAACTACGCCGGAAATTCCCTTTCAAGCATACGCTCCAGCCTTTCAGTAGCTGAATACAACTCTTGTAGCGCATCAGCACAGTTATCCAATTGGTCACTCTCTGCCTCCGCCTCAAGGGTCGCCCCCAACCGGGCAGCCTGCACAGCGCCGGCCATGCCGCAGCCGCCCTTGATGGCATGGCCGACACGGCGAATCTCGTCACGATTACCGGCAGCGATGGCGGTCTGGAGGACAGCGAGGCGCTTTCGCAGGTCGATTACGACAGCCGCGTAGATCTCGCGCACGGTTGACTCGGGCATCATTTGCCGGAACTGGGCCAGGGTCTCAGGGTTGATCACCACTTCTTCGGCTTCAGGAGTCGCAGGCTGGTCGATCTTGGGCTTGTGCTGGCCGAGCAGCTTTTGCAGATCCTCCGGGCCAAACGGCTTCAGCAGAAAGCCATCTGCCGCCGCAATCAGGTCTTCGTCAGGGGTGGTGCCGCTGATCAGGACGATCTCGTCCTGGCCTAACCCGCGAAGCTTCGCGATCAGTTCTGTCCCGCTCAGGCCCGGTAACTGCGCGTCCAACAACACCACACCGGGTGTGACGGCGCCCGCCTCGAGAATCTGCAGAGCTTCGTTGCCTTCTTCGGCCGTGTGGACCAGGTGCCCGTGCAGCGTCAGGACAGTCGCAATGACCTCGCGGCTAACGAGGTCATCATCAATCAACAGAATGGTAGGCAGTTCTTGCTTTGCGCCTATTCCGAGCATGTCTTTCCGCCTTCAATCAGTCCGTACCGCGGTTAGCCCTATTCGTCTGCCACTGAAATCTCGTGCAGCCAGCCCGGCGCCTTCAGCAGTTCGCGCGGGCGGGAGCCATCGGCGGGCCCGACCAGCCCGTCGCGCTCCATCAGGTCGATCAGATGCGCGGCGCGGCCATAGCCGATCCTTAGGCGGCGCTGCAAGAGGGATGTGGATGCCTTGCCGAATTCGAACACCAGCCGAACGGCATCGTCAAACATCGGATCGTTTTCGTCCTCGTCGCCGCTCAGGCCGCCTTCCAGGCTCTGCCTCTCGTCGCGGGGCGATTCGAGGAAGCCCTCGACGTATTCGGCCTGGCCCTGGTCCTTCCAGAAGCCGACCACCGCGGCGGTCTCCTTCTCGCTGACGTAAGGAGCATGAAGCCGCAGCAGGCGGCTGGTGCCCGGCGGCAGGAAGAGCATATCGCCGCGGCCCAGCAGCGCTTCGGCGCCGTTGGTGTCGAGGATCGTGCGCGAGTCGACCTTGGTGGCCAGCCGAAAGCTGATGCGGGTGGGAATGTTGGCCTTGATGAGGCCGGTGATCACGTCAACGCTCGGCCGTTGCGTTGCGAGGATCAGATGAATGCCGACGGCGCGGGCCATCTGCGCCAGCCGTGTGATCGACTCTTCCACGTTGGCCCGGTCGAGCATCATCAGGTCGGCGAGTTCATCAATGATGATGACGATGTAGGGCAGAGGCTGCTCTTCCGTGCCATCGTCAAAGAGCGACGGCATCGTGGCATCGAAGAGCTTGTTGTACTGGTCGATGTTGCGCACGCTGCGGCTGGCCAGCAACTTCAGGCGCCGCTCCATCTCGCGCACGGCGTTGCGCAGCGCGTTGGCTGCCAGCTTCGGCTCGGTGATGATCGGCGTGAACAGGTGCGGAATGCCCTCGTACATGCCCAGTTCCACGCGCTTGGGATCGACGAGGATGAGCCTGACCTGCGCCGGCGTGGTGCGGTAGAGCAAGCTCATGATCATGGCGTTGATCGCGACTGACTTGCCCGAGCCGGTCGAGCCGGCGATCAGAACGTGGGGCATTGACGAGAGGTCGGCAGTTACGATGCGGCCGTTGATGTCCTTGCCCATGGCCAGCGTGAGACGCGACTTGGCCTTGGCGAAGGTCTCCGATTCGAGCACGTCGCGCAGGTGGATGGTTTCGCGCTCATGGTTCGGTACCTGGATGCCGACGGTGCTCTTGCCCGCCATGCGCTCGATCAGGATGCTCTCGGCGCGCATGGCGAGGCACAGATCTTCAGCGAGGCCGGTCACGCGGCTGTACTTTACGCCGGCTTCGGGTTTGAACTCGTAGGTGGTGACCATCGGGCCGGGGTTGATCTGCACCACCTGCCCTGTCACATCAAACTCGGCGCATTTCTCCACAAGAACGCGGGCCTCATCTCGCAACTCGTCTTCGCGCACGACCTGCGGGCCGTTGCCGGAGTTGAGCAGCGTGCTCGCCGGCAGCTTGAATCCGCTGACGTGCTTGGGAGCGACGGTGACGGTGCGCTCTTCGGCATCGGCACGCTCGTGGATGGCGATGCCGCCGGGTGCGGGTGGCGCAGGAGCCTGGGCAGCGGGTGCCGGCGCGCCGGGAACAGGAGGCTGCGCCGGTGGGCGCATTTCGATCACGCTGCGTGCGGGAGCTTGCTGTGCTGCAGCCGCAGGAGCAGCGGCGGACTGTGTCCGAACCGCCGGTGCAGGAGCCGCGGGCGTGCTGGCGGCAGCGGCTGAAACGGCCGACTCGGCCACCGTGCGCTCCCAGATGCTGGCGCGGCGCGCCGGGATCGGCTCTTCGGCAGTCTTTGCTGCGCGCTGAAAGGCCGGGATTTCGTCTACCGGATCGGGTTCGGGGGCGCGCTTCTTCAAGCCGAAGAATGCCGCCAGGCGGCTGGTGCGCGTGGAGGGAGCGGGAGTTTCGACCGCGGGCTCGGGTACGCCGGCAATTGCCCCTGAGAAGAGGCGCTGTGCAGGCCCGGGCTGGCTCTGCTCCGCAAGCCGCTCTTCCATTTCCCGCTTGCGCTCGGCCCGCTCTTCGCGCCAGTTGCGATAGCGATCGTGCCAGGCGACGAGACTAAGCCAGCGGTCTTCGATCTGGGTCTTTAGAGTCCAGAAGTTGATGTCGGACGCGAAGTAGACGCCGGTGAGCGAGAGCACAGCGGCTACGAGCCACGCGCCCTGCGTGTTGAGATAGACAACCAGTGTCCCTGAGACCACGCGGCCCATCACGCCTTCGATCGGCACCGTGTGCAGCCAGTGCCAGTGCCACGGGAACAGTCCGAAGACTGCGGGGGTAAAGACGAGGGTCAGTGCGGCGCCCATCCAGCGGAGCACGGCTGAACCGGCGGAGCGTGAACGGAGCCAGCTCAAGCCAAGGCCGGCCAGCCAGAGCGGGAGCAGGAAGACAGTGATTCCGAACGCCTGAAGCAGGAGGTCGCTGAGTGCTGCGCCGAAGATGCCGATCCAGTTGTGCACGGCGTGGGCCGAAGCCGCGCCGGAGGCTGTATCGAACGATGGGTCCGTCGGATGATAGGTGGCGAGCGCCAGGAACAGCAGGACGGAAGCCAGCGTCATCACCATGCCGAGGAAGACATTGAGAGCTCGGCTGCGGGTGGGCGACTGGTTGATGGGAATCGGCTTCATTGAGGGGACGCCTCCGCTCTCGGGCTGCCGCAATCGACGCGATCAACAGAGTCCTTGCGATCAGCCGTCACGGCGGACGAGAAATCCCAGAGCAGCCTATATTATCCCCGTTGCAAAGTGGGGTTTACTGGCAAAACCGTGTTGGGGAACCAGCGAATCCACCCCCGCCGCAGGCTGCCCCAATTCTGTCGAAAATGACCCGAAAACTCCCGATTCAAGCCCAAAAAACGCAGAGTTCCAGCTTAAAATGCCGGTTTTTTCGCCGGAGTCACCACTTTCTCATCTGATCTATGCCATAGAGGGCAAGTGTCGTGCCGTCAACGCGATTCAGCAGGACCATCGCGCCACGCTGCGCCGGAAGCGCGAAGCGCAGGTGAGCTTTCGTCCTCGAATCAACAAGATCGATCGTCTGGTCATCGAGGCACTCCGACGAAAAGCTGTACAGCACGGCATCCTTCATCACCGTCGGAAAAGCCAGCACCCCCGGCGAAAGCGGCACAACCTGCGTAAAGGGCTCGCCGACTCCCGCCTGTTTCGCCGCATAGCGATAAAGCGCCGCCGCCGCTTCGTACCCCTCCGCGAACTCCACTGGATCGGCTGACCAGAGCAGAACGCCCTTACCATGCAGGATCGTCTTGAGCGAGGCCCCATCGTTGAACCGCATGATCTCGATGGGAGCTGTTTGAACCTCAGACGGGTAGGAGATCTGGAACTTGGCGCTGTCGTCCGGAAGTTTGAAGTCCGACTGCCGCACATCGAGCGGAGTGATGCGCGCCGCAACGCCCAAAGACGTCAGGCGATCGACCGTCCTCCAGTGCTCGTCGTGCGCAACGGGTCCCGTTACCAGCAGGAACCCGCCATCCGCCACGTATGCCAGCAGCTTCTGCCATGCAGCTTCAGTCAGCGCCTGCGCACCCGGCAGAATGACGAGCTTCGGTTTGCCCAACTCGTCCACGCGATTCTCCGGCAGAATCCGCAACGGCCGATGATCGACGTATGCGAGCGCGCGAACCGATTTCTTCTGCATCGCAGTTGCCAGGCTCCACATTCCCGTGTACGTGAGCGCCTGTGAAGTCACCACCGTGATCTCGGGCGGCTCAATGCCCGTGAACGCAGCGGGATGTTGCCGGACGAACTTCGCGAATCCTGCCAGGACCCGCGCCTCGGGTTTTTCCGTGCCATCCGGACGAACCGCACCGATGGAGATTTCGTTATCGTTCGCCATGGTGGCGTTCACGTTCCAGACCCACTCGATACCGCCCGCGCCCTGCGCAAACGAAATGGCCAGCTTGCGTTCCAGTTGCCACGACTCTTCTTCGGCAGACAGCCGCAGGTGATCGTCCTGCGTCAACCGGCGCTGTTCACCCATCTCCTGCACGAGCATGGGCTTGCCCGGCATCTTCGCGGAGAGGCCCGCCCAGAGAATGCTGTCGAAGTCCCACCAGGTGTGTGTCGTCGTGAAGCTCAAGTCCGGGGAGAAGAAGGCAGGAGAGACGCGGCCTGCCACGCCGCCTTCGTCCTGCCCAATGGTGATGAGTTGATCTGAACCTGAGGCTCGAATCGTCGCTCCAATGTGCTGCACCCAATCGCGGAAAAAGGACTGTGCGAAAAGGTTGTAATCGTAGACCTTCAGCGTATTGAAGCCGGAGCGAACAGCGTCTCCTTCGAAAGCCGCTGCCGGAGGCAATGCAAGCGGGTCGACGGCCGCAGTCTCCGGTGTCACCGCGGTCGGACTCGATTGCAGTCTGCGGCCGATGCCGAAGGATGGCTCGGTCCATGCGGCGAGCAGGGCAGCCTGGTCGGGATAACGCTTTGCCAGCCATGCTTTCCATGCAGTTTCTTCCTCGGCCTGCGGAACAGTCCTCCAGTAGTTCTCGTTTGAACTCGGCTCATTGATCAGGTCCCACGCCAGAAATGGAACCTTGCTGAAGCGCTGAACCACCGATGACACATAGTTATCCTGCAGCCTCAGCGCCTCCGGGTCGAGATAGGCGTGGCTGCCTCCGAAGGTGTTCGGCAAAAAGGCAAACAGGTTGAACTGCACCGGTAATTCATACTGCCGCGCAGTCATTAGGAAGGCCTCGATGGAACGAAGGGCTTCCTCGGTCATGGACTTGTCAGGCTTCACAAGTAAATCCCAGCTCGTCCAGATCCCCGAGCGAAGCATATTCAGGCCGGCGTCGTGAATCTGCTTCATGTCCTTGTCCCAGACGTCGGCATTCGGCTCGTAAAGATAGAGCCGATTCACGTCGCTCGCCATGTACGTGGTCCCCACGACCGGGAGCGGCTTGCCATCGAGCAGAAAGTAGTCGGAACCGACGGTCAGTTTTGGTCCGCTGGTGAGCCAGTCCAGGTCCCGCATCCAGAATCCCGATCGATAGATCCAGATCGGTTGTCCGTTGCGCCGCAGCTCGGTCTCCACCGTGTGCAGGCCGCGACCGGCACTGACAGATGGTGGAAGCGTGACGGTCCCCTTGGCATCCGCGGGGAACGTGAACTTCTGTTCCGGAGCGTTGGCGGAGTGCACGGTGATGGCGAGTTCATCGCCAGTCACTGCGTTCGCCTCTCTCGCCGGTTTGAAATTGAACTCGAGCGGCTCTCCGCTCAAAAACAACGGAACGCGCGGCCGGAAGGTGAAGCGATCATTCCGTCGCGTTGCCAGGTCCTGAAGCATCAGGAGAAGTATCGGGTTTTCAATTGTCTTCGCATCTGCATCGCAGGCAACAAAAATCCACCGCCCGCCCACAAAGCGTTCACCCACGTGGTCGATCAGAAATACGGGCGCAGCCTCGCGATGCCCGTTCCGCTCGCCCCATGCCAGCGTGGTCATGAAAGCGTCCTGGTTTCCTGTCGAACCCAGATCGACCGGCTTGCGCGATGTGACCGAGAGCCGAATCACCGGACTGAATCCCCGGTTCCAGGCGATCGCGGGGAGCTCCGGCCTAACCTCCGGATTGGGCCTGAAAACCAGAGCGCGCGACGACGGAGTCTCCTGGTAGTCGTGGATGAAGAGTTCCAGGGAAGCTGCGACGCTCGGATTGCGAAGTTGCCACTCACCGCCCGAGCGATACGCTGCACGGGTAAATGGCTTGCCGCCGAGAACGATCAGGTTGCCGCCGCGATCGAGGAAACGCAGAATCGCCGGCCAGTCCTGCTCAGGATAGGCCGAACCGTACGGTATGACGAGAAGCTGAACCTGTGGATCGGCGAGCACGTCGGGCAACTGCGCCGAATCCGCAACCCGCGGGCTCTTGAGGCCTTTCTGCAGGGCCGCGGCGGAGAGCGCGCCAGTATCGGCCGTTGGAAATCCTGGTTCGGAAAACAGAATTGTCTGCGTCTGGCTTTGCTCAGCTTGTCCAGCGACGACGGCAAAAAGGGCGACCGCAATTACACGTGACAACAATGGCACGAGTTTCTCCCCCGAAGTTTCAACCCGTCACAAACGGGAAGATGAATCGGGAGAAGATTAGCACCTGAGCTTCAAGGCAGCGCGCGATCAGACAACCCGTGCCAAACCGGAAACGTCGCGCGATGCCCTTGCGCCTAGCTGCCCAGCAACCTGCTCCCCAGCACCAGCAGAAGAATTCCGAGGATGATGCGGTAGACGGCGAAGATGGTGAAGCCATGGTGACGTACCCAGGCCAAAAACCACTCGACGACGCCGAGGGCGACGATGAAGGAGACGATGAAGCCGATGGCGAGCACGATCCAGCGCTGGCCGGTCATGGCGACCTGTGTCGCGGGAAGGGCGCCGGCGGCGAGGGCAGCCTTTCCGGTGTGAACAGACTTGAGCAGGTCCCAGCCGGTGGCGGCGATCATGGTGGGAATCGAAAGCAGGAAGCTGAACTCGAGCGCCGAGGGGCGATCCATACCGACGATCTGGCCGGCGGCAATGGTGGACATGGAGCGCGAGGTGCCTGGGAAGATGGCTGAGAGCGACTGGCAGATACCGATCCAGATGGCTTGGCCAAGGCTCATCTCTTCGACATGCCGGGTGTTTGGCTCGTAGCGTGAGGTGCGCGTGTCGACCACCCACATGATGATGCCGCCCAGCAGGAGCGCCCACGCCATGACGGCGACGGAGCCGAGATGCTTTTCGCTCAACTTGTGAAGCGGTAGGGCGATGGCCGAGGTGCAGGCGAATGCGATGAGCGTGAGTGAGATGGGGTGGTTCGTCCAGGTGCGGTCGCCGCTCTCGCCCCGGGGAAAGCTCTTGATGAATGCCACGATGCGTTCGAGGTAAAGAAGAAGGAGGGCGAGGATGGCGCCGGCCTGGATGACGATGGTGTACATGATCCAGTACGCGTCGTCGAGCGGGATGCGCATGGCCGCTTCGGCCAGGCGCAGATGCGCCGTCGAACTGACGGGAAGAAATTCGGTAAGACCTTCAACAATGCCTAACAGAATCGACTGAATATAGACGTTCAAAAATCCTCCAGTATGCGCAGGGACCGGCGCGAGCAAAGCAATGATTCAGGAATTAACTACTCTCTTTCGTTGCCGTACACGGGAATTCCCTGATCCAATTTGAACACGAGCATTGTCGCTCGCGCGGTGTAGTCCGATTGCGGGAACTTTTCCCGGAGTCTGGCGGCGAGATCGTGCGCGTGGTTGTGCGCCGCGGAGCTTTTCTTGTCGTTGTTATCGGCCGCGTACATGTCGCTGAGTACGGCCTGACGATAGACAGCCTGGTAGAGAGCCTGCGCGGTGCGTGGGCCGTCGGGATGTTCGGCGGCGAACTTCTCGTAGAGCTCGGATTCCTTCTCCGGGCATTTCTCCTGGCCTTGCCAATCACCGCAGAGCTTGTTGTCGAGCAGTTCGTAGGCGGCGAAATCCGCCTCCTTGGTGTGCGGGTAGTCGCGTATGACGTGTTTCAGCGGTTCATCATCTATCTGTTCGCGCAGGTAGGCCGCCTGCTCCTTGGCGGAGGGGCGGCTGGCGGCATCGGCCTTCTGGATTTGCCAGAGGATGTCGGCGGCGCGCCATGCGGCTTCAGCATCGAGAGGCGAGTTGGGGAACATCTCGACGAGACGCCGATAGAGCAGGTGGGCGGTGCGGGCGGCGTTGATCGGCCCGCGCGGGTCGGCAGCGAGCGATTCCTGGTCGGCGGCAGAGCCCATCAGGATTTCGTCGCCGTTGGGTGTGTTCTCGATGACGACGCCTTTGGCCTGCATCCATCCCGAGATGGGCGGCGGAGTATCGGCGGTGTCGAAGATGGGAGCGTCGGCAGTGTGCTCTTCTTCGATGTCGGTATTGGCGAAAACGCGCAGCCAGTCGCCGCTCTTTTCTGCGACGACCAATTCGCGGCCGATCTGCACGCGGCCTACCTTTTGCGCCCCGAGGTCGGCGGAAACATAGAGCCAGGTGACTCGAAGCGCAGTGGCTCGCGGGCCGGCAACGGGCTTCTGCATCTGGTCCTTCTTCTTCTGAGCGGCAAGCGGCAGCGCACAGAGAACAAGGCAAATCGCAACGATTCGGGCGGCGCGAGAAGAGGAAGTCATCACAGGGAAGATCATATTCGAACGACGTTATATCCCCGTTTCGGTAAGCACCTGGGCAAGAAGTGCGGGGTTGACGTTGCCCCCGCTAACCACGGCGACCGCGGTCCTGAATGGCGGAAGCTCTGCGGCGTGGAAGAGCAGCGCGGCAGACGATACGGCTCCGCTGGGCTCGGGAACGATGCGCGCCGAGGCGACGATGGCTCGCATGGCGGCGCGAATTTCGCCCTCGGTGACGGTGATGATTCCGTCGACGAAGGCCTGGATGTGGGCGAAGTTGCGTGTGCCGACGCTTTGGGTGCGCAGGCCGTCCGCGATGGTGCGGCTGGTGAGCTCGGCCGCCCAGGTAACGATCCTGCCTTTGCGGAAGCTTTCAGCTGTATCGCCGGCGAGCTCGGGTTCGACGCCGTAGACCTTTGTTTTCGGACTGAGGCGCTTGACGGCCGTGGCGACGCCGCTGAGCAGTCCGCCGCCGGAGACGGGGGCGAGGACCAGATCGACGTCGGGCAGGGCTTCGATGATTTCGAGGCCGCAGGTGGCCTGGCCGGTGATGATCTGCTCGTCGTCGTAGGGCGGGATCACGACGTAGCCGTGCTTGCGGACGAGTTCTTCGGCCTTGGCGAGGCGCTCGCTCGAGGCGACGCCGACGTCGACGACTTCAGCGCCGTAGGCGATGGTGGCGGCGCGCTTGATGGCGGGCGCGTTGGAAGGCATGACTATCACCGCCTTGGCGCCGACTTCGCGCGCGGCGTAGGCGACGCCCTGGGCGTGGTTGCCGCTGGAGTAGGTGATGACGCCGCGGGAGAGTTCCTCGGCCGTGAGCTGGAGGATCTTGTTGGAGGCGCCGCGCAGCTTGAAGCTGCCGATGGGCTGAAGGCTCTCGGCCTTGAGCCAGACTTTTGCGGAGACGCCGGGGAAGTCGGCACGAATGAGCGGTGTCTTCACGGCGATGCCGGAGATGCGATCTGCGGCGGCGCGGATGGCGTCGAGCGAGACGAAAGTGTCGGTTGCAAGGGTCATGGTTTGTACTTCTCCGGGATTGGGCCGGCGGTGGCGTCCGGTTCCCACAGGACGGAGATGACGCGCCAGCGCTTTCCGTCGTTGACGGCCTGTACGGAATTGACGCCGGTGACGGTGGCTTTGCCGTCGAGGGTGTCGCGGATTTCGTAAGTGCTCCAGAGGTGGGCGAAGTGGCCATAGGATTCGGCGATCACTTTGACCTGGCGCTCGTAGAACGGGGTGCTGCCGCGCCTGGCGACGGCGTCGATCCAGTCTTCGACGGTGAGGTTGCGGGGTTCGAATGCGCCCTCGGGGGTTTGGCGAATCGGTGTGAGGCGCGCGTCGGGGAGCATCAGGTCGCGGAGGCAGGTGCGGTCCTTGTCGCCGGGGCCGCTGACGGCTTCGTCGAGGGCTTTGGTGAGTTCGTCGAGGGTGGTGGTGGGCGGACAGGCTGTCGCTTGCGGCTTGGGTTCGGGGGATTGAGCGTGGGGCGCGGGTGCTGCGACGACGACTGCAGCCAGGTACAGCGGGATCGTGAGGCGGCGCATAGGGGAATTGTAATTACATCGAGTGGGTGGTCCACCCTCGCGGCGAAAAGCGCCGCAAGGATGGGGCATCCAGGTTTTCAATTTTGCCAGGAGCCGTCAAATCTCCAAAATCACCGGCATGATCATGGGGCGGCGGCCGGTGGTTTTCTGGATGAGGCGCTTCAAATCGACGCGGACTCTTTCTTTTACCAGACCGTAGTCGGTTTTCTGCTCGCCGTTGAGGCTGTCGAGGGTTTTCAGGACGACTTCGCGGGCTTCTTCGGTGATGTCGGCGCCGCCGAAGCCGCGCATGACGATTTCGGGCTCGCGCTCAATCTTGCCCATGCGCTTGTTGATGGCGAGAACGGCGAGGACGATGCCGTCTTCAGAGAGGATGCGGCGGTCGCGGATGACGAGGTCTTCGACAACGTCGATAGTCGAGCCGGAGTCGATAAGGATGCGGCCGGCGGTGACCTTGTCTTTTTTGCGGGCGTCGTTCTTGTCGAGTTCGAGGACGTCGCCGTCTTCAATTATCATGGCGTGCTCGACGGCGCCGGTTTCCATGGCGAGTTGCGCGTGGCGGCGCAGGTTGCGATAGTCGCCGTGGATGGGGATGAAGAACTTGGGCCGGACGAGATTGATGAGCAGGCGCAGCTCTTCCTGGCAGCCGTGGCCGCTGACGTGGATGAGGCCATGAGAGCCGTCGTCGAAGATGACGTTGGCTTCGCGGCGGCTGAGGTGGTCGATGACGCGGAAGATGCTCTTCTCGTTGCCGGGGATGATGCGGGAGCTGAGCACGACGGTGTCGCCGGCGTCGACGCGGGCGTGCTTGTGGTTGTCGACGGCGGCGCGGCTGAGGGCGCTCATGGGTTCGCCCTGGGTGCCGCTGATGAGGATGAGCAGCTCGTCGGGCGGGTAGTCGCGCATCTGGCCGGGATTGATGATGAGGCCGGGCGGGACTTCGATGTAGCCGAGGTCCTGCGCAATGTCAGTGCTTTCCATCATTGAGCGGCCGAGGACGACGGCTTTGCGGCCGTGCTTGCGGGCGAGCTCGAGCGCGATGCGAATGCGGTAAATGGACGATGAGAAGCAACTGAAGAAGAGCTTTTTTTTGGTCTGCGAGAAGATTTCGTGGAGGCGCGGGATAACGGCGCGTTCGCTGGGCGTGTAGCCGGACCTCTCCACATTCGTCGAGTCCTGCAGCAGGGCCAGCACGCCGCGCTTGCCGTATTCGGCGAAGGTGTGCAGGTCAAAGGCCTTGTCGTCGAGCGGGGCGAGGTCGATTTTGAAGTCGCCGGTGTGGATGACGACGCCGATGGGAGTCTCGATGGCGAGGGCTACGCAGTCGACCAGCGAATGGGTGACACGGATCGGCTCGATGGTGAAGGGGCCGATGGAGAACTTCTCGCGCGGGGAGATCTCGATAAGCGTGGTCTCGTCGAGGAGTTCGTGCTCTTCGAGTTTGCCTTCAACGTAGGCCAGCGTGAATTCCGTTGCATAGACGGGAACCTTGAGTTCGCTCAGAATCCAGGGCAGCCCGCCGATGTGGTCCTCGTGGCCGTGGGTGAGAACGATGGCGCGGACGTGCTCCCTGTTCTCGATGAGGTAGGAAATGTCAGGGACGACGATGTCGACGCCGAGCAACTCCGTTTCAGGGAACATGAGGCCTGCGTCGATAACGATGATGTCGTCTTCCCAGCGGAGCGCGAGGCAGTTCATGCCGAATTCGCCGAGGCCGCCGAGGGGGATGATCTTCAGTTTTTTGGTTTGCATCTCTCATGTTCGATGCTAACAGGGCCAGTCGGGAGAGAACAGTGGGCGAAGGCGTGATGCTGCTCACGCGCCGGTGATCGATCAGGGACTTGAGGGATTTCCGGCGCTTACCAGGGATTCTTCGAGCGAGGACAAATCCCTGTCCCGGATCGCTCAGAGAGTCGCTCTGATAATTTGATTGTGGACTGCCGCTATGATCAGATTCCGTTGTGTTGCGCTGCTGTTGATCGCTTCTTCTTCGATTTGTCTTGCTGCATCGAAAACTCCTCAAAAACTCGAAGTGACCGGGTATGTGTTTACGCGGGGAACGGCGTTGGCTTCAGGCCAGGTTGATCCGAAGAAGCTGACGCGGATCAACTATGCGTTCGCAAACATCCAGGGCGGGCGCATGGTCCTGGGGGCGCCGGCTGACGCGCAGAATTTTGCATTGCTCGCGGCCATGCGGAACACCAATCCGGGGCTGACAGTGCTGGTTTCGGTCGGCGGATGGCTGTGGTCGACGAACTTCTCAGACATGGTACTGACGGCGGAGACCCGGCGCGTGTTTGAAGACAGCGTGATGGAGTTTCTCACGCAGTACGACCTGGACGGACTGGATATCGATTGGGAGTATCCGGGGATGCCTGGTGCAGGGCATCCGTTTCGCGCGGAGGACAAGCAGAACTTTACGGCGCTGACAAAAGAGCTGCGCGCGCGATTTGACGCTAAGGTGAGGAAGACGGGCAGGCGCTTGTACCTGACGGTGGCGATGGGTGCTTCGGATGAGGTGATCGTGCATACGGAGATGCGCAAGGTGGCGCGATATGTCGATACCGTGAACCTGATGACCTACGACTACTTCGAAGCTGGGTCGGATCCGACGACCGGGCATCATGCTCCATTGTTTGCGAATCCCGCCGACCCGAAGAAGGCGTCATCGGACGAGACGGTGAAGGCATTTGAGAAGGCCGGAGTGCCTGCGGAAAAGATTCTCCTTGGCGTGCCGTTTTATGGGCGCGAGTGGGGCGAAGTGCCTGAGCAGAATCACGGACTGTTCCAGCCGGGCAAAGCGGTTCCCGGCGCGAATGCGCAGTACAGCGCCATCGAAACAGAGATGCTGGGACACGGATTTACGCGCTATTGGGACGCGGCGGCCAATGCGCCTTACCTCTATAACGCGGAGAAACACATCTTCGTGTCGTATGAGGATCCGGAGTCGCTGAAGGCAAAGTGCCGATATGTTCGCGATCACAAGCTGGGCGGCGTGATGTTCTGGGAGTATTCGGGGGATGCGTCGGGCAAGTTGCTCGATACGATTGACGTCGAGTTGGGTGTGGGTGGGTCGAAGTAGCCAGCGCTGGCCGCTGAACCAGCTTGTGGGCAGCGATGGAACGTGGAGCAGGGCGTGTCTGCCCGTGCGGATCAGCTCGGTGGCTGCGGTATTAGGCGGCTTGGAAAAAATGGAGTGCGATTGCCCTAGCGTTGAGAACTCTGCGCGAAGTCGTCGGCGGAGAAATACACACCGAGAGCACGGCGGGCTTCTTCGAGCATGCGGGCCATGAAGAGGGAGAGATCGTTGGTGATCACTGGACTCTCGCGGAGGCCTGCGCGGATGAGATCGCAGAAGTGGGCGGTTTCGTAGTTGAATCCGCCGGCGGTGTAGGGATGGTCGAGCTCGACGATGCGGCCGTCAAGATAATGAATCGTGGCGCGGGCGGGGTTCCACCAGTTGGCGTGGATGAGGACGTAGCCGAGCGGTGCGCAGAGAAGGGCGTCGCCACGGCTGAGCAGGTCGAGGCCGGTGTGGAGTTGGGCCATGCCGCGCTCGTGCTCTGTCTGGAAGATGGCGAAGTTGTCGACGCCTGCGGGACTGAGACGGCCCATGGTTTGGACGCGGCGGAGCGGACCGAGCCAGTCGAGGGCGAGAAAAGCCTCGTAGGGGCCGATGCCCATGATGCCGCCGCCGCCGAGCTCGGCGAAGTGGAGCGGGTAGTCGGGCGCGAGGGATGAGTCGCAGTGGCCGGCACGGACGAAGCCGACGGGACCAATGGGATCGGCGGCGAGGTGCTCGCGCAAACGGCGATAGAGAGGGAAGAAGGGTGGCTTCATGGCTTCCATGAAGAGGCGGTCGCGCTTGCGGGCGGCGGCGAGGACTTGATTGAGCTGGTGGAGGTTGAGAGCAGCCGGTTTCTCGCAGAGGACGTGTTTGCCGGCGGCGAGGGCGGCCAGGCAGAGGTCAGCGTGAGTATCGGGATGAGTGGCGACGTAAACGGCGTCGATGTCTGCGGCGAGGAGAGCGTCGAGCGTGGGGGCGATGGTGCGGACGGAGAATCTGTTGGCGAAGGCGCGGGTGCGGTCGGGATTGCGGCCCCAGGCGGCGGCGAGGCTAGCGTGGTCGACGGCCTGGAGACCGTGCGCGAAGCGGGCTGCAGCGCGGCCGGGGCCGATGATGCCGAAGCGGATGAGTTGCAGAGTGATTGGCACGGGATAAGGGTAGCAAGTCAGCGTGCTGCGCGATCTGGGTGGGAGAGCGCGAACTTACGGACCCGTCGCATCGCGGGGCGGAGGAAGTTCCGACCCTAGCGAAGCAAGTCTTCGAGAGTGGTGCTGAGGTCGGTTTTTTCGTCGCGGTATTTGACGATGACAGGGGCGTAAAGAGAAAGGCCCCAGGATTCAAAGTTGGTGTGGCCCTTGCCCTTGGCGACGGAGCGGGAGCCGGGGACAACTACGGCGTTGGCGGGGATGATGAGCGGCGTTTCGGCGGTGGCGCGAATGGTGGCGCCATGGACGAGGTCGAAGACGGGAGTGCCGCGCGTGAGAATGGTGCCGGCGGCCAGGACGGCGCCGGAGCGGACGATGGTGCCCTCGTAGACGCCGCAGTTACCGCCGATGAGTGCGTCGTCTTCGATGATGACGGGACTGGCGTTGATGGGCTCGAGGACTCCGCCGATCTGGGCGGCGGCACTGAGGTGGACGCGCTTGCCGATCTGCGCACAGGAGCCGACGAGGGCGTGCGAGTCGACCATCGTGCCTTCGTCGACCCAGGCGCCGGTGTTGATGTACATGGGCGGCATGCAGACCACGCCGCGGGCGACGTAGGCTCCGGCGCGAACCGAGGAGCCGCCTGGCACGATGCGGACGCCGTCAGACGCAGTGAAGTGGCGGACGGGGTAGGTGTTCTTGTCGACGAAGGAAAAGCCAGGGGCGGGGTGGTCCTGGAGCGCGCCGAGGCGGAAGCCGAGGAGGATTCCGCGCTTGACCCAGGCGTTGACGCGCCAACCGGTAGGAGAGGCTGGATCGGGTGAGGCGGAGCGGAGTTCACCACGTTCGAGGGCGTCGCGGAGGGCGAGAAAGGCGTCCATTGCTTCGCGGTCGTTGACGGCGGACGCGCCGGACGCGAAGTGGCGGTCGATGGCCTGTTCGAGCTGGGCGGAGTTCATGAGGTAATGCTACAAGCTGCCGGCGTGTAGTCCGCGGTTACACCCTTGCCGAGAACTGCTCGGTAACGATGGAGCACCCAGATTCGTGCGGGATGGAATCAGACGAAGGCGAAAAAGAAGGCCGCCGCCGAAGGCGATCGAGGCTGGCGCCGTTTGCGAGGAGATCAGCAACAGGCTTCCGGCTTATGCAGCGGAGGCGTGAGGCTTCCGGGCATGAGAGCGTGGCGCCAGGGACATGGGCTCTAGCTGGAACGAATTGTCACCGGCAGGAATCATGGCGAGCGGTACCGGAGCGCGATCGGCTGTGCCATGGAGGTTTTTAGATTCGAGCCATGCACAGAGCCGGGGATCGTAAATTTCGGGTTCGCCTCGCCAGAAATCGGGCTTGAGGCCGCACTGGATGCGAAGATGCCCGAGTTGCAGTTCGATGTTTTGCGTTCCCTTGGGAAAGTAGCGCCGGACGTTGTCCGTACCGACGTGCAGTCCCGTGACGCCATGACCTTTGCTTTGCGTTTTGACCAGCATCGAGGTGCCTGCTCTTCAGAATCGGGTGAGAGTTGATTGCCGAGAGAGGGACGGTTCGCGGCCACTTGGAGCCGGTCGTGCCTCTTCCAGATTGGAAAAATGTTCTTTCAAGAGCCAGAAGGGTAAAAGCTCTACTGCCAGGGTTGCTGGTAACTCCCATCCATTGGGTCAACAGTGGATGACTGGACGTGCTTGAGAGAATCTGCTGCGGGTTTCAGCCCCGATCATGACGCAGGCCCACAAGGATCAATGATGCGCGGTCCAGATGATGGGTTGGTTAAGAAAGAACAATTTATTGATTAATTTCTCAGAGAGCACGACGGAGACTGTGGATCGGCAGGAGAAGAGGCGGGGAAGTGCTTATTCTTGAGCGACCAAAGCGTGCCGGAGGGCTGCGGCGACCTGCTGCCGGCCGGTGTTGATGCCTTCGGCGTCGAGGATGTCGGGGGAGCCGAACGGCATGGTGGGAGTCACGCTTGTGTTCTCGCATGAGCGAGTTAGCCGGTACTCGCACCGAAAGCAAGTCGGCAGGTCAGCGGCGGTGCTGGTGCGGTAGCGAGGCGGGTTGTTTGATGAGCAGGTTGTCAAGCGCGACGGTCGCGAGGACGCGGGCGATTGTCTTGGCGGCGGTGCCGTTGCCGTAGGGATTCTCCATGCCGCGAAGCTTTTGGCGGAACGACGGGTTGAGTGCGCGTTTGAGCGCGCGTGTGATCGAGGCGGCATCGGCGGGTGCGTCGATGGTGTTGCGAGCGCGTTCGCGGCCCTGCTGGCGGATGCCGACGTTGACAACCGGGAGTGCGAAGGAAGCGGCTTCCATGATGCCGCTGGAGGAGTTCCCGATCATGGCATCGACCTGGCCGAGCAGGCTCCAGTAGGTGATGGCGTCGAGGTTGACGAAGATGTGGGTGTCGGGTCGCGTAGCGGCGAGGGCGCGGGTTCGTTCGATGAGTGCGTGGCTTCCGGCGTCGGTGTTGGGGTAGACAAAGATGAGCTGGCCGGGAGCTTGTTCGAGCGCTTTGAAGAGCGTGTCGGCTTCGGCGTTGGTGTCGCGCACGATGGTGACTGGATGCCACGAGGCGAGGATGGTGGGCGACGCGATCTTGAGGTTGAGGCAACCTTCAAGTGCTGTGCGCGAGAGGAGCTTTGATCGGCGAAGGTGATCGAGTGAGGGCGCGCCGGCGTGGTGAACGCGCCAGGATTCTTCGCCCATGCCGATGACGCGGCGGCGAGCGCCTGCAGTCGATGTGAAATGGATGGCGGCGAGCTTCGTGATCGCGTTCCGGACCTGGTCGTCGATGGCGCCCTGGGTGATTTCGCCGCCTTCGATGTGCGCGATGGGAATGCGCAGGGCAAGGGCGACGCTCGCGGGGGCGAGCATCTCGTAGCGATCGGCGATGAGGAGCAGGATATCGGGCCGCCATGCAGTGAGCGCGTCGGCGAGCGAGAGGATGGCGACGCCGATGGTCTTGGCCATGCCGGTGTCGGTGTCGGAGTTGAGGAGGCACTCGATGCGCGCCTGAATCGGGAAGCCGTCGCGTTCGATCTCGGCAATGGTGTTACCGTATTGCGGCGAGAGATGCGGGCCGAGAGCGAAGACGCCGAGATCGATAGCCGGGTGCGCGGCGAGTTCGCGAAGCGGCCAGTAGAGGTGGCTGTAATCGGCACGCGATGTCGTGACGACGCCGATGCGTCTCTTCGTCTCCTTTGGCTTATTCATTGGCTATCGAAGAAGTGGAGAGCGAGGGCGACGGTAGCGCCGGGCGAGCCAGAAAACTGTGCCAGTCGATGTAGTCAAGAGCTGGGATCACAGGTCAGTATAAATGTCCGAATGCGCGAGTCGATTACGGCTGGGAATCGAGTGGCGCGTTGGAGCAGGAGACCTGGGTGTACCAGGCTGCATTAAGGCGGCCGGGGCGAAGCTCGAGACAGACCTGGTCGCCTGGTCCAGCTTGGTCGTAGGCCGATTTGGAGACACCGAGGTTGTTGGGCCGCTGCACGGGTCCCCACGGCTCGAGGACGAGGTAGTAGGAGCGAGAGCGGCCGGTGGTGTAGTGCTTGCCGATTACGTGAACCACATAGTGCGTGGGCGTTGAGACGTCACCGACCGCGTCTGCCGCGGCGACTGCGCCGTAACTGTAGAGCATTCCGAACAAAAGCAAGGCAAAGAAGGTGCGCGTGGGGGAGGAACTCTCGAAAAACGAGTGGTAGAACGCGGCGATGTATACGAGCGTGAACAGGGCGATGATGAGGCCGAGCGACTGCAGAGAGATGAAGTGAATGCCGCGTGCGCGGATGAGGAGTCCAAAACTGGTGACGATGAGTGCGTACAGAAGCTCGGCGCGCGGGTCGTCTTTTCGCCGGAACACCGTGTAAAGGAGCGGCGAGCGGTGGCGGAGAATGGCGAGGACGATCGGCACCAGTGCAAGGGCAAGAGAGAACGGGACGAAAAGGGCCGGGATGCCCCAGTTGGCTGCGACGGCTGCGGCGACCGCGATGACGATCGCGAAGATGCTGTTGGTTTTGGCGCCGGAGAGAGCGGCGAGGCGGTCCTGCGAAGTGGCGCCGAGTTGCTGCTCCTGCGAGATCTTTTCGAGGATAGCGTCACGGTCGCGATGGTCGAGGTTGGGGATTTGGCGGAACCAGGAGTCGAATTCATCGTCGCGATCGAAGTAGCTGGAAAGGCTGAGGGTGGAGCGGCCGTTGTTCGTGTAGATCTGCGTATAGTGGCCATTGCGGGTACTAATAGTGCGATAGCCCTGGATTTCGTCGAGGTCGGCGGAGCGGGCGGTGAACGCGCCGCGTATTTCGATGTGGTTGCCCTCGATGGTGACGCGGGAGCGCTGGGCAAGCGCGATGAGATAGATGCCGGCGCAGGTGAAGATGCCGGTCATGAGGAGCGGCATGGAAGGGTTCCTGGTCTTGGAGGCCAGGACAGCCATCATGATGCCACCTGAGAAAGCCGGTGCGCCAAAGATAAGAAGGAGGGCGCGGTACCACGCCTTCATGCGGTACTCGTGACGGGTGGTGAAGGTCTGTTCAGAGGTGCTCATCGTGCATTCCTGAGGGCAGGTTTCGGAGCCACCGGAAAAAGCCCCCGGTGCCGTTTGTGAGATCGAAGGCCGGGTGGTCGGAGTTCAACATGGGCGCGCTGCTCGCATACACTGAAGTGTTCCTCTGCATTGTAATGCGCAATATGCCGTTGGACCGGGAGACTGACTTGGGGAAGATGTTTATGCGAGCTGGCGGCCGCGTGGCCATGGTTTTTCTGGCTGCGGCCATTACTGCCGGAGCACAGGCGCGCTTCAATGCGGATGCGGTGCGGCTGAATAATCGCGGCGTGGCGCTGATGGGCCAGCAGTTCACTGAAAAGGCGGAACAGAGCTTTGCCGAGGCGTTCAAAGACGATCCAAAGCTGGCGCAGGCGGCGACTAACGATGGCATCGCCCTGCTGACGCTGCAGAAGATCGACGACGCGAAAAAGGCCCTGCAGGCTGCTCTCGTTTTGGACCCGGCCAGTGCTCAGGGATGGTACAACCTGGGACTCGCGCAGCATGCGGACAACGAACTTGACGATGCTCTGAAGAGCTTTCAGCAGGCGGTGAAGCTCGATCCTCGCGATGTGGACTCGTATTACTTCGAGGGCGTGTGCTACCGCGAGATGAAGCAGTTTGACAAGGCAATCGAAGTGCTGAAGCAGGCGCTGGCGATTCAGCCGCTGCATGCTTCGTCGGAGTTTGCGCTGGCGCGCGCGCTGCAGGCCGTGGGCGACAAGGATGCGGCGAAGGAGCACTTCAAAGCGTTCCAGCACATGACGAGCACGAAGATCTCGGCGGCGATCGGGCTGGCGTATGGAGAGCAGGGGCACTACTCGACGGTGACGCCGGTGGAGGAGCCGCAGGTGCGGCAGTTGACGATGATTTCGGTGAAGCTGGCCGCCGAGACGATGGTTCGTGCCGTCCCACCCTTGCCGAAAAAGCCCGGCAAGGATGGGGCACCCGCACCCACATCCGGATCATCCACGGAGACGGGTGGGGCTTGCATGCTGGATGTGACCGGGTCGGGGCAGATGGACCTGGTGCTGATGGAGTCGGGCCCGCAGGCGATTCGGGTGCTGCATCGGAGGAGCGACGGGAGGTTTGAAGATGTGGATGCGCCGGCTGCGGGGTTGAAGCTTGCGGGCCATGCCGTCGCGTGTGCGGTCGGTGATTATGATGCCGATAACCTGAACGATCTTGCTGTCGCGCTGGATGACGGCGTGCGGCTTTTCCGCAATCTTGGCAAAGGCAAGTTCCAGGATGTGACGGTGGAGGCCGGGCTGGCGGCACGGAATCGGCCGACGGGGATCACGTTTGTGGATTACGACCACGATGGCGATCTGGACCTGTTTCTGACTGGATCACCATTGAAAGACGGCGACACGCCGAATGTGTTGTGGAGGAATAACGGGAACAAGACGTTTACCGAGTGGACAGAGCCGACGGGGTTGGGTGGAAGCGGCAAGACGGCGTCGGCGATTCTGACGGACTTTAATAACGATCGTGCGGTGGATCTGGCAGTAACGGGGGATGGCGAGGCGCCGGTGCTGTTTGTAAATCCGCGCGAGGGGAAGTATCCGCAGCAGGCGCTGTATGAGGGCGAGAAGCTGCCCGCGACGATGGGCATCGCCGTCCTCGATTACGACAAGGACGGGTGGATGGATATCGCCGTAACGCACATGGGCGCGCCGGGACTGACGTTGTGGCGAAACGTTGCGGGTCCGCAGAATGTGGGGCGGCGATTTGAGCGCGTGGCGTTGCCGTTGATTGGTGCGACGCGCGGATGGGGCGTGACGGCGGTCGATATCGACAACGATGGATGGATCGACCTGGCTGCGATTGTGGAGACAAGTGCCGGGCCGCGCGTGAAGGTGTTTCGCAACAAGGGCGATGGAAGCTTTGAGGATGTGAGCCACGCGTTGGGGCTGGATAGCGTGGTGCTGAAGGCTCCGCGCGGGCTGATCGCTGCGGATCTGGATGGCGATGGTGCGCCCGATCTGATCGTGACGCAGGAGAATGCGCCGCCGGTGCTGCTGCGCAATGTAGGCGCGAACAGGAATCACTTCGTCCGGCTCGACCTGAGCGGGTATGCGGACAACAAGACGGCAATCGGATCGAAAGTCGAGATATTTGCAAACGGCCAGTGGCAAAAGTGGGAACTGGCGGGAGCTTCGGGGTTCGCGACGCAGGCTCCGCCGCAGGTGCTCGTCGGCCTGGGAGATGCGGACCATATCGATCTGCTGCGCATTCTGTGGCCGACGGGAATACTGCAGGACGAGATCGATCTCCCGCACACACAGGTGATCGCGATGAAAGAGGCGGATCGCCGCGGAAGCTCGTGCCCGGTGCTGTTTGCGTGGGATGGGCACAAGTACAAGCTAGTGACGGATGTGATTGGAGCGGCTGTCGTGGGGCACTGGTTCACTCCGACGCGCAGGAACATCCCCAACTCCGGCGAGTGGATCAAGGTGGATGGCGACAGGCTGGCGAGCGTGGATGGGAAGCTGAGCCTGCGCTTCATCGAGCCGATGGAAGAGGTGAACTACATCGACCAGTTGCGGCTCGTGGCGGTGGATCATCCTGAGGATGTCGAGGTGAATCCGGATGAGCGGTTCCTTGATGATCCACCGTTTGCTTCGGGACGCGTGGTGGCTTCGCGCGGTATGCGGCTGCCGGTGGGCGCGTGGGATGGCGAAGGACATGATGTGCTCGATACGCTTAGCCGGCGCGATCATCAGTTCGCCAGCGGATTCACGCCGACGCCGTATGACGGGTTTGCAAACGTGCACGCCCTCACGCTGGACCTCGGCGATGTTAATACGCAGTCCACACTGCGGCTGTTGATGACGGGATATGTGAACTACTTCAGCGCGACTTCGCTGTATGCGGCGTGGCAGGCGGGAATCAAGCCGATCTCGCCGTACCTCGAGGCGCAGCGGCCGGATGGAACGTGGGTGACGATTCCGGGCGAAGCGGGATTCCCGGCGGGACTGGAGCGGACCATTGTTGTGGACCTGACGGGCAAGCTTCCCGCGGGGACCCGGAAGATCCGGCTTGTGAGCAATCTGGAGATTTACTGGGACCAGGTGCTTGTCGATAACAACGCCGAGGCGGAGACGCGCACGACCGAAGTGCCGCTCACGCTGGCGACGGAGCGGTTCCGCGGGTATCCAACGCAGATCGATGGCAAGAGCCCCGGCGATCTGGATTACGACTATGATCGCGTGAGCTTGACGGGGCCGTTCCAGCATCAGCGCGGCGATTACACGCACCTGGGAGACGTGACCGCGCTGGTGAAGGGCGTGGATGATCGCTACGCGATATTCGGCAGCGGCGAGGAGATTGCTACGGAGTTTGATGCGACGAAGCTGCCGGCTCTGCCGCCGCACTGGAAACGCGACTACTTCTTCTATGCGAATGGATATGTGAAGGACATGGACTGGTGGGATGCGATGCCGTTCACGGTGGCGCAACTGCCCTTCCACAAGATGAGCGCGTATCCGTATCCGGCGACGGAGAGGTTCCCGGATGATGCGGGTTCGATCGACTATCAACTGAAGTGGAACGACAGGTTTGATTCGGGCGAGCCGGTGCGATTGTACAGGTTCGATTATCGGCTGATGCCGTCGACGCCTGCGGATGATGCCACATGTGGCGTCGCAAGTCCGGCGTGTCCGGCAAGTTCAGCACAGGCGACGCATGAGTGAACTGGTGCTGCTGTCGGCGGTGCGGCAGTTGGAGATGCTGCGGGAGCGCGAGGTTTCGGTTGGCGAGTTGGCCGAGGCGCATATCGGGCAGATCGAGCGGCTGAATCCGACGCTGAATGCGTTTGCGGACTTTGATGCGGAGCGCGTGCGCGCGCAGGCTCGCGCGATGGATGCTGTGCCCGATGATGCACGCGGGCCGCTGCAAGGGTTGCCTGTATCGGTGAAGTCGTCGATTGCGACGGCCGGATTCCGATGCGAGATCGGGAGCCTACTTCATCAAGACGAAATCCCGCACGAGGATGCTGTTGTGGTGGCGCGGCTGCGTGCCGCGGGTGCGCTGATCCTTGGGACGACGAATTGTCCCGAATTCCTGATGGCGTATGAGACGGCGAATCTTCTGCATGGGCAGACGCGGAATCCCTGGGATCTGGAGCGGACGCCGGGTGGATCGAGCGGGGGCGAGTCGGCAGCGATTGCGGCGGGAATGTCTGCGGCGGGGCTGGGTTCGGATAGCGGCGGGTCGGTGCGGGTTCCGGCACACTTTACGGGGATATGCTCGCTGAAGCCGACGCCGGGGAGGATCCCGGGGCGCGGCCATCTGCCGCCGTGCGTTGGTCCGTTTTCCACGCTGGGCGCAATCGGGCCGTTGGCGCGGACGATGGCGGATGTGGAACTGATGTTCCGCACGCTGAGCGGGCAGGATGATGAGGACCCGGCGAGCCCGCCAATCGCGCTGCGCGAATTGACCCTGGATGAATTGCGAGGGCATCGCATCGGTGTATTCGAGGATGACGGACTTGTGCCGGTGACGCAGGAGACGCGCGCGGCGGTGAACACAGCGGCGGAGGCGCTGCGGGATGCGGGGTTCCGCGTGGAGCCGTTTCGGCCGCGGGCGCTTGAGCAGTTGCGCAAGCTGTGGTGGACGTTCTTTGTGCAGTGTGGCGCGATGTTCTATGAGCCGGAGTTTCGCGGGAGGAATGAGAAACTAAGTCCGATCTTTCGCGAGTTTCTGGGGATCTCGGAGCGAACGGGGCCCCTGACGGCAACGGATCTGCTGAACGCGTGGGCGGAGATGGATCTGCTGCGCGCGAAGACTCTCGAGGAGATGCGGGAGTATCCCCTACTGTTGTGTCCGGTCGCAAGCGTGCCGGCGTGGAAACATGGCGAGCGCAGGTGGACCGTCGACGGGCAGACGGTGGAGTATCTTGACGCGGTGCGCCACACTCAGTGGTTCAACACGCTGGGGGCGCCGGCAGCGGTGGTACCGGTGGGGCGGTCGCCGGAGGGATTGCCCATCGGCGTCCAGATTGCAGCGCGGCCCTTCGAAGATGAGGTGGCGCTGGGAGTTGCGGCGGTTTTGGACGCGAAATTCGGCTATCGCACGCCGGATTTGGCTGCAAAATCCTGGAATTCACCTTGAAACCGCCGGTATTTGTGCTCCGTTTCGACGAAAACTGCCGGATTTTTTTGACCGAATTGTTTCGAAAGAACCTGGTCGCTGAGTCACATCATTCGCAGGTCTGATTGCAAGCCCATCAATCGAAAAAGGTTTTCATTTGAAATGCTGTCAAGTTTATCCGTCACAGACAAGTGATAAGCGCTGCAGCTAGAACCAGTGTGGCAAGTGGGGTAAGTTGCTGATTCTGCACCTCCACCTTTGGGTGGAGGCGAGGGAGTGCCGCAGGCGGTACTCTGACGCTTCCCCGGAATGGAGCGCAGCGGGTGCGCGCAAGTTGGCAGGAACTTTTTGCGGAGACCAGTGATGTATTGAAGAGCGCCAAACACCAGCAGACAGTAGTGCGGGTGTTGGATCTCGAAATTGGTGGCTGCGACTTCATTACGATGGCTGGGCCGTGTTCGGTTGAGACCGAGCACCAGCTTCTCTCTACAGCTCATCATGTGCGCGAGCGCGGCGCGCAGATTCTTCGTGGCGGCGCCTTCAAGCCGCGCAGCTCTCCTTATGCATTTCAGGGTCTTGGGCTGGCTGGTCTCAAGTTGCTCGCGCAGGCGCGGGCGGAGACGGGTCTTGCGATCGTCACCGAGGTGATGAGCGAAGACGATGTGCCGCTGGTGGCGGAATATGCGGATATTCTGCAGATCGGCTCGCGCAGCATGGAGAACTACACGCTGCTGGAAGCAGCGGCAAAATCGGGCAAGCCGATTCTGCTGAAGCGCGGAATGATGGCCACGGTGGGCGATCTGCTGAAATCGGCGCAGATCGTGCTGGAAATCGGAAATCCCAACGTGATTTTGTGCGAGCGCGGGATTCGCACGTTTGATGCCACACTGCGGAACACCTTCGACGTGGCTGCGATTGCGCTGCTGAAGCACATTTCGCATCTGCCGGTGATTGCGGATCCGAGTCATGCATGCGGCCATCGCGAGCTGGTTCCGGCGCTGGCGCGGATTGGTGTGGCCGCAGGCGCGGACGGAATCATCGTGGAAGTGCATCCGAATCCGGAAAAGGCGTGGAGCGACGGCGAGCAGTCGCTGAATTTCGCGGAGTTCGACGAGATGATGACGTCGCTTGAGCCGTACATTGCGTTGCGCGAAGTTGCAGCAAGTCGAGCCCTGGAGACGGTTGGATGAGTGTGGGACCCAGAGTGCTTTTTGTTGCGGGCTGCGCTGCCATCCTGATGTTGATCTGTGGGTTCGCTCCAAATCCATCACAAAAGGTTGATGCGGATTTGATTGTGACGGCGGCGCCGGTTTATGAGCCGCTGGCGGTGCTGCGCGGCGCAGAGCGCTTTCCGAAGGGTGCACAGTTGCTGCTGATGCGCGATGGCAAGGCGGAGCCTCTGGTGCCGGAGTTTGCGGCGAGTGCGGATGCAAACGTCTCGTTTGATGGCGCGAGCGTGCTGTTTGCGGGGAAGAAGACGGCCGCTGATCCGTGGCAGATATGGGAGATGACGCTGGCGGATCGCAAGTTGCGGCAGGTGACCACGGGTTCACAGGATGCGATTAGGCCGCTGTATTTGCCCGGGTGGCGGCTTGTGTATGCGCAGCGGACGGAGCAGGGATTTCAGCTCGAGTCGGCGCGTCTGATGGAGTCGAAGGCGCTGGTCGAGATCGAGGGGGCGGACGCGAAGGCGGTGCTGCCGCTGACCTACATGAATGCGAGCGCGGTGCCGGCCGATGTTCTGGCGGACGGGCGGATTTTGTTTGAGGCGGGATTCCCGCTGGGTGCGGGCCCAACGCCGGAGTTGTTTCTTGTCTACTCTGACGGGTCGGGGGTGGAGTCGTACCGCTGCGATCATCCTGCGAATGCGGCGAGCGGGCGGTGGGGCGGGAAGCAACTCGCGTCGGGCGATGTGGTATTTACGCAAGGCGGTTCGCTGACGCGCTTCAGTTCTCCGCTGGCGCGTGAAGCGAAGATCGTTGCTCCGCGGGGGGAGTATGCGGGTGCGATTGCGGAGACGGCAAATGGCGATTGGCTGGTAAGCGCGCGCGACTCGGCGAACGGAACCTACGCGCTGAAGTTGTGGAAGCCGGGCACTGCGGCGATGCAGACGGTGCTGACGCGGAACGGTGAGAACCTGGTTGAGCCGGAGGTGGTGGCTGCGCGCGAGCGGCCCAGGCGGCATCCTTCGGGGCTGCATGGCTGGGATTATGCGAATCTGCTGGCGCTGGATGCGCGGATTTCGCGCGATGGAGCGCTGAAGGGTGTGCCTGCCGCGGTGAAGCTGGAGACGCAGGATGCGGCAGGAAATCCAGTGGCGATGGGTACTGCGCCTGTCGAGAGGGACGGGTCTTTTTTCGTGAAGACGCCGGCGGATCGGGCGATCCGGTTCGTGTTGCTGGATGCGAAGGGCGCAGTTTTGCGGCAGGAGCGCGGCTGGTTCTGGATTCGCAGGGGCGAGCAGCGCTACTGCGTGGGATGCCACGCGGGGCCGGAGCGGGCGCCGGAAAACCAGGTGCCGCAGGTTCTGCTGCGCACGACGACGCCGGTGGACCTGACGGGTTCTTCGCAGCAGATGCAACGGGGAGGCAATTGAAATGTTTCGCCGCTCTTTTCTTTTCTGGTTGTTTGCTGGATGCGTAGCAGCGGCGCAGACGGGCGCTACGCCCGCGGCAAATGGGAGTGTAGCGCAGCCGGGCACTGCCGCGCAGCCGGGCGCTGCGGTGAAGTCGACGATTCGCTTTGAAGACGCAAGCGACAAAGCCGGCATCAACTTCACACACAGCTTTGGTTCGGCCAAATTGGGTTCGTTGCTCGAGGGGACGGGCGCGGGGTGCATCTGGTTTGACTACAACAATTCGGGGTTGCCCTCGCTTTACGTGGTGAATGGAAGGCCGCTTGATGACTCGATGCATCCGTATCCGCTGAAGGACAAGCCGGTGCCGCCGCCGCACAATCATCTTTATCGCAATGACGGCAACGGACACTTCACCGATGTGACGGAGAAGTCGGGACTCGATCCCGATATGTACGCAGTGGCGGTGACGGCGGCGGATTACGACAACGATGGCTATGTCGACCTGCTGGTGACGGGATACGGAAAGACGATTCTCTACCACAACGACGGCAACGGGCACTTTACGGATGTGACAGCCAAGGCAGGGATCAAGGTGGACGGGTGGGCGATCAGCTCGACGTGGCTCGACTACGACAAGGATGGATGCGTCGATCTGTTTGTCGGGCGCTACGTGAAGTTTGATCCGAAGTATCGTGCGTATTACGCGGCGGACAACTATCCGGGGCCGCTGGACTACGAAGGCGAGACGAACAAGCTGTATCACAACAACTGCGACGGAACGTTCACTGACGTTACGGAGAAGTCCGGGATCGGCGCTTTTGTCGGCCGCACGATGGGCGTGACGGCGGCGGACTTCGACAATGATGGGTGGGACGATATCTACGTAGCGAATGACCGCACGGAGAATTTCCTCTTCCATAACAAGCATGACGGGACGTTCGAAGAGATTGCCAACGATACGGGGACAGCGTTCGGGCAGAATGGCGAGTCGACTTCTTCGATGGGGCCGGTGTTTGCGGATCTTGAAGGGCGCGGGATTCTCGACCTGTGGGTGACGGACGGGCACTATAACCGGCTGCTGCGGAATGCTGGAAAACAGGGATTTGAAGACATCGGAGCGTCGAACGGAGTTTCGCAGACCAATGCGCAATATGTGAGTTGGGGAACCGGCGTCTACGACTTCGACAACGACGGGTATCCGGACATTCTGATTTTTCACGGAGGCCTGATTCACTTGATTCCGCAGGAGCACACGCTGTTTCGCGGATTGGGGAACGGGCGGTTTGAAGATGTTTCGCGCGATGCCGGATCGGTGCTGAGTGTGCGCACGGTGGCACGGGGCGCTTGCTTTGCGGATTACGACAACGATGGCAAGGTGGATGCGTTCCTGGTGAACCTGGGCGCGAGGGGAACGCTGGTTCACAATGTCTCGACGAACACTGGGCACTGGGTTGCGATCAAGCTGGTGGGAACGAAGAGCAATCGCGATGGAATTGGCGCGCGCGTAGAGGTGGTTGCGGGCGACAGGCGCTGGACGGCGGAGCGTGTCGCGGGATCGGGATACCTGTCGCAGGATGACGGCCGGATGCACTTCGGACTGGGCGCGGCAACGCTGATCGACAAGATTGTGGTGAAGTGGCCGAGCGGGCGCGAGCAGACGCTTGAAAAGCAGGGCGTGGATCGTATGCTGACCGTGGAGGAGCCAAAGTGAAACACTGCGTGCACATTGGCATGCGAGGCCGCGCAATTGGCGCGGTCGTGCTGATGTGCCTGTTTGTGCTCGGCATTTGCCTGTGGAGCGGTCGGTCGGCGCGGGCTTCAGCGGCGAAGGGGCGGACCGGTGAGCATCTGGAGTATGCATCGCCGGTGGAAGTGCTGTTTTCGCCGGATGCCGCGCGGCTCTACGTACTTTGCCAGCAAAGCGGACAGGTTCGCGTGCTGGATGCGAAGAACTATGAGCCCATCAAGAATATCGATGTGGGCCGGGTGCCGCGCGGGTTTTCGCTGTCGCCGAAAGGCGATCGGCTGTTTGTGGCGAACTCATGGGATGACACGATTTCTGTAATCGACACGAAGACGCTGGAGATGACGGCGACGTGGAGCGTGGGAGCGGAGCCGTCGAATGTGGTGGAGGATCGGGCGGGGAAGCACCTCTTTGTGGCGAATCGGATCTCGAATGATGTTTCGGTGCTGGATGCACAAACCGGTGCGGAAGAGAAGCGGCTGGCTGCGGGCCGCGGCGCCAGTTACATCACGCAGTCTCCTGATGGGACGAGGCTTTATGTGACGCACGTGTATCCGAATGCGACGCAGCATCGGACGGCGCCAAAATCGGAGATCACGGTGATTGACGCGGCCCGTGCCGTGGTGACGGACCGGATCGTGCTTCCCTACGTTGCGCATGGTTTCCATATTGCGTTCTCGGCGGATGGGCGGCTTGGTGTGGCAGCGGGAATGCACCCGAAGAACCTGGTCCCGCTGGCGCACCTGGAGCACGGGGGAGCATTTGCAGATACGCTGACGCTGTTTGGTGCCGATGTGGGCAAACCGGTGGAGGTACCGCTGGATGAGTTGGAACGCTATGCGGCGCGGCCGTTCGGAGTTGCGATCACGCCGGACAAGTCGCGGATATTTGTGACGTGCGGCGGGTCGGAGGCGGTTGTTGTCATCGATGTGCAGCGGCTGCTTCGTTATGTGCGAACGCATCCGGGACCGCATGCGCAGGACCTTTCGGCGAGCGGGAATTACGTTGTGACGCGCATCGCGGTGGGGCACGATCCGCGCGGCGTTGCGTTTACGCATGATGGAACGAAACTGCTGGTCGCTAACCGGCTGGAAGACACGATCAGCGTGATCGATACGAAGACGGATCAGGTGGCATCGACGATTCCGCTTGCGGGTCCGAAGAAGCTCTCGGTGCTGCGGCACGGCGAGCAGACGTTTTACACAGCACGGTATTCGTTTCAGGGGCAGATCGGATGCGCGAGCTGTCACATCGATTCGACCTTCGATGGGCTGCAGTGGGATCTGGAGCCGGATGGGTTCGGACGCGATATCGTCGACAACCGGCCGATTGAAGATGTGAAGGACACGGAGCCGTACAAGTGGAACGGCGGAAATCCGAATCTGCCGACAGAGTGCGGGCCGCGTACGGAGAAGTATTTCTGGCGCGCGGAGAATTATGACGACCTGACGCTGACGGACCTGGTGGTTTATATACGGAGCCTGCCGCCGCGGCCAAATCGGTGGCGCCTGCCCGGTCGCGAATTGACAGCGGCTCAGGAACGCGGTCGGGCTCTTTTCGAGCGTGCCGTCGACAAGTTCGGCAATCCGATTCCGGAGACGAATCGGTGCGTGTATTGCCACAGCGGTGTGAAGGGGACCGATCAGAAGTCGTTTGATGTGGGAACGAAGAAGGTGACGGACAACACGGGTCTGCTGGATACGCCGCAACTGACGAACATCGCGATTACTGCGCCCTACCTGCATGACGGATCGGCGGCAACACTGGAACAGATCTGGACCGTTTTCAATCCGCAAGACAAGCACGGTCGCACCAACGACCTGACCAAAGACGAGCTAAACGACCTGATTGAGTACCTGAGGACGCGATGAAAGCACTTTGCACAATCGCACTGCTTGCCGTATCGGTATCGACTCTGCATGGCGAGCCGGTGGACCAGAGGAATGCACCCGGTCTAGGAGAGCAAGAGGCAAAGGCCGCGGCACATGCAAGCGCCTCCGTGCCTGTGATGCCGCGATTCCGGTTTGAGAACTTCACTACCGCGAATGGCCTGCCGGACAACCATGTCTATTCGGTGCTGGTGGATGGCGATCGAATCTGGGCAGGCACAGACAACGGACTTGCGCTTTACGAAAACGGAAAGTGGAAGACCTTCACGACGAAGGATGGTCTTGCGCATCGCGCGGTACTGTCATTGGCCCTCGACAAGAGAACCGGCGACGTGTGGGCGGGAACGATGGGCGGGTTGAGCCGCATCTCCGGTGGGCGCATCGATACATACACGCAGCTCAATTCAGGACTGAGCAATGACGTGGTCTATGGCGTCTCTGTGGAAGGTGAGAACGTGTGGGTGGCCACGGCCGCGGGCGGGTGCAAGCTCGATCTGCACACGGGGCAGTGGTCGCTCTTCAACGAGCGGAATACGCCGATGATCGAGATCTGGGTGTACGGTGTATCGGCCACTCCGACGAAGGTGTACTACGCGGTGTGGGGCAGCGGCGTGCTTGAGTACGACCAGCAGAAGAAGATATGGGACAAGTACGAAGACCCGGACGGCGAGAACGAGATGGTGCTGTTCAAGGACCAGGGGTTGATCCACGAGATCACCACATCGGTGAGTTATGTAGATAATATTCTCTGGGTGGCGACGTATTTCGGCGACAGCCGGTACGACGGCCGTTACTGGCATAACTTTTTGACCAAAGACAGCGGGCTTCCCTCGAACTTTACAAATGTCATCAAAGGTGTTGATGCCAACCGCGCGTGGTTTGGCACCGATAAGGGGTTGGCTTACTACGACGGTGTCAACTGGGCTGTTTACCGTCCGTCACTTGCAACAGGCAAGCCGGAGATGACGGTTCGCGATGCGAAAGGGAACGTTTCTTCAGTTGCTGTGAGCACGGCGCCGGCGCACAACTATGTTCTGGGGATTGATTTTCAGGGCAGTGACATCTGGGTTGCCACTGCCGAGGGTCTAAGTCACGGGATTCATCAGCCATAAGGAGCTATAAAACATGATTGCTTTATCAGAGATTCTGGAGACAATTGCACACGCACCGATCCAAAAGCGCGCCATGACGAACCATGGCGTGCTCAACGAAGCCTACGCGTATCCCAAGCCGAGTTCGTTTTCGAGGGGCATGCGGATCGACCTGAACGGCCTGACGATTCTGCTTATCTCGGGTACGGCATCGATTGATGAGCACGGGCAGAGCGTGCACATTGGAGACTTTCGCGCGCAGATGCGGCGCACGCTGGACAATATCACCGGCCTGCTGAAGAGCGAGGGCTGCACGTGGCACGACATCGTGCGGACCACGTGCTATCTCCGCGACATCGATCGCGACTACGATGCGTTCAACGAAGAGCGCACCAATTTCTACAAGGAACAGGGGCTTGATCCGCTGCCGGCTTCGACGGGAATCCAGGCGCACTTGTGCCGTCCGGAACTGCTGATCGAGATAGAAGCGATTGCGATGTTTCGTACCGAGAAGACGGCGAAATAAGGAGCAGTGTCATGTGCAGGGCTTGGTTGATGATGGCGGCCTGCCTGGTGCCCGCCGGTATAACGGCGAGCCTGGCAGGCCAGCAACCGGATCAGAGCAAGGGCGCGTGGACCTGCGAGTGCGGGAAGCATCCGCCGGGGCCACCGAAGGATCGTGTTGTTGCGCCATATGCGGGCGAACCGGCAGATTTGAGCCCTTACGAGAAATTCGCCAAGCCTTATGACCTGAACTACATTCATCCGAATATTTATACGGGCGCAGGTCGTGATATTGCCGACCCGAAGGATCTGACCGAAGTGCGCATCGGATTCTTTGGTCCGATCGAGCACAGCCCGGAAAAGGTTTTCGGGTTGCGCATGCTGCATGGCGCGCAACTGGCGGTTGAAGAAGCGAACGCGGGCGGAGGTTACGGCGGCACCCCCTTCAAGCTGATGCTGCATAACGATTACGACAACTGGCAGGCAGGCACGGTCTATGGATCAGACCGGCCGACGGATCCGAGTATCTGGGGCTCGCCCTCGGATGAAACGGTGAAGATGGTCTATGACGATCATGACTGGGCGATCTTCGGCTCGATCAGTTCCGAATCGACACACATCGCTTTGCGGGTTGCGCTGAAAGCGGAGATTCCGATTGTGAACTCGGCGTCGACAGATCCGACGATTCCCGAGACATACATTCCGTGGTACTTTACGGATCTGCAGGATGATCGCGTGCAGGGATTGACGCTGGCACGGCGTATCTACACCGAGCTTGGTCTGAAGCGCGTGGCGCTGCTGAGGGTGAACAGCCGGTATGGTCGATTTGGCGTTCTGAAGTTTCGCGATGCTTCGCGAAGGCTCGGGCACCCTGTGGTAATCGAACAGAAGTTCATGCCGGGAGACAGGGACTTCACGCGCGCGTTGAAGATCATCCAGTCGTCGCGGGCTGACGCGATCGTGCTGTGGACCGACGAGATTCCGGCTGCGAACATCCTGAAGCAGATAAAGGCCCTGGGGATGAAGCAGCGTGTGTTTGGCTCCTATCGGACGCTTGGGCCGGAGTTGCTGGCCGAGGCCGGCGATGCAGCGGAGGGATTCGAGGCGGTTTTCCCCTACGATCCGACGCGCAACGATCCGAAGTGGCTGGACTTCAATGAGCGCTTTGAGGCGCGGTTTCATGAGAAGCCGGAGCAGTTTGCGTCGCTGGCTTACGACGCGATGAATGCGTTGTTGCAATCGATTTGCAGGGCGGGGCTGAATCGCGCGCGGATTCATGATGCGCTGGCCGACATCGAAGAGTACGACGGCGTGACGGGGCACATGATTTTCGATCCGAATCAGAAGAACGTGGCTCATATGTACCTCGGAACCGTCCACAAAGGCTCCATTTCGTACCGAGTGGCGACAATGGAAAAGGCGCCTTCATCGCCCCAGAAAGCCGACGACGCAAGCCCTTCTGTGCCGCAGGTTCCCTATGCGCGGGTCGGCGAGGATGGCGTGAGTTATGCCGGTCCGCATCGGCCGGATGTGCCCGCGGGAGCGGTGAAGGTTGTTCTGTTCGGACCGCATGCAGATGAAGTTGCGGGATCAGAGGAAATTCAGTCGCAACTTCGCAGCGGAGCTGAACAGCGCAAAGAGTGGAAGTTGCTTCCCGTTGCCAGCGATCAGAACTGGGGCGCGGCTTCGACTCAGCTTGTGCGCGCTCTGGAAGATGAACATGCCTTGGCAATCATCGCGCTCGATCGCGACGCGGCGCATCTCTCCGAGCAACTCGCGCTCAAGGCTTTTGTTCCAGTCGTTGCATTGAGCGAGGACAGGAAGCTTACGTCGACCAACGTGCCATGGATCTTCCGCATGCCTTCAACGACTACTCCAGCAGCCGCGTTTCGCCTGGTTCGAAGTGCTGAAGGCAGGAGTGGCGCGAATCCTGAGCGGCTGCGTGATGTGCTGGCGTCGGGAGATGGCATCGATGGCGTAGCGTTTCTATCGACCGGCGAACCGAAGATCAAGTAGCGGTTGTCCAGAGAGGTTTCGCTTCAGGTGTTCGGATCAAAAAAGATGGGCAGTCCAGTGCGGACTGCCCCATCGCTTTGCCGAGAAGCCGGGGTTTACGGCAGGTAGTAGCGGAACGAGGTCCAGACCATGTTGTCGATGCCCTTGGCGCCGATGCCGGATGCACCGGACCAGCCTTCGCGCACCGCGTACCCGTACTGGATGCTCTGACGCAGACGACCGCGGTCGCCCTTGTAGAAGTCATACCAGTAGCCGCCGGTGAATTCCTGCACATTGCGATTCTGCGCACCGCATGAGCCGCCAGGAGCGTAGCCCGTAGAGGCTCCACCGTTGTACCCAGGGTTCGCATCGGTGGTGCAGCTTGAGTTGTTGAGGAGGCGAGAACCGTAACCTACTGCGGCGTTGCTGGGAGCGCTCCAGTGGCCGCCCCATTTGCCACCGGCGGCAATAGCAGCAGCCGTGGCCTTTGCGGAGCAGGTTGTGACGCCTGCCGTGGTGTAGCAGAAATCAGCGGACGGCGCTCCGAGTGAAGTGGTGCTGCCGGCAAGACCCCAATCGTCGCGGCTCGCGTAGTCGATGCCGTAATTCATATAGAGGGTCAGGCGCGGATTCGGCGTGGCTTCAAACGTGACGAGTCCGGAGCCGTTGTGAATGGGCGAAAAAGCTCCCGAGGCGTTGGTCGTGAGGTCAGCCAGCGTGGAGTTGCCGTAGCGGCCAAGGCCTGTACCGTACATGCCCTTCGCGCCGAAGGTGAGTACGTTCGCGATCAGGGGGACGCGCAAGCTGGCGCCGCCGCCACCCGTGAAGATTTTGTTGCTGTAGGAACCAGCGGACGTCAGAGCCGGCGCTACAACTGTTCCGGTGGCGATATCGGTAAGTCCACCATAGAGGTTGCTGTTGGTAGTTTCGCCGGGATACACGGTTTCGTGTGCGGAACGGCCGATGCCGAAGATTTCGTAGTGGCCCCATCCCGGATCGAATGCAGCCTTCACGATGATGTCGGGCGCCAGGTTAAAGGACATGTTGGCAATGTTGGCGCAGCCGTTCACCGTCTTGTAGACCGGTACTGCGACCTGGATCGTGTTCCCGGCGGAATCGATCTCAGTCTGGTTCGTGTAGTTCACGATCGCCGTCGACGGGGTGCAGGCGTTGATGGCCGGGTTGAGATTTCCGCCGTTGTTTCCCTGGCTGCCGATGACGGCATAGGGAGTATTGCCGGCGAGCGATGCGGTGTAGAGGATCTGAGGATTCTCAACCGCGATGCCGAAAGCCGACTTGCTGTTGGTCTTGGTGACACGGAAGCCCCACTGGCGAGTCCACACAAAACCCACAACGTAGTTCGGGTCGATGGTCTGCGGCGTCATGATGTCGCCGGACAGATTCGAGAGCCCTTTCTTGTCTTCGGTGGCGAGGGACCACAGCTGGCCGCCGGTGAAAGCCCAGTGGTTGTTGGTCTCTGCCTGGGCCCAAAGTACGCGCTCGCGCAGTACGTAGCTGTTGGACTGGTTATTGTTGGACGTGGCACCGGTCCCGAGCCAGTCAGCCTCGTAGTAGCCACGGAGTGTGCCCCAGTTGGTCTTGCCTTCTGCCATCAGCGTGAAGCGTGACTGACGGGCATCACCGAAGAACTCGCTCAGTTTGTAGGCATCTGCATGCTCGTAAGGAATGGCGTTGAACGGGGTGGGAATGTCGCCACCGGTCGCCTTGGAGCGCCACACGGACTCACCCGCCAGGTAGCCGCCAGGTGCGAGGGTGACGCCCTTGTAGTGAAGAACGCTCGGGTTACTGATCGCCTTTTTCAGATTTGCCGTTTCGTCTGACACCGTGGTGGCCAGGGAAACCGAGTTTGCTTTCAGATCGGTAACGGTGCTTTGAAGGGTGGATACAGCCGAAGCGTTCTGTGTAACCGCCTGCTGCTGCGCCGTTGCATCGGCCTCAGCCTTCTGTGCCGCGGCCTGCGCATCTGAGGCCGTCTGCTGCGCTTGCTTCAGTTGCGCATCTTTCGCCGCCAGATCGGATTTCAGGCTGTCGATCTGACCCTGGAATTCCTGGCGAAGCGCATTGATCTGGTCTTCGACAGTGGGCTTTGGAGGCTTCTTGGCTGCTTGCTTCTTCGCGGGCGCAGGGGGATCACCGGCGTATGCGTTAGAACCAACGAGACTGGCTGCCAGGATTACTGCTGCAACCACTTTCATTCGGGATTTCATTGGGCGTCTTTTTCCTCTCAAATCGGGTTGAATCGTGCAGGCGCCCGTGTATCCATGGCGCCCGTTGCTGGATCACCACACAAGTTCTACTGAAAATGAAGCCATTGGATTTCAGGTGACTCGTGCGCATACGAGGAAGGCACAGGCAAAGAGCAAGAAAACGCGCACGTGTCTTTTCCTCGTTGCTTCTGCTTTTCACACTCGCAGAGTTTGATGAATATTTGACTAATTCACATACTTTTAACAGAGATCCGGTGTCATGACAGCTCTTGTTTAAGGAAATGTAAATTCACAATCTATTCATAATTTGGTGAGGTAAACAAATAACTTAGCTAAATCCACCTCAGCATGGCTGAGACGGTTATTGAAGCGAGCTAATCGGGATTGCCGCTTCTAGTGAGTTACTTTGTTGCGGTGCCGGCACTAATCAAGTTAGCGAGAATTCGATAAGCTCCGGGGACTAACTCCGGTAACTGGCGATAGAGCGCGTAGGCGACATAGATATAACTTCCCTTACCGGGGTGAGTGACAAGCAAGCCGCCACGTTGAGGGTCCTGGCCCGGATCTTCGGTCTCAGTAAGCGCGGTGTAGCCGGGGTCCCAGCTTTCGAGGAAGGAGTGGCCGCGCTCTTCAACCCAGCCGTCAAAGTCGGCGGTGGTGATCTTGTTGGGGAAATTCAGCAGGGGGTTGGAGGGATCGAGAAGCTTAACGGGCGCCTGCTCGTCAACCACGCGTTCAGGAAGTCGTCCGCCAAGGGAGAGCGGCAGCGGAGCCGGGAAGTTATTGCTCTGATACTGAACGATGAGCGTTCCGCCGCTGCGGACGAAGTCGTCAAGACGGGGCTGAACCTTTGCGAGTTCGGGACGAACTGAGTAGGCGCGGATGCCGATCACGATGACGTTGTAGGCGCTGAGATCGCCGGAGACGAGGTCGGAATTGGAAAGCAGTTGCGGGGTGATTCCCATGCCTTCCATGGCTTCGGGGACGAGGTCGCCGGGACCCATCACATAGCCGACACGGAGACCGGGCGCGACCTTGACGTCAATCTTTCGGGTCTTCAGTTCAGCGGGAGCGTACTGGTTGTAGGGCCGAAGGCCGGGATAGCCGACGCTGCGCCAGCCGGACTCGTAGGTGCGACCGGAAGACCGCGCAACGGCCTTGATGGAGTAGGCGCCGGTCTGGGCTGCTACGGGGGTTACAGAGAAGAGGATCGCGTCGGTGTCGCCTGCGGTCTTGCGATGGAACTGCGCCTGGGCGGGTTCTGAGCGCCAGCCATCGGGGAGTGTGAGAGAGACGGTTCCGTCGGCCGCGGCCTGCGAATGGACCGTAACGCGAACGGGAAGGGCGCTGCCGTCGAGGGGGAGAATGCGGGCTTGCGGGTCGACGCTGACGCCGATGGCAGGTGTGACGATGAGTGGCTCGTAGAATCCGCCGGGGCCGGTGACGCGCTGGAGCGTCTGCACGACTTCGCCGAGCCTGATCGGAAGGCCGTCGAAGGTGAATTCGGCCCAGGCATCGAGCGGATAAGGAACGAAGGAGCGTTCGCGCCACTGGGGATTTGAGACGTCGTAGTAGGGCTGTTCAATACTCGGACGGGTGAAGTAGGGCGCGGTCGGTGCGGCGTCGTCGGCGACGTGGACGGTGAAGATGGGATCGGCTACGGGAGCGGCGGGGTCGATTGCGCCGCTGGTCATGGAATTCTTCCATTCGTCGCCGGTGCGGCTGGCGAGCCAGACCTTCTCGAGACGCGTGGACGGAGTGGCTTGCGACAGGTGCACGCGCACGCGGAACTCTTCGCCGGGCGAGACGCTGGTGGGTGTCTCGTCGGCGGTAGCGCCGCGGAAGCCGCCGGATTGAGCATGTTCTTCGTTGGTGCGGAAGGCGACGAGGTCGAGGCCGAGGGCGTCTTTGAGCGCCGACTGGAACTCGTTGATCTTGGCGTCCAATTCGAGCAGCAGACCGGCTTTTCCATCAGCTTCCATGTTGCTTGCGGAGACTCTGTCGCGAAGGGCGAGGGTCTGACGGTAGATGGGAGCGAGTGAGTTTGCGACGGGCAGGCCGGAGTTGCAGGGACAGGTGGACTCGAGTTGCTTAAGAGCGGCACCGATCTGGCTGAGGCCTGTTTCCAGCCAATCGGGCGCGGGCGCCTTCACGAGGTGAACGAGGCCGGAGATGCTTGTGTCAATGTGGACGCGGCTGTTGTGGTAGAGGCTGTCGTCGGCTCGCTTCGCCGCGGATGAGCCGGTTTGCGGCTGTGCGGCGGGAGCTACGGCCCAGAGGTGGTAACTGGCGGTGCCGGGGCCGCTGAGCGTGGGGTTGGCACCGCCGTTCTGCGACTTCTGCTCGCCCCAGCCTTCACGGGCGATCTGCGTGTAGCTTCGGCCCAGAGTGAGGTCCAGCGTGCCGACCGGTATGCGGACGTCGGTGGAGGGAACGACGCCTTCGATCCACTGGCCGGTGACGTAGTTCTTGAAGCGGGCCGGCGCGGATTTGCCGGTCGCGTAGTCGTACATCTGGCCGTTGCTCACGGGCGCGAAGGGCGTCATGGAATAGACGGCGAGCGGCTGCCAGGGCTGGAGGCCCAGGCCGCCCTGAGAGATCGGCTTGAGCTGATCCGGGAAGATGCTCGGGTCGGCGGCTGCCTTGAAGACTTCCTGGGCGATCTCGCCGGAGACCTGGTGATGGCCGTGTCCGTCGGTGATGCCGCCGACGAAGGTGGAGACGATGACCTGCGGGCGTTCGCGGCGGACTGCGAGGACTGCGTCGTAGAGGACGCGATCGTGTCCCCACTTCTGGAAGGCTTCCTCCTGGGTTTTGGAGAAGCCGAAGTCGACCTCGGTGCCCCAAAGCTGTTTCACACCGTAGTACTCGTCGGCCTTGAGGAGTTCGTTGGTGCGGATGATGCCGAGGGCGTCGTAGGCATCGGCGGACATTTCGTTCTGGCCGCCTTCGCCACGGGTAAGGGTGAGCAGGAGTGCGCGGACGCCCATGCCTCGCGAGAGATAAGTGAGGAGCGCGCCGTCTTCGTCGTCGGGGTGCGCGACGATGGCCATGATACTGGCAGTGGTGCCGAGGCGCTTTAGAGTCTGCTCGAGCTTCGCTTCGCCGCGATCTTCGGAGGGGGGAAGAGCGGCAAGACGCGGTTCGGAATCGGGCAACGGCGTGGACGGCGCAGGTTGCTGCGCGAGCAGTTGAAGCGCGGATGAAGCCGCAATGAGAGCCGCTGTAATCGATGCGGCGACGGCGGTGCTGAGGTGTGCGCGACGAAGTCCCCGGGAAAAGAACATGTTGTGGTCAGTGTACAATCCGGTGAGCGGAAACCACGAAGAAGCGCATGGGAAGCGTTGAGATGCAGATTGAGAATCCCGCAGGGGCTAAGGCCCGACTCATAGTTGCCGTGCAATCGGCACGAGGAGACAGATCGCGGAGAGAAAGCGAGGAGCGGGCGATGTGGTAAGCGGCTCCGGTTCGAATCCAACAGCGACACTCCAGCGGCGCATCGGTCTGCGCTCGGCAGTGCTGTTCAACATGCTGGAAATGATCGGCGTGGGGCCGTTCATCACGTTGCCGCTGGTGATTGCGGCTGCGGGTTACAGGCTCTCGGTCTGGGCGTGGGTGCTGGGCGCGGCACTCGCGATTGTGGACGGGCTGGTGTGGGCGGAGCTGGGGGCGGCGTTTCCGCGGGCGGGCGGATCGTATGCGTTTCTGCGCGAGATCTATGGGCCCGAGCGCGCGGGAAACTGGCTGAGCTTTCTGTATGTTTGGCAACTGAGCTTTTCGGCTCCGCTTTCGATTGCGTCGGGGTGCATCGGGCTGTCGAGTTTTCTGGCCTGGTTCTGGCCGGGGCTTGAGTCCGCGCCGATTGCTATGCTGCCGGCGCTGCACTATTCGAACCTTGCAGCGGCTGCTGCTTGTCTGCTGGTGATGCTGCTGCTGTATCGGAACCTCGGAGCAGTAACACGGCTGGCGTGGGTGCTGTTTGCGGGAGTGATCGCGGCGCTGGTGGGCGTGATTGTGTCAGGGTTTGCGCATGCGGCCGCGCTGGGCGGCTGGCACATGCCGGCGTCGCCGGCGCAGTCGGCTGCAGTGGCGATGGGCGGGCTGGCGCAGGCGATGCTGATTGCGACCTACGACTACTGGGGCTACTACAACATCACGTTTCTTGGGAGCGAGGTTCGGCAGCCGGAGCGGACGATTCCGCGGGCGATTCTGCTGTCGGTGCTGTTTGTGGCTTCGTTCTACATACTGATGAACCTCGCGGCGCTGCCGTCGATGCGCGATGCGGCTGTGCACGTGAAAGAGAGCGCGATGGTGCGCGTGCAACTGGTTGCTGAGATCGCGCGCTCGGCGTTTGGGCAGTGGGCGGGCTACACGGTTGCAGCGCTGGTGATGTGGACGGCATTCGCATCGGTGTTTTCGCTGCTGCTGGGCTACTCGCGAGTGCCGTTTGCGGCGGCGCAGAGCGGGAATTATTTTTGTTTTCTCGCGGCGGTGCATCCGAAGCACGGGATTCCGCACCGCTCGCTGGTGGCGTTGGGGCTGGTGGCCACGGCGTTCTGCTTCTTCAGCCTGCAGCAGGTGATCACGATGCTAGTGGTGACGCGGATTGTGCTGCAGTTTTTTCTGCAGCATGTTGGTGTGATGTTGCTGCGGGTGCAGAGGCCGGAGCTGGAGCGGCCGTTCCGGATGCCGCTGTATCCGCTGCCCCCAGTGCTGGCAATGGCGGGATTCGTCTTCATCCTGGTGAATCGCAGCAACGCCCTGGGCGGGCTGGCGGTGGCGGGTGGTATTGCAGGCACGGGTACGGCGATTTACATGATTCGGGCGCGGCGGTTAGGACAGTGGCCGTTTCAGAGTTAGCAAGTCAGCATGCGCTTCGCGCATAAGTTGAGTCAGCAAGTCGGCGCCGCTGGCTGGTCGAGCCTGGTGACCGGCGTCACCAGGCAACCGCTTCGAGACACAGAGAATCCGGCGGATTCCACAGTTAAAGCGGGGCAAAAAAGGACCGGAATGTGGCACCTGCAGCGCGTATGCGATACTCGACAAAGAATGTATAAGCGGATTGTTCTCAAGCTCTCGGGAGAGGCACTGGCGGGGCCAAACAGTTTTGGTTTGGATGCCGCGAAGGTGGCCACAATTACGGACGAGATCAGCGAGGTCCACAGGCTTGGCGTGGAGGTCGGGATCGTGGTCGGCGGGGGTAATTTCTTTCGCGGAGTTGCCGAGCAGGCAAAGGAGATGGACCGCGTTGCTGCCGATAACATGGGCATGCTGTCGACGGTGATCAACGCGATTGCGCTGCAGGACTCGCTGGAGCAGCGAGGGGTGCAGTGCCGGGTGATGACGGCGGTGTTCATGAACCAAGTGGCGGAGCCGTATATCCGGCGTCGCGCGGTAAGGCATCTGGAAAAAGGCCGCGTGGTGGTCTTTGCGGCGGGGATCGGCAATCCCTTCTTTTCCACCGACACGGCCGCAAGCCTGCGCGCGATGGAGATCAAGGCTGACGTGCTGCTGAAGGGAACCAAGGTCGAAGGCGTCTACAGCGCAGACCCGGTGCTGGTGAAGGATGCCGTGAAGTACGACGAGATTACGTACATGGAGATCCTGAGGCAGGGGCTGAAGGTGATGGACCTGACGGCGGTGAGCCTGTGCAAGGACAACAACCTGCCGATGATCATCTTCAACATGAACCAGCCTGGAAACATCCGGCGGGTAGTGCTGGGCGAGAAGGTTGGGTCGCTGGTGACGGCATAAGAACAGTTGTCAGCGATCAGTTGTCAGCATTCTTGGAGCCGGTAGAAATCAGCCTGCGGCAACTGCGTCGGCTGGCCGCGATTGGACGTCTAAACAGCAAGTGGAATTGACCAAGCCAGCGCGCCTGAATGCATTGACGGGGCTGCGCAGCTTTGCGGCCGTCAATATCGTTCTCTTTCATTTTTCCAATCCAGACTGGTTCGGACCCCTGGCGCCGGTGGTGAACGCCGGATATGCCTCGGTGAGCTTTTTCATCCTGCTCTCGGGCTTTGTGCTCGGGTACAACTACAACGCCAGGGCGCGCGCCGGCGAACTGAGCAATGTGCGGTTTTACGAAGCGCGATTCACGCGGCTCTACCCGATCTACCTGTTGAGCCTGATCCTCGCATTCAAGATGATTCCGTTGGAGTGGGACTCGCACACTCACGCGATGTTCTGGACGGGAATCGTGATGTCGCCGCTGCTGATTCAAGGGTGGGTCCCGGAAATCGCCACTTTTTTGAATACGCCGGCGTGGACGATGTCGGCGGAGTCGTTCTACTACCTGCTGTTTCCATGGATGGCGCGATGGAAGAAGCCGGTGCGCGTGGGACCGCACCTGGCGAAGATGGGCCTGGTGTGGATTCTGGGGATGGTGCCGGGTGCACTGTATGCGATCTTCAATCCCGATGGGCTGGCGCACGTGGATCGCTTCAGCTACGGGAAGTGGCTGCAGGCGCTGAAGTACACACCCATTCCGCACCTTGCGAGCTTTGTGTTTGGCGTGCTGCTTTCCAACCTCGATGAGTTGGTGCCGCGGATGGGAAAGCGGCGCCTGGTGATGGGAATCTTCGGATTCGCCGCAACGTTCGCGGTTCTTACGCAGGCGCACCGGCTGCCCTATGCGCTGCTGCACGACGGATTTTTTATGCCACTGTTTGGTTGCATAATTCTTGGACTGGCCGGGGTGAATCCGTTGTCGAAGCTGCTGGGAATGCGGCCGCTGGTGTTTGTGGGAGAGGCCAGCTACTGTCTTTACCTGCTGCATTTCAACTTGTGGAACATGATCCACGATTCTCACATGCTCGATCGGCTAGGGCTGGCGCGGTTTGATCCGTGGATCAGCTATGTGCTTCTGGTCGGAATGGCGCTGCTGGCGCTGCACTTTGTGGAAAAGCCGGCACAGAGGGTGCTGCGCGGGTGGATGCACCTGTGGAGATGAGAAGGGCAGGGGTGATGGACCAGGGAATAGGAAGTAAGAAGCTGGGGCGGGCGCAATGAGCGCCCACCCTTTTTTATTGTTCTGCTGTGAAGGCGAGGAAGCTGTGGGGCTGGAGGGTGATATGGAACTCGATGCGGCCTGCGCGACGAGGGCTGCGAACGGCGTAGGTTACTTTGCCGACGATCTGTTCTCCGGTGGCGAGGTTGCGCAGGTGCGATGTCTTGTCCGGGGTCGAGATGGCGATCTCCGTGGGAGTGTCAAGGAAGGACTCGACGACGAATGAGTTGTTGTCGTAGGCGAAGAGGCTGACCTTGCTGGGCGCGTCGAGGGTGAAGGGAAATCCAAAGAGGATGTAGCGGCGGATCGCGGTCAAGACGGGCTGCGGCAGAGCGTAGAGGTCGTTGGCGTTCTCCGGGATGGTGAGGACGTACAGAATTCCTTTTGAATAGCGGTCCATCAGCAGCAGCGGTGCGCCACGGCCGTTCGCGGTTCCGCGCACGATGGGCCATGCATCGTTGGTGAGGAAGGCGATTTCGGGGACGAGGATGTCGGAGGTTTTGCCGAGGTCCGCGCCGCTGCCCGCACCGTATCCGCCCCAGAATTCGTTGACCCGGAGGACGTTGCCCGTGCTGTGGATGTCGGCGATCTGCCGGATGCCCTTGTCTTGAAGCTGCTTGAGTAGTCCGGTTGTGATGACGACGTTGCCGCCGCGTTCCAGGTGCGCGCGGATTCTGGAGACCAGGTCGGGATCGAATGCGGCTTCTTCGGTAAGCAGGATGGTGTGCGCGTCGGTTGGGAATTCGGGGCGCATTTCGATGGGTATGCCGATCATGCCGAAGTAGTTCTGCAGGAAGTCTTCGCCGGTGGACTGGTAGGGCTTGTAGCCGGCGATGCCGATCGGCTTGCCCAGTCTGCCGAGGACGGTGTTGACCTGCGAGAGCGCGTATCCCGCGGCCGTGGCATAGCTGATCGGCCTGTCGCTGCCGGAGTCTGCGTGCCATTTTTCGAGACCCGCTGCCGTGAAGGTCGTGGGCAGGCTGCTCCATGCCTGGCGCTCGCCCATCTCGGCTGGGCGCAGCAGATCGCTGTACTGGAAGAGCATCATCTGCGGAGCCTTTGCGAGCATGGTGTCCCATAGCTGCTCGGCATAGCGATCGATGGTGCGGCTGTCGTAGACGTCGATCCAGCCGCCGCCGTTGCGGCCCGGCGCGATGTTGTCGAAGTAGCGGAGGATCTCGAAGCTCTCGTACTGCTGCAGGTGCTGATCGTTGTCGACCGGATCGCGGGTCTCGGTGCCGGTGTAAATACCGCTGAAGAGTTTGGGTTCGACGTCGAGGTCGTAGCCGTTGGCCTGGAAATGCTCATACCAGTTGGGGAACTTGATGATGATCTTTACCTTCGGGTTGACGGCGCGTGCGGGGCCGAGGACGAGATCGCGCGAGACGTCATCCATGAGCGTGAGGCGGAATGCGTCCCAGGTCCTCTTGCCCTTGGCGGCGATGTCGGTGTCGTACTTGGTGTTGCTGAAGAAGAAGTCGTCGAGCATGATTTCGTCGAAGTGGAGGGCGGTGAGTTCGGCGATATGCTTGACGTAGTCACGTTGTTTGGGATCGGTGTAGCACATCGAGACGAACTGGCCGCCGCCTTCGTCGGGCGTGTCGGAACCGGCGGTGTCGCCCCGGCCCACGTAGGCGATGCCGCCCGCCGTCTGCACGTTTTGGGAGGCGAAAAACGCCTTGACGGCTTCGAGGTTGGCGTCGTCGGCGATGGTTCCGCTGCGGTAGGTCTCGATGTAGACCTTGTCGACCTTTACCTGGCTGGAGAGCTCAATCCATGACTTCTGCAGGTAGGCGGGATCCTTCATCTTTTGAACAACAAAGACGGGGATGTAGACGGCGACGCGAAACTGGTCGTGGTCAGGCGGGGGCGCCGAGTGAACCAGATTGGAACCGCAGGCAAGAACGGTAAGAGCGAGAGGGAGAACAAGGCGGATGCGACTGGACACGGCAGGATCACCTCTGCGGCTATCGGGCTTCAATTGATCTCGATTGAACGCGGCCGATGCGGAGCCAGTATAGACGCCGTCAGGGGTCTGGTAAATCGTTTAGGCAAAGTGCAGGCGGGAGCCTGCGTCCAGCGCAAACGAGGAAGCCCAGCCAGTTGGCTGGGCCTCAGTAGACCGCAAAGGGATCGCCCTTACGGCGTGACGGTTTGCGTGGAGTGATTGCCGTGCGGAATCAGGACTACGGCAGTCGGCCTTGCGCCATTCAGAGGATAAGGCGTCGCCTGCGTCTGCTTGAGCGTGCCGCCAGTCGCATCAAGTTTGAATCCCGAGACGGAATTGCCCAGGTAGTTCGCGGTATAGACAAACCGGCCGAGCGCCGGGTCAATGGCGACGGCCACCGGCTGTGTGTCGGTGGCATTGGTCTGAGACCCTGTTGTGCTGACCGCCGTGGAGGGTGTGCCGGACTGCAGGTCGATCACGTATGCCGTCACCGTCGAGTCAAGCGAATCAGAGACATAGATAAACTTGCCGCGCGGATCGACCGCGATTGCCGAGGGTTCGCCTCCGCTCTTGTACGGACCATTGAGCAGGAAGCCCAGTTGATAGCCGTCGTAAATGCCGTAGCCGATCAACTGGTTCGACGCGAAGTCCGTCACGTAGAGAAACCGATTGGTAGGATCTGCGGCAAGGGCGCTCGGCTTGACGCCGGCATCGTAAGGACTACCGGTCGTGGGCGAAAGAGCGCCGCCCGAGCCGGTGGCGAAGCCGAAGACCCATCCGGGGCTGACCGTGCTGGTTGTGGTTCCACCCGGATTATAGGAAGACATATCGTACGTGCTGACGTAAACCGCTTTGCCGCTGGTGAGGACAGTTACCCCGGTCGGGACTATCAAGTCCCCTGGGTTGTTGGGCAGGCTGAGGTTTACCTGGTTCGCAACGGAGCCGAGGGCGCCCGAAGACAGCGGATAGGCGGAAAGCGTTGCCGAAGTGGTTCCGGAAACCACGTAAAGCGTGTTGCCGTCTGAACTGACGGCCATGGCAACGGGCGTGGCGGAAAGTGTAACGCTGTCCTTCTTCGTGAGGGCGCCATTGTAGGCGACTGCGAAATGGACAATGTTCATGTCGACCTGGTTGGCGACATAGAGGTTCTGATAGCCCGGAGAGACAGCGAGAGCGACCGGCGTGGTTCCACCAGAGCAGACCTGGGGGGGAGAGGCTTTACGGATCGCGCCTGACGAGGCGTCGACGGCGAATGTCTCGATCTCGCCGCCCGGGCAAGCATTCGAATTGCTGCCGATCTTGCTCCCGGCGGTGGCGACATAGAGAAAGTCGATCGTCGTGAGCTGACAACCGGAAAAGAGAGTGGCCACAACCAGGCCGCTGACAGAGACCAGCAGGAGCTGTCTCAATTTGCTGAACTTCATGCGCTTCCTTCATCACGGGCCGTCAAGGTTCAGCCCAGAGAGTGCTTGTGGATGTTCCTCTCAGTCATTGTAAAAGCCCTGAAAGGGTGCTGCGTTCATGTGCGGCACTGCGCCGGATCGTTTTCCCGTCACCTTTGCCGGCCGCCGGCCTGCAAGACTAATTTGTGCTGCCGTTGTGCGTAATTGCTGCGACCGCCGTCGGGTTGGCATTGGCCGCCGAAGGCGAAAACTGCGAGTTCAAAAGCGAACCGTCATTTTGCAATTCAAAACCTGAAACATTGTTGCCAAGAAAATTCGCGGTGTAGACGAACTTGTTCAACCTTGGGTCGATTCCGATGGCGACCGGCTGTATGCCTGTAGTGTAGGTACCCAGCCTTGTCAGGCTCCCGGAGCTGATCGAGTAGACCGTCACATTGGAATCCTGGGCGTTGGCAACAACGGCGAATTTGGTGGTGGCATCGACCGCGATGGCCGAAGGCGATGCGCCGGCCTGGTAGGGACTTCCGCTGAGTGCGGTCAGGGCGCCGTCGGCAATCTGATAGCCGTAGACCACGTCGTTCGTCGAATCTGTGATGTAAAGATAAGTGCCGGACTTTTCGCTCGCCACTGCCGAGGGATGCGAACCAACCTGCAGAGGAAAGCCGGGAATTACGCTGAGTGTCCCGTCGGAGCCGCTAGCAAATCCGAACACGTAGCCAATGTTGGTCGTAGAGTCATAGCCGGCGACGTAAACATAGGCGCCCGAAGATGCCGTAGTTACCGCGGTCGGGACAAAGACATCGGTAGCGATCGCGCCAGGCAGACTCAGCGGCCAGTAGTTGGCGTTTATGCTGGCGTTCGCGATCGGCGATCCCAGCGTGTCGGCTGGTTGAGCCGGGGTGAGCGCCTTGGCTTGCGCGGCAGTCAGGATGGGGAAGACTGCGATCGAGCCGGAGCACGGAGCGGCCGGGTTGCAGGTCGGCAGCGGCTGGTAGAGATCGACCACGTAGAGGTAGTTGCCGGAGACGGAAACGGCCAGCGGGAAGATGCCGGGGGTGTTCACGGTGTTCTGGGGATAGAGTTTTCCGTCGCTGCCGATGATGAACTGCACAATGGAATTATCGTCTCGATTGACGACGTAGAGATCAGCCTGGTCAGGCGAAGCCGCCTCGGCGACGGGATTGCGTCCGCCGGAAAAAAATGGAGAAGTGGGGATCTGGCGCATGCGGCCCGATTCGGAGTTTATTTCGAAGACGTCGATTTCACCGTAGTTGTTGGGGCCGGCGGCCTTGGCGCTGCTCACGTAAACGAAGTCCACAGTGAGGGTCTGAGTCAGCTGGTTGCAGGAGGAAAGAAATGTGGCTGCCAGCAGACTCACTGCGGTGGCGGCCAGCAACTGAATCGGTTTGTTCAACTTCATGCGCATCTTTCGTGTCAGAGCCAACGTCGTGCCCTTCAGAATCGAATCGTTTTGCCGAATCGCCTGCCGCTGGAAACCGGTTCCATGGATGCCGGCGAATCTGCTGTGTCTTACACCGCCAACGGCCTCTGCGGTCCAGGTGGGAGCAGCCCGCAGACTGCTCCCATCAGAGTCCATAGGCGCGGCTGCGTTAGCTCGTGCGCCCGGTGACGACGCACCATGTCGCAGGACCGGGTAGCGCGTAGCTGTCCTTAGCCTTTGTCGCCTGACTCAGCGGGACTAGATTGCCGGAGTTTTGGTCAATATCGAGGCCGGTAATCGACGAGCCGTTGTAATTGGCGGTGTACACGAACTGGTTTGATGGGTCCTCAACAATGCATAGCGGACCGGCGCCGGTGCCACCGGTGCTGCCGGTGGCGCCGGCAATCGGCTGGAGCTGGAACGGATTGAGGACCTGGAATGCCGCGATGCCGCTTTGCGCAACGTTGGTGTCGGCATTGTCGCCCCGGTTCAGCACGTAGACCCATTTGTTGTTTACGGTGAGCACGTAATTCGGGTACGAATAGGTCGGGCTGTCGGCCTGATATCCGTTGGCTTCAGCCTGCAGCGCACCGCTTGAACCGAGCGTATATGCAAAAATCTGGCCGTTGGTGGACGGACTATTGGTGTTCGGGCCGTCATCCAGCACATAGTTAACACTGCCCGACAGCACAATTGCGGTTCCGTGGCTGATGCCAAGCGGCTGTGAGCTGTTTTGGTTGACGGTCAACTGGCCGTTCGCGACGTTATAGGAGTAGGGGAAGACGGAGTCGCCCGTTGCCGTGGTCCCGAAGAGAGTAAGGAAGTAGTTTGAAGAAAGCGCGAAGTCAATCGGGTCGGCCGGGACCGGAAAATAGGAAAGCGGCGCGCCGGAGGCCGCTGTCACCTGCGAATTCAGGATGTAGCTCAGGCGGCCAGTCGTCGGGTCGACGGTGAAAGCCGTGATGTCGCCGCAGGTTGTCACGGCCGGGCCGAAGACCAGCGAGCAGCCGGTGCTGTCGGGAGCATCGTGATCGAGCGCGAAGATATGAGCGCCCGAGGAGTCAGCGACGAGCCGGAATGGATTGTGTCCCTGGGTGTAGAAGGTTTCCTGCGGAGAGAGAACGCCGTTGCCGCCAATGGAGAACTGGGTGATATTTGCGTTGATGCAGACGTCAGTAGCGCTGCAGGGCGCGCCGTCGGTCGTGGTGCCCTGGTTCAACACGTAAAGAAATCGGCCGCCGGTGAGCAGAACGGACCGTACGGGATTTGATCCGCCGGAACTGACCGGAAGGCCCGGAATCGTAATGAGTTTGCCTGTGTTGTGATCAATCTTGTAGCCGCTGATGATACCCTGCCCGGTGGTTGAGGCAGTCTGGATTCCGGTGACGTAGAGATAGCCGACCGAATAGCTTTGCGTGCAAGACGCAACCCCGAAGACCACTCCTGCAGAGATGGCAGTCATCAGAAGTGCCTTGCCGAATTCCTTGAACTTCATGCGATTCCTTCATCCTGGTCCGGCGAGCGCCGCCAAGTGTGCTGTGTCCGCAGCAGAGCTGGGTTTGGGATGGGTCCCTCGAGCATTGTAAAAGGCGAGGGCGTGTTATGCCTAGTTTCGGCGCAACATAAGCCGAAACAGGGTGTTCAGGGTGGGATTCCAACGGGAGACGCAGCGTGTTGAAGCATGTCGCTCTCGTGCGGTTCAGATGCGGCTACCGATGCGTACTTGGACGCGGTAGAACAAGCGAGGTCAACGACGGAGTTGTGGGAGCGAGCGGAGGGGGAAACGGTGCGGGGTCAGGCCAACCGAGTTAAGCTCGGCGCCTCATTTTTGAATTGCGCGCCGTGGCCGTCGCACGGGCGTCGCTGCGAGCCTGGTGCGCAAACGCAGCCGAGTTGCGGCCTATCGCGTAATGCATGCGCGCCGCGTCTGATTCGAGGTCGGTGGGAACAAACCAGTTGGTAGTGCGCTGAACCTTGCTGGCGCGGGCGGCAAGCCAGATCCTGACGCTTAGAAAACTGATGAGAGGCAACGCAAACAGGAGAGTGGCGAAAAGCTGCAGATGCTCGCGCACCATGGAGAAGTTCGCACCCAGGTTCGGAATGTCCATGGGCCCGCCCTCCTTTGCCGAGTCTGTCACCAGTGCGCTCGAGCACGACCTCACAAGAACCGGCGCCGCCCGCATGTGATTCTCAGACTGTAGGGATATTTTCCAGAGCGCACAATATGGCTTTGGTGCAAACGCCGGCGCTTATTGGTGAGGCCGAAGAGGTGCTTCGGTAATTGCGCAAAAGTTACTTTTTGGGGTCAAGCGAGCGGGGCGCCTGCAACGGTCAGGGGAGTCGCTGCAGGAAGAAATTCCGGTCAGTTCGCGTTTTGTCTGTGACCTGCGGAAGAATCTTTACAGCGTGGAGTAACCCCTGCCACACTGGAAGGTGGACACCCAAACCATTGTTATCCTTGATTTCGGCTCGCAGTATACGCAGCTCATCGCCCGGCGTATCCGCGAACTGAATGTCTTTTCGGTCGTGCTGCCCTGCACGGCGCCCCTGGCTGAGGTGCAGGCATACAAACCCATCGGCATCATCCTCTCCGGCGGCCCATCGTCGGTGTATGACTCGGACGCGCCCAAGGCCGATCCGAAGCTGCTCGACCTGAACCTACCCACGCTCGGCATATGCTATGGACTGCACTTCATCGTGCACCACCTCGGCGGCAAGGTGCGCACTGCGCCCAAGCGCGAGTACGGCCACGCCGAAGTCGCGCTCGAAGACAGCTCGACCCCGCTGTTTGCAGGGCTTCCACCTGCGATCCAGGTGTGGATGAGCCACGGCGACGAGGCCCTCGAACTGCCCGCCGGCTTCCGCCGCACCGCCGTCACCTCGAACGCGCTCGCCGCCATCGCCAACGAAGAGCGGCGGACGTGGGCCGTGCAGTTCCATCCCGAGGTGCACCACACGCCGCTCGGCCCGCAAATCATCAAGAACTTCGTCTTCAATATCTGCGGCGCCAAAGGCGACTGGACCCCTGCGCACTTCATCGAGACGACGGTCGCAGGCATTCGCGAAAAGGTCGGCAAGGGACATGTCATCTGCGCGCTGTCGGGCGGCGTGGACTCCTCTGTCGCTGCGATGCTGGTGCACAAGGCCATTGGCAGCCAACTCACCTGCGTCTTCGTCAACAACGGCGTGCTGCGCAAAAACGAATTCCAGAACGTGCAGAAGAACCTGCGCGACAAGCTTGGCCTCAATATCGTCGCCGTCGACGCCAGCGAGCGCTTCCTCAAGCAACTCGCCGGCGTCGCCGATCCCGAGACCAAGCGCAAGCGCATCGGCGCCGAGTTCATCGCCGTCTTCGACGACGAGGCGCACCGCATCGCCGCGGAAACCGGCGGCGTCGAATGGCTGGTGCAGGGCACGCTCTATCCCGATGTGATCGAATCGAGCAGCGTCAAGGGCCCCAGCCAGACCATCAAGAGCCACCACAACGTGGGCGGCCTGCCCGAGCGGATGAAGCTGAAACTGATCGAGCCGCTTCGCGACCTCTTCAAAGACGAAGTCCGTCGCATCGGCCGCGACATGGGCATGCCCGAGGAGATCCTCGGCCGTCAGCCCTTCCCGGGCCCGGGCCTCGCCGTGCGCATCCTCGGCGAAGTCACCCCCGAACGCGTCGCATTGCTTCAGGAAGCCGATGACATCGTGGTCAGCGAAATCAAGGCCGCCGGGCTCTATTCGCGCATCTGGCAGAGCTTCGCCGTCCTGCTCCCGGTCATGAGCGTGGGCGTGATGGGCGATCAGCGCACCTACGCCTACACCTGCGCCGTCCGCGCCGTGCACTCAGAAGACGGCATGACCGCCGACTGGACTCCGCTGTCCCACGAGGTGCTCCAGCGCATCTCCAGCCGCATCGTTAACGAAGTCCGTGGCATCAACCGCGTGGTCTACGACATTACCTCGAAGCCGCCGGGCACGATTGAGTGGGAATAGTTAAGTGAAGTCAAACAATTGATTATAAGAAACTAAACAGTTACAAGGCCCGGAAATCACTCGGTTTTCGGGCCTTTTCTCTGTAAAGTTGCACATCTAGTCTTGCAACTTCAGAGACGGGGAGGCGAGCAAAACGAGAACTCACCTGAGAGAGTTTGCGTATGATTGAATGGAAAAGCCTTAATGAATCTCAAGGGAAGTCAAAAAACGGCTCTTGCGTTCGCTGCATTACTTGTACTTATTTCTGCGTGGCAGCTGGACGAAACGATCTCCGCTCTGAAGTGCTGGTGGAATATCAAACATGCCACACCCATCGAATACCTTGTGCCCCATTGGGCCACGCGGTATACCTGGGCATCGGCTCTATTTGCTCCGCTTTGGTTGTCGCTCAGCTGTGGAACCGTTATCTTGCTTCACCGTCGGCCCGTCGCGGCTTTGGTTGCACTGAGTGCATACCTGCTCATCGCACCCATAAGTTGCGCGTCTGCTCCCTCGCTCTATGAAGGAGCAGGAGGGATTTTGGGGTTAGAAGAACTGCCATTTGCTGATGCCGAGCGAACTGCGGATACGAGCCATATCATCCGCCTTTCCCAGCGCATCAAGGTTTGGGGTGACAGCAGAGGTGGGTTCCCAACGTCGCAGGAAGCCCTGAAGGATGCGGTTGGCGACTTATCCTATGAAATCTCACCATACGAACGTGCGAGCAGAGAAATCAGGTTCGATCTCAAGTTTCAGATGGGTCAAGGTACGCCCTATTCCACGAACCCCGAGAAACCGGGAGTGGTGTATTACTCAGTCAACCCGAGTGGTACGCAATTTGTGCTCACGATTTCAGGTCTAAACGCACCAATTAGCAGTCGCCCCGCGATGATGAGAGCTGGAGCGTTCTTAGGCGGAAAGCAGCCATGGAATGGACTACTGGCCACAGAAGAGGCTCTCGACCATCGCTGAACCCGTTGATCGAGCGGCGGGTCACTGGTGAGAATCGGTCATCTGAGAGGTTGGTGGGCAATCCGTCGGTTAGGTTTAGGAAACAGCATCGAGCGGCAGAACCCTGACATGGAGGTTGCCGCGATTCTGGAGCGCGTAGGCGGCCAACTCGTCCGCTTCGCTCCAATGTTGCGAGGGCGGATTACATCAACTCTAGGCCGCTTTTGTAGAGGCTTACGCACACGCAGAAAAGGGCAGGACCAATGCACGATCAGCAGCTTCACCTCACAGATCGCTTCTCGAGCGCCATCGATTACGCCCGCCATCTTCATATCGAGCGCCGCAAGGGAACAAGGATTCCTTCAATGGCGCATCTTCTCGGGGTGGCATCGCTGGTGATGGGTGAGGCAGGCCAGGTGCCCTTTCCGGTTACTGAAGACATGGTCATCGCGGCCCTGCTGCATGATGCGGTCGAGGACCATGGCGGTCGGCCGCGGCTCGAAGATATCCGGAGCAACTTCGGCCCGAAGGTCGCTCGCATGGTGGAAGGGCTCTCCGACACCTTTGCCGAGGACTCGAACCAGAAAGAGAGCTGGGAAGAGCGCAAGCATGCCTACATCGACCGCCTCCGCCTTGAGCCGCCCGACGTACAGCTCATCTCCGTGGCCGACAAGCTCTACAACGCCCGTACCATCCTCGACGAATACCGCGACATTGGCCCGCGGGTCTGGGAGCGCTTCAAACGCGGCCGCGACCAACAGATATGGTACTTTCATGAACTGCTAAAGGTATTCAAATCAGTGGGAACCAACCGGATCGTCGACGAACTGGAGCGTGTGGTCAGCGAACTGGAGCGAATCTCCGCCGGTGAAGCCTCCAGGGTCTGAGCGGCTTTTTACCGCAGGCCGTCTCCCCCGGAACCGCCTTCGGTACCGGGCAGCCCGGCATCCTCCACCTTTTCCATTCACCCTTGCGATATCATTGCGTCTAAAGAGAGTGAGCGGCCCGCTTCCCCTCAGGGGCCCTTTGCGGTGGTGTGTGTGTCCCGATTCTTTCAGAGACTGACCTTTGTTTTAGCTGCAACCATCTTCGCCGCGCTTGGCTTCGGCTTCGCCCTGGGCGAGATCGGCATGTTCGGCGTCCACGCCGGCGGCGAGCAGGATGGCGCCTATCGCCAGATGCACGTGTACGCCGAGGTCCTCAAAAGAATCAAGAGCGACTACGTCACCGAGCCGAACGTCAACCAGGTCACCACGGGTGCCCTTCATGGACTGCTAGAGTCGCTTGACGCTGATTCCAGCTATCTGACCCCGACCGAGTACAAGATCTACAAGGAGCGGCCGTCCACCGGTGTAGCCCAGATTGGCGTTACGGTTTCCAAGCGCTATGGCTATGCCACCGTGGTGAGCGTGGTACCCGGTTCGCCTGCCGACCGCGAGCACCTCACCGACGGCGACGTCATCGAGTCGATCGGTGACACATCCACCCGTGAACTCTCGCTGGCCGTCATCCGCATGATGCTTGAGGGCAAGGTGGGCAGCACCGTTACGCTCTCCGTTGTGCGCCCGCGCAAGCCCGATCCGGACAAGATCACCCTCGCGCGCACCATCGTTCCCGCGCCGTCGCTGAGTGAGCAGCAGTACGAGAACTCCAGCATTCTCTACCTGAAGCCCGGCGCATTAACCCCGGCACGTGTGGACGAGGTCGCCGAAAAGATCAAGGCTGCCGGGAAGTCACGCAAAATTCTCCTCGACCTGCGCGACGACTCCGAGGGCAATTCGGAACAGGGCCTGCGCCTCGCGAACTTCTTCATCAACCAGGGAACACTGGCCACCCTCGAGGGCCAGAAGTTCCCCAAACAGACCTTCGCGGCCGACCCCTCCAGGTTCCTCACCAGCGCGCCACTCGTCGTGCTGATCAACCGCGGTACCTACGGGGCGGCTGAGCTAGCAGCCGATGCGATCGAAGGCGCCAAACGCGGCGATGTCGTCGGCGAGCGGACCTTCGGCGAGGGCTCCGTGCAGAAGACGATCGAACTGCCCGACGGCGCCGCCCTTCTGCTGACCGTCGCCAAGTTCGAGGGCCCTGACGGCAAGAAGATTCAGGATGAGGCGGTTGCGCCAACTGTTCTCGTCGGCCAGAACACTGATGACGAGTTCGACGACGAGAATCCCCAGCCCAAGGGCGATGAGCCGCTCAACAAGGCTCTTGAACTCCTGAAAGCCAAAAACAGCTAAATCGGACACCTCAGATTCCAGTCTTGTAAGGCGTGGTTCGCAGGTTCCCGGGCCACGCCTTCAGTCCATCTGCAATCGTGCTAGCCTTGGAGCAGGCATCCCCGTTCGTCTCTGCGCATCGGCGCGGACAAATCGAGAGGAATGCCGAAGAGGCTTGTCGTGGCTGCCCCTCCTGCACAGCCGTTTGAATCGCGAGGTCTTGGGCGCTCCCATCGGCTGCGGCCCGAACCTGTTCCGCCGCACCTCCATCGCGGCAGGCGCAAGGTCGCTGGCAAAGTCGCCTTCCTCATCCTGCTGCTTCTGGCTGTCGTCACGGGCTCGCTCGGCGGCCTCATGCTCGTCTTCTCGGTCAATCTGCCCCAGATCAACGACCTCGAGCGCTACCGTCCTTCGACCATGACAGACCTGTACGACTGCAAGGGGCGCATCATCGGTTCATTCGCGCTCGAAAAACGCATCGTGGTCAACTACGATGACTTTGCTCCCGTCCTGCGCCAGGCCGTGATTTCGATCGAAGACAAGAACTTCGACTCCCACTGGGGCATCAATGTCTTCCGCATCGCCGGTGCGTTGTGGCACGACATCCGCAGCCATGGCCGCACCCAGGGCGCCTCCACGCTCACCATGCAGCTTGCGCGGAATCTCTTTCTCTCAGCCGACCGCACCGCCGCGCGCAAGGCGCAGGAAGCCTATCTCGCCATCCAGATCGAGCGCGCCTTCACCAAGGAGCAGATCTTCACGCTCTACGGCAACCAGATTTATCTCGGCAGCGGCATGTATGGCTTCGAGGCGGCATCGGAGTTTTACTTCAGCAAGCACGCCAAGGATCTGAACCTGATCGAAGCTGCCTTACTCGCCGGATTGCCGAAGGGCCCGGTGGCCTACTCGCCGCTCATCAACCCTGAGAAGGCTCTGCGCCGGCGCAACCTGGTGCTCAGCGAAATGGAGTCGGACGGCCTCATCACGCACCAGCAGGCCGAGCAGGCCCGCCGATCTCCGCTCGGCCTTCATGTCAGCCAGCCGGAGATGTCGGTGGCGCCGTGGTTTCAGGAAGAGGTTCGCCGCGAGTTGGAAAAGAAGTTCGGCACCGAGCAGGTGCACGAGGCCGGCCTTCGCGTTGAAACCACGCTCGATCTCGACCTGCAGAAGGCCGCGAACAAAGCCCTCGGCGACGGCCTCGCCGCCTACGAGCGCCGCCACGGCTGGAAGGGCAGGCTTGAGAACGTGCTGGAGAACGGCAGCACACTCGAAGACTACAAGCATCCCGACTGGGCCACCGCGTCGCGTCCCGGCGACTACGTGCACGCCCTCGTCACCCAGGCGCTGCCGGCTCAGATTCGCGTGCGCGTTGGTTCCGGCGAAGTTGTTCTCCTTCCCGAGGATTGGGCCTGGACCGGGCAACGCTTAGGCAATGCGCTCGTGAAGCCAGGCGACGTCGTCTACGTGCATCTCGCCGACGCCGCGGAGGGCGCCGCGAGTCGCGCCACCCTCGAGCAGGATTCCGGCGCGCAGGGCGCAGTCTTCGCCATGGACAACACCACCGGCGACGTTCTCGCCATGATTGGAGGCCGTGACTGGGCGACCTCCGAGTTTAATCGCTCCACGCAGGCCGAGCGCCAGACCGGCTCCAGTTTCAAGCCGTACGTCTACACCACTGCTGTTGAAGAAGGCGCAAAGCCCGACGACATCATCGTCGACGCACCGGTCCGCTTCGGCACCTACGCGCCGCACAATTACGAGAATGACTACAAGGGCGCGATGACGCTGACCAATGCCTTTGCCGAGTCGCGCAACATCCCCGCGGTCAAGCTTGCGGCGCGCGTCGGCGTTCACAAGGTCATCGACATGGCGCACCGCTTCGGCGTCACGACCGACATTCCCGCGTATCTGCCGATTGCTCTTGGTGCGGCCGAAATCACGCTCCAGGAGCAGGTCACGTCCTACTCCGTTTTCCCCAACGACGGTATCCGGGTAAAGCCGCGCCTCATCAGGAAGGTGACCAACTCCGACGGCATTACGCTGTGGGAGGAAGCGCCCGCGGTCGACGAGATCATCAGCCAGCAGACCGCGCGCACCATGATGACGCTGTTTCGCGCCGTCACGGCGCACGGAACAGGCGCGGCCGTGGCGCAGATGAATCACCCGCTGGGGGGAAAGACCGGCACAACCAGCGACTTCACCGATGCCTGGTTCATGGGATTCTCCCCCTCGGTCACCTGCGGCGTCTGGGTGGGATACGACAGCCGCCAAACCCTCGGCGAAAAGGAAACCGGCGCACGCGCGGCCCTGCCAATCTGGATGCAGATCATGAAGGTCGCCATCGCCGGCAAGGACGATGAGCAGTTCCCGGGAGATGTTGAGCAGCTGGCGATGGAACAGGCCAAAGCCGTGCAAGCCGCAAGGCCAAATCCGCCCATGGCTCCTGCACAGCGTCCTTCGCTTGCTCCGTCGACACGACTTGCGACTCCTCCCGGGATCACCGCCGCGCCGGTTGCAAAGCCGGTTCACACTGGAGTGTCCCGGGCCATCTCTCCACAATGATTTGCGTCCGGCGACCAAGCACAATCTCTCGGGTTGACATCCGACCCAAAGCGGCGCATACTCAGGTCGAATGCCTACCCAAGAGAACAATGACGACCGCATAGCCCTTCTCCAGGGCACTCTCGACCTCCTGATCCTGAAAACACTCATCCTGGGCCCTTGTCACGGCCAGGGCGTGGCGCGCTCCATTCAGCGTCAGTCCGAGGAGGTTTTGTTTGTAGACCACGGGTCTCTCTACCTCGCCCTCCAGCGGCTCGAGGACAAGAAGCTGATCCAGGCCAAGTGGGGCATCAGCGAAAACAACCGCAAAGCCCGCTTTTACTCGTTGACCGCAAAGGGCCGCGCGGAGCTGCTTGAAAAGACTTCGCAGTGGAATCGGCTGACGCGAGCGATGGGTCTGATTCTTGGTCCTGGAACCGAACCGCAGGCCGAGGAGTTATAAGCCATGTTCAAGCGTAAGCGCACCGCTGAAGATTTTGCCGACGAGATCAAAGCTCACCTCGAACTCGAGTCCGACGACCTCCGCGCCGACGGCCTAAGCAATGAAGAAGCCCAACGACGTGCCCGCGTTGAATTCGGCAATGTGTCCCATGCGCAAGAGCAGTTTCGTCTCCGTGGTCGTTGGCAAGCTTTCGACAAGGTCGCGCGTGACCTCCGCTTCGGCATGCGATCGCTTCTGAAGAGTCCCGGCTTTGCGCTTACGGCGATTCTCACAGTCGCACTCGGCGTCGGCGCCAACACCGCCGTCTTCAGTGTGATGAATGCGGTGCTGCTCAAGTCTCTGCCCGTCGCCGATCCGCAGAGTCTCGTATATCTCAGGATCTCCAGTCCGCCCCGCGGAACGGGCACGGTCGATACCAATGAGACGATCTCCTATCCCGTGTACGACGCGCTGCGCAAGCAAACCAACGTGCTCTCGCCGCTGATCGCGTACGTACCCCTCTCCGGCAGCAAAGTCGCCGTGCGCTACGGGTCACAGCCGGAAGAAGCCGAAGGCGATATGGTCAGCGGCACATTCTTCTCCGGCCTCGGAGTGAATCTGCCGCTCGGCCGCGGTTTTACCAAGAACGACGAGACGAACCACGCGCCGCTCGCCGTCCTCAGCTACAACTACTGGACCCGTCGCTTTGCGCGAAATCCCGCTGTCCTCGGGCAGACGCTCTACGTGAACGGCGTACCCATGACCATCGTTGGAGTTTCCGCCCAGGGATTTGAAGGCCTGGAGGCCGGCGGCTCTACGGATTTCTGGATTCCTTTGCAGAATCGCCGTGAACTGAATGCCTGGGGCAATCCGACGGAAGATGGCAAGCTCTACATCGCGAACTCCACGTGGTGGTGCCTGCGGCTCATCGCGCGCCTCGCGCCCGGCGTCAGCAAAACCCAGGCCGTCGCGCAACTGCAACCCATCTTTCAATCGTCGGCATACGTGGGATTAGGCTCCCCAATGACCGGCGAAAAGCCTCCAGTCTTGAGCTTTGCCGAAGCAAAGAATTTTCCCGGCTACGATCAGCAGTATGGCAATCCGCTCCGCATTCTCATGGCCATGGTCGGGCTTGTCCTGCTGATTGCTCTCGCCAACGTGGCCATGCTGCTCGCAGCGCGAAACGCAGCACGCCAGCGTGAGTTTTCCGTGCGCCAGGCATTGGGCGCCGGGCGAGGCGAGCTTTTTCGTCAACTGCTGACAGAGAGTCTGATCCTGGTGACAGCGGGTGGCGCGCTCGCATGGGGCTTTGCGCAGATCGCCGCGCGACTGCTGGCAAATTGGGCGCAGATTGAATCGAGCCTCGCGCCAGACCGCACCGTGCTGCTGTTCACGCTGGGCGTGCTGGTGCTCGCGGCTCTTCTGTTTGGCCTCGCGCCCATGCGTGTCGCCCTCGCCGGCCGCGCGGAACTTGCAGTGAAGACATCTGCAGCGACATCGAATACCGATGCCGGCAAATCGCGCACCGGCAAGATCATTGTCGCTCTGCAGATGGCGATGTGCATCGTGCTGCTGGTAGGCGCCGGGCTACTCATTCGCACGTTGCGCAATCTGGAAAACACTCCGCTGGGAATACGCGTCGATGGTCTCGTTGTCTTCGGCGTCAAGCCTGACATCCCGTCAGTTCCCGCCGGTATCGCCTTCTATCAGAACCTGATAGGCAAGCTGCGCATTCTGCCCGGAGTCGAATCGGTCAGCATCATGGAAGAACGCATAGGATCGTGGTGGTCTGACAACAACGACATGATGGTAGACGGCAGGTTGCCCGAAATGGCGAATGGCACCTCGCGCACCGTCCGCAGCAACGTAGTTGGACCTGACTTCTTCCGCACCCTCGGCGTGCCGATTCTTGCGGGCCGAGATTTCGCAGATTCCGATACTGCAAAGTCGCCCCATGTCGGCATCATCAACGAGGAATTTGCCAAACGCTTCCTGCCCAACCAGAATCCGCTCGGCCACTCCATCGGAACCGACGATGGACGTTACATCATGACAGTTGTCGGCGTCGTCAAAGATCACAAATACCGCAGCATCGATGAAGATCCGATCCCCATGGCCTGGTACATGTACGCGCAGATTCCTGTCATCGGCGAGATGCATGTGGAAATGCGCGTAAAAGGAGCCCCGCTTGCGATTCTTCCTTCCGCGCAGAAAGTCGTGCAGCAGCTCGATCCAAATCTGCCTTTGATTAAACCCATGACGCAGCGGGCACAATACGACACAACCATCTCAAGCCAGCTCATGTTCGCGCGCCTCGCCGAGTTCTTCGGCTTGCTGGCCGTAGTGCTTGTCGCGACCGGCCTTTACGGAACGTTGTCCTATCGCGTAAACCGCCGAACCGCCGAAATCGGCGTTCGCATGGCGATGGGCGCCGGACGAGGCCAGGTGGTCTGGATGATCCTGCGCGACAGCTTGCTGCTGGTTGTCTTCGGCGTGGTCGCCGGAGTGCCGCTCGCCATGTTCGTCGGCCGCGCCCTGTCGTCGTCGCTCTATGGAGTGAAGCCGCTCGATCTGCTCACCTATGCGCTCGCCGTTGCCGGTGTCACGCTGGTGGCACTGGTGGCCAGCGCAGCCCCGGCCGGCAAGGCTGCGAACGTCGATCCGATGAAGGCGCTACGCGCGGAGTAACCATCACTTGAGCGGCTCCTGCCGGTAAAGTTCGGCTGTGTGATGCAGCGCGGTCACGACGACCATGGCGACCATCAGAGTCGTTGCGATTGCTCCGCCCACGTCAAAGAGCAGGAAGCGCTGCCCAAACAACGTCGCGTAGGGACTGCGCAGCAATGCCAGGTTGCCGATGATGAGCAGGATGCGAATCTCCGTGGGACCGAACAGGCCCTGCGACATCTGGAAGCACGAAAGCGTGTAAGACGCGAGATAGCTCTCGGCCGAAAGCAGCAGAAACGCAATCAGCATCGCGAGCGCCACAGGCCAGTGGACAAAGCCGGAGCATCCCAGGCCGCACATCAGCGCCGTTGAGCCTAAAACGTCAACCATGTGATCGACCTAGAAGCCGTAGCGCGGGCGCTGCTGGTTGCGTACGCGGGCGAGCGTGCCGTCCATGCTGTCGCCGAACCAGTTGAGCACGATGCAGACGATCACTCCGACCAGCCCATGCTCGTTATAGCGCGCGAGAACATAGAACACGCCTGCTCCGATCTGGGACCACAGCCCCAACAGAGTGAGCTGGTCCGATGTGAGCCAGGGCGGCGCATGCACGGCCATCCACGTCAGCGCACGCTTTTCGCAGGCGGCAGTGAGGGAACGATTGACGCGTCGTGCAGAGGTGAATGCCTCTCCATCGCCAGTCGTCGCGGAAATCGTATTCATGGTCATCTCCTGTTATCTGGTCAGCTTGCTTCCAAGTGCGATGCATGTTGAGCGCAGCGTGAATTGGAGCGATTCGCGCGGCACGCTCTCGACGTAGGGCCGCACAGCCCAGCCGAGCCCGGTCGGAATCGCGCGCGTCAGCGAGATCGACTCGAGTTGCATGTACAATCCACCGTCGCTCTCCTCATAGCTCCAATAGGTGTTCATTCGCCACAGAAAGCCGTGTTCTTCAGCGGCGGAGAGAGCGCGTTCGCTCGGCGTCCCGGGCGATCTGATCTCGGCAATCTGGGTGCTGCGCGAGACGCTGTAGCCGTGGCGCGGACCGACGCGGCCGAATTTGACGTCGTACGTCGTGTCCATCACCACCGTGATCGCATGCTTCTGCCGCACGCGCATCGATGCGGAGAAGTGGTCAGGAATCGCGCCGGAGTACGGCGAGAGAATCCTGCCCTGCAGAACCTGCGGCGAGAAGTGCCGCGGGTAAGCACTGAAGTCCTTCATCAGCCGTTCAAAGTCGGCGGCTGTGGCTCCCGGAACAAAAGCCGTTCCGCGCCAGTGATGAAGCATCGCTCGCGGAGGGGCAGCCTCGGCAGCCGGCGTGAGCTGCTCGACGATCAGCTCGCCCCGCCGGAGCCGTGCATCCGTTTGCGTGCATCCTCCAACGTCGGCGATGAACCCGTTCACTGACCGGTGCTGCTGCAGGAGCCTGGCCTCCACCTTTGTCGCGTACTGGTTGAAGGCGGCTACCGCTTCCACCGGCGCCTCCGCCCATCCCGGCACCGTGAGGGCAAACAGAACAAATACGACTGCGCTCCGGCCCCGGGCGAACCATGCAGCGCAACCTGGAATTTGAACTTGCATGTGTTGGAATCTGACATCCGGCTGCGCAGAAAACAATAGATAGCGTCTCAAACCGCGGATGAATAATCCTCACCGTGCAAATTGTTGAAGCTGAGTAGCTTGCGCGGAGTTGTACATTCGCGGGAAACGCGGAAATTGGGTCGCAATCAGGTAGACTGGGCAGAAGAGATGACCGAACCAGGGCCGCCAAGCCGTTATCGCTTCGGAGTTTTTGAGGCGGACGCGTCGACAGGCGAACTGCGCCGGCAGGGAATCCGGGTCAAGCTCAACGCGCAACCCTTCCAGGTGCTGCTCATGCTGCTTGATCGCCCGGGCGAGGTGCTGACTCGCGAAGAGATCTCCCGCACGCTCTGGTCCGACGGTACTTTTGTCGACTACGACCACGGTGTGAACTCGGCCGTGAATCGGATTCGCGAAGCGCTGGGCGACACAGCCAACAGCCCACGCTTTGTTGAGACGCTCGCCCGCCGCGGGTATCGCTTTGTTGCCCCCGTCCAGAAGATCGATCAGGAGCCGGATCTGCCGCAGCCCGCAGAGGCAGAGCCGGCACACAACCTGCCCAGGCCGCAGATCAAGCTGGGCAATGGCATTCTTGCGACGCCCCAGGAACTTCCCCGGACCTCACACAAGGTCGTGCAGACCCTTTTCGTTCTGCTGCAGCTTATGTACCTGGGCTTCTACGTTGGGGCGCTCGCGAATCTTGGCGAAATCGAAGATCTGCTTTCACCGCTGCCGAAGTCGACGCTGATCTTCTACGCGCTGGTCGGCACCGCCGCCATTCTGATTCCCGTCCGCGCCTTCACATTTTGCGCAGTGCTGTTTCGCGCCCCGGGAGTGGACGGAAAATTCCTGAGGATCTGGCCGTATCTGCTCGTCGCCGATGTGCTCTGGGCGCTCTCGCCGTTTTTGCTGCTGCACCACATCAACGCGGGACTCGCGCTGGCCTGCATGGCCCTGCTGGTCTATTCACCCTTTGCCCAGCGCTCGCTGGTGCTGATGGGGGCAGGTGGGGAAGAGCGCAAACTTCCGGCAGCGGCCCGCTGAGCGCAGCGAGTGTCTGCCGATGCCGGCATGCTATAGCTGATCGTAGAGCGACGCGTTCCGATAGCCGAGCAGCGTCACCAGCGTCCAGATTGCGATCGCGGTGCCGAACGGGATCTTCAGAATGCTGAGGAAGGCGGCGACGATCGCCACCACCCGTCCCCACGGCGCACGCTCCATCAGGCCCCATCCGGCTACAACGGCCAGGGCGGCGCGGGTAATCACCAGAACCCAGGCAAAGTGAAGGATCGCAGGTCCAAAGCCCGGTCCGAAGGGGAAGTTGCCGTGCGCCCACGGGCCGTTCATCCACGGTCCGAATCCGTTATTGAAAAACGCGTTGGCGAACGAGAGTCCAATGATGCCCGTCACGAGCACCAGGCCGCCATAGATGAACCACACGGTGCTCAGCGCCCGAATGCGGTTGGAATAGTTTGCAAGCTCAAAGGCGAGGTTGGGAACCGGAGGAGGCGGAGGCGCCATCGGACGACCGCATTGCGGACAAACCTGTTGCCCCGGTTCGAGAGCTTGACCACATCCGCTGCAAAACATGCTGTACCTCCTGGTGTCTGAGCGATTCTATTCTCCGAAACCCGATAATCGCGATCGCAGCGAACAGCTTATCGGGATCCGGCGTTCAACCCAATGCTCGTTCCAGTCACCGAAATCCGGGAATAAAGCTGCGAACGATGCTTTCCAAGCAGAACAGACTCGGAGGCCACGAACCCGGAGCTAATTCCCATCAGCCGGCCGCATTCGCGCCTCTTACTCCGGCTGGGAGTGATTACGCAAAGGGGTCCGGATTCGTTCCCAATGCTCCTCGTGGCGGTCGTCGTGCAGCACGAGGCTGGTGACCCGGCCCTGGGGGTCTCGCTCAACGCTTACGCGCGTCAGGCTGCTGCCGTTCGGGTAGAAGAGGACTGAATTCGACTCGGGAGCGAGCTCCGCAATTTCGCCGTGCTGGTTTTTCTGGTAGAGAGTCTCCCCCTGGCGGAAGAGCGTGACCGCAACCAGGCCATGGCTATCGACGTACTCGCCGGCAAAGGCGTCGAGTTGCGCATTGGGCAATTTGATGGCCGGCGGGTGAAGCGGGATGGAGATCCGCTCGGCAAAGGGCTGCTCATGGGCCTCCCGCCTGTGCAGCAGCAGCCAGCGCGGCAGTTCGGGTTCGTCGTAGGCACGCGTCCAGCAGTCGTGCTTCAGCCCCTGGTAGACCCACAACCGCACGTGACCGCCGGCTGACTTCAAGGCCGAGTAGAGCAGTTCATCCTGCCGCGGCGCAACCACGTTGTCTTCGGCCCCATGAAACAGCCACACGGGCGTCCGGCCCGCTGCCTGGGCGTACTCGGCCGGCAAGGTGGAGGCTTTCAGCCAACGATCTGGCTCGTAGCTCCAGAAGATGCCACCCGCCGCGATGGCGACAGCGGCCCAGCGCCCGGGATTCTGGCGCACCAGTTCCCATGCCCCGTAACCGCCCATGGAGAGGCCGGAGAGATACATGTGCGCCGGGTCGCCGTGAAATTCGTCCGTCTCCTGTTCCAGGACGGACATGGCCATCGCAAGCATGTCGTGGTCGGTCCAGAAGTGGTCAAACGAGCACTGCGGCATCACCACGATGAAGGGCCAGCGCTCGGGGTGGTCGCGGATCGCCTCGGGCAGTCCGATCTGTGTCTGCCACATGCCTTCGGAGCCCCGCTCGCCGCGCCCGTGCAGAAAGAGGATGACGGGCCAGAGCTTGTGATCATTGCGGCGCCATTCCTCCGGGACATACACCTGGAAGCGATAGGAAACGCCGCGGATATCGATTCGGCGATTCAAAAAGCCGGTTTCCTGCGGCGGATGCCTGTGAGACTCTTTTCCCCCCGGCTTGGCTTGCAGTGGGATTGGCGCCAATCCCCAAAATGCAATGAGGCAGGCCGCGAGCAGTCTCAGGATGCGGTGCATAGGCTGCAATCATCATAGAACCTGCAAAGCGATTTTGAGCCCTGCGATCGTATGTACGCTGAATCTTGCGCGAGCGCGTCCGGCTTGCCGCACGCACTTTCCGGCGTTTCTTACGAGTTTCTTGTGCAGCGCCGTGAAAGAATCAGAGGAACCCATTGCTCCCATGACAACGCTTGAAGCCGGAGACACGCTCGACCACTACCGCATTGAGGCAGCCGTTTCTCACACCGGAATGTCGGTACTGTACAGGGCGACAGATCTGCATTCGATGCGGCAGGTGGCCATCAAGGTGCCGCTCGAGCAGATGGAAGCTGACCCGGTGCTGATCGAACGCTTCAAGCGCGAGCAGGAGATCGGCCAGTTGCTCGATCATCCGGGGATCGTGAAGACGTTCAACAGCGAAGAGCGCAGCCGCCTCTACATGGTCATTGAATGGGTGGATGGCCGCCTGCTGCGTACGATTTTGAACGCAGAGAAGAAACTGTCCGCGGAGCGCGCTGTCCGCATCGCCCTCGGCATCTGCGATGCGCTCGACTACATGCACAAGCGCGGCATTGTGCACCGCGATTTGAAACCGGAAAACGTCATGGTCGGCGAGGACGACCAGATCAAGCTGATCGATTTCGGGATCGCGATGAAAGAAGATGCGCGCCGGCTGACCTTCGTGAATGTCACCTCGCTGCTGGGAACACCGGACTACATCTCGCCCGAGCAGGTGAAGGGCGCGCGCGGCGACCAGCGCAGTGACATCTACTCCATGGGCATCATGCTCTATGAAATGCTCACCGGTCGTGTGCCGTTCGTTGGTCCGAATCCGCTGGCGGTGATGAACGAACGCGTGCTGAACGACGTGAAGCCCCCGCGCGAGCTGAATTCCGAAATCTCGCCGGAACTCGAAGAGATCCTGTATCGCGCCCTCGAACGCGAGCCCCGTCATCGCTACGCCACGGCAAGCGAGATGATGTGGGACCTTGAGCATCAGGAGCAGGTAGGCGTTGAGCCGCGCGGAACACGGTCCGCCGGCCTCGGCGGCAAGCGCCCGCTCCTGAGTGGGAAAATGCTGCTCTACGCAACCCTGGCGCTGGTCCCTGTGGTGCTCTTCGTCCTGATGCTGCTGCTTGCGAAGAAGCAGTTCTGAGTCCAGGGTCCGCAGTTCAAAGTTGCCGGTCAAGTCTGATGCCGGGGCTTTTACTCACCACTGATGCTCAGCGTAGGGTCTGGTCATGGCGATGGCAACGCGCAGGCAGCGCCAGCGGCAGGGGCAGCTTTGGTACCGCGTATCTGGCGGAGGCTCCGGGCTATCGGCAAATCGCCGATTTAGACACAGGCTGCCAGGTCCCTTTTTCCTGTCTTTCTCACGCCGGTAGCCGCTTCAGCGTCTTCCGCGCTCGCTGCGACCACGGCCGTTCGCGCCTTCGCAGGTACCGTGGCATCGTAGGCTCCTTGTCCAGCACTTTCTGCGCCCACTCGCGGGCTTCGGCATTGCGGCCTTCCGAGGCAAGGAAATCGGCAAAGTTCAGATACGTTTCCGACAAGGTCGAAGTGACGGTCACGCGACGAAACAGAGCCTCAGCCTTCTCCTTTTGACCTGTGAGCGCGTAGGCATGCGCCAGCAGCGCCGGTCCGCGATTGAAATCGTAGTTCGGTTCCTTCGCAATCACCATTTCCAGGTCCGGCAGGGCGCCGGCGGCATCGCCGAGAAGAACGGCACAAACTCCGCGGCGATAGAAGCAATCGAGTGTGTTCGAGCGCGCGCCAATCGCCTTGTCAAAGGCTTCCCGGGCCTGCTGCAGCTTGCCTTCCTCCATGCAGAGTTCGCCAAGCTCCTCGTAGTTTCCGGCCGAGGGATTGTCCCGAATGGCAAGCTCGACAGCGGTGATGCGCTTGCGTCGTGAGATTCCCTTGAACGACTGATTCAGCAGACCTGCGTCCGGCAATATCTCGACGAAGATGTAGACAAGCGCGCCGATCGGCCCCAGAAACAGGATGACGAAGATCCAGTAGGTATCGGGGCGGCGGCGTATGAAATGAATAATCGCCGCGACCTGAAGAAGCAAGCCCCAGGGATAGAAAAGGTGCGTCAGGAGTCCCATGCAGTGATTGGTCCAGTACTCAGATTACAGGAGACGCGGCGCATCCGGCAGTCAACTTTGGCGGAACGCTGCCTCGCTGCTGGCTACCGGTACGACTCATCCCGGTGCACAACAAACTCCGGATAGGCATTCCCGCCAAGCTCATGCAGATCCATGCCGAGGCGCTCGCCGTCGAGGTCAACACGCAGCGGAAGCACCCGATTCACGAGCCAAAGAATGAGATAAATCAGCGGCAGCATCAGCCCAAGCAGCGTTGAGACACCGACCAGTTGCGCAACAAACTGGCCTGATTGCGGCGCGAAGATGCCCGCTGCGCAGAGTCCCCACAATCCTGCAGCCCCATGCACGCTGATCGCGCCGGACGGATCATCGATCGAAAGCGCCAGTTCAAACAACTCGACCATGAGCGGCGTAACAATGCCCGCGACGAGTCCTGCAAACAGAGCGGCCATTGGCCCGACAACTCCGGCGCACGCGCTCGAAGTCACCAACCCCGCAAGCCAGCCGTTTGCGCACAGGCTGGCGTCTGGCTTGCCGAAGCGAATGCGTGTGACAGAAAACGTGGCCGCCAGCGCCGCCGCAGCCGAGAGCATGGTGTTGATCGCCGTCACGACAAGAGCCGAGGGCGCCACATTGAGCCACAGCAGCGCGCCTGCCATGTTCCATGCCAGCCATCCGACAAGCGCGATCAGGCACCCGAAAAGGACATACACCACGTTGTGCCCCGGTATGGCGGTCGACAATCCCTCACGCGGAAATTTGCCTTTGCGTGGCCCGGCGATCCAAACCAGGGCCAGTGCCGCCAATCCGCCAAGCGCATGAACTGCCGCTGCGCCGCCTCCATCAAGAAATCCGGCTCCAAGCGGAATATTCACGCCAAGTTGGCCAAGCCAGCCGCCGCCCCAGGTCCAGTGCGCGACCAGCGGAAACAGTACCGCGCCGAAGATTGCTGCGATCACCGCGCCGGCCGGCAGCCGCAAACGATCCGCTCCCGATCCCCACGGGATCAAAGCCGCGAGAGCGACACAAAGCAATTCGAAGAGAATCGAGAGCTGCGCCTTCACCGGAGCGCCATTCAGCCCGCCCAGAAACAACGCCCCCGCGCCGCACCAGTTCCACGGTTTGCCCGCAAAGTGCAGTACATGATCGGCCGGCGTGCCCGCGGCAAACATACTCCCCGCAACCGCAAACGCAATCACCGCAGTCGAGATAACCACGAGGCTGCCCAGCAGCGATTGCGCCGCAGAGCGCGACCGTCCGAGGCCCGTATTCACCAGCGCAATCCCGGCAATCGCGAGCGGAGCAAGAAGCAACAGGCCCAGTGTGAACACGAACGAAGCTTCAGAGAAAGGCATCGGCGCAAGCGCGGTCATCGGTTCTCTCCGCGAATCTGCATGTGGCCCCGCACCGCAACCACCAGCCCCATAGCCTCAACAGCTATGCCGCACAGAACAAATGCCGTGCGTGGTGCCGAGGCAGGAAACAGGATCAATGCGGCGATGGAGAGAAAGAAACCAGCAGGCATCACCAGTAGACCGGCGTATTTCATGGCCTTCGTCCTTTCTGATCACAGAGCCACTTCACCGGGCTGATAGAGATCGGCCGTCGAACGTGTGTCCGCGGCAAAAGAATGCATGTATGGCAGAAGGCAACCGGATGAAGCGCTTTTATGAATTCTAAATGTTCGGGTTGATACCCTCGATGGAACCGTAATGGAGGTCTTCTTCATGTCTTTTCTCGACCGGCTGGCGCAGAACCCGCTGGGTGCTTTGGGTGTGCTCGCCATCGCCGCATTTCTTGAGGCCTGGGGCGACTCGTTTTTCCAGGCCGGCTTCTATCGCTCCACTGGATCCACGCGCGTTTTGATGCTGATCGCCGGCACCGCAGTCCTCGCGCTCTATGGCTCAACCGTGAACATTCCGCGCTTGGATTTCGGCAAGCTGCTCGGCATCTACGTGGTGCTGTTTTTCCTCGCCGCACAGTTACTGGCAAAGATTCGCTTCGGCCAATCGCCCACGCCGCCGGTCTACCTCGGCGGCGCGTTCATCGTGATCGGCGGAGCGGTGATGGCCTTTTGGAAGGCCTGATTCGTGACTGTTCATCCGGCATCGGGCACGGAGGCCATTCGTGCGAACATCCTGACACGATAGACTTCTGCCATTCCATGTGAATCGAGACAAACAATCATGAAGCGTATTGCGGTCGTCCTGGCACTCGCCGGTTTTGCGTGCATCGCGCACGCGCAACGCATTGAGGTTACCGTCCCCTCCACAAAGCCGCTCAATGGCCATCTCATCCTGGTCATCGCAAGAACCGACAAGCCCGAGCCGCGTATGAAACTCGCCGAGACCTACGATTCCGCGCAGGGCTTCGGCGTCGATGCTCAGGACCTTGCACCCGGCAGCACGCTTGTCATCGATGCAAAGACTTTAGGCTATCCGCGCCGCTCTCTCGCCGATCTCGATCCCGGCGACTATTACATCCAGGCCGTCTTCAACGTCTACGAGCAATTCCATCTGGCGTCGGGCAAAACCCTATGGCTTCCGCCCGACAAGGGAGAAGGGCAGCACTGGAACCGGAAGCCCGGCAATCCCTTCAACAAGCCGGTCAAAGTGCACTTCGATCCCAAAGCACAAATCCCCATCAGGATCACGCTTGACCAGGTGATCCCGCCCATCGAAGCCACGCCGGAAGATCCCCTCGTCATCGCGCAGCAGCAGCCCACCGCGAAGTGGCTCAAGTACGAGCGATTCCGCAGCGAGAAGCTCAGCGCATTCTGGGGCCGAGATGTCTCTCTCGCCGCGTGGATCCTGCTGCCCGACGGTTTCGACGAGCATCCCGACGCGAAGTTTCCCGTCATCGTCTACCAGGATCACTATTATCCCGGCATCCGTCCGGCGCAGTTCACGGCCGTACCGCCCGATCCCAAATCACCGCAGTTCCTCCGCCTGCAGAACGGCTATCGCCTCTTTCAGGACTGGACCTCCGGCCGTCTCCCGCGCGTGATCCTGATCTACGTCCAGAACGCGAATCCTTACTACGACGATTCCTATGACGTTGACTCCGCCAACGTGGGACCGTACGGCTCCGCCATCAACGACGAGCTCATCCCCGAAATCGAGAAGAAATATCGCGGTATCGGCCAGGGCTGGGCACGCGCCACTTACGGCGGATCGACCGGCGGATGGGAGGCTCTGGCAACGCAGGTCTTCTATCCGGACTTCTACAACGGCGCGTACGTCGCCTGTCCCGATCCCGTCGACTTCCACGCGTACCAGAACATCAATCTCTACGAAGATGCAAACGCTTTCGTCCGCAAGGGCGACTTCGGCCAGGTGCCCATCCCTGCTGATCGCAAGCCTGACGGATCGATCCTCGGTCTCAGCGGCGACGAGTATGCTTACGAGCTCGTGCTCGGCACGCACGGCCGTTCAACTGAGCAGTGGGATATCTGGCAGGCCGTGTTTTCGCCGGTCGGCGAAGACGGCTATCCCGCCCAGATCATCGATCCCATCACCGGCGCGATCGACAAAAAAGTGCTCTCCTATTGGCACGATCACTACGATCTTGCCGCAATCATGAATCGCGAATGGGCCACGCTTGGCCCCAAGCTCGAGGGCAAGCTCCACATCACTGTCGGCGACGGCGACACCTATTTCCTCAACAACGCAGTTCACATGCTGCAAAAGCAACTCGACGCCACGCGCAATCCCCACTCCGATGCAACCTTCCATTACGGTCCCGGCATGCCCCATTGCTACACCGGCGGCCCATCGGAGTACACCATGCAGCAGAACAATGCCGACTGGACCCAGCGCGTCCTGCCGCAGATGGTCGAGCACATGCTGGCCACCGCTCCTGCGGGTGCCGATACCAAGTCCTGGCGCTACTGAACGAGTGCGAATACAGGCCGGAATGAATCCCATTTTCTGGGACGCGCAGAGAGCGTTGAATCAGCGAAACTCTGCGCGTTTCGTTTTGCTGGAGCATATTTCTGTTTCAAGAGATTACAAAAAGTTGGGCAGCATAAACATTTTTTGTTCTCTCAACTGTTGAGGGCGTTACAGATACACCTCTGGCTGCTATATTGAGATTTCGGGGTCGTCCGCCTGCCAGGTGAGTACTATCCGAAATCAGAATCTAACCACAACCTATGTGACCGCTGGCACAGCGCGCACAAACGACCGGACAACGAACAACAAGCAGGAAAGCATTCAATGGCGCAGATATTTGACCGCAGCTCCAATGCTTTGGCTCGAGCAAGCCTGGTGCTGACGGGTCTGATTGTGATTGCACTCGGAGTGACGCTCGATCAGTTGCAGCGCTCTCCATGGGTTACTCGACAAGGTCAGCGTCCGGAACAACCGGTGCCTTTCAGCCATAAACATCACGTGATGGGCCTTGGACTGCAGTGCCAGTACTGCCACACCACCGTCGAAAAGTCCAGCTACGCCGGGATTCCCCCCACCAAGACCTGCATGAACTGCCACGCGCAGATCTGGACCAATGCCGCGCTGCTGCAGCCTGTCCGCGAAAGCTGGGCCACAGGGCAGTCGCTCGCGTGGATCAAGGTGCATGACCTTCCTGACTATGTCTACTTCAGCCATGAAATCCACGTGAACAAGGGCATCGGCTGCGCAAGCTGCCACGGTCGCGTGGACCAGATGCCGCTGATGTATGCGCAGAACACGCTGCAGATGGAGTGGTGCCTCAACTGCCACCGCAATCCGGCAAAGAATCTGCGCCCCACCGGCCAGATCTACAACATGGCCTGGGAAGCGCCGGCCGATGATCGCCCCGTGTGGTGCTCCGTGAATGACGTGAAGTCCGGCACGCCGACGGCCCAGAGCGTGAACTGCACAACGAAGGACCCGACCGGCGAAGGCCTCCAGGTGGCTTCGTTGCAGATGCCCTCTGCCGTGGCCGCCAATGGCCAGGCCGGCGACGCTCCGGCCGCAATGGTTCCCGCCGCTGTGCTGCACTACGAGAAATTCACCAGCCAGGATCAACTGGGCCTCTTCCTTCTGAAGCAGTACCACATTCGCACTCCGAACGAGCTGAGCAGTTGCGAGGTTTGCCATCGATGAGTCGCGATCCGATGAACACCGGCATCAACGAAACGGGGAACACCGTGGAGATGGAGAAAAGCAAGGAGAGCCTTGCTGAAAACAGCGCGCCAATGACCCTCGAGCAGGTGCGCGCAGAGCTGAAGACTACGGCGCAGAAGCGCTACTGGCGCTCGGTGGACGAGCTCGAGAACACGCCGGATTTCCAGGCTGCCGTGGAGCGCGAGTTTCCCGCCGCAGCGCAGGAGTGGGTCGACCCGGTTTCACGCCGCGGCTTCCTCAAGCTGATGGGTGCATCCATGGCGCTGGCGGGCCTCTCCGGATGCACCAAGCAGCCCGACGAGCCGATCTATCCCTACATCAAGGCGCCGGAAGACCTGGTGCTGGGCAAGCCGAATTACTTCGCGACAATCAATCCGCTGCCGACCGGCGGCGTGCCGCTCCTGGTCAAAAGCGACCAGTATCGCCCTATCAAGGTCGACGGCAATCCCGATCACAGCTACAACCATGGCTCTTCCGATGTCTTCTCGCAGGGCGCGCTGCTCGATCTCTACGATCCTGACCGCTCGCAGCACGTCACCTTCGAGGGCGAGAACCGCGAATGGGCCGAGTTTGCCCAGCAGATGCGCGACAAGGTGACCAGCACGAAAGACGGCACCGGGATCTATTTCCTGAGCGCGACCATTACGTCGCCCACGCTGGCGCGGCAGTGGAAGGCCGTGCAGGCCGCGTATCCGAAGGCGAAGCTGGTGCAGTACGACCCCGCCATCGCCGCCACCTTTATCGCGAAAGGCTACAACGTCCAGTACAAATTGTCCGGCGCCGACGTGCTCGTCTCGCTCGATGCCGATTTCCTCTCCGGAGCAACCTACCCCGGATTCCACAAGCTTGTCGCCGACTACGCCGGCCGGCGCAAGAATCCGGCGAACGGCATGAACCGCCTCTACGCGGTCGAAAGCTCGCCGACCACCACCGGCATGAAAGCCGAGCATCGTCTCGGCCTCCGCGCCAGCGAGGTCCCGGCGTTCGCCGCCGAACTTGCAAAGGCAGTAGGAGCTTCCGGAGTTGATGCGCCCCCGCACGAGTGGACGGCCGAGCAGCAGAAATTCCTCGCCGCTCTCGCCAGGGACCTCAAAGCCAACGCCGGCAAAAGCGCTGTACTCCCCGGCCTCTACCAGGACGAATCGGTTGCGGCGCTGGCTCTCGCCATCAACCAGGCGCTCGGCAACGTCGGCAAGACCGTCATCGTCTCCTCCGAGCCCGCCATTCCAATCCCCAGCGATCAGAACGCCGACTTCAAGGCGCTGATTGCCGATCTGAATGCCGGCAAGGTGGACTGGCTCGTCATCCTGAACTCGAATCCCGTCTACTCGGCCCCGGTCGATCTTGGATTCACCGATGATCTGCTGAAGAAGGCGCAGATGGTGGCGCATCTCGGTTCGCATTACGACGAGACCGGTCGCCTTGCGCAGTGGCACATCCCCGCGGCGCACTTCCTCGAGTTCTGGTCCGACGCCCGCGCCTACGACGGCACGGTATCGATCGTGCAGCCCATGATTGACCCGCTCTACGGCGGCAGAAGCGCGCACGATGTCTTCCAGACGCTGCTCGACGAGCCGCAACTTGGCGGCTACCAGGCCGTTCGCGCCACGCAGAAGGAAAACATCAAGGGCGACTTCGAGACCGGCTGGCGCAAGGTGCTTCACTCCGGCTGGATCGACGGAACCACCTACGCCACCGGCGGGACGGCAACGGCAGGAATGCCCAGGGTCTCCACGCCGAATCCAAAAGATCAGCTCGAGATCATCTTCCGTCCCGACCCCAATGTTTACGACGGCCGCTGGTCCAACGTCGGCTGGTTGCAGGAGCTTCCAAAGCCCGTCACCAACCTGAGCTGGGACAACGCGGCAATCGTCTCCGGCGCGACGCTCTCCAAGCTGAACCTCGAAGAGGACGACATTGTCGAGATCAGCAACGGCGGCGGCAAGGTGAAGGCTCCGGTAATCGTCGCTCCCGGCCATCCCGAAAACTCAGTCACTCTTTATCTCGGCTACGGCCGTGAGTTTGCCGGACGCGTTGGCTCCGGCGCGGGCTTCAACGCCTACCTCGTTCGCACCATCGGTGAGCCGTTCTACGCGACCGGCGCCATCAGGAAGCTCGACGGCAAATGGGGCGTCGCGATCACCAAGAGCCACTACCAGGATCATCGCGGCAAGAACCTCACCGAGCACGGCAACGAGAACTGGTCGCTCGAGGCAGTCGAAGCCCTCGGCCCGCGCGGCATCGTCCGCTACGCCACGCTCGAGGACTTCAAGGTCAATCCCAACTTCGCGCACGAAGGTGAAGGCCGCGAAACGCCTTCCCTCGATACAACGATCTTCCCCAACTGGCAGTACAACGGCAACAAGTGGGGCATGTCTGTCGACATGAACAGTTGCACCGGCTGCAACGCCTGCATCGTGGCCTGCTACGCCGAGAACAACATTCCGGTGGTAGGCAAACAGCAGGTGCGCATCGGCCGCGACATGCAGTGGCTGCGCATCGACACTTACTTTGAAGGCGATCTGGCCGCGCCGCGCGCCCACTTCCAGCCCATGACCTGCCAGCACTGCGAGAACGCCCCCTGCGAGCAGGTCTGCCCGGTTGGAGCCACGGTGCACACGCCCGAAGGCCTCAACACCATGGTCTACAACCGCTGCGTGGGCACCCGCTACTGCTCCAACAACTGCCCGTACAAAGTGCGCCGCTTCAACTTCCTGCTCTACTCCGACTACGAAACCGAGAGCCTCAAGCTCATGCGCAACCCCGATGTTTCGGTGCGTTCGCGCGGCGTGATGGAGAAGTGCAGCTACTGCGTGCAGCGCATCAACGCGGCCAAGATCGAGGCAGACAAAGAGAACCGCCCGATCCGCGACGGCGAAATCGTCACGGCCTGCCAGCAGGCATGCCCGGCATCGGTCATCACCTTCGGCAATCTCAACGACAAGACCAGCAAGGTGGCGAAACTGAACGAGGACAAGCGTATGTATCAGGTCATTGCCGACCAGAACACGCGTCCCCGCACCCGCTACCTCGCAGAGGTCTTGAATCCGAATCCTGAACTTGAACAGCGGCCGGTGGAACACGCGCCGGAAAAGGGTTGAAGTCACGATGGCGACCAGTGAAATCAGAAGAGGCGACCCTGGCATCGATCCCAAGACCGGAGAATTCCGGGTCATCGGGCAGGGCGAGACCTTCAAGTCGGTAACTGAAAAAATCACGCGCATTGTGCTTACCCCGCACACGCCGCTGGGCTGGCTTGCTTTTTTTGGAATCGCCGGCGCCGGCGCTACCGCGCTGTTGGTAGCAGTCACATGGCTGTTCCTTGTGGGCGTAGGAATCTGGGGCATCACGCAGCCGGTGGCCTGGGGCTTCGCCATCATCAACTTCGTGTGGTGGATCGGTATCGGCCATGCCGGCACGCTGATCTCGGCCATTCTGCTGCTCTTCAAGCAGACCTGGCGCAACTCCATCAGCCGCTTTGCCGAGGCCATGACCATCTTCGCCGTGGTCTGCGCCGGAATGTTCCCGCTGATCCACGTCGGCCGTCCATGGCTCGGATACTGGCTCTTCCCCATTCCGCTCACCATGAACGTGTGGCCGCAGTTCCGGTCGCCGCTGCTATGGGACGTCTTCGCAGTTTCGACTTACGCCACTATCTCGGTCGTGTTTTGGTACATCGGAATGATTCCCGACTTCGGGACCTTCCGCGATCGGTCCGAGAACAAGATCGCCCAGTACTTCTACGGAATTCTCTCCTGGGGCTGGCGCGGTTCGATCCGGCACTGGATGCGTTACGAGACTGCATCGTTGCTGCTCGCCGGACTCGCAACGCCGCTGGTGCTCTCGGTGCACACCGTCATCAGCTTCGACTTCGCTGTGGCCGTCCTGCCCGGCTGGCACACCACCATCTTCCCGCCCTACTTCGTTGCCGGCGCCATCTACTCCGGTTTTGCGATGGTGCTCACGCTGGCGATTCCGTTGCGCAAGTTCTACCATCTCGAGTCGCTCGTCACCGAGCGCCATATCGACAACATGGGCAAGGTCATGCTCGCCACCGGCTTCATCGTGGCTTACGGCTACGGCATGGAAGCCTTCATGGCCTGGTACTCGGCCAACCACTGGGAAGCGTTCACCTTCTGGAATCGTGCCTTCGGTCCCATGGGATGGTCCTATTGGACGCTGATCATGTGCAATCTGGCCATTCCGCTCACGACGCTCTGGTCGCGCAAGCTGCGCACGAACATCACGTACATGTTCATCCTCTCGATCATCGTGAATACGGGCATGTGGTTCGAGCGTTTCGTGATCGTCGTAACGAGCCTCTATCGCGATTTCCTTCCGTCTTCGTGGGGCACCTATCGCGCCACGAAGTGGGACTACATGACCTTCGTCGGAACGCTGGGCTTGTTCACCACCCTGTTCCTCCTGTTTGTTCGCTTCCTGCCCATGATTCCCATGAATGAAGTTCGTATGTTGCTGCCCGCGGCCAAGATCAAGCCGAAAGCGGCAGCGGGAGCTGGTGATTAATGCCGTCACGTGAAGGAACCTACGGCCTGCTGGCCGAATTCGAAACTCCAGGCGATCTGGTTCGCGCTGCACGCCAGGCACGCGAAGACGGATGGCGCCGCATGGATTGCTACACACCTTATCCCGTGGAAGAAGCGGCGGAGGCTATCGGCTTCCATCGCAACCGTGTTCCACTCGTCACCCTCATCGGCGGACTCATGGGGTTGGCGGCCATGTTCTCCATGGAGACATGGATCTCCGTCATCGCCTACCCAATCAATGTTGCTGGACGCCCGCTGTACTCCTGGCCGGCCTTCGTCGTGCCGGCGTACGAATGGACGATTCTCTGGGCCGGCTTGTCGGCAGCATTCGGTATGCTCGCCCTGAATGGTTTGCCGCAGCTCTATCATCCGCTTTTCAACGCGCCGAATTTTCGCGATGGCGCGACCACCGATAAATTCTTCCTCTGTCTCGAGGCGCTCGATCCGAAGTTCGATCTGGTCGAATCGAAGCGCTACCTTGAGACTCTGTCTCCGGTCTCGGTCGAGGAGGTGGAGTACTGATGAGACTCAACCACCTCAAGAAAACTCCGGCGTTGTCTATGGCCGCAGCCGCAGCTCTGCTGCTCATCGCCGGCTGCCGCCAGGACATGCACAACCAACCAAAGATGATTCCGCAGCGCGGTTCTGACTTTTTCGCCGATCATCGCGGCGCGCGGCCCCAGGTGCTCAACACCGTGGCCCGCGGCCAGTTAGACGAAGACAGCTACTTCTCGACAGGCGTCATCCAGGGCCCCAACGGCTATCGCGAAGAGCAGAACGTGATGCCGTTCCCCGCCACGATGGAGGTGCTCGAACGCGGCCAGGAGCGCTTCAACATCTACTGCACTCCATGCCACTCGCGCGTCGGCAATGGCCTGGGCGAAATTGTGCAGCGCGGCTACAAGCCCGCGGCAAACCTGCATGACCAGGTGCGCATGTCGCAGCCCATCTCGCACTACTTTTACGTGATGACGCACGGCTACGGCGCCATGCCCGACTACTCCGCGCAGCTCACGCCGGAAGATCGCTGGGCTGTTGCCGCCTACATCCGCGCATTGCAGTTGAGCCAGGCGGCCACTACTGCCGATGTACCTGCCGGCGCCCACGTGCAGAGCCTCAAGGATCTTGCCGCCGAGGAGGGCCATCCCGATTACGCGGCGCCCTGGATGCTTCCTGCAACGGCCGTGCAGGCATACCCGCCCATCAAGTCTGAAGGGATTCCGGCCATGGCTCCGGCCTACCCTGCCGACCCGAAGATCGAGATTCCAGCAAGCAAACCGGCTCCCGCGGCCGTGAAGTAAGGATTGAGTTCAATGGCTCACGACACACACGGTGCATCACACGCCAAAACGCTTCCCGCCGATCTCAGCGCGCCGGCGTTTGTCGACGGATGGCGTTCGCGCGCTCTGATGGTGGGAGCGGGGGCGGCAATCGTCGCCGTGATTCTCGCTTTTCTCGGGCAGACGCAGGACCAACTCGGATGGGATCATTTCTTCCGCGCTTACATGCTCGGCCTGACGTTCACATTCGGATCCTGCGTCGGCGGACTCGCTCTCTTGATGGTGCAGTATTGTTCCGGCGGCAAATGGGGCTTGCTGCTACGGCGGCCTCTCGAAGCAATGTCACGGACGCTGCCCTTGATCATTATTTACTGGCTGGGCTCGCTCTTGTTCATAAAGCGGATATACCTGTGGGCGCGTTATACGAATCCGTCGGACACGATGGCCGCCCTGAAAGCAGGCCTGATCAATGAAGCGCAGGCGCACTGCCTCAACTTCAAGCGTCCAATGCTGAATCCCACAACCTACATGATCGCAATTGCGATATGCTTCGCGATCTGGTGGCTGTATATGTCGCGGCTCAACACGCTAGGCCTTCGTCGCGATCACGAATCGCCCGACACCACGCCCTTCTGGATCAAGAAGCTCGAAAACATCAGCGGTCCGGGCATCGTGGTCTACTCGCTGACGATGACCGCGGCTGTCATCTACTGGGTCATGTCGATGGACGTGACCTGGTTCTCGTCGGTCTATGGCCTGTTGTTCCTTGTTGGAGAGGGCTACCAGGTTCTGGCCCTGGCGGTCATGACATCGATCAGCCTCTCGAAGGCTGAGCCTTTCAGGACTATTCTTCGCCCGGTGGAACAGCACGACCTGGGCAAGTTGATGTTTGCGTTCGTCATGCTGAACATCTACCTGGCCTTCGGACAGTTCCTCATTATCTGGTCCGGCAACCTGCCCGATGAGATCAACTGGTATCTGGATCGCATTCGCGGGGACTGGGGCGTCATCATCACCCTCGATTTCATCTTCCACTGGGTGATTCCGTTCTCGTTGTTGCTCTCGCGCGACATCAAGCGCAACAAGAAGCGCCTCGTCCGCGTTTGCCAGTGGATGATCTTCGCCAAGGCTTTCGACCTCTTCTGGCTGATTGAGCCGAATTTCAAGGATGCCGCCCGCAATCTGCACTTCAGCTGGGGGATTCTCGAATACATCGCTGTTCCTGTTGCGATGGTTTCCATCTGGGTCGCGTACTTCAGCATGCAATTGAAGGCACGCGCACTGGTGCAGACCAACGATCCGCACGTCGTAGAGATTCTGGAGCCTGAACATGTCCACGCTTGATCACAACGAATCTGACGAGAACAAAAGGCTGGGCTCGCATGGCCCCTCGGACATCGATGCTTCCGCCGGCTACGAGCAGACCGACGTCAAGGTCACGGGCATCATCGTCTTCCTTACGTCGCTCGCGATCTTTGTCGCGGTGACCGGCGTGGTGACGTACGGCATCGGCAAGCTCATCAACGCGCATCTCGACAAGGAAGACGGACCCACCAGCAAGTGGACCCAGGACACCGACAAGGAAATCCGCAAGCTCGGCAACTTACCGACTAATCCCGAGTTGCAGGACAAAATTGCGCAGATGACGAAGAAGTTTCCGACGCCGCGTGTCCAGACCGACGACGGCAATCAGGATGTCGCCGACCTGCACGCCCGTGAAGACCTGCTTCTCGACAACTACACGTGGGTCGATCAGTCAAAGGGCACGGTCCGGATTCCCATTGAGCGGGCAATGGAGATCATCGCGCAGAAGGGTCTGCCCGTAGCGCCGCCCGTCCAGCAGGCGCCGCTCCTCGCGGGCGATAACAAGCCAACCATTACGGTGCCGCTCACCAGCGGTTTCGCGCGCACCGCCTATGAACAGGATCAGGCCGCAGCACAACAGGCCGAAGAGCAGCAGAAGCACGAGCAGTAAACCGCAGAAGGTGAATCGCAGTATGCATAACAGTAGCAGTGCGAAAAGGATCGGGCGCAAAGGCCACGTGTTTGCAGCAGTAGCGCTCCTGTGCCTTTCCGCGCTGACGCCTTCCCTGAAGGCGCAGGTTTCGAGTTACGGCGACAAGGAGACAGGACCCGCGAATGACAAACCGCCGGCGATTCTGAACGGCGTCGGCATCGCGCAGCACCTCAATCAGCAGCTTCCGTTCGACCTGACCTTTACCGACGACACCGGCAGGCAGGTCGAGCTCGGCAGCTACTTCGGAAGAAAGCCCGCCATCCTCGCGCTGGTCTACTACCAATGCCCCATGCTGTGCTCTGAAGAGCTGAACGGCCTTACCGGCGCATTGCAGATGGTTGACGAAGTCCCCGGCCGCGACTTCGACATCGTCGTCGTCAGCATCGACCCCACCGAGGGCACCGACCTCGCCGCCGCCAAGAAGCGCAGCTACCTCAAGCGCTACGGGCATCCCGAGACCGCCGGCGGCTGGCACTTCATGACTGGCACGCAGCCAAATATCGACGCGCTCACCAAGGCTGTCGGATTTGGCTATATCAAGATTCCCGGCCCCGACGGCAAGCTCACGCAGTTCGCGCACGCCAGCTCCATCCAGATCGTCACCGCGCAGGGAAAAATCGCGCAGTATTACATGGGTGTGGAGTACTCGCCGAAGGACATCCGCCTGGGCCTCGTCGAAGCTTCAAACAACCACATCGGCTCGCCGGTGGACAACATTCTTACGTACTGCTATCACTACGATCCCCAGACCAACAAACACTCGCTCATCATTGCGCGCGTCGTACAACTTGGCGGAGCAATGACCGTGATTATGCTGGGCGGTTTCATGTGGATTATGTTCCGCCGCGACTACCGGCGGGCACATGAGCAACTTGCTTCAGGAACAAAGGTGAACGGATAACGCAATGCACATCAGTTCAGTACTCTGGCAATTTCTCGTCAAGTGGTTGACGAACTTTGCGCTATATCCGCCCGAGGCGTCGAAAATCGCGCCCCAGTTTGACGCGCTGTACTTCTTCATGATCCTGGTGAGCCTCATCGGCCTGACAGTTGTCATTCTGCTCGTGACCAGCTTCTCGATCATGTACAGCAAGAAGCGCCACCCCGTAGCGGTCCAGATCGAGGGCTCCACGATGCTCGAGGCCACGTGGACCATCATTCCGCTCGGCCTGTTCCTCGTCATGTTCGTCTGGGGCGCGCTCATTTATTTCCGCGTCTACACCCCGCCGGCCAACGCCATGAACATCTACGTCGTTGGCAAGCAGTGGATGTGGAAAGCCGAGCACCCGGGCGGCCAGCACGAGATCAACTCGCTGCACATCCCCACCGGCCGCGCCATCCAGCTCACGCTCATCTCGCAGGACGTCTTCCACAGCTTCTCGATTCCCGCCTTCCGCGTGAAGCGCGAAGCCATCCCCGGCCGCTACACCACGGTCTGGTTTGAGGCCACCACGCCCGGCACTTACCACCTCTTCTGCACGCAATACTGCGGCACCGATCACTCCCACATGATCGGGGACATAGTCGTCATGACTCCCGAAGATTACAAAAAGTGGCTCCAAAGCTCCACCAGCGGCGCCTCTCTCGCGCAGAATGGTGAGCGTCTCTTCGCCAGCCTCAGTTGCGCGGCCTGCCACAACACCCGCCCCGATGCGCGCGGCCCCAATCTCGCCAACGTCTACGGCGCGAAACTCACATTGGCCAATGGACAGGCCACGCTCGCCGACGAAGCCTACATTCGCGAAGCAATTCTGAATCCCTCGCAGCACAACATCGAGGGTTATGCGCCGATCATGCCCACCTACCAGGGCCAGATCAGCGAAGACGGCGTGTTCGCGCTCGTCGAATACATCAAGAGTCTCAACTCCGATTACCGCGTTCAGCAGACGACCACCACGACAACTCTGCTGCCGGAAAGTGAAGGCAAGACAACGCCCGCCGGACAAAAGCCCGCTGGGCAGGGGATGGTGAAGCAATGAGTAGCAGCACAATCGTCAGTCTTCCCGATCAGTCGACCGCCCGCGTCCCGAAGATGAACTTCATCTCGAAGGAGAATGGCCTGCTGAGCTGGCTGCTGACCGGCGACCACAAGCGGATCGCAATCCTGTACCTCGTCTCGATCACGTTCTTCTTCTTTATCGGAGGAGCGCTGGCCGGACTCATCCGACTTGAGTTGCTCACGCCGCAGTCTGACCTGATGGCCACCGACACCTATAACAAGGTGTTCACCATGCATGGCATCATCATGATCTTCTTCTTCCTGGTGCCGTCAGTGCCCGCCACGCTGGGCAATTTCTTCATCCCCATGATGATCGGCGCCAAAGACCTCGCGCTCCCTAAAATCAATTTGCTCAGTTGGTATCTCTACATCGCAGCCGGCATCCTGGCTCTCTACTCGATGATGACCGGCGGCGTCGACACCGGCTGGACCTTTACCACCCCGCTTTCGACGCACTACCTGAACACAAATGTTGTCTCTACCGGCCTTGCGATATTCATCGCCGGATTCAGTTCCATCTTCACCGGCCTCAACTTCATCGTCACCATCCACAAAATGCGCTGCCCCGGCATGACCTGGTTCCGCATGCCGCTCTTCGTCTGGGCGCACTACGCCGCCAGCATCCTTATGGTGCTGGGAACCCCGGTCGTGGCCATAGCCCTCGTGCTGGTCGTTCTGGAACGCGTGGCGGGCATCGGCGTATTCGATCCCACCAAGGGCGGCGACCCGCTGCTCTTCCAGCACCTCTTCTGGTTCTACTCGCACCCGGCCGTCTACATCATGATTCTCCCCGGCATGGGCGTCATCTCCGAGACCATCTCCACCTTTAGTCGAAAGCGCGTCTTCGGTTACACGGCCGTCGCGTTTTCGTCGGTGGCCATCGCTGTCTTCGGATTCTTTGTCTGGGCGCACCACATGTTCATCATGGGCATCTCCAACTACTCCATGCTGGTGTTCTCGCTGCTCACCATGCTGGTCGCGGTGCCCTCTGCCATCAAGATTTTCAACTGGGCCTTCACGCTCTACAAAGGTTCCATCACCTTCGAAACGCCCATGCTCTACACCTTCGGCTTCATGGGCCTGTTCACCATCGGCGGACTCACCGGCGTCTTCCTTGGAACCTCCGGCACCGACATTCACCTCACCGAGACCTACTTCATCGTTGCCCACTTCCACTTCGTCATGGTGGGCGGCATGTTGATGGCGTTCCTCGCCGGCATCCACTTCTGGTGGCCCAAGATGACCGGCCGCATGTACCCGGAGAAGATCTCGCAGTTCGCAGCCGTCGTCACCTTTATCGGATTCAACTTCACATTCTTCCCGCAGTTCATTCTCGGCACCCTCGGCATGCCCCGTCGTTACGCCTCCTATCCGCCGGAGTTCCAGATTCTCAACGTCTTCTCCACCGCGGGCGCAACAATCCTCGGCGTAGGCTATCTCCTGCCGCTGCTCTATCTCACCTGGTCACTCAAGTACGGTGAGATCGCCGGTGAGAATCCGTGGCAGGCAACCGGCCTCGAGTGGCAGACGCAGTCACCGCCGCTCACCGAAAACTTCCCCGCAATCCCGATCATGGACCACGAAGCGTACGACTACGAGTGGCTAGAAGGCCAGAAGGAGAAAGTAGCCAGTGTCGGATAGCCAGGTAGTCACGGGTAACGAGGTCGTCGTGCACGACGCGGCGGAAGGTGCTCACCACGAGCACCTGCCCTACCAGCGCCACCACTTCGAAACCTACGCGCAGCAGAGCGACGCCACCAACTTCGCCATGTGGCTCTTCCTGCTGACCGAAATCATGTTCTTCGGCGGCCTCTTTACCGCCTACCTCATCTATCGCAACTGGTACTACCCGGCCTTCGTTGTCGCGTCGCACCAGTTGGACGTCGTCTGGGGCACGCTGAACACGCTGGTCCTTATCATTTCCAGCTTCACTATGGCCATGGGCGTGTGGTGCGCAGAGACACGTCGCCGCAGAGGCTTGGTCATCTCTCTCTCACTTACATTCATTCTCGGCCTTGCCTTTTTGGGCATTAAGTCGATCGAATGGGGCGAGAAGATTGAAAAGCATCACGTTCCCGGATTCCACTACAGCCTGCAAACATTCCTTGATCCGGCATCGGACCCCAAGGTGCATAAGGAGTACCCGAAAGACCAGCCGCTGCGGCTCGATATGGCGCGGCACACAGAGATTTATTTCTTCCTCTACTTCGCCATGACGGGCATGCACGCGCTGCACATGGTCATCGGAGTCGGGATACTGGTCTTCATGATCGTTCGGGCCCGAGCCGGAGCCTACACGACCGGGCACGTCACATTCGTCGAGAACTTCGGCCTGTATTGGCACTTCGTCGACATCATCTGGATTTATCTCTTTGCCCTGCTGTACCTCATCAGCAGGCATCCATAAAGGACCAATGCCATGAGCGAACATCACACGCCGGAACAGGAATCGCCCGAGCAGCACGAACGCGAGCATCACATCGTCGGCCCCAAGGTCTATGTTGTGATTCTGTTCGGTCTTCTCCTGGGAACAGCATTGACGGTCTTGGCTTCGTTCTGGGAGCTCGGCATCTTGAATCCCATTATTGCTCTGGCCATCGCCACGGCGAAGGCGATGCTGGTCGTGCTCTTCTTCATGCACGTGAAGTACTCCACCAAGCTCACCAAGCTCACCGTGTGCGCAGGAATCTTCACGTTCGTCATCCTTATCGGAATGACCCTCTCCGATTACATGACCCGCGCCTGGGGACGCTGGTAAATTCAGCTTCCCGCCATAGGCCAGCAGCTCCAAAGGCCGGTTTGTACATGCCTGAACATCCGGGCCATCGGCTGAGAGACAGACCTTTCAAATCAGTCGGACCAGCAACGAGCGCGTTTGTTGACCTGCATCAATTGCTATTGAACGATTTGCTCAAAGAGCTTCGGCGCGAATTCTTTCAGATCGCGGCGCCACGTCTGCCACTCGTGCGACGTCCCTGGCGACTCGTAAAAGACGTGCTTGATCTTTGCATCATTGAGAGACTCATGCAGCCGCACAAGCCCGGCATGCATCATCGCCGGTTCTTCCGTTCCCACGCCGATCCACAGCAGATGCACTCTCTTTGCGAACGCGTCAGGATTCGCCAGAGCTCCGTGGAATGCTGTCTTCGGGTCTAGTTTTTCATTGCCGAGCACGAGCGGCCCTGCAGCTCCGCTGAAACCTCCTATATAGGAGAAGAGATCGAGATGATCGAAGGTGACCTGGAAAGTCTGCATCCCTCCCATGGAGAGGCCGGCCATTGCCCGGTGATCGCGGTCAGGTATGGTCCTGAATTTCGAGTCGATGAACGGGATCAGCGCCTGCGTGATGTCGTCTTCAAAGGCTGCCGCCATCTCCTGCATGGCGCGCATGGCTTCAGGCGAACCGAAGGGTTTTCCTGTCAGGTCAGGAACAGGCTGTCCTGCACGTCGCGCGTAACCATTTGCCATCACAATGATCATCGGCTTGCAGAGTCCACCTTCGATAAGGTTGTCGAGAATGAAGTTGGCGTGCCCCTGCCTGGTCCATCCCGTCTCGTCTTCCCCGGCACCGTGCTGCAGATATAAAACTGGATACCGCATCTTCGTCTGCGTATCGTAGCCCGGCGGCGTGTACACCATTGCATGCCGCCAGGTCCCCGTCACGTCCGAGTGGTACCAGACCTCGCGAACTTGCCCATGAGGCACCTCCTGCGCCGAGTAATAGATCGATCCCGCCTCGGGAACTTCGATGCCGCTCACATCCCTGCCTCCGCCGTAAAACGCATGGCTGGCCGGATCGGCCACCTCCCCGCCGTCGATGATGAACGTGTAGTAGTGGAATCCCGGCACAAGTGGCGGCGTCGTCGCAGTCCAGAACCCGTCCGCCTGCTTCTCCATGTCCAGCTTCGGCCCGCTCCAGAAGTTCAGTCTTACCTTGGTCGCATCTGGCGCCTTCACACGAAATTCGGCGCGGCCTTCACTGTTGACACGCGGATACTGCGCATCCAAAACGTTCGTGGTAGCAGGCTTGTAGTCGCCCGGGCCCTGCGCCCAACACAGACTCGAAGTCACCAATATGAGCATTCCGACGAGCTTCATGATCCTCACTCTCCGCCACAAAGCACATTCCTGCACAGCCTGGGACGATTGTCATGGGCCATAGCGCTTGCGCTTTTCGGTCAAACGCATACTACTCTCAAAAACGAAAATGCGTGCCCCAAGTCTCGCTTCTGACCGGGGCCCCCAACCGGGGCAATCACCGCCCACACGGAAATAACTACTTGATTGACACCCGCCGCGAGGTGTTGTCAAAGATACAACTTCCGGTTGGTCCACAATCCACCCGAAACCCCTTAGACGCAAGGCATGGAGTGGTTGGTGAAACAGCACCTTCTCTGAATTGTGGTTGATGTCACTGTTGAACGAGAAGGCGGGCCTGGCCAATGCCAGACCCGCTTCCCGGGGGGCACGATGCAGGTGGCGCGGATCCAAATGCAGATCTGCGACGCCACCGGCATCATGCACACTCACGCTGTATTGCCGTTAGCGGTTGCCCGCCAGTCCAGCTGGCTTTCCGTCCGAGCTTGCTCTACTGCTTGAGCTCAAACACTACTCCGCAGCCTGTGCCAGCGGGCGATGAGCACAGCAGATCCCCACCGGCCTGGGTTGTGCCGTACAGGTTGCCCCGAGGATCCATGATCAAAACTGCGCCGGGATTCCCTCCATCAGCCATGTCGGTAAAGTTGTAGAGCACCTTTTCGCTGCCCTTGGGGGTTATCTGGAACACTGTGCCGGCGTTAGCAGTCCCACCGAAGTAGGTTGTGCCGTACAAGTTTCCATCCGCGCCCCACGACATGCCTGACCACGGAGATGCCCCATCGGCTCCACCCGTAAAGGTATGCAGAATTGTCATATTTCTCTTGCTATCCAGCTTGAAGGCTACGCCGCAGAAGCAAGTGGGATCGCCACCGAGTTCGTTGTCGCCATAAAGGTTACCCTTGTCGTCAAGCAGTAAAGGTCCGTTAGGCAGAAACCCATCCGCTCCACCCGTGAAGGTGTACAGCGTCTTCATATCCCCCTTCCTGTCCAGCTTGAACACGACTCCGCAACCACTCCCGAAGCAAACCGCTGGATTCGAAGCACTCCCGCCGTATTGCGCTGCGCCGTAAATGTTGCCCGAATCGTCCATGGTCAAGAAGGGAAACGGGATTGCTCCATCGGGCACACCACTGAAGCTGTGAAGCACGGTTTCATTCCCTCCCCTGTCCATCTTGAAGACGACGCCACAGCCGTACCCGTCCCACCACCCCCCAGGGCAGCTCATATCTCCACCAACACTTGCTAGACCGTAGAGATTGCCATCAGAGCCCATCGTCACGCTTGCCGGCATTCCCCCGTCCATTCCCCCGGTGAAACTGTAAAGGACCGTCTCCTTCCCGCTTCTATCCAGCTTGAACACCACTCCGCAGCCCTGCAACCCATAAAGGGCTGCGGCGTCGCAGGACAAACCGCCATCTTGAGTAGTTCCGTAGAGGCTGCCCTCCTCGTCCTGCACTAAGATCGAATCGGGCTCGGCCCCATCCGGGCCCCCAGTGAAGGTGTACAGAATCGTCTCGTCGCCGTTCTTGTCTAGCTTAAACACTGTCCCGGAGCCCCCGGAGCCATTAAAACCTCCGTAAGGGCCTCCATAGGCGGTAGTGCCGTAAAGAGTGCCATTCAGGTTAAGCAATGGGTTGAAATAGGGCATTGCCCCATCGTATGCGGAGCCCATAAACGTGTGCAGTACTGCAAAACTTCGCGCTTGTGACTGATTGCTAATCTGACTTTCCTGCGCGGCGAGCCGAAGCGTGCCCGCCAGTACGGCGAGAACCGCAACTGCGACCAATAACAGTAAGCTGCGGGATTTTGAACATAGCTTTGGATTGATGTGCATTGTGTCCCCCCTTTTGATTCGCTGCCAATTTCGTGAGCAGCGGTAAACGCCGCTCGCGATGCTCAGCAATCTGCACCCTGGCCGCAGTTTTGGCCATCCACTGGCGATCAATTCCAAATCAATTTCGGATCAACTTCGTAGCTCATTGATCTTTTGAGACTTAGCGGCGATGCCCTTTCACGATCTGCACGCGTACGGAACGTGCTAGACTTCTGCGACAAGGGCCCCAATGGGGTAGAAGAGTGGCAACGCCGGTAAGTACGAACCAGACTTGGCGTTTCGATGCCTATGAGGTAGACACGCGCAGAGTCGAGTTGCGGCGCAACGATACGCCGATAAAGCTGCGCGAGCAGTCCTTCCTCATCTTGGTTTACCTGCTCGAACATGCGGGCGAGATTGTCACCCGTGAAGAATTGCAGCGGGTTCTGTGGCCTTCCGATACTTACGTGGACTTTGACCACAGTCTGAACATGGCAGTCATGAAACTACGTGACGCCCTGGGCGACTCGTACGATACGCCACTCTATATAGAAACGATCCCGAAGCGCGGTTATCGATTCATTGCTTCCGTGTTGCAGACATCAGACGTGCAGGACGGGGATTCTTCCGGGGCTTCAGTCAATGGGATTATCGCGGAGCAGCGGATGGTCCCCTTGCCGGATCAACCCGTCGAATTCACCCCGTCTACGGTCTCAGAAGCTCCACGGCAAGGTACCGCCTCCCCCGCCCCCAGGATTCATTCAAGACGTTGGGCGTGGGCTGCCCTCGGCTCAGGTATTCCCATCGCTATGCTTGCAATGGCAAGCTGGTATCTGAGTCGTCCGCTGCCCCCGCCGCAAATCACCGACATTGCCCAGATTACGCACGACAACAGCCGGAAGTGGCTTGCCGGAACCGACGGCGCACGCTTCTATTTCGGTCGGTGGGGCGACGCACCAAACACTCTTGAGGTCGCGATAACCGGGGGAGAAGCCGTTCCCGTTCCAATTGGATTGTCACCTCCGGGACCCTGGGTGTTCGATGTTTCGCCAGATGGGTCCGCTCTCCTCGTTTGTTCACCCAACAGTGTCGGTGGAGGTTTGTGGAGTGTCCAGATACCGGGAGGCTCACTGCGTCACCTTACCGACTCATACTGCGTGGCTCTGATGGCAGCATGGTCTCCCGATGGGAAGTCGGTGGTTTACCAAAAGCAGGGCGGAGGCATCTACGTCGTGCGGAGCGATGGCACCGATGCCCACAGATTGGGCAGCGTGAAAGAGACAGTTAGCGATCTGGCCTTGTCACCAGATGGCAGCATGATGCGGTTTACGTTGAACCACAGAATCTGGGAGATGTCGTCGGACGGATCAGGACTCCACGAGATTCTGCCAGGCTGGCGCACCTCGTCCTGGCTGCGCTCCGGCCATTGGACTCCCGATGGAAGATTCTTTGAATTCTCGGTATATGACCCTCCCTTGCATGATTTTCCCATCGACGCGCCGTACCAACTGTGGGCTCGCGATGAGCGTAGCAGGCTGTTTCGGCTGGCGTCCGCCGAGCCCGTTCGGTTAACTTCAGGTCCCATTCGTTGGGACAGGCCTTATCCCAGCTCGGATGGGAAGAAGATCTTCGACCGGGGCGTCATCCTTCGTGGCGAACTTCTTAGCTATGGCCTAAAATCCCATCAGATCCAGCCCTATCTCGGAGGTATCTCCGCCGAGTTTCTTTCGTTCTCCCCTGACGGACAATCTGTGGCATACGTCACCTTTCCCGAAGGCATCCTTTGGAGAGCGAACCGGGATGGAAGCAGCCCCATGCAACTGACCGGTCCTCCCCTGTATCCATTGGGGCCCCGCTGGTCGCCCGACGGCACTCATATCTTGTTCTTCGCATCAGACGCGGAGGGCCATAGCAAGGCCTACGTCGTCTCTTCCACGGGCGGCACTCCACGACCGATTCTCCCGGAAGATACGGAACCACAGAGTGATCCGGACTGGTCCCCCGACGGAAGCAAGATTGTCTTTGCCGCGGTACAAGCAGGAGACGAGGCGCTACTTAGTGTTATTCGAATACTCGACGTCGCCAGCCACAATGTCTCCACAGTTCCCGGGTCCGGCTCAATGAGGTCCCCTCGCTGGTCTCCCGATGGCCGATTCATCGCCGCCCTATATGGCGGGCAGGACGGCCTGAAGATCTTTAACGTCGAGACACAGAAATGGTCGGTACTGCGAGAGATCAGAGCGAACACTGTTTTGGCCACTGAATTTCCCACATGGTCACGGGATGGACAGTTCATTTACTTTCTGGGCTTCAAAGAGGACGGAGTACTTCGAATTCGCCCATCGGGCGGCGATGCGGAGCGGGTTGTCGATATCAAGGGATTTCGTTTCGGAGGGGCGCTTGGTTTTTGGATGGGTCTCGATCCGGAGGACGCACCGCTGCTGCTGCGCGACACCGGGACAGATGACATCTACGCGCTCAATCTGGAAACTGAATAGCAGAGTGCGCAAGCTAAATTGCATCTAAGTAGACAAACCCTGGGCTCTCAGACGTATTGCGCCTGGATAACCGTCAATCCGGACACAACTCGAAATGGAGGTACTGTCTGGGTTGTCACGGCACAAAGCCGACTGCATGTTTCGGAGTACTATTGGCTTTCTTGAACTGTTGGAGATTGCAGACAGATGAAGGTCCTGATCATCGGCAGAGGCGTGGTCGGCACAATTTACGGGTGGGCATTATCGACAGCCGGGACTGATGTCACCCACGTCGTGCGCAAAGAGGGCCTTCCTGCCACTGAAACCTTGGACCTGTTGGACCTGCGTGCGGGGTATCCAAAGCACACCCGGACTACGTATGTCCCTAAAACAGTAAGGCAAATCAGCCCCACCGAGGACTACAACCTCGTGATTGTCGCGACCAAGCACTACCAGGCGGTTCAGGCCATCCGGCAGTACCTGCCGGATGTACCTCATGCCACGATTCTCTTGTTCACCGCAAATTGGGATGGAACAGGGGAAATTGACCGAATTCTGGCAAGGTCCTCGGTGCTCTGGGGATACGCGAAAGCCACTGGCGGAGTCGACGATCAGGGAACCATCGTCGGAACCGTGGACCCCGCGGTACGCCTCGGCATGTTGGAAGGCTCGGCCCCGGACAAGTTCAAAGCTGTGGCGGAATTGTTTCAGGGCGCCGGGTTCACCTTGGACGTGAAAGCAAATATTATTCAGTGGCTCTGGGTGCACCATGCAATCAACGCAGGCGGAATCGGAATTTGTCTTTGGGCCGGTGGCATCGCCGAAGCTACGCGCAGCCTTCGGACCTTGAGGTTGGGAGTGCGGGCCATGCGGGAGGCGCTGGGTGTGGTGGCGGCGCGCGGCGTCAATCCGGAAACCTACCCCGAGGCGCGAAGTGTATTGCGAACGCCCATCTGGCTTGCGTGCCTTGCGGCCGTTTATGGCATCCGATTTACGGAAAAGGGACGGCGTCTTCTCAGGGCAAGTCATTTCGCCCACAGCGCAGAGGAGATGAAGCGCTTTTACTTTGATGTGCTCGATACTGGAGAGAGCCTCGGTGTCGTCATGCCGCATCTTTCCGCTCTTCGCAAAAGGATCGAGTCGTTTTCAGCGAACTAGAGCTGAGGAGCGCGACTCTCGGGATCAATGTGAGAAAGGGGACCGCATGAAAGAAGCATGGCAAACGGAACCGAGCCATTTGCTTGTCGAAAGTGACCTCCCGGCTGGTACCATACCAGCGATGAACAAGCTTGCGCCATTCCTCTGGTTTAATGACAACGCCGAAGAAGCCGCCGAGTTTTACCTGAGCGTCTTCCCGCACGCACGCAAGCTCGATGAGCTGCGTTCTAAGGGCGTGGGTCCCTGGCCCGTGGGTAAGATCGCCACTATCACGATCGAGCTTGAGGGCCAGGAGATGGTCTTTCTCAACGGCGGCCCCGTGTATCAGCTCAACCCCGCCTTTTCGTTCTTCGTCCGCTGCGACTCCCAGGAAGAGATCGACAGCTACTGGAGCAAGTTGATCGAAGGCGGCAAACCCATGGCCTGCGGCTGGGTCACGGACCGGTTCGGCCTATGCTGGCAGATTGTGCCCCGCAATATCGGCGAGTTGATCAGTCACCCCAAAGCGATGGAAGCGATGATGGGGATGATCAAGATGGACCTGCCCACGCTGGAGGCCGCCGCGCGCGGGAACTGAAGAGTCGTCTTCAGCCATTCCGGTCTGAACGTCGGCAGGTTTGCCTGTGAAACTGCAAAGCCCACCGATACCGCCCCGCCGAGCGGCCCATCCAATACCAGCACCAGAAAAAATCGGCCGACATCTGTTGACCACATCGAAGCCTCCGTTCCGAATTATTCGGCAACCAACATGCCCGCCGTACAGCCATGGACAATAAGAAGTGCGTCCGCATCGCACTCGTATGGCCAAACTTCTTGCTCCTGAACCGCTAGCGCACCTCACCGACAACCCGCGCATCCTGGTCCGCCGCGACGGCCCGCCCCGGCCCGAAGGCAAGTGCGTCGTCTACTGGATGCAGCGCGCCATGCGCATCCACGACAACCCGGCTCTCGACGTGGCCATCGACGCCGCCAACCTGCTCGCCCTGCCTGTCGTCGTTTTCTTTTCCGTCATACCCAACTACCCCAACGCCAACCTTCGCCACTACCACTTCATGCAGCAGGGCCTGCGCGACGTCGAGCACGATGCAGCCGAACGCGGCGTAGGTTTCATTCTTCGCCGCCATCCCGGCAACTCACTTGAAAAGTTCCTCGAAGAAGTCGGCGCCGCAATGCTCATTGGTGACGAGAACCCCTGCCGAGAACCCGAACGCTGGCGCAAGGTCCTCGCCCGCCGCCTGAAACTTCCTTGTTGGACAGTCGATGCCGACGTCGTCGTTCCGTCTGCCGCGTTCGGCCGCGATTACTTCATGCTTCAGCACATGCGCCCGCACCTCAAGGAAGCGCTTCCGAAATTCCTCGTCGCTTCACGAAATCCGAAGCCGCAGCACGCCTGGCGGAAGCCGAAATCGCTCGCCGTTGATTCGCTTGAGGGCGACATTACCGCGGGATTCAAGGATCTTGATCGCAGCGTCGGTCCAGTCGATTCCTTCACCGGCGGAACGCGCGCCGCGATAAAGCGCCTGAACGACTTCATCAATCACGGACTGAAAGACTACAGCGAACACCGCAACCATCCCGAGTTGAAGGGAACCAGCCGTCTCTCCCCATATCTCCACTTCGGCAACATTAGCCCCATCAAGATCGCCCTCGCCGTTCAGGATACGGTCCTTCAGGGCAAGGCCACAGAAGCAGCGCGCGACCGCTTCCTCGACCAGGTCATCGCGTGGCGGGAGCTCTCCGTCCTCTTCGTCAAGTACAACGAGAATTACGACAACTGGGAGTGCGCCGAGCCTTGGGCGCGCCAGACGCTCATCGAACACTCCGCCGATCCGCGCCCGTATCGCTACACCTTCGAGCAGCTCGAGCGCGCCGGGACTCACGACGACCTCTGGAACGCCGCTCAGCGCGAGATGGTCGAGGGCGGTTGGATGCACAACTACATGCGGATGTACTGGGCCAAGATGATTCTCGAGTGGGCTCCCGATCCCGCGCGTGCCTTCGAGTGGGCCGTCATCCTCAACGACCGCTACGAACTCGACGGCCGCGATCCCAACGGTTACCAGGGAATCGCCTGGGCTATTGTCGGCAAGCACGATCGCCCGTGGTTCAACCGTCCCATCTATGGACTCGTACGCCCCATGTCCGGCGCATCCACGTCGAAGAGGTTCGACGCGAAGGCGTACATCGAGCAGCACGCCGGCGGTGCGATGCTGCCCTTCCAGAACGGATAGTGCGATTCCGCAGTTACTGTGTCCAAAAGCCATTTCCGCCCCGTGACTTATTCAGCAGAAAGAATCACCTTGAACTGAGACCAAAAACGGCTGCACCAACTGCGGATCCGTTCCAGAACTCCTGTTTACTCAGAGATGTAACAGCCGTCACATCTCGCCCGCTCCCGCGACGTCCTAGAATGGGACGCAATTTTAATCCCGGACACTACATGGTCCGCGCTGCGTAATGGATTGGATTTCATCGCAGCTTCCCTCGGAGTATGGGTGTAGGAGGCGGGAATCGGGCCCTGTACGCGTGTGACGATTTCGGAAGGTAACAAAGACAATCATTGCCTGGCGCTGTCTTCGGGTTCTTTGTGCCGCGCCTTGGTTGGGCTCGCGGCGTTGGGATTCGTCAGCTTCGCCGCGATCGCGCAATCTGCCCAGCCGGTTTCCACCCCACCACGCGTTGAGCAGGCACGGCGGTTTCTGGCGCAGCGCGGCTGGCCCCAAAGCCGAGCCACAAATCTCACGCAACCACGCCCGGGCAATCAAGTCGCGACGCGATCGTCAGCATCTTCCGGCCCCTCTGCCGCAGTCTGGCAGCCACTCGGCCCTGCGGCTGTCGTATCCCCCAACTTTGGCCTTATCAGCGGCCGAGTCTCGTCCATTGCGATCGATCCCGGCGATCCAACCGGCAACCGCGTCTTCATCGGAACCACTGGCGGCGGCGTCTGGCGTTCGCAGAACGCAGGCGCGTCCGGGTCCGTCGTTTTTTCGCCCCTTACCGATGCTCCTGCGGCGTTCGACGCGGTGCGCTACGCCTCTATCAGCATCGGAGCGCTCACCGTTCAGCCCGGCGGCACCGGAGTGATCCTTGCCGGCACAGGCGATCCCAACGACGCCCTGGATTCTTACTATGGGGCAGGAGTCCTGCGCTCAGCCGATGGCGGGAATACGTGGACCGTGATGTCGCACACAACTGACCAGACCTACTCATTCCAGGGCGAAGGATTCGCAGGCTTCGCGTGGAGCACGGTGAATCCGCAGTTCGTGGTCGCCGCCGTGTCACAGGCCTATGAGGGCACCCTCGTGAACGCGCAGCTCTCCGGTGTCAGCTATGCAGGGCTCTACTACTCCACCGACGCCGGCTCTACATGGTCTCTCGCCACCATCACCGACTCGCCAGGTCAGGACGTTCAGGGACCGCAAGATATGTTTGCTTCTCCCAACGGAAACCCGGCAACCGCCGTTGTCTGGAATCCTGTACGCCAGATCTTCATCGCCGCCGTTCGCTTCCACGGCTACTATCAGTCGACCGACGGTATCCACTGGACCCGTATGGCGGCCCAGCCGGGCAGAGGGCTGACGTCGCAGATGTGTCCCACAAACCCGGGAGCGACCGGTTCGGTGGCATGCCCCATCTTCCGAGGCGCGATCGCCGTAAACCCGTTGACCGGTGATACGTTCGCCTGGACCGTCGACCTGAACAACCAGGATCAGGGCCTTTGGCAGGATCAGTGCGCAATCTCCGCAGGATCTTGCAGCAACCAAACAGTTGCGTTTCCGCAGCGGTGGAGCACGGCGGCGCTGGAATCGAATACGACCTTGGGCGCAGACACCATTGCCAACGGCGACTATGATCTTGTCCTCGCCGCGGTTCCCTCGGCGCAGGACACGCTTCTGCTCGCCGGTGCAAACGACCTATGGAAATGCAGTCTTGCTACGGGCTGCACATGGCGGAACACGACCAACGCAAACACGTGCATCAGCGCCCAGGTCGCTCCCTACCAGCACGCACTTGCATGGAACTCGTCGAATCCCCAGGAAGTGTTCATCGGCAACGACAGCGGACTCTGGCGTTCTAACGACGCAATTGGCGAATCCGGCACAGTTTGTTCGGCCAGCGATGCCTCGCACTTCCAGAACCTGAACGCTGGGCTTGGTTCACTCGCAGAAGTGGAGAGCATGTCCGAGGTCGGCAGTTCGCCATACACCCTGATGGCGGGACTCGGTGTAAACGGTACGGCGGGCGTGAAGAGTACTTCCGGCCCCACCGGGGACTGGCCGCAGATTCTCGGCGGAGAGGGCGGTCCGGTTGCCATCGATCCCACAGATCAATCGAACTGGTTCGTCAACAACGGCGCGGGAGCCTCGATTTATCGTTGCTTCGGCACCGGTGACTGCACGCCGAGTATGTTCGGCACTACGCCTGTGGTTGATGATGCCGACGTGGGCGGAGATGGCTACACGATGACGTCTCCTGCCCCGTTCATCGTTGATCCGCTCGACAGCAATCAGCTTCTTGTTGGTACGTGCCGGCTTTGGCGTGGACCCGCTGACGGGAGTACATGGGGTGGCGCAAATGCCATCAGCCCGATCCTGGATGGCATTTCCGGTGTGAGCTATTGCAATGGTGACGCGCTGATCCGAACGATTGCTGCGCTGCCGCTATCCAGTGGTGGTGAAGTAATCTACGCCGGCATCTACGGCGCATTCGATGGCGGCGCAACTCTCGCGGGTCATGTTTTGAAGGCAACCTACAATCCAGCCAGTCCTTCGATGCCTGCCTGGCAGGATCTCACGCTCAATCCAGTCGTCAACGATCAGGTTCAATTCAACTATCTTGGTCTCGACATTTCGAGCATCTTCATCGATCCCCACGATGCGACGGGCAATACGGTCTACGTAACGGTTGCGGGGGCTGAGGACTCTCTTCATGAAATCCGGACGATTTACCGGACGGCAGATGGCGGAGCACACTGGGCGGAGATCACGTCAAACCTGCCCCATTCGCCCGCAAACAGCGTGGTAATTGATCCGCAGGATGCCAACACCGCCTACATCGCAACCGATGAAGGCGTTTATTCGACCCGCCAGGTGGCGAACTGCGCGAATGGGCCGAGCAACTGTTGGTCGGTCTTTGGCACCGGGCTGCCCTATGCGCCCGTGGTGCAACTGAGTGCGGCTCCTGCTACGACCTCGCCCAATGTCCTCGTAGCCGGAACTTACGGCCGCGGAATCTGGCAGATTCCCTTGTGGACTGCAGGAGCACAGCTGACAACCGCATCGGCTCAGCCCACCTCTCTGACGTTCTCGTCCCAGACCGTCGGAACCACGAGCGGCTCACAGAACATCACTGTCTCGAATACCGGCGGGATTGCTCTGGTCGTTACGCTGGTGAATTCTACGAATAACTTCAGCGAAACGGACAACTGCACGAGCGGGGCGGTCGATGCCGGTGAGAGTTGTGTAATCCAGGTTAGTTTCACGCCGGGCCAGACGGGAAGCATCTCAGGCCAGATCACGATCAGTGCAAACATTGCAGGCGGCCAGATCGTGATTCCATTAACCGGAACTGGATCGGCTGCAGGGCTCGTGACTGCCTCGCCGGACACTCTGGATTATGGCGAGGTGCCGGTCGGGACGACCTCGCAGGCCCTGACGGTCACGATTGAAAACGCCGGCACCGCGGCAATTCCGGTGAGCGGGATTACGATAACCCCTCCGTTTGCTTTGACTGCCGACGCCTGTGGCTCCTCGATCGCCGCCAATAGCGACTGCGAGCTTTCGCTGACCTTCGCGCCGACTCAGGCGGGACCGGCAGCCCGCACACTGACGGTGACCGATGCTGCGGGTACTCAGACTGTCACGCTGACGGGCACCGGCGCAGCCGCAGCAACGGACGTGCTCTCTCCCACCACGATCAGTTTTCCAGCGACAATCGCCGGGCAGCAATCGAGCCCGCAAATCGTCACTCTGACCAACAACGGCGATTTGACCCTGACTTCGATTGGGATTACAACCAGCGCAGGATTTCAGGCGTCGAGCACGTGTGGAACATCGCTCACCGGCCATGCAAGCTGTGCCATCAGCGTAGTGTTTGCTCCTGCCGCAGCGGGAAACCTGAGCGGTAACCTCCGCGTTTCTGATGCCATCCAGACGCAGACCGTTGCGCTTTCAGGGACAGGACTGCAGGCGCCGGCGATCGGTGTGTCTCCTGCGCAACTCGCTTTCCCCGCGCAGCCGGTCGGACAGGCCGGCTCGCCGCTAACGCTTTCTGTCAGCAATACCGGCGGCGCGCCAATGAGCAATATCGGATTCCAGGTCAGCGGCCAATCCGCGACGAGTTTCTCCTGGAACGCCAGCACCTGCGGAGCCACCCTCAACAATGGAAGCAGTTGCGCGGTTCAGGTTGGTTTCACACCGGCATCGGCAGGGCAATTGTCAGCGACGCTCGTCGTATCTTCTTCCACCTCCGGAGTTACGCCGGCCCAGGTGCCACTGAGCGGAATCGGCCAGGCTGCTTCCGGAATCAGCATCAGCCCCGCGCAGATGATTTTCACGCAACCCACCGTCGGTCAGGCCAGCGCATCGCAGATCGCGACAATTACCAACACGAGCAGCGCTGCAGCCGTTGGCGTCGCGCTTTCGGTTTCCTCGCCATTCAGCCTTGTCCAGAACAGTTGTTCGTCCTCACTCGCCGCGGGTGCAAGCTGCACGACGGGCGTGGTCTTCACTCCGGCGGGAAACGGGTCCGTGACTGGCGCTCTCACAGCGAGCTCATCGTCGTTCACCAATTCGGCGAGTGCAGTTCTCACCGGCATCGGTGGTGCCGCCGGTTCGGTTCAGGTGCAGCCAGCGTCGCTTATCTTCGCGGTAACGGGCGTCGGCACGATCAGCGCTGTGGAGACGGTGACACTCACAAACAGCGGGTCAATGGCCCTCGGCGGCCTGACTCTGTCCACTTCTGCTGGTTTTCAGATCGCGTCGACTACTTGTGGCGCTTCGCTTTCGGTCGGCGCCAGTTGCACCGCACAAATAGCGTTCGCCCCGTCGAGCGCCGGCCAGCAAACCGGGAATCTCACGGTGTCGAGTTCAGCCCTCGCAACAGCCACTCAAGTGGCGCTTGCCGGGATGGGCTTCGATTTTTCGATCTCTACCCAGGGCCAGTCAAGCCAGACAGTCGCGAGCGGGCAGACAGCCGGTTTTGTGGTGGCCCTCACGCCGATGAGCGGGTCAAGTGGGACTTTCACATTTGCATGCAGCTCGCTTCCAGCCAATTCCTCCTGCGCGTTTAATCCAGCGAGCGAAACGGTTTCGGCGAATTCTTCGGGCAACATCACCGTGCAGATTGCAACCGGCCTCGCGTCTTCAACTGCGCAGAGCACCATTCCGGCGCGCGGATCGCATCTGCGCGGAACCCTGTTTCTTGCCTGCGGTGTTCTCGTACTGCCGCTGGCAATCAGGCGCAAGCGGCTTGGATCACTGTTCACGGCGATCGTATTGCTGAGCGTCATTGGAGTCACTGGCTGTGCCGGCGCAGGCGGTGGAGGAGGCGGAGCTCCGCCCACCCCCGGCAGCAAAACTCCTGGGGGAACATACTCAGTTGTCGTGACCGCGACAGCCAACGGAGTCTCGCACAAAGTCACGCTTACCATGACTGTGGATTAGCCAATGTGACGGTCGCCAAATCCGGCGCTGGGAATCGGGAGCAAACAGGAGAGCGGATATACTTGAGCTTCAAGCATGAAGCGCGATAACAGGGCCAAAATACCCGTATCGACGCCAACGCCATTGCGAGGACGCGTTTGAAGATGACCGCAAAAGTGAGTCTTGCTGACGTGGAGCGTGTGGCCGAACTGGCCCACATGGAACTGACGCCCGACGAAACCCAAAGCATGCTTCACGACTTGAACGAGATTCTCGATTACATCGCCCAGTTGAATGAGCTCAAAACCGATTCTGTGGCGCCGTTGGCCCAGGTGAGCGAACTCGAGGGTCCGGGCGAAAAGAGTTCGCTGCGGAATGATGCGGTGATGCCCTCGCTCAATCGCGCTGCCGTGATGTCGGAGGCGCCGGAGACGGACCAGGTCTTCTTCAAAGTGCCAAAGGTGATTGAGCGATAGAGACAGGATTCAAAAGAAAGGTCTGAGTGCCGGGCGAAACGACGATGACCGAGAGCTACATTGAGAAGCCAAAAACTCTTTCTGAGTTGCGTGAAGGCATTGCCTCGGGCCGCGTGAAGGCCACCGATCTTGCCAACAGCTACTACGAGCGCATTGAGAAGGTGAATGCGAAGCTGAATGTGTTTCTGAGCCTCACGAAGGAGCGCGCGCGGGAACAGGCGGAGCGGGTCGATGCTGCTGCGGCGAAGGGTGATCCCCTGGGACCTCTCGCCGGAATCCCGATTGGTATCAAGGACGTGCTTGTAATGCGCGGTGCGCCTGCAACCGCCGGCTCGAAGATTCTGAAGGGCTATCATCCGCCCTATGACGCGACAGCAGTCAACAGGCTCGAGGCCGCTGGGGCTGTGCTGCTGGGAAAACTCAACTGCGACGAGTTCGCCATGGGCTCGTCTAACGAGAATTCGGCTTACGGTCCGGTGCGCAATCCAGTTGATACCGAGCGGGTACCCGGCGGATCCAGTGGCGGATCTGCTGCAGCGGTTGCTGCAAACTTGGCTGTTGCCTCGCTGGGCACAGATACCGGCGGCTCCATCCGGCAGCCCGCCAGCTTTTGCGGCGTGGTCGGCGTGCTTCCGACATACGGCCGCGTCTCGCGCTATGGACTGATCGCTTTTGCCTCGTCGCTGGATCGCATCGGTCCCTTTGCGGGGAACGTTCGTGACGCTGCAACAATGTTGTCAGTAATAGCCGGCCACGACCCGGCCGACGCTACCAGTTCACCGGCGCCTGTTGCCGATTACGCGGCGGAAAGCGATAAAGGCGCTGAAGGGATGCGCATCGGAGTCCCCGCGGAGTATTTCGGCGAGGGGCTCGATCCCGAGGTCCGCGAGCGTATTGAAGCGGGCATCGAAGCGCTGAAGACCGCAGGTTGCAAGGTAAAGCCGGTTTCGCTCCCGCACACCAGCTACGCCATTCCGACGTACTACCTTGTCGCAACGGCAGAAGCCAGCGCCAATCTGGCGCGCTTTGATGGAGTGCGCTACGGGTATCGTTCTGCGTCTTCGGCCACGTTGTCTGATATGTACAGTCACTCGCGCGATGAGGGCTTTGGCGCCGAGGTCAAGCGTCGAATTCTGCTCGGCACCTACGCTCTTTCGGCGGGCTACTACGACGCCTACTATCTCAAGGCCCAGAAGGTGCGCCGGCTGCTGGCAGAGGAGTTTCTCCGGGCCTTCGCCGAAGTTGACGCAATTGTGACTCCGACCGCGCCGATGCCGGCGTTCAAGCTGGGCGAAAAGACCGGAGATCCGCTCGCGATGTATCTCGCCGACATCTACACGGTCACAGCCAGCCTTGCCGGGATTTGCGGCGTTAACGTTCCGTGCGGCGCGACCCAGGCCGGTTTGCCGGTAGGAATGCAGGTGCTGGCCTCGCACCTTCGCGAGGACAATGCGTTCCGGGTGGCGCGCGCGGTGGAGGCGGCACAGATTTAGCAGGAATCAGGGCTCGTCATGCAAGTTGGCAGCAAGTTTGTTGTGCTTACCGCAGTTCTTTTGACCTTGGCATGTGTTGCTGGCAGACTTGGCGCATCGCCTCGCAAAGTTCACGTAGTCGCTTTGGGCGCCGTCCGGCGCGTGCCCTACTCAAAAGTCGGCGATCCCGCCGGAGCCGCTCCTGGCGACGACGCGCTCAAGATCCGCCCGCTCGTCATCGACGGCAATATCAAGGAGTGGACGACGGGAGAAGCCCACGATGTGACCGACCGCAGTTTCGTTGTGCGCAGAGTGATGCGGCTCAATGATGAATTGCCCGGAGAACAGCCTGGGAATGCCGACAAGCACTGGGTGTGGCAGCGGGGTCCGTGGTTGCTGGTCGACCGCGTTACAGGTCACATCGCCGCCC